>PDWI01000010.1_pt1 | contig 220400 bp, 192 predicted proteins | sample 1430891 | NCBI WGS metagenome assembly PDWI01 (sample SAMN01162508, study PRJNA174530) | Oral metagenome, whole genome shotgun sequencing project. | biome: Marine environment; feature: Marine mammal; material: Swab sample of the gingival sulcus; isolation source: swab sample of gingival sulcus... | reverse complement strand
TTTTGTTGTGCCTTCTACTTTAGACATGTTAATGAGGCAATTTTACTGTTATTCCATGTTCACAGACCTAATCTGGTTTTTAATCTTCAGGGCTGACTATTTTGCCAAAAATTAAGCAACATAAAATTTTTATCATTTGGATCATCCTTTAAGCAATCATACAATACTGCATATCCGTCTTCGCCACGAGCTCCTGTAGATAATATAAATGTAAATATTTCAGAGCAGGGAGTGGGAGCTAAGTTCAGGTTTTTTGCAATATCACTGACTACTTTTAAAGAATAAGAACGACCTATACTTTTGTTGCTGTAGCCAATTCGACCTAGTCCTTTTGTATAATGAGTTTTTTATCTTTCTAGTTTTTCGATGCTCTTGCTCTATAGTAAGTCACTGCTGTCCCGTTAACTTTCATATTAACCCCATTTGTCTGAGATTAATATTTTTAACACGCGGGGGATCGCCTTAATACTATGAGGTCTCGTTTCTCAAAAAGATCAAGCTGCAATAAGCGTATTCTATGATAATCAGTGCTTAGAAGGCGGTATATCAGGACAATTCAAAGTTTCTTATAAAAAAATATTGGGGTAAAAAATATACAGATAATTGTTTCGATGGATATAGGTATCCCCGATAAATAGTGAATAGTCTTTATCCTGATTTTTTAAAAATAAATCAAAGGGGATACATGATTGATATTCCCATAACAAATTTGTAGCAGCTTATAAATAGAATGTGTCTGTATATCATTACTTTATTTAACATAATATACATTATGCGCATATTATACTATTGAGAAAAGCACCTTGTATGGTGCTTTTTCTCTTTAATTTATTAGTTTTGCTGTGGATATGGCGATCATTGCTTGTTCATCGGTTGGAATAATGTGCACACTTATTTTGGATTGAACGCTACTTATTTTACTTAAACCTTCTTCATTCGCTTCCTCATCTAATTCAACGCCAAACCATGTGAATGATTCGCAGATTTTTTTTCTGACGAGTGCTGAATTTTCACCAATACCAGCTGTGAATACTATGGCGTCTAAACCACCTAAAACGGCAATGTGTGCCCCAATTTCTTTTATGGCTTTGTGGCAAAATAAATCAATGGCTTCTTTGGCTCTTGGGTCGTCACTTTCTCCAAGTATTCGCATATTATTGCTAATACCGCCTGAAACACCTAATAAGCCAGATTCACAGTAAAGCATTTTTTGTACTTCATCGGCGCTAATCTTTTTTTCATTGATAAGGTTTAAAACCAGTCCCGCATCTAGGCTACCACAACGTGTCCCCATCATTAAGCCGTCCAAGGTGCTGAATCCCATGCTTGTGGTAATACTGCGTTTATTGTGCAGTGCACATAAGCTTGCACCGTTTCCAAGATGAGCCACAATGACGCGACCGTTGGCCTTTTTTTCTCCCAAATACTCTGATAAGTGTGCCGCAATGTATTCATAGGAAAGCCCGTGAAACCCATAACGGATAATGCCTTCTTCAGTGTATTTTCGAGGGATGGCGTAAGATTTCTCTAAGGTGCTTTGGGTATGGTGAAATGCCGTATCAAAACAAGCTACTTGAGGTAAATCTGGTGAGTGATCGGTTATAGCCTGTATCGCAGCTAAGCAGTGCTGCTGGTGTAATGGCGCTAAGGGAATATAGCTTTTTAAAGTCTCCATGTTTTTGTCATTTATAATGATAGACTGATGAAATTCGCTACCACCATGTACTACACGATGTCCTACAGCAATGGGGTGAAAATCAATATAACGGCTATATAAACGTTCTAGTAGTTGTGTCATTAACCACTCATGAGTTGCATCAGCGGGGATATTATCAAGTGGTTCGGTAACGGTTAAAGGCTTATTGCCAATTGCCGCGATTACTTCTGGGTTTGATCCTATACGTATCACTTTTCCCGTCAATACTGGCGCTGTTACTTCTGTAGATACAGGATATAGGGCAAATTTTAGACTAGATGAACCTGAATTTACCACTAAAATAACATCAGTCATGAAAAGGGTCTCCTTTGGAAATTGTGTTTATTTAATCAAACTAAAGCCACCCCCCTACTTTAAGAGGTTTTTTTGCTTAATTATTGGTTTGTGATATGGATGAATAAATAAATTGGATTAAAGCTACTAATTGAGCTTATAACTTAAACAGTCGATTAAAATTATCGGTGGATGTTTTAGCAATATGAGAATAACTACAGCCACGTAAATCTGCCATTTTTTCAGCAACGTATTTTACATAGGCTGGTTGATTGGGTTTGCCGCGCTTAGGTACGGGCGCCAGCCAGGGAGAATCTGTTTCTATTAGAAAGCGGTCTTCAGGTACTTTTCTTGCAACTTCTTGTAGTTCTTTGGCGCTATTGAAAGAGACGATTCCTGAAAATGAAATATAAAAATTAAGTTGCATTGCTTGTTGAGCGGTTTCCCAATCTTCTGCAAAGCAGTGCATCACACCCCCCACCTTTTGGGCATTTTCTTCTGCCAAAATTCGTATCGTATCCTCTTTAGCAGAGCGAGTATGAATAATCAGTGGTTTCTGGGTTGCTACCGCTGCCCTTATATGAGTTCTAAATAGGTCATGTTGCCATGTCATATCGTCGTCTTCACATCTAAAATAATCGAGCCCCGTCTCCCCTATTGCAATGACTTCTTTATGTTGGGCTAAAGCTATCAATTCTTCAACTGTCGGGGCATAAGAGTCTTGATGTGTTGGATGTACCCCTACGGAACAGTAAATATTTGAATATTGCTGGGCAGGTTTTAGTACATCTTGAAAGTGTTCTGTATCAATGCAAACACAGAGAAACTGGCTTACATCAGCGTCTTCAGCGGCACTTACAAGCTTAGAAAAGTCATTATCGAAAGGTGTGAGATCTATTTTATCAAGATGACAGTGAGAATCTGTAAGCATAGCTAAGGAGGTGATTAATTAAATAATTGAATGATAATATATTATATCAGCAGTTCATTACAATACTAGGCTAAGGATCTGCTTATTTTCTTTACCTTAGGTTTAAGATTTCTTTTAATACCAAGGTAGACTGAAATATATGGAAAAGAAGTGTCGGCTATCGTTTAAACAACGCTGTTACTGAACACCTCTCTCTCCTTCTACTTTGTTAAAAGAGTAGAAACATGAGAAAAACAACAGGGTAATTATAATAGAAATAGATAAAAACTCGTAATCGGCGTGTTTATAATTAATTGCTTAGTAGTTGCGCACTAATGGCGGTACATTAGCTCTGTTTCCAAGCATTGTTTCGATAATCAGTTTTACCTTGGCTTTTGTCGTGCCGATAAACTGGATACCCAAACCTTGGGTGCCACGTTCACAGGATTCAGGAGCAATCCAAACAACTTTTCCCGGTATAGCGAGCTTTTTGTCTGTTGATTTTAGGTGCATTGATACAATGATTTCATCACCAAAACTAAAATTATCACTTTTAGTGGGTACAAAAATTGCCCCACCTCGTACAAAAGGCATAAAGCTGGAATGCAATGCTGCTACATCATTTAATGGAAGTTTCAAAATAGTACGCTGTGGCTTCTCAGCAACTTGTTTTGCTGCCGCTGCATTGGTTTTTCTAATGTGGTCGTCTTGTGTGTCCATAATTATAGATAGCTATATTTTTATTTATTTAATTATTAGTAAATGTTGAAATCACATGTTATTGGGCATTTTCTATTTTTTATTTTCCTGCCTCTGACCACAACAGTAACATATTTTCAATAAACATCAGAGTATTTACGGACGTATGGATATACTGTTTTTGCTTGATTAATTGCTGGTATAAAAACCAGTATTTATTAGGGTCTATTTGTTTGAATAAAGTATGTTTAGCATGATTCAGCGTACCCGTTTCAGCACTATTCTGTGTACTATTCAGAATAGTGCTGGATTCTGCTGCTTTTATAAGTTGTTGTGCCCAACTAATTTGCCAGTTAAGTAGTAATTCTACATCACTTTTTTCCCATTTTTTAGCGGTAGCAATAATGCTAGAGCGCCCAGAGGCAATAGTATTTATGCTATCAAGAAAAGCGGCTCTTTCAGCAATATCATCATCTGTAATAGTTAAGGCTTTTAAAGGTTTAAATGCTGCTATATCCAGACGTATTTCTGCCTGTTCTATTTCTGCATGATTCTTTTTAAACCAGTCAACGGCCTGTTGATGCGTAGGGCTAGCCACCGAAATCAACTGACATCGACTTTTGATAGTCGCTAATACTTTAGATAAATGAGAAGCGACAAGTATGATAACGGTATTATTTGTGGGTTCTTCCAAAGATTTTAGGAGGCTATTGGCAGCATTATTATTCATTCTTTCGATAGGATGAATAATGGCTACTCGGTACGTATTAAAACTACGGCTATAGGTTAAAAATTCACTGAGACTTCGTATTTGATCTACACCAATTTGCTGTTTATCTTCAGCTAATTCAACTTTAGTAAAGTCAGGGTTTGCTCCTGAATGATGGGTTTTACAAGATTGGCATTCACCACAGGCTTCAAATGCATTGGGAGTCATACACAATAAGGACTTTGCCATTCTTTCTGCAAGAAAGTACTTGCCTATACCCTCTTCTCCCGTAAGCAATAAAGCATGGGGTAAATGACCCGTGCTACGCGCTTGTGTGAAGTAGTGCCAGCTATGTTCATGCCACGGATAATCAATGCTAGTTGATTGCAGGTTTTGAGCAGAACTATGTTTTTTCTCTTGCATTAAAGTATCTGACCCAATAATTCATCAATTTGAGTTTGTACGGTTTGCAAATCATATTGAGCATTCACAATACGGTAGCGCTGCTGGTTTTCATCAGCCATTTTTAGATAGGCAGATCTGACACGATTAAAGAAATCAATATGCTGCTGTTCAAAACGATCCGCCTCACCTCTTTTCTGCGCTCTGGATAAGCCAATTTCAGCATCAATATCAAAAAGAAACGTATAATCTGGACGTAGTGAGCCTTGTACTAGATTTTCCAATAGTTGAATATTATCTTGATTAATCTTTCGTCCCGCACCTTGATAGGCAAAGGTGGCATCTGTAAATCGGTCACAGAGAACCCATTTACCTTGTTCCAGAGCAGGAATAATTTTACGTTGCAAGTGTTCCGCTCTTGCCGCAAACATCAACAATAATTCTGTATTGTGATGCATTTCTGGAAATTTTTTAGAGATAAGCAATTCGCGAATCGCTTCTCCTAATGCTGTTCCACCTGGCTCTCTCGTTAAGAGTATTTCACGACCTGAAGCGACTATTTTTTTTGCAATGTATTCGATATTGGTTGTTTTACCCGCGCCTTCAACTCCCTCGAATGTAATGAATAAACCTTGGCCCATCTTTTTAGTGCTTCGTTGATTCACTTGTTGCCTTTATAACGTCTGGCTTTTCCATCCAAAAGGTATTTTATAACCGCTTTTTTATGTTCAGAATAAGTCTTGGAGAAGTGTGAGAAGCCATCACCCTTGGCCACAAAATATAACATATCACCATCAGCTGGATTAAAAACTGCTTTTATAGACGCTGCACTTGGGGTAGCGATGGGCGTAGGTGTTAAGCCTTTCCTGATATAAGTATTGTATGGGGTATCTTTCAGTAAATCTTTCTTGCGGATATTTCCTTGATAGCTTTCACCCATGCCATAAATCACTGTTGGGTCTGTTTGCAGTAACATACCTTTTTCTAAACGATTAATAAAGACACGCGCTACTTTTCCACGATCTTCAGGAGCTCCGGTTTCTTTTTCAATGATAGAGGCTAAAATAAGCGCATCGTAAGGTGTGTCTATACCCTTAACAGGTTTACGTTTTGCCCACTCAGTATTGAGTAGTTTAAGCATTGCATTATGACTACGCTGTAGAAACTGTAAGTCTGTGGTATTTTTTGGATAACTGAATGTATCAGGAAAAAACCAGCCTTCGGGTTTATGATGTTGATACTTTGTTTTGAGCTTAGACATAATGTTTTTATAATCATCATCAGTAAGCGTCTGTTTTAGATTTTTATCTTGTTTAATGAGTGCAACGATTTCACTAAATTTAGTCCCTTCAGGAATCCTTGTTTGGTATTGAATTGTCTTACCTGAGGAGAATAACGTTAAAACGTCCGTTGGTGTCATGCCTTTTTTAAGCGCATATTCACCTGCTTTTAGTTTACTGTCTTGTTTGTTTATTCTAGCAAGTACTCTGATAAAAATAGCCGGCTCAAGAATATCTTTTTGTTCTAATTCGTTTGCAACCGTTTTTATATTACTGCCTTTTTTTATTTCAAAGCTCGCTACATCAGTGGCCAACGCTGAAGCCTTGAATGAATTAAATTGTTCATAGGCATAAAAAGCAAGCCCTCCGACACTGAGAAAGAAAAGAGGTATGAATACTTTAATAAAAAATCTCATATATCTCTCTTACCTTTCTCTTGCTTTTATGGCAGCACACTCTGGGAAAGACTGACTCACTTATATTTTCTATTTACAGAAATGATTAATTAGTGAATACAATTAAATCTTTTTAAAGATTAACGTACCATTAGTGCCACCAAAACCAAATGAATTACTCATAGCAACGTCAATTTTGGCATCACGGGCAGTGTTTGCAACATAATCCAAATCACATTCTGGATCCTGATTATCTATATTGATTGTAGGAGGGAGAATTTGATCACGAATAGCTAATACACTAAATACTGCTTCGATACCACCCGCTGCACCTAGCAAATGTCCTGTCATTGATTTGGTTGAGCTAACGGCTACTTTTTTCGCATGTTCACCCAGAGCCAATTTGATGCCATTGGTTTCAGCAATATCACCAGCAGAAGTAGATGTACCGTGTGCATTAATATAATCTATATCTTCCGCATTTAAGCCCGCATCTTGTAATGCGTGATTCATACAACGAGCCCCGCCTTCACCTGTCGCTAAAGGTGCACTCATGTGATAAGCATCACTACTCATACCAAATCCAGCTAGTTCACAATAGATGTCTGCACCACGAGCTTTGGCGTGTTCATATTCTTCGAGAAGTAATACGCCTGCACCATCGCCAAGGACAAAACCATCACGATCCTTATCCCAGGGACGACTTGCCGCTTGTGGGTCATCATTCCGTGTTGATAATGCGCGCATAGCCGCAAAGCCACCAATACCCAAAGGTGTAGAGCACATTTCTGCACCACCACCCAACATAACGTCCGCATCACCATAGCTGATCATACGTGCTGCATCACCAATACTGTGTGTGGCGGTTGCACAGGCTGAAACAGGCGACATATTATGACCCTTTAGGCCATGCATAATAGATAAATTTCCAGCAACCATATTAACGATAGTGCTAGGAACAAAGAAAGGGGATATTTTACGAGGACCACCATTTAAGAGTGCTTTATTATTTTTTTCGATTGAGCCAACGCCACCAATGCCCGAACCTACGATAACACCAATTCTTTCGGCATTTTCATCGTTTACAATTAAGCCAGAATCGGTTAATGCATCCGTACCCGCACCAATACCATAATGGATAAATGGATCCATTTTTTTCTGATCTTTGGGTGAAATATAATCGGTAGGATTAAAGTCATCAACATTTCCTGCAATTTTTACAGTAAAGTCCGTCGTATCAAATAAATTAGCAGGTATCTTGTTGATACCACTTACACCTTCAATAATATTTTTCCACGCTTTCTCTACTTGAGAGCCCACTGGAGAAACAATTCCAAGACCTGTAACTACTACTCGACGTTTTGACACTGGCTAATCCTATTTTTGATAAAACAATAATTAAAACGATAAAAAAAACCGCAGCGACTATAAAAGCTTAAGTAACTCTCAAAGCTGAATAGTTCTGCGGTTTTTTCACAGCTTCTGGTGACTAATAATTAAGCCTGATTGTTATTTACATAGTCAATCGCTAACTGAACTGTAGTAATTTTTTCTGCTTCTTCATCTGGAATTTCAGTTCCAAATTCTTCTTCAAGAGCCATAACTAACTCAACAGTATCTAATGAGTCCGCGCCCAAATCATCCACAAAAGAAGCTGCATTCGTAACTTCTGATTCATCAACTCCTAACTGCTCTACTACAACACTTTTAACGCGTGCTTCAACATCACTCATGATTGTTTATTCCTTTATTTAAAAAAAACATATTCGTACGGAACATGTTATAGGGGCTATTGTAAAGAAATTCAAGCCCCCATACAATTATATATTGCTGATTTTTATGCCATGTACATGCCACCATTTACATGTAGCGTTTCTCCTGAGATATAACTACCCATATCCGATGATAAGAATAACACGGCATTGGCGATATCTTCAGTCTGACCTAATTTACCTAGTGGAATATTTGATAGTAATGCTTTTCTTTGATCTTCAGATAACTCACGCGTCATATCCGTATCAATAAACCCAGGTGCAACCACATTAACGGTAATGCCTCTAGAGCCAATTTCTTGTGCTAAGGATTTAGAAAAACCTACAACGCCCGCTTTTGCTGCTGCATAGTTAGCTTGGCCTGCGTTGCCTGTAGCGCCGACAACAGAAGATATTGAAATGATACGTCCCTGCTTTGCTTTCATCATACCTTTTAAGCATGCTTTGCTCAGTCTGTAAACGGAAGTGAGATTAGTTGATATAATATCGTTCCACTCATCTTCTTTCATTCTTAGCATCAAGTTATCACGTGTAATTCCTGCATTATTAACTAAAATAGTAATCGCACCAAATTCAGTAGTAATTTCTTTAATTAGATTATCAATGGAATCTGTCTCGGTTACATTCAGTACTTTACCCACACCGTTTATTCCGGCTTGTTTAAAGTACTCGCTGATTGAATCGGCTCCTGTTTCGCTAGTGGCTGTACCAATAACGGTAGCGCCTGCTTTACCTAATGATTCTGCGATAGCCTTCCCTATTCCTCTACTAGCACCCGTTACAAGTGTTACTTTTCCTTCTAAGTCGATCACGTAATTCTCTCCTGTTTTTCTTTGCAGTTCTATTTTTTATCTTAGTCGTTATGCATTACAAGCGGCAAGGGCTTTTTCTAGCGATGCTGGATCACTGACATAAAAGCTACCGAGTGCACGATTAATCCGTCTATTTAATCCGGATAATACTTTGCCAGGACCAAATTCAATAATTGTATCTGCACCTTGTACTTTATTTAAATTGTTAATAGTGTCAGTCCAAAGGACTGGTTTATATAATTGTTTAGCCAGCGCAGATTGTTTATCAGCAGCTTGTGTGTAGCTTATTGCCTCAATATTTTGTAAAACTTCATATTTTCCATCATAAAAATCCGCAGCTAACAGACTCTCAGCCAATTGTGTTGCCGCATCTTTCATTAGACTGCAATGCGAAGGTACACTAACAGGCAATTTAATGGCTCGTTTTGCCCCCGCTTCTGATAACTTCTTAATGGCACTCTCTACGGATGATGCATTACCTGCAATAACAACTTGCCCTGGTGAATTGAAATTAACCGCTTCAACTACACCCTCTGTTATGGATGCACAAATATCTACAATTTGATTATCTTCCAAACCTAAAATTGCCGCCATTGCACCCTCTCCTGTTGGAACAGCTTGTTGCATCAAATAAGAACGCTTTACCACTAATTGCATTGCTTCTTTAAAGTCCAATACACCAGAGGCCACCAAGGCAGAATATTCACCTAAACTATGGCCTGCCATTGCAACGGGAGTGCACCCCCCTACTTTCAGCCATAATTTCCAAACGGACACACCTGCTGCAAGCATGACAGGCTGAGTATTTTCAGTTTTATTGAGTTCAGAAGCATCTTCTGTAGTTGTCATTGACCATAAATCCTTGCCAATGACGTCCGAGGCTTCTTCGAAAGTTGCTTTGATATCTGAATATTCAGCTGCCAACTCGCCTAACATGCCGATTGATTGTGAACCCTGCCCTGGAAAAACTGCTGCAAATTTCATATATAAGTCCCTTGTAATTTAAAATATTGGCCACATAATATAGGTATTGGGTGGTTATGCACACTCTAATATAGTTAAGATATTAAGATTACACGTTAGGCGCAATAATTGTATACACATGAGTTAAAGGCATAAATTTAGGTGTACTCACTTCGTATTAGTATCTCTATAGAACAGAACTTAACACAAGCTTTAATCCGCTTTGTGACTTGTAAATACAAGGTTGAGCTCTGGTTATTTATAATCGGCAAAAATTACTTGTTAAATGTAGCAAGTAATGGATAATACGCCGTTTCCAAAAGGAACTAGTTGTAGAAGCATGGCAAAAGAAGAAAGTATAGAAATGGAAGGAACGGTAGTAGAAACACTACCTAATACTACATTCAAAGTTAAGTTAGAAAATGGTCATATTGTAAATGCCCATATATCTGGTCGTATGCGTAAAAATTATATTCGCATACTCACTGGAGACCAAGTTACTGTCCAGTTAACACCTTATGATTTAACCAAGGGTCGTATCACTTACCGTAGTAAATAGGGTAAATTAAGGTAGTAACCCCGTGCAATTTTACGTGAGAAAGTTGCACGGCAAACACTCTATTTTACACACTTAGACTTACATCCCTTACTTATATAGAATAGACTTCTTTTTAGCCGTCTAGCGCACCTTTCATTCACACAAATTAATTTCTTTGTAATCGATATTTTTGTGGGTAAGGAAAAACATCCTCAAAAATACCCTTTTTGATATTTTCCTGTTTCTGAATCCAGAAATCAGGATCCAATAAATCAGCATGGTATTTCATAAAAGCCGCTTTAACACGCTCATTCCCCAATAAGAAGCGTGCAAACTCTTCGGGAAACACATCATCTGGTCCCACACTATACCAAGGCTCTGCTGCCATCAGTTCTTGTGCGTTACGCGGTGCAGGTATTTTTCTAAAGTTACAGTCCGTCAGATAAACAATCTCATCGTAATCGTAAAAAACCACACGACGAAGACGTGTTACACCAAAATTTTTATACAGTAAATCACCCGGGAAAATATTGGCTGCACAGAGTTCTTTAATCGCATCGCCAAAAGATAAAATAAGCATATCAATATCCTCATAGCGACCTTTACGCTCAGCTTCTTCTAGTGCCATATTTAAGGGCAACATGCGTCTTTCAATATACATGTGTTTAATATTGATTTGTTTTACCCCATCATTCCCTTCAACAATTCGAATACTACTTTTACAGCTCGACTCAAGATCTTCCAACAGATCATCGGTAAAGCGGCTCAGGGGCAATAAAACTTCTGAAAATTCGAGTGTATCTGCCATTCTACCCACTCGGTCATGCTGCTTAACAAGTTGATATTTTTCTTCAACCTGCTGTCGGCTAATTTCTTTTGGTGGAGCAAAATAATCACGAATAATCTTAAACACATAAGGGTAAGAAGCCAAAGTAAACACTGACATCACCATCCCCGGTATACCTGGTGCTAAAATCAAATCATCATCAGAGTATTCTAAGTGATGCAAAAAGCCTCGATAAAAATCAGTTTTACCTTGTTTATGTAAGCCAATAGATGAATAGAGCGCTTCCTTTTTTCTTTGTGGCATCAGTCGTTGCAAAAAGCTTACTATCGCTGAAGGAACTGGATGTTCCACCATAAAATAAGCGTATGAAAAACTAAATAAACGAGAGACGGAGTCTTCCCCAATCAACAGAGCATCCGTATAGATTCCCGTTTTCTCTTCATTCAGCAGTAAGGGTATTGCAAATGGATATTCCACATGACCATTGATCGCCTTACCAACAATATAAGCAGCTTTATTCCGATAAAAAAGTGCATTAATGACTTGAAACTGAAAATTCAAATGGGCATCACGTATACCCTTTTTCATGTATTTACAAATAGATTTTGCCATATGACGACAATCTCTATGACAATTTTCAAAAGGAATAGATAAGGTGGAATGGGTTAAAATAAGTTTAATTGCCCTGAAAAAGCTGGTGTTTGCTGGATAATAAGCCTCATAAGTTGGTACATCAGAAGCAATATACTCAGTAGCAACAGAGCTTCTTAAAAAGATATTTTGATTAGTATAGAGCGTCATAGGAAAGATTTGACAGAAAACAGAGTTATAAAATGTTTCTGCAAGCTCTGGCTGTTGGTGATTTTGCAGCAGTAGGATAAAGTGCCCTTTTACTTTTTTCCAGCACTCTTGATCAAAGGTTTCCGCGCTAGTATCAAAATGTTTTTTTAAATAGTTTACTGTTTCTTTAACGCGTGAATCATAAAATTCAATTCTATGTCGAGATGCTAGTCGCTCAGCCTTCCAGTCAGCAGATTCAAATCGAGCCTGTGCTCCCACGGTAATTTCAGTAAAAATTCTAAAGTGCTTATTGAACCCTTTAAGGATTTTTTTAGCAATTGTTCTCGATAAATTCATGCCATGACTATAGGGTAAGCTTACTCAATAGACAACTTGCTTACACGCTTAGTTATCACTCAAATTATGGTTTGCTTATCATCCATTCTTTTATTGTTAGCACCCCCCTACTTTGAAGGCTTTTTTCCAACAGAGATAGTCTTGAATCATAACATCCTTGTACAACCAATTTACGCTACTCATACGATCATAGGATTCACATAATACCTGTTTAAGTGCCTGTCATTCACTTCTCCGTTTTAATACAGCAGATTACTTAATTCAATTTTACTTGCACATGGCTTTGAATAGGCTACTCTACAGATGAATATATGTATCTAACTAACTCGTTAGATTGCCCGATAAAAATCAAGAGAAATGTAATAAATATGACATCAACTATACAAAAAGGTAATTTACAAATAAGCCAAGCCATCTATGATTTGGTAACGAATGAAGTTCTTCCGGGCACGGGTGTCGAAGAAGGTCAGTTTTGGTCGGGGATGCAAAGTGTTTTCGAAGAATTTATCCCAAGAAATAAGGAACTGTTGGCGAAGCGTGACACAATCCAAAAACAGATTGATACATGGCACAAACAAAATAAAGGTCAGATGTTTGATCAACAGAAGTACACTCAATTTCTCAAAGATATTCATTATATTGTTGATGAAGTACCTGATTTTAGTATATCGACTGAGAATGTAGACCCTGAAATTGCTACTATCGCAGGGCCACAATTAGTCGTTCCAATCAGTAATGCCCGTTTCTCATTAAATGCAGCCAATGCAAGATGGGGCAGTTTATTTGATGCTTTTTACGGAACAGACATCATTCCTGATGAAGGCTCACTTGCAAAAGGTAATCAATATAATCCTGAGCGTGGCAATAAAGTCATAGAATTAGCCAATATTTTTCTTGATAAAGCATTGCCACTCACAAACGGTAAACACAATGAAGTGTCCGCATACACGCTGAGTGATGTCGACAATAAACAAGGACAGAAAACACTCCAGATTTCTTTGGTTAATGGCCAAACCACAGAATTACAAATCCCAGAGGCTTTTGTTGGATATACGGAACAAGGGGTAACTTCAAGCCTTTTATTTGTTAATAATGGCATGCATATCGAGATTCAAATAGATCCTGAATCTGTTATTGGTAAAGCATCACCCTCTGGTATTAAAGATGTCATCATGGAGTCCGCACTGACTGCAATTCAAGATTGTGAAGACTCGGTAGCTGCTGTAGATGCTGAAGACAAAGCCTTGGTTTATAGAAATTGGCTAGGCTTGATGAAAGGCACGCTAGAAGAAGAATTTGAAAAAAACGGCAAAACACTCTGTCGAAAATTAAACCCAGATCGTGAATACACTAGCCCCACAGGTGAATCGTTTAGCTTACCAGGTCGTAGCCTGCTCTTAGTGAGAAATGTGGGTCATTTAATGACGACCGACAGTGTGTTACTCAACGGTGAAGAAGTGCCCGAAGGTATTCTTGATGGTCTTATGACTGCATTAATCTATATCCATGATATGAAGGGTAATAGCCCATTTAAGAATGCTAAAAACAACAGCCTGTATATCGTTAAACCTAAAATGCACGGCCCTGAAGAAGTACGTTTAACGGTTGATCTTTTTGCCGCCATTGAAAAAGTCATTGGTCTGCCTAAGAACACCATGAAAGTAGGCATCATGGATGAAGAAAGGCGTACGACTGTAAATCTAAAAGCCTGTATATACGAAGCACGCGAGCGTTTAATCTTCATCAATACGGGTTTCCTTGATCGTACCGGCGATGAAATTCATACCAGCATGGAAGCCGGTACATTTTTACCTAAAGGCGAACTTAAAAATGAGCCATGGATATCTGCTTACGAAAACTGGAATGTCGATATTGGCTTAGAATGCGGCCTAAGAGGCAAAGCACAAATTGGTAAAGGAATGTGGGCAATGCCAGACCTTATGGCGGATATGCTAGAACAGAAAATCCAACATCCTCTAGCAGGAGCAAATTGTGCATGGGTTCCTTCTCCCACTGCCGCAACATTGCACGCCATGCATTATCACTATGTGAATGTAGCTGAAGTACAAGAAAAGTTGGCAAGCCGTGACAATGCCAGCATAAATGATATTTTAACCATTCCCTTAACCCCTGCTTCTTATGAATTCAGCCAAGAAAAACTAACGGAAGAACTCGAAGATAACGCACAAAGTATGCTGGGCTACGTGGTTCGCTGGATTGATCAGGGTGTCGGCTGCTCCAAAGTGCCTGACACACGAAATGTAGAGCTAATGGAAGATAGAGCAACCCTTAGAATCTCCAGCCAGATTATTGCAAATTGGTTACATCATGGTCTGTGTACTGAAGCACAAATCACAGAAGCTTTCAAAAAGATGGCTGTTTTGGTTGATAAGCAAAATGCAAAGGATCCGTTGTATACCCCTATGGCGCCTGATTATGATGGTATTGCTTTTAAAGCTGCACTTGATTTGGCAATAAAGGGAGCAACGCAACCTAATGGTTATACAGAACCACTATTGCATCACTATAGAAGAGTAAAGAAATCTGCTTAATACAATGCTGGCTTATGGCGAAACGCATAATAAATTTCCGAAGGATTTATTTATTATGCGTTTTATCACCAATAACTAACGCCTAAGAAGTTTGCTCTACTATAATAGGTGTGCACAGACCGAATTTTTACTAGATTTCTAACCAAATCCAAGGGGTGAGTTATTAATACACAGTTACCTTTATCACCATTCTTTAATGAAAAAAAAACAAAGGATGGCGATAAATACTTAGAAGTATATTCTCGTGGTATCGAAGTTTTACGCTTAACCGCATTAAACAAGGGTACTGCATTTTCTCGTGAAGAAAGAATCGAACTAGGGCTGGAAGGTCTTCTACCCCCGGTTGTTCTTACCTTGGAACATCAAGTATTGCGACTCTATAATGGCTTTACAGAAGAGCCGGATGATTTGGCAAAGTATCAGTTTTTACGTGCCGTACAAGAACGTAACGAAGTGCTCTATTACGCCCTGATTTCTTCATACTTAGAAGAAATGATGCCAATCATCTACACCCCGACGGTAGGTAAAGCCGTACAAAAGTATAGCTCACTGTATCGTTCACCACGTGGCCTCACCTTTACCGCAGATAATATTTCTCGTGCAGATCAAATCGTCAATAATTATCCTTGGAATGATGTACGCATGATTGTGGCAACCGATTCATCAGCCATTTTAGGTATTGGTGATCAGGGTCATGGTGGCTTAGCAATTTGTATTGGTAAAATGGCGCTCTATACCGCAGGTGGCGGTCTTAGCCCCTTTCATGCCTTACCCGTTAATTTAGACGTGGGTACTGATAGAGAAGACTTAACGGATGATCCTGGCTATCTAGGCGTACATACTAAACGTCTTACTGGAGAAGCGTATTATGATTTGCTCGATCGCTTTGTTGCTGCTGTTAAAAAGCGTTGGCCAAAAGCTATCATTCAGTGGGAAGATTTTGCCAAAGATACAGCGTTTACCGTACTAGAACGCTACCGTAAACAAATCCCCAGTTTCAATGACGATATTCAAGGAACAGGCGCAGTGGTGCTTGCCGGCCTATTAAGCGCATGTAAACTAAAGGGTGAAACACTAAGCCAACAGCGAATCCTGGTTGTCGGTGCAGGTGCAGGCGGTGTGGGTGTTTCAAAAGTCATTCAGAATGGTTTAGTCTACGAAGGCTTAACACGCGAACAAGCGCGTAGCCAAATGTTTATTGTGGATGAATTTGGCTTGGTCATTGAAGGTATCAGCCCCGATGAATATAAAAAGCCCATCATGCAATCTTTGGATAACTGTAAAGGTTGGGAAACAAAAGGTGAAATACCCTCGCTGCTTGAAGTCATTCACAATGTAAAACCAACGATTATGATCGGCCTTACTGGTGTCGCGGGCTTATTTACAGAGCGTGTCATCCAAGCGGTTGCAGAATACAATAAAAATCCGATTATCTTCCCACTATCCAACCCAACATCCAATGTTGAAGCAAAACCTGAAGATATCTTTAACTGGTGTTCAATGATCAATACCGGCGCAAGCGCATACCCTATTATTGCTTCAGGTAGCCCCTTTCCTAGCGTAAACAGTCGAGGCAAAACGCATATAATCGGACAAGGTAATAATGCCTTCATCTTCCCAGGATTAGGCTTTGCCTGTTCCCTCGGTGAATGCACAGAAATTACCGACAGTATGATTATTGAATCAGCACATGCACTCGCCGAATACACCAGTAAACATCATCTGGAGAGTGGCAGAATCTACCCACCTATTGCCGAGCTGCAATCAGTAAGTCAGGATATTACAGAACATGTAATGAAACTCATGCTCAATCAAGGCCTGGTTCGTAATAAAGAAATAACCCTTGAAAACTACGTAGAGAAAATTGCAGAAAACTCGTGGAAACCAGAATATTTACCTTTTGTTGCAGCTGAGAAACCTCCATCTTAGTGCTCGCATCGCTTGTACTATCGAATACACGCTCTATGAGATTTCATTTCATTGACGCCGGCCGTTATTAGAGAAGAAAAAAGTGCCTATAAGTCGGGGGGTGGCTTCTAGGCATAATAGTCTGAAAATATCTTTGCTCAAGCATATCATCGTTACTGTTTGAAATTTCCAATACTTCTCTCACTCTAACGTAGTGTGTAAAGGCTTCTAAAATATGACTCTCATTATTTAATTTCCGAAACATACGTATTGAAACAATATTTTATTTCAACAGATTTTTTTCCAAGTCACCCCCCTACTTATAGCCAGTTTTTTATGAACTGCTTGTAGCATTAACCGTTTATCTAACGATTCTTTACCACGTCACTGAGGTGGAATAAAATCGTGCCTAAAAACAATAATAAACTGGGGTATAAAAAATGAAGTTTTTGAACAAGCCCGTGATTTTACTCGGACTGATTTCTATCGTTTCTGTCTCTTTTGCTGATCTACCAAAATCATTTGATTATAAAAAAGCATCCGTAAATTATGTTGATAATACATCAGGAGGCTTTAGTACTGTAGACAATCCCTACTTTTTTGGTGGAACGATTGGTGCATCGGAGGCAGGCAGTTATTGCTCAGGTGAGTCTAACTGTGAGGATAGCGACACTGCATGGAAAGTATTTGGCGGTTATAAATTTACCGACAAACTGAGTGCGGAAGGTGCTTATCTAAATCTGGGAGACATTCATAAAAACGGGGAAAATTCTGATGTCAGTGCATTTGCTGCTTATGGTGTGGGTACACTTCCAGTCACAGAGCAGTTTGATGTATTTGGTAAAATAGGTGCCGCACGTTGGAATAGTGACAATACTAATGGCAGTGAAAGTGGGTTTAGTGCAAGTTTTGGTGTTGGTGCAAAAATGAATGTGAACGAAACAACAAAGCTTCGAGCTGAATGGGAAAAAATACAAGATGTAGAAACATCAGATACGGATTCTACCGATGTTAATATGTTGAGTGTTGGTGTTGAACTATCAACCTTTTAATCAACTACAAATAACCAGCTACAAAATATAAAGCACCCAAATTACTTTAATGCAATTTGGGTGCTTTATAATAAAATGATTGCAGGCTCTAATGACTAATTAGTCTGGGCTAAACGAAGAACCACAACCACAGGTAGTTTTAGCATTTGGGTTGCGAATAACAAACTGAGATCCTTCAAGTCCTTCTGTGTAATCAATATCCGCACCTACTAGATATTGAAAACTCATCGGATCTATTAATAATTTAACCCCGTTTTTCTCAACCGTTGTATCACCATCATTGATGGTCTCATCAAAAGTGAATCCATATTGAAAACCTGAACAACCTCCGCCTGAGACAAATACACGAAGCTTTAAGTTGTCGTTTTGCTCTTCATCGATCAAGCCTTTTACTTTATTAGCCGCAGCGTCAGTAAAATTTAAAATAGGTGCTGCGCTTGCTGTTGCTACTGTCATGATAATAACCTTATATAAAATCGTTTATGTTTTGTAACTTAGCTACTCTAAATTATCGTTACAATAAATAGAGACCTTTGCACGAAAAGATCTCAAATAATACTTTATGCCCTTCTAACTAATGTCAAAACCAGTCTTAGGCATGACTAGTCTACCCTAGTTTGTTAACTAAACTAAATAAACCCTATCTTTTTAATGCATTAAACACCTAAAAATCACACAAATCCTGTGTTACTTGAATTTATGTGTCGCCTTGTCTTAATAGCTTTCCATTTACTTCAGCTCCAACGGGCAATTCTAGTAAACTGTAATGCACATCTCCGTTTATTTGGGCTTTATCAAATAATTCAACTTTTTTATCAGCATAAATATTCCCATCAATTTGCCCATTAACAATCAAATGACTAACTGTTACATTACCTACAATTAATGCACCTTCACTTAAAATCAATAAAGAATCTTCTCCTTTGGAGTTAATATCACCTATTACAGTGCCTACAATATGCATCTTACCTTCAAAATTTAGATTGCCTTCAATAGTTGTATTTTCACCAATCAGAGAATCAATCTTCGTTCGGTAAATTTCATCGTATGTCTTTTTTTTTGTTAACATGCTATTTCCTGTCATAGAGTTCTTGATGATGCCATCATCCCCACATTCTATATCCTGCTGTGAAACATTACTAAGGGAGAAGTGCAGGTCTATTGAGTGCCGTATCTTCTGCAAACCCGAGCATTAAATTCATATTCTGTACTGCCTGGCCAGCAGCACCTTTCACCAAATTATCTATAACCGATAAAACAACCACACGAGAACTATCAGGAATTCGATGTACCGCTATCTGGCACATATTAGAGGCTTTCACACTTCTGGTTTCTGGATGTGCTCCGAGTGGCAGCACATCGATAAAATTTTCCTGCTTATAACGATCTTCATAAAGCACTTGAAAATCAACATCACTACTTGAGTTGGCATAAATGGTCGCGTGTATACCCCTAATAATAGGTAATAAATGTGGCACAAATGTTAAATTGACCTTGGTATCGGCTATTAAAGAAAATATTTGAGAGATTTCAGGTAAATGTCTATGCCCACTAACACCGTAGGCTTTGAAACTTTCTCCCATTTCACTAAAAAGTGTTGCAACATTAGCTTGTTTTCCTGCACCGCTCACGCCTGATTTTGTGTCGGCAATAATATTATCCAAGTCAATTAGACCTGATTCTAACAATGGCATCAGACCTAATATAACTGATGTTGGATAACATCCTGGATTTGCTACGATATTGGCTGATTTTACCTGTTCTCTGTTGATTTCTGGTAATCCATAAACAGCTTGCTCTACAAGTTCTGGACAGGCATGCGTCATGCCATACCATTTGCTCCATACAGCCAAATCTTTAATTCTAAAATCAGCAGCTAAATCAATAACTTTAACCCCTGCTTCTACAAGTTCAGCAGTATGCTTCATCGCAACGCCATTGGGTGTCGCAAAAAACACCAAGTCACATTGTGCAAGTGCATCAGTACTAGGGTCACTAAATGCCAAGTCGATATAGCCACGTAAATTAGGAAACATGGAATCTACTCGTGTACCAGCATTAGAACGGGACGTTACATAAGTAATCTCAATATCTGGGTGAGTAACTAAAATTCTGAGTAATTCGACGCCGGTGTATCCTGTTGCACCAACAATTCCTATTTTCTTCACTGTCATATTAACCCGTTTGAATGAAATGAAAGTCTATCATACCGCGATTTATCTAACTGCACCTACTTGAAAATGATACTTTATGCCTATATTCCTCGTTATATTGCGTGTATATAAGATAAAACACTTGGGCTAAATTTATTACATTAATATATGGAAATGCACGGAGACTGTGCTTGTAAATAGTTTTTTTTAACGTCGAGTGATATAGTCCTTCTAATTTTTTTGAATCAGTTCAACTTTACAGATAATTAAATACGATGATCAACACCAAGAACACATTTAAAACCCCAGATATGACCGCTATTTTAAAGGCAGGATTTTTATCAGGGTTACTTTCAATTACCGTAGGTTGTTTAGGCACCCCACCCACTGGAAGCACCTCGGCAGAGCCTGTGGATACTGCTGAAAAAACAGAAACTAAGCTCGAACAGCTAACACCAAGACACACCTTTGAGTATAAAATAATCAACAGCATGCTCAAACGCTTTCATTATAAAAAATTTGATCTTAACGATGAGTTTTCTGTAAAGATTCTTGAACAATATATCAAGCAATTGGATCCTAGCCGTATCTATTTTACTCAGGCAGACATAACACAATTTAACAAGCATCGTGATAAATTTGATGACTATATCAACGCTGGTGATACCGAAGTGGCTGTTAATATTTTCAAAAAGTACCAGCAAAGAGTGAATGAGCGCTCCAAGTACGCGATACAACGACTCGATCAGAAATTTGATTTAGATAAGGATGAAGAATACAACCTTGACCGTGAAGATGCACCTTGGGAAGTTGATTCTGCTGCTCTAGATACACTTTGGGATAAACGCATAAAAAATGACTACATTAATCAACTTCTTTCTGATGAAAAGCCCGCTGAAGCGATTAGTAAATTAAAAAAACGTTATGCAAGCATGACTAAAAGGACTAACCAGATTAAGAGTAATGAGTTATTTCAAATTATCGTAAATGCTTACGCAGGCGCTATTGAACCACATACTTCCTATCTTTCACCCCGCTCATCAGAGCAGTTTGATATTAATATGAGCTTGTCATTAAGCGGTATTGGTGCAGTACTGAGGACAGATGAGGAATACACTAAAATTATCAGTGTTGTACCCGGTGGACCTGCCGATCTTACAGGACAAGTTAAAGCAGGCGATAGAATTATTGGCGTCGGTCAAAAAACAGAAGAAAATATCAAGGATATTATCGGCTGGCGTTTAAGTGACGTGGTCAATATTATTCGTGGAAAAAAAGGCAGTACCGTAGTGTTATCCGTATTACCTAAAGAAATGGGACTAAGCGGCAAAGCTAAGACTGTCAAAATAGTCAGAGATAAAATAAAACTTGAACATCAGGCAGCGAGTAAAAGAATCATTGAAATTGATCGCCCGGAAGGAAAAATAAAAGTAGGGGTTATTGACCTCCCCTCTTTCTATATTGACTTTAAAGCTCGTAATCGTGGTGATGCCGAATACGCAGGAACCACGCGTGATGTTAAAAAACTTTTAATTGAGCTCAACAAAGAAGGTATTGATGATTTAATTATTGATCTACGCGGCAATGGTGGAGGGTCTTTAAGTGAAGTCGTCTCTTTAACCGGCTTATTCATTGATCAAGGCCCTGTGGTACAAATCAATGATACAACTGGACGTACCGATATTCTTCGTGATGATGAACCAGGTGCAATCTATAACGGCCCTATGGCAGTGATGATAGACAAAGGCAGTGCCTCAGCCTCAGAAATATTTGCAGGCGCTATACAAGACTATAAACGTGGTGTCATTATCGGTGAAACATCTTTCGGTAAAGGTACGGTTCAAACCGTTTTACCGCTGGAATCGTATACGCGTAAAACCTTTGATGAGCCTTTAGGACAGATTAAAATTACCTCAGCCCAATTTTTCCGTATCAATGGTGAAAGTACACAGCATAAAGGCGTAGTTCCCGATTTATCATGGGATTTACCACAAGTTGATGGAGATTTTGGAGAACGTGCATTTAAAAATGCATTACCGTGGAGACGTATTGATGTAGCTGAGCATAAGTATTACAAGAATGCTTTTACTCCTGCTGCTATCAAAAAAGCGAAAGCCAAATCCTTAGAAAGAATCTCACATACCCCTAAATTTAAAACAACCGTTGATAGAGTGAAGCTGTTAGTAGAAGCGGGTAATAAAAAGGTACTTTCGCTTAACTTGAAAAAACGTAAAGCAAAACGTGAAGCATTTAATAAGCAATTATTAATACTTGAAAATAAACTACAGAAAAATAATGCCTTACCCATATATAAAACGATTAAAGAATTACGTGATGCACAGGAAAAGAAAAATGACGATATATTTACCAAGCAACCTGTCGATGTATTCTTAAATGAAGCGGCACACATATTGTCTGATCTACAACAGTTTAATGCGGAACCTGCATCCACGAGTAAATAACTGCCTATAAGTACAGGGGTGGGGTTATACAATTAGAGACTTTAGTACAAAGACTATGGCGAGATAAAAATGAGCGTGATTTTCCAGATTTTTCATAAAAATAAGATGAATAGCAGAGCTATTAACGGTATTTTTAGGGAAAAATTGAGACAATCAAGCCATTTTTATCCGTCAGATATCTTTGTGCAAAGGCCCCAATTTTAAGGAAAACTGATCAAGAACAATACACAGAGCCAAGCAAGCTTCTGCTGTTTCCATCCATGCATCTAACTAATTGATGATTTGCAGCTTTCTCCTATAGCAATTCAAACCTTGTTTTAATTTCAACATTTAATTCTGGTGTAGAGGAAAACCATTGCTTCTGTATTTCATCAGTATAGAACTTATCGAATAATTATTAATTGGCTTTTTTGATTTGCCAAGCAACATCCAAAGCCTGCTTATTTTCAATAACATCATGTACCCTAAATATCTGTACACCAGCTTGAACACCCAATGCTGTGGTTGCACACGTACCTGCCACTCGGTCTTCAGGATTACTTTTGCCTGTTTTTTCTCCCGTTGCTTTACTCATAATTTCACCAATAAAGCGTTTGCGACTAGTGCCTAACAACACGGGATAACCTAGACTCACCAATGATTCAAGGTTTGCCAATAATGCGAGGTTATGTGCTAATAATTTACCAAAACCAATACCGGGATCAAGAATGATATGCTCTCTCGCAACACCTGTTTTAATTGCCAACTCTGCGCGTTCTTTTAAATATTCTTTTACTTCAACACACACATCCTTATAAAAAGGAGCATCCTGCATTGTCTTTGATTTGCCTTGGCGGTGCATTAATACGATGGGTACATTTTTATCCGCAGCCAGTCGTAAAATTTCTTCTGAATCTTCCCCCGCAGAGATATCATTAATCCAGTTAGCACCTGCACCAATTGCCATTTCGGCTACCTTGTTGGAGGTTGTATCAACACTGATCGTAATATGCTTGTCTTGCTCACGAATGCCTTTAATAACAGGAAGGATTCGGGCAATTTGTTCATCAGCACATACCTCTTCCGCTCCCGGACGGGTTGACTCACCTCCAATATCGATGATTGTCGCCCCTTCTTTTTTCATTTGAAATGCACGTTGAATCGCGGCATCTGTATGATAATGCAGCCCACCATCAGAAAAACTGTCAGGAGTCACATTGAGGATTCCCATTATTTGTGGTGCTGTTTTTTTTGATATGTTTTTTGATATAGTCATTGGGGAGTTTATGTTTTGTAGTAATTTTATCTATATGGTCTGACACAGAGGAATGACAATATTTATTACAATACACCCCGCCACTTACAAGGCATTTTTGACTCTCCATCTAAAATTAGAAGTATCAAAGCCAATAAACACCAATAGAAACAATGGCTGCTAACACTAAACCCACCCCCCTACTTTCAGGTCATTTTTTTACGCTATCAGAAACCATTACATGAAGAGACAGGGTATATGTGTTTGATTATCATAGGGGGAAAAGTAAGTTAATTTTTTTGTCTGTAGTGAGTTACGTTATTATTTCAGACTTTTCAAATATATTTTTCTCATAACATTGTTTCTACTTTTTGTACCTTTATTCCCCGTACAAAGGTCTCACTAGATATATTTAATATCAACAATTTCGTATTCACGAATACCCGCAGGAGCATTAACCGTAGCCACATCACCAGTTTCTTTACCAATCAAGGCTCTTGCTATGGGTGAAGAAACTGCAATGAGGTTTTTCTTAATATCTGCCTCAACATCGCCGACTATCTGGTAAGTGACTATTTCCTCGGTATCAAGGTCTTCAAGTTCAACGGTTGCACCAAACACTACACGATCTTTCACACCCAAATTAGTAATGTCTATAATTTGCGCTCTTGAAAGCACAGACTCTAATTCCTGTATGCGGCCTTCAGCAAAACTTTGCTGCTCTCTAGCAGCATGATACTCCGCATTTTCTTTTAAATCACCATGCTCTCTGGCAGTGGCTATGGCTTCAACAATTTGAGGGCGCGTCACTGTTTTAAGAACATTGAGTTCCTCTTTTAAACGATCAGCACCTACGCTAGTAATTGGGGGTCTATCCATGAGGAAATTCCTTTAATACCTTAATTTCTTATTTGTTTCTTGGTTTTTAGCTATTACAAATGCTACCGAGAGCCTAATGCAAGTCTTGTAATTTATAGACTTGCTCTTCATCAACATGTGTCATTGCCTGACAGAGCGCCCAAGCACCAGTGATGGTTGTAGTATAGGTAACTTTTCCCTGTAGTGCTTCGCGTCTGATTTCAAATGAATCCTGAATCGCTTTTTTACCCTCAGTGGTATTTACGATTAAGTTTACTTGTTCATTTTTAACCAAATCAACAATATTAGGTCGACCTTCTCTGACTTTATTAATCAACTCACAATCAAAACCGGCGGCTTTTAAAGAGCGTGCCGTTCCTCGGGTTGCAACCAATTTAAAATCAAGTTCCTGTAACAGTTTAGCAACCTCTAACACCGCTTCACGATCATTTTCTCTCACACTTAAAAAGGCTGTCCCGCCCTGTTTAGGAAAATTGATTCCAGCTGCATGCTGTGATTTACCAAAGGCTTCAGCAAAGGTTTTTCCTACACCCATAACTTCACCTGTTGATTTCATTTCAGGGCCAAGAATAGGGTCAACCCCAGGGAACTTGATAAAGGGGAACACGGCTTCTTTGACCGAGAAGTGCTCTGGTACAATTTCTTCCCTAATACCTTGTTCATCCAAAGAAACCCCTGCCATACAACGAGCAGCTATTTTTGCCAATTGTCTACCTGTTGCTTTCGACACATAAGGCACGGTCCTAGATGCACGTGGATTCACTTCAAGCACATACACGTCATCACCCTTAATCGCAAACTGTACATTCATCAAGCCAACAACGTTTAGTGCTAAAGCCATCTTGCGAGATTGCTCTCTTAGCTCATCCTGTATTTCTTTACTCAATGAATAAGGGGGCAAAGAACAGGCTGAATCACCAGAGTGAACGCCTGCCTGCTCTATGTGTTGCATTATTCCACCAATCAGCACATTTTTACCATCACAGATAGCGTCTACATCGACTTCTATTGCATCATCAAGGAAACGATCAAGCAGTACGGGAGAATCATTAGATGCCTGTACCGCGTCACGCATATAGTTTCGTAAATCGTCTTCATTATGTACGATTTCCATGGCTCTTCCACCGAGTACATAAGAGGGTCTAACAACCAAAGGATAGCCTACTTCATTTGCTAGTCTAACACCCTCTTCTGTACTTCTTGCCGTTCTATTCGGGGGTTGCTTTAAGCCTAGTTTTTCAATCATCTGCTGGAAACGCTCACGGTCTTCAGCCAAATCAATAGAGTCTGGGCTAGTACCGATAATCGGCGTGCCGTTCGCTTCAAGTGCTTCGGCAAGCTTCAGTGGTGTTTGACCACCATATTGAACGATAACACCTTTGGGTTTTTCTAAATCAACAATCTCCAGTACATCTTCTAGTGTAAGCGACTCAAAATATAAACGATCTGACGTATCATAATCTGTCGAAACTGTCTCAGGATTACAATTAACCATAATGGTTTCGTAACCATCTTCACGCATGGCCAAAGCGGCATGAACACAGCAGTAATCAAATTCGATACCTTGACCAATACGGTTAGGGCCACCACCAAGCACCATGATTTTATCTTTATCACTCGGGTTCGCTTCACACTCTTCATCGTAGCTAGAATACATATATGCCGTATCAGTAGCGAATTCAGCCGCACAGGTATCTACACGTTTGTAAACTGGACGAATTCCCATGCTTTGACGTAATTTACGAATTTCTTTTTCTTTTGCATTTAATACCGTTGCCAAACGTCTATCGCCAAAACCTTTACGTTTTAGTTCAAACATTTCATCTTTACTAATACTGCTCGGCAAGCGGTCTTTTAAAGAATTTTCTAATTGAATCAGTTCCTCTATTTGACTTAAAAACCACGGATCAATTGCCGTTAGGTCAAACATCTCTTCCTGAGTCATACCATAACGGAAACCATCACCAACATATAAAATACGCTCTGGCCCTGCTGCTATTAATTCATGACGTAGTTCATCAATGGCATTTTCATCAGTAAGATCAACTTTTTCATCAAGCCCATCAATGCCTGTTTCCAAACCTCGCAACGCTTTTTGGAATGATTCCTGAAAAGTACGGCCCATCGCCATAACTTCCCCAACAGACTTCATTTGCGTCGTTAAACGTGAATCTGCTTTTGGGAATTTCTCAAAGGTGAATCTAGGTATCTTAGTCACAACATAATCAATGGATGGTTCAAACGATGCCGGTGTAGCACCACCCGTGATGTCATTTTGTAACTCATCTAGCGTGAAACCAACAGCAAGCTTTGCCGCTATTTTAGCGATTGGGAAACCTGTTGCTTTAGAGGCAAGCGCAGATGAACGTGATACACGCGGGTTCATTTCGATGATTACCATGCGCCCATCTTTTGGATTAATTGAAAACTGTACGTTAGACCCACCCGTCTCAACGCCAATCTTACGCAATACCGCTAGCGATGCATTACGGAGGATTTGGTATTCCTTATCCGTTAATGTTTGTGCTGGCGCTACCGTAATGGAGTCACCAGTATGAATCCCCATTGGGTCGATATTTTCAATGGAACAAACAATAATACAATTATCCGCTTGATCTCGAACAACCTCCATCTCATATTCTTTCCAACCTAAAAGAGACTCCTCCAACAAAACTTCGGTTGTCGGAGATAGATCCAGACCTCGCGCAACAATCTCTTCAAATTCTTCCAGATTATAGGCAATACCCCCACCTGAACCTCCCATGGTGAATGAAGGACGACAAATGGTTGGGAAGCCAAGGCCCGACTGAACCTGACGGGCCTCTTCGATACTATGTGCCACACCAGACTGTGCCGATGACAAGCCAATTTCTTCCATTGCAACACGAAATTTCTCACGATCTTCCGCCATATCAATGGCTTCTTTCTTGGCGCCGATCATCTCAACATTGTATTTTTCTAGTACACCGTGTTTATCCAGATCCAATGCACAATTTAATGCTGTTTGACCACCCATCGTTGGCAGTAAAGCACCCGGCTTTTCTTTTTCGATAATTGCAGCGACCGTCTGCCACTGAATTGGCTCAATATAAATCGCATCAGCCATTCCAGGGTCAGTCATGATAGTGGCTGGATTTGAGTTAACCAAAATAACCCGATAGCCTTCTTCACGAAGCGCTTTACACGCCTGAGCACCAGAGTAGTCAAACTCACACGCTTGACCAATAACAATCGGGCCAGCACCAATGATAATAATGCTTTTTATATCCGTACGCTTAGGCATTATTTCGCCTCCTTCATTAAAGCAATAAAATCATCAAAAATTGGAGCAATATCATGTGGTCCAGGGCTTGCTTCTGGATGCCCCTGAAAACTGTATGCAGGGCAATCCGTGCGTTTAATCCCCTGTAGACTGCTATCAAACAATGAGCGATGCGTAGCAACAAGTGTCGCAGGCAAGGTATCTTCATCAATGGCAAAACCATGATTCTGACTTGTAATCATAACTTTCTGGTTTTTTAAGTCTTGCACTGGATGGTTTGCACCATGATGACCAAATTTCATCTTGATCGACGAAGCACCACTGGCCAACCCGAGTAATTGATGACCTAAACAAATACCGAAGGTTGGTATTTTTTTCTCAAGTATGGTCTGTATAGCTTGAATAGCGTAGTCACAAGGTTCTGGATCACCTGGACCATTAGACAAAAAGACACCATCTGGATTCATTGCCAAAACATCTTCTGCCGGTGTTTGAGCAGGAACAACTTTAACGTAGCACCCCCTGTCAACTAACATACGTAAAATATTTTTCTTCACCCCATAATCATAAGCAACAACAAAATAATCAGCAGATGCCTTATCAATTGTTACATTATCTCTTGGCTCTAAATGCCACGTACCTTCACGCCAATCATACGTTTCTTTAGTAGAAACCACTTTAGCTAGATCAGCACCTTTTAAACCAGAAAATGTGGATATGTTCTGTTTGGCCGAATCAATCTGTTCCTGAGTTAGCTCGCCAACTATGCCACCAACAATACAACCTTTCTGAGCACCTTTCTCCCGCAAAATACGAGTAAGCCTGCGTGTATCAATATCGGCAATTGCAACCACTTTTTTACGCTGCAAATAATCTTGTAGTGGCTCTTCAGAACGCCAATTACTGACTAATCGTGGAACATCTTTAACAATCAGACCCGTAGCAAAAATAGTATCAGATTCTTCATCTTCTTTATTGATACCCGTATTTCCTATATGAGGATAGGTCAATGTAACCATTTGACTCGCATAAGATGGATCAGTCAATATTTCTTGATATCCCGTCATTGCGGTATTAAAAACTACTTCACCGACATTAGTACCGTCATAACCTATAGACTTGCCATGAAACTCACTTCCATCCTCAAGAATTAGGATCGCCTTCTTATCCAAGCTGCCTCCACGTTGCTTTCCACTCTTGAATAATAAATACTCAAAAATATAAAGCTATAAATTGCTTACACACAAAACGGGACGGCACTCCTTTAAAGAACACCATCCCGATAAAATTCTAAAACACAATACAGCGTATTCTACTCGAAAAGAATTACAAGTGTCTACGTAGCAAAGCGAATCAATAGGGTATTTGAGAATTATTTTCCCAATCAATTGGGTTAATCAATCCCACGATTTATTTATTTTCTCTTTTCTAAAAAACTTTTTGAAAACAGCAGCAAACAATACACAAGCGACAAAGAAACCCAAATACTATTTACTTGAGCCACCCCCCTACTTAGGGGCAGTTTTTTACTTTGTTAATTTTGATGAGTCTAGTCTGTACGCTAATCAAGGATAAATTAAACTAGCCCTGATTTTACCATTCTACCTAAATCGCAACCGGCAAATAAATGCAGATGGTAGTGCATGACTTCCTGATGCGCATTAGCACCTATGTTTGAAAGCACTCTGTAGCCATCATCTTGCAAACCTAATTGTGTTGCCACGGTTTGTACGGCTTTATAAAAGCCAGCTAACTCTTCTGCGGGTGCTTTTGCGGCAAAATCATCAAAGGATATATAGTCTCCTTTTGGGATAAGCAATACATGCACTGGTGCTTGTGGGTTTATATCGTTAAATGCAAGTGCGTAATCATCTTCGTATACTTTGTCACAGGGGATTTCCCCACGAAGGATTTTTGCAAATATATTATTTCTATCGTACGTCATTTTTTCTTCAAACCTCGTTGTATTCGCCTGCCTTAAAACATTACAGCAACACTGCATCGTATTGCATTTATCATCATTATGTTCTGGCCATTATTTTTCTGATCATTATTTTTCTGACCACTGTGGGCTACGTTTTGCAAAAAAGGCATTTACCCCTTCTTTGGCATCATCGGTGGAACATAGACGGGCAAATGCCTCATTCATATAGGCAAATTGCTTGTCATAATCCATATCTTCTGCATTATAGAATGCTGTTTTCGCAATTTGTACCGCAATGGGGCTTTTTTCAGCGAGCTTTTCTGCCCATTTCAATGCTTCAGTTTCTAATTCATCATCACTGACTACTTTATTGATTAATCCCAGATCTAGGGCTTCTTGTGCGCTTATTATATTTCCATACAGAAGCAGTTCCATCGCTTTTTTACGACCAACACACCGTGCTACAGGTATGACTGGTCCGACACAGTTTAAACCCACATTTATCGCGGTTAAACCCATTTTGGCTTTTTCTGAGGCGATGACTAAATCTGCAGAAGCAATTAAGCCCATGCCATTCGCTGCGGCAATGCCTTGCAATTGAGCAATCACAGGTTTTTGTAATTTGGAAATACTTACAAGGGGTTGTTCCATCTGTTCAATCCACTGGCGATATTCATTGGCTGACTTGCCTTCCAGTTCATTTACATCAATCCCTGCACTAAATGAGCGGCCATTGGCTTTTAGAAGAATTACTCGAACATTTTTATCTGCATCAAGCGCTGTTAAAGCCTGCTGTAGTTCTGCTGCCATTGGCGTAGTAAAGGTGTTCATGGTATCGGGGCTATTTAGCGTGATAGTCCCGACGTGATTTTCGCTGGTATTAACGAGTAAGTGTGTATATTCCATAGCGTCCTCAAATAAAGTAGTTTAGTTTAACTGACTGTGCTTAACTCACTAGGCTGAACTATTTTTTATAACAGGCTGAAAACGCTACGGTTACTGAGGCTATTCCAGGAAACACTCAGGAATATCTGGCTAAACCTACATTTGAATTAGGTTTACGACCTAATTGATCGGATATGTAGCGCCCTGCATCGAGTAATTTATCCATATCAACACCCGTTTCAATTCCCATACCATTGAGCATATAGAGTACGTCTTCTGTAGCGACATTACCTGTAGCACCTTTGGCATAAGGACAACCACCCAAACCAGATACTGAGCTATCTATTGTCGATACGCCAAGTTGCAATACAGCAAATAAGTTTGCTAATGCCTGACCATATGTATCGTGAAAATGTGCAGCAATCTGCTCTATGGGGATTTGTTTAGCCACCGCTTCAATCATTTGTTGTGCTTTGATAGGCGTACCTGTACCAATCGTGTCACCCAGTGATATTTCATAACACCCCTTATTACTCAAGAGTTTGGCTACTTCGACAACCTTGTCTGTGGCTATTTCACCTTCATAGGGACAACCTAAAGTGCAAGAGACGTACCCCCGTACTTTGAGGCCATTTTCTAGTGATTTTTTAATTACATCGGTATAACGCTCAATACTTTCTTTAATCGTGCAGTTGATATTTTTTTGGGTAAACGATTCAGATGCCGCAGCAAATACGGCTATTTCCTTCACGCCCGATTCAAGTGCTGTTTCCAGGCCTCTTAGATTCGGCACAAGTACAGGATAATGAGTCTCAGGTTTTTTTTTGATACCCGTGAATACTTCCGCACTGCCAGCCATTTGTGGCACCCATTTGGGTGATACAAAACTGGTGGCTTCAACTACAGGTAAACCTGCATCAGCCAATTTTTCGATAAGTCTAATTTTTACATCAACAGGAACGGGAGTGGCTTCATTTTGTAAGCCATCACGAGCACCCACTTCAACTATTTTGACTTGCTTAGGGAATGACATAATTAGTCCAAACTCAATAATTCATCACCGTCTTCTACTTGGTCACCAACCCCATAGAAAATTTCTTTTACTGTACCGTCTTTAGGTGCAAGTATGCTGTGTTCCATTTTCATGGCTTCGACAACGACCAGAGCATCACCCTCTTTTACTTCATCGCCCACGCTCACTTCTACGGCGACGACAGCACCTGGCATTGGTGCAACCAAGCCCCCTGCCTGCCCTTCATTTTCCATCGCATCTGTACGTGGATCATGCACTATAATATCCCATACACGACCTTCAAATAAGATGCTAATCTGTTGATTTTTCTTGATAAAAACAGCACTTAATTTACGATTATCCAGCTCGGCGGTTAACACATTGTCATTCTGCATTGAGCCTGAAATTATCAAGCGTTGCTGATTTGCATCATCTAATTCAAGCTCAAAACCCTGATCACGATAATGGGCAATAATGCGAGATTGCTGCCCATTTACTTCTAAATCGATTGAGTTAAAGTTATCTTGATTTAATTGCCAGCCATCCCCTACTCCCCAAGGAGAAAAAGGATCTGCCGTAGCTAACTGTGCTGCTTTAATAGTAGATTTGATTTGTAATAATTCATACAAACAGGTTAATGCCAGCACCTCATTTGGCGGCATGTTTCCATTTGACTCTTTATCTATAAATAAGTCTGATTCATTTTTTTCAATAAAGCCTGTATCTAAATCAGCCTTGGCAAATGCTGGCGCTGAAAACAGTTTTGATAGAAACTCCAGATTAGTGCTTAAGCCCAGTATTTGATAATCCAATAAGGCTGACTTCATTTGGCGTAGCGCACTATCGCGGTCTTTATCCCAAACAATTAATTTGGCAATCATCGGGTCGTAATAAACGCTTACTTCGTCACCCTGTTGCACACCGGTATCTACACGAATATGGGCATTAGATTCAGGTGTTTTGAGGTATTCGAGTGTTCCTGTCGCAGGCAAGAAGTCATTTTCTGGTGATTCTGCATAGATTCGAGCTTCAAATGCATGACCTGTGATTTTCAATTCTTCTTGTGTTAACGGTAGTGGCTCGCCTGCCGCTACTAAAAATTGCCATTCCACCAAATCTTGTCCAGAAATCATCTCACTGATGGGATGTTCAACTTGAAGACGAGTATTCATTTCCATAAAGAAGAAACTGCCGTCAGTATCAAGTAAAAATTCAACGGTACCTGCGCCTACGTAATTAATTGCCTTGGCAGAATCAATCGCTGCTTTTCCCATAGCTGCACGTAATGCTTCGGTCATTCCCGGTGCGGGAGCTTCTTCAATAACTTTTTGATGACGACGTTGAATAGAACAATCTCGCTCAAATATATGTACAGCATTGCCATGCGTATCTGCGAATATCTGCAGTTCTACGTGTCTTGGTGCGGTTAAATAACGTTCAATTAATACCTTATCATCACCAAATGAAGCTTTGGATTCACGCTGACAAGAAATTAAGGCCGCTTCAAACTCATCGCTACTATTTACGATGCGCATGCCTTTACCACCCCCACCTGCGGTCGCTTTAATAAGCTGTGGAAAGCCGACATTGTCAGACTCTTTCTTGAGTGTTGCTAGTGCCTGGTCGTCACCATGATAGCCGGGCACTAACGGTACGCCAGCCTCGGTCATGACTATTTTGGCCTCACTTTTTGAACCCATAGAAATAATGGCGGCTTCTGGTGGACCAATAAAAATGATTCCTGCATCTTTACACGCCTTGGAAAAACTTGCATTTTCAGACATAAAGCCGTAGCCCGGATGTACTGCCTGGGCTCCCGATTTTTTAGCAACTTCAAGTATTTTTTCTGCCTTCAGATAACTTTCAGTAACGGCCGCCGGACCTATTAAATAGGCTTCATCACAGGCTTTTACATGCATGGAGTTGGCATCAGCCTCGGAATATACGGCTACTGTTGCGATGCCCATTCTTCGGGCAGTACGAGCGATTCGACAAGCGATTTCGCCACGGTTGGCTATTAGTATTTTATCAAACATAAGTTTCTAATCTTTAATCCAGTTAGGCGATCTTTTCTCAAGAAAAGCACTAAGGCCTTCTTTACCTTCTTTTGATGCGCGTGCTTTGGTTATACGCTCGGCAGTGTCTTCAATTAATATATCTGTGGTTGGTTTGGATGAAACGGCAAAAATGAGGTCTTTTGCTGCGGTTAACGCCCACCCCCCACCTTTGAGCAGGTTTTTTGTCAATGCTTCGATTGTGTCATCAAGTTGCTCTTCTTCTACCACTTCATGCAGCAGCTTAACGTCTAATGCATCTTGGGCAGTAAAACGCTCTGCGGTTAAAAAGTATCTTCTACAAGCTCGTTCACCCATGGCTGCAACAACATACGGAGAAATTACAGCAGGAATTAAACCCAGACGAACTTCAGATAAGCAAAATAATGCCTTGTTAGAACCTACAGCCATATCACAGCACGCTACCAATCCAACGCCACCACCAAATGCTGCACCTTGTACTCTGGCAATGGTAGGGATTTTCAGGGTATTTAGTTTTTTCATTAATGTGGCTAATGCCATTGCATCAGCCTTATTTTCAGCTTCAGTGTAATCCGCCATACGGCGCATCCAACGTAAATCAGCACCGGCTGAAAAACTCTTTCCCTCAGATCGCAAAATTAATACGCGTGCATCAGGGTCATTTTCGATACGATCTAAAGCTTCAATAAGTTCTGCAATCAATACATCATCAAATGCATTGTGAATTTCAGGTCGATTAATACTCAGACTGATAACACCCTGAGAATCTTTATCTAATGTAAGTGAGCTATTTGACATTTTTCCTCCCAATTACATCCTGAATATGCCGAATTCGGTTTTTTCTATTGGCTTATTTAAAGAGGCAGAAATAGCTAAACCAAGGACTTTTCTGGTGTCTATAGGGTCGATAATGCCATCATCCCAAAGTCTCGCACTGGCATAATAAGGATGACCTTGCGTTTCGTACTGTTCACGTACAGGCTTCATAAATGCTTCTTCCTCCTCTTCTGACCATGTTTTTCCACGCTTTTCCATAGAGTCTCTTGTTACCTGACCCAAAACACTGGCAGCCTGTTCACCACCCATCACTGAAATACGTGCATTTGGCCACATCCAAAGGAATCTACCACCATAAGCTCGACCACACATGGCGTAGTTACCCGCACCAAAACTACCACCTACAACAACGGTAAACTTGGGAACTTTTGCACAAGCAACGGCCGTTACCATTTTTGCACCATCTTTGGCAATTCCCCCTTCTTCGTACTTTTTACCAACCATAAATCCTGTGATATTTTGCAGGAAAACCAGCGGAATACCTCGCTGAGAACAAAGCTCTACAAAATGCGCACCTTTCAATGCTGACTCAGAAAATAGAATACCGTTATTTGCCACGATACCTACTGGATAACCATGAATATGGGCAAAACCACAGATTAATGTCGTTCCATAAAGGCGTTTGAACTCATCAAATTCACTACCGTCAACCAGTCTCGCAATCACTTCACGAATATCATAAGGTTTACGTAAATCATTCGGCACGATTCCGTATAACTCACCTATTGGGTATAAAGGCTCTACCGTCTCTTTAACCACCACATTGGGCGTTTTCTTGCGGTTTAATGTGCTAACGACTTCACGAGCCATTCCCAATGCATGGGAATCATTCATTGCATAGTGATCTGTCACACCCGATATTTTTGAATGCACATCAGCGCCACCTAAATCTTCAGCACTAACAACCTCTCCCGTGGCTGCTTTAACCAATGGTGGACCACCCAAAAAAATTGTTCCCTGATTTTTTACGATGATACTTTGATCTGACATAGCAGGCACATAAGCACCGCCTGCTGTACAAGACCCCATGACGACCGCAATCTGTGGAATACCTTGTGCCGACATATTGGTTTGATTAAAAAATATGCGACCAAAATGCTCGCGATCTGCAAACACATCGTCCTGACTTGGCAGGTGAGCTCCCCCTGAATCTACAAGATAGATACAGGGTAGATTATTTTCCAAGGCGATTGCTTGGGCACGTAAATGTTTCTTAACAGTGATAGGATAGTAAGTTCCACCTTTTACTGTTGCATCGTTGGCAACAACCATACATTCTTGTCCACTCACACGTCCAATACCTGCAACCATTCCACCAGCAGAAATTTGATCGTCACCATACATCCCATATCCCGCAAATTGTGATATTTCGAGAAATGGTGACCCAACATCTAACAGTACGCGAATACGCTCACGTGGCAGTAATTTGCCACGGCTTAAATGTTTCTCACGCGCCCTTTCACTGCCCCCCAAAGAAATCTGAGCCACTTTCTCACGTAAGTCGGCAACAACTTCTTTCATTAGCTTCTGATTGGTTTGAAAATCTTCAGAGCGTGAATTTACTTTGCTTTTTATAGCACCCATTTATTTTATGGAACTCCTGTTATTCATTGGTTATTTGACGTGCGATAACGATACGTTGAATATCGCTTGTACCTTCATAGATTTGCGCCACACGGACGTCTCTAAAAATACGCTCGACGGGGAAGTCCTTAAGGTAACCGTAACCACCGTGAATCTGAATAGCATCAGAACATATTGTCTCTGCCACTTCAGATGCAAATAGTTTCGCCATACAGGCTTCTTTTAAACAAGGTTGACCCGCATCTCTAAGCTCAGCTGCATTCAACACCATTAAACGAGCCGCTTCTAATTGAGTTGCCATATCAGCCAATCGAAAACTAATTGCTTGATGCTCCTGAATCAATTTACCGAAGCTTGCACGCTCTTTTGCATATTGTAATGAGGCTTCATAAGCTGCACGTGCCATTCCAACACATTGGGCAGCAATGCCAATTCGACCGCTTTCTAAATTACTTAGCGCAATCTTGTAGCCCTCCCCCTCTTTACCGATTAAATGATCAGCAGGAATTCGACAGTCATCAAAAAATATTTGAGCGGTATCAGAAGCATGTTGTCCCATTTTTTCTTCTAGGGATGCGACCTTATAACCTGGATTGTCTGTCGGAACGACAAAGGCACTAATGCCTTTTTTCCCAGCCTCAGGATCAGTAACAGCAAACACAATAGCAACATCAGCATGTTTACCCGAAGTAATAAATTGTTTAGTACCGCTGATAATATAGCTATCGCCTTGTTTGACGGCCTTGGTTGTCAGTGCCGATGCATCAGAGCCAGCCTGCGGCTCTGTTAAACAAAAACAGCCTAGTTTTTCACCAGAAGCCAATGGTTTTAAATAAGTTTCTTTTAGAAAGTCACTACCGAACTTTAAAAGCGGGCCACAAACAACCGAATTATTCACACTCAATATGGTTGAACAGGCACCATCACCGGCAGCAATTTCTTCAATTGCGAGGGCAAAAGAGACATAATCAGTGTCTGATCCACCCCATGCTTCAGGCATTGTCATACCATAAAGACCTAGCTCTCCCATTTCACGAAGTGCTTCAGCAGGAAAATGGTTAGTCTTATCCCATTGTTCAGCATTGGGCAGGAGACGTGTCTGAGCATAATCTCTAGCCATGTCACGAATCATCTTTTGTTCTTGAGATAAAATCATGCGCTTAAACCAACTCGACTGCCATTGCCGTTGCTTCACCACCACCAATACAAAGTGATGCTACCCCTTTTTTGAGTCCTTCTCTTTGTAGAGAAGAAAGTAACGTTACTAGAATTCGTGCACCTGATGCCCCAATTGGATGTCCGAGAGCACATGCACCCCCATTAATATTCACCTTGTCTGGAGACAGCTCAAGATCATGCATTGCAGCCATTGTTACTACCGCAAATGCTTCATTCACTTCATAGAGATCAACGTCCTCTGATGACCAGCCTACCTTTTCCAACAATGTTTTCATTGCTCCAACGGGGGCTGTAGAGAACCATGCAGGTTCTTGTGCAAAAGTACTATGACCACGAATCACAGCAAGTGGTTTTAGTCCTCTTTTTTCTGCTTCACTTTGTTTCATTAAGGTTAATGCTGCTGCGCCATCAGAGATTGAACTGGAATTTGCAGCAGTTACTGTGCCATCTTTTCTAAAAGCGGGGCGTAAATTAGGGATTTTTTCAATATTAGCATTGAACGGTTGCTCATCAGAATCAACAATGACTTCACCTTTTCTTGATGCCACGGTAACAGGGGCTATTTCAGCGGCAAAAGCACCTGATGTCGTGGCATTTTGTGCGCGTTTTAGTGACGTTATTGCAAAGTCATCCTGGGACTCTCTGGTAAATTTATACTTGTCTGCACAGTCTTCTGCAAACGTTCCCATTAAACGACCTTTATCGTACGCATCTTCCAAACCATCAAGGAACATATGGTCCATTACCTGAGCATGCCCTATGCGCATACCACTACGAGCTTTGGGTAAGAGGTAAGGTGCATTTGACATACTTTCCATGCCTCCTGCAATCATAACGTCATTTGCTCCTGCAAGAATTAAGTCATGAGCCAACATTGTAGCCTTCATACCTGAGCCACACATTTTATTAACTGTGGTACAACCAGCCGCTAGAGGCATGCCTGCACCTAAACTTGCTTGTCGAGCAGGTGCTTGTCCTAGGCCTGCCGGTAATACGCATCCCATTATCACTTCTTGCACATCATCAGCGCTTATTCCCGCTCTTTCTACAGCTGCTTTTATTGCTACAGCACCAAGATCAGGCGCTGAGACAGCTGAAAGTGAACCTTGAAAACCACCCATTGGGGTACGAGCCACACCTACGATGACTATTGGGTCATTCATCGTTTATCTCCAAATAATTTACAAATAATGTTTAAGCAGATTTATAGCGTCTTACACAATCTACTTAACGAATAATTGATCTATTTTTCTTTGTCATTGTCATTATCCCTTAATAAACAATGACTAAACATATATAGCTAGACTGTTTTATTAAGCCGTTTCGTTAAATAACTCTCTACCGATTAACATACGACGAATCTCAGATGTTCCTGCCCCTATTTCATAGAGTTTAGCATCACGCAATAAACGCCCTGTTGGGTATTCATTGGTATAGCCATTTCCACCCAGTGTCTGAATTGCTTCAAGAGCCATCCAAGTAGCTTTTTCAGCAGCATACAAAATAGCACCTGCGGCATCTTTTCGAGAAGTTTCTCCCCGATCACACGCTTTACCCACGGCATAAACATACGCTTTACTTGCATTCATCGTGGTATACATATCAGCCATTTTGCCTTGCATAAGTTCAAATTCACCAATTGCACGACCAAACTGTTTGCGCTCATGTATATAAGGAACAACTACATCCATACAAGCCTGCATAATTCCTGTTGGGCCAGCAGACAGAACAGCACGCTCATAATCTAGACCACTCATCAACACATTTACGCCCTTGCCTAGCTCACCAAGAATATTCTCTTCAGGTACTTCAACATCCTCAAACACCAGCTCACCTGTGTTTGAGCCACGCATTCCTAACTTATCAAGTTTCTGTGCAGTTTTAATCCCAAATTTTTTCTCAACAAGAAATGCAGTAATTCCCTTAGGCCCTGCTTTAGGGTCTGTTTTAGCGTAAACAACAATAACATCAGCATCAGGACCATTTGTAATCCACATTTTTGTACCATTTAGCACATAGCGATCACCTTTTTTCTCTGCTTTTAACTGCATGCTAACAACATCAGAACCAGCATTTGGCTCAGACATTGCTAACGCACCTATATATTCGCCACTAATGAGCTTAGGCAAATATTTCTGTTTCTGCGCCTCATTGCCGTTGCGATTTATTTGATTCACACAAAGATTGGAATGTGCACCATAACTCAAGCCAATTGAGGCGGATGCTCTACTGATTTCTTCCATTGCAATAATATGGGCAAGATACCCCATATTACTTCCGCCATACTCTTCTGGAACCGTAATTCCTAATAAGCCCATCTCTCCAAATACAGGCCAGAGTTGATTAGGAAACTCATTAGAAACATCAATTTCTGCTGCCAACGGAGCAACTTCTTTTTCTGCAAGGTTGCGTACAACATCACGCAACATATCTACAGTATCACCTAGATCAAAATTAAGAGTTGGGTAATGAATCATCTTGCATCCTTTAAAGTATATAATTAGTTCTACAATGTGTTGTGGAACGCAAGATATATTACGTTTACGTAAACGTCAACTGTAAAAAGCAAGACCTACCCATGATAATTTTCAATAATAAGAGTACAGTCTTGATTTATTTAAACATAATTATAAATCTTTGTATGAAAAACATGCTGAGAGATGAACATAATTTCCCAGATTTTTCATAAAAACAAGGCGAATAACGGGGCTATTGATTAATATTTCAGGAGGAGTTGGGAAACTCTAGCCACTCCTATCGTCCTATCCTCTACACAAAGATCTCGATTGAAACAAAGAGATAGCGATGACTAACAATAAACGTGTTAATTAAGTAATCTAAGCCTTTCTTTTTTCAGAAGCTTCTATATCACTCAGTGTTTTGCGTACTTTTTGACTAATTCTTTCAATTTCTTCCAAGGCAAAATTAACATCCTGTTTTTGTATTTCCAATTTTTTTCTTCTTTCTTCCATTGTTTTCAAAAGAAGCAATATCTGTGCCTTTTCACCAGATTTTGTATTATACAAGTCAAAAATATCTTTTATTTCAGACAAGGTATAACCTAATCTTTTGCCACGCAACAGCAGCCTAAGACGTACTCTATCTCGCTCAAAATAGATACGCTTATTTCCCTCTCTTTTAGGGCTAAGCAAACCAGACTCTTCATACAATCGCAGAGCCCGAGGAGTGACTTCAAACTCCTTAGATAAATCAGATATTGTGTAAGTTTTAAACTCTGGTTCCTTACTCATATATTGCCTATTTGATTATTCTGAGACCTTTGCATAAAAAGATACCATGGATAAAAATGACTTGAATTTCTCCGCTTTTCCCTAAAAATGCGGTTAATAGCCCTGCTATTACCCATACCTTATAGAAAATCTAGTACATTACGCTCGTTTTACTCTTGTCATACTCTGTCGTGCAAAAGTCTATTCTATTTATTTATTACATCTAAAAATTAAAGTTATGGAGCTTTGCCTTTATAACACATACGAAAAAATAAAAAACCAAGTATTAATCACAAAATAACAAACTGCTTATACAGTGTTACACAAAATTTTTTAATGTAACTTTAGCCTCAAAACTTTGGCTGTAAAAATTAGCCTAAAATATATTGACGTTTACGTAAACGTAATATACCTTAAGTCCCTAGTTTGAGTAAGCCTATTTTTTAAAATAAATTAGAACTACCCAACCCCTCGTAACATACCCAGGATTAAATTAATGACAAAACCTAACAAAACCAAAGAAGTAGCTAGCACTAAATCTGCAAGCAAAGTACGTTTTGTTACAGCAGCCAGTTTATTTGATGGCCATGATGCTGCTATCAACATCATGAGACGCATTCTTCAATCAACAGGGGCTGAAGTTATTCATCTTGGGCATAATCGTTCAGTCGCTGAGATTGTAAATGCTGCCATTCAAGAAGATGTACAAGGAATTGCAATCAGCTCATATCAAGGTGGTCATGTAGAATACCTGAAATACATGGTTGATATGCTTAAAGAAAAAGATGCTAAGGAAATACGTATTTTTGCTGGCGGTGGGGGAGTTATTGTCCCAGAAGAAATCAAAGAACTAGAGGATCACGGAGTTACTCGAATTTACTCTCCGGAAGATGGTCAAAAAATGGGGTTACAAGGTATGATCAGTGACATGGTCGAACGTAGCTCTTATGATCCCGGTGAATTAGCTCCAAAAAAAATAGATCCATTGAAAAAAGGTGATTGGCGTGCTCTATCAAGAATAATCACTACACTTGAAAACAACACTATAAACAAAAAACTTAAAGCTAATATATTAGAAGCTGCTAAGAATTTAGATAAACCTGTCCCTGCTCTTGGCATCACTGGAACAGGTGGATCAGGAAAGTCATCACTCACAGATGAAGTCATCAGACGCTTTCGTCTTGGACAAAAAGACCAATTAAAAATAGCAATTATTGCGGTAGACCCTACCCGTCGTAAGACAGGGGGTGCTTTGTTAGGTGATCGTATTCGCATGAATGCTATTGAACACCCCAATATTTTCATGCGCTCTATTGCAACAAGAGACTCCATAGGAGAAATTCCTGACGTGGTTGGAGATATTGTCGCTGCCTGTAAAATTTCTGGTTTTGATTTGGTTATTGTAGAAACACCAGGTATCGGACAAGGTGATGCCGCCATTGTCCCGCTAGTTGACGCATCTTTATACGTGATGACACCAGAATTTGGTGCGCAAAGTCAACTAGAGAAAATTGATATGCTCGACTTTGCAGATTTGGTGGCTATTAATAAATTTGACCGCAAAGGTGCAGAAGATGCCTATCGTGATGTTTGCAAGCAGGTACAACGCAATCAGGAAGCTTTCATGCAGGCACCAGAAGAAATGCCTGTTTTTGGAACCATCGCTGCACGCTTTAATGATGATGGCGTTACCGCACTTTATCACGGTTTATTAGCTAAATTACAAGCACTTGGACTTCCCGTTGAAGAAGATGCTTTACCTAAATCAGACATCAGAAAGTCATCAGGAAACTCTGTCATTGTTCCACCAGAAAGAACGAGGTATCTGGCAGAAATAGCTGAAACTGTTAGAGATTATAAAAAGCGTGTTGCAAAACAATCCCGTATTGCCCGTGAACGACAGCAGTTAATAGAATCAAAGCGCATGCTGACTGAGTCAAAAGCTGACTCAGACAATCTGGACAGTTTAATAACTAAACGTGAAGAGTCACTAGACCCTAGAGCTAAAAAACTTCTAGATAACTGGCCAGCCCTAAAAGAAAGATACAGCGCTGAAGAATATATCGTAAAAATTAGAGATAGAGAAATTCGTACAGCACTTACCTACACATCACTTTCAGGAACAATCATACCTAAAGTATCGCTCCCTCAATTTGAAGATCATGGGGAAATACTAAAGTGGTTACTTTTAGATAATGTTCCTGGAGAGTTTCCTTATACTGCGGGTGTTTTTCCTTTTAAACGTGAAGGCGAAGACCCTACACGAATGTTCGCGGGTGAAGGTGATGCTTTCAGAACCAATAATCGTTTCAAGAGATTATCGGAACACTCTGATGCTAAAAGACTCTCCACGGCCTTTGACTCCGTAACTCTTTACGGTTGTGATCCTGACGAACGTCCTGACATCTACGGTAAAATAGGAAACTCAGGCGTATCAATCGCAACATTAGATGATATGAAGGCCTTATACGATGGTTTTGATCTATGCAATCCAACTACATCAGTATCAATGACCATAAATGGTCCAGCTCCCATGATTTTGGCAATGTTCCTAAATACCGCCATAGATCAACAAACGGCATTATTTGAAAAAGACAACAATCGCCCGCCAAATGAAGAAGAGTTAGAAAAAATTCGTGCTTGGGCGCTAGAAAATGTTCGAGGCACTGTACAAGCTGATATTCTAAAAGAAGATCAGGGTCAAAATACCTGTATTTTCTCCACAGAATTTGCCCTCAAAATGATGGGGGATATTCAAGAATATTTCGTGCAGAACCGTGTTCGTAATTTTTATTCTGTTTCAATTTCTGGCTATCACATCGCAGAAGCTGGAGCAAACCCCATCTCACAACTCGCCTTTACACTTTCCAATGGTTTCACTTATGTAGAAACTTATTTAGCAAGAGGCATGAAAATAGATGACTTTGCTGCAAACCTATCCTTCTTCTTCAGTAATGGGATGGATCCTGAATACACCGTTATGGGACGTGTAGCACGTCGTATTTGGTCAACAGCAATGCGTTTCAAATATGGTGCTAATGAGCGCAGCCAAAAATTAAAATACCACATCCAGACATCTGGACGCTCATTGCATGCGCAAGAAATGGATTTCAATGACATCCGCACGACACTACAAGCTTTAATTGCCATTTATGATAATTGCAACAGCTTACATACCAATGCATACGATGAAGCAATTACAACACCTACAGAGGAGTCAGTTAGACGCGCGCTAGCTATCCAGCTGATCATCAATAATGAATGGGGATTAGCTAAAAATGAAAACCCAAACCAGGGAGCATTTATTTTAGAAGAGCTAACAGAGTTAGTTGAAGAAGCCGTGCTTTCAGAATTTGAACGTATCTCAGAGCGTGGTGGTGTGCTAGGAGCAATGGAAACTGGTTATCAACGTGGAAAAATTCAAGATGAGTCACTCTCATATGAACATAAGAAACATGACGGTAGCCTCCCTATCATTGGTGTGAATACATTCTTAAACCCTAATGGAAATAAAGAATTTACTATCGAATTAGCACGATCTACCGATGACGAGAAAGATAGCCAAATCAAACGACTACGTGAATTTAACAAGTCACACGACAAAGATTCAAAACGAGTACTTGAACGAGTAAAAGAAGCGGCAATCAATGATGGCAATATTTTTGCAGAACTTGTTGAGGCTGCCAGATACTGCTCCCTTGGTGAGCTTTCTAATGCATTATTTGAAGTTGGTGGACAATATCGCAGAAATATGTAATTTATGACTAGCTATTTTACAAATACCCACCTCAAAATGGGCTTATTAGATATTTTTCAAGAGCATTTAAAAAGGATGAAGAGATAAAGATGAAAATAAAGACAATCGGTGTTGTAGGCGCAGGAACCATGGGTAATGGAATTGCACAAGTATTTGCTGCCTCAGGTTTTACTGTCATTCTCCAAGATATCAGTGAAGCGCAACTAGAAAAAGGCGTTGCAACCATTGCAAACAGTCTTGATCGCCTTATCAAAAAAGAAAAAATTACAAAAGAAGATAAAAATAAGGCACTTAAGCTGATAAAAACCAGTATTTCTCTAGATTCCTTATCTGAGGCTGATTTAATCGTTGAGGCTGCAAGCGAAAATCTTTCAATAAAGTCTGAAATTTTTCAGAAATTAGATAAAATATGTAAATCAGATGCTATTCTAGCAACTAATACATCCTCAATATCATTGACACGAATTGCTCGTGAAACAAAGCGACCTGAAAAAGTCATTGGAATGCACTTCATGAATCCTGTACCAGTAATGAAACTGGTAGAAATTATTCGTGCCCTACAAACCAATGATGCAACCTATTCCTCTATAGAAGAATTATCAAAACAGATAGGCAAAATACCCGTTGAATGTAATGACAATCCTGGCTTTGTCTCCAATAGAATTCTTATGCCCATGATTAACGAAGCTATCTATACAGTCTATGAAGGCATTGCTAAACCAGAAGCTATTGATGAAATCATGACATTAGGCATGGCTCATCCAATGGGTCCGCTTGCACTTGCAGATTTAATTGGTCTTGATACCTGTCTCTCTATCATGAAAGTACTTCATGAAGGCTTAGGAGATTCTAAATATCGCCCCTGTCCCTTGCTAACCAAAATGGTTGATGCGGGTTACCTAGGAAGGAAAACAGGCAAAGGATTTTACGATTATTAATATTAATACTAACTAAATTCACTATTAATAAAATAGTGAATTTAGTTAGTTTAAAAACTGGACATTACCTTTACGTAAACGTAATGTAGCACCTGCATTAAAATGCGCTGATGTTTAAAAGAAATAATAAGACAGACCTAACCGCTAAGAACCAAAAAGGTCTTGAATAGTAAACCCCACTATGTAATTGAGAAGGAGCTCTGGGATGGCAGACACCCCCAAAGATACACATACTATTAACCACAAATTAGACACCTTCCCAAAGTTATTACTGGACCATGTAAAGAAGCGTCCAAACAAAGATGCTATACGAGAGAAAGATTTAGGTATCTGGCAATCATGGACATGGTCACAGGCTGCTGAAGAAATATTTGCCTTTGCCAATGGTCTAGCCTCGTTAGGCTTCAAACGAGGAGATAAGCTAGCAATAGTTGGTAACAACCGCCCTCGCCTTTATTGGGGAATGTGTGCTGCACAATGCCTTGGTGGTATACCAGTTCCAGTTTACCAAGATTCAGTTGCTGAAGAAATACAATATGTTTTAGACCATTCAGAAGTCCGTTTTACCCTTGTTGAAGATCAAGAACAAGTCGATAAAATGCTTGAGATCTATGATGACTGTCCAGCAATGGAAACTATTATCTATGATGATCCTCGTGGACTACGAGATTACGATAAAACACACTTATACGATTTTGAAAAACTACAAGAACTCGGAAGAGAGTTTGCAAAAGAAAACCCTGACTATCTCATGCAGGAAATCAATAAAGGGTCAGGCGAAGAAATTGGTATATTCCTTTATACCTCAGGTACAACAGGCAAACCAAAAGGTGTTGTAATGACGAACAACAATATTCTCATTACCGCCATAAACAGTGTTAAATTTGATAATCTAACAGAAAATGAGGAAATCGTCTCTTATCTACCCATGGCATGGGTCGGTGATCACATATTCTCTTATGCTCAAGCCTATGTCACAGGATTCTGTGTTAACTGCCCGGAAAGTACTGAGACAGTAGCAACTGATTTACGAGAAATTGGTCCTACCTATTATTTTGCTCCGCCTAGAGTTTTTGAAAACATCTTAACCACCGTAACTATTCGTATGATGGATGCAGGTAAACTTAAACAAAAAATGTTTAATTACTTCATGGATGTTGCAAAGAAAACGGGAGTAGCCATGCTTGATGGCAAGAAAGTCTCTGCTAAAGAACGTTTCTTATACTGGCTCGGTAATATTATGGTCTATGCACCACTAAAAAACACCATGGGTTTCAGTCGTATACGTTTAGCGTATACCGCAGGTGAAGCAATTGGACCTGATATTTTTGATTTTTTTCGTTCGCTAGGTATCAATATCAAACAACTCTATGGTCAAACTGAGGCTTCTGTTTTTATTACCATGCAACCTGATGGTGAAATATTTGCAGATACTGTAGGAATCCCCGCTCCTGGCGTAGAAGTCAAAATTAATGATGATGGTGAAGTTATTTATCGTGGTCCTGGTGTCTTCCACAGCTATTACAAAAATGAAGAATCCACAAAAGAAACAAAAAATGATGAAGGTTGGGTACTCACAGGAGATGCAGGTTACTTTGCCGATAATGGTCATCTAAAAATTATCGACCGTGCTAAAGATGTAGGTAAATTTAGTGATGGCAGCATGTTTGCACCAAAATACATAGAAAATAAACTGAAATTCTTCCCTCATATCAAAGAAGTAGTCGCGCTGGGTGATGGCAGAGATCACTGTACTGCTTTTATTAATATTGATTTAGAAGCCGTTGGCAACTGGGCAGAAAGAAATAATGTAGCATACGCTAGTTATCAAGAGTTAGCAGGACATAAAGAAGTCTACAAAATGATGTTAGAAAGCATCCGACAAGTGAATAAAGATTTATCAACCGATAGCTTAATGGCTAAATCTCAAATTCACCGATTCTTGATACTGCATAAAGAACTCGATCCAGATGATGGTGAATTAACGCGCACCGGTAAGGTGAGAAGACGTGTCATTGGAGAAAAATATGGTGTGCTGATTGATGCTTTATACAACGGATCAAAAGACTGCTACATCAAAACCGAGGTTGCTTTTGAAGATGGACGTAAAGGAGCTATAGAAGCAACACTTAAAATAGAAGAGGTAGAGACATATCCACCGGCCCCAGCAACTCAAGGGGGAGCAAGCTAATGAACCAGAATAGTAGAACAGGCGAAACCTTACTTGAAGTTAAAAATATATCCCTATCATTTGGCGGTGTTAAAGCCTTAACAGATATTAGTTTTGATATTAAAGAAGGTGAAATACGCGCCATTATTGGTCCAAATGGTGCGGGTAAAAGCTCCATGTTGAATGTTATTAATGGCTTCTACCACCCTCAAGAAGGTGAAGTCTGGTTTCGGGGCAAAAAACGTGAAGCAATGAAGCCTTACCAAGTTGCCAGACAAGGGGTAGCACGAACATTCCAGAATATTGCTTTATTTAAAGGTATGTCAACGCTAGACAATCTGATGACAGGTTGTATTACACACATGAATACCAATATCTTTTGGCAAGCACTCTGGAAAGGACCCGCTGAAAAAGAAGAATTAATTCACCGTGAACGTGTTGAACACATTATTGATTTTCTTGGTATTCAAGCGATTCGAAAAACGCCGGTCGGCAGGCTTCCTTATGGCATGCAAAAGCGTGTTGAGTTAGGAAGAGCCCTTGCAGCCCAACCGAAACTATTATTACTTGACGAGCCAATGGCAGGTATGAACCTCGAAGAAAAAGAGGATATGAGTCGCTTTATTCTGGACGTTAATGATGAATTTGGAACCACCATTACCCTAATCGAACACGATATAGGTGTTGTCATGGACCTATCCGATAGAATTGTCGTACTCGATTATGGTTGCAAGCTTGCTGATGGTGTACCTGATGAAGTACGTAATGATCAAGCGGTAATAGAAGCATATTTGGGGGTGAGTCATGACTAAGTACTTTTTAGATTTTACTGTTAATACACAAGACACCCAGAATTTAAATACACCAAAGAGGAGCCAGTTATGAGTCCATTATTTCTCAATGCACTTGAGGTTATTTTGAATGGCCTAATGGCTGGTATCATGTACTCTTTGGTTGCATTAGGTTTTGTTTTAATCTTTAAAGCATCTGGGATTTTCAATTATGCTCAAGGGGTTATGGCACTATTTGCAGCATTAACCTTAGTGGGTTTACAAACAGGGCAAGTTCCCTTTTCCCATTTAATCAATGCAATATTTGGTACCAATGTCCATCATTGGGGAAGTGGAATGAACACCTTCCTCGCAATCATTCTTACCATGGTGGTAATGATTATGTTTGCTTGGTTATTAGAAAAAATAGTCCTCAAACACATGGTCAATCAAGCACCCATCATTCTGTTTATGACAACCATTGGTTTGGCGTACTTTATGGAAGGGTTTGGTGATCTCATGTGGGGTGCTGACATCAAAACCATGGATGTAGGTATTCCTTCTGGTGGTTCTCAATGGTTAGAGAATTTTACCAAAGGATGGGCGGCAGAAGGCACAGAATACTATGGCATGTATATTGATGTATTGGATATTTGGGCTGCTGGTATTGCAATACTCTTAGTTATTGCGCTCACCCTATTCTCACAATACACAAAAACAGGGCGTGCATTACGTGCTGTAGCAGATGACCACCAAGCAGCATTAACTGTAGGTATTTCACTACGAACTATCTGGATCATCGTTTGGTCACTCGCAGGTTTTGTTGCATTAGTAGCTGGTATTATGTGGGGTTCAAAGTCAGGTGTTCAGTTCTCTTTATCGTTAATTGCGCTAAAGGCTCTGCCTGTCTTAATCCTTGGGGGATTCACATCAATACCCGGAGCCATTATCGGTGGTCTGATTATTGGTGTCGGAGAGAAGTTATTTGAATTTTCAATTGGCGGAATGATAGGAGGAGCAACCGAAAACTGGTTTGCTTATGTTCTAGCCTTGGCTTTCCTTATGTTCAGACCTCAAGGTCTGTTCGGTGAAAAAATTATAGAGAGGGTTTAAGCAATGTTTTACAGAGAATCTGGAGATTTTAAAACCTCTTATGCTGATGATCAGCAGACTTTTCCAATAAAACTAGATCGCTACGCACTATGGGCACTTCTGGCTTTTGCGTTTCTTATTGTGCCATTTTTCATCAATGATTATTGGGAAAAGTCTGTTTTAGTTCCTTTTCTAGTTTGGTCAATGGCTGCTTTAGGTTTAAATATACTAACCGGTTATTGTGGGCAGGTCAGTTTAGGCACGGGTGGTTTCATGGCCGTAGGCGCCTATTCTTGTTATAAGTTAATGATTGCCTTTCCGGGAATGAATATTCTATTTGTGGTTATTCTTGCTGGTGTAATCACAGCCATTGTTGGTATTGCCTTCGGGCTCCCCAGTTTAAGAATCAAAGGATTCTATCTGGCTGTTGCAACCTTGGCATCACAGTTTTTCCTTATTTGGATATTTAATAAAGTACCCTGGTTTTACAACTACTCCGCATCGGGAATGATTACTGCACCTGAGCGCACAATGTTTGGTATTGCCATAACAGGACCATCAGCCCCCTCATGGGCAACCTACTTATTCTGTTTAACACTAGTCACTGTTTTTGCCTTTATTGCACGCAACTTGACCCGAGGAAGGATAGGACGTGCATGGAAATCAATACACGATATGGATATTGCAGCTGAGATCATTGGTATCCCTCCCCTGCAAGCAAAACTATCTGCCTTTGCCGTAAGTTCATTCTATATTGGTATGTCAGGAGCACTATTATTTGGTGTCTACCTAGGCTCAGCAGAACCAGGTGAAGCATTTGGTATAGATAAGTCATTCCTCGTTTTATTTATGGTCATTGTTGGTGGACTTGGCAGTATCTTAGGCTCATTCCTAGGGGCAGCCTTCCTGATACTTGTCCCCGTATTAATGAAAAACATCATGGTAGGTGCATTTGGATGGCCTGCTGACCTAGCCGCACACCTTGAATTATTATTCATCGGGGCTTTAATTATGTTTTTCCTAATCGTTGAACCTCACGGGCTTGCACAGCTATGGCGCATGACGAAAGAGAAATTACGACTCTGGCCGTTCCCTCATTAGGTCAGACAGTAAAAAGGAGTCAATACAATACTTAGTAGTTAGCCCAAAGGCTAAAAACATAACATTAAAACACTAAGTAAGTACCTGACAATTAGTATATTTAGTAGAGGAGTAAATATGAAGTTTAAACGATTTAGCGCAGCTCTTGTAGCAGCAACAATACTAGGTACGTCTGTTCCTGTAGCAGCTGACCTATCATTCCCAATGCTTAGTTACCGTACTGGGCCTTACGGACCAAATGGAACTGAATTTGCAGATGGATACGCCGATTATTTCACTTTGTTGAATGAGCGTGATGGTGGTATTGGTGGCGTAAAAGCCAAAACACCTGAGTGTGAAACAGCCTATAACACCGCCAAAGGTGTTGAGTGTTATGAGTCTACCAAAGAAGGTGCATTAATTTATCAGCCACTTTCAACGGGTATTACGTATCAGCTGATTCCAAAAGCAACGGCTGATAATATTCCAATCCACTCAATGGGTTACGGTCGTACCTCAGCAGCTAATGGTAAAGTATTTAGCCACGTATTTAACTATCCTGCTAATTACTGGGATGGTGCTTCAGTTATTATTAAACACATTTCTGATGAAGAAAAAGGTGATTTAAAAGGGAAGAAAATAACCTTGGTTTACCATAACTCTGCTTACGGTAAAGAGCCAATTCGTACCCTTGAAGAATTAGCTAAAAAACACGGCTATAAACTATCACTGATTCCTGTTGACCATCCTGGTCAAGAGCAGAAATCGCAATGGTTAAAAATTCGTCGTGATCGTCCAGATTACATCATCCTGTACGGTTGGGGCGTGATGAATCAGGTAGCAATCAAAGAAGCAACAAATATCCGTTTTGATATGAGTAAATTTATTGGTATCTGGTGGTCAGGTTCAGAAAATGACGTATTGCCAGCAGGAGCCAAATCTGATGGTTATAAGGCGGTTACCTTTCATGGTGTAGGTGATGACTATCCTATATTTGCTGACATCAAAAAGTATGTAAAAGATGCAGGTAAAGCAGCAGGAAGTGGTAGCAACATTGGTACTGCCTTATACAATCGTGGCTTGTACGCAGCAATGCTTGCAGCAGAAGCAGCAGCTAATGCACAAAAAATCCATAAAACCAAAGAAATTAATGGTAGTCAGATGCGTGACGGAATGGAGTCTCTCAAAATCGATAATGCACGTATGAAAGCAATTGGTTTAGAAGGATTTGGCCCAGAAATCAACGTAACGTGTGAAAATCACGGTGGACCTGGTCTAGGTGCAATCCAGCAATGGGATGCAAAAGCTAAGAAATGGAAATTAATTACTGACTTCGTAGAATCAGATCGTTCAGTTATTGATCCATTAATTGCGTCGGATTCAGCCGCCTATGCTAAAGACAACAGCCTTAAAGAACAAGACTGTAAGTAAGCCTGAATTGAGCCTATGTAAACGTACACACGTAAATATTTAGGCTTTAATTTGAGAGAGCCACCTAATTAACGGCGGCTCTCTCTTAATGACACATTATTTTTTTTATATAACAAAACAAACCTGGTGATAGTTAATTATGTCGACAGAAAACAATATCCTCAGCATTAAGAATATCGAAGTGATCTACGATCATGTCATTCTTGTACTTAAAGGGGTATCGTTAGATGTACCTAAGGGCGGAATCGTAGCTTTACTTGGTGCAAACGGTGCTGGCAAAACAACTACCATTAAATCAATTTCTAACATCCTCAAAACCGAGCGTGGCGATGTCACCAAGGGTTCGATAAGCTTTGAAGGTGAACAAATTGAAAACCTCTCCCCTACCGAACTTGTAAAAAGAGGTGTTGTGCAAGTAATGGAAGGCCGTCATTGCTTCGAGCATTTAACCGTAGAAGAAAACCTGCTAACAGGTGCTTATATCCGCAAAGATGGGCGTAAAGCCATTGCCCAAGATTTAGAAAAAGTTTATAACTACTTTCCACGCCTCAAGGAGCGCCGCAAAAGTCAGGCTGGCTATACCTCAGGTGGCGAGCAACAAATGGTTGCTGTGGGTCGTGCACTTATGTCAAAACCCAAATTAATCCTGCTGGATGAACCGTCAATGGGACTGGCTCCACAGCTGGTTGAAGAAATTTTTGAAATCGTAAAGTCTTTAAATGAAAAAGAAGGTGTTACGTTTTTACTTGCCGAGCAAAATGTCTCGGTAGCATTACGCTATGCAACCTATGGTTATATTTTAGAAAATGGCCGTGTGGTAATGGATGGCGAAGCTAAAGCTCTCACCGAGAACGAAGATGTAAAAGAATTCTATCTTGGACTAAGTGATGGTGATAAAAAGAGTTTCCGCGATGTTAAACACTACCGTCGTCGTAAACGTTGGTTAGCATAAACTAACCGAAGATCTCATAAAGAACCTATTATAGAATCTATATGTAGTATCAAATAAAAAAATGCCTATAAGTAGGGGGGTGGCTTTTCATCTAATCGTTAGCAATAACTAGCGACACCCTACTCCCCATTCGTTATTTAAACCGTTGAGACTAAAGCGATATGTCTGATTTTTACGATACACTTGAAACCCGAACACCTGCTGATCGTGAACAAGCCCTAATACAAGCAGTTGCAGAGCAAGTGGCCCATGCTAAAGCAAACACCACCGCGTATGCCAGCTTATTAAAAGATGTTGATCCAAGCACCATTACCTCTACTCAAGCTATTGCAAAACTTCCCATCACACGCAAGTCTGAACTCATAGAACGTCAAAAAGCTCACCGCCCTTTTGGTGGTTTAGCCGCTAATAATATCAACGCCTCTCACATCTTTGCATCCCCAGGACCAATCTACGAACCTGGCACAAAGAAAGAAGATTTTTCACGCTTTGCACGCGCACTTCACGCCGCAGGCTTTCGTTCAGGAGAAATCGCACAAAACTGCTTCGCTTATCACTTTACCCCGGCAGGTATTATGCTGGAAAATAGTGCACAATCCTTAGGTTGCAGTGTAATTCCCGCAGGAACAGGACAAACCGAATTACAAATACAGACTATTGCAGATTTAAAACCCAGCGGTTACATCGGTACACCCTCTTTCCTAAAGATTATTCTCGATAAAGCAGAACAATTAAATGCGGACGTAAGCTCCATCACTAAAGCACTCGTAACAGGTGAAGCACTTCCTCCATCCATACGTGCAAGCTTTGCAGAAAATGGCATTGCCGTTTTTCAATGCTATTCCTCTGCCGATCTTGGGCTAATCGCCTACGAATCATCCGCGCAAGAAGGCTTAATCATTGATGAAGGCATTTATCTGGAAATCGTTCGACCGGGTACAGGTGATCCCGTTGAAGAAGGGGAAGTAGGTGAAGTTGTCGTAACCAGTCTCAACCCGGATTATCCGCTAATTCGTTTTGCCACAGGTGACCTCTCTGCAATAATGGAAGGTCAAAGCCCTTGTGGACGTACCAATAAGCGCATCAAAGGCTGGATGGGTAGAGCTGACCAAACCGCAAAAGTACGTGGCATGTTCATTCACCCAGAACAGGTTGATAAAGTCTTCAAACGCCACACCGAATTAGCTAAAGTACGGTTAGTTGTTGAATGGAAAAATGAAAGCGATCAACTCACACTAAAATGTGAAACAGACCAACCATCTGATGCACTCAATAATGATATTTGTAACAGTATTCGAGAAATCTGCAAACTACGTGGTGACGTAGAATTTGTTGAAATTGGCAGCCTAGCCAATGACGGCACAGTCATTGAAGATGCACGAGATTACGATTAGACCATGATTAAATTATGATTAGACCTAGTTTCATCCAAGTATGAATACCTTTCTTTCTCCGTATAAAATACTCGACCTCTCACAGTATATTCCTGGTCCTTACGCGACGAGGCAACTCGCCGACCTTGGTGCAAATGTCATCAAGGTTGAACCCCCTGCGGGCGATCCAATGCGCCACTTTATGTCAGAATCAACACAGCAATCGGAATACTCCCCGATTTACCAACACCTCAATCGTGGCAAACGCATTGTAAAAATCGACCTAAAACACCCATCAGGAAAAGCCTCATTAAGCAGACTAATTAAAGCAGCCGACGTGCTTCTCGAATCCTTTCGCCCCGGCGTCATGGCAAGACTAGGCTTTGATCGAGACACATTAAACACGCTCAACCCAACACTCATTCATTGCGCCCTTTCAGGTTTTGGACAAAATGGTCCTTACGCCCAGCGCGCCGGACACGATCTTACCTACTGTGCTGTAAGCGGCGCACTAAGTAACTCAGGCACTCATGAACGACCGGTAATGTCCTTCCCACCTATCGCAGATCACGCAGGCGCTATGCAAGCTGCTAATACCATACTGGCAGCGCTATTAAATCGTACGCATACCAAACAAGGGGCTTTCATCGATGTCAGCCTGTATGAATCAGCTTTAGCGTGGCAATATTTAAATTTCAATGAAACAGACCCTAAAAGGGAATCTTTATTATTGAATGGTGGCGCAGCTTGCTACAATATCTATCAAACCGCCGATGGACGCTTCATTGCCTTAGCACCATTAGAGACAAAATTCTGGATCGCTTTTTGTGAAGCACTCGCTAAACCTGAATGGATTGACAGGCAATCTGAAGCATTGCCACAAACCGAACTCATTCAAACAATTAGCGAGTTATTTAAAACCCAACCCCTGTCTCATTGGAATGCCGTTTTTGATGGCGTAGACTGCTGTTACGAACCCATCTTACTCGCTGATGACGTAGCCAAACACCCCCACGTTATTTCTCGCAAAAACCTGAATCATACAAACCCACAATACGCAGCATGGATAGACGACGAAGCCGTTGTAACAGCCAATAATTTAACCATGGTAGAAGATGGAAACAATATTGAATGGAATAAGTGATTAACACGCTAATTTCCCCGTCCGTCCATTCTTTTAATTATTCTGAGCTCTTTACACGAAGAGTAGGCTTTATCTATCATACCTCTTCGCGCAAAGGTCTCTTTATAATTATTTCGATAAAAATGAGTTTGCTTTGGTGGACTTAAATCATTTAAACAGCTTATAAACACACCATACAAGTTACTACATCGAAAAATTACTCGCTCTCGCTCCCAGTTTCCGTTGAACAAGGCATTTGTACCCTGAAAAATGAATAGTAGATTACTCAAAGCAATAATAATACCACCACTCTTACCAGTGTTGCTCTTAGGCTTTATGCTCCCACTAAAAAACAGTACTCATTTCAGTATTATTATTTTACTTTTTGCGTTAATTACTAGTTATCTTGGGACTTTAGTATTTGGTGTTCCAATGGTTAAGTTATTACAGCGTTTTAATTTTCTTAATCTCCCAACTTTAGTTTTTGCAGGTACACTATTAGGAATCTTGCTTTTTTATGTTGGAGTATTTTCATTAACTTTATTGTTAAACTCAAAAAGTGACTTCAATACTTATACTATTATTGGTGGTGCTATATCCGGTTTTATTGTTTCATTAACTTTCGGATTAATGTCAGGTATCACAAGTTGTCACATTAGAGAAACTATTCGCTAAGGTTCATGTTTTTCTACTGTGCAAGGCTTTATGTGACTGTGACTTAAAAAATTAAATATGAGAATTTTTCTCTCAATGATTAATGTATTAACTTTAGCTGGTTGCTTACTATGGCCACTAATGGCTTTTGGGAGTATTTTCTTTTTTGATGCTCCAGGGGCAAATAGAAATAATGCAGTACTGTTGCTTGCTTTATCCGTTTGGGTCTATCCAATTCCAGCTTTTATCGGCAGTTTCTTATTCTGGCTAAAATTAAAAACATCTACGAATCAACAATTAATAATTTATTCGGTTATAAGCAGCTCAGGCTACTTATTTATTTTTGCAATGTCTATCTACCTAGAGGTTGCTTGTAATGGTAAGTTTGCTTGTAACTAAACAAGACAAAATTAGGTCATGAGTCTATCAGCAAAATACAACCGCCAGTACAGTGTTCTACCCACCTTTTCCCAAAGGCACCCCCCTACTTATAGCCAGTTTTTTAGTGTAATCACTTAGGTATGACTAATGCTTCAATAGCGACCATTAAGCTTGAGTAAATACAAGGGCTTGATTGATAATCTTAATAGGGAGACTGGTTTATGTTGATTTTATTAATGAATAATTTATTCTAATAGTCAGCTGGGGGCTTTCGTGAAAGAATGGTCGGGTAGAGACAAGTATAGTTTCCCGAATGGTATGTAAAATCAAGGAAAGCACGTGAATGTTAAGTATGTTTTCAAGAAAGAATTGCATTGTTTTTATTCTTCATGTCTATTGTGCACGTTTTTCCTGTTACTCTGTGCAGAATATTAGCCCCTGAAAATAAGTTTTCAGTTTTTAATTATTAACTCAAGAATATTTCATAAATGGATAATTCATTAATAGATCAAGGATTTAGCCTCATGCTGTTTGGCATGGGGACTGTATTTATTTTTCTTACGATTCTTATTTTTGCAACTGGCGGCATGTCCAGAATTATATTGCGCTGGTTTCCTGAGAAAATAGTAGAGCCACCTGCCCCGAGAAAGAAATCTAAAGCAGTCAGTGAAGCTAGCATTGCTCCTGTCACCCTGAAAATACTTCAGGCGGCGGTTGATCTTCACCGTAATAGAAAATAACCTAGCAGAAAACAGACAGACTCCCATATTTTTGGGGCAATAATAACCAAATTGAAAATAGCCAAAGCACTATGAGCCAAAAACAAAGTACCCATAATACTCCTAAGAAACTGCATATTACTGATGTCGTTTTACGTGATGGACATCAATCATTATTAGCAACAAGAATGAGACTTGCCGATATGTTACCAATTGCTGAAAAGCTGGATAACGTGGGTTACTGGTCTATTGAATCATGGGGTGGCGCTACTTTTGACTCCTGTATTCGTTTTCTTGGTGAGGATCCATGGGATCGTATTCGTCAGCTTAAAGCGGCCATGCCAAAAACGCCTCAGCAGATGCTGTTTCGTGCTCAAAATATTTTGGGCTATCGTCACTATGCTGATGATGTGGTGAATAAGTTTGTAGAACGTGCTGCCGTTAATGGTGTGGATGTTTTCCGTGTATTTGATGCGATGAATGATACGCGCAACATGGAAACTGCATTAAAAGCAGTTAAGGCCGTAGATAAGCATGCACAAGCAACACTTTCTTACACGGTAAGTCCTGTTCATGATTTGCAAGGCTGGCTAGATATGGCGCGTCGCCTTGAAGATATTGGTTGTGATTCAATCTGTATTAAAGATATGGCAGGTTTACTTAAGCCTTATGCGGGATACGAACTTGTATCTGAGCTTAAAAAAGCAGTTTCTGTGCCCATTCACATGCATTGTCATGCAACAACGGGACTCTCAACCGCGACCAATCTTAAATGTGTGGAAGCAGGTGCTGATCGTGTCGATACCTCCATATCATCCATGTCGATGACTTACAGTCACTCTCCTACCGAGTCGGTGGTGGCGATTATGGAAGAAAGTGATCGGCCCACGGGTCTTGATCTTGTCTTACTTGAGGAAATTGCTGCTTACTTCCGCGAGGTTCGTAAAAAATATGCTAAATGGGAAGGCTCATTGCAAGGCATTGACTCACGTATTTTATTGGCTCAAGTACCCGGTGGTATGCTGACTAATATGGAAGGCCAACTTAAAGAGCAGGGTGCAGGCGATAAATTAGACGAGGTGTTACTGGAAATACCGAAAGTTCGCAAAGACTTGGGCTATATTCCTCTGGTTACGCCTACATCGCAAATTGTTGGAACACAGGCAGTACTCAATGTATTGACTGGCGAGCGTTATAAAAAGTTGACGAATGAAGCAGCAGGCGTTCTTCGTGGTGAATACGGTGCTACCCCTGCCAATGTAAATGAAGATTTACAAAAACAAGCACTGGCTGGAGATGAGCTCATTACTTGTCGACCTGCTGACTTACTTGAGTCTGAATTAGATAAGCTCAAAGATGAGCTGGTATCTATTGCAAAAGAGAAGTCTATTAAATTAACCGAAGGTGAAGGACTGATTGATGATGTCTTGACCTATGCTCTATTCCCTCAAATTGGCTTGAAGTTTCTTGAAAACAGAGACAATCCGAGTGCATTTGAACCTATTCCAACAGGCAATGAAGGTGCAACAGTCACTTCTGCCAATGGAGAGGAAATTTACACAGTGACCGTTGATGGTGTTGATCATGTGGTGACTGTTGGTAATGGCGGTGATATTACAGGCATTGTTCCTGTTACTGGAGCCGGAGCTACAGATACGACGCCAGCAAATTCAGGGGCAGCAGCCACTTCCGCAGAAGGCGAAGGTTTCCCTGCTCCAATGGCTGGTAATGTATTTAAGGTTCAAGTCTCCCCAGGTGATTTCGTTGATGAAGGTGATGTGATGATTATTCTTGAAGCAATGAAAATGGAAATTACCGTAATTGCACCTAAGTCCGCTACCGTTGTCGATGTTGCGGTAAAAGAAGGCGATGATGTCGCTCTCGGTGATATATTAGTAACACTAGCCTAGGACTGACGTATGGATACTTTGCTAAAGCTATGGGGTGATTCTGGAATTGCTCAACTGCATTATGGTCAATTCGTAATGATGATTGTGGGCTTGGTGTTACTCTATCTTGCCATCAAAAAAGGCTTTGAGCCGCTTCTCCTTGTTCCTATCGCTGTTGGTACTCTGCTAGTGAATGTGCCTGGTGGTGGTTTTGAAGCAAAACCCGTTTATGATGCACTTGGGCACATGACCAGCCCCGGTGGTATGATGTATTACATCTATAATGTCGGCATAGCCTCAGGAATGTTTCCACTGATTATTTTCATGGGTGTAGGTGCCATGACTGATTTCGGCCCGCTACTTGCTAACCCGAAAACCTTATTATTGGGTGCTGCTGCTCAATTTGGAATATTTGCAACCGTATTGGGTGCAGTCAGTTTAAGTTACTTTGGGATTCTTGACTTTAGTATTAATGATGCCGCATCCATTGGTATTATCGGTGGTGCAGACGGACCAACAGCAATCTTTGTGACCAGTAAATTATCACCTGATATTCTCGGTCCTGTGGCAGTTGCCGCTTATTCTTATATGGCATTAGTGCCGATTATTCAGCCACCAATAATGCGTGCACTTACCACTGAAAATGAGCGTGCTATTCAAATGGTTCAGTTACGCCATGTAACCAAAACAGAAAAAATTGTATTCCCATTATTACTGCTTGGACTTGTTGCCATGGTTTTGCCAAGTGCGGCGCCCTTATTGGGCATGTTCTGTTTTGGCAACCTCATGCGTGAAGCAGGTGTGGTTGATCGTTTGAGTGATACCGCACAAAACTCCCTGATTAATATTGTCACTATTTTCCTTGGTCTAGGTGTTGGCTCAAAAATGAGTGCTGATAAATTTCTTAATTGGGAGACACTGGGTATTCTTGCATTAGGTGCTGTTGCTTTTTGTATTGGTACGGCTTCAGGTATTTTATTAGCCAAGCTGATGAATAAATTTAGCGAGCATCCTATTAATCCTTTAATTGGATCGGCAGGTGTATCGGCGGTGCCTATGGCGGCGCGTGTATCCAATAAGGTGGGGCTTGAGTCTAATCCACATAATCATTTATTAATGCATGCTATGGGACCGAATGTTGCGGGTGTTATTGGTTCTGCTATTGCAGCGGGTGTAATGATTAGTATGGTGAGCTAGTTAAATAATATATAGCGACAACTAAACCTTATTACTGCTTAATTTCAAATATCTTATCTTATTTTCTCTCAGAAGCCTGTATACAGGCTTCTGAGAGAAGTATCATAATGCTGCTTTAATTCTTACGTTTACGTTCATTACAGCAGCTTCTTCTTAAAGTACAGAGTCAGGTGAAACAAAATCATAACCTAGCTCTGTCGCTACACAATAATGTACAACACCATCTACTTCAAAGAATAAAAAAGAATATCCATAATTTAAAAAATAACTCAAACAAACTATTAAGCCTTTAGCTCAAGTCAAAAGACTGTCTATAAGCACACCCCCCTACTTATGGGCAGTTTTTTTATACTGACTTATATCAGTCTTTGGCAATCAACCAGTAACCACTCGTGGTTCTGGCTCTAGAGTAATTTCAAACTTATCTTCAACGGATGCAATAATATCTTCAACAATTTGCCAGAGTTCTTCCCCTGTTGCATTGCCATGATTGACTAAGACTAAGGCGTGTTTGTCTGAAACGCCAGCGTCACCAACGCGATGTCCTTTCCAGCCACATTGGTCAATTAACCAGCCTGCTGAGGTTTTTACTTCGTCATTGTGCTTTTGGGGAAAGCCGGGTAATTCTTCGTATTTGCCTTTGAGCGTGTCAAAGTCACTGATTTTTATCATGGGGTTTTTAAAGAAACTGCCTGCGTTACCAATCTGCGTGGGATTAGGTAGTTTGCGCCGTCTTTCAGACATCACTGCCTGACTAATCACCTCTGCCGTGAGTATTTCTCCTGTCAGTGCTTCGCGTAATCCAGCGTAATTAATATGCCACTCGGGCTTTTTGGGTAGGCGGAAGGTTACTGAGGTAATCAGTAGTTTATCCAAGGTTTGTGATTTAAAAAAGCTTTCACGATAGCCAAATTGGCAGAGTTCTTTGTCAAATTCAAGAACCTCCCCTGTTTCAAGGTTTACCGCCTGTAAGGAGTGAAAAGTGTGTGATAATTCCACCCCATAAGCGCCTATATTCTGGATTGGTGCTGCTCCTACAGTACCGGGGATTAAAGACAAATTTTCCAAGCCTGCAAAGCCCTGATTAATCGTCCAACGCACAAAGTCGTGCCAGTTTTCACCTGCGGCGGCGGAAACATAGATGGCTTCATCGTCTTCTTCTGCAATATCTTTGCCCATTAAACAGACTTTGGAGACCATGCCTTCAAAGTTATTTTTAAATAATAAATTGCTGCCGCCACCTAATAATAATGTGGGTAAGTTATTTTTTATTTTCCATTCATATAAGGCCTCAATATCTTGTAAATTTGTGATTTCACTGAGATATTTCGCCGTTGCATCAACACCAAAGGTGTTTAAGTTTTTTAAAGACACATTTTCTTTCGTTTTCATGAGTTATATTCTACTTTATCTTGAGCAATACTGGCGTAAAACTAGAGAAAAAAATGATAATAGATGTATAATCCCTCGCCTCTATTGAATTCAACCTCGGAATTATAATATGTCTTCAAAAACACCACGTTCAACCAATATTAATAAAGTTGTTCTTGCCTATTCAGGCGGCTTGGATACTTCGATCATTATTAAATGGTTAAAAGAAAACTACGATTGTGAAATTGTTACCTTTACCGCTGATATCGGTCAGGGAGAAGAAGTAGAACCCGCTCGTGCAAAGGCACAGGAAGCAGGTGTTAAAGAAATTTATATTGAAGATTTACGTGAAGAATTTGTTCGTGACTTTGTTTTCCCCATGTTCCGCGCAAACACGATTTATGAAGGTGAATATCTACTGGGTACATCAATTGCGCGCCCGCTTATCTCTAAGCGTTTAATTGAAATTGCAAATGAGACAGGTGCAGACGCCATTTCTCATGGAGCAACGGGTAAAGGTAACGATCAGGTACGTTTCGAACTGGGTGCATACGCACTTAAACCGGGGGTAGCGATTATTGCTCCATGGCGTGAGTGGGATTTAAATTCTCGTGAATCGTTAATGAAGTATGCTGAAGAACACGGCATCGAAATTGATTACCAAAAACAAGGACAAAAATCGCCTTACTCTATGGATGCTAATCTACTGCATATCTCTTATGAAGGTGACATCCTTGAAGACCCTTGGAATGAAGCGGAAGATAATATGTGGCGTTGGACAGTATCACCTGAGCAGGCACCTGATGAGCCACTGTATATCGAGATAGAATACAAAAAAGGCGACCCTGTAGCACTTAATGGTGAAGCATTAAGCCCAGCAACTATGCTTGAGACATTGAACAAACTTGGTGGTGAGCATGGTGTCGGTCGCCTGGATATTGTTGAAAACCGCTATGTGGGCATGAAATCACGCGGTTGTTATGAAACACCGGGTGGGACGATTATGCTTAAAGGACATCGTAGCATTGAATCTATAACACTGGATCGTGAAGTATCACACCTAAAAGATAGCCTCATGCCAAAATATGCGGAGTTAATCTACAACGGTTACTGGTGGAGCCCTGAACGTAAGATGATGCAAACAATGATTGATGATTCTCAGGAATACGTTAACGGTACAGTACGTTTAAAGCTTTACAAAGGCAGCGTGACTTGTGTGGGTCGTAAGTCTGAAAACTCTTTATTTGATGAAGCGATTGCTACTTTTGAAGATGATGATGGTTCTTACAATCAAGCGGATGCAGAGGGCTTCATTAAGTTAAATGCATTACGTTTAAGAATCGCTTCACAAAAAGGGCGTAAACTCCTTTAAATAATTTTAGTTGTATGTCGAAAGTTGTATGTTGAAGTTATCTCTCGATAAAAACAGGCTGCGTTGTGATTGACTATAAAATCACAACGCAGCGCCCATAATATCTAAAATAGCCACCCCCCTACTTTCAGGCACTTTTTAGTAAATTTTTAATAAATAGCCCATGGAAAAACGATTAGAAAAGCTGGAAATACTGTCAATGGAACAGGAAAATACGGTTGAAACACTCAATCGTGAAGTGCATCGACAGCAATTACAAATCAAAGCATTGGAGCAGCAGATAGAGGTTCTGAAAATACAAATTCAATCCATTAATAAAGAAGATTTACTCGTTTCAGAAGAAGACGAAGCACCCCCTCCGCATTATTAATCCCAGACTTTATTCGATAAAACTCAGCATGAATAAATCTGTTATCGCCATTACCGCCGATCGTGGCGTACCTAAAATTAAACTGGAGCGACTTTCTCAGCAAAGCTCACTTCCCATACTCACAAAGAATATATCCCCCGATTACCTGCTACATATCAGTACAGATAAACTTGAGCTAAAAAAAGTACCCGAACAAGCCAAAAAAAAACCTGCAAAATTACTCAGCATTTCGATTGATTTTACGGCTGGAAAAGCCCAACACCGACGGTTACATGGTGGTGGTAAAGGACAGGATATTTCCAAAGCTGTTGGGCTACATAAAATACCTAACCCAAGCGTACTGGATTTAACCGCAGGCATGGGTGGTGATGCCTTTGTTCTGGCGTCACAGGGGGCTGACGTTACTATGTTAGAGAGAAACCCTGTAGTACACGCCTTATTAAAGGACGCACTGGAAAGAGCCAGCTTGGTGCTTGATGCAGAACTCACCGACATTTTAAACCGACTATCATTAGTAAAACAAAGTGCAATGGATTATTTAGCCACACTCCACGAAAATGCATTCCCCGATGTCATCTACTTTGACCCCATGTTTCCTGAGCGCAATAAAACCGCACAAGTTAAAAAGGAAATGCAATTTTTCCATGATATTGTGGGCGATGACAAAGACAGCGAATCAGTACTCTTACTTGCACTAGAAAAAGCCCGAAAACGTATCGTTGTAAAGCGCCCAAGACTGGCAAAAAAACTCACCGAAACACAAGAACCCGCTTTTCAAATTACAGGAAAATCAACACGCTACGATATTTATCTCCCTAAAAAATAAGTAAATTTTCTACTACTTTTATCCTGTAGTAATCACTGATATCAGCTACCATCAGTAAAGTATTTTTATTTTATTGTATTCTTTCCGTTAAATTAAACACAATCAAAAAACAAATCAGCATTTAATCCTGCCAATTGCCATAAAACGACATAAAAATACATATTTAACCCAGTAAAAAATTATATTAATCATAAATTTGACAATAAATATTCCTTAACCTATATTTTTCAGGGAATTAATCACAGCATCCTGCTTTTTAATAAAAACCACAGACCCGTAAATTTATGCCTGCAAACAAAGAAGATTACCTAGTTAGATTCGAAAATGTTCAAAAAAGCTATGATGGCGAAATTCTCGTTGTTAAAGACCTAAATTTAAATATGGCAAAGGGTGAGTTCCTCACCATGTTAGGCCCATCAGGCTCAGGTAAAACAACCTGTTTAATGATGCTCGCAGGGTTTGAGCCAGCTACACACGGCGAAATCTACTTGAACAATGTTCCAATAAACCGTGTTCCCCCACACAAGCGAGGAATCGGCATGGTCTTTCAAAGCTATGCCCTCTTCCCTCATATGACGATCGGTGAGAACTTAGCCTTCCCACTCGAAGTACGTAAAATGGGGAAATCTGAGCGCGATGCAAAAGTTAAAAATGCATTAGATATGGTTCAACTTGGATCATTTGCTGATCGTCGTCCTGCACAATTATCAGGTGGACAGCAACAACGTGTTGCCGTTGCCAGATCTTTGGTCTTTGACCCTGACTTGGTATTGATGGATGAACCATTAGGTGCTCTTGACAAGAATTTAAGAGAACAAATGCAGTATGAAATTAAACACATACACGAAAGATTAGGTGTCACCGTTTTATATGTAACACACGATCAAAGTGAAGCCTTAACCATGTCAGATCGTGTTGCTGTATTTGATGCTGGTGTAATTCAACAATTAGCCCCACCAAATATTCTCTATGAAGAGCCTGAAAATGCCTTTGTTGCTGATTTTATTGGTGACAATAACTGCCTACACGGCATAGTCACCAGTGAAACAGAAAATAGCTGTGTGGTTAAAACCGATGATGGTTCTGAAATTAAAGCCAATAAAATAAATATTGCAGGTGTCGGAAAACCATCTACATTATCTATTCGCCCCGAACGCGTTATTGTTAACCCGGAAGAAGGACAAGTACCTAATATTTTTGAGGCAAAAGCAGCTGAACTTATTTATTTAGGTGATCATATTCGTACACGAATGGAAGTCTGTGGCAATGATGATTTCTATGTAAAAATCCCCAATTCTTCACATCACGCTGATCTAAATAAAGGTGATACCGTCAAAATTGGCTGGAACGAATATGACTGTCGTGCGCTGGATGCGACAAAACATTAGTGAACTTTCACCCCGAAAGTCATCTAAAAGATTAGGCATTACTTAGCCTCTACCCGCGTGAGATCGCAATGTTCTCACGCACTTCATCAAGAACATTATTTCATTAAAAGGAGATTAATAATGAAAACGTTTATCCAATGTAGCATAGCTACTGCAATTATTGCAGCCAGTGTAAGCACGGCTCAAGCAAAAACCGAAATGGTTGTTGTATCTTGGGGCGGTGCTTATACAAAAAGCCAGCAAAAAGCTTACCATGAGCCTTACATGAAGATGAATCCAGACGTCAAAATTATCAATGACGACTCATCAAACGAAGGTGCATCAAAGTTACGCGCTCAGGCAGAAGCTGGAAAAATTTCATGGGATTTAGTTGATGTTCTTCCTGATGATGCAGTAGCACTTTGTGACGAAGGTCTAGCACTAGAGGTTGATGTTGATAAATTATTAGCACCTGCTCCTGATGGAACACCTGCATCAAAAGACTTTGGTGATGCATTAGTTTCCCCTTGTTTTATCCCACAGATTGTATATTCAACAACATTTGGATACCGTACCGATAAAGTAGGTTCTGAAGCTCCAAAAACAATTGCTGATGTATTTGATACTAAGAAATTCCCCGGCAAACGTGCACTTAATAAAGGTCCTATCGGAAACCTAGAGTGGGCATTAATGGCTGACGGTGTTCCAGCAAAAAATGTTTACAAAATCTTAGGTACAGAGGAAGGTATCGCTCGTGCATTCAAAAAACTAGACACGATCAAGAAAGATGTTGTTTGGTGGACCAAAGGTGCGCAACCTGGTCAACTATTAGCTGATGGTGAAGTAGTTATGGCTTCTGCTTACAACGGTCGTTTATTTGCTGCAATTGCTGAAAACAAGCAACCTGTTGGCATGATGTGGGATGCACAATTATTTGAATTAGATGGTTGGATTATCCCTAAAGGTGCTCCTCATCTAGAAGAAGTTAAGAAGTATTTAAAATTTGCGACAGACACACAACGTCTAGCAGATCAGTCTAAATATATTTCTTACGGTCCTGCGCGTAAATCATCTGCTGCCTTAGTAGGCAAGCACGCTGAGCTGGGAATTGATATGGCTCCACACATGCCTACAAATCCAGCTAACGCTAAAAACACACTGTTTAAAGATATTAACTTTTGGGCTGATCACAAAGAAGAACTTGCTGAAAGGTTTGAAGCTTGGTTAGCTAAAGGCTAATACTTGTTTTGGGAATAGCCGGATACACTCCGGCTATTTTCATCTAAGCTAAATTGTATAACACAAACTACGAATAACTAAAATATAACCCTAATTTCATGGACCTAGAATGACACAGAGCGACACGGGCGATTTAAAAACAGCAGACGGCATCTCATTAAAGTTAAGTCTACAGCGTTCTTTACGAAGAAAAAAACGTAATGCCCTACTCTTAGTGGCACCCTTATTCTTATTCATATTAATTACTTTTATATTTCCGATCTTTTATATGTTACTTAAAAGTGTCGACAATAGTATTACTCAAGAAATATTACCTACCGCTGCTCCTCTGTTATTAAAATGGGATCCTAAATCAGAAAAATTACCCGATGAAGCAGTATTTAAAGCCTTTATTGTTGATGGGAAAGTTGCAGCTAAAGAAAAAACAATCAACCGTTTAGGCAAACGTTTGAATTACGAAAAATCAGGCACATCAAGTTTATTTAGAAAAACAGGACGCAAGCTAAAAAGACTTGATCCTGAAAAATTAACCACAAGCTATCAAGAAGCCCTTATCAATATTGATAAAAGATGGGGAAATCTTGAAACATGGCAACTAATACATAGAGAAAGTGGTCCTTACACTAAATCCTACTTCTTATCTGCTGTAGATATGAAGCAAGATGTAGATGGTATTAAATGGAAAAGTGAAGATACTCAGATTTACTTAAACCTCTTTAAACGAACGCTTTGGTTAAGTTGCTTAATCACCTTTCTGACCGTATTGCTGGGTTATCCTATTGCTTACTTACTAGCAACATTAAAAACCAGTACCAGTAACCTTTTAATCATTTTAGTCTTACTCCCTTTCTGGACATCCTTACTGGTAAGAACCAGTTCTTGGATAGCACTATTACAAAAAGAAGGAGTCATTAATGACTTCCTGTTTGCCATAGGTTTGATTAGTAATGATGGCAGGTTATCCATGATTCACAATCAAACGGGTACAATCATTGCAATGACACACATATTACTACCCTTTATGATTCTGCCCTTATTCAGCGTCATGAAAACCATTAATCCAAGCTATGTACGTGCTGCCCGCTCCATGGGGGCAACATCATTCACTGCGTTCAGACGTGTTTACTTTCCTAATACCATCGCTGGTATCGGTGCTGGAGGCATCCTCGTCTTTATTCTTTCTATCGGTTATTACATTACCCCTGCACTGGTAGGTGGTACGCAAGGAACCTTGATAAGTAACTTTATTGCTTATCATATTTCAGGATCATTAAACTGGGGTCTTGCTGCAGCTCTAGGAACGCTATTACTGTTACTGGTAGTAGCGCTATATATCCTCTACGACAAAATTGTCGGTATCGATAACATGAAACTAGGTTAAGGGAAACGAATAATATGGCACTTCCATTACACGCAACAGCTGGCGAAAGAATCTGGCACTACACATTTTTAACAATCTGTGTGCTTATTTTCGGCTTTCTTATTATTCCGATCTTGGTAATTGTTCCTTTATCATTTAATGCTCAGCCCTACTTTACATTTACACCAGAGATGGTTGCGTTTGACCCTGCGGGATATTCAACAAGGTGGTATGAAGCTTTCTTTAGTGATTCCAACTGGCAAGCTGCGGTAAAGAACTCACTGATTATTGCCTTCTTCTCTACCATTATATCGACTTTTCTCGGTACCCTTGCCGCGTTAGGTCTCAGTCAAAAAGATTTTCCTTTTAAGACTACTGTCATGGGGATTTTAATTTCTCCGATGATTGTGCCACTTATCATATCTGCGGCAGGTATGTTCTTTTTCTACGCCAAGATAAACTTACTCGGAACACACTTTGGTGTAATTCTAGCTCATGCCGCCTTAGCAACCCCATTTGTTGTAATAACCGTCACAGCGACCCTTACGGGGTTTGATCATAGTTTAACGCGTGCCGCAGCAAACCTAGGTTCTTCACCTACAAATACGTTCTTCCGTATCACCGTTCCATTAATTACGCCGGGCGTGATTTCAGGTGCACTCTTCGCTTTTATCACCTCATTTGATGAAGTAGTTGTTGTACTCTTTATCGGTAGTGTCAATCAGCGCACAATCCCATGGGCAATGTTCTCCGGTATTCGAGAAGAAATTAGTCCAACCATTTTGGCTGTCGCAACTTTATTGATAACCTTCTCAATCATCTTACTGATTATGGTTGAATTATTACGCCGTAGAAATGAAAGATTAAGAGGCATTAGTCCTCACTAAATATCGTACACCAAGATAAATCGAGTAATGATGTAAAAGAAAACTCCCGAGTCCGTTATACAAGTAGGTATAGCGGATTACACTGCAATAAGCGTAAAATCTGTTGCATAGTTTTTTTAATTTAGCTTGAAACTTAAAACAACGTAATCAGTAAATACATACATAAAGCTAGTCCTATTTGAGTCATTACGGTATTTTTACTTGTATTGATGATCTGATTTTCAGGCTCTGCATGATTCTTTTTTGATTCAATGACTTGTGCCAAAACGATTTCATCAACAGCTGGAATCAGGCACTTACTCTTTTCAGTTAGCGAGACAGCAGCAATGATCAATAGCCACCCCCCTACTTTGGGGCATTTTTTCTGTGGTATGTTTCTATTCTGGTTATTTATAAGCTTTTCAAGTCTAAAACTCATTCCTGCAATCATTACCGACGCATACTAAACATAAACTATCGTTTTTAAATAAGGTCAGTTTTTTGTTTCAGGCAAAATCTATCAGTATAGAGTATTGCTATTACGATAGTCTTATAGAGATTCATAGAAGGCTTTGATAAATCTACCGAGCGTGTCAACTTCAAGGCACCCAAAAAGCGGAGTTTACACAGAGTATTTTGACCACCGCGCAACGCAGAAATTGTCTTGTGCAGGTGGTTTTGCAACGCCTTCTCATACACAATCCACATTCTGCAGATAGATCTAGAGAGTTAAACACATGGTAAAATTTCCCAAAAAAGCAAAAGTCGTTATTATCGGTCTTGGTGGTATCACCGGGTCATCAGTAGCCCACCATCTTATTGAACGAGGTTGGGATGATATTGTCGGCATCGATAAATCAGCCATTCCTACCGATATTGGCTCAACCGCTCACGCTTCTGATTTTTGCTTTAATACCATGCATGATCAAATGACTATGTATACCACCAAATACAGTATCGACTTTTTTGAAAAGATGGGTCGTTATGAGCGCATTGGTGGTATCGAAGTAGCCCGTGTGGGTGATGATGAACGTATGGTCGAGCTAAAACGCCGTGTTACATCAGGTAAAGCATTCGGCAATCGTGTTGAAATGATTACTCCAGCTGAAGCTAAAGAAAAATTTCCACACCTGGAAGAAGATGTTATTCAAGGCGCATTATGGGATCCAGATGCAGGCTTGGTCGTACCGCGCTCTCAAACTGTTGCAGGTGAACTGGTTGAGATGGGAGTTGCCAGTGGGAAATTACAGTCTTTCGCTAATACTTCATGTACCGGTTTAAAAATTGAAGATGGACACATCAAAGGTGTAGAAACCAACCGTGGCTATATAGAGGCTGATTACGTTGTTTGTTGTGCTGGTCTATGGGGACGTTTGATTGCCGAAATGGCCGGTGAAGATTTACCCATTATGCCGGTTGATCATCCTTTAACATTCTTCGGTGGTTTTGATGAATTTGCGAATACAGGCAAAGAGATTGGCTACCCATTATTGCGTGATCAGGGTAACTCTGCTTATTTACGCGATACTGGTGACCCAAAAACATCCGAAGGTGGTCAGTTAGAATGGGGTTATTACGAAGAGAAAGCACCTCGCATGTGTCACCCACGTGATATTTTAGAAAAAGAAGAATGCAGGCTATCACCTTCCATGCGTGATTTAGAATTAGAACAAGTGATCGAACCAATGGAACGCGCCATGGAGCTTACGCCTATTCTGGGCGATTTGGGTTATGACGAAAAATACTCCTTTAACGGCCTATTACAAGTTACCGCTGATGGTGGCCCATCCATAGGTGAATCAGCCAATGTACGCGGTCTTTGGTACGTTGAATCTGTGTGGGTAAAAGATGGTCCAGGTACAGGTAAAATTGTTGCCGACTGGATGACCGATGGCGTCACTGAATTTGATCATTCCAGTATTGATGTTGCACGTTATTACCCATTCCAACAAACTGAGAAATATATTGAAGAGCGTTGTTACGAAACAGCCTTTAAGATTTACAATCCTCCTGTGCATAACCGTGAACCATATACTGCGGCACGTAATCATCACAAAAGTCCCTTTTGGGAGCGTGAAAAAGAACTCGGTGGATATTTTATGGAAGCTGTGGGTTGGGAACGTGCGCACGGTTATGCATCCAATGAACACTTACTAGAAAAATGGGGTGATAAAGTTCCTGTACGTGAAGTTGAATGGGAAAATCGTCATTTTTGGCGTGTTTCTAATGCTGAGCATCTAGAAATGTCAGAAAATGTTGGAATGATTAATCTGTGTCATTTTGCCGTTTATGACGTAACAGGCAAACAAGCAGCTGATTTCATGGAATTCTTATGTGTTGCCAAAGTTGCTGGGGATACTCCAACAGGAAAAGGCATCTATACACACTTCTTAGATCATACCGGTGGAGTACGTGCTGACTTAACCGTATTGCGCCTTGCAGAAAATCATTACCGTGTTGTCGATGGTGGCTATAACGGTAACCGAGACTTTGTTTGGATGAAGCGTTTGGCGGAAGATTATGATTATAAGAACCTGAGTATTGTTGATCGTTCGCCAGATTTTGGTTGTATCGGGCTATGGGGCCCAAATGCTCGAACCACCTTAGGAAAACTCGTCGATGATCCAGAACAGCTGAGTAATGAAAACTTTCCGTTTGTTGCCGTTAAAGACATCAAAATTGCAGGAAAAACCGTATCAGCCTTCCGTATTTCTTACGTAGGTGAACAAGGGTGGGAATTACACTTTGAATACGATGATGGACTTAGTATTTGGGATGCACTCTATGCAGAAGGCGTTCTACCTGTAGGTATTGAAACCTATGCCAGTAGCCGACGTGTAGAGAAAAGTCTACGTATCCAAAACACAGACATTCTCACAGAGTACAATCTGTTAGAAGTTGATCTGGCACGTAAACTGGTAAAAGCTGCAGACTTCTACGGTAAAGAAGCCTATTTAAAGATTCGGGAAAGAGCGCATCAACCAGCGACATTATGCACCCTAAGTATGGAAGATAATACGGATGCCAATGGAGTAAAACGTTACCCACTGGGTAATTGTCCAATAATTGATCCAGAGACAAGGGAGGTATTAATTGACTCCGTAGGTAGACGCTCTTACACCACCAGTATCGAATACGGCCCTAGCGTTGGAAAAAATATTGCACTAGCATTCATTCCACATGAATATTGTCAGGAAGGTCGCATTTTAGATATGGAGTATTTTGATGAAATTTACAAAGTAAAAATTGAGTCCGTAGGGTATGGCGCGATGTATGACCCAGAAAATATTAAGACTCATTCTTGATGAGACTATAATCTAAACGGTGTATCTGCCCCATCCTGTCAGACTTACAAACAAAAAACCCACCATTAGGTGGGTTTTTTGTGGCAAGACTTTATCCTGCAACTGAATAAAATAAAGTAGTGACTACTTCTTCAATGCTTCTTGGATTTTTTTCAGACCATCAAAATCACCTTTTGCTGCAAGCATTGCTTGCTCATTCCAAGAATCCATTATTTCTTTATTATTATTTAAACGTGCGCCCGAACTTTCTAACATATCCCGAAGAATATCATCATCAGTTTCAGCCAGCTTGGTGTATGTATCAATGCCTAAATTTTTCAGTGTTTCATCTATTCTCGGCCCAATGCCACTGAGTTTAGTAAAATCATCACCTATTTTTTTTGCTTTAACCGTTGTTTTTGTAGCTGCCTTTTTAGGTGCTGGTTTTGTTGTTTTTTTCTTAGAAACCGTTTTAGTTTCCGACTTCTTTTCTTTAGTAACAGCAGCCTTACTCGCTTTATTTGAAGTTGTACTTTCTGCCTTCGAAGCTGCTACTGTCGCTTCGCTCAGCTTATTTTGTAAACGATTTATCTCTCTTTCTCGTTCTTCCAACTCAGCCATTATTGAAGAACAATCTGATTCTTTCCCACTTTTTACCCAAAAAGTGAAGAATAACCACTCGGCAAGCCAGCCAACTAAAATACCTAAAACAAATGCACCCATTATAAACTCCTGAATATAAAAGTAACTAACGCCAGCCATTGTCACACAAACACCTATTGCACTTCAAATAAATCATTTATTTTATCGGTATTGGCTCCTATTCTTACAATTGTATTGTTATTTATCATTCCTCTAAATCATATTCTGCCCAAACGAATACTTTAACTTTAATTGAAACCTTTGCAGGAAGCGTACGATAAAAGAAAAATGAACATAGCTTTTTAGATTTTTCTAAAGGATAGGTAATAGCAGGACTTTTTATCACATTTTCAGGAAAATTTGGGGAAAATTAAAGCTATTTTTATCTCTCATATCTCTTCGTACAAAGCACTTAAATTATTTATTAATATATATGGATAAACGGTAATGAATGGATGAAGAACGTATAAATGGTAGTAACAACACCCCTCGTTGGCTGAACTTGGAACAAATTTATCATTAAAATGTCCCACCCTAACCACTTTCGCTAACACCCATTTTCTACTAATGAAAACATACACTTTAACGCTTACTTTATTTGCAATTGCCATGGTTTCAATGATTGATCCACAGAGCAATAAAATCACTCATTCAGACAACGAATGGCTAGGTGATAGTACACTTGAAACCACTCAACCTGAGCAAGTAAAAGTAATTAACGACAAATCAGAATCACTCAATAAAAGTACACTTGAATACAAAATAAGCTCAAATAATATTAAAACAAAAGACACTGAAGACGTTAAAATTATAAAAGATACGGAAGAGACTAAAAAAGAAGATAACAAAGAAACATCATTAGCCTCCCTAGCTCCTAACACACCTAAAAAACCTGTAAAAGTAATAAATATAGATTATTGGGATACCGTATATTCCATAGAATCCAAGCAGGGTAAATTACTCTATCGACCCAAAAATAAAAGTAGAAACTGTACTTACACCACATCACCCTGTGGCCATCATCAATTAACCGTTCAAGCATTACAAGACATCGGCTGTAACACAATACAATGCCGTAAAGATCGACTGAACTACACAAAATCACTAGCAATGAGTAAACAATTTTTGATAAAAAATGAAAAACGTTTAAAGAAAAATGGCTATGAAAATCTTGAAGATTACCAAAAATATTTAATTCATCAGCAAGGAGCTAACGGTATTAAGGTAATTCTTGAGGCAACCAAAGGTAAAAAAACGTTAAATAAAACCATAAAAAGGAATATGGCAAATAACTCACCGTATAGCTATCAAGAATTGAGTCGTATGGGAAGCCGTTTAGCAGCCAGAGTTTTCTTAAATCACTGGAAAAATAAGTGGGAACAAGAAAAACAACTAATAATTGCAAAAATTGCCCCAGCATCTAAACACGCTTCCTACCAAACATCTGGCCAAATATCGGTAGAACAAACCAGTTTACCTTTATTTAATGAGACTGAAATACAATTAGCGTTAAATTACACCTTCTAGCTTTTTAGTGACGTATTTTTAATATATCAACATATTTATTCGAAAAGGCATAACAGACAAAAAATAATAAACTTTTCATATTTTATATAAAAATATGAGATATTCTAGGGTAATTAAAGAGTGTGTGCCCCACATATTTAATCCTATAAATACCTTACTTTAAATTTATTTTTTCAATCAATTCCAACAATTTTTTAAGTCATTACGATGAAAATAATAACAAAACAAATAATCATACAATCAGCGCTTATATCCTTAGTGATTGGATTTTTATCCCTTGTCATCACTGCAAATGCCACACAATCGACAAGTACATCGCAAAATAGTCAACCAAGTGATAGCTCACTGGATTTAGATTTATCATCCATAATCACTCGTTACCAATTAACAGGCACACCTAAATCTGATCATCCTTTACCCGATATCAATAGCCCTAAAGCGCAACTGGGGATGAAATTATTCTACTCAAAAACACTTGGTGGAGATAACACCACTGCCTGTGCAAGTTGCCATCATCCGATGTTAGGAGGTGGTGATGATTTATCACTCCCCATTGGTACTGGTGCTAAAAATCCCAATATTCTAGGCGCTGATCGTGAATTACTGGGTAAGAAATATGCTCAGGTTCCAAGAAATGCACCCACAACATTTAATATTGCTTTCTGGAAAAAAGTCCTCTTTCATGATGCCAGAATTGAACGTATGAGTAAGTATGCTATTTATACTCCCGATATGAGCTACCCTAAACCCGACGTACTTGCAGGAGAAACACTTGTACAGGCGCAGGCACGCTTTCCTATTACCTCTGTCGATGAAATGCGTGGTACTTATTTAAATGATTCACACAATCAAACACTGCGAAGAGCCTTAGCGTCACGACTGCAAAAAAATTGGCTGGGAGAGTTTAGAAAAGGTTTTGCAGACTTTGAAACTAGCGCGGAAGATTTAATCACCGAACAAAACTACTCAGAAGCGATTGCAGAATATGAGCGCTCACAAGTCTTTATCAATAATCCGTGGAAAGCCTATATAGAAGGTGATAAACAAGCCCTTTCTACTTCCGCAAAGAAAGGAGCATGGTTATTTTATACGCCTCAAAAAGATGGTGGTGCAGGCTGTGCCTCCTGCCATTCTGGAGATTTCTTCACCAATGAAAAAGCCTACAACACCGCAATGCCACAGATAGGTGCAGGTAAAGAAAGTGGAAAAACAGGCAATAATGACTATGGATGCAGTCTCATCACTCAAAAAGAGGAAGATAAATTCCGCTTCCGCACACCAACGCTTCTTAATGTAGAAGTGACTGGTCCTTGGGGACATGATGGTGCTTACACATCACTTGAAGCGATTACACGCCACATGTTATCCCCTTTAGAATCTGCAAAAAACTATGAAACAAAACAACTCAAACAAAAATCTATCGACCTCCGTTTTGTTAAAGAAAATACATTAGAAGCAATCAATGCAGGTATTGACTTACAAACAAAGCCAAACCTTATCGAAGAAGATGTAAGCAATTTGGTTAGCTTTTTAAAAGCACTAACAGACCCCTGTGTAAAAGATCGTGCCTGTCTATCCAAATGGATTCCAAATGTCAATGACAATGACCCTGACGGTCAAATGCTACATGCTATTAATGCAAAAACAGGAAAACCACTGTAAGCATTATCGATAGTCACCCCCCTACTTTCAGGCGGTTTTTTTATCACTAAGCCAATTATTCCAGTATTGAGGATTTAGCTTGAAGGAAAATATGATTTAAAATAATCATGCCATAAAAATAAAAAAGCCTCCTTATTATTATTTTATTATCAGAAGGAGGCTTTTAAATAACATTCATCTATTAGTCCGCTAGTAGTGACTTAGCTTGCCATCAACCAAGGTATAAATTTTATCCATCTTTTCTGCCAATTGCATATCGTGGGTAACAATCACAAATGCTGTTTGCATTTCCTGATTAAGACTCTGCATTAAGTCAAAAATCTGGAGTGCCGTTTTGTGATCAAGATTGCCCGTAGGCTCATCTGCCAAGACGGCATTAGGGTTTGTCACTAATGCTCTGGCAATCGCCGCACGTTGCCGCTCACCACCTGAGAGTTGCCCTGGCTTGTGGAATAAACGTTCAGCAAGCCCTACTTTAGTTAAAATCTCCGTTGCTTTATGACTTGCTTCAACGGTTGCTAAGCCACGAATTAATAATGGCATGGCAACATTTTCCAAAGCAGAAAACTCGGGTAATAAATGATGAAACTGATAGATGAAACCTAAGGATTGGTTACGTAAATCACCCCTTTCTTTATCACTCAGTTGTGCAATATTTTTACCCATTACCTGTACTGTACCTTCGGTTGGCAAATCAAGCCCACCTAAAATATGTAGCAAGGTACTTTTACCACTCCCTGAACTACCGACAATTGCAATTTTCTCACCAGTACTGATGTCTAAGGAAATACCTTTAAGCACTTCAACATCCAGCTTACCTTCTTTAAAACGTTTGGTAAGATTTTCACAGGCTATTATTTTATCTGTCATATTTTTACTCATAGCGAAGCGCTTCGGCCGGTTGAACTTTAGATGCTTTCCATGCGGGGAAAATGGTAGCTAAAATAGAGAGTGAAAAAGCACTGATGGAAATCATAATTACATCGGACCATTCAATTTTGGCATCAATATGCGTAACTCCATGAATATCGGCATTCAATAATTGTACATTCATCAGCTGTTCTATTCCCTGCACGATTGCACTCACATTATTCGCAACTAATAATCCAAGAAGAACCCCAATCACCGTGCCTATGAGTGCCAAAAGACCTCCTTGAACGATAAATACTCGCATCACTTGCGAGGGCGACATGCCCAGTGTTCTTAAAATAGCAATATCCGATTCTTTATCCGTCACAACCATAATCAAGGTTGAAACAAGATTAAACGCAGCTACACCGATAATCAAAAGCAGCACAAAGAATAACATGGTTTTTTGTAATTGCAGTGCTTTGAAAAAAGTGGAATGTTGGGTCGTCCAGTTAGTAATCACATAATCACCCGTTGAGCTTTCTGCAATTTCTCTGGAGACTTGGTTTGCCATGAAAATATCAGAAATTTGCGCTCTGATTCCGGTGACTTCCTGCCCCATATCAAATAACTTAGCTGCATCCTGCATGTGAATATAGGCCACAGATTTATCATAGATATTTAAATCTACTTTAAACGTGGCAGCCACCTCAAAATCTTTGAGTACGGGAATAAGATCATCGGGATTTTGAGAACCATCTTCATTCAAAATATTTTGTTTTTTAGGGCTTAACAAGGTGATTGTGTCACCGACAGCAACATCCAAGGTTTTAGCCAATGTTTCACCCAGAATAATTTTATAAGCCCCTGCTTTAAGTATATTTAAACTAATGGTTTCAGTAGCACCCTCTGGTGTTTGGATATAACGATTAATCGTACCAATATCTTTTTCAAAGTCAGGTAACACGCCTTCGAGCAAGGTAGCTTGTACTGTCGCAGCCTCCTTTAACATCACCTGCTTTTCAATAAAAGGAGCGGCACCTGTGATTTGTGGATTTGCTAGAATTTGTTCACGACGTGCTTGCCATTGGGGCAATAGCCAATCTGAATCAGAAACCGTTACGTGTGAAAGCATCCCCAAGTGACGATCCTGAATACCTTTGACATAGCCATTCATAATCGAAAGCACAGTAATCAAAACAATGATACCCAGTGCTATCCCTATAACTGAAGCCAAAGAGATAAAAGAAATAAAGTGATTATCTTTTTTGGCCTTGGTGTAGCGCAAGCCGATAAAGGCAGAGAGTGGTTGAAACATCGTATTATCGCCCTCTCCTATTAGTAATCACTTTATTCATAACGTAAAGACTCGGCGGGTTGCACATTTGCTGCACGACTTGCGGGATATAACGTTGCCAAAATAGCGAGAACAAACGAAGCAATCGAGATACCTAAAACCTGCTTAAAGTCGACTACCGATGGAAATTTAGAACTCGCATAGAATAAATCTTGTGGTAATAACTCGATATTAAATAAAGTTTCAATCCACCCAACAATGGAGTCGATATTCCACGCCAGCAATACCCCCAAAATAGCCCCAAGAACTGCACCAAATAAGCCGATGATAACTCCCTGCACCATAAATATTCGTTTCACTTGTTTGGAAGACATACCTTGAGTACGTAGAATTGCAATATCAGCTTGCTTATCATTCACAACCATCACTAACGATGAAACCAAATTAAAAACAGCGACTAACACAATCAAAAATAGAATAAAAAACATCACAACTTTTTCTGTTTTCTGGACTTGAAACAAGCTTTTATTTTCTTGCCCCCAATCACTTACCGTAAAATTATCATCAAGCTTATCGGCTAATTTTTTTGCAACTTGAGGTGCATCGAATAAATCCGTCAGTTTTAAACGAATACCCGTCACGCCCCCTTTGGTTGAAAATAATTTAGACGCATCCCGCATATGAATAAATGCGGTCGAACTATCATATTCGGGCATATTGATTTTATATACAGCAACAACTGTAAAGCGTTTGCTTCTGGGAATCATACCTGCGGGAGTTACTCTAAACCTTGGTGTTACCACCGTAACTTTATCGCCAACAAACACACCCAGTTGTTGTGCCAGCTCAACACCCAAAGCAATGCCATAGCCTCGTGGCTTAAGATCATCAAAACTCCCTTCGAGCATGCGATTATGCACATCCCCTACTTTTGATTGCTCTTCTGGTAAAATGCCTTCGAGTAAAACACCGCGTAACTCCCCATTTATACTCAATATAACCTGTTTTCTTATAAACGGAGCAGAGCCAATAACTTCTGGCATATCAACAAGTTCCTGTTGTTGCGTCCGCCAATCGGAGAGTAAACCGTTTGTCTCACTGATAGTGACATGCGAAACCATGCTTAGTATTCTATCCCTAAGCTCTTTCTCGAACCCATTCATAACGGAAAGAACGGTGATAAGCACAAGAACCCCAAATAGTATACCTAGCATGGAAGCCAAGGAAATAAACGATATAAAGTTATTTTTGTGCTTTGAGCGCGTATAGCGCAGGCCGACAAAGAGTTCTAATGGTTTAAACATGGGTGCGGATTATAGCCCGACTACATGAAGTAAGTAACAAAATTAGTACAAGAAATCTGTTCGACAACGAAATAATAAAAAATAGTCATAATAAGAGAAAAATATAATGAATATTAAACCCCTACTCCTCAGTGCTGCATTTGCTTTCAGCACACAAATGCTACCCATGAGTGCGAATGCTGAAATTTTATCTATTAGTCCACATGCTAAAGTATTAGAAAAGGCGAACTTACCTACTCATGGACAAAGTATGAAACAGGTAAAAAAACGTTTTGGCGTACCTAAAAGAGTCAAAGTATCTAAAGGCAAAGTCACTAAGCGTAATCCAAAAATTACACGCTGGGATTACTCTGGGTTCTCTGTCTATTTCGAAAACTCCCATGTTATCCATAGTGTTGTGAAGAAACGATAAAGCAAAGACTAAAAGCAAGCCAGATACAAAAAATAACATAACCATAAAAAGAAAATAATAATGAAAAAAAAATTAACTACCTACACGTGGGCGTTCCTTCCGTTCGTTTTTAGTTCAGCCACTGTTCTTACAGCCCCTTCATTTGCTGCACCAATGGCATCCCAACAGTATGATAATACGAACTACGAAGATGCCAAACAGGTTAACCGCGTAAGTCATCAATATGTCGGGGGTAAAACTCGTATTGGAGCGGGGATTACAGATAATGGAGATGTGGATGTAGAAGTTAATCAAGTTATTTCAGAAGGTCAAAATCACAGTACTGGAGTGGGTCTCTGGGCAGGTTATGATATAGAAGGTGATGATAAAGGCTTATTAGGTCGCGGTGTACAAGTTAACCATAACTGGGTATCACGTGATAAATCAGGCAAAGCCTCTCATGTGAATAAAGTGTTTGCAGCTTACAATAAGAATGAAGCTGGGCATGACAAAGCAACTGTGGGCTATGGTCGTGAAAATAAAAACTTATTCTGGGATGCACATATCAGCAAAGGCTTGTCTGGTCGAAAAGATTCAGGTGCAGTAGACGATAGTGGCAGAACCATCAGTAATCGTGCTTATGACTACGGTGTTGGTGCTAGTGTAGGTAAGTTTATCCCTAATGCTAACGTCCGTGTTCGTGCTGGTTTAGATCACGAGTGGAGTAGTAACGTTGGTGTGGATGAAGATGAAGCACGCAACACGACACTCTCAGCAGGCTTGGAAAAATTCTTTCAAGGAACAGGACACAGTGTAACCGTTGATGTTTCTGGGTCGAAGCGCAGTGGTGGCTACAACGATGGTGGAAGCACAGATGCCGATGTGAATGGTCGTATAGGTTACCGTTATGATTTTGGTGACGCATTCCGCGCTGAGTCTACTACCCGTCGTGTACGTGTTGAAGTGCCGGGGAAAGCAATACCACCACGATATGAACAAAGAACTCAATACAAGCGTGTACCCATATATAAAACCGTACCCGTTTATGGTAATAAAAATGAGGGCACTGGCAAACAGCGCTTAGTAAAAAGCACCATGGAACTCGAAGGACAAACCTTCTTTAAACTCAATAGTGCTAAATTAATGCCTTCAGCAAAGAATCGCTTAAAGCAAATAGCGGCTGAAATTCGTAAAACAGGTTATAAAGGCAATATCCGTATTACAGGTAATACCTGTGGTTTAGGTGATGCCGACTATGATCAAAAGCTATCTGAAAAACGTGCCAATACTGTAAAAAAATTCTTAATTAAAAATGGTTTTAATCCAAACCACTTAGTCTCTCGTGGCTTAGGAAAATCACACCCTAAGTACCCTAATGTACCGGGACAAGGTTTTAAAAACCGCCGTGTCGATATTGAATACGTTACAGAATCCCAACGTTATGCTGATAACAACCCTAACCAACAACAGCGTGTTCAAACAGGCACCCGTAAAATTGTCAGTGGGTTCAAAAATGTTCCTGTAGGCACTAAAAATGTCATGATTGATAACGGCAAACCAGGAACCCCTCGCGTTATTTGGAAAACTGAAACCATCAATCATTCTCCTACATGGATTACGCGTGCTTTACACAACAACATTAAACACGATAGAAGTGTAAATACATTCCAAACAACGGAAGGCTCTAGCGTTACACCTGCAAATCAGAACCCTGTTGCAACTAATGACGCTACAACTGTCGAATGTGGCAAGTCAGTAGCAATTAATGTCCTGGGGAATGATATTGACCCGAATAACCCAAATAATAATGCACTCACTATCAGTAGCTTTACACAGCCTGCTAACGGTACGGTAACAAAAGGAGCCAACGGCGAATTAATCTACACTGCAACCACAGGAAATGGTTGTGCAGTCGACGATAGTTTTACTTATACCGTTACTAATAGTCAAGGCGGTAGCGATACAGCAACAGTCTCTGTTAGTGTTAAAGCAGACAACAAAGTGGTTGCCGCTAACGAAGTAAGTGAAACAAAGGCAGGCGAATCGGTAACCATCGACGTATTAAGCAATGATGACCCTGATGCAACAATTACGCGCATCGTATCTCCTGCTGCTCATGGCGTCGTTAAAATTGTTGATGGCAAGCTTGTTTATACGCCAAATCCAGGATTCTATGGTACGGATAAGTTTACTTATGAAGTCAGAGACCCTAATGGCAATATTGATACGGCGACAGTAACCGTCACAGTTAAAGCACCTGTCAATGTTGCACCTGTGGCGGTGGATGACACCGCTTCTACCACAATGAATCAATCTGTCACCCTTGATACCTTGTCTAATGACACGGATGCTGATGGTGATGCACTAACAATCACAAACGTCAGTGAGCCACAAAATGGCACAGCGGTGATTCGGGGTGGAGAGATTATTTACACACCAGATGCAGGATTTTCCGGCACTGAAACTTTTACCTATACCGTATCCGATGGCAATGGTAATACTGCTACCGCAACTGAAACAGTAATCGTATCTGGCTCTGGCTCTGGCAATACTGCACCTAATGCGAATAATGATACTGCAAATGTTACTTGTAATGGTGATGTGGTTATCAATGTTCTAGGAAATGATACAGATGCTGATGGAGATACATTAGCAATCGACAGCTTTACACAACCAGCTAATGGCTCTGTCACACAAGGAGCAAATGGTACATTGATTTACACATCAAATGGTGGCGCATGTACTGCTGATGATAAATTTACCTATACCCTTTCTGATGGCAACGGTGGAACAGATACCGCAACCGTTACAATCACCGTTGATTCAGCCGTAAATGGCTCACCTATCGCGGTTGATGATACAAAAACCACCACAAAAAACACAGCCGTTACTTTCGACAGTCTGGCAAATGATTCAGACCCTGAAAATGATACCTTATCAATTACTGCGGTAGGCTCACCTTCACATGGTTCTGCCGAGATTAGTGGTAATCAGATTATTTATACACCCGATGATGGTTATGTAGGCTCAGATTCATTCAGCTACACCATTTCTGACGGTAATGGTGGAACAGCCACAGCAACGGAAAACGTTACCGTTACTGCGGTCACTGTACCAAATAAAATGCCAATCGCCCAAGATGATTCCGTCGTGACAAACCAAGAAACACCCGTCACAATTAACACCTTGGCAAATGACTCTGACCCTGATGGCGATACTTTAACCATTTCAAGTGTGGGTAATCCATCGCACGGAACGGCCATGATTAATGGCGATAAAATTATCTACACCCCAGAAGCTGGATTTGTTGGGGAAGACTCCTTTACTTACTTCATCTCGGATGGCAATGGCGGGACAGCAACGGCGATTGAAACCGTTATTGTTAAAGCAGTAACAACACCAAATACTACGCCGATTGCACAAGATGATACAGTAACAACCGATCAAGACACACCCGTTACTTTAAATACACTTGCTAATGACTTTGACCCCGATGGCGACACACTCACAATTAGCACTATCGGTAATCCATCACATGGTACTGCGAAGATTGAAGGTGATAAAATTGTCTACACACCTGATACTGGATTTGTTGGCGTAGATTCATTTGACTACACCCTCACCGATGGCAATGGTGGCACAGCCACCGCAACAGAAACCATTACAGTAAAAGCGGTTGTTGCACCTAATACAGCACCAATTGCCAAAGATGACTCTGCCACAACCCCAGAAGCAACCCCTGTGACACTAGCCACACTGTCTAATGACAGCGACCCTGATGGAGACACTTTAATCATTACACATGTTGAGAGTCCATCAAACGGTACTGCGGTAATTGATGGCCAAACGATTATTTATACACCTAAGGCAGGCTTCTCAGGCACTGATAGCTTCCAATACACAATTACAGATGGTAATGGCGGCACAGCCACCGCAACTGAAACCGTGATTGTGACTTCTGTCAACAAAGCGCCAATCGCAGTAGATGATATTGCAACAACAGGTTGTAGCGTTATTACAATTGATGTTCTGGGAAATGACTCCGATCCAGACGGCGATACACTGACACTTGTCAGTGTAACGGGTGCTAACCTCGGTACTGCCACAGTATCAAATAACAAAATCATTTATTCACCCTCTTATACCTGTGGTAAAGTAAATACAGGTGTAGATGACCTTATTTACACCATTTCAGACGGTCATGGTCACACAGCCACGGCTGATCTCAAAGTGAATGTTGAAGGTGCAACAGACAACGGCAGCACAGAAGCTAAAGCAGACGATGTCACAACAACAGAAGGCACACCAATAACTATTAATGTACTGGCTAACGATAGCGGGAATGGTCTAAAAATAGTTGCGGTAGATGCACCCAGCAATGGTAGTGCAGTAATTAGTGGAAACCAGATAGTGTATACCCCTGTTGCTGGCTTCACAGGTACTGAAAGTATCTGGTACGACATCATTGATGAAAATGGTTATAACGATTCAGCACTCATCGTTATATTCGTTGAAGCAGGTTGTCCTACAGGTACTAAATGTAACTAGCTTAAGTGTGACTAATTTAACAGCAGTAAGTAAATAGCTTACATATTTGAAAGTTTTTAGAGGACTTTGATAAACCCTACCGAGCGTGTCAATTTCACGGCGCACAGAAAGCGGGGTTTACACACGGGGTAAATGCGCATTTCGAGCACCGTGCACCACAGAAATTGGCTTGCACAGGTGGTTTTGTAAAGCCTTCTTTAGTTGTTGCTTCAAACGCTTAGCCACAGTGTACTCTGTGGCTTTTTTTGTGAAAAACAAGATAAGCGCAACCCTACACCGTTTTTTAATTGGCAGATACACAGTTTAGGTTATGGTCTCAAAATATGAGGCGATAAGGCACTTATCCCAGAATCTTTTCAATATCCTTCCTTGGTGAAAAAGGCATTTGTTGAGCATATCCAATCCTTAGTATTATCGAAGGATGCTCATGGTTAATCGGTAATTGCTGCTGTAATTGAGATGCGAGTGCTTGTAATTCACAAGGTGGATTAAGATAAGCACAGGCAATACCTAACTTGGTAAGCCTTAACAGTAATTTTTGCAGTGTCATACCCAATCCTACCCATTCCTGAATCGTATTATTTTTACTTGTCAGCAAAATAAAATGAGACGATGAATCAATTTTTTCTGCATCCGACTTATTCTGTTTTTCCGGTGTCAGAAACGATTTGACGATTGCTTTACCGATGAAGCTGGGCATGGGTGGTGCGCCCATGACTTTATACGTTAGGCCGTTTTGTCGTTTATTCACCTCTTTTTGATTAAAACGAATCCAGGAAAGTAATTCCTGTTTAAATGCAACATCATTCATTTGAATTTCATTGCCTTTAAGTATAGCCTCTTTAATTATTTGGAAGTGTGCTTCACCATTTTGTAAAGCGTAAAGACCAATACCGTCTTCATCAACCAGTGCTTGTAGTTCTGCTATCACCTCGTTATCAACATTTTTGCCGTTATAAACACTTCTATTGGTTTGCCTTTTTTCAATAAACTCAAATAAGTCATCCTTAACGATCGATTCTGATTCATTAAACGTGGTAATGATATAATAACTACCTTGTGGACTTTGTTTGATTTCCCAATGACATTGATAAGCAAAATGCGAAGCCGCAATACAAATATTTTGGGTAGCACAACCCAGCGAGATAAAAAGCTCTCTATTATCCGGGTCAACAACGGGTAAGGCACAACTCAAATCAGGGTGAATTTCAACGCTATTTCCCTTAACAATAAATCTCCACGGCTGACTATTATGGCCTGAAGGTGCTTTTGAGGAATAATAAATCAAGTCTTTTATATTTTTCATTTTATTCCTTCTTTTGTTAAACCTTTATCGGACATAAGCATAGAAAACAGCTTACATACCTTATCAAACATTGTTGTTTCAGTGTTGCTGCTCAGCTTTCTAGGGCGAACAAATATTAAGAAGACAAGCATCAGGACTTTTCATAAGCAATCGGCGTTGCTCATAACATTCATTGCGTGGTCCCTAAATAATTGGGGCACCGATTTTAATCGTAACATCAACATTTAACACAACAAACGTAACGTACATGCCGGTTGATTTTTGCTAATATCGATCGGGAACTAAATGATGGTCATGCTTAGTCAGAGCATATTCAACTTCCGATTTTTCCGGAATGTATAGCTGAACACACTAATCACTCGCATATTTGATTTCCAACCCAAGCAAACCCATATAAAACGCTTTGCTCAGTACCAAATTATTTGTACAGATATTCGTGAGTACTCGCATACGGCTCTCTTTTTTCTTCCAAAATTTGGATATCGCTACAATTCTACCATTAATACTATTTGAAGCCACCCCCCCTACTTATAGGCATTTTTTTAACTTGAGACAAAGACTCACGGGTTTATTTGAGTTGCTTTTTAAACAATGACTGTCCTTTTTGTTTTTGATGCCTGATCACCTTGTTATTTACTTGTAGATTATGTAAAAATTTCAGACACTCAAAATTCTATCAGCAAAAGGGAGAATTTAGAAAAAATAATAAAGCTGGATGAATTGCTTAAAGACAAAAAATCAAACACTAGAGCGCACTTATCGAAACAAGCCATTAACAGAGAAACAAAAAAGAGCCAATCAACAGATCTCAGCCACACGAAGTATCGTAGAAAGAACGTTTGGTGTATTAAAACAACATCATGGAATGGCTAAGGCTCGTTACTTGGAATAGCAAGAAACAGAGCGCGTTTAGGGTAAATGTGTGTTGCACATAATCTTAAGCGAGCGATGTTACTTCATCAGAGCTCAATCCAATGTACATAGGATTAATCCGTCTTTGTGACGGAGATAGGGTTATTTATTCGCTTAATACGTTATAAATACAACGCAAAACAGAACAATGATGGGGTTAATCGAAAATGACACTGTTTTTGAATTTAGGATAAAATTTTTGAGATCGTGCAAAGGTCTCTAATAATATATAACGTATTACTGCTTAATCTAAAATATCTTATCTTATTTTCTCTCAGAAGCCTGTATACAGGCTTCTGAGAAAAGTATCATAATGCTGCTTTAATTCTTACGTTTACGTTCATTACAGCAGCTTCTTCTTAAAGTACAGAGTCAGGTGAAACAAAGTCATAACCTAGCTCTGTCGCTACGGCTTTATAAGTCACTTTTCCGCCACTCACATTAAGACCATTTTTCAAATTCTGATCATCTGCTAATGCTTTTCTCCAACCTTTATCAGCAATCGCCAATAAGTGAGGCAACGTTGCATTATTTAGTGCATAGGTCGATGTTCTTGGAACGGCGCCTGGCATATTCGCTACACAATAATGTACAACACCATCTACTTCATAAGTAGGCTCTGCATGAGTCGTTGCGTGAGATGTTTCAAAACAACCACCCTGATCAATCGCAACATCCACTAACACAGCACCATCTTTCATCTCACCCAGCATTTCTTTCGTCACTAATTTAGGAGCAGCCGCGCCAGCAACTAATACGGCACCAATAACTAAATCTGCCTCTAAAACACACTCACGCATAATGCCTTGATTGGAATGAATCACTTTTGCGGTATTACCAAAATAGTTACTCAAGGCTTCTATTGTTGATGGATTGGTATCCAGAATGGTAACGTCAGCTTGAGAACCAACGGCCATTTGTGCTGCATTAAAACCAACAACACCGCCACCCAAAACAACAACTTTTGCTGGAGCAACACCGGGCACACCACCCAATAAAACACCTAAACCACCATGACTTTTCTCTAAAGCATAAGCCCCCGCCTGAATTGATAAGCGTCCTGCTACCTGACTCATTGGTTTTAATAATGGTAATGCACCTTGATTATCGGTAATTGTTTCATAGGCAATACAATGTGCGCCTGAAGCAATTAAATCTTTGGTTTGCTCTGGGTCTGGTGCTAAATGTAAATAAGTATAGAGTATCTGATCTTCACGAAGCATCGCGCGCTCAACGGCTTGTGGCTCTTTTACTTTCACAATCATTTCAGCAGCAGCAAATATATCAGCAGCTTTGGCAATAATGTCAGCACCCGCATTCTCATAAGCGGCATCATCAGCCCCTATACCAATTCCTGCGCCACTTTCCACCATAACAGAGTGCCCACGTGATACCGCAGATGCGACAGACTCTGGCGTCATTCCGACACGGTATTCATGATTTTTTATTTCTTTAGGTACGCCTATTAACATGGTAAATCTCCTGTTTATTTCTTATATATATTAGAAGAGACCTTTGCACGAAGAGATATGATGGATAAAAGTGGCTTAAATTTCCTCGCTTTCCCCTAAAAATCTGGTCAATAACCCTGCTATTACCCATCCTTTATGAAAAAGCTAGAAAGTCACGCTTATTCTTCTTTCACCATACACTTCGTGCAAAGGTCTCTAGAAACTTAAAGCTTCAAAATGTACTACCACCAGAGCATAGCAGTGATTTAACTATAAATTAGTGCCAGTAACATTCTCATTCTAGTACCAGAGTAAACACAGGAAATAGCGATAATATCTTGAGTATTATTTTTCACTTAAAGAGAAATAAAAAAGCCGCTGCGAATACTCACAGAGGCTTAGAAGAAATCATCATTTTTAGAAAAAACTCAAACAGGGTTTTTCTAGCTCTTTTAATCGTTACATAAAATCAGGGCTTACACACACCCTGTCGGCTTCGGTAAACCAGCATACTTAAACGCTTGCCTACCAGGTCCAAATGGAAATAAAGAATACAAATACTTGGAGTTTCCTTTCTCTTTACCCAAACGTTTCCCAATCGCTTTGGTCAATACGCGTACCGCAGGAGCTACTTGATACTCGTCGTAGTATTCACGAAGAAAATTAAGAATTTCCCAGTGATCATCTGTTAATTCCAAATCATCATCTTTTGCTAGTACTTTAGCAATTTCCGGTGTCCATGACGCAAGGTCAACTAAATAACCTTGTTCATCCTGTTCGATTGTTTGACCATCTATTTCGAGTGCCATACACGCCCCCTATTTTAAAATAAAAATACTGCCTAAAAATTGTATTCTATGCTTGGAAAAATTAAGTGCATACGATACCACTTAGAGCCAGCTTTGTGTTGTCTCATTTTCTACCGTCAAACGAACAAATCCGGCATAATCCACGACTTTAATACCATCAATCATACGATCTTCCGTAAAGCCTCGTGCAGTAAGATCAGCGCCCAAAACATACACTGACTTATCAGCCAATGCCAATTTCAGCTTAGTAGAAAATGAGCTACCTTCGATTGCTCCGACCGTTGCATCTTCGATCATTAAAATCGAATCACCTGCTTTTGCATGATTTAAACAACTTTTAAAAGCTACTTTTTCAAAGGGGGACTTATTCACAATATGTAACATTGCCATTCCAGTATTCCTTGTAAATGTTATTAAGTGACACCGCTAGAAGCTTAAAATGACTTCCTGCTCAGCCATTACATCGGCCATTTCAGAACGATTTACCATAATAATGGACGGCTTTTCTGCCCAATCATCTTCTTCGTCTTCCCAAACTAGATTCATCAAATCACCCTGAGTTAGTCCACGTTCTTCCAAAGACTCTTTTTCAACATAAAGCTTACTAATTTCATAGTCTCCCAATGCTTTGTACGTTTTTGAGAAATTTTTCTGCCCAATACCCGTAGCATCTTGACCTTGAATAATCTGGTAAACACCATCATCAAGAAAAGCGACAGATACATCCTGTTCAAAGGCGGCAGAAATCAACATAACTTCCAACGATTCTAGTGCATAAGCCGTACCATAAGGGGCTTTACGATTAACAAACATAAATTTTTTTGTAGCCATACTTTTGTCATCTTCCATTAGCTGTGATTAATCGCCAAACACAACGGTTCGATCAGATTCTATGCCACCCTCAATCAACTGTCCCAAACCAGAAATACGAAAACCTTCAATCATATTATCTGCATTCAAACCCTGACGCTTCGCCTCAGCCTCATCCACAATACCGCGACGTTGGGCCGCAGCAATACAAATCACCAAATCCAGGTTATGTTCTTGAGATAACTCAGACCATGCTTTTTGAAGCAAACGATCATCTGACGGTGGTGCACTTAAACGTGAAGCATTATTTACCCCATCGTGATAAAAGAAGATACGAAATATCTCATGCCCTTGCGCTAATACTGCACGTGTAAAATGCAGTGCCGAATCCGCCGATTGGTGTTGATAAGGCCCTTCATTTACCACAATTGTAAATTTCATCTTGTTACCCTGCTAAATAGTGCGTTAAAGAAGGCATTAATAATTTTTACTTTAGGAGATTGTACTGTAAACCCCATTTTATCTTTCTTTCTCATGTAATAAATGATTAACCATTCGGTAATTTATAATAGTTACCTCATTAATAATATTCTGATTCTCTTTCACCATTTCAAATCCCTTACTTGCAAAAAAAGGAACGGCTGTTTTACTGACATCAGCACTTATCTGAGAATACCCAAGCTTACGTGATTCTTTTTCTAACTGTTTATAAATACTGCTGGCAACACCCAAACCTAAATAGTCTTTATGAACATACATAAAATAAATATGATTACCATTCTCCAGCGAACCAAAACCCACAATTTCATTATTTATCTCAGCAACTAAAGAGAATTGATGATTAATGAAATTGTTCCAGTGTTCTTCTTTTTTAGCTGAATAAATCCAAGCATCTATCTGCTCCTGACTATAATCTGTTTTACAAGTGCTCTTTATTGTATCAATTAATAATGCCAATAAAGCATCTACCTCTTGGCTAACTGCAGTTCGAATGTTTATCATCTAAATAGCCACCCCCACACTTATAAGCATTTTTTTGCCATCTAAGTTATTCAATCTCTTTTTTATACATAACTAAAGACCACCACAAAAATAGAAAACAGGCTAATTCTTTAGGCACTGCTGTTGCTCCACTGTATCCGTTCCGCCAATATGTTTTACGTGGGATACTGCCGAGAAATCAGAAATACAATTCTTTTCCAGATATAAACTATTTAAGTTATTAAGGCTCGACAAGACGCTAACATCACGAATCTGATTATCTGCTAAATATAAACCCTGCAAACTACTTAAATCTGCTAAAGCATGAATATCACTAATTTTATTACTTGATACATTCAACTGCTGCAAACCGACGAGGCGTGACAAAACACGAATATCACTGATCTGATTAGTTGATAAATTTAATTTCTGCAAGTGACTAAAATCCGATAAGGCACTAATGTCATTGATCTGATTATTGCTCAAATCTAACTTTTGCAAATGACTAAAGCCTGACAAGGCATTAATATCGCCTATCTGGTTAAAAGATACATTCAACTTCTGTAAGCTGCTAAGGTTGGACAAGCCACTGATATTACTTATCTGATTAAAGGCTAAATCTAACACCTGCAAACTACTAAGGCTCGATAAAGCACTAATATCAGTTATCTGCTTATTACTGCTTAAGTCCAACGTCTGTAAGTGACTCAAACCTGATAAGGCACTAATGTCACTGATTTGATTATTGCTCAAATTTAACTTTTGCAAGTAACTCAAACCTGACAAGGCACTAATATCAGTAATACCCTTATTGAAACATGAAAGAGAATCAATCGATAAAAGCTGAGCCTCAGAAGGTATTAATGTACCCTCAAGCCCTAACTTTTGATTAATACACGCCAATAAAGCAGCATCATTAAATTGAGGGGAAACTGTCACAGATTTCTTTGCATGTGAATCTGGAATAGAGGCATGACCCGATGATTCATCACCACAGCCTGATAACAAGACCAGCCCTGAAATGATAAACATTAAACATTTAGTCTTCATTGTAATTTTTCCTTATTCCGTTAAGCCTCAAGCCTAACTACTTTTTTTACCCTGAATTATCAAGCTGAGTATATAAAAACATTAGAAAAAAGCCATTACAGTGCTTAAGAAAGTGAAACTATTTGAGACCGTTGCACGGAGAATGTGACGAGAAAAAATGTGTATAATTTTTCAGCCTTACAAAGCCAAGCACGACGCACACAACAATTAACGCCACAATAATTAACGCAGTAATAATAAGGGTAGCGAATAAATCAATTAGGTTTTTACATAACGCTGCCATGCGTTGCTTATGCGCGACGGGGGTAAAATTTATTGAAACACCGTACTAACGATTGTATTTTATGGATAGAATCGTGATATTTAAATTTTTTTGGTAGCATTCCTTATTGGGGGATGTGAGCACAAGTAATAAAAAAGGCTCAAGTACTAACTTGGTAGTTATTGGCAGTGATGTCGTTGGCGGTACATTTTGCTAACGAAAGAATGACAACAAACTATTGGGTTGGTGGTTATTAACAAGTCAATCTGGAGTGAACCATGGCAAGCTTCTGTGAATGCAAACTTAAAATCACGAGTGAAAACGAAGCGTTCATCAACGACATTTTAGCAATGGACGCCAGCAGTCAGTCAAAAGGTCTAATCGGAAAACTCAAAGCATTATTTAATAGTATCAGCAAACGCCCTCCCCCCATCGGCTTGCTGGATTATTTACGCCCCATGCCAGACGAATTAGCCAAACAACTCAGCAACGGCTATTCAGGCGAAAAACCAGCCTGGAAAAAATGGCGGGATGATAACTGGGGTTGTGGTGATTACACAGAAATTAGCGCCAGAAAAATCAAGCCCAATCAGCTACTCATTAGCTTTGAAACCATATATGGAGTACCCGTCACCGCCTTGCAATATGCCGCAAACGCCCGACACTTTAATTTTGAACTAAAATATAGCGATCTGGGTAATGGTGTAGTCGGTACAGCCAATAAAAAAGACTGGAAAGAATACGAAATTGACTTTGAAAAACCACCCGTAGAAAACAACATTCCCGAAGATTTAATCCATGAATTCAACTTGAATGAAGTCTTTCTTGAAGCACAAAAATGGGAGAATGCTTCGTGATTTGGGGTAAAATTTCTACACTATAGACAACCCTTATCTAAAAAAAGTAAGAAATAACAATTAGTTAATATTAAATATTGTGTTTATCAGTATGCTGAGGTGCTTTTTGTTTCTGTATAAATGTAGCTACTCTGTATAAAAGGTTAATACTAAATGGCAGTGCGTATCTTAATTATTTTAAGTATTTGTGTTCTTCTAACACCAATAGTTGCTTGGTACGTTTACAAACCTGTTCGTATATTTTGGCCAAGCATGGCTGGAGTCGAATGTGTACATGAAAATATCTGTATTGAAAATCCGGAACAGATTGAAATAGCTCAAAATCTTTATGCCAATGCAAAAAAACATGTTCAGTCTACTGTCACTGATTTCGTAAATGATCCGCATTTTATATTTTGTGAGAGCCAATCCTGTTTCGAGGGTTTCGGTTTTAGCAAAGCAAATGCACAATCATTTAGTACCATTTCTACCGTTGTTGGACCAAAAGGTTGGAAACACCACATTATTGCTCATGAAATGATTCATCACGTACAAAATGAACAGCTAGGCACTGTGACATTTGTTTCCTTGCCCACTTGGTTTATTGAGGGTATGGCATATAGCCTTAGCCAAGACCCGAGAGACCCCCTTCCTGAACCATGGGAATCTCATAGAAAGACATTTAACAAGTGGTATAAAACGATCGAATCTAGCAAATTATGGGAAGAAGCAAGAAAATTATAGAAACTCAATAACAAGTGCTTCATCGGAAAAACTACTCGCTCACGCTCGCATTTTCCGCTGTGTAAGGCATTAGGTGATATATATTTATGACTCATGAATTAGACTGGTATGATTTTTTGGTTGAAGCAGAGGTAACTCTCTTTCCAAAAGAGGCTGGTGGAAAAACTACAGGCATTACATCAGGCTATAGACCAAATCACAACTTTGGGTCAGCAGAAAATAAAGACATGCGCTTAGGCGAAATCACCGTTGATAACAATGAGTGGATTCAACCTGGACAAACCAAAATGGTAACAGTTCATTTTACAATGCCAGGAGATTATATTGTTGATCTGAAACCCGGTTTAGTTTGGCGTATCCAAGAAGCTAGTAAACATGTAGGTAATGGTAAAATCATCAACGTGCTTTCAAGAATAATTAGGACATCCAATATTTAATCATCAAAATCAAGCCACTTATCCCAAAAAACTGCCTCTAAGCACGGGGGTGGTTGAAAGTGTTTTCCCCCATGCCTTTGCCTTTATTTATTAATGGCTGTTTTTTTAAAAAAGCAGTTAGGTGGTTTAAAAAATTCCTGCATCTAAACCTGCGGCTATGGTCATGCCTAATTCTTCGGCTTTTTGTAAAAAGGAGGTTTGGTAATCCCCTTGCAAAATCACTGTTTTATGTGCGGGCTTCCAGCGTAAACCGGTGATGATTTTTTTCATTGCTTGTTTGGTGCCTGTGCCGTCTATGCCTGCTCTGATAAATATAGTGTAGGGTAGTGCTTCGGTTTGTTCCAGACAGGGGTAATAAATGCGATCAAGGCGAAAAAATCAGGACAACCAAACGCTCATACCTCAAAAACAACTGTTTATCGTTCTTGTAAGTCATTGATATAAAACCGATAACTGCTTGATTAATGAGTAAAATATCAAGAACCAATGGCTTTAGAGAAACTAAACAGCAGTATTTACGGGAATAGAATACAAGATTAATTAGGATATAATTTAATCCATTATTCACAACCACTTACTCATAATTTTTGTATGAGAGCCAATGAAATTCTACAAGTCACCCCCCTACTTTGAGGCACTTTTTTTAAATACACAGTCATTACCGAAGACAATCAATACTTAGCTTCCTTAACGGTCTGTTATTCCATTTTTGTGTGGATGGTGAGGGTGCTGTTTTAACAAAAAGTGGGGAAGTTAAATAATTTTTTCACTAATAATTCCAATCAAAAAACCAACGGTTGCACCAATGGAGGTGAGGTAGCTTTTTTCCATTTTGCTTTCTGGCACAATATCCTGAATCAGTAAATAGAGAATGCCACCGCTGGCAAATGTCATTAAGTGGGCGGTTATGGCAGGGTGTTCACGCAGGAAGAAATGCCCGATGAGTGCACCGATAATGCCGAAAAAACTTAAAAAGAAAAAGATAATCAGTGTTTTCTTTGGGGAAAAACCACTTTTGACCAAATCCTTAAAGGCATTGAATGCTTCGGGCAGGTTTTGTAGCCCGATAAAAATAGCTAGGAGTGTCGCCATTTTGGGCTCAATGGCAAATACTGCGCCAAGGGCGATGGATTCTGGCAAGAAGTCCATCATCATCGCCAGTAATGAGGCGGTTTTGCCGCCTTTTTCCGCCAGATAACGATCAAGATACATAAAGAGGAAAGCTCCGACCAAAAAAGAAGTTGCCATTGGTACGAGCGCCAGCTCTTCCAGTCCTTTGGGGATCAGCACTAGAGACAGTGCGGATAAAATAATTCCTGCACCAAAGGCTATCAGGGTATGGGTAATTTCTTCTTTAACAAAGCCTTCACCTACATGCTCGTTAAAAATATGTGCCAAAAAACCACCGATAAAAACAGTGATTCCGGCAAAACCGCCGTATAGTATTAAATCTGTAAGCATAGCTGATAATAATATAATGAAGTTGTTTGGGTTCAGTCACTTATTGCTGGCGATAATAGAATATTTCAAATTTATTCAAATAACTATCACTTTCTAACAAGTTTAGAATTGGTTTTACTTCACTAATACTTTGCTTGTTGTATTTAAAATTTTTTACTATTTAAAGGCATATATAGACACCTCAACAATGTCAAGGCACGATAATTTATACCCATTTTTCCTGCTTAAGAGAATAAAGGTGCGCCATTTTGATAATTTCAACACTTAAGGCTTTTTATGAATAATAATAAAAAATTTATCTTTTTCCCGTTATATATTCTTTTATTACTAATTGTTATATCAAACACGCTTGGTATTACTGGTGGTGATGACTTGATTAGACCAAACACATTACTTATTGTTGGAACTATACTTGTTGTTTTTGGATTAGTTGTTGGTGTAACCGCAACAATTTATATAAAGGCTATAAGAATGACATGGAAAATATGTTTTTTATTACTGTATATTCCGATAGTCATTTTTTCATTTTTGATTATTGGCTTATAAACGAAGTATCTAAAAATTATAACATTAGCACTCTTTCTATTTTTACAAAGAGCCATATATCCCTCACGGGGTGAAGTTACCGTCCTTTTCCCAAGCCACCCCCCACCTTATAGGCTGTTTTTCTCTGGAGCTTGTAAAGTACAAAAAGGTTATTAGAAGGCTTTGCAAAAGCTTCTATTCCTGTGTGTTGCAGATATTCTGATTCTTTCTGCATTATTTAGTAAACTGGCTGCTTTATTTTATCTCAAGGTGCTAAATATGCATTTTCTCGAAACTCGAATCCCTCCGTTGGCGGTAGCTATTATTGCGGTTGCTATGGCGGTGATTACGGATGTTTTCTGGCTAGATTCCACCGCAGAAAAGGGAATGGTTTTATATAGTATTTGTGCTTTGTTACTACTGGCGGCGGCTGTAATTGGACGTTTATCAGTGAAGACCTTTCTTCGTAGTGAAACCACGCTGAATCCAATGGCACCAGAGAAGGCTTTAGTACTGGTTGATAGCGGTATTTATGCTTATACGCGTAATCCGATGTATCTGGCCTTGGGTTTAATTGTGCTTGCGATCAGCGCCTATTTTACTGCTTGGTGGTCATTACTGTTTACCTTGTTTTATGCGGTTTATCTGACGCGTTTTCAGATTATCCCTGAGGAGCGTGCATTGGATAAAATTTTCGGTGAAGCTTACCGTCATTATAAAAACAAGGTACGCCGCTGGTTATAAAGCCACCCCCCACCTTATAGGCCGTTTTTTCTTTATTGTTTTTTCTAGAAGCTAAATACATTAAAAGTACATTGGACAAAAAAATACCGGCAGATGCCGGTATTTTTTGAGGAAATTTGGAGAAACTCAAGCCATTTCTATCCGACTATTTACTCCCTTATCTCTTTGTGAAAAAGTCTCTGTCACATTTAATGGTTCGCGGCAGGAGCGGCTTTATCCATTACAGACTTACCTGCATCTTTTGCCTTGTCCATCATTTCCTGAGTTTTCTCTTTAGTTGCATCTATAGCGTCGTCTTTCATTTTAGTCGCTTTTTCAACAGCGTCGTCTTTCATTTCAGTTGCTTTTTCAACAGCACTGTCTTTCATTTCAGCCGCTTTTTCAACAGCACTATCTTTCATCTCAGTTGCTTTTTCAACGGCACTGTCTTTCATTTCAGCCGCTTTTTCTTTAACAGCATTCGTTGTATCACTTGCTGCCTCTTTTGCTTTATCAGCAATAGAACTTGCAGTATCTTTGGTCGTATCTGCGGCCTTAGTTGCTGCTTCTTTTGATTTTTCTACAGCGCTCGTCGCTGCTTTTGATGTATCTGATGCTTTATCGCCTTTATCATCAGAACACGCTGTTAAACCTGATGCAATTATTAAACAAGCTATACCATATGAAAATTTCATTAAACCAAGTCCTTTATAAAATATAAAATTAAATTGAGCGGATTATAGAGTTATTACATTTAATTCCAAACACATTAAAACAACACTAATGTATGTGGAGACTATATTCGTTATTACTAAATAACCCAACTATTAATCAGTCCCTAAATAGTTTAATAAGTTCATTCTTATTATTCATTGTCCAAGGTATTTTTTAATATTATTTTTGGCAAGGGGTAATCAGTGCCGGCTAAGTGTAGTGTTTTACTACCTTTTTCGCCCATATCTACATCTGAGATAAGGAAGTCTATACCGAGTTTATCACTGGGCTTGACCTGAATTTTAGCAAGCTTGCCTGATGTTTCTGTATCCGCATTTGTGTATATTTGTTTCCAAGGTATCGCTATATTCAGCAAATACCCTGAATCTGTTTGGACACTGCGTGCCTGAGTGTTTGCATCATCAAAAGGCGTAAAGGTAAAGCTAATGGCATTTTCTTTGGTAGTTATTTTTAGAGCTGTGTCGGCAGTATTCTCATTGCCTTTATTCTCGGTATTCTCGGTATTCTTGGTATTCTTGGTATTCTTGGTATTCTTGGTATTCTTGGTATTCTTGGTATTCTTGGTATTCTCAGTGTCATCATCCACCTGATCATTACCTTTATTAGAAGCTTCATTGAGCGCGTTATCTGTTGTTGCCGTAGCTGATTCTGCCTTTTTGGGTTCTGCTTTTTTTAATTCTGCTTTACTTGATGTTGTAGTAGATTTGTACTGTTCAGGCGACTCTTTTACTGATTGTTCTTCATCTACTTTCGTGGTTTTGTTTGCATCTTTATTATTAGAATTGCCACTGGCATTTTTATCAGAGCTGTCAGATTTTATAGCATCCACCGTCGCTACCACGGTGTTTTTATCTTGGATATTATCTTGGTTTTTTCCCTTTTCCTCTCCTTCTTTTTGCCCTTTTTCCTTCTCTTTTTCCTTTTCCGCTTGGGCTTTTGCTCTGGCTTCGTAGATTTTTTTGCGCGCAGCTTGTTCTTTCTTCTTTTTTGCTAATAGTTCTTTTTCTGTTTTTATGTCTATTTTTTCTTGTGCCAGCTTCCTTGCTTTGACTTGTGCTTCTGTTGTGGTGTCCAGAGTCAATCTGACACTGTCCCCTTTTTGCAAATCATCATCGTTGATAGCGAGGCTAATATATAAATGTTTTGTGTCCCAACTCGCTTTCCAGCTGGCGGATAAATCACGCTTATTATTATCCTTTAAGGTAGATTTAATCTGATATGGCTTACTCAAGCTCCAGATATCATTAGGTTTTTTGGCATAAACAACAGGAATATTAGGCACTTCACCGTTTAATGATGATATGGATGAATTAGCCGCTGTAGTAGCTTGTTCTTCAGGATACAGACGTGCATTTAAATAACGTAGTAAGGAATCATATTTGGGTGCTTCACTACGAGGTTGACGTATATGCTCTTTCAGCCCCCAACTTCCATACCAGCTATAAATTCTGGGTGCGCTAAAGGCGACAAATAATTTGCCTCCGTTACGCTGCCATCCTTCCATAAATTCATCATATAAAATTCCCATACGAGGGTCACGATTGGCGGCATACAATAATGTATTTGGATGCTCATCGACTTTACGTGTATTCCAATCCACCAAATGTTGTCCCCCTTCATAGGCGACCAAATCAACGCCGTAAGATTCTGCAACATTTGCCTGTTTTTTAATGTAATCAATGGTTGAGTCCAAGCCCCATTTGGTGTTTTTATCCAGCATGGCTTTAAAAACATCATCAACCGTTTTAGCACGTCTTAATACTCTGGGGTGAGCAGAAAAATAAGGGCCAATGGCAATGGCGTCGGTGTGTTTATAGGCATCTTTATAGGCCAAGACGGTACTCGACATGGTTTGATTGCTCGCCCAGCTCCCCATCACCCGAACCAATCGATCACTGCCAGCAAAGGCCTTTTCCCAGAGTTTAAAGGTTTCCACACTACGCAATGAATACCACTTGTAACCCGCGATGGATTTTTTCTCGTCCAGCTTTTGTTTCATGCCTTCGGCAATCGCATAATCGTGATGGGTAAAAATGGGATTCCACACCTCATTACTGTATTCAATATAGGCGTTTAGTCTTTTATCCAGATGAGAACTAACGTATTCACCGAATGCGCTGATGTATTCATCACTTGCTTTATAGGGCATCGAAAACCACGGGTCTGCCTGGACTTGATTAGACAATGCCACCATTATTTCTACAGGCGCACCGCGTGAACCATATTTACCGCCCCAACTTGCTTTTTTCAGGGTATTTCTGTCTTTCCATTTTTCTACGGGATTACGGGTCATTCCCGACATATTCATAAAGCGAATAACCTGAAAATCCTTCATAAATGCCAGATAATCTGGATTAAATACAATCGCTTTATCAACGTCAGAATAACCTTTAATCACAGGGTTTGGGGGGGTAGTAGATACTGTTGTAGTTGTTGTCTCTTTTTTAGCAACCTTAGTCACCGCTTTATCTACCATTTCCTTTTTTAATTGTGTGGCTCGTTGTTCTGCGGCCAGTGGATTCAGGTGATTATCTTCAAAGGAGAGGTATTCCCCTTTCTCGCAATCTAACGATGTCTTAACACGGATATAGGGCGCACCTCGACAGATTCCACCTTCTGGTAAAATTCGAATATTCCGAACATAGTTATCTGGGTTAGACTTTTTAATGAATAAAGAGGCATTGAGAATTTTATCTTTACCTGATTTTATTTCGATAATGTCTTTATTTGGTCGGTGTACAACTAAACGTGCATCATTGCCATAAAAAATAGTACCCTCACCATCATAAAGTACGGTAAAAAAACCATCTTCAACAGTATCATGGGGCAATCTATTGAGAAATTTAGTCCCTGCCTGACCGCCTTTTAAATCAGTCGGCCAGCCATTTTTATCATATTCAATCCCCTTGCTACTCCCCCAAGGTACGGTTTCTTGAAAAGGAATAGAGGATTTGAATAAATCCAGAAACTGTACACTGGATGTATCCTCTCTCACATCCGCCGTATTAATACCTAAAACGGGCTCAGGTCGTTGCCTGGCTTTTTTCTCTTGTTGTTTTTGTTTTCCAACTAAACCTAAACTTGAATCCGTTGTTTGTGTTGTGTTTTCATCGAGATGTTGCGCACGCTGTATTGTATTGCGTTGGTGTTTAATTTCATCCGTGACACTGCTCTTATTACGACCTTTTAACTTGTCTATTAATTTGTATTGATCGGCAATCAACAATGAGCCAACAAAGAAAAAAAGGGTAAGAACCAAGTAAAATAATGAGTTTAAACGCAACATGTAACGTCCAATGTTAATGAGTGAAAGTAAAATGAAGTGTGGTGTAAAGCGTTACGCCACGAAAGTGTAATAAGCAAGCTCACATAAAACAAGTGACACAAAAACAGACTTCGTTTTCAAGCCCTGCCAATGACCTATGCCACCCCCCTACTTTCAGGCGTTTTTTTCTGACTGTTATAGTAGAACCACATCAAACTGCTCTTGTGTATACAGCGCTTCTGCTTGAAAACGAATCGGCACACCAATAAATTCCTGAAGCTCTGCCAGACTGTCTGATTCTTCATCGAGTAATAAATCAGTCACATCCAAAGAGGCCAATACAAGTAATTCACGCGCATCAAACTGTCGGGATTCCCTGAGTATTTCACGGAAGATTTCATAGCAGACGGTGGCGGCTGTTTTGATATAGCCACGGCCTTCGCAGGTAGAGCAGGATTCGCACAGTATATGTTCGAGTGATTCCCGCGTACGTTTGCGTGTCATTTCAACCAAACCCAAGCTAGACAAAGAGGTTACCGATGTTTTAGCACTGTCACTAGCTAATGCTTTTTCTAAGGCGGCGAGAACTTGCTCTTTATGATCGTCTTGCTGCATGTCGATAAAATCAAGAATGATAATACCGCCCAGATTTCTCAAGCGTAATTGACGAGCCAAGGTTTGTGCAGCTTCCAGATTTGTCTTAAAAATGGTTTCTTCAAGATTGCGATGCCCTATAAATCCGCCCGTATTCACATCAATGGTCGTCATTGCTTCGGTTTGATCGATAATCAGATAGCCCCCCGACTTTAGACTCACTTTACGCTTTAGTGATTTTTGTATTTCGTCTTCAACGGAATGCAAATCAAATATAGGATACTTACCTGTGTAATATTCAATTTTATTGGAAAGCTCTGGAATATACGTTTTTGAAAACTCAAGCAGATCGGAATAAGTTTCGTGTGAATCAACTCTGATCATTTCAATATCCTCAGCAACAATGTCACGTAAGGCTCGCTGTACAACGGGTAAATCAGAATAGATTTTTTTTGCATCTGATTGCCCAGAAGCATCATTCACTTTTTTCCAAAGCTTGTTCAAAAACAGGATGTCTGCAAGAATCGCCTCCTCTTCAATACCTTCAGCAGCCGTGCGGGCGATATAACCAAACTTTTGTTCTTTGATGACGTTTAAATCGGGATTATCGGTATCAGCAATTTCACGGGATTTTTCGATAATATCTTTTAAGCGTTGGCGTTCATCTTCATCCTCTATTTTACTAGAAACACCAATGGTATCGGTATCTGGCATCAGCACCACATAACGCGAAGGTATGGTAACGTGCATGGTTAAACGCGCACCTTTTGTGCCTAATGGGTCTTTGATCACTTGTACTAAAACGTATTTACCGGCATGCAATAATTCTGAGATAGGTGGAAGCTGAATATCGGGAGTGTCTTCATTGAATATTTGTGCTTTGGGAAAACGTAAATCAGACGCATGTAGAAAAGCGGCTTTTTCCTGTCCAATATCAATGAAGGCTGCTTCCATTCCCGGAAGTACACGGCTGACTTTGCCTTTATAAATATTACCCACAATACCCTGATTAGAACTTCGTTCGATCATCAATTCTTGCAGAATACCGTTTTCAACTAATGCGACTCGTGATTCCTGAGGGGTGACATTGATTAGTATTTCTGTGCTCATTGAGTACCTAAAAGTAGTATTGGATTGATCTATAAGTGAACATCAATCAAGGGTTAATAGTATGAGTAAGTGCTTTATTTACCTATTTTACCATGGAGATTGCTTATACCTAAATGATTGAGCAACTGCATTGTTTCAAACAAGGGCAAACCCATTATGCCAGAATACGAGCCTTCGATACGTTCTATAAACATTGCTGCGATACCTTGTACCGCATAAGAACCTGCTTTATCTTGAGGCTCGCCTGTTTCCCAATAACGTATCATTTCCTCTTGTTCGATATGTCGAAACAATACCCGATTTCGATTAAGAGCAACAGTAGTGTTTCCCTTGTAGCTAATCGCAACAGCAGACAAAATCTCATGCCAATTACCCGACATGGCACTCAGCATTTTAATCGAATGCGCTCTATCAACAGGTTTTACCAAAATATGATCATCATCGATCAAACCCAGTGTGTCGGATCCCAGCACGGGTTTACTCGCACCTGTTATCGCTTCTGCTTTTTCAATAGCAAGACGTTGCACCAGATCGACTGCCAATTCGTTAGGCAGTGGATTTTCATCAATATCAACCGCTTGAATATCATAGCTGATACCAACTTGATCCAGTAATTCAGCACGACGTGGTGATGCAGAAGCAAGAATAATTTGGCTCATGGTAACCCGCTTTACCCTGCCCGATGATAGGGATGATTTTCAGTCACCGTATACGCACGATAAATCTGCTCGGCAAGAATCACCCTAACTAATGGATGGGGAAAGGTCAGCGCAGATAAAGACCACTTTTCCTGTGCCATAGAAAGAATTTCCTGGCTCAAGCCATCTGGCCCACCCACCACAAGTGCAACATCCTGACCCCCCATCATCCAGTCTTGCATACGGCTAGCTAACTGTTCAGTACTCCAGTTTTTGCCTTTCACATCCAGCGCAACCAAACGGCAATTATTCGGAATAGCTGCTTTGATTTTTTCAGATTCTTTTTCAGTAATAGCATTTATATTACTGTTTTTTAAACGTTTTTCTGCGGGGATTTCTTTAAGTACCAAGGCACATTTTGCCGGTAAACGCTGGGCATATTCGCTATACCCCTGAGTCACCCAGTCAGGCATTTTGGTACCAACAGCAAGTAGAAATATATTCATCAGTGCGTAAGGTGTTAAACTTTTTTCATTAGTGACGAGTGAGTTACTCGCTTAATTACTGGGACTTTTCTCAGAAACGGCTTGCTCAACACTTTGGTCATTCGCATCATCAGCAGCCCACAATTTCTCTAACTGATAGAACTCACGCGTACTTTCTAGCATGACATGAACAATCACATCATTTAGATCAACCAGTACCCACTCTGACGAACCCTTGCCTTCTGTTCCGATCACATCAAGGTTGGCTTTTTTAGCTTCTATTACAACATTTTCTGCAATAGATTTAACGTGACGTGTTGAATTACCCGTCGCGATAAACAGCTTATCGGTCATAGATGATTTGCCTTTCACATCTACGGCTACAATATCGACTGCTTTCATATCTTCAAGCGCATTTTGTACTAAATCGCTTATTTCATTTAATTTCATAGTTTATCTACTTTTAATATTAACTTAAGACTTTATCGGTAACATATTGATTACATTACCTATTAAGATTTTTATTCATCAAGGTTTCTATATAATTGGTGTGTCTTTATGTAATCACAAACCTTTGCGGGTGTTAAGTAATCACATGATTGTTTATGCTTTAATTTCTCTCTGATCATAGTGGCTGAAATGGCTAACTGTGTGACATCGCAGAAGTATATTTTACCTGCTAACTGCTGATGTAAATCATCACTATTTTTTGTCACACGCTCTGCTAGATACTTATCAAGGGTTGAATCAATCTCATAACCAGGTCGAGCAGCAATGATAATATGGCAGGTTTCCAGTATGACTTTCCAGTCTTTCCAATGGGTAAAAGATTGAAATGCATCCAGTCCCAGTATCATTGAAAAGGATGTATCAGCACCAATTTCAGAACGAATAGATTTCAAGGTGTCTATGGTATAGGAAGCGCCTTCCCGATGATACTCACGATCATCAAGAATAAAGGGGTTTACCCCATCTATAGCCAACTTCACCATATTTATTCGATGTTCTGCACTGGCTTCAGGTTGCCAACGGTGTGGTGGTATTGCACTGGGGATGAATCTTACCTCAGTCAAAGACAGCTTTTCAGCAATATCCAGTGCTGGCCGCAAATGCCCCGAATGAATCGGATCAAACGTACCACCAATGATAGCAATCACAAGATAAATCCCTTACTGGCGAATATGTCCATCACCAAATACCACATATTTGAGCGATGTTAAACCAATCAAGCCTACAGGGCCACGAGCGTGTAACTTATCGGTACTTACCCCAATTTCTGCACCCAAGCCATACTCAAAACCATCAGCAAAGCGAGTTGACGCATTTACCATGACAGAAGAAGAGTCCACCTCTCGCATAAAACGGCGTGTTTTGGTGATATCTTGAGTAATAATGCTGTCTGTATGATGCGAACCGTTGGTATTAATATGCTGAATCGCTTCATCCATATTTTCTACCACTTTTACCGCTAAAATAGGTGCAAGATATTCGGTTGTCCAATCGGCTTCTTGTGCAGGAGTACAGTCGATAATCTGTTGGGTTTGCTCACAGCCACGAAGCTCCACCCCTTCTTTTGTGAACAGTGTGTGCAGTTCAGGTAAAATTTCATTGGCACGTGATTTTGCAATCAACAAGGTTTCCAACGTATTACACGTTCCGTATCGCTGACTTTTAGCATTAAAGGTGATGGTTAATGCCTTTTCTTTATCAGCAGCATCATCAATAAATACATGACAAATACCATCCAGGTGTTTGATAACGGGAATAAGCGAGTCATTACTGATACGTTCAATCAAGCCTTTACCACCACGCGGGATAATCACATCAACCGAGTCTTTTAAGCGCAATAACTCACCCACGGCTTCTCTATCGGTCATTTCAACCACCTGGATGCACTCAGAAGGTAAGCCGACTGCTTTTAGCCCTTCCTGAATACATTGTGCAATGGCTTTATTTGAATGAATCGCTTCCGAACCACCACGTAAAATAGTGGCATTACCTGACTTTAAGCAAAGTGCAGCCGCATCAGCCGTCACATTCGGACGTGATTCGTAGATAATACCAATCACCCCCAACGGCACACGCATTTGCCCTACTTGAATACCCGAAGGGACATACTTCAAATCAGTGATTTCACCCACTGGATCTGCTAGTGCTGCAATCTGGCGAAGCCCTTCCGCCATTTGACCAATGCCGGCATCGGTCAATGCTAATCTATCCAACATTGCACTATCCAAGCCTTTTGCTTTACCCGCAGCAAGGTCTTTGGCGTTTTCAGTCTTGAGTAATTCAGTTTGTGCCACGAGCCTATCGGCAATCACATGCAATGCATCATTTTTTACTTTTGATTCTATCCCCGCAAGAATTGCGGAAGCTTTTCGTGCTTTACGTCCTAACGCTTGCATATAACGGGTAATATCTTGTGTTGTCATTATAGTCTCTTATATTGTGTTTTATATTCTCTGAGTATTTGCTTGTGTTCAGGCAAACACCTAAATTCTCCAAGGTGTCATTCAAGTCATAAAAAGTGCCTATAAGTAGGGGGGTGGCTTATTCTAATATCAGACCACGCTCTTTCTACGTAATATTTGGCTATGTTTTAATTACACGCGTTCCTGCCAATGTCAATGCCAATTCTAGCAATTCTAGCCACACCCTGCCCATGCCTTTATTCACAACATCACCCTGACCTTTGGATAGTCGATCAATACTACCATTCATTTTAATGATATAGGACCAATCGGCTCTTTGCATTCTTTGCAATGCCTGTTGGAAAGGTTTTTGCCTTGGTCGTGGTACTTTATTCATCACCTGCGACATAGAGATACCCATATTCAGATCATGCACAGCGGCATAAAGCTGGCGAGTCAGATCTGACAAAGCCCAGAGAATCAACTGAACAGGCACCCCCTCCTCTTTCAAATTATGGTGTATATGCTGAATACGGTGCAAATCACCTAGCATCACCGCATTAGACAAATCAAAGATTGAGAAACGCGAGCTATCACTCACCGCGGCAAGCACTTGCTCATCATCTATTTCAACCTGCTGTTGGTCATTTTCTTGATAGAGCAATCTGAGTTTATTGATTTCCTGTGCAGCTGCTAATAAATTGCCTTCAACACGTTCTGTTAATAAACGCACGGCATCAGGAGTCGCTCTCATACCTTTTTCACGCATTTGTTTGCTAACCCATGCCATAGTTTGTGGTGTGGATAAATCCCATATTTGTATCACCACTCCCTGCTTATCAATGGCTTTTACCCAAGCAGCATTACGTGCATTGCCCACCAGTTTTGGCATTTGTATTAGCAGCATTTTATCCTCGGGGGGATTCGTCATATAATCACGAATTACTTGACTTCCCACCTTACCTGGCCCTTTAGTTTCGATACGTAAATCTATGAGCTTACGCTCACTAAATAATGAAAGGCTATTTGATGCACCGAGCAAGCTTCCCCAATCGAACTTCCCATCAGCATGCAAAATATCGCGTTCGCTAAAGCCTTGCTGCCGAGCAAATAGTCGAATAGAATCAGCAGCTTCCATTAACTGGTAAGGCTCATCACCAGCAAGCAGAAAAACACCCTGATTGTCTCTTTTTTGCCGTAAAAAGGAATGGAGTTGGTCTGGATTAATTCTCATTCGGTGATAATAACGTTCCCTACAGGTTTATCAAAGCCTTCTATTAATGATTCTTTTTTCTATTTATATCTCACTAAAAGGGAGTTCAACAGAAAAAGACTACCGTTTATTCTGCTAACTATATATTTAGGACTACCCTATCGCTTTATACTAACCTCCATATACGAATCACTTGATAAGTAATCAATGGGTTTTGCTTAGGGTTCGGTTTTTTATTATATTTTTATTACATTGCTTATTTTTAATAGCCTATATAAGGTAAAGTGGTTCTTTGAAATAAACAACTATTTGATAATTAAACATTTAATTCGACATTAAAAGAAATTAAAAGGATATTTACATGAGAATGACTACGCAACTATCTGTATCGAGTGTAATACTCGCAGCAGTATTATCAGGATGTAGCCAACAACAGGTGATAGGCGGCTCGCAAGTTGTTAACGGAAGTTCACAACAAATGACCGGAACGTCACAGGTAGCTGGTAGTTCACAGACAAACGGAAGCTCGCAGGTAGCAGGCAGTTCACAAGCAGGAGGCTCACAGCAACAAGTAGAAGCAGCAGCACCTGTTGTTATAGCACCCGTTAGACCTGCAGTTAAAAGAGCACCTGTAAGAGTTTACCAACCAAAACAGGCTCCAAGAAAAGTCTATTCTCGCGGCCCTAAGCCTCGTCCAGCTCATTCAGTAAAGCGTGTAGGCGCTGGCTTACCATCTGCTAAACCAGGACAGTGTTTTGCTAAAGTAAAAACACCAGCAAAATACGTAACGAAACAACGTAAGGTGCTTATTCAAAAACCATCATCTAAGCGTGTATTAGTAAGAGCGCCACAGTATCGCTGGGTTAGCAAGCGCGTACTGGTTAGAAAAGCGACTTACCAAAACCATGTCATACCAGCTCAGTACCGTACACAAACAAAACGCGTCATGGTTAAACCGGCATACAACACATGGCGTAAAGGTCACGGCGCAATTACCCGTATTGACAATATGACAGGTCAAATCATGTGTCGTGTTACCGTTCCTGCAACATACAAAACGGTATCTCAGCGCGTATTAGTCAAAAAAGCACAAACGGTTAGAAAGTTGATTCCTGCTGTTTACAAAACAGTAAGACAGAAACAACGTGTTTCAGGCGCACTTTACAAAACAATTAACCGCCCTGCTCGTTACACAACACAGAATTACCGTGTAAAAGTAGCGGGTGCACGTTATGTATGGCGTCCGATTCTTTGTAAAACAAATGCACCTAAAAACTACCGTCATACGGCAGTTAAGCATAAGCCAGTAGTTCGTGCTAAAACAACATATAAGACGCAATACAGAACAAATCAGGGCATCACTCATCAGCAATACCTAAAAGTGATGAATGCGCCTATGCCGAGGAAAAGTAAAGCAAAAGCAGTACCTAAAAAGCGCGTATCCAAAAAAATAACATCAAAGAAAATAGCACCAAAAAAAGTAAACACTGCACCAATGACTAAAGCAGTTACTGTAACGAAATCAGCAGTCAAAAAAGCAGACACCACAACGAAGTCAACAACCAAAAAAGTAGACACTACGACTAAATCAGCAGTGACAAAAGCACCCGTTAAAATAAAAGGTGTTTCAGAAAAGCCAAGCAAGACAGCAATTAAAAAGAATATTGTTTACGGTATTCAGGCAGCACTTAAGTCAAAAGGTTACAACCCTGGAAAGTTAGATGGAAAAATGGGGCCAAGTACAGCGGCAGCATTGAAGGCATTCCAGAGTTCACGCGGTTTACCTGTCGGTGTTCTTTCTAAAGACACTTTCCGTGCTTTAGGGTTGGTTCGCTAACAAGTCTTAATCAGTAATCTGTGGCGTAACGGTTAACCCTCTGTTAGCCAGTGGCGATTGCAAAACAAGACACAAAAAAGCCTGCAACTATGCAGGCTTTTTTGTGTCTTTAAATTAAACGTTTGATAGTATATTGTTGTACTGCTGAACCTAATTAAAAACAAATGTAAGGAACACATAGAATGGTAGAAACATACGAGAAGCTGGGTCTTTTTTATCTTGGTAAAGATATTGATAAAAACACTCAGGAAGCTACCGAAGCTCTTACACTATTAAAAAATAAAAATTTTACCACCCATGCCACAATTATTGGCATGACAGGAAGTGGTAAAACAGGACTAGGTGTTGGCATTATCGAAGAAGCTGCCATTGATAATATCCCCTCTATTGTTATTGACCCCAAGGGTGATATGGGTAACCTGTGTCTGACAGACCCAAAATTTTCTCCTCATTCTTTCGCTCCTTGGGTAGCTGATGAAGCCAAAAACAAAGAACAAAATGTAAATGAATATGCCGAAAAAATCTCCACCATGTGGAAAGAAGGCATTGAAAGTCATCACCAAGACAGTAGCAGAGTAGCAAAATTTACTGCTGTTAAGAAAACCATCTACACACCGGGTAGCAGTGCTGGCATCAGCGTCAATGTTCTCAGTTCATTAGAAACACCACCTGCTGAAATAATAGAGGATACAGATTCCTTCTCATCTTATATCAACACTACCGTCAGCAGTCTTTTATCCCTGATAGGAATTGAAGCCGACCCTGTTGAATCCAAAGAATATATATTGCTTGCTCAACTGATTTCTCATTCATGGATGAATGGCAGCGATCTAAGCCTTGAAGATTTAGTGGGACGTATTATTAGCCCACCGTTTAAGAAAATTGGGGTATTACCCTTAGATGCCTTCTACCCTCAATCAGAACGTTTCAAATTTGCCACCAAATTTAATTCTGTGATTGCCTCACCCACCTTCAAAAGTTGGCTAGAAGGTGAAACACTGGATATTCAAAAATTACTCTATGATCAAAACGGCAAGGCTAAAATAGCCATATTTTCCATCTCGCATTTAAGTGATGAAGAACGTATGTTTTTTGTAACCTTATTACTGAATAAATTTATTGCCTGGATGAGGCAACAAAGCGGTACATCTGCATTAAAAACCTTGCTCTACATGGATGAAATCTACGGATTTTTCCCTCCCACAAAAAATCCACCCAGCAAAGAACCTATGCTTATTTTACTAAAGCAAGCTAGAGCCTACGGTGTGGGTGTCGTATTAAGTACACAAAACCCTGTTGATCTGGATTATAAAGGCCTCTCAAATATGGGAACGTGGTTTATTGGACGACTGCAAACAACCCAAGACATTGATCGCGTCATTGATGGGCTTGGAGGCAAAGTCGGTTCAAGCTTTAATAAAGACGAAATACGCGCCTTATTAGCTAATTTGAAAAAACGTACCTTCTTCCTTAAAAGTGCACACCTTGATGATATTCGTTTATTCAGTACACGCTGGGTACTCAGTTACCTTAAAGGCCCATTAAAGCGTGATGAAATATCTGCTTTAATGCATGAGCAAAAATCACACGCTGACAACAAGCAAGAAAAGCGAGAAGAAAAAATCAGTGTGCCAGAAGGTTTTGATCGTTATACCACTTTAGACAGTAGTATTCCGCAATACTATATGCCGAATCTTAGTGGCTCCAAACAATACATTCCCCATTTAGTCGCAGACTGTACCCTCAACTTCTTCAACCAATCCAAAGGCATTGATGAAGAAGAAAATTTCTGCCTAACCTTAGAATTATCAGAAAGTGACTCTACTCTGGATTGGGATAACGCCACCAGCGAAGAAGATGCAGACTGTTTTGCCAAACTTCCACATAAAGCCCCTAATGATGCACATTATGCCGAAGTCCCTGAATGTATTACAAAAGATAAACAACTCCGCAAAGCCAAAAAATCATTAGCAAACTGGCTGTATTACGAGCATGAACTAGAACTCTATCGCTGCCAATCCCCCAAGCTTTTATCCAAGCCTTATGAATCACTCGGTGATTTTAAAGTACGCATTGCCGATATTCTCAATGATGAAAAAGAACAGGCAATTGAAATACTACAAGAGCGTTACGCGAAGAAAGAAAAGGTATTGACCGACCGCCTGGATCGCTACTCCCTAAGCCTGGAAAAGGAAGAATCAGACACAACCAGCTCCTTCTTAAACGTAGGAATCACGGTATTAGGTGCCTTATTTGGCAAATCTCGTGCATCAATTGGTCGAGCAGGGTCACGCGTACTAAAGGAACGAGGTGATGTCGGACGTGCCAAGGAAAAACTGGCCAAAGTCGAAGAAGATATAAGAGATCTAGAAGAAGAATTGGAAGATAAAATTGATGATCTAGTGGAAAAGTTTGATATAGAAGAAGTTGAAATCGAAGAGTACAGCATTAAACCCAGAAAAACTGATGTTCAAATCAATGAAATAGCCATTGTTTGGCAGTCAATTTAATACAATTAACTTTGACTTTTTAGAGCCTGATAAACAACACACCCCCCTACTTACAGGCACTTTTTTATTATTGTGCTGTTAATACTGGGGGAATATTTTTAGAACAATACAATATGGCTAAAACTATTTTGGTCGTATTATTAGAAGACTTTGATAAACCTACCGAGCGTGTCACTTTCAAGGCGCACAGAAATTGGCTCGCGCAGGTGGTTTTGCAAACCTTCTATAATAAATAGTAAATTACACTTAAGTAGCCATAGGCAAGCCTATGCGTTAAAAGCAATCACCTAACGCTATTTTTCCAAAGTAACCCAGTTTCCGTTGACTAAGCCCTCAATAGGCTGATAGCGTGTTTTATAATTCATTTTACGACAATCTTTGATCCAAAAACCCGGATAAACAAACAGTAATTGTTGCTGTCGTGCCTGTTCGATTTGCCATAACACAGCATAGACCCCTAAACCTCGCTTATTCCCTTCTTCTGGCTCAAAAAAAGTATAAACAGCCGATAAGCCAGATTTAATAACATCAGTCACAGCTACTCCTATTAGATGCTTATTACCTTGCTCATCTTTTGCGTAGAATTCATAAAAATCAATATCACACCAATCTGCTAACAGAAAGCTCTCAACCCCTTCATAATCCTGGCTTTCGTGACGACTCTCTAAATATCGCTGATAAAGGGGTAAATATTCTTGCCTAAATCCAGTGCTATTGATCTCAACACTTAGATCACTGTTACGTTTCCAATTACGTCGCTGACTTTTATTTTTTGTAAATTTATTTACGGGAATTCGGGTGGCTATACACGCTTCGCAGGTGTGGCAATATGGGCGATAAACTTGCTCCCCACTACGTCTAAAACCATTTTGTATCAAATAATCATAGACTTCTGGTGTCATGTGATAATCGGGATCAACCACTGCATTTCTCGCGACTAAATCGGGCAGATATGAACATGGGTGCATACCTGTGGAAAATATTTTTAGCGACTGGTCAAGTCTCATAGCCAATATATTTAATTATCCTGTTATACAATCAATAGCCCTGCCATTACTCATCCTTTAGAAAATCTGAAAAACACACTCATTATTCTCTCGCACTGCTTTTCATGCAAATATCTCTAAGTAAATACACTTAATTCACCCTTCAAGAAAATCATTTTTCCTTTTCGCAAGGTCATTTTACTGAAAAAAATATAATTTCGATATATTATACCCCACTATATAAAACAAGAGGTTATTTAAAAAACCTCGAAAATATACTTTTATAAAGGCTATCTAATGAAATTTTGGGGAAAATTTTTAATCACAATTGGTTGCTATTTTTTGGTAACAAATCACGCTTTTTCTCAAGGAAGAACCACGCCACAAAAAGTTAATCGCTTTTCTCTGGATTTGGTGGATGCCGCACTTGATAGACTCAACTACACCGTTAGATATGACGGTCGTTATTTAGAAATCCCTTTCCCTTGGGGAGATGTTCCTCAACAGATTGGGGTGTGCACAGATGTTGTTATAAGAGCGTATCGAAAATTAGGTATTGATTTACAAGAACGTGTATTTCACGACATGAGACAAAACTTTTTTCAATACCCCAATCTCCCCAAGTGGAATCGGGTAAAACCTGATCCCAATATAGATCACCGTAGAGTATTAAATTTACGGGTTTTCTTTGCCAGAAAAGGTTCTGCATTACCAATTACCTATAGAGCTAACGACTATTTACCAGGTGATTTAGTCACATGGGATATCACTCCCGGCATGCCACACATTGGCATTGTGACTAATAAAGTAAGCAACGATAAAAGAAGGCCTTTAATTGTTCACAACATCGGTAAAGGACCTAAGCTTGACGATGTTCTCTTTACCATGAAAGTAACTGGACATTACCGCTACCAACCTCATTTATAATTTTTTCGCCCTGACTGAAAGCGTTAACTGAATAGCTGTTCAGCTTTCGTTAATTGATAAAATGATATATAGGCCATATACCAATAAATAACTAAATTCTGGGGTCATTATGAGGATATTATTGCGAAAGCATCCTCTTATACAGTCGTTACTTTTTATTTTTATTGTAGGAATAAGCAGTCTTACATCTATTTCAGCACAAGCTGAAGTGATTACTATTCCTATTAAAAGAACGATTCCTACTCAGCCTATCACTCCATTAGAAGTTATTGCTATTGTTAAAACCATTCTTAGTGGTCGTGTGCTGTCTATAAAAAAACAGTCAAGTTACACAAACCCTGATTGTTACCATGTAAAATTCCTTGAGGATCAGGGTGAATTTCAGATGATTAAATTGGGTTGCTATGTTGAAAGTATTGCTCAAACACAAAAATAAAAGTCTCTCCCATAAAAAAAATTATGTGCTGTTATTTACTGTGTATAATGACCTGATATACTGTTTTTATGATAGCTAATTACTTGATAGAAGGCTTTGCAAAACCACCTGCGTGAGCCAATTTCTGCGGTGCTCGAAATGCTCGTTTACTCCGCGTTCTGTGCGCCTTGAAATTAACACGCTCGGTAGGTTTATCAAAGCCTTCTGATAATTAGACAAAAGAATAGTCATAAGAAATTCTTACTATATGGAAATTAAATGGGGTTATTATGAGAGTATTAGTTGTCGAAGATGATACAGATATTCGTGAACAACTCATCGACACATTGCAGGGCGAGGGCTATGTAGTTGATGCAGCAGCAGAAGGTTCTCAAGGTTTATATTATGCACTCGAATACCCTGTTGATATCGCTATTGTAGACTTAGGCCTACCTGAAGTGAGTGGCTTAGACATTATCAAAAAACTACGAGAAGCAGGAAAAGATTATCCTGTCATTATTCTCACTGCGCGTACACGATGGCAAAACCGTGTCGAAGGTTTAGAAGCAGGTGCAGATGACTACGTAGACAAACCTTTTCATCACGAAGAATTATTAGCACGAATTCGTGCCCTACTACGCCGTACAGGTCGCTGGTCACAGGCAGAGTTTTCTTGTGGACCTATTCGCTTAAATACTTCTGAACAGCGCGTTCTAGTACATGATGAAGAAATTTCTTTAACCGCATACGAATACAAGGTAATTGAACATCTAATGATGCACGCAGGTGAGGTTATTTCAAAAACTGATTTAACCGAAAGCATGTATGATGATGAATCCGATAGAGACAGTAATGTTATTGAAGTGTTTATTCGTCGTTTAAGAATGAAGCTCGACCCTGATGGTTCAATTAATCCTATAGAAACGTTACGTGGGCGCGGATATCGTTTTACGCTTAGTCGTAATACTTAAAGACAAAACCCAAAATATACTTACATGAGCTCTCTTCGTAGTCGACAATTCTTAAGCGCCCTAGCTATTATATTTCTGGGTATTCTACTGTTAGGTAGCGTTTTATATTATGTTACTCAACATAAAATGCTTAAAGACGAAGAGTCTGCATTGAGTGAAACAGGCCTCGAATTGATGGGTTTTCTGGATTTTCATGATGGCAAGTTTATTATTGATAATGGTTCTAAAAATGATTTTCTGGCTTTTTTAACCCGAAATAATTTTAGTAAACTCACCTCAGAGAAATTTGCTTATATCCAACACACGGAAACGGGCAATATTGTTTGGCATAGCCAATATCCCTTTAATGACATTAGTGCGGGACGGTTTGCTAAAGATAAACGCAAGGTCTTCACAACCTTTCTGCTCACTATGCCCGCAGAGGTGGATGGAGTTGATATTCTCAACCCAGAAGACACACAAGGGAGAAATGTATCTAAACTGGATGGTGCCGAGAACTATATCGTTTATGCGCGTGGCTTTAATTACAAGCCAAAAGGTGCTTATCAACTTATATTAGCTAAATCTGCTGAAACTCTGAAAAAAGGGCATGATGAAATTATCCGTAATATTCTATTACTGTTTCTCATCACTACCGTCCTAGTTTTACTCTCACAGCTGGTCAGTAGCTATCTTGTGATTACGCCGATCAGAGAGTTTGAACAGGAGATCAATAAAATAGAATCTGGTGAGCAACAACTCATTAGTAAAGAATATCCTACAGAGCTATCTTCGGTAAAAAGTGCAGTTAATGCCTTAATCAACGCAGAAAAAGGGCAAAAACAACGCTATCGTGATGCACTTGATGACCTTGCGCATAGCCTTAAAACACCGTTATCTGTCCTTCAAAGCTCTGCAGAGAAAAGCCATAACGAAACCATACGCACTCAAGTAGAGCGTATGGATGATATTATCGCTTACCAATTAAGACGTGCTGTTGTTAATGAGCATGGCGGTACAATCATTAAACAGCAGGCAGTTAGACCCGTCTTATATCGCTTAAAAGATTCTTTACTAAAAGTATACCGAGATAAACCCTTTGAATTTGTTATCAATGTCGATGATTTTGCCAAGTGCCGTATGGAAGAAGACGACATGATGGAAGTCTTTGGTAATCTTGCAAATAATGCCTGCCGCTTCTGTGAAAAAATTGTAGAAATAACGGGTACACAAAATGGCGATACTTTAATTATAGATATTGATGATGATGGGTTAGGCTTCCCTGACAAAAACCCTTCAGAATTATTACAGCGTGGTATCCGTGCCGATAGCAAATCAGAAGGCCAAGGAATTGGTTTAGCTGTTAGCACTGAAATTGTTGAAGCAATCGGTGGAAAAATTGAATTACTTATCTCACCTTATGTAGGTGCAAGAGTCAGATTACACTTGCCAATGTAATCTCTTTGTTCAGAGAACCCAGCACTTGCAAAACGTATTTATCAATACTTTCTGTATCTGCTATGCCAATATAGAATAACTCTAACCCACCCCCCTACTTTCATGCCGTTTTTTAGATGCCGTTTTCACTGCCACAAGCCTCAAACTGAAGCTATCTACCATCTAAACAGTTATTGCTGACATATGATTAGTCCACTTACACCCATCCCATTTAGCATGAATTTTTTTGACTAAAAAAGTCAGAGAATCGATTAAATATAACTCTCCAATATTTGCACTTGCCATAAAGTACTGTCCGTCTCTACTGGTTTTTATCCCCCCGACATCATTGATATTCAGTGATTTAATCATTTCCTTGGTATGCACATTCCAGAACATCAAGCGTTGTCCTCTAGGGCAACTAACAGCAACCACACCATTTTTTGCGACGCTAATACTTGCTGTGTATTGATTCATCTCCCACAGCGAATCTTCATTAATCGGTAGCCAATCTATTGGAGCCGAACCCTTTTGCATAGCGACAAGAGGAGGAATTTTATCCCTACCTTTATACTGACAGGCAAGTAATACCGTTCCATCATCCATAATATCTAAATGCCTAAAGGAGAGGCTTGGAACATCAATATCAAATTGTTGTAGCTTTTCCCCTTTTTCTGAATCAATGTATAGTAACGCAGATGCTATTGTTGGGATATTTAGCTCACGTTTTCCAGAAGATGGATGGGTTAAAATACCACCACCTGCAACCACCAATGTCGTTGAGTTAGGCAACATACCTATTTCATGTGGACCGATACAATAAGCAGGAAACTCTCTAAGAAAAGAAAAGTCCAAGGTAGACCTTACGCTAATCATACCTCGCCCCGTCTCAGCAATATTCTCGCTATTGTAAAATTCAGTGCCATCACGACTAAAACAACCATGTCCGTTGAAGTGACGACCTACTTTGCTTTCTATTTGTCGAATAGCCCGACCATTTCTTGCATCAAAAACTAATCCTTGTGTTTCTCCTAAAGAGGGAGTGGCAACAACTTGCCAAGGATGACTTGGATTAATTGCAAAACCATGTGCTTTTCCAGGCAATGCAAGACGAAATAATTCTTTACCATGTTTATTAAATCCACTTACATAGTGATTTTTCTTGGCATCTATATGGCCATTTATAAAAACGGTATCATCTTTATCTAAGCTATCACACCCATGAAAAAAAGGAGATAGACACAGAAAACTTATAAACTGCCTGCGATTGAGCATCTAGATCTCTCGACTGAGGGGAAATATCCCCTCTCTCTATTTTCCTAATTCTTAAAAGTACTTACCTAGTCTAATCAAAATACTAATACTTTTAGTCAGTATCAGAAATGGCTCCTGCCGGTGGGGTAAAGCCAAATGCTTGTGGGAATTGAAACTTCAATGTCTGGCTTAAATTCTGCACAGGACCACTCAATAATTCATTAAATGGCTGAGGATTTGTAGACAATGCATCAACAAAACTACCTTCAATATTATTCAGACCATCTATGATTGCCTGCATCCTATTCTCCATTTTTTTAGAGAGATTATCTTCATCAATATTGCTCAACCAATCATCAAAGCCTGTTTGATTAGCAGCCGTATCTTTAGCTCCTGCATAGTAGAGATGCTGCAGTCCTTCAATATTAGCGATAATATTCTCTTTTGATACCTTTGCATGCGGAGACTCACTATCCTGAATGCAAATCTGCCCGGAACCGCAGCTTGGAGGGTAGTTTGTAAGGTTACCACCCAGTGGACGATCTAACTTACTTTCTTTAATCATCCCTTCTAGATAAAAAAAGGCATCAGTCACCTTATTTAACATTGAGTCCGGATCGCTACTTTCAGAAAAAGTAGATTGATAATTTTCTCCCGAAGGCATCCAAAATGAATTAATTTTACTGACATTCTGGCTTACGTCTTCCACCAAAACCTTCATTAAATCACATCGTCTTTGCTGTTTCTCGGCAACAGGTAATGCATTAAAAGCTGTTAGCTCAGGATTTGTTGCAACAGTAGCATCCAAACAAGTATGACCAGCATTACCTTCTACAAAGTGCAAATACTCAAGTGCATCGACACCCTTACTATCCGGTGAACCCCCAATAGCATAATCTTTTTTTGCTAATTTTATATCTAACCGACAAGCATTCGATTTAGGCCAAGAATAGACTGAAACAAATTTCTTTTTGATCTCAAGTGGACTAAATGTGTAAGGAAGCACACGCTGCAATGAGTACATCATTTTTTTATAAGATGCTCGAGACTTTTCTTTCTTGGCTTGATCTAAAGGCTGATCACAATAAGTAATTAAATCAGATTTAAACGATGCCGTATCTGTATCAAGCAACTGCAAGTCTTTAACTACCACAGCAGCAATATCTTTAAGCACCGCCTTTTTATCAAAAGTAGCATTATCAGGAGTTCCTTCCGATCCACTCCCACCACCTCCACCACCACATCCTATTAACAAAAATAGGACAGCAAAAAGAGTCAGCCACTTTTTATCAAACTGTTTTATATTAGTATTCATTCATTTTCCCAAAATCGTAGAAATCGTTGTGATTAGTGTCGGAGACACTACAGCAAAAAGAAAAATATTGCAATTAATATTGGTTATCATTATTATAATTTTCTCAATCTCTGGAACAAATTAAGGAAGTATTTAATGAATACAAAAATACAAAAAAGAATTGGAATGACCCTAATCCTGTCAGCAATCACTGCGGGCGTTGCTGGATGTAACAGCAATGATAATGATACAAACAATGCTAACACCTTTGAAAAACCAACGAGCTACGCAGGATTTCCCGTTAGATTAAAAGGTGCAGAAGGAGAAAATTCCACATCTTACAAAGGGCAAATGGCCCGTCACGTCTTAAGAGAATCATTAAAAGAAACCCTAAAAAGTCCAATGAGCTCTGGAACAGCAGCTATTCTAAATGAGGCTAAGCAGTATTTTGAAAACCCAGATAATATTGTAGATGCTGCAGAAATTCTCAGCCCTGTTTCTAAAGATGCCTTCAAAATAAAAGAGAAGTTTAATAATGAATTAGGCACTGGAAAAAACCTCTCCGGAAAACTATTTAACCCTGAAAAAGCGGGAGATCCATTAAGTGGCGTAACAGTTGCCGAATCAGCGAGCGTAATGGGCTGGCCCGGTAAACAGACACCAAAAGGACTGGTTGAATCATGGTTAAAAGCATTTGCAGAAGATCATGGTAATAATTCAGATGGAGAAGCAGATTATTACGATATGAAACATGGTTATGATTACCGCCAATTAGTCTCTAAATACTTAATGGGTGCTGTTTTCTACAACCAATCTGTCGATAAATACCTTGATGAAAATCTCGTTGCTGGAACTAAAGACAATGACGCTCCTTATAAAGATGGTGCAATCTACACTGGTAAAGAGCACTCTTGGGACGAAGGTTTTGGTTACTTTGGGGCCGCGGCTAATTACTCTGAATTAACAGCAAAACAAAATTATGAAGTTGCTAAGAAAGGCAAAAGTATCACACAAGCAGAAGCACTCGCTTTAGCAGATATAAATAATGATGGACTCGTTTCACTCTATACAGAGTATACATACGGTCCAGCTTACTATGCTGCTTCATTCGATAAAGATGGAAAAAGTAACTACGGTAAAGATATTGTAAATGGCTTTATAGAAGGTCGTACAATTATTGCCAATGCTGTTGATAGCGATGGTTATGCACGCAAACTGAATGATTCTGAACGTCAAGCACTTCAAGCAATCGCAAGTAAAATCCAAAGAAACTGGGAAGCAGTATATGCAGAAGCTGTGTATAAATATGCAGGACAGACATACTCAGACATCTCAAGCCTTGAAGATGGGACAAGTAGTAATCCAAAAAAATATTACCACCATTGGGGGGAGTTAAAAGGATTTATACTAGCTCTACAGTACGGTGGTGCTAATTCATTAATGACTAAAGCTGATTTTAAAGAAATTGATGATTTAATAGGCTATGGTCCAGTTATGCCTAATGGCAATCAGGTAAACGGTATAGACGCATCAGGAAATTATACAATGAGTAGTGCAAACTCTTTAGCTACTTATAAAAGTAACATGATGACGATTCAACAAAAACTTGATACTTTATATGGTCTAAAAGCTAAACAAAGAGAAATCACACAATAAGACTCGTGTGATTATCGATTGATCCATAAAATGGCTCTATTTTTTAATAGAGCCATTTTGCAAAAAGTGACAGATACACCACTCGATCCCTTTAAAAATACAGTCAATAACCGAGCTATTACGCTTATTTTTCTCTCACCACACTCTTCATGCAAAAGTCTTAAAATATAATTAACTAATTGGTTACTCTTTGAGGTCTTTCTAATTGATTTATTTCGTTGTCCTAATTTTTAAGGACTTTATCAAAAAGTAAATTTCCATTTTTATTGGTATAATCTGCCGCTTGAGTATTTTAACCCCCCAGCAGTGGGAAATTGGCTTCAAATAGTTAGTACGGTGTTTCTACCCCCTTCCCCAAGCCCACCCCCCTACTTATGGGCAGTTTTTTTATTTAGCCTGCATACAGCTTTGTTACGCTACAATGACGAGACTACGTGACAAGTAAGTTTTATTTTCATTTTTTTGGTTTTAAACATAGTTTTTAGATACAGTTGATATGTGTATCCTTTTATTGAATCCATGACTCTGTTATAAAACGCTCAAAATTAGAATCAATAGTGTCTGTCCACTTTGATAACATTTTGATTCTAAAAGAATGGGTTCTAAAAAAGATAATACTACGAGAATATCTAGACTTCTTGAAACTTTATAAACCCATTAAACTCAGAGAACAGGTAGCTCTATTTTTAAACACTTTTTTAGTAAAGGAGCTTGAGGTCTTTATATTAATTTGTGCTCTGCATGTAAATATAAAACTATATCGTTTTATACAAGTATCTCCTTAAATAACAAGATAATACTTTTATGTTAAAGAAAATTTTACATAGTACATTTCATCTAAAATCACTTGTACTCCTTGCGTTGCTACTGCTTTCATTAACAATGCATATGGCACATGCCAGTGATTTGCTAAAAGCTGAAAAAGCATTTACTGCATCGGTGTCCAGCACCTCTCCAGAAAGTATTACGGCTACATGGGATATTGCCGATGGGTACTATATGTATCGTAAGCGCTTTTCATTTGAAAGTGCGACACCTGGAATTACTTTAGGCGAACCCCTCTTCCCCAAAGGTAAGATGAAAAGTGACCCAGGTTTTGGTAACGTAGAAATTTATCGCCACAAAATTGACATTCAAATTCCATTGATTCGTGAGACTTCTTCTGCCTCTGAAACTAAACTCTTACTAAAAACCAAGTCTCAAGGTTGTGCGGATATTGGTGTTTGTTATCCACCACAAAAGAAAACACTGACGCTAAAGCTGCCTACTTTACCCACAGCCCAAGCCAAGGCCTCAGCAGATTTATTCACCCCAATAGCGTCGTCTATCACACCCAACAGTCCTTCTGACAAATCAAGTTCTGGATTTAACCTCAGCAATACATTAGGCATTACAGGAATTGATGATGCACCTCAACCGCTGCATCCTGATGAAGCATTTGCCTTTGATATAACGGCAATCGATAAACAAACACTCAATGCGCGCTGGGATATTTTAAAGGGGCACTACCTTTATCAAGACAAAATCAAATTTGAAATAGTGAACCCCAAAACAGGCATTAACTTGGGTGAAGCAGCCTTACCCAAAGGCAAAAAGGAACATGATCAATACTTTGGCGATATTATTATCTACAACAAACCCTTCGATGTAAAAATTCCTTTTACGGGTAATGCTGATTCAGTGACCGTCAAAACAACGTATCAAGGTTGCTCCAAGTTGACAGGTATTTGCTATCCGCCTCAGCATAAAACCCAGAAAATTAAGCTGATAAAAGCACTAAAAACCGTTGCTGCAACAAACTCATCTGCGCCTATAAAAACTACCAGCAACAATACCAATGAAATTAATTCCGATAGCACTACTGTAACAGCAACTACACAAAAGATTTCCGAACAGGATAACTTTGTAAATAAACTGCTTACTGGCAGCTTCCTTGCTGTTTTATTAAGCTTTTTCCTTGCAGGTCTGGCATTGACCTTTACTCCCTGCGTCTTCCCAATGATTCCTATTCTCTCTGGTATTATTGCAGGGCAAGGCAGTGATAACAGCACACGAAAATCATTCTTTTTATCATTATCTTATGTTTTGGCGATGGCACTTACTTATGCTATTGCAGGAATAATCGCAGCATTAAGTGGTGAAAACTTACAAGTTGCATTACAGAATCCTTGGATAATTGGTGCATTTGCTGGATTATTTGTCTTGCTATCACTCGCTATGTTTGGCTTTTATGAGCTACAAATGCCGGCAAGTATTCAAAGTAAATTAACCAATATCAGCAATAGTCAATCGGGTGGTGGCATGATCAATGCTGGTATCATGGGCCTCCTCTCGGCTCTAATTGTTGGGCCTTGTGTCACCGCCCCACTGATAGGTGCTTTAATTTATATTGCACAAACTAAAGACGTATTACTTGGGGGTTTATCATTATTTGTACTGGGTCTTGGTATGGGTATCCCCCTCCTTATCATCGGAACATCAGCAGGTAACATTTTACCTAGAGCGGGAGCGTGGATGGATAAGGTAAAAGCTGGATTCGGCATTATGATGCTGGCACTTGCTATCTGGATGCTAGAACGTATCGTCCCAATGTCAGTCGTGGTTTTACTCTCTGGCATCCTTGCCATTTTCACGGGTATCTATATGGGTGGCCTTGACACACTGAATGAAACAAGCACAGGTTGGAAACGTTTCTTTAAAACATCTGGCTTAATTACCTTGCTTTATGGTGTTCTATTATTAATCGGAGTAGCAAGTGGCAACGGAAGCTTGATTCATCCTCTAAAAGGGCTTTTTGCAAACACTGAATATCAGGCGACACACCTTGAACAAAAACTTAGCTTTAAGCAAGTTAAAAGTATCGAAGAACTTGATCAAGCATTATCTCTAGCCAAACAACAAGGACAGACCACAATGCTAGATTTTTATGCTGACTGGTGTATTTCCTGCAAAGAGATGGAGCACAAGACCTTTACTGATAAGTATGTTATTGAATCATTAAGAAATACGGTATTATTGCAGGCAGATGTCACCCTAAATAATGATCAGGATAAAGCCCTTTTGAAAAAATTTGGCTTATTTGGACCACCAGGTATTTTATTTTTTGACAAGAATAGCAAAGAAAGCCTACCTTACCGCATTGTTGGAGAAATGAAAGCAACACCGTTCAATCGTCATGTACAAGACTTTTTAAAAAATATTCAATAAGAGCAACTAAATAAAGCGTAGACCCTATGAAAAAATTACTCATTATTGTGGCAATATTTCTCCTTTTAGGAGTTGCCAGTGCCTATATTATTAAAAACGATATTCACAAAAAACTATTGGGTGAAAATTCTGCAATGGTTATATTCATTGAGAAAAAGTTAGGGCATAGCTCACCAAATTTCACAAAAGGTATGGAAGGAGAAATAGCACCTGCTTTTAGTCTACCTAGTGAAAACGGCTCGTTAAAACTGGATGATTATAAGGGCAAGCTTATACTACTCAATTTTTGGGCTTCATGGTGTCCACCATGCCGTGCTGAAATGCCGGGCTTCATCAAAATTCAGGAAAAGTATAAAGATAAGCCTTTTACTTTTATAGGAGTCGCCATAGAAGACAAGGATGCGGCACTATCTTATGCCAAAGAAATTGGAGTAAATTACCCCATCGGCTTTGGCACAGAAGCTGCGCGCAAAATAGCAAATCGTTACGGTAATCCCGACGCTGCCCTTCCCTACACTGTACTCATTAGCCCTGAACAGAAAATCCTACATATTTCCTTTGGTTTTTTAAGTGAAGAAACTCTGGAAGAATTAATTACTCAAAATCTCTAAAATTTATTAAGTGACTGATATAAATAAGGTCTAGAAGGCCTTGATAAACCTACCGAGCGTGTCAATTTTAAGGCGTACACGGGCCGGGGTGCACAGAAAGTGGAACTTATACAGTAAATGAGCATTTTAAGCACCGCGCAACGCAGACATTGGTTCGTGCAGGTGGTTTTGCAACACCTTCGTCTACTCACTAATCAAACCACTATACTATTTAATCATTAGTTGTAATTAATTCAGTGTTTATTAAAACTATTACTTGATCTTACAAATAAGTACCCCTATAATCTGCCACCTCTGATGCGGGGTGGAGCAGTCTGGCAGCTCGTCGGGCTCATAACCCGAAGGTCGTAGGTTCGAATCCTGCCCCCGCTACCAAGATACAAAAAATAACTATTTAAACGTTATTTTTATAATAAAAAAGCCCCGTTTTAACGGGGCTTTTTTATTATTTAGACTATTACAAAATCAAGAACTATCATACTAACCAGCTCCTGCCAATAAAGGGAAAATTGTGCAAACTGCATTAAATAACTTAGTTAAAAACACTGTTGAAGGTTTAGGTTTCATCCTTTGGGGATACGAGTACCGCCCTCACAGTGAAAGTGCACTTCTTAGAGTTTTTATAGAAAAAGAAGGTGGAATTAGTGTAGAAGATTGCGCTACGGTGAGTAGACAACTCGGTGCAGTTCTTGATGTTGAGAATATTATTCCAGTGGCTTATATTCTAGAAATATCTTCTCCCGGCATGGATAGAGTTTTATTCACTCCAGAGCAGTATCAAGATTATATTGGTGATTCATTAAAAATCAGAACCAGAACACCAATCGAAGAAAGAAGAAATTTTAAAGGTTCATTGGTCAGCGCTGATGAGAACGTTGTAATAATCAAAGTCGATAATACAGAATTTAAAATTCCATTTGAATCCATTGATAGAGCCAGATTGGTTCTGGACTAAAAGGTTGAAAAAATAAACTATGAGCAAAGAAATACTATACGTTGTTGATGCTGTATCAAACGAAAAAAACCTCGAAGCAGAAGATATTTTCGAAGCAGTGGAAATTGCAATAGCAACAGCCACCCGCAAAAAGTATGGAGCAGAACAAGACTTCCGTGTAGATATTGATCGCGAAACAGGAGATTACGATACCTTCCGTCGCTGGCAGATTATGGATGATGAGGATCCAGACTTTGAATCCCCAGAAAGACACATTTTAAAGAGCTACGCTGATGATAGAAAACTTGGTTTAGACGTTGGTGAATTTCTTGAAGAACCTGTTGAGTCAATTGAATTTGGACGTATTACTGCACAAATTGCCAAGCAAGTTATCATGCAAAAAGTTCGTCATGCAGAACGCCAAAAAGTAGCAGACGCATTTCAGGAAAGCGTAGGTAAATTAGTACTCGGAACAGTGAAGCGTGTTGATAGGCGAGGCATCGTGCTAGACCTTGGTGAAAATAGTGAGGCTATAATTCCTCGTGAAATGATGATTCCTCGTGAGATGGCACGAGTAGGTGATCGTATGCGTGGCATCCTTCAAGAAATTGACGAAGAAGGCCGCGGTGGACCAAAACTAATCGTGAGCCGTATCGATGATGAATTCCTAGTGGAACTTGTGAAACTAGAAGTACCAGAAATTGGGCAAGAGCTTATCGATATTATGGGAGCTGCTCGTGACCCTGGTTCTCGCTCAAAAATTGCAGTTAGAGCGAATGTACCAAATCTTGACCCTGTAGGTGCTTGTGTTGGCATGAGAGGGTCTAGAATACAGACGGTAACAAATGAAATGAATAATGAACGTGTTGATATCATCCCTTGGGATGATGATATTGCGCGTTTCGTCATAAATGCAATGCAACCTGCTGAAGTTTTATCGATTGTTATTGATGAAGACAAAAAGAGCATGGATATTGGTGTTGACGAAGAAATGCTTGCTCAAGCCATTGGTAAGGGCGGACAAAATGTACGTCTGGCAAGTAAATTAACAGGTTGGACGCTCAATGTAATGAGTGAAGAAGAAGCTGAGAGCAAAAGCAAAAGCGAACAAAGCATTATGATTTCACTTTTTGCAGAAAAGCTTGACGTAGATGAGGAAGTGGCTAGCATACTCGTTGATGAAGGCTTCTCAAGCCTTGATGAAGTTGCCTATGTACCTATGGAAGAATTCTTGAAAATAGAAGAATTTGATGAAGAAATTATTGAAGAGCTAAGGAGTAGAGCCCGCAATGCCCTACTCGCACTTGCAATAACAGGAGAAGGTGGTAAACCAGCTCAAGATCTTCTAGAAATGAAAGGCATGAATAATGCACTCGCACAATTACTCGCTAGTAAAGGTATCTGCACTATGGAAGACCTTGCTGAACAAGCAACCGACGAGTTAGTTGAAATTGAAGGCATAGGTATCGACGAAGAGCAAGCTGCTAAGTTAATCATGACTGCACGCGCACCATGGTTTGCCGATGCAGAAGCAGAAGAAAAGTCAGATGAATCTGCTTCAAATGCGCAAACCAAATAGAGGGTTAATAAATGTCAGACATAATCGTAAAACAACTTGCCGAATTAATTGGCGCCCCCGTCGAAAGTTTATTACAGCAACTTAATGACGCAGGAATCAGCGTTTCTGGGGCTGATGACAGCATTACAGATGCGCAAAAATTAAAGCTGCTTGAATTTATTCGCACAGGGCAAACAAAAACAGCAGAATCTGCACCCAAGAAATCTGGGGGCAAGATATCGCTTAAAAGACGCTCTAACAGCGAAATTAATGTAGCGGGTGCTCAGGGTAAAGCTAATGTCTCTGTAGAAGTAAGGCGCAAGAAACACTTTAGTCGTACAGATACTGAAACCCCCTCATCAACAAGTGCAGACATTGAAGATTTAGCAGCATCTGCAAATCGTACCGATAAACTTGCTGAACAACTTTCTAAGGAAAGAAAATCACGTGAAGCAGCGATGGAAAAATCTAAAGCTAATCGTCAGGCAGCCAGTGATCGTAAAGCAGAGGAAAAAGTAGAACGTGAATCCGCTAAAGAAAACACTGAAGCTGAAAAAGAAGTAGTAGAAGAAGTTATTACTGAAGCGGTTACTGAAACTGAAGACACTGTAACGCCTACAGAAGTAGAAGCAACAGAAACTACAACTCCTGAAGTTACAACGACTGAGACTGAAACGACAGAAGAAGCCGCTCCTCCTGCCAAAGAAAAACTTGTACTTCCTACAGACCCAAGAGAAAGACGAGAGTTTCTTGCCAAACGAGCAAGAGATGAAGCTGCCGCAAAATTTAAGAAGCGCCCTTCTCGTCCAAAGCCTGTTCCAAAACCAGCACCTGCAAAGCCAGCACCTGCTGCTGCCCCTTCACCTAATGCGAATGCAAATAAAGGTAAGAAGAAGCCATTCCAAGGTCGTGGTGGAACACCTACTGGAAAACTCCATGTTAAAGAAGGCTTAAGTGGACGTCGCAAGAAGAAAGGCAAGCGCACCAGAAATGTGAAGATAGAGCAATCTACAGAGCATGGTTTCGTTGCCCCAACAGAGCCCGTAGTGCGTAGTATTGAAGTACCTGAAACCATTGTAGTTTCAGAACTTGCTCAAATGCTATCTGTTAAAGGCGGAGATGTTATTAGAGCCATGATGGATATGGGCGTAATGGCAACCATAAATCAGGTGGTTGACCAAGACACAGCAATATTAATTGTTGAAGAAATGGGTCATAAAGCCAAAGCAGCAAAATCAGAAGAAGAGAAATCATCAACTGAAACATTGCTAGAAGATACCAGCCAATACGAAGAACTACCCCGTGCTCCTGTTGTTACCATAATGGGTCATGTTGACCATGGTAAAACATCATTACTCGATTATATTCGTGAAAGTCGTGTGGCTTCAGGTGAAGCAGGTGGTATTACACAACATATTGGTGCTTACCAAGTATCAACAGAAAATGGTGTTATATCCTTCTTAGACACACCAGGTCACGCGGCGTTTACACAAATGCGTGCACGTGGTGCTAAAGCTACTGATATTGTCATACTTGTTGTTGCTGCTGATGATGGCGTTATGCCTCAAACAGAAGAAGCAATTAAACACACTCGTGAAGCAGGAGTGCCGCTCATTGTCGCCATCAATAAGATAGACAAAGAATCGGCTGATCCGGAAAAAGTAAAAAGTGAACTTGCTAAATTTGAAGTAGTTGCTGAAGAATGGGGTGGTGAAGATGTCTTTGCCAATGTTTCTGCAAAAACAGGAGAAGGCATTGATGCACTCCTAGAATCTATTCTATTAGTTGCTGAAGTAAGAGAACTAAAAGCACGTCAAGACGGTCCCGCTAAAGGCACCATCATTGAATCCAGTGTTGTAAAAGGACGTGGTGCAGTTGCCACAGTCCTAGTGCAGGAAGGCACACTGAAAAAAGGTGATATTGTACTAGCAGGTTCTGAATTTGGACGCATTCGTGCAATGACTAATGACCTTGGCAAACCTATAACAGCAGCTGGCCCCTCAACTCCAGTAGAAATACTTGGTTTATCTGGAACACCTTCTGCTGGGGATGATTTAGTTGTACTCAAGAATGAGCGTAGAGCACGTGAACTTGCAGCAAAACGTCATGAAAAAGAACGTGAAACACGTTTTGCAGCACAACAAGCTGCCAAACTAGATGCAATGTTTGAGAAAATGCAAGACGGTGAAAAGAGTACACTGAATGTATTACTTAAAGCCGACGTACAAGGATCTTTAGAAGCAATCAAGAGCTCTTTAAATGCGCTTTCTACAAATGAAGTAGTGGTAAACATCATCTCTTCAGGTGTAGGTGGCTTAAGTGAAACCGATATCAGCCTAGCGCAGTCTTCGGAAGCAGTAATTATTGGCTTTAACGTACGTGCCGATGCCTCAGCAAGAAGATTTGCACAAGAATCTGGTACAGAGATTCGTTACTACAGCATTATCTACGAACTAATTGATGATGTTCGTGACGCAATGAGTGGTCTACTCAAGCCAGAATTACGTGAAGAGCTTGTTGGTATTGCAGAAGTTAAGGATGTCTTTACCGGTTCAGGCTTTGGTAATATCGCGGGTTGTTTAGTGATTGAAGGTAAAATCAAAAAAGATTTGCCAATCCGTGTATTACGTAAAGATGTCGTTATCTATGAAGGTCATCTTGAATCACTTCGTCGCCATCAAGACAATGTAAAAGAAGTGGCGATGGGTACCGAATGTGGTATTGGTGTTAAAAACTACGATGATGTTCGACCAGGTGATCAAATCGAAGTATTCACACGCACTGAAATCGAAAGGAAACTAGAGTCTAGCTAAACCAGCTAGAGAAACGAATATGCCTTACGATTATTCACGCACAGACCGCATTGGTGAGCAAATCAAACGAGAGCTTTCCATGCTAATTCGCAACGAGATCAAAGATCCGCGCGTTAGCATGGTAAGCATTCTTGATGTTGAAATCACCAAAGACTTATCTAAAGCCAAAGTCTACTTTGATGCCTTAAATCAGGATGAACACGAGGCTTGCGAAAAAGGTTTAAACAGTGCAGCCGGTTTTCTACGTAGAGAACTCGGTCACACAATTAAACTACGCAACACCCCTTCCCTGACGTTCATCTACGATGACACAGAACAGAAAGCTAACGACCTATCTGTCTTAATAGATAAAGCCGTTTCCTCTGATAAAAAGTCCTCAGATGCAGACAAAGAAGACTAATCTTGGCCAGACGCAAAGGCAATGATGTCGATGGTATTTTACTCCTCGATAAACCACTAGGTAGAAGCTCTAACTCCGCACTACAAAAAGTGCGCTATCTATTTAACGCTAAAAAAGCGGGGCATACCGGTAGTCTAGACCCTTTAGCAACAGGTGTCTTACCAATATGCTTCGGTCAAGCCAGCAAGGTTACTCCCTACCTTTTAGATGCTGATAAAAGCTATCGCTGCACAGCACAACTCGGTATCACAACAACAACGGGAGATAAAGAAGGTGAGGTTTTACAAGAACGTGACGTTACAACATTTAGTGAATCGGATGTCGAAACCGTTTTAGACAATTTTAGGGGGCCTATTCAACAGATTCCCCCCATGTATTCCGCACTAAAACATAACGGCCAACCCTTATATAAACTAGCGCGACAAGGCATCGACATTAAACGAAAACCGCGCGATGTAACCATCTTTGAATTGATATTAATTGAAAAAACTTATGACAGTATTACCCTAGATGTCAGATGCAGCAAAGGCACCTATATCCGTACGCTGGCACAAGATGTCGGTGAAGCACTTGGATTTGGAGCACACCTAAGCATGCTTCGAAGAACCCATGTTTCCCCCTTTAATTGCGATAAACTCTACACAATAGAAGACATTGAAAATCTGGCAGAAAATGGAGAACTGGATGAAGCCCTATTACCCATCGATACCGCCCTTCAAGAATTACCTAGCCTAAAACTCAATGAGAAAGAAACAAATTTACTGAGAAATGGTATCAAAGTAAAAAAAGCAGAAACTCCAGACTCAAACATGATTAGGCTCTACAACCAAGATAATACATTTATTGGTATCGGGAAACGCTCACAGAATGAAAACAATGAGGTGTACATTGCTCCTCGCAGATTAATGAATACACAAACACCCTTAACCCCAAAATAAACCCAAGCAGAAAACTAAATACAGCGTATAAACTATCCAATCCACCCCCCTACTTTAAGGCTATTTTTAGCCATACCCCCGTACTTATAGAGACTTTTTCCTTTGTTGATTTAGGCAAGCAATGAATGTTTAGAGAGACCTTTGCACAAAGCGTATGGTGAGAGATCGTATAACGAGATAAAGAGAAACATACTTTTCCAAATTTTTCTAAAGGATGGGAAATAGCAGAGCTATTGACTGAGTTTTTAGGGGAAAGCTGGGAAATTCAAGCCCTTTTTATCCGGCTAATTGTCCCCGTACCTCTTTGTGCAAAACTCTCCTTGCATCTAATTCATCAGTAATGATGCAACGCCATGAAAAAATAAGTAATATACAGACAAGCCACAAAGAAGAAATAACAGAAAGGAACACAAATGAATAACAGCAAGCTCTACTCAGAATTACTCACCAATCTGGGCGAGGATGTCGAGCGTGATGGCCTTATTAAAACCCCCGAACGCGCAGCAAAAGCCATGGCGTTTCTAACCAAAGGTTACCAAGAAAGTCTGGATGACATTATTAATGGTGCAGTATTTGATTCAGATAACGATCAAATGGTGATTGTTAAAGATATTGAAGTCTATTCCCTGTGTGAACATCACTTATTACCCTTTGTCGGCAAGGTACACGCAGCCTATTTACCCGAAGGCAAAGTCATTGGTCTATCAAAAATTGCCCGCATCACAGACATGTACGCAAGGCGTTTACAAATTCAAGAAAACATGACCAAACAAATTGCCGAAGCCATTAAATATGCAACAGGCTCCAAGAGTGTCGGCGTTGTTATCGAAGCACAACACTTCTGTATGATGATGCGTGGCGTAGAAAAACAAGGCTCATCCACCATATCATCAATGATGCTAGGCACATTCCGTAATGACGCCAGAACACGTGAAGAATTTTTGAATCTTATTAATAAATAAGCCAACACAGATCTTTCCACCCCCCTACTTGTAGACACTTTTTTGACTTTCGCTTCAAAGATCCACTACATATCACTGGCAAAAATAAATGTCTTACCTCTGTGTGCCAATGGTAAATTGAATTGAATATTTTTTGTCATTTGTAAAAAACTGCCCCAAAGGTGGGGGGTGGCTTTTTAAAATGGTCTTGGGATGTTTGTAGGGCAGCAATGGCCTAATGGCTATCTTAGTAGTTGGATAGTCTTGGGTTTTCAAGGTAGATTAACTACAGTGAAAACCTGGAATAATAATGTCTATTTCTATTTAGCTGTCCAGCCACAATCAATTTTCCAGTTAGACCCTGTAATAGATGCTCCTTTATCAGAACACATAACAAGCACTAAATTAGCCACTTCACTTGGCTCTATTAAACGCTTTATTGCAGCAGGTTCAAGCATGACTTTTTCTACAACGTCTTCCTCTGATATATTTCGTGTTTGTGCCTGATCAGTAATTTGATTCTCAACCAAAGGGGTACGAACATAAGCTGGGCTAAGTGCATTTACAGTAATGCCATGCTCACCACCCTCTAAGGCGGCTGTACGGGTTAATCCAATTAAGCCATGCTTGGCTGAAACGTAAGCTGATTTATAGGGAGAAGCAATTTCACTATGCACTGAGGCAATATTTATTATACGACCCCATTTTTGCCTTTGCATAGTTGGCCATACATATCGTGTTAATAAAAATGGTGCTGTAAGAAGAATATGAATCATTTCATCCCACGTATCTTCTGGAAAATTTTCAATGGGTGAAATATGTTGGTAACCACCATTATTTACCAATACATCGATACGACCAAATACTTCCAATGTATTATCAATAAGGTTTTTACAAGAGTCTCGGTTAGCTAAATTTGTCTTAGTAAAATAACACCCCAGTTCAGCTGCTAATTGATTTCCCTTATCTTCATTCAAATCTGCAATTACAACATCATAGCCCTCACCTATTAATGCTTCCACACAAGCCTTTCCAATACCACTTGCACCACCTGTAACTATTGCACATCTTTTCATTTTAAAACCCCTTAATTATCCATCAAACTAGACGTGCAAATTATTAAATCTTTTTACTCTTTGCACAAACAGAAAAGCCCCAATAAATCGGGGCTTTCTTAATGAAAAAAATACTATGAGACCTTTGCATAAAGAGTATAGCGAGAAAAAACAAGTATACCTCCCATCTTTTCCATAAAAATAAGATGAATAGTAAGGCTATTAGCCGATTTTTAAGAAAAATCAGGAAATTCAAGCCCTTTCTTTTTATCCATCATATCTCTTCATACAAAAGTCTCACTCTCTTATTTTTTCTTTGCTTCTGCTCTTTCATGAGCTTCTTTAATAACTTCTTCTGCAACATTCTTCGGACAAGGCATGTAATGTGAGAACTCCATAGAGAACTGACCACGACCCGAAGTCATTGTACGCAAGTCACCGATATAACCAAACATTTCAGAAAGTGGCGCATCAACTTTGATTCGTACTCCTGTTGGTCCAGCTTCCTGAGACTTAATCATGCCACGACGACGATTCATATCACCAATAACATCACCCACATGATCTTCTGGCGTAAATACATCAATCTTCATGATAGGTTCGATTAGCTGAGCACCTGCTTTAGGCATTGTCTGACGGAAAGCACCTTTTGCTGCTAATTCAAACGCCATGGCAGAAGAGTCAACCGCATGGAAAGCACCATCCATCAATGTCACTTTCAAGTCAAGACAAGGATAACCAGCAAGTACACCTTCATCCATCATGCCTTTGAAAGCCTTTTCAATTGCTGGCCAGTATTCGCGCGGAACATTACCACCAGTTACCTTAGATTCGAATACATAACCCTCACCTGGCTCTGCTGGCTCAAGAATATAATCAATTTTACCAAACTGACCAGAACCACCTGACTGCTTTTTATGTGTATAGCTATCTTCAACTCGCTGCGTAATTGTTTCACGGTATGCAACCTGCGGTTTACCTACTTCAACATCTACACCATGAGTACGTTTAAGAATATCAATTTTGATATCCAGGTGAAGCTCGCCCATTCCTCTAAGAATTGTCTCGCCTGAATCTTCATCAGTTTCCACGCGGAAAGAAGGATCTTCTGCAACCATTTTACCAATTGCAACACCCATCTTTTCAGAACCACCTTTATCTTTTGGTGATACGGCAATTGAGATAACTGGATCAGGAAAAACCATTGCTTCAAGTGTAGAAGGATGCTTTGGATCACATAATGTATGCCCTGTTTGAACATTCTTCATGCCAAGTACAGCAACGATATCACCTGCCTGAGCAGATTCTAGTTCGATACGATCATCAGCTGACATTTCTACGATACGACCAATTCTTTCAGTCTTACCAGTAAATGAGTTCAATACTGTAGAACCTTTCTCTAATTTACCTGAGTAAACACGTAAGAATGTTAATGCGCCGTATCGGTCGTCCATTATTTTAAATGCTAAAGCACGTAATGGCTCGTCTGCATCTACAATAGCATATTCACCAGTCTCATTACCTTCTTCATCAGTAAGTGGCTGTGGATCAACTTCTTGTGGGTTAGGTAGGTAATCAACAACGGCATCCAATACTAACTGAATACCTTTGTTCTTAAATGCAGAACCTGTATATGTTGGGAAGAATGCTAACTCACGTGTACCTTTACGGATACATGCTTTGATTGTATCCATATCAGGCTCATTACCTTCCAGATACTGTTCCATTGCGTCATCATCTTGCTCTACAGCAGTTTCGATAAGCTTCTCACGATATTCTTCAACTTGATCTACCATATCTGCTGGTACATCTTGAATTTCGTACTTCATTGGATCATCTGACCCATCCCATACCCATGCTTTTCGTGTTAATAAATCAACAACACCTGTAAAATTATCTTCAATACCAATTGGAAGAACCATAACTAAAGGATTTGCACCTAGTACATCTTCAACCTGCTTTACAACTCTGTAAAAATCAGCACCAATACGGTCTAACTTATTGACAAAGATAACACGAGCAACTTCTGATTCGTTTGCATAGCGCCAGTTAGTTTCTGACTGAGGCTCAACACCACCAGATGCACAAAATACGCCTATACCACCATCTAGTACTTTAAGAGAACGATATACCTCGACAGTAAAGTCAACGTGACCTGGTGTGTCGATGATATTCATACGATGATCTTTCCAGAACGCACTGACTGCTGCTGACTGAATTGTGATTCCACGCTCAGCCTCTTGTTCCATAAAGTCGGTAGTTGATTCACCATCGTGAACCTCACCAATTTTGTGAATTTTACCCGTGAGACTTAAAATACGCTCAGTTGTAGTTGTTTTACCCGCATCTACGTGTGCAAAGATGCCGATATTACGATATTTTGATAGGTCTGCTGACATGACTATACTCTGTGTTATTACTCTTAATTAAAAGTTGTAGTCAAGCTGCATATGACGCAACAGCAATAACTACGCTTTGTTTAATGCTTATATTTTTTAGTAGCCGTATCAAATCAGCTAACTAAATTATAGGCAGGTTGAAAAAACGCGGTATTATATAGTAAAGCATTGATAGGATATAGAGAAAAGAACAATGATTTTATGCTTTTTTTTAACACGATTATCAAACAGAAGAATAGGTTCATTAATCAGTTTATTCTTCAGCTTCGCTCCATTAGAATCATCTACGAAAATAACTATCAACTCCCATCACCTTTAAATGATGAATTCAGTATCTAATTCACACCAAATCCATGGATATAAAAATGCAATATACGTTAAACCATTCTGACTCGCCTGCAAATAACCCAGATGATTGTATCGTCGTGCCTGTATTTAGTCACAATGAAAAAGCAGAACTTCATCTGGCAGCAAAAAATGTGGACAAAGCCTGCTCTGGAAAAATAAGTCAATTTATTGAAACGGGTGACTTCAAAGGCTCACTAGAAGAAGTGCATCTATTTTATGGACTTGATGGCATTAAGGCATCAAGAGTAATGCTTGTCGGCTGTGGAGAGAAAAATAAATTTGACCTACCAAGTCTTAACAAAGTCACTAAAGCCGCTGCAAAAGCATTAAAATCATCCACGTCATCTTCAGTCAGCCTTTATTTCGCCGATGTATTTAAACCTAAAAAGATACAACGTGCAGTAACCCAGATAATCATTGCCTATGCAGATAATGACTATCAGCTACTTGATTATAAAAGTGAGAAAAAATCTCCAAGTAAACTAGATAAAGTCAGTATCGCATTTACTAACACATCAGATAAAGTGAACAAAAGGTCTGAGCTCGGTATTTTGTATGGAACCTCTATTGCTAAAGGCATGAAATTATCTCGCGATCTGGCAAATCACCCTGGCAATATATGTACACCCACCTTTATTGCTAACGAAGCTAAAACTGTCGCTAGAGATTATTCATCAATTGACATTGAAATTATTGAAGAAGCTGAGATGGAAAAAATGGGAATGGGGTCATTCTTATCCGTTAGCAAAGGCAGTGATGAACCAGGAAAAATGATTGTTCTCAAGTACACAGGTGCCAAAGACAAAAATCAAGCACCAATTGCCTTAATAGGTAAAGGAATAACATTTGATACTGGAGGCATATCTTTAAAACCTGGCGCAAAAATGGATGAAATGAAATTCGACATGTGTGGCGCCGCTGGAATGCTAGGAACGCTTAAAGCCTGTGCCGAAATGAAGTTACCTTTAAATATTGTGGTTGTTTTAGCTGCCGCAGAAAATATGCCCAGTGGTAGAGCCTCTAAACCTGGGGACATTGTTACTTCGATGTCCGGTAAAACTATCGAAATACTCAATACAGACGCAGAAGGTCGACTCGTTTTATGTGATGCACTCACTTATGTAGGAAAATATAAACCAGAAATTGTTATAGATGCGGCAACACTCACAGGAGCCTGTATCGTTGCATTAGGCCACCATATCTGTGCTGTTTTATCAAATAACGATGGTTTAGCTGACGATCTCATAAAAGCAGGTAACACTATCAATGATCGTGCCTGGCAATTACCTATGGGTGAAGATTACAAAAAACAACTGAAAAGCTCTTTTGCTGATTTAGGTAATATTGGTGGACCTGCCGCAGGGACAATCACCGCTGCATGTTTTCTTTCTGAATTTACTAAAGAGTACAAATGGGCACACCTTGATATTGCAGGAACGGCGTGGTCTGAAAAAGACGCAACAGGAAGACCTGTGCCACTATTATCACAATATTTAATTAATAAAGCTTATAAATAGAGACTTTAATGACTGAAATAAACTTTTATGTCAGCAAAGAGCAAGGTCTTGAGCACCGACTTGCTGTTGTCTATCGTTTAGTTAATCTAGCCATAAACAGGAGTCTGTGTGTGCATATTCACACAGACTCCGAATCATTGAGTAAAACAGTGGATGAATTCTTATGGAAAAATGACATTTTAAGCTTTATTCCACACTCAATTATTTCTGCTGAAGATAATCAAGATACGACAACAAAAGTCAGCAAACTCGATAAAGTGAGTATTTCTCATAACTTTGAGCCTATTGAACATTGTGATTACTTGATCAATATGTCATTAGAACGACCCTCTTTTTTTTCAAGATTTATAAAAGTTGCTGAAATATTAGACACTGAAGATAAAATTCTAACCGCTGGTCGCAAACGATATTCCTTCTATCGAGATCGTGGATATACTCTTGGATACCATAAGCTGTAACTTCTAATCTATCAATAAATTATAATGAAAAAGCACTCCAACATTCCCATGGTAACCAAATTAGTAGCCGCGGGGGATCCTAGACTCAAAGCATTAGCCGCCACAGCTAAAAAAAAGAGTCAGCATTCGAATGCGTTACATATTGATGAATTAAATCAAAGAATCAATGAGCTTGAAAATGCAATAGGTCAAGATAAATCAGACCCTATTGGAAGAGCTTTTGCAATAAGGGCTGAAACAAACCAAAAACCCAAGTCAAAAAGAAAAATTACAGGCAAATAAAGACCTTTGCATGAAGAGTACAGGATGAAGAATACTTCATACCGAAGAAGCCACTCACAAAAGCCCCATTTTTTAAAAATCTAACTACTTTTAAATACTCGAAGACTTTGATAAACCTACCAAGCGTGTCAATTTCAAGGCGCACAGAAAGTGGCGTTTATACAGAGTAAATAAGCATTTTGAGCACCGCGCAACGCAGAAATTGGCTCACACAGGTGGTTTTGCAAAGCCTTCTAGTCATTAATAAGTATATTTGATAGAATCTAACCATGATGAAAAATCTTGCCATACATCACGCTCTGCGCCTGAAAGAATGCCCCGAAGAAATGGCGTGGCTTTGTTTTCCGAACTCCGAATTACCAGAAGGTATTACGGAATTATTGCGCTTATGCAACTCAAAAAAGCAACTAGAAGAATTTGCTCAGATACATGGCTTAAGTAGCGACACACTTCGCAAATCGTTACTTAACTTTGTAGAGAAGGTAATGGTTGTTGATGGTAACAGTGATGAAAAAATTCTAGGTGTAAAAGCTGTAAATATAAGCTCTGCAGGCTATATCGAATCAGAAAAAATAGTAAAGCAGCACTACCAACTTTTAATGAGAATTTTTCATCCAGATATTAATCCAAACCCAGAAACAACAAAATTTGCAACGCTTATTACCAACGCCTATACACATTTAAAACAAAAACGTGCCGATCATAAAGAACATATAACTGTATCTGAGTATCGCAAACCTCCAAAGAGCTTTTACAGCGCAACTCAAAAAACAGAGATGCATATATCGCACACGAAAAGTGCGATGGCTATTATTTCCGCAATCACCCTATTTACTTTAGTGGCAATGGTAGGTTATTTTTACGATCCAGCAAAATCAGAGCTCATTACCACCGATATAGAAGAATCATCACAAAAACGAGGGGCTACTGAACAATCCAATTCTATTAGAAAAGCTGCCATCAGCACTACAGTTGATATCTCTGATAAAAAGTTGCAAGCCATGCTAAAAAAACTCGAAGATGCTTATGAGAATGGTCGTATCGATATTATTAAGCCAATACTCGCGAATACACCTGAAATAAAAAATCAAACTGACCAACAACTCAACGATAAACTGGAAACACTTTTTGAAATCACCAGTGAAAGAAAAATGGTATTATTTAACTTTGACTGGAAGAATATTTCTAGTGGTATTCAGGGACAGGGAAAATTTCTTTCTCGTTATCACTTAAATGGTGAAGAAAAATGGCTAACCAGAGAAGGCATAGCAACAATTACTCTGCTAAAAAATGGCAACAAATTAAGCATTAATCAACTGGAACTAAAAAATAGCTCAATTGAGCAATAACACTAAACGCCATATTTTTAGAATTTGTGCACTAGCAATCTATTATCACCATGTTACGTATCGCTGATATTCAACTTAGCTCACTTCGAACACTTCTTGCCAAATATACACTAGAACTAAAGATCATCGGTCCATCTGAGGAAATTCCCGGTAGCTACTGGGGAGACTCAGAAGCAGGCCTGATCAAAAATCAGCTCTTTGTTCGAGAAGATACCCCGATACATTCAGCACTTCATGAAGCATCTCACTATATTTGCATGGACCAACAACGTCGAGAGAACTTAGATACTAATGCTGAAGGTGATTACGATGAAGAAAATGCCGTATGCTATTTGCAGATTATTCTAGCTGAAGACATACCAGAGATGGGAAGCTTAAAAATGATGTCAGATATGGATGAATGGGGTTACACATTCAGACTTGGATCAGCGAAAGACTGGTTCGAAAAAGATGCTGAAGATGCACGGGAATGGCTATTAACATCCAATTTACTCGATACTAAAAACCTGCCTAGCTATCAATTAAAAACGTAATACGTAATACGCTACTAACCTATACAGCCTGATTGAAATACAAGAAGGCTTTACAAAACCTTCTACAACTCACTCAAAATACAAAGGTGACTGTTTCGAAAACAAAACACCCTTCATAATCGAAGGGTGTTTTTATTATTTTCTAGAGAAAAAATTAAAGTAAAAGCTCTCCATCACTAAAACTTATTTTTTCTATATTGAGTAGCGTATCTTTACCATCACGCGAGGCGTTGCTGTCAGTCACACTGGTACTGCCATCAGATTCATTGATTACCGTGTACTCCGCTTGTGGACCTTGGTAGATCACTGTATCACTACCGTCTTTACCATCGAAGCGATTGTTGCCTGCATTGCCAATGAAAATATTATTTTGTGCATTGCCATTAATATTAGCGTTATTATTACCCATCAATTGTATATTCATGAGAAAGCGTGATTTATAGGTATAGGGTTTAGTGGTATCCAGTTCCATTTCAAAGGTACCGTTATATGATGCATCCATGCGCACGGTTCGTGTTACATATTCACTGAAATACTTACGTGGAGAATCACCACCAATCAAAGCCCAGCCTTTCGTATCCATGGTTTGTATTTCTTCACGTGATTGTGGCGTATATAAATCGTACGAACCTCCAGGACTTGCTTTACCTGTAAGGCCATAATAAGTATCAACTAAAGAGGCTAAATATTCTTGAGTAAGACTATTTTCTGTGTGTAATTCCTTTAGCCAATTAATAGCATTACTTGCCCATAAGCCACTCTGAGTACCTACGCCTGCGGCAAGTACTCCTGGAGCGATCGCATCTTGCATGGCTGCTCGAATTTCAGCTTGATACGTTGTTAATAGCACACCATTACCACCGTTTGCACCATCGACACCAATACCCGTATCGTGCATTAGGTGTAGGATTTCTTCATAAGCCGCATCACGAGGCTCTCCACTGAAGTATTCACTTGAGCCTTCAATAATATTCTCTGTTTGAAATAAAGTTTGGCCATCAGCAGGGGCAGAACCCGTATCCGAGCCATTTGGCATAATTAATGTAGCATTATTATTAGCCATTGAATTAAATACGGCTGTTTTATCAGCACCATATTCTGCATTAGGTACATTCCTTAAATAAAAAGCCAGAATACGGCGTGCCCTTACCATCTGCTCATTGCTAATTTTATCTTGAGCATAGAAATGGATAGCTTTACCATTGGGTGCAGTCAGCTTGGTATACTTGCAAAACTTACTTTTGTATTGGTTTGCAGCATTAGAGGGTAATGCTGTAATTCCTAATGACATCCCTGCAGTGATATGCTGTGGGCAACTATTGATACTTGTTGTCGTAGGAGTTGTAGGAGTTGTAGGAGTCGTAGGAGTAGTGGATTCATTTGATGTCGTATCAGAATCGGATGAGCCTGATCCCCCGCAGGCAGTTAAAAATAATGTTATAGTTGAAACGGTAATTAATTGATGAAACCTCATAGGTCTATCCTCATTATTGGTGTTTAGTTAAAGACGGGCACATTAAACCAAGCTCTCTTTTAATAATCTGTAACAAAATTGTAAGCGAATGTAAGCGTTTAAAATCAATGGCAAATAAAAAACAAAATAGCGTCGTTTTAATCGAAGACGATGATGATCTGCGTAAAATGTTACATGGCTTTCTTCAAGATGAAGGATTCGCTATCAAATCCTTTGCTGATTTTTCAGAGTTCTCTCCCCTTCTAGAAACAGCGACCGATTACCCTGACCTTTTTATTCTCGACTTAATGCTACCGGGGAAAAATGGCATCGAGATTAGTCAATATCTTCGAGAATATTATCAAGGACCTATATTGATAATTACGGCGCAAGATAATGAGCTATTAGAAGTAACCGCGTTGAATGAAGGAGCGACTAGTTATCTCCAAAAACCCATACGACCACATCTTTTATTAGCCCATATCAATGCGTTACTGCGCCAATTTAACAACAACCCAAAATTGGATGAACACATACCGATCAAACATTCAGCATTAACTATAAATGTTGAAGCACAAAGTGTCCGCTTGAATGATGAAGTACTTAATTTAAGCTCTTCGGAATTTGAATTAATCTACTTGCTTTATCAACATGCTGGTCAAATAGTAAGTCGTGACTTTATTTTAAACAATATTAGACAGTTAGAATATGATGGATTAGACCGCTCGATAGATATGAGAATTTCAAGTATTAGAAAAAAGCTAAATGATACAAAGCCTCCTTATAAATTTATAAAAACGGTTAGAGGCAAAGGCTATATATACGCTAAAAATAATTAGCTTACTTTTGCTTACAGTAACTCTCATCATTGCGACGTATACTGTGTGCACTCCTATCTCATTATTAACTGTATCATTATGTTTCAAAAACTTAGCTTATTTTGGCGCTACTTCCTAACGGGATTTATTTGTATTCTTCTATCATCCGTTTTGACCTACCTGGTTATTTCTGTAGCAGAGGAGCAAGATAATCAACGCACTTTTAAAGAAGAGACAAAAGAGGTTTTAAGCAATATAGAAACAGCAGCTATTTCACAGTCGTTGAATCAAATTCTGCAACATCCTGATATTCCTTTTGATATTAAAATAGAGAATCAAAACAAGGCACAAAATACACTCAATCAAATTATCGAACTCAGTGAAAATCATTACCAAATTAGCTATTACAGCCAATCGTTACAAAAAGTGCTAACACTCAGTGATAAGGTCGAATTTGAATATGAATACGACGATGATGATCATTATGACAATTTAATCAGTTTAGTCGAACGAATGGTGTGGATTTTAGCCATCATTACTCTGTTAGCCTCGGGGTTTTATATCATTAGTAAACAAATCTACAAGCATATTCAACAATTAGTTCATGCGAGTGAAAAAATTAGTCTTGGAGAGTTTTCGACCCATATCCCAACAGACAGTCCCGAGCCGATTCGCCAAATTGCAAAACAGTTAAATAAAACACGCGATAATATTCAACACCTAATACAAAAAGAAAAAATACTTGCCTACGCCATTCCACATGAATTGCGAACACCTGTGAGTAAAATACGTCTGGCATTAGATTTAAGCCGAAAAAACAAGACTGTCGCAGATTACCAATTACTTATAGAAGATTTAGACAACTATACCGATGAGTTGGAAGGGTTGATTACCCAGTTAATGGACTTAGCCCAAAGTGAAGCTAAACTGACGTACACAGAAATAGCATTAACCGAAGAACTAACTACCCTGAAAGAAGAATATTCACGACAATTTCCAAATAAAAGCATTGTATTGGAAAGTGATGTTAAAACGATAGTGAGTTCAAAAGCCAAGCTTAGCTTAATTCTTAATAACCTCATGCAAAATGCAGCAAACTATAGTGACCGGCAAATTCATATTTTAGTCACAGAGGATAAAGAAAATACCACCATTATTTTTTCAAATGATGGTGAGAAAATACCGGAGAATGAAATGTCTAATATTTTTGACCCATTCTATCGCCTAGAAAAAAGTCGGAATAGAAAAACAGGAGGCGCAGGCATAGGCTTGGCCCTAGTAAAGCAAGCAGTAAACCAACTAGGAGGTGTAATAGAAATAAATCAAGACAGCAAATTAGGTACAATCTTTAAAGTTACCCTAGTCAAAATTGACTCACAAAAAATACAAAAATTATAGCCACCTGTTTAAGTTGGTTTTTCCCAACCACCCCCCTACTTTCAGGCACTTTTTTGTATAAGTCGCTTTAATAAACCATTTGGTATGATTAAGTCGTGGGGAGGAAAACGATTTATGAATACACGCATTTTTCGCTACACAAGCGTTGTGCGTAAACAAAAACATTAAAATGAGAAATTAACATGAGAAATAAAATATTAGTTTCAAGCCTGTTTTTTCTATTCACTGGAATTATATTCTTGTTTATAGAAAATACTTTCTACCAATATGTAGATGAAAAAGGGATTCTTCACGAAAGTCTTTTTCTTCCTTTAGGTACACTCTCTTTCATTATTGGTTCTCTCTTACTTTTTATCTTTTTATTCAAAAAGATACGGCAATGATTGTTTACTAAAAGGCTTTGATAAACCTACCGAGCGTGTCAGTTTCAAGGCGCACAGAAAGCGGAGTTTACACAGAGTAAATGAGCATTTTGAGTACCGCGCAACACAGAAATTAGCTCACACAGGTGATTTTACAAAACCTTCTACTAAAAAACCTAATATCTAAAGCCACAGGGTCAAATGTCAACTAATAGAAAAAATCAAATACCCAGAATTCTATCTTGATAAAGATGTCAAGACCTTAACCTTTAGGAAAAATTTAAAAATTAGATACCCATTAATATTCCTGCTTTTAGTAATTAACCCGTTAAACCCTTACTATTTGAAGCCATCCCCCCACTTATAGGCAGTTTTTTGACTTGAGCTAAAAACTCACTGGTTTCTTTGAGTTACTTTCTAAATAATGAATGTCTTTTTTCGCTAGATTAATCAGCTACTGATTAAGAAAACTCAAACATTATTGAGGTATCTATATATCCTGATTTTTACTTAAAAAATAATGTCTACTTGTGATGCAGAAATATTTAGCTCCCCCCAATCTCCAGAGAGATTATAAACCTCATTACTTATTTTCCGAAATACATCAATGTTCCCATAATCCTCTTCATCATTAGCATCACGAAAGTACAAATCAGATTTTTTCATCCAATGAACAGAAGAAACCCCAGAAAAAAGCAACTTCCCCTTACGATAGCAATATTGTTCGCCAACTTTTTTTTCCTCAAATAAAGGATGATCTTCTGTTAAAACAAACTCCATATCAAAGACAAGCTCAGTATCTGACTCAGATATTTGAAGCACAAAGCTATCTTCCAAATACACACCAGAAAACCCTACAAACTCATAATAATTACTCATTACAACCCTTTACAAATCATAATCAATTGTATGTAGTTAATAATTAAGACATCCAAGATTTAATCATCAAAACCAAGCCGCTTCACTTATCCTCAAAAGTAGTGAAAAAAGTGGAGGTCAAATTTCAACTAATCTCATGATTAAAATGACACCCCCCACCTTTGGGGCAGTTTTTTCTTAAGCTAGAAACTCACTGGTTTCTTTCAGTTACTTTCTAAATAATGGGCATCCTTTTTTATTAAGTATCATCTTGTGGTAGTGTTTCATTTGCTGGTTGGTTCTAAGCCTACGTCTTTTTCGTGTCTAAGATGCTAAAGAGTTAAACTATATCCTAACTAATAAATTACAGGTAAACAATGAAACTGCTATTGGGTTGGATTCTTATCTCATCAATATTGTCTCTTACGATAGTATTAAATGCTCATAAAGTTATCCCTGTTGGTGAACATACAGCTAGTTACTATATTACTACCACAGAGTTACATACTCTTAATGAACTATTAAAAGTTAAATCTATCAATAAGAATGTAATTCAATCTCTAATTAATGACAAAAAAAGACCTTTTAAAGGTGTTGTAATTGGTGCACAAATTGAATCAATACCTAAGGACTTTATTTTCTTATCTTTACTCATTTTAAATGCCTTAAATATCATATTTATATTAATCAGCTTTTTGTATATTAGAAATAAAGCGATAAGAAATTAAACGTACAGAGTTTTAAAAAGAACTCGAATAAACCATTGAGCCCTTGGTATGTAGTGGTCAAGTAAAAACTGCCTATAAGTATGGGGGTAGCTATTTAGTTATAGTGGACTTAACCTATGATGGTAAAATCAAATAAAAATAATGAGTCGAGTTCAGTGCCTATTCATCCGTGTTGTGGGAGTATTGAGCTTGTTTATCGATCACCCCTCTACACTTTCATTTAAGAATGCAGTTTCATTTTAAGAAGACAGTGATAAAAACGAATGAAAGCCTATGAATAATTCACTTAAAGCAACGTTACTTTCGGCCTTGGTATTACCAGGTGCAGGACAAATTACGTTGAAACATTATTTTTCTGGTGCTGTGTTTGCTTTAACCTCATTGATTGCTTTATTTGTTATCTTGGTAAAATTTATTAAATTTTCTACAACCATTGCGACAAAGATTAGTCAGGGTGGTTTAGATCAGAGCAGTAGTGGTTTAATTGGTATTATTTCAAACAGCTTGATAGCAGAAGATATGGAAATTATGAGTACTGCCTTTTGGATTTATTTAGGGGTTTGGCTGTTAAGTATTTTTGATGCTTATCGTATCGGAAACCTTGTTGATAAGAAACAGGGCAATAAGAAATAAAGTAGCTAAAGCGGTACTCATTTTAATAAGAGCCCCTTGTACAAGAGAAGTTATTTCATATAAATCGACCGTTTATCAAGATTTATACAATTATATGAACGGGATATGAGAAAGCATTAACATACCTAGTGCAGTTACTTGATTTACTATCAAGGACCTACTAAAGCTGATATGGAAAAGTACAAAAAATATAGAAAGAATAAACTAAAAAATGTTTGAGTCCTCGTTAATGATTTAATGATATTCGATATATTCTCTTATCTACGACTTACCCAAACACAACTAACAATAAAAAATATACATCAAGAATGTATGGAGAGACCGATGAAAATCATTAAATTTTTACCTTATTTATTACTCGCGTGGTCGATATTGACACCACAAGCTTTTGCGGTTGAAGAGGAGCATGTGGCAAAAGTACAGAATGTGATAGAAGCATTTAAAAGTAGAAATACAGCCAGTATCGCTAAATTAGTTTCTTATCCTTTGTATGCGAAAACAAACAGACCTTCAATTAATAATGAACGCGAATTCATTGCGCGCTTCCATGAGATATTTAACCAAAACTTGCTGAATTCTATCGTGTCATCTGATGCACGTAAAGATTGGAATACCGTCGGCTGGCGCGGCATTATGTTGTTCGGTGGTGATTTATGGCTTGATCACGATGGTAATATTTTTTCTGTAAAGCAAGACTCTGTCTATGCGAGTAATAATAAAAACTTACAAAAGAAAACTCAGATAGTTTCAAGAGGTCGTCGTAGTGCGTTACATAGAAGTGTGAATAATTATGCTCAATCTATTCTAGAGTGGAAGACAAATAATTATTACATTCGTGTTGATGAAATGAAAAATGGACGCTTACGTTATGCTTCATGGCCTGTAAATACAAGTACAACAGTGAAGCCAGATATTGTTTTATCTAACGGTCGTTTAGAGGTGGATAAAACGGGGAGAAATCACCGTTATGTATTTAACAATGGTAGTTTTAATTATCATCTAAATGTTAATACGAAGAATCATCAATCACCGGGTTTACTGGAAGTATACAAAGGGAACCAACACTTTCTTAGTGATTATGCAAGAAAAGCGACTAGACACTAGGCTCGTTTGTCTATCCTAGTACACTGAGCTACCCCTACTGTTTATGAGACAAAACTGCCTACAAGTACGGGGGTGGCTTTAAATAGTAAGGTGGTAAATATTGAGGATCATCAGATATCAGGTTACGATGATTTTTTCGATTTTTTTACCATAGAATGAGTAATTAGTGACAAACCCACCCCCCTACTTATGGGCAATTTTTGGACGTTATCGATAATGTAAAAGGAGAGTGCTGCTGGATTTTCATTTTACTTGTCGAATACTGTTAGATAAAGAATAACGCCCGAACTGTAATAAAAATATCAGGAATACATCCAATTCATCGTTGTTTTCACAAGTAACTTGTAAATGATAACAGCCCTGACCGCTAATTTTATACAGGCTTTCGGCTAGTGGGTGGGCGATGATGGCTGCTTCAAACTCATCAAATGCCGGGCTTGCCAAAAATACGGTAATAAAATGTAGTTGGCGGGTTGGTTGGGTAATGGTAAATTTTCCAATTATTCCCGCCTCCACTAATTTATTGACGCGAACTGCAACAGCCTGCGGTGTTAAATGAACTTTTTTACCCAATTCAGACCAACTGAGGCGAGCATTTTCACTCAAATACCGCAGGATTTTCTGGGTTGTCTTATCATTCATTGCGATTGATCCACTATTTTTTCATTTTGAAAATTATCTGTAGGAAACTTTAGGTTTTCACAATTCCTCCACCGTACTTTCATCACTACAATATAGTCTCTTTTAACTCATAATAAAAGGATTGCAAAATGAACAAAGCATTGGTGATTATTGATATACAAAATGACTATTTTACTGGCGGTGCGTACCCACAATTTGAGGCATCCACCCTATTGGAGCCAACTAAAAAAGCGATTGCACAGGCTAAAAAACAGGATTGGCTCGTGGTGTTTGTCAAACATGAATCCCCAGCGGGATTTTTAGTCAAAGGCAGCAGTGGTGCAGAAATTCATCCCGAATTGTTACCATATTTAACTGAAAGTATTACGATTGTTAAACATCATGCCGATGCCTTTTTAAACACAAATCTTGCTGATATTTTACAAACACACAAGATAAGCGAGTTGGTGTTAACCGGTATAATGACGCAGAATTGCATCACCCATACCGCTATTTCCCCACAGGCGGCAAAATATGATATCAGTGTATTTGCCAATGCTTGTACCGCGCCAACACAGATGATTCATCACATTGCCTTAAAAGCCCTAGCTGACAGAGTGACTATCATTGAGCAACTAAAAAATTTGTAATGAACCTTTAATACACTAGTAAGCAAAAAGTCTCTAAATGTAAAATAATTAAGCTTTACCCAATTAGACACTAAAAAATGGCTCAGATGGACTGCATAGAACAACCTATGGCTTCAAAGCACATATCAATATTGAAAAAGACGAGTACATCAAATGCTATGATTTAAGCGCTGGAAACGTACATGACTCATAGGTCTTTAAGAGTCTACTAACAGGAAACGAAAAAGAAGTGTATGCAGATAGTGCTTATCAAAAAACAAGCCATTAACAGAGAAACAAAAAAGAGCCAATCAACAGATCTCAGCCACCCGAAGTATTGTAGAAAGAACGTTTTGGTGTATTAAAACAACCTCATAAAATGGCTAAGGCTCGTTACCTTGGAATAGCAAGAAATAAAGCACATTTAGGATTAATCCGTCTTTGTGACGGAGATAAGGTTATTTATGAGCTTAATACGTTATAAATACAACGCAAAACAAAACAATGATGGGATTAATCGAAAATGACACTGTTTTTGACTTTAGGATAAAATTTTTGAGAACGTGCAAAGGCCTCTGTTTAATAGTATCTTCCCTGCCGGTAGATTGAAGTTTTTTAAAATAAATTTAGGAGAATATTAAAATGACAAGCAAATTATCCAGCACAATGCCTTTTCCAGAACAATTAGAGCAAATTAAAGAAAACATGGGGACTCTTACCAGTGATCAGCCAGATTTAATGAAGGCTTTTGGTGCGCTTCATGCTGCAGGTTCGGCTCCGGGGGCATTAGACACTAAAACTAAAGAACTGATTGCCTTAGCAATAGCGGTGGCCGCTCGCTGTGATGGTTGTATTTCATTTCACACACACGATGCGATGAAAGCAGGCGCAAGTCGTGCAGAGATTACTGATGCATTAGGTGTTTCTATTCTTATGGGTGGCGGTCCGAGTGTAATGTATGCAACACATGTTATTGAGGCAATGGATCAATTTGAAGGTAAAATTGACTAAGTATTGATTGCGCCATCCAATTAATTTACACTATAATAATAGGCGTTTTATTTTTTATAAGGAAAAATCATGATAGATCATCTAAGCACCTACGCTACGGACTATATAGCCACAAAAGCATTCTATGAATCTGTCTTTAAACCATTAAATTACTCGATTCAAATGGAATTTGTTGCAGAGTGGAATCAGGAGTTTCCAACACAACGTATGTGTGCGTTTGGCCCTGAAGGAAAACCAGTATTCTGGATTATTGAAAGCAAGGATGCTTACACCCCACGACACACTGCATTTTCAGCAGACTCACGAGAATTAGTGAATCTGTTTTACGAGGCAGGTATGTTGAATGGTGGTACAGACAATGGCGCTCCCGGGCTGCGCCCGATGTACCATGAGCATTATTATGGAGCATTCCTGATAGACCCTGACGGTAATAATGTTGAAGCAGTATGCCATGCACCTGAATAAATTATTTAAGCCCAGCCATTTATCCTCGGCTATAAGCACATTTTTGGTGCTATAAACATCTATGAATATCACCATAAAAATACTGTTTGTAACATCAGCTCTAGTTTCCCTTACCTCATGTGATCGGTTTTATGACGTTGCTATAACTCTGGCAGATATGAAAGTAGAAGAAATTTTAGACTCAGTTTCAGGTGAAGTCGATGACGTATTAGTTGATCTTTGCTTGATGCCTCCCAAACAAGCAACTGAAATAGAATGTATTAATTCAGTGAAGTCTATCAAAGCAAACTGTTTAAGCGCTGCGGAAGAAAAATGGGAAGGAAAAGTCATGAACAAATCAAACATGGAAGCATTAATCAAAGAATATGTAGACTGCATGTTTAAACGAACCTAAATTCAAAATTTTTATAGATAATTTAATTCTTTTAGATTGCACCCCCACTTATTGCCGTTTTTGACACCGATACGAAAACCCTAGAAACCAGCTTAACCCAAAAACCAGACTCCTAATTAGAAAAGTGTAACCCATCATTTCATTAATACCTTAAAACTAGACAGGAAAGATTTATTATCGCCAATGATTATTTGTATATTTTTTTTATAAGCTAACAGATTAGTAAACCAATAGACATTTTTAACCCTAATATTTTCCCTGTCGGAGCATAATGGTTATCCGCTGTAATTGTACCATTATGTTGCTCAACAATGGTCTTGGCAATAGATAAACCCAAACCATAACCCCCTGTTTTGCGGTTGCGAGAACTGTCTAATCGCACAAATGGCTGAAAAATATCCATACTTTTATCGGTAATTCCAGTGCCATAATCTTTAATGCATATCTGATAGTTGTGCTTATTCCTGACAATATCGACTTCTACCGTGCTACCTGTTTTTGTATGTGATAACGCATTACGGATAATATTTTCCAGAGCACTATGTAACTGCTCTTCATTACCAAAAATTTGCCAATTTAACTTATTTTCTTCACTGTGTAATTTAATATGCTTATCCATATTTTGATATTCATAAACGGCATCATCAATAATTTCAGAGAGTAATTGAATTAAATTAATAGACTGTCGAGCTTCTTGCTGTCCATAAAGTGATAGTTTTTGTAATTGAATAATATGACTAATCAATTCACCCATACGTTGCGTTTCTTTCTCTGCCCTAGTGATATATTGCCTAGATTCAGGAAATTTGTCTTGCACCAACGCCAACGCAATTTGCATACGAGTCAATGGCGAACGTAATTCGTGGGAAATATCACTGAGCATTTGCTTACGTTGTTGCTGACTAATGATTAACTGTTGACTCATTTGATAGAAATCTTTTTCCAGCTGCCCAAGTTCATCATTGCTGGTAATATTAATCTTATTGATTGTTTGTGTTTGGTAATCACCATTGGCAATCTGCTGTGTAGCTTGTTGCAGGCGTTTAATACGAAGAATAAGCATTCTTGTGAGTAAATAGCACACAATAGCGGTAAAAATCACCAATAAGGCCACTCGAATTAATGTGCCTGCCAGACGAGGTGAAAACAAAGGATGAAAAAGCATGGTTGGTTGCATTTGCAAATTAAACACTTGCCCAAAATCAGAAACAACCGTTGTTTCCAAAGCAATACCTTGCTTAGCAAACTCCTTGCTTAAGCGGTGATTAAAGCGTTGATGCATCGGTGATAAGGGGAATTGCTTTCGCCCTAATATTTCATTGGAAAATTCATCGAAAATCAGGATTTGTTGACTGTATTTTGGGGTTTTTTCTAGTAATTTTTTCAGCGTTTCAAGGTCTTCAACTTCTAAGGCGAGGGTTAATTCATCGCGAAAATCGAGCAATTGGCTAATAGTTTGCTGAATGATTTGCGGTGATTGATTTTTCTTAACAAAATATTCAAATTTAATGGATAAAAATACCGTCAGCAAGACAACAAACATCATGCTAAGAAAAAATTTCCAAAATAAGCGACTTTTTAACATGTTACACCGTTAATTGATAACCTTTACCGCGTATGGATTTAATCGCCTCTTGATGATGGACTGACAGTTTTTTCCTCAAGCGCGAAATATGCACATCAAGGCTACGATCAAATGGCGACCATTCACGCTGTAATACTTCTTGTGATAACAAGGACTTATCAACAATATCACCTTTATGTTTTATCAGGATAGACAATAAATCAAACTCTGTACCCGTTAGTGATAACTCAACATCATTAACATAACAGCTTCGTTTTTCATGGTTGAGTTGAAAAATACTTGTCGCTAAGTTCTCTTGACTATTGGGAATGCGTTGATTGCGTTTAATAACCACATTAATGCGAGCCAATAATTCCCTCGGATTATAGGGCTTGCCAATATAATCATCTGCTCCCAATTCCAGGCCAATAATGCGGTCAATATCACTATCCTTCGCGGTGAGCATAATCACCGGCGTATCAGTCAAAGCAGGCAGTTTTTTCAAGAGCGTAATGCCGTCAATTTTAGGCATCATAATATCTAAAATAATCAAGTCATAGCTTTGTTTGGCTAACTTTTCCAGGGCGACTTCACCATCTTCAGCAATATCACACTCAATATTATAGGCAGATAGATATTCACTTAATAAATCGGTTTGTTCGTCATCATCATCGACCAATAATAACTGTTTATTCATTGGGTAAATCCAAAGTTAACAAGAATACGAACAATCATATCACCACTTGCAAGTTATCTTTTTCTTTCGTTACCTTTCTTAACACTTCGTTGCTGTGTGTAAAAAAGCACTTGCTATGATATGTCCATCTCAACGAGATAACAAAGCAATGTAAACTTTAACCTAAGAGGAAAATCTTATGAAAAACAAACTGATCGCAACGCTACTGGCAACTGGCATGGCCGTAACAACAGGTGCAGCATTTGCAGGCGAAAACTGTCCAAACAGTGGTTTTGGCAAATATGGCGGTATGCCAATGAAAATGTACAAACACCTTGATTTGACGAAGCAACAGAACCAACAAATCAAGGAAATTCTTGAAAAGGCACGTCCGAATAAAGCAGAGCATCGTGCCAATAGACAAGCACATATGCAAGCCAGGCAGCAATTAATTCAATCGGAGAACTTGGATGAAAATGCATTGAACCAATTGGCGGAACAAACGGCAGAGCAGGTGAAACAGCGTTTTATTAAACGGGTCAAAAACCAGCATCAAATTTGGGAAATCTTAACGCCCGAGCAACGCCAAGAGGTGATTAAACGGCAAAATAAGCGCATGGAAAAACGTGGTAAACACGGGCAACATAACAAAAAACCGTCTTAGACTGAACTGGCTTTCCGCATAATTTCTGATGATATTGTGCGGAAAGTTAAACCTGCATCATATGAAAAAGCAAGCGAGTAAACTATACAGTTAGGAAATTAATCATGATTACATTTCAATCAAGCAAAATTAAACAAGCACTGATAATCGTCATGACTGTATCAGCAGTAGCTTGTGCTCAAGATAATGGCATAAGCCACACAGCAAAAGAGAAAATAGTAAATTATTAAGTGGTCGATACAGGACAAGTAAAGTTTTTCAGTAATGACAGTAAAATTACACAATCACAGAAAGGTGATGCATTTTACGGACAAGATGCTGAGTTTATCAAAAATACAGCCTCATACACCAACAATGGTGACGGTACGATTACCGATAATGTAACAGGCTTGATGTGGAAAAAATCGTACAATGTGATAAATTATGAGGAAGCAGTAGAAACACTGAAAACATTCAGTTTAGCAGGGCATTCAGACTGGCGCTTGCCAACCATTAAAGAATTGTATTTATTAATGGATTTCACTGGTGCAGACCCTAAATGAATATGAATTTAAGTGATTTAGCTGTACTTATGGGCAGTTTTTACTATGCCTATTTTATTTCCAGGCACCAATTTCAATAAGTTTGCCTACAAAATAATGAGGTGGAATTGCTAAGCGATAACCACTTTGAGGAGAAGTAATGGATAAACCATTCTCATCAAACCTATTTTTGGAACACGTATCATTGAACTCACCTTTGGCATAATATAAGGGACAATTACCCGAATCCCCAGTATTAATAAAAACAAAATAATCAGGATTAATGGAACGCGTTTCGGCCAATAAGGCTGGGGGCAATTTCTCTCGAGATGATTTATTAGATAACTCGTTATTTGCTGGCACTTTAATTTTTTTAGAAAACTGACGATATAAGACTGCAACTTCTTTCGTACCCCAACGCGCCTTTCTTATTTCACCCTTACGCATATCACTAATATCAATAGTAACTATTGTTGCTTGATCTTTTTTCGTATCAATCTGCTTTTCTTCTTCTTGATGAGTAAATAAGGAGTTCACAAAAACCCCCATTAGCAGAAGAAAGCCAAAGAAAAAAAGGGATTTCAAAACGACACGAATAAATAAACGACGATTTTTCATAAATAAAATCAATAGATTTAAAAAAATCAGCCATTATAGGGGAAATACTGGATTAAATAATGACAATCCATGGGAATAATTAGGACAAGACCTACAATCCCTACTAGCGATTCATACCTCAGTCTGTTAGTTTATACCCTTTTTAGTCCTGCAAAATTTAGCCTTATGAATCCCGTTGAAAAACCACGTAAAATACTGATTACCTCCGCCCTTCCCTATGCAAATGGGCCTATCCATTTAGGTCATATGGTCGAGTATATTCAAACAGACATCTGGGCACGCTTCCAGCGTCTTCGTGGCAATAGCTGTATATTCGCGTGGGCAGACGATGCACATGGCACACCGATCATGTTACGTGCGCAACAAGAAGGTATCGAGCCACAAACATTAATCGATAAAATGAAAGCAGAGCATGAACGTGACTTCAACGACTTCATGATTTCATACGATAACTTTCATACAACACATTCTGAAGAAAATAAACATTTCTCAGAAACCATTTATTTAGCAGCAAAAGCCAAAGGCAGTATTGCGACTAAAACCATTAAACAGGCGTATGATCCCGAAGCGAATATGTTTTTACCTGATCGCTTTATTAAAGGTGAATGCCCGCGTTGTGGCACAGCCGATCAATACGGGGATAATTGTGAATCGTGCGGCGCTACTTACTCCACAACCGAAGTCGTTAACCCCTACTCTGTAGTAACAGGCGCGACCCCTATCGAAAAAGATAGCGAACATTATTTCTTTAAAATCAGTGATTATGCAGATTTTCTCAAGCAATGGGTTAATAGTGGCGGCGTACAAAAAGAAATTGCCAATAAAATGAATGAGTGGCTTGAAGACGGCCTGAATGATTGGGATATTTCTCGTGATGCACCTTACTGGGGATTTAAAATTCCAGGCACTGAAGATAAATACTTTTATGTCTGGCTAGATGCTCCCATTGGCTATATCGCCTCATTCAAAAACTACTGTGATCGTGAAGATGTCGATATTGATTTTGACGAATACTGGTGTTCAGAAAGAAATCAAAATAATGAGACAGAGCTTTATCATTTTATTGGTAAAGATATTGCCTACTTCCACACCCTATTCTGGCCCGCTGTTTTAAAATCTGCGGATATGCGTTTACCTACCGCGGTTTTCTGTCATGGATTCCTCAATGTGAATGGTCAGAAAATGTCTAAATCACGTGGCACGTTTATTCAAGCTCGCGTATTTCTAGACCATTTACCCGCAGAACCTCTGCGCTATTACTATGCAGCAAAACTCAGTAATACTGTGGATGATATTGATCTTAACTTAAAAGACTTCCAACAACGTATTAACAGTGATTTAGTCGGAAAAGTGGTAAATATTGCTTCGCGTTGTGCAGGGTTCATCAGCAAAAAATTTGATGGTCAACTTTCTGCAAGCCTCGCAGATAAAGCCTTATACCAGCAGTTTATTGATGCGAGTGATTCAATTGCCCAAGCCTATGAAGGTCGCCGTTACAGTAAAGCAATACGTGAAATCATGGCATTAGCCGATCTTGCTAATCAATACGTTGATGAGCAGCAACCTTGGTTACTTGCAAAAGATGAAACGCGCCAGAAAGAGGTTCAAGACATTTGCTCCTTGGGTATCAATATGTTCCGCGCCATTATGATCTACCTAAAACCTGTAGTACCTGAATTGGCTGCAAAATCAGAAGACTTCCTCAATACAGGTGAATTAACATGGCATGATATTGCCACCCCCCTACTTTCAAGCAAAATTAAGAAATTCAAACCACTGATGACACGTATCGAGGAAGATAAAGTCGATGCCATGTTAGAAGCAAACAAACTCTTACTCGCAGAAGCGGCAGCCTTGCAAGGTGATACAAACAATAAAAGCAGCAAGACAACAAGCAAAGAAACGGATACTCAGATGCATGAAACAACAGATGAAAATGACCCAATCAGCCCAAGCATTGAGTTTGATGATTTTGCCAAGGTTGATTTACGTGTTGTTAAAATCTTAAAAGCCGAACATGTAGAAGGTGCGGATAAACTACTCCAGCTCACCTTAGATCTTGGCGAGGGGGGAAGCAAAGGCCAGCGTAATGTCTTTGCGGGTATCAAATCAGCTTACGACCCCGCTGACCTTGAAGGAAAAATGACCGTCATGGTAGCAAACCTAGCTCCACGAAAGATGCGCTTTGGCGTGTCCGAAGGAATGGTTTTAGCAGCAGGGCCTGGGGGTAAAGACATCTTTATACTCAATCCAGATGAAGGTGCGACCCCAGGAATGCGTGTTAAATAAAACGGATCAAAACTAACCATCAACATAAAGGGCTCTATATAAACACCAATGACATATACCGAAGCTACCGAATTTTTCGACTACCACTCAGATAATATTCAAGCACTTATTGCCGATTTACGTGATGCCGACACCCAAACACAAATTACCGAGCTGTATTTAAAAGTGCGAGATGGCTGGCGCTATAACCCCTATGATATCGGAATCAATAAAGAACATTACATCGCGAGCCATTTGGTTGAAAAAAAAGAAGGGCACTGCATAGACAAAGCCATTATATATATTGCAGGTTTGCGAGCACTAGGTATACCTGCACGCTTGCATTTAGCAAAAGTCTCTAACCATATCGCCACCGAACAATTAGAAAAAATGATTGGCAGTAACGAGCTGGCCCCACACGGTTTTGTAGATGTCTATTACAACGGCAAATGGGCTAAATGCTCACCCGCCTTCAATAAAGAATTATGCGAACGCTACAATGTAGATTCACTAACGTTTGATGGAACAACAGACTCAATTATCCAGGAATACAACCGTGAAAATAAAAAATTCATGAGTTATCTTGATGATTACGGGTATTTTAACGATGTACCATTAGACCGTATTCGTGAAATTTTACACAGCAATTACCCACAGTTTTTTGAAACACTAAAAACCAAAACAAGCATTAATCTGGCGGATATGTGACTACTCATAAGCTACCCCCCTACTTTCAGGCTGTTTTTATTCGTGGCTATTAGCTGTGTGAGTAATTAGCTGCACATATTATGTTGGTATAGGGCAGTACAGGGCGGTATTTTGCTTATTGATTGTGATTACATCACATCATTTTGTATCATCATAAATTGATTTGTATCACGCTAAATTGATGAATATCACCCCCCTATATTTTTCCCATACTATATTTTTTAGCTAAATGATAAGATAGCCCGATTCTAACTAATACATCAACGAGAACTATGGATACAAAAAATTTAGGGTTTGATACAAAACTTATTCACGCTGGCGATTTTGAGGATGCTTACGGCAGTGCGGTAACCCCTATTTACCAAACATCGACTTTTGCCTTTAAAAATGCGGATCATGGCGCTGAATTGTTTGCAGGTAAAAGCAAGGGCTTTATTTATACGCGCATTGGTAATCCAACCGTTGATGCACTGGAAAATAAACTGGCAGAACTGGAAAATGGCTATCGTGGTGTTGCACTGGCATCGGGCATGGCGGCAGTAAACACGGTTTATGCCACCTTGTTAAAGTCTGGTGATCACATGGTCAGCACAAGTGCGGTATATGGACCAAGTCGTGCGCTGATGGAGGGCATTTTCGCAAACTATGGCGTAGAATCTACTTATGTTGACACCTCAGATATTAGCCAAATTGAAGCGGCTATTCGCCCTAATACAAAATTATTGTATTTAGAAACACCCGCTAATCCCACCATGCAATTAACTGACCTTAAAATGGCCAGTGAGATTGCACATAAACATAATATTCTGGTCTGTGTGGACAATACTTTTTGTAGCCCATTGCTACAAAAACCATTGGACTTGGGAGCTGATATTGTTCTGCATTCATTAACCAAATTCATTAATGGACATGCCGACATCGTAGGTGGCGCATTAGTTGTCAGTGACGAAGCACTTTACAATCAACTGCGTAAAACCATGGTAATAACGGGTGGAAATATTGATCCTACTCAGGCTTATATGGTGATTCGTGGTGTTAAGACGCTGACATTACGTGTTGAAAAAGAACAACAAAATGCACAGCAAGTAGCGGAGTTTTTAGAGCAACACCCTAAAGTCGAGTGGATAAAATACCCTGGCTTAAGATCCTTTGCTCAGTACGACTTGGCAAAAGAACAAATGCAAGGCTCGGGTAGTATGATCTCTTTTGGTGTAAAAGGTGGCTTGGATGCGGGTAAGACGGTTATGAATAGCGTAAAACTGGCATTATTGGCGGTATCTTTAGGGGGTGTAGAAACACTGATTCAACACCCAGCGTCAATGACCCATGCCGGACTTTCTCAAGAAGACAGGCTCTCAGCCAGCATTACTGATGACTTGATTCGCTATTCAATCGGTATTGAAAGTGTTGAAGATATTATTGCCGATATTGATCAAGCACTAAACCAAATTACTTAACAAACTGATTAAGGTACTGCTTGACGTTATCTATACTTGACGTTATCTATAAAAAAAGGCTCATAAGTACGGGGGTGGCTTGTAGAAAAGACCACACCCCCGTACTTATAGGTCGTTTTTTATATAAAGGTTTTTTATAATCATCTTCTCTGCATATTCTGTATGTAGAACTCTTGATCTAATCCTACTTGCTGTTGCTGAATAAGTGTTAGTAAACGATCTAAATCAGGCTCAGTAATGTCTTCCGGTGTGAAATTCATGGATTGATTATGATAGCGCGCCCTACTCCCGTATTTTGCCAGGTCTGCTTCTAGATGGGTAGGAGTAAAAAAAGTAGCACGCTGCCCCAAGTATTTCTTATATTCATGTAAATAAATACCTATACCTGCTAAATCAAAATCACCAAAATGCCAATAAGGATTTTCTAGCTTTTCTATCCAACGAATAACGTCTTTATGTTGAGTTTGTGGGTAACGCGAAACAAATAATGGCACAATGCCGTCAAACAGATATTGCTGCTGCTCAATATGACGAAAATTTTCGGCATTTTCTACGCCAATAATAGTCACCGCTGACTCTACTGTAAAATCCTCATAATCATAAATAAAGGTGAATGTGCCCGGTTTAGGCTCAATAATGTATGGCTCACCGTGTAATTGTGCCTGAATTGGTTGGTAACAATTAACTAGAAACCCTTTAAATGTACGTTGGCTTAAGTATTTAGAGTCCGTGGTAGAAACAACTAGATCACTACGCTGACGATCTTCATCACTCAATACGTGGATAAATAATTCTAAATCTGCTATTTGTAACTGATTATTCAGGTATTGCTCCAAAGCTTTACCATTTTGTAACTGTACTGTTTGGCGATGCTTACCTTTTTTCCAGAGAATATTTTCAGCGATAAGTTCATCAATGAAGTGATTTTTGATCCGACTATAAGCGATGATTTCACCATCAAGTAAACGTTGTAAATTTTTCGCGGTACTTAATGTAAGTTTTGTTGCTCGCATATTAATCCTTCTTGATTAATCGCGTGACTGCCGTGATATACCTACCACTAGATTGGTCTTGTTTTTTTGCTAGGCTGTAAGTATAGCGGTAGTCCATGGCATTTTGACTAGTAGGTGAGCCATTAATCAACATAATATTACGCTCATTAGCAAACCGCAGAATACCTTTAACATTATTGGGATGTAGCCGTCCAATTTCATCCATCATGCAATGTAGTTTGAAGTCTTTAAATTTTTTCGATGCAGAATCTTTAAAAACATTTAATAAAAGGATATTAACCATTGTTTTCACTAGTACGTCAGTACCCTCACTACCCACATGGGAAAGTTTTTCCACCCAGCCCGAATCGTTATCATTTTCAACAATTCTAAACTGTAAATCAAAGGAATCAGCAATGGTTAATTCTGAACGTTTACTGTTTTCCCATACTTTAATTAGCTGGCTTAATAGTGATACAGCTTCCTGATTTTTATGTTCACTATTATCAGTGGTAAATAAGTCCCTCTCTCCCAAGACGACATCATGTTCATCACGGAATTGTTTAATTTTTAGTAATAACTGTACGATAGGATTTGAGCTTTTTTGGGTACGCATTTCCATTTCTTTAATAGCGTCAACAAAATTTTTACTAATAAAATCCTGATTTATTTTTTTGATAATTTTTTCAATTTCAGTTTCTTTTGCGACCAGCTCATCAGTCTCCTTAGCTATTTCCCGAACAATATGGGCAAAACGCTCATTTACACGTTTTTCAAACTCAGCAATTTTATTTTCCTCAATAAATTCTTTTAAATCGACCGCAAAATTCATTACTGCCGTATCATCAGGGAAACGAGTAGCAAATTTAAAGACATTCCCTTCACCAAAATAATCAGTGAAACGATTAACCGCTTTTTTCAAATCATCAAAAACACGCCGTCGCTGATACAGCTTATCTTTTAGTTCACTAATTAAAATAACAGCCGTTGATATATCGGTGATTTCTGTATCATCGAGTTTGGAGTGAGTAGAGACATTATCAAATTCAATCGCTAATTCAGTAAAAACATCAGATTTTTGAAAATCCTCAAAGGCTGTTATGTCTTGAGTAAAAATATCTAATTGCTGGGTAAGGGTATCCACCAGCACCTGTTGTTGCTGTTGTTTTTCAGTTAATTTTTGTTGTTGACTTTGCTGTTCTTCAGCCAGTTGTTGAAATTTCTTATCCAATAATTGTTGTTCTTTTTTTAGTGTTGGCACACGGTCAAACAACTCTCGTTTATCTTTATAATATTCAATGACTAATACTTGCTTATCTTCAATAAATTGTAGTTTTTCCTGTAATTCAGTTAGAGAACTTTCAATCTCTTTCAGTCGTTGATCGTCTAAGCCACCCTGATTGAGTTCGCTATATTTATGCTGCTTAATCTCCACTATACGATTAGCCGTTTGTTGTTTTTTGGTATCTATTCGTTGATGAATAGTCTGAACATGCTGCTCAAAATCTTGTTGTAATTCTATCTGTGCTTTTTTAGTATTCCTTTGCACCTGTTTGATTTCACGCTCACGTTTATCCTGTTGAATTTTTTCTTTGTCTTGGGTGATATGTTTTTGGTGAGCTAGTTTTTCAAGTTCTTGCTCAATTTGGTGTTGCTGCTGTTGCTTTTCCTTATCTGCTTTACTTTGCCATTCGCTTAATATAACTGATTGCTGTTTTTGTCGTTGTTCGCCTGTACTTTGTTGATATTCATTTTCACTAATGCTATCTCGTACGCTGGCAATCGATTTTCTAAAGCGTTTATTGGTATTATCCAACACCGCCTTGTGCTGAATAGCCAGGCTGGCAATAGCTTCGTGTAATTGTTTGTGGGTCTTTTGCAATTCATTAATATACCGCTGACGTTGTGCATCTGTTTTAATGCGGCTTTCCAGACTATGCATATCAATAGCCACCCCAAATAAAGAGGGTTGATTCTCTGGTGATACGGTGTCGCTTGATAGCCTTGGGTGTAACTGTTCATTAAAAGCCAGTGAATCATCAATGACTTTGCCTATATTCTCTTGCCAATCTGGTTTATTTTTATTTAACCAGTGATAAAACGTTGCGTCTCCATGCTGTAGTTTGCTTTGTTCAGTCTCGATTATGCTGTGCACTTCATCACGCTGTTGCTGGATTTGAGCACTTTCTGCCTGATATTGACGCTCTAAACTTTCAATGGCTAATTCGGCTTCCTTTCTGAGATTTTTTAGTTTCTCATTATCTGTATTGATCTTATTCTTAGCTGTTTCAATTTTGCCTTTAGTTTGAGCAAGAGTTTGCTTAGCTTGTTTAATTTCTACATGATAGAACTGTTTATATTTAAGCTCTGCCCTTAATTGTTTTTGCTCATTTTCTTTTTGCGTGATTGCATTTATCTTAGCAGCGAGTGCTGTTAATTCACTTTGATACGTTGATTTAATCTGTTTAATTAATTCTTGGCTTTGTTGCTCAAGGTGTGATTTATCATCAATGTATGTTGATTTATAGTGGTTTTCTTCATCTTTTTGTTGATTTTTAAAGGTGACTAACTGTTGTTCCTCCTGATTAATCATTGCTTTATATTTTTCTTCAATTTGTGAAAATTGAGCCATCAATAATTGTTTTTCTCTACTTAACTTATTTTCTTCTGCGATTAGTTGAGGTTTTTCTGCCAATTGTTGCAATACTTGCTGAATATTTTGTTGATCGTATACTTGTTGCTTTTCCTTGGCTTTCTTTAACTGGCTCTTTATTTGGTTAATATCAGAAAATAATCTTCTCTCTCTGTTTTGATACAGCTTGTGTTGTGCGTGTTGCGTAGATTTTATTTGTGCCAGCTTATTATTCGCTGCATCATATTCAATGCGTAAGCGTGGTTTATCTTTCTCAATTAATGCCATTCTCCAGACTAATTGTTTGGCAAGATTTTTCTGCTCACGTTGCAGGAAATTCAAGCGTCGATAACCTTCAATTACCTTATCCGCTTTCTTTCTAATCGGAATATTGCCTTGCCTATCCTTTTCAAACCAAATCCTTATTTCCTTGATTTGACGTTCAAAGTCTTTTAGATGATTTTTACCATAATTATCGATATCAATACAAAAGGGTTCATCACTGATGGATTGGATAATCGTATCTTTAATAAATTTGGCCTCTAAATTGGCATTTAAAAATACATTTTGAATAGTACGTACAATATTTTGGTATTGTTTAGCCTCAACGATGGCATATTTACGAAAGGCTGAATCTAACCCTTTATTATCGCCATAAATAATTTGTCTAAATTCTTCATAGCGAGTCACCAACCTGCTGTAATGGACATGTTTACCCAAAGCCATGCGGATTTCTTCCCAACCCTTGGTATTAACAAAGAAATCACGCTGATAAGGTGAATCAATAAAACGAAAAGCGACCTTACCACTGACTTTATACGCTAATACGCAGTAACAATGATTGCCGTGCTGAACTTCATAGATAATATACGCATTCTGATAAGGGAAGTAATATTCATCAAAGCGTTGTTTTTCTCTGCCAATCCCCAGTTTTGATTTGTCAGCATTATAAAAAAATAAAATGGTACGTAATAACGTACTTTTTCCCACACCCTGCGTACCAATAAAATGTACATTACCATCCAATGCCACTTCAGCGTATTTAATAGATGAACTATTAATAAAAACTATTTTATTCAGATATCGCATGCTCATCATCCGTCACGTTAATGCTGTTTACCAGGTCTTTTAAATAATTAAATGACGTTAATACTTTATAGGTTTGTGAGATTTCATTCTCTAAGACTATAAAGTTTTCTTTTTCAAGCTTTCCGAGTAACTTATCCATAAGTTCAGGATAGTTTTTTTGCTGACCACCCAGATTTTTTAGTCGTTCCAGTTTACCTTTTAAATCCGCATTATTGGTTAACTGACTAAGAATCTCAGAGGGTGTAAATCGATAGCCTACGTCAAAGGCGCTATCGTAAGTTTTGAAAAAGTCCAGCCAATCAATCCAATCAAAAGCCTTGTTCAATTTATTTTGCAAGGTGGCTACATTTTCTGTACGGCTAAAATAAAAAAATTCATCCCCTTTTTCCAGAACATAATCAATTTGAATAAAATAATCGTAAAGTTGATCAAAATGCCTTTCATCATCAATGTAGTTATACAAGCTTTGCATCTCTTCATCGGGACTGTTCGAACAGATGAAACGTCCTTGCCTAAGAATCTTGAAAATAGTAGCAATCTGCGTATTTTTTTTCATGGTTTACTCACCTTGGATAAATCATGGCAAATTCTATACCATCGCTGTGTTGATAAGTTTCACTGATAAGCAGTTCACTTTCAAATTGGGACGCTATTTGACAAAATAATGTCACACGCTCAGAAAAACTGAGTGCCTTAGGAAAGTCATAACGAGCTAAAAAACCAAAAAGGTTATCTCCGCTGGCAATAAATTGATTTTTAATACCTTCTATATCAATTATTGCTACCTCTTCTACCGCCGTTTGCAAAAAATCATCCGCAATTGGGTCTGCCACCGGCACCGTAAACTGTTTTCGATGCTGTCGTTTATCTGCAACTTTTCGAATAATGGCAGAGACATTGTCACTATCTCGCAAATAGTCTAACGATAATTTGAGACTATCCTTTATCTGGGCTTCAAATATCATATCACCAAGTGGAGCAACAACCTGCTCAATATTACTTTCAGCCTTGAGAAGAAAATGATCTTTTAAATGCTTAATTTTTCGTACTTTTTCAATAAATCTACCCTGTAATTTAATTTGATTTAAGTAATCAATAATTTGCTTCTCAATCTCAATTAAATTATGGGAGCATTCTCTAAAATCATATTTAACAACGGTGATGACTGTATTTAATTCTTCGTCAGTCGCAAGATGAAAAAAGGTCAGTTCTTCATCATGTAGTAGCTTGCCTGTTTTCTCAATTAAAGCCTCTATGACTTGGCGTTTTTTATCCAGATTTTCTAATTTTAATTGCTTATTTTTATAATTAATCTCATTTTTGAAGGTTTCTTCAATATTTCGCCTTAAATCAATGACATTTTTTAGCGTAGTCGCTCCAATTTTACGTAAGGTTTTCTTAATAAAACGTAAATAGGTATTTTTTCTATTCTCATTATTTTCATTCAGATAGTAGTTAATATTTTCTTTGATATTAAGCAAATTTTCATCAATATAAGCAATATTCAGAGATTCATTAATCGCTAAGATTTGTTCAAAGAACTCCACATAGGTATCATCTAACTCTAAATAATTATTATTTTCATGAATAACCCCACGTTCTAATAGATACAACAGGCGCTCTTGGTTATCTTCTAACACCTCTAACGCATAGTTATACTTATAATCCAATGCCTTGCGCTTGGAAAACATTTCACTGATTAATTTTTCTTCACGATTAAGTGCAACAATAAGCTCTTTAAGGTCGTAAAATGTTTGCATAATTTACTCAATCACCTCTCTCGGATACTTTGTAGTATAGTGAGACCTTTCTTTGCGTACCTATTTTAGGTTATTTTTAAAAACAGTAGCTTATGTGATTTTATCTTTTAATCGGCAGCCACTGTTTCATATAATAACGCTGTAAAAAACAGCCTATAAGTACGGGGGTGGCTCTACTCTACTGCTACGCTGCTATGGAACTGATCAGTAGTCATTACTCTTTTAACCGGTGACCTGTTTTAAACATCCAGCCAATGATCAGCAAGCAAACCACCAAAAATATAACGACCATACCTAAGCTCAGGCCAACATTAACATCTGATACTTCAAAGAAGCTCCAGCGGAAACCACTCACCAAATATAGGACAGGATTAAATAAAGTCACTGACTGCCAGAATGGGGGCAACATGCTAACGGAATAAAAACTTCCCCCTAAAAATACTAAAGGAGTAATAACTAATAGTGGAATAATTTGTAGTTTCTCAAAGTTGTTAGCCCATAAACCAATAATAAAGCCAAATAAACTGAATGAAATACACGTCAGGATTAAGAAAGATACCATCCAGACTGGATGTGCAATTTTTAAATCAACAAAGAAACTCGCCGTAAGTAAAATCACCACGCCTAAAATAAAAGATTTACTAGCTGCTGCACCAACATAGCCCAGCATAATCTCAAAAAAGGAAATGGGTGCTGATAATACCTCATAAATACTTCCAGTAAATTTGGGAAAGAAAATACCAAATGAGGCATTCGAAATGCTTTGTGTTAATAATGACAGCATGGTTAATCCTGGCACTATAAACAAGCCATACGATATACCTTCAATCGTATCAATTCGAGAACCTATGGCAGAACCAAATACAATAAAGTAAAGTGCTGTAGAAATTACAGGAGAAGCTAAAGTTTGAAATAAGGTATTCCATGCCCGCAACATTTCATATTTATAAATGACTTTCACAGCCTGAAAATTAATCGTCACAACTCCCCCCTTTTTTTGTTGGTTCTCATTTGTTGGTTCTCGTCTGCACCATCATCATCGTGGACTAAATCAACAAATATATCTTCCAATGTACTTTGTATGGTTTGCATATCTTTTAAAGCAAGCCCAGACTCGTTAATTGTCTGAAGCAAAGATGTTATCCCCGTGCCCTCACCACTAGTATCATACGTATAAGTAATTTTGGTGCCATCTTCAGATAAGCTAAGATTGTATTCCCCAAGCTGTTGGGGGAGAGTATCTGTAGGGGCTTTCAATTCAATAATTAAATGTTTTTTTCCTAGCTTTTGCATCAACACGTTTTTTTCTTCTATCAACAAAAGCTCACCATGATTAATCACGCCAATACGATCAGCAATTTCTTCTGCTTCTTCAATATAATGTGTCGTCAGAATGATGGTGACGCCGGATTCTTTTAATCCACGTACGATATTCCACATATCCTTACGCAGCTCCACATCTACCCCAGCGGTTGGCTCATCTAAAAAAAGTATTTTTGGCTGATGAGATAAGGCTTTTGCTATTAGAACACGCCTTTTCATCCCACCAGACAACGTTCTCAGCTCATTATTTTTTTTATCCCAGAGTGTTAATTCTTTGAGTAACTTTTCAATATAAGCGTCATCTTTTTTTTTGCCAAACAAACCACGACTAAAATTGACGGTGTTCCATACCGTGTCAAAGGCACCAAGTGTTAACTCCTGAGGTACAAGCCCAATCAAGGCTCTCGACTGACGATAATTTTTGATAATGTCATAGCCGCTAACTTTCACCGTACCACTACTGGGAGAAACAATACCGCAAATGGTCGAAATTAATGTTGTCTTACCGGCGCCATTTGGCCCTAGCAGAGCAAGCACCTCCCCTTCATCAATATCTAAATTAATTTCTTTCAGGGCATGATACCCACCTTGATAGGTCTTTGATAAGTTTTGGATTGAGACGATAGAATTCATTTCAGGATAGTACGTGCTTTATTAAACGGCTTCAATTAACTTATGCACCGAAACCTTTTAAACAGACATAAAAAAAGTGCTTATGAAAAAAGCACTTTTCTCTATTCTTGCTGGAGTTTTTGCGAATTAATGCACTGATTCTGTAGTTTTTATCTCAACTGATTTGAGCAAGGGTCCCAATCGTACTGGCTTGGCTTGCATTTCTCGTGCTAATTCTTCGATGGTTTTTTCTGCTGTGTCCTGATCATTACGCACAAATACATCATTATATTGTGTAAATTCAATATTAATTGTTTCACCAACATCCGTTATAAATAAACATTGAATAAGAGGATATTCTCTCTTTCTTGGTGTTGAAATACTCACTGCATTCAAGTTTTCATCTAACTGTGTAAAACCAGATACTGTTCTTTTAAGCCCATTTTCATCCATTAAATGAAATGTCATTTTACCTTCTGTTTCAGAGAGTTGCTCTTCTTCTTTTCTTGTTAGAGTGAAAGTTTTAAACATAGTATTTCCTGTTTTTTTATTAATGTTCTATCTAAATGGGTGCAAATAGAATTTGAGATAGTTGGACAAAGCGTATAACAAAAGAAAAATGAGCCTTATTTTCCAAGTTTTCCATAAAATTAGGTAAATTACAGAGCTATTAACCTGCATTTTCAGGGAAAAGTCGGGAAATTTAAGCTTTTTTATCCCTCAATATCTCTTTGTGCAAAGGTCTCCAATTTATAAACCCATTATTATTCTAGCGTTTCTAGCATTTTATTCGTTTATCAACACCTTTGGAAATCTATCCGACAAATGGAAAGATAAACAAAAAGCACCATATAATTTAGCGACAGATATCAAACTTACCCTTTTTAAAGGGACAACCGTGCCAGTTAGATTATTTTTCTGTCATAAAAAATGATAGAATACGCGAGAGTATTCAAAAGGAAGAAAAAATATGCAATATAAAGATATTCTAGTTTACCTCGATGATGGCAAATCCAATGCTGAACGGATTGCCACCGCTTTTTCGATTGCGGAATCACAAAATGCACGTTTAACGGGTGTCACACTCGCTGCATTAAAACCTGCTAATGCGGGCTCAAAAAATAAATCACGGGAAACTGTCTGTACGGAAGAAGCTGAAAAAAGAATTGAAGCATTCAATGCCTTAGCAAAGGAAACTGGGCTTGAGTATAGTAGTAAAATCATTACCGGCAAAAAGAAAGAAGCTCGCTTACGCTTGTCTCAATATGCCCGAAATTTTGATCTGGTTATTTTCAGGCAAGCAAATCCTGAAAGTAAGAATTTTGAGTTAATAGAAAAAATCGCTAGCAAGATTGTTGTTCTGTGTGGAAGACCTGTGTTTTTCATGCCTTATATTGGTGCACATCATATTCCCTGTACAAGTGCAATGGTGGCATGGGATGGAACACCCGCTGCATCACGTGCGGTACACGATGCGTTACCTTTATTAAGAGTTATCGATAAGGTCATTATCACCGTAGTAAGAAAAGAAAATGGTAAAACAGCCAAAGGTGAGTTACTCGCTGATGATTTAGTCGCACACTTAAAAAGACATGATGTAAATGCAAGTGTTAACCGAATTAATGCGGGTTCACTTGATGTAGCGACAATACTACTCAATGAAATTTCTGATCACAGTATTGATCTATTAGTCATGGGCGGTTATGGCACCCCCAACATTAGACAGAAAGTGTTTGGTGGCGTCACTGAAACCATGCTAAAGATGATGGTGACACCCATATTAATGTCACACTAGTCGTTCTATAGAGATACTATCATATTGATACTATCTCTATAAAAAAGTGCCTATAAGTGGGGGGCTGCTTATGGGTATTTTTTTATTCCGGCCTCATGTGTGGGAATAAAATAACATCTCGTATTGATGGTGAATCCGTTAATAACATCACCAAACGATCAATACCAATTCCCTCACCCGCAGTTGGTGGCATGCCGTACTCTAATGCGCGAATATAATCAGCATCGTAATGCATCGCTTCATTATCACCAGCATCCTTTTCGCTTACTTGCTTTTTAAATCGTTCTGCTTGATCTTCAGCATCATTAAGCTCTGAGAAACCGTTACCAATCTCGCGACCACCGATAAATAATTCAAAACGATCTGTAATAAAGTCATCCTCATCATTACGACGTGCAAGGGGTGAAACCTCTGCGGGATACTCTGTGATAAATGTTGGATTGAGTAATTTCTTCTCCACTGTTTCATCGAATATTTCCATTTGGATTTTTCCAAGTCCCCAATATTCTTCCAGATGAATCCCTAAATCCTGAGCGACTTTCTGGGCACGATATTCTGTACCAATATCTTCTGCAGTTAAATCAGGGTTGTATTTTAGTATGGCATCTTTAACCGAAATACGATCAAAAGTCTTGCCAAAATCAAAGGTATCGCCCTGGTAGCTCACTTCGGTGCTGCCTAAAACATGCTCTGCCAGGCCTCTCAGTAACTCCTCAGTCATATCCATTAAATCATGAAACGTGGCATACGCCTGATAGAATTCAATCATCGTAAATTCTGGGTTATGACGTGTTGATAAGCCTTCGTTACGGAAGTTGCGATTAATCTCAAAAACGCGCTCAAAACCACCAACAACCAAACGCTTTAAGTAAAGTTCGGGAGCTATACGCATGAACATATCAATATCAAGTGCGTTATGGTAGGTTTCAAACGGTCTTGCTGTTGCCCCACCTGGAATCACTTGCAACATCGGGGTTTCAACTTCCATAAAGTCTTTTGACTCAAAGAAATGGCGAATATAGCTAATCACTTTTGAGCGAATTTTAAAAGTATCACGTGTTTCTTCGCTCATGATTAAATCAAGGTAGCGTTGACGATAACGCTGCTCCTGATCACTCAAGCCATGAAATTTCTCTGGTAGTGGACGTAAAGACTTTGTTAATAATTGCAGCGCATCTGCCTTAACGGTTAGCTCGCCCTTTTGTGTCATAAATAACACACCTTTAACACCAACGATATCGCCACTATCCCAACCTTTGAAAGCTTCGTAGAGCTCTTCACCCAGCATTTTAATTTGAGCATATACCTGAATTCGACCAGACATATCGGAGATGGTGATAAAACTTGCCTTACCCATCACACGTTTCAGCATAATACGACCTGCGACAGCAACACGCACTTCATTTTCATCAAACCATGGCTTTTCCTTATCCCCATATTCATCTTGTAAATGTTGGGCATAATGATCGCGCTGAAATGCATTAGGAAATGCCACGCCTGCTTTGCGCATTTCACCTAACTTTTCTCGGCGCAATGCAATCAGTTGGTTCTCATCTTCGGCTGGTGTTGCTGTATTTTGTTCTTCGCTCATGTGACGTCTCTATCTATTTGCTACTGTGTTGTTTATTACTATCGCATCTACCGCGACAGTATTGTGAATGGTTTGTATTTTATACCCGAATTTATAGGCCAGATTTCAAGCTCGCGGTGATGAACTGATCAAGCGAGCCATCAAGTACGGCTTGCGTATTACCCGTTTCAACACCTGTGCGCAAGTCTTTAATGCGTGAAGCATCCAATACATAAGAGCGTATCTGGCTACCCCAACCAATGTCAGATTTATTATCTTCCATCTGTTGATTTTCTGCGTTACGTGCCTGCATTTCCTGCTCGTACAATTTGGCTTTTAATTGTTTCATTGCCGTCGCTTTGTTCTGATGTTGTGAACGACCATTTTGACACTGCACAACGGTATTCGTGGGTAAGTGAGTTAAACGTACCGCAGATTCGGTTTTATTAACGTGCTGACCACCTGCTCCCGAGGCTCGATAAACATCGACGCGTACATCCGAAGGATCAATTTCTATTTCAATATCATCATCAATTTCTGGTGACACAAAAACAGCACAGAAAGAGGTATGGCGTCGCCCACCAGAATCAAACGGTGATTTGCGCACTAGCCGATGTACACCAATTTCCGTGCGTAACCAACCAAAGGCATATTCGCCTTCAAATCTAATGGTGGCTGACTTAATGCCCGCAACATCCCCTGGAGAAGCTTCCATGAGTTCGGTTTTAAATCCTTTGGCTTCACCCCAACGCAAATACATACGCAAGACCATTTCAGCCCAATCCTGAGCTTCTGTACCACCGGAACCCGATTGAATATCAAGGAAGGCATTATTTGGGTCCATTTCACCAGAGAACATGCGGCGAAACTCTAAACGCTCAACACCTTTGGCTGCAAGCTCAAGGTCTTCAGTCACCGCTTCTACAGTATCTGCATCGTCTTCCATCTCAGCCATTTCGAGCAAATCATTGGCGTCATCCAGTTGCACCGTTAATTCATCAATCACAAGAACGACATTCTCATAAATTGATTTATCCTTACCTAATTTGCGCGCTCTTTCTGGGTCATTCCACACCTCAGGGTCTTCTAATTCACGTGATGTTTCTTCTAGAAGCTCTTTCTTGGTTTCGTAGTCAAAGATACCCCCTCAACGCGACAATGCGTTGCTGTAAATCTTTAATCTGTGTATAGAGCGGGTTGAGTTCCATAGAAAATCAGTAATATATAAAAAAGGGGCAATGATACAGGGATTAGTACGAGAAAATAAGCCCTTAAATGAGCCAATTGTATCATTTGTTTATCCTTATTTTAATCATTCACCTTATCGTTATATCAACATTGGCTGACTAAATAAAACCATAGCCACCCCCCTACTTTCAGGGCTTTTTTGTCTGTGACTGCTTTATTAGGTGAGACTTTTGTATGAGGATATATATCAGATTGAACTTTAACACTGTCATTGACTTCTTATACATCAGAAAACCTTGCAAAGGCTAGCCACATTGCCTGATTGATTAATTATTAAGAGAGCTTTTAATAAGAGAATTTTTAATAAGAGAGCTTTACACCAAAAGCATGGCGAGAAAAACATGCAAAAACCTCCTTAAACCATAGAGATTGATTGCTTATGTTTGCACGAATACCCCTATTTTTTTGTTCTTTATTGTTTATAACGATAAGCTTAACAGCACCCTTAGCTGTATCTGCAAAAGGTCATTCAACAGTTAATTTTACTCAGGCGGAGCTACAACGTCTAAAAGGACACTATTCTACTAAATTTGGTTATCTGTTTATAAAGGCACATAAAAAATTTGCTTCTGTAACGGTTGATGGGAAATTCATTCGCTTAATCAAAAAAACCGATGGTAGAATTTATCCTCAGTATAAATTTCTGGGATTATTTCCCATTAAGTTGGGAGACATGTCTTTTGCCTTAAGAACACGAAAAGGTAAAAAACAAGTGGTTATGTATTCAAAAAAAGAACGCAGATCACGTATTGTCGGACAACAATTTGCCTCAAAACCCATCCCACAAAACTGGAAAAACAAGCTGGGGCATTACAAAGCAAAACGGATTCATGGGAAAGCCAAAATCAATACCATTCGTTTAGGCATACTTAACAATGTATTAGTTGCCTATGTGAATAATATGCACTACCCCTACCCCCTGCTTGCCACATCAGAAACCAGTTTATATTCACCCAGTGCGGGGCATAATTCAAAGCAAGACATTAAAATCTCTACCAAAAGTAGCAACAAGCTCCTTCTGGAATACGACCAAAACACATTGGAGCTTACACGTACTAAAATTTAGTGTTGATTCAAACGCTGCTAACTTTTTGATTTTTTTGGGACGATAGCTTCACGCTTATTACATCGCGATTGGTTAGTGCTGAAGTGTTAAATCAACACAGCCCATTAAAGTCACTACACCTTCCCGAAAATACTCAGAGATTAATACTTATCATGTAATATTTTTCATAAACGAAGCCCCACACCACAAAGTGTATGTGATACTCTGCCAGTTTATTTTTCAAAATAAGGATTTAATTAAATGGCTGATAACCGCCCTGTACAACGTGCATTGCTAAGTGTTTCTGACAAAACTGGCCTGTTAGAATTTGCCAAAAATCTACATGAAAAAGGCATCGAGCTTCTTTCCACAGGAGGTACTGCAAAACTACTGGCAGACAATAATATCCCTGTTATTGAGGTTTCAGACTACACAGGCTTTCCTGAAATGATGGATGGTCGAGTAAAAACACTTCACCCTAAAATCCACGGCGGAATTTTAGCGCGCAGAGGCACTGACGATGCCGTCATGCAACAACATGATATTCCACCCATTGATCTTATCGTTGTTAATCTTTACCCGTTTGCTAACACAATCGCTAAAGAAGACTGTAGCTTTGAAGATGCAATCGAAAACATTGATATTGGCGGCCCGACAATGGTTCGTGCCAGTGCAAAAAATCATGCACATGTCACCATTGTAGTAAATCCAGCAGATTACGCAATGGTAGAGGAAGAGCTTGAAAAAAACAGTGGCTGTATTGCAAAAGAAACCCGATTTAAATTAGCCACAAAAGCCTTCGAACATACGGCTGGCTATGACGGCATGATTGCCAATTATCTAGGTAAAATCGTTGAAAATGGTGAACCTAAAGGCTACCCCTCTACCTTCAATGCACAATTTAAGTTAGCACAAACCACGCGCTACGGTGAAAATTCGCACCAGTCCGCGGCTTTTTATGTTGAAGAAAATCAGCAGGAAGCAAGTATTGCCACAGCAAAACAACTGCAAGGTAAAGAGCTTTCTTATAACAATATCGCCGATACTGATGCTGCATTAGAATGTGTAAAACAATTCGATGCAGAAGCCGCCTGTGTTATTGTAAAACATGCTAATCCTTGTGGTGTGGCAACAGGTGACACGCTTCTTGAGGCTTACGAACGCGCCTTTAGCACAGACCCAGAATCTGCATTCGGTGGCATTATCGCGTTTAACAAAGCATTGGATGAAAAAACTGCTCAAGCCATTATAGAAAAGCAATTTGTAGAAGTCATTATCGCACCACAAGTATCAACCAATGCCAGTGAAGCAATCAGTAAAAAAGAAAATGTACGTTTGCTGGAATGTGGTGAATTTGTCCCACCTTCTGCCCGCTTAGACTTCAAACGCGTCAATGGCGGACTATTGGTTCAAGATGCCGACCTCGCATTGTATGAAACACTCGAGGTCGTTACAAAACGTAGCCCGACTGATGAAGAAATGCAGGATCTTCTGTTTGCATGGAAAGTAGCCAAATTCGTTAAATCTAACGCTATCATTTATGCCAAAAATCAAATGACAATTGGAGTGGGCGCAGGTCAAATGAGTCGTATCAACTCGGCACGTATCGCAGGTATTAAAGCTCAACATGCTGAATTAAGTGTAACAGGCTCAGTAATGGCTTCTGACGCTTTCTTCCCCTTCCGTGATGGCATTGATGCTGCCGCTAAAGCAGGTATCGCTGCGGTCATCCAGCCTGGCGGATCAATGCGTGATGCAGAAGTCATAGCAGCAGCTAATGAAGCGGGTATGGCAATGGTCTTCACCGGTATGCGTCATTTTAGGCATTAATAATAAAAGGTAATAAAAACTATCCATAAGTAGGGGGGTGGGTTTTTCATTGTAAAACAAACCAAATACTTAGACCCACATCCCTTGCACACTTTATTTATAGACATTTGATCTCTTTAAGAGAAACGTTAATATTTTATAGCACGTTAATCGCAATTATAGCTCAATGTAACAAACACAAAAAAGGCAGAGTACACTCTGCCTTTTTTCTTAATACGCCTGATCTAGTACGTATTTTACAAAATACTTATCGATCTCTTTTATGAGTAGATTCAATAACTTCTGCCATTTCTTTTTCAACCTCAATATCGAGTTTACCAATAGTGTCGTCACTATCAAGCGTTCCTGCTGCTGGATCATTAAAGATACTCACATCCATTTTTCCTTCACTCTTGGCAACAATCGAAGAAACCGTTGCATCGCCTGATACATTCACTGCGGTTCTAATCATATCCATCAAACGATCCACACCCAAAACTAAACCAATTCCTTCAACTGGCAAGCCGACCTGTGTAAATACCATTGATAACATGATAAGGCCTACACCCGGAACACCCGCCGTACCAACAGAGGCCAATACAGACATCAGGATAACCGTCAAATAACCCGAAATGCCCAACTCAACATTATATACATTAGCGATAAATACCGTCGCCACACCCTGCATAATCGCCGTACCATCCATATTGATGGTTGCACCAAAGGGAACAGTAAAAGAAGCAACAGAGTTATTCACACCAAAACGCTCAGTAACCGTTCGCATCGTGACCGGAATGGTTGCATTAGAACTTGCCGTACTAAAGGCAAATACCTGAACATTTCTAATCTTCTTCAAGAATATCGCTGGGCTTAAACCAGAGAATACTTTTAAAATAATCATCAATGTCACAAATAAATGTATCATCAATGCTCCGACTAACACACCAACATAACCCGTCAATGATATCAATAGATCAATACCCAATGTCGCTATCGCCTTCGCAATCAAAGCAAACACTGCATAAGGCGCAACAGACATAACAATGGTGACCATTTTCATCATGATCTCGTTAGCAATCTCAGCACCTTCAACAAAAGGTTTTGCCTTACGACCGACTAACAACATACTAATGCCTAGTAAAATCGAGAAGAAAATCAATGGGAGCATATCGCCATTTGCCATTGAGTGAATTGGATTTTTAGGAATAATATCGATAAGAACCTGTGTTAAAGGCGGAGATTCTTTACCCGTGAAAGATGCCGCAGTCTCAACATTCATGCCTTTACCAATGCCGAGTGCAACCGCAATGATAATTGCTGTCGCAATCGCAATAGCTGTTGTCATCATATAAAGTGCAAATGACTTACCACCCACACGTCCCAGCATTCTGACATCTCCAATGCCACAAACACCACAAATTAAGGAGAAAAACACCAAGGGAACAACAAGCATTTTCAAGGCATTTACAAACATTTTGCCAACAACATGGAATAAACCATTAACAATGTAGGTATCAACAAATGAATTTGATAGCAAACCTGTTAAATTAATAATCAAACCAACGATTATTCCCAGAAACATACCTAGCAGTACTTTGACCGTCAGGCTCATCTTTTTCTCTTCATTCATAATAACTTCTCCCTATATTTAATGAATAGCTAACTAAAACATCCTCCTCAATTAACTGAAAATAAAGCTGGCTCAATTATTATTTTAATGAATATTTTATGAAACCTTTGGACGAAGAGTATGGTCTTTTTTCTCTAGATAACGAAGTAAAGTGTAGTACAAAAAAAACACCTGAGTCTCAAAAAAGCAAATTACTTAAATAAAACCCTAAGGGACTCAATACCCAAAAGATTTTAAACACTGAAATTGCATCAATAGACTGCCATATTCTTTGGCTAAACTTCTCTCTTGCCGTAAGCATAATTCGGCTTCAAATGATTAAATCTAAGGAATAAAAAAAGCCAAAGTATAAACTTTGGCTTTTGGGATACGTATTTAAATTACGTTAATATTACATTGATAAATTCAAGCAGGTACTGCCTTCTTCGGTTCAAAGCTTAGCTTTAACTCATCAGCTTTTTCTGTAATTCTTACCGTACCACCACCTTTACTTAACTTACCAAAAAGAATTTCATCCGCAAGATTACGTTTGATTTTATCCTGAATAAGTCTTTCCATAGGACGTGCGCCCATTACTGGATCGTGCCCCGTTTTTGCTAACCAGCGTTTGGCCTTATCATCAACAATCAATACTACTTTTTTATCTTGTAGTTGAGCTTCAAGCTTTATTAAGAACTTATCAACAATGGAAATAATAACACTCTCATCTAATGGCTTAAATTGAATCACACCATCAAGTCTATTTCTAAACTCTGGCGTAAACACCGCTTCAATGGCTTTCATCGTATCTAAAGAATGGTCTTGTTTTGTGAACCCCATAGAGCTACGACTAATATTTTCAGCCCCAGCATTACTGGTCATTACAAGAATTACATTTCTGAAATCTACTTTACGTCCTGTGCTATCTGTAAGGAATCCATTATCCATAACCTGTAATAAAAGGTTAAACACATCGGGGTGAGCTTTTTCTATTTCATCCAATAATAACACTGCATGTGGATTTTTATTCACAGCATCTGTTAATAATCCACCATCATCAAAGCCTACATAACCAGGAGGCGCACCAATTAAACGAGAGACGGTATGACGCTCCATGTATTCAGACATATCAAAACGAAGCAATTCAATCCCTAGATTTTCAGCTAGTTGATTAGTCACTTCTGTTTTACCCACCCCCGTAGGACCGGCAAAAACAAATGAGCCAATTGGCTTGGAATCATCACGTAATCCAGAACGAGACATTTTCACCGCTGTGACTAATTGGTCAATGGCCATATCTTGACCAAAGACTGTACGTTTTAGGTTAAGATCCAAGTTTCTGAGTACTTCCACATCCGTACTGGAGACTGTTTTAGGTGGTATGCGTGCAATTTTTGCCACAATCGCTTCAACATCTCTCACAGTAATTTTCTTTTTGCGCGTAGATTTTGACTGTAGCTGTCTGTTTGCTCCAGCCTCATCAATCACATCAATGGCTTTATCAGGGAGAAAACGATCCGTAATGTATCGCTCAGAAAGTTTTACTGCCGACTCTAAAGCACCAACCGTATAAGTCACACCGTGGTGTTCTTCAAACCTAGACTTCAAGCCTTTAAGTATTTTAACGGTTTCACTAATACTTGGTTCCTTAATGTCAATTTTTTGAAAACGTCTGGAAAGTGCTCTCTCTTTCTCAAAAATACTGTGGTACTCCTGAAACGTTGTAGAGCCAATACATCTCAGCTCACCCGTAGCCAACATAGGTTTTAGCAAATTAGACGCATCCATAGTGCCTCCCGATGTTGCTCCCGCGCCTATCATGATGTGTATTTCATCAATAAAGAGAATGGCATGTTCTTCTTTCTTAATTTGAACAAGCACGCCTTTTAAACGTTTTTCAAAATCACCTCTATATTTCGTCCCTGCGACTATGGCACCCAAGTCTAAAGAATAAATAATGGCTTCTTCTAATACTTCAGGCACCTCTTTATCAACGATACGTTTCGCCAAGCCTTCGGCGATGGCTGTTTTACCCACACCCGATTCACCTACAAGTAATGGGTTATTTTTTCTACGGCGACAGAGAACCTGTATGGTTCTTTCTACTTCCAATTCGCGACCAATCAATGGGTCAATTTTACCTTCAATCGCTTGTTGATTAAGATTTGTTGCAAATTTTTCCAGAGGTGTTTCCTGTGCTTCCTCAACATCCTGATCAGCATCCTGATTCAGCTCTGATTCTTCGGATGAAAGGTTTTCTTCATCCAGAGTAAAATCTGAAAGCATCGCTTCATCTTTACGAATATCATGAGACACGTAATTTACCAAGTCTAAACGCGACATATCTTGTCGTGCCAGATAGTAAACGGCATGTGACTCTGGCTCACCAAAGATGGCGACCAGAATATTTTCCCCACTGACTTCACCTTTACCCGTTGACTGAACATGATAAACCGCTCTTTGAATAACACGCTGAAAACCTAGTGTTGGCTGGGTTTCTCGCTTATCTCCCTCTGCCAATAGCGGGGTATTTTCTTCAATATAGCTTTCTAATTCAGTTTGCAGAATGGGAATATCAATACCACACGCCCTCAAGGCTTTCCCAGCAGAGGGATTGGTTGTCATGGATAGTAATAGATGTTCCACTGTTACAAATTCATGGTGCTTATCTCGCGCATCCCTGAATAATTTATTAATAGAATATTCAACTTCAGTACTTAACATCTATATCTCCTTACATTAGCCCTTTTTACAACCATGCTTTCTATGCTTACTCTATTTGTTATCACTAAGCTTGCTCCATCGTACATAACAATGGATGCTCGTGTTCTCTTGCAAACTCATTAACCATAACAACTTTTGTTTCGGCAATATCCTTAGAGTAAACACCACATACCCCTTTACCTTTGGTATGAACATTCAGCATTATGCGCGTAGCAGCTTCTTCATCCAGATTAAAGATTTGTCGTAAAACCTCTACGACAAACTCCATCGGGGTGAAATCATCATTTATCAGTATAACCATGTATCGCTTAGGCTCAGCTACTTCTGGGCGGGATTCTTCCGCCACCAAGCCTGATTCATGGTCAATATCATCATCCGAATGGTTGACAACCTTATTTCTGATATTTTTAGATTGGCTAATTAACTGCTTAACTGACATTTTAATGTTCTCTTCTATCCCTTTGTTATTCAATAAGAATCACATATGAGAAATCATATGATCACCAAACTCAGAACAACTAACTTCTGTCGCATCATCCATTTGTGAGGAGAAATCAAACGTTACTTTCTTTGCTGCTATTGCTCCCGACAATGCCTTAACAATTAAGTCTGCGGCTTCTACCCAACCGATATGACGTAACATCATTTCAGCCGATAGAATAAGAGAACCTGGATTTGCTTTATTCTGACCTGCAATTGGTGGAGCAGTTCCATGTGTTGCTTCAAATAATGCAATTGTGTCAGACATATTTGCACCCGGTGCAATACCAATACCACCCACCTGTGCAGCTAAGGCATCAGAGATATAATCTCCATTTAAATTAAGCGTAGCAATCACATCATAATCTTCTGGGTGCAATAAAATGTTTTGTAAAAAGGCATCAGCAATCACATCTTTAATGATTATTTGATTTCCTGTTTTAGGGTTATCAAAGGATAGCCATGGTCCGCCATTTAATTCAGTAGCACCGAATTCTTTTTTTGCCAACTCATAACCCCATTGTTTAAAACCACCCTCAGTAAACTTCATGATATTGCCCTTATGTACCAACGTCATGCTAGCTTTATCATTATCAATGGCATACTGTAAGGCTTTACGTACCAATCTCTCTGTGCCTTCTTTTGAAACAGGCTTTACACCGATACCTGAAGTCTCGGGAAAACGGATTTTCGTCACACCCATTTCATTTTGTAGAAAATCAATTATTTTCTTTGCTTCTTCCGTACCACTTTCCCACTCAATACCCGCGTATATATCTTCTGAGTTTTCTCTAAAGATAACCATATCTGTTTTTTCGGGCTCACGAACTGGACTCGGTGTTCCATCGTAATAACGTATTGGGCGTAAACAGTTATATAAATCTAATTCCTGTCTTAGCGTTACATTCAGTGATCGAATACCACCACCAACAGGTGTTGTCAGTGGGCCTTTTAAAGAAACCACATAGTTTTTAATAGCATCCATGGTTTCTTCAGGCATCCAAACATCAGCACCATAAACTTTAGTCGCCTTTTCACCTGCAAAAATCTCCATCCACTGGATTTCTTTTGAGCCACCATAGGCTTTTTCAACCGCAGCATTGATTACTTTCTTCATTACTGGAGTGATATCTACTCCAATGCCGTCCCCTTCAATATAAGGAATAATGGGCATATCTGGAACATTTAATGAGAAGTCACTATTAGTAGTTATTTTTGTTCCTGACTCAGGTATTTTGATGTGTAAGTAATTCATATAAGTTCAAAAAGCTCCCTATTGCGTTTAAAGAATATTGCGGTCATTGTAACGCAATTCAAGTATTTGTTTTTAGCAAAATCTGTTAAATTACGCTCCAAATATTAATTTTATTAAGAGATATGATCTATGAAATACGATGTATATGGCATTGGTAACGCACTAGTTGATAAAGAATTTGAAGTCAGCGATTCTTTTCTCACTGAAAATGGTATCGAAAAAGGATTAATGACATTAATCGAAGAAGACCAGTTAACAGCCTTATTAGCTAACTTGAAAAAAAACTTTGAGCTTAAGAAAAGAGCAGGAGGCGGGTCTGCAGCCAATACAATTGTTGCCATAAGCCAGTTGGGGGGTAAAACTTTTTATGCTTGTAAAGTTGCTGATGATGAAACAGGCAATTTTTACATGAAAGACCTCGCTGTGGCGGGTGTCAAAACAAGGTTGGATCAAATCAAAGGTGATGGAATCACTGGCAAATGTTTAGTGATGGTTACTGATGATGCTGAGCGAACCATGAATACCTATCTTGGTATAACATCAGATTTTTCTGTGGATGATTTACATATTGATGACCTGGTTAATTCTGAGTTTTTATATATTGAAGGCTACCTCGTTACTTCTGATATATCACGCCATGCAGCAATAGAAGCACGCAAGATTGCCAAACAGAACAAGGTTAAAACAGCCTTTACCTTCTCTGATCCTGCAATGGTGACTTACTTTAAAGAAGGTGTCAGCGAAATTATTGGTGAGGGCGTTGATGTTTTATTCTGCAATGAGGAAGAAGCTTGCCTTTACACTGATAAAACTCATTTAGACGATGCCATTGTAGAATTGAAAAAGATCAGTAAGAAGCTCGTTATTACTCTAGGAAGCAAGGGAGCGATGATTATATCGGGTGATAATACAACAAATATTGAACCCCACAAAGTCACAGCAATAGACAGCAACGGCGCAGGTGATATGTTTGCAGGTGCCTTTATGTATGGATTAACTCAAGGAATGAGCGATCAAACCGCAGGTAATTTAGCCAGTGAATCTGCGGCGAAGACTGTCACCACATTTGGTGCGAGATTGGAGGAAGCAGTATTACAAGATATACTCACTAACCATCTAACTTAGTCGTGATTAATCAGTTAATTACTATTTAATACAGATTTTTCAGAGGCTGATGACCGTGCCATCAGCTTCTGGAATCTTGCTAAGGTAACTTCAAATTCATTCCTAACTTTATCTTTTTCAATAAGGTTTTCTGTAATAGCCTGTTGATATATTTTCAGGTTATCAAGCACCACATCAATTTGCTTTTCCAACGCTTGCTTATGTTTAATATCCACCATTCGCTCATACTTTTGCTCTAGCATTTCTAGTTTTATGGATTGCTTTTTATGCCTACCTTTTAATAAATCAATGGTGACTTGAGCCAATTCCAGCTTACTCTTATACGCTTTCACTAACTCTTTTTCTGTACTAAATACCGAGAGCAATAAATTATCTTCAGCTGCTTGAAATTCCTTAATCCTATTTTCTTCATCTGCTTTCTTCTTTTTCATTGCACGCAAGTTAGCAAGCTCTTTCATTTGCCTTTTCTTTTCAGCAGAAATCACTTTTTTGGTTTCAATTCCCTGTTTGCTAATCACAACATGACCTAACTGTGATTCAGATGCAGGTACACTGTATGAATAGTGGGTGGTACCAGCATCATCAGTCCAGCGATAATAAGCCGCGTTCAGGGGCAGACAGAAGCATAGAGGCAGTATTAAATATGTATATTTGATTTTTTTCATTCTTATTCTTCTTTAATTTAAGAAAAATTTACTTAGTTAGCTCTAAAAATCTATCCAAATCTGTTTTATAGTCGGCGTTCAGCTTAGAAATCTGTGTTTCGTTTTCTTTTAGCGCCTGCTTATATTGAATAATGGTTTTATTAATATTTACGATTTTTCCTGCTAATTTATTTAGTGTCTCTTTATGCGTAACTGTCGTTACTTGTTTTTCTAATTTTGCTATTTTTTTATTTAAAACAACATTTTGTGCTTCAAGAATTTTTGAATTTCCTTTTAACATCTTTATTTTACTTTCAAAAGAATGTCTTAATTCATCTTCATTTTCATACGTAGCCAGTAAGTAATCATCCCTTCTTGAGATGATCTCCTGCGCTTCCTGTTTAATACGTTGCGCTTCTTCCTTTTTAGCTCGCTCTCTAGCAGCAATCTCTTCTAACTCTTTTTCAGTTTGAAGTGAAGAAGGGTCTACTGTTTTAGTCACATTACCCGTTTTATTCAATTCAGAATGTGATTTTTTAGAGGCTGCCGCAGGCACCTTATCCGAAAAGTGTACATTACCTGCATCATCAACCCATCGGTACAGACCAGCCTGAACAGATAATGTTATTAATAAAACAGAACCCAGTACCACAATTTTCTTCATTTTTACTTACCTTTTAACAAACTAGTATTTATTTTAATTTTAAGGATCCCACTCTATCATATCATTGAAACAATTAGATAAATTCCCGACGAACGAAACATTCGTTTAGAAATATTCGTTTAATAGCAACACTTCGCTATACTTAGATATTTTCTTATGGCGTTAACTACTATGAAAAACTATCAGCAAGACTTTCTTGATTTTGCCATTGCCAATAACGTTCTTAAATTTGGTGAATTTACCCTTAAATCTGGTCGTCTAAGCCCGTATTTTTTTAACTTTGGGTTATTTCAAACGGGATCATCTTTAGCAAAATTAGGTGACTATTATGCACAGGCCATCGTCGATTCTGGCATCACGTTTGATATGCTATTTGGCCCTGCTTATAAAGGCATTCCATTGGTCGCAGTAGTCAGCGCCACACTTTATGAAAAACATGGTATTGACCTTCCTTACGCTTACAACCGCAAAGAAGTAAAAGATCACGGAGAAGGAGGAGACATTGTTGGCGCACCATTAGCAGGTAAAGTACTCATTGTTGATGATGTCATCAGCGCAGGAACAGCTTGCAGAGAAGCAGCTGAAATAGTGAAAACCCATAATGCTGAACTCGCTGGAATCTGTATTTCTTTAGATCGACAAGAACGTGGTACAGGTGAGTTATCAGCAGTACAAGAAGTTGAAAAAAGCTATGAAATCAAAGTGATTAAGATCATTGGCTTGGACCATGTTATCCAGCACATACAGGAAACGGCTAAAGACAAAACCTTATTAGAGAAAATAAGCAATTATCGAAATAAATACGGTGTGAGCAGTTAAAGGGATATTCCACACGCTAACAAAGTCACCATCCCTATCCATTCGATCCACTATGCACCCCCCTACTTACAGGGGGTTTTTCAATAAGTGTTTACACGATAATAAAAACGCTTATTACAGCAAGTGAAGATTATCGAGCCTATAAAGAGGCAATACGCTCAATAGCTTTTTCCAGATTTTCCATGCTTGTCGCAAAAGATAATCTAATATGGCCTTCTAAACCAAACGCACTGCCAGGAACAAGCGCAACCCCCTTCTCTGCCAGTAAATGCTCAGATAATTCAGCCGAACTTGAAACACCCTCTACACGTTTAATTAAACCACTCACATCTGGAAAACTATAAAAAGTACCGTCTGATTCTAAACATTCAATACCTTCTATTGCATTGAGAGAACGCACCACATAATCATGGCGTTTTTTAAACTCAAGTAACATCGGGCTAATACACGCCTGATCACCGGTTAATGCAGTAACTGATGCATATTGTGAAATAGAAGTAGGATTAGACGTACTCTGACCCTGAATTTTCTTCATGCCTTTAATTAATTCCGCAGGCCCAGCCGCATAACCGATTCTCCAACCCGTCATGGCATAGGCTTTAGACACACCATTCAATACAACGCAACGATCATACAACTCTGGTGTTGCATTTAAAATATTTGAAAATTCAACATCATTAAACAGAATATGCTCATACATATCATCAGTAGCAACAATGATATTGGGATACTTTAAAAGTACCTTACCTAATGCCGCTAATTCATCAAATGAATAGTTAACCCCCGTAGGATTTGAAGGACTATTAATCACAAACAAACGCGTTTTATCAGTAATTGCAGCTTCCAGCATCTCAGGCGTTAATTTGAAGTGATGCTGTTGATCTGCTTTCACTATAACGGGCTCACCACCTGCAAGCAGCACCATATCTGGATACGAAACCCAGTAAGGTGCAGGAATAATGACTTCATCTCCCTCATTTAAAAGCGCCTGACAAAGATTAGAAAAACTCTGCTTACCACCACAAGAAACCAGTATTTGATCCGCTTTATAGTCAAGCTGATTATCCTGCTTTAACTTATTAATTATCGCGGCTTTTAATTCTGGTATACCATCTACGGGAGTATATCGAGTCTGATTATTATTAATTGCAGCGATACCTGCTGCTTTAATGTGTTCAGGTGTACCAAAGTCTGGCTCACCAACACCAAGGTTAATAATATCCTTACCTTCAGCTTTCATCTTTTGAGCAAGTGCACTCATTGCTAAGGTAGGAGAAGGTTTAACGCGTCGCACACGCTGGGACAGTTGAATAGGCATGAAAAAAACTCCGAAACAAGAATAGTTTGAAATATACTCTATCCTACACATGAGTAAACAAGAATCTGTATGCAATCCACTTTTAATTTAAAAACCAAGTTTGAACCCGCGGGTGATCAACCCTCTGCAATCCAATCATTAGTCGAAGGACTGAATGACGGCCTGATGCATCAAACACTGCTCGGGGTAACTGGCTCAGGCAAGACATTCACCATGGCGAATATCATTGCCCAGACGCAACGTCCCACCATTATCATGGCGCACAATAAAACGTTGGCTGCTCAATTATACGGAGAGATGAAAGAATTTTTTCCTGATAATGCCGTCGAGTATTTTGTCTCCTATTATGACTACTATCAGCCAGAAGCCTACGTTCCCGCCTCTGATATCTATATCGAAAAAGATGCCTCAATAAATGAACACATCGAACAAATGCGTCTTTCTGCCACCAAAGCCATGCTAGAAAGAAAGGACACCATAATTATCGCAACCGTATCAGCCATTTATGGTTTGGGTGATCCAGAGTCCTACATGAAAATGATGCTGCATTTGGATCGGGGCGATCAAATTGATCAACGTGCCATTCTGCGCCGACTCACTGAATTACAATACACGCGCAATGATCTGGAACTCTCTCGGGGTACGTATCGGGTACGTGGCGAAGTTATCGACATCTACCCTGCTGATTCTGATCTGGAAGCAGTCCGTGTTGAATTATTTGATGATGAAGTGGAAACACTGAGTTACTTCGACCCCCTAACTGGCGAAGTATTACGTAAAGTCCCAAGACTCACCGTTTACCCCAAAACACACTATGTAACCCCCAGAGAAATTATGCTGGATGCTGTCGAAAAAATTAAAGTCGAACTCAAAGAGCGACTTGAGGTTCTTTATGAAGCCAATCGACTCGTCGAAGCCCAACGACTCAAAGAACGAACACAATATGATATTGAGATGATTGTAGAAGTGGGTTATTGCTCAGGTATAGAAAACTACTCACGCTACTTATCAGGCAGACCACCAGGAGCACCTCCCCCCTGTCTCCTTGACTACTTACCTGATCAAGCACTGCTAATTATTGATGAATCACACGCCACCATTCCACAAATTGGTGCAATGTATAAAGGAGACTTTTCACGTAAAACCAATCTGGTTGAATACGGTTTCAGGCTTCCCTCTGCACTGGATAATCGCCCACTACGGTTTGAAGAATTTGAACAGCTCATACCTCAAGTGATTCATGTTTCTGCCACACCCGGCAACTACGAACAAGAACACAGCGACAATGTTGCAGAACAAGTCGTACGCCCAACGGGATTATTAGACCCCACCATAGAAATCAGACCCGTTCTCACGCAGGTCGATGATGTCATGTCAGAAATCAGTGACCGTGCCGCAAAAAATGAGCGTGTCTTAATCACCACCTTAACCAAGCGCATGGCTGAAGATTTAACCGACTACCTGCTTGATCATGGTCAACGTGTGCGTTATCTGCACTCCGACATTGATACCGTTGAGCGCGTCGAAATCATCCGTGATTTACGTCTAGGGGAATTTGATGCACTCGTAGGAATCAATTTATTACGTGAAGGCCTGGATATGCCAGAAGTAAGCCTCGTCGCCATTCTTGATGCAGACAAAGAAGGCTTCTTACGCTCAGAACGCTCATTAATTCAAACCATCGGACGTGCAGCGCGTAACGCCTCAGGTAAAGCCATTCTCTACGGAGACAATATAACCAAATCAATGCAAGCTGCCATTGATGAAACCAATCGTCGTCGTTGCAAGCAAATTGAACACAACGAAAAACAGGGTATTACACCCACCAGTATCGCCAAAAAAGTCACAGACATTATGGAAGGGGCTTACGGCAGCTCCATGCGTGGTCGTGCCAGCAAGAAGTTAAACAAAGTCGCTGACAAAGCCGCAGACTATTCAGCACTTTCCCCTGATAAAGCCGCAAAAGAAATCATCAAACTGGAGAAAAAGATGCTGCAACATGCTAAAGATTTAGAATTTGAAGAAGCCGCAGCAGTACGCGATCAAATCAGTCAAATGCGTGAAGCCGTATTTAAACACGGCTAAACAAGGGGTTTATACGGAAAACATAAAAAATCACCAATCCCTAAATAAACACACCCTGTAAATCCACCCCCCTACTTTGGGGCACTTTTTTATTGCCTACACATAAGACTAATAGCATGTGCCACTTCACATCATGCCCACTTAGCGGTAAGATTTCCCTTTTTAATTTAACCGAGAGAGTGTAATGGGCAGAGCCTACCAGAACCGCAAAGAGTCAATGGCCAAAACTTCAGATATGAAGGCAAAGGTTTACAGTAAATACGGACGTGAGATTTATGTCTGTGCAAAAGCTGGTGGCCCCGATCCTGACGGTAATCTATCGCTACGTAGCTTAATTGATCGTGCCAAGAAAGATCAAGTTCCGACACACGTTATAGATAAGGCGATTGAAAAAGCCAAAGGTGGCGGTGGAGAAGACTTCTCCCCTGCGCTCTACGAAGGTTTTGGACCTGCGGGCAGCATGGTGCTAGTGGAATGTCTGACAGACAACCCCAATCGTACCTTCGGCGATGTACGTCAATGCTTTACCAAAACAAAAAGCAAAATAGGTACACCAGGCACGGTAAGCCATATGTTCGATCATTCTGCTATTTTCGTTTTCAAAGGAGACGACGAAGAAGCCGTGCTGGATGCACTAATGGAAGCCGACGTGGATGTTTCTGATATCGAAAATGAAAACGGAGTAATTTCAGTCTTTGCACCCAACACCGAATATTTCAAAGCAAAACAAGCATTAGAGCCACTTGTGGATGAATTTGAAGTTGATGAAATACAATACCTCGCACAAAACCTCTCTCCAGTCACAGGGGAAGATTTAAAGCAGTTTGAACAATTACTCTTCTTACTCAATGATAACGACGATGTACAGAATGTGTATCACAGCGTAGAAATGTAAACCACTAGCACCACGGCGCATAAGTAAATTAGCACCTATTCTACGGTAAAAAAAACTGTTAGAGACCTTTGCCATACATTTTGTGCAAAGGTCTCTCAACTTAAGATGCAGATAGCTGACGTTTAGATAACGATTCAACCCAATAACGCGTTCCACCAGCAACACCCACTGGCATAACAAAAAAGTTAAGTACTGGAATCATCATCAATACCGTTAACATCCCTCCAAACCCTAAAGCCATCCAACGATTCTTACGTAAAAGTGGCAATTCTTCCTTAATAAATAACTGATGATTACCCATCGCAAAATCCGTGTATTGCAAAGATAGCATCCACGCACCATAAATAGCCCAAGCAAAAGGAGACACCATATTAATTCCCGGAATAACGCTAATTAACAGCAACAAAGGCATCCATTTCAACATATACAAGACCTTTCGCACTTCACTACCCATGGTTTTACCCAAGTTAGACATCATCGCCTTAAAACCTTTTTGTTCAGTAATCGGCAAACCTTTAAGCTGCTGCTCAACCCGTTCTGCCAGTATTGAATTAAAAGGTGCCGCAATAAGATTCGCAATAATGGTAAACGTATAATAAACCGCAATCAAAATCAGCAAAGCAAATAAAGGCCAAAGCCCCCATTCCAACGCTGTTTTAATAAAATCAGGCATCCAGCTAGGTAACCAACCTGTCAAATACACCATGAGTGCTTCAAATTGAGCCGATGCAAACCAGATAGCCAATGAAAAAACGACAATATTAATCAATAATGGAATCAACACAAAAGGACGAATCCCTTTTTTAGTAATCAGTGAAAAACCACTAAATGCGTATTTCATTCCCTGCAAAAAACTAGAAATCATTAGAATTCTTCCTTAAGAAACCTTTGCACAAAGCGCATGGCGAGAGAAAAAGAGAAAATAAAAAGAGCGAGTTTATCTGTATATCAAAAAGGAATAAAGACAATGAGATATTAATATCAGCCACAACACTTAACTTAAGCTCTAAAAAAACCCTTATAAGTGGCGGGGTGGCTATGTATTTAGTAAACAAAAACTAACATTTAACAACTGACTTAAAGGCACTATCCAAACAAAAAATCAGACAGTCATGCCATGACACCATCAGTAAAATATACCCGTTAGTACGGTGTTTCAGCTCACCTTTCCCCAATACCACCCCCCTACTTATGGGCAGTTTCAATATGAAGCCTCGGCATGAAGAAACAGGATGGGTAACAATGGCTTAAATATAAAAAAATTGGGAATCCATTGTGCCTAAGATAACCCTAACTTATGGTAAGTTAAAGAGTAAAGTTTTAGCCATAACTACCGCATCTTCACGACCACTATCCGCAGGGTAATAGCCTTTTCTTAAACCAACTTCGTTATAACCTTCACTGTGATAAAGATTCATTCCGGCTTTATTTGATGGTCTTACTTCTAAGAAAATAGTTTCAGCTGCTTTTTTTTCTGCAATAATTTCCGCTGCTGCCAGCAACTTTCTACCCCAGCCTTTTCCCTGTAATTCTGGATAAATGCAAATATTCAAAATATGTGCTTCATTCACGACGATAGAAAGTACAAGATGACCCCTGAGTTTATTGTTTTGTTGAAAAACCCAACACGAATAAGCTTGATTATTGAGACAATCCTGGAAATTGCCTAGTGTCCAAGGGTATGGATAAGCAGCGAGTTCGCCAACCATAACATCCGCTAAATCTTCATCTCGCATTGGACGAAGGTACTGAAGATAAGACGGTATTGAATCTTTCATGTCACTTTTAATATGGCGATATGGCTTTCATGTAATAAGAGGGCTAATTTTCAGGAATTAAACTAACCGCTAATTTTAAATCTTCCCATGCTTTACGCTTATCTGATGGCTTGCTCAAAAGATAGCTGGGGTAATAAGTAACAACAACAGGGATATTCATTTCTGCCAGGGTAAAGGGCTTGTGCCTTAGTCGCGCTAAAGGCTCCTCACTGTGTAACACATTTTGAGCTGCCAGCTGCCCCACAATAACAATAATTTTAGGGCTTATTCGCTTAATACACTCCTGAAGAATCGTATTAAGTTCTGCTTTGGCTGTTTTTACATCCGTGCTGTTATCATATGAATTTTGTAAAATATTCACTAGATACGCATCCTTACGAGGATTTAAAACACCCACGGCACGAATCATATTCTCTAGTAATATGCCCTCTTCTGCCGCATAAGGCTGACCTTGTTCGTGTTCTATAAATACCGGATTCTGTCCAATGACCATCCATTCTGCGTTGGTACTGCCTTGGGCATATACGGTGTAGTCTGTGGTCTTAGCCAATACATTAGGAATGTCACGCTGTAATGGCTGGGTAACGCCTGATTCAGCCGCTAATGACTCTGTAATTTTCTTAATTGTTTCACTCGGTGAGTGATTGGCTGTGGGGTTTTCCTTAGCCTTTGGCTCTTGATGCTGCTCCAAGTCCTGTAAAATGTGATCTAAGGCATTTGTGACAGCAGCAGCCGATTGATTAAGCTCTACGGCGTTACTCGGTTGCGTATTTTGTACTGTTGCTTTAGCGGGTGCCTCATCATTAATAAGCACATCATCAATTACAAGCTCACGAGAAACCCAAACAGGGATTCCCATAGCATTCAGGTACTGTAATTGTGCAGGGCTAGTCATTTTTATAGAACCTTATATTTAACCTTGTATTTAGGTTAGTTAGTGGATTAAATACCATATTGAGAGTATAAACGCCCACCTTGTCTTCAACAGTCAATTTAATTGCAGAAAATACCGTATCTATCGAACCACTGTCTTCTACTTCTCTTGTTATTTCCTTACCATCAATATTCAGCACCACTTTAGCTCTCGGAACGTTGTTGCTCGTAACTGATGCTAACTCCCCCCATTACCTCTTTTCTTCTTAACTTCAAGTAGGCGCTTCAATGCTATTCTCTTGGTGCGTAACCAATTAAAAGGTCCTGATAATGCATAAATAGAAAATACACAAAAAAGTACGATAGGAGGTGCGACTTGTACCAAAGCAAAGATTAATACAACAACCAAAATACTGAGATGCGGTACTTTGCTTTTTAAGTCAAAATCTTTAAAACTGTTGTATTTAATGTTACTCACCATCAGCAAACCTGCCACAATGGTAATAAACAATGCAGGGATTTGTAGTGTATTGCCTTCAAACCCCAAATCATGAAACATCCATACGAGACCGACCACAATAGCCGCAGAAGCAGGACTAGGCAAACCAATAAAGTAACGTTTATCGACTTCATTTATTTGTGAATTAAAACGCGCCAATCTTAATGCTGCACAGGCAACATAGATAAATGCAGCCATCCAGCCTAATTTACCCCACGATACACTGGTTTCTCGCATAAATATTAATGACCATTGATAGATCACCAATGCAGGTGCCAAACCAAAGGAAACAAGGTCAGACAAGCTATCGTACTGCTCACCAAATTCAGAGGCGGTATTTGTCAGACGTGCGACTCTGCCATCAAGCCCATCAAGTATCATTGCTACAAAAACGGCAATACACGCTTTTTCGAATTGGCCATTCATTGCCGAAAGAATCGCAAAAAAGCCGCTAAATAAAGCTGCCGTAGTGACTAAATTAGGTAAGAGGTAAATACCCTTGCGTGGATGTGGTTTCACTGTTTCATTCATAAGTGCATTTGTAACACAATTTTCAATAAGGTCACAGAATCTTCTGATTTCAGGCACAAAAAAACGGGCACTAGGCCCGTTGAATATGATCGCTCAAGCGATTTCTTGTTGTTAGCGGCGTCTATAATACCCAAAATTAGCTGTCTAAAAACTGAACCAGATTATTTAATTTGTATTTTTGTTTAAATTTTTCTCTCAAAAATCTTATGGGTGATTAGATGAACCTCTCGTAATTCCTTATAAAGACTGACATTTTCAAAAAACCTGACTATGATTATTCAGTAGTAAACTTTCTTAACCTTATTTATAAAATAATATGAAGATCTCAATGTATTCATAAATAAAAACAAGTTAAGCCATTAAAGGAATAACTAAAAAATGAGCACACAAATCAATACACCAGAATCAAATATGGAACCCCTACAAAAGCAGGTTCGTGTCGTTGGTAACCTGCTGGGTGAAATTTTAAAAGAACAAGAAGGTGAAGCCGTATTTGATGCCGTTGAATACCTCAGAACAGGCTACATTAGCCTGCGCCATCAAGATGACCCTGAAAAACGTATGACTTTAATGGCCTATATTGAGCGTCTGGATACCTATACACTAAAACAAGTCACTCGCGCCTTTAATACTTTTTATGTGCTCTCCAATATTGTAGAAGAAGATTTTTTACATCGTCAACGTCGCAATCTCTATAAAAAAGGAGATAACAAACTCTGGGAAGGATCTTTTCTGAGGACAGTCAGTGAAATGGCAGAATCAGGCATGTCTGCGCAAGACATGCAAAAAATTATCAATGAACTGCGTTACACTCCCGTTTTTACTGCCCATCCCACAGAAGCACGTCGTAGAACAATGATCACATTACAGCGTCGTATCTTTCTTATTATTAATCGATTAAACAAGGATGAACTCACCGCTGAAGAACGCCGCTCTTTAGAACATCAGCTAAAATCCCAGATTCAACTATTATGGCGTACCAAAGAAGTCAGATTGATCAAGCCTACTGTAGAAGATGAAGTTCGCTACGGACTTTTTTATTTCCATGCCAGTTTATTTGAAGCAATACCGATGATTTATCGTTACTTTGAACGTGCCACACGCCATGTATATGGGCACGGTAAAGTAAATATTCCCAGTATATTAAAGTTTGGTTCATGGATTGGTGGTGATCGTGATGGAAACCCTTTTGTTACACCAGCAGTAACCAGAAATGCCATTCGTCTACATATGCTTGAGGCACTCAATGAATACCACAACAGAGTCATCCAACTGCATAAAGTGCTCTCACACGATAGAGAATTCATTACACCAAGTGCAGAATTTCAAGCCTCGCTCAGCAAAGACGAGGCAGAACTTAAACAATTCATACCCGATAGAAAAGCAAACCTATACGCCACCGAACCCTATCGACAAAAAATTGATTACATGGCGTATCGTTTAACAGCCAATATCAAAAAAGTAGAACACGCCATCAGTGGAATTGATAATGGAACCAATCAAAGTACCCAACTTAACGTATACCTTGGCGCATACAAAGAAGTCTCCAACTTTTTGAATGAACTGTACATTATTCGCGACTCCCTGATTAGCCATAACGACCAGAACATAGCCAAAGGTGAACTAAGAGACTTAATCCGCCTGGTAGAGACCTGTGGATTTACGCTGTATGAGCTTGATATACGCCAGGAATCCACCGTACATACGCGTACCGTAACCGAAGTACTGCAACAATTTACCCCAGAACAAGATTACACCAGCTTATCAGAAGCTCAACGTATCGAAGCCTTATCTAGTTTAATCTCTCGAACACAGTTACCCAAAGCAAACCCTGAATCATTATCGGCAGAATCCATAGAAACACTGGCGCTATTTGAAACCATGGTCGAAATGCGCGCCGAAACAGGAGAAAACATCTTCGGTACCTACGTTATCTCTATGACGCACACTGCCAGCCATGTATTGGAAGTACTCTTTCTCGCCAGACTGGCTGGAATTGTTGGCAAAGATACGGAAGGTAACCCATTCTGCCATATCCAATTATCCCCCCTCTTTGAAACCATCGAGGATTTAAAACATATCAGCGACGTACTAACCAACCTATTTGAAAACCCCGTGTATATGGGCTTACTCAAAGCATCTGGAAACTTACAAGAAGTCATGCTCGGCTATTCAGACTCTTGCAAAGATGGTGGAATATTGGCCTCTCAATGGAATCTATACAATGCCCAAAAGCAAGTCATTAGCCTGACTGAATCCTATGGCGTGAAATGTCGCATGTTTCACGGTCGCGGAGGTACCGTTGGCCGTGGTGGTGGCCCAACACACGAGGCCATCATTTCCCAACCACCCGATACAGTTCACGGACAAATCAAATTCACCGAGCAAGGCGAAGTACTATCCAATAAATACAGCAATACCGAAACGGCGATATATGAACTCAGCGTTGGCATCACAGGCTTATTAAAAGCAAGCCAGTCGATTGTCAAAAAACATGGAAACTATGCAGAAAACTACCTTGAAGCAATGTCAAATATCGCAACAACAGGTGAAGCAAGTTATCGTGACCTAACCGATTTTACAGAAGGTTTTCAAGACTATTTCTATGAAAACACCCCTGTCACCGAAATTGGTCAAATGAATATCGGCTCACGCCCCTCTCACCGAAAAACAGACCGCTCCAAAGCCTCTATTCGCGCTATTCCCTGGGTATTTGGTTGGGCACAAGCCCGACACACTCTACCCGCTTGGTTTGGCATAGGAACAGCACTGGCGACCTTCCGCAAACAACACGGAGACAAACTCCTTCGAGAAATGTACCAAAAATGGCCATTCTTCAAATCACTACTAAGTAATGTACAAATGTCTTTATTTAAAGCACAAATGGATATTGCCAAAGAATATTCTCACCTGTGGAAAGACAAAGAAAGATCAACCTTTATCTACAATAAAATTGCCGCTGAATATCACTTAACCGTCAAAGAACTATTATCCGTCGCACAAATTAATCGTCTAATGGAAGAAACACCACTATTACAATATTCGCTGGAACGCCGTGAACCCTACCTTGACCCATTAAATCATATCCAGATAACAGTACTCGGAAGACATCGTGAACATATCAACCAGTCAGAGGAAGAATCCCCGTGGATTGATGAATTACTACTAACGATTAATGCGATTGCAGCAGGAATGCGCAATACAGGGTAAACGTTAAAAGTAAAAAAAGGTCTGGCTCAACTAGCCAGACCTGCATTGCATACATTACACTCGAACCACCACCCATAAGAATAGAAACCCATCACTCTATCCGTAAAATACACCCAGTAGTACCGTATTTCAGCCCACCTTTCCCAAAGCCACCCCCCTACTTATAGGCATTTTTTATCCATTTATTATAATTCTGGTTTTGACTCTATATGAGGATGACTAACGGTTTAAATCGTGTTTAATTCTTCTAAAGACCAACGTGGTTTGGGTTGTATTTCTGCAGGTTCGGTTTCCCCAGCGTGTAAGCGTAACGCTCCTACGTAGGCAATCATTGCGCCATTGTCGGTGCAATATTGCATGGGGGGGAAGAATACGTCTGCTGATAATTCCTGAAGTTTTTCTCTTAAACGTTTATTTGCCCCAACCCCACCGGCAATAACTAGGCGTTGTGCTTTAACTTCTTTTAATGCGCGTTTACATTTGATAAACAAGGTATCAACCACCGCTTCTTGAAATGCGTAAGCAATATTGGCTTTGACCTGTTCGGTTTTGGTAGATTTATTCCAAACGGTTAGTGCAAAGGTTTTCAAGCCACTGTAACTAAAATCCAAACCGCCTTGGCGCACCATTGGTCTTGGAAAGGTATACGCATTAGGTTCTCCCTGTTCTGCTAAGGCTGCCAGCACTGGGCCACCAGGATAGGATAAACCGAGCATTTTAGCGGTTTTATCAAAGGCTTCTCCAACCGCATCATCTAAGGATTCACCCATAATGCGGTAATCACCTATTGCTTTGACTTCAACGAGCATGGTGTGTCCACCTGAAACCAGTAAGGCGACAAATGGAAATGCGATGGTTTGGTCTTTATCCAGCATCGGGGCGAGTAAATGTCCTTCCATGTGATGTACACCTACCACAGGAATGCCTAAACCCCACGCGAGTGAATGGCCAATAGAGGCACCTACCATTAATGCACCAATTAAACCTGGCCCACGGGTATACGCAATACCATCAATATCCTTAAGAGTAAGCCCTGCTTCTTTGAGTGCGGATTTGATTAAAGGAGTGGTTTTTTGAATATGATCGCGCGAGGCAAGCTCGGGAACGACACCACCGTATTCTGCGTGTAACTCTATTTGTGAATAGAGTTGGTCTGCGATTAATCCCTGTTCTGTATCATAGATAGCGATACCTGTTTCATCACAAGATGATTCAATGCCTAAAACTTTCATACAAGGTCTTTCATGATTGTTGATCGTACTGATAATAAAAAAGCTATTCTACAAGGTAGAGTAGCTTTCAGAAATTATTTTTTACACCACTGAAATAAGTAAGTATTAGCTTGGGTATTAGTTTTGGCGTGAACCTGATTTAGTCCCTGTCGCTTTCTTTTTACCCTGAGTATTCTGCCCACCGCCACGTTTTTTATTATTTTTGTTGGTGTTATTTCGATTTCGGTAATTTGTTTTTTTATTCGGTTGTGAATTACCACCCCCCGGCTTACGGGCAGTTTTTTGTGGTTGAAGCGATGATTCAGGCACATCATGGTCTGGCTCAAAACCATCAATAATCTTACGTTCTAATAAACGCCCAATCAGTCTTTCGATGTCTCTGAGTTGTTTAATCTCATCCGCACTGACTAAAGAAACGGCCTGCCCCACTTGTCCTGCACGGCCTGTACGCCCTATTCTATGCACATAATCCTCAGGCACATTGGGTAAATCAAAATTAACGACCTGCGGTAACTGGTTGATATCCAAGCCTCTGGCAGCAATATCAGTTGCTACCAACACCCTGACATTATTCTTTTTAAAGCCAGCTAATGCTTTGGTTCTTGCGCCCTGACTTTTATTACCGTGAATAGCAACGGCGGTAATCTGGTTTTTCTCTAATTGACGCGTTAATCTGTCTGCACCGTGTTTCGTACGAGAAAAAACTAATACCTGCTCCCATTGATTATCATGAATCAGATGCGCGAGTAATTCTGGTTTTTGCTTTTTGTCTACCGGACAAATCCACTGCTTTACCGTATCTGCCGTTGTATTTCGGGTACTAACTGAAATTTCTACCGGATCATTCACCAATGACTTGGCAAGTTTACGTATCTCGTTAGAAAATGTAGCAGAGAATAATAGGTTTTGTCTTTGACTTGGCAGGTGATAAATAATTTTGCGAATATCGTGAATGAAACCCATATCCAACATACGGTCGGCTTCGTCCAGTACCAAAATTTCAAGATCATCAAACTTTACTGCTTTTTGCTGATGCAAGTCCAAGAGCCTTCCTGGTGTTGCCACCAAAATATCAGCACCACGATGTAAGCGTTTGATTTGCGGATTTATTTTTACTCCGCCAAAAACAACGATCGAGGTCAAATCTAAATGCTTGCCATAAGCCTCAACACTTTCCTGAATTTGTGCCGCTAACTCACGCGTTGGGGTAACGATTAATGTGCGTACCTGTTTCGCCTTTGCGGGTTGCCCTTTACGCAGTATTTCCAGAATGGGTAATGTAAAACCTGCCGTTTTACCCGTACCCGTTTGTGCCGCTGCCATAATATCACGGCCTTTTAGTACCGCAGGGATGGCTTCTTTTTGTATAGGTGATGGCTTGGTATAGCCTTTTCTTGATAATGCTTTTAGGATGTCGTCTGACAAACCTAGATCTTCAAATTTCATGATAGTCTCTTAATTTTTTGTGCCGCTTTCTGTTCTGTACAGTTTCGTATTTTATTGAGTGAATATAGAATATAAAAAGTAGAACAAAGAACACCGCACGAAATGCTTTACTGTTAGTCGCGCGCAGGTTACAGCATAAGCCAGCAGAGTGCTATGATAATCAGCTTTTAAGCGCTTGATGGGGAAACTATAATGAAAATCTGGGTCGATGCCGATGCCTGTCCTACGCCGATTAAAGAAATAATCTTTAGAGTAGCCACGCGCAAGGAAATACTCACCACCTTGATTGCGAATCACGCCATGCGCATACCACCTTCTCCTTATATCAAATTTTATCAAGTTGCCTCGGGGTTCGATGTTGCAGATAACGAAATTGTAAAACAATTAGTAGCAGGAGATTTAGTGATTACCCAAGATATTCCACTGGCTGCGGAAGCTATCGAGCTGGGGGCTATTGCACTCAATCCACGTGGCGAGTTATATACCACTGAAAACATTAAACAGCGTTTAACGATGCGTGACTTTATGGAAACCTTACGTTCTAGTGGGGTGAATTCAGGCGGACCTGCGCCACTCAATCATAAAGACCGCCAAAACTTTGCCAATAGCCTTGATAGATTACTGCATCAAAAGTAATCGTATCAACATGAGCTATTAGAAAATCTCTTTAAGTGAAGTGGAAAGAGAAAAGACACAAACCCACCCCCCTACTTTCAGGCAGTTTTTTAGGAAAACAGGATATTCAAGCCATTTTTACAATAACCTGAGAAACAGAAAAAGTGCCTACAAGTGGGGAGGTGGGATTTAAAATTACATTAGCTCATTGTATTTGAAATACACTGCTAGAGCTGTAATTACAATTCCCTAAGTATTTCATTTACCTCCGACGAAGTGCAAAATACATCTCTTTTAAACTACCCTGATAGTACCAAACTAAACCGCATATTCCATAAAGACTTAATGAGGCCAGAAAGTTAACATCCCGCATTAATGCTAATGCCTGAGGGTCTTTAAAATACCAATAAATTGAATAAGATCCATCTACCGTAAACCACGTAAAGAAAAGCATTAATGGCCATTTAGCCCACTGTCGTTCCACAATAACATGTAAACTCCACGAGGCCGTTAAATATGCCAGTAACGCCATAATAAAGCTGATAGGAATATCCCAGTCTGGTGCGTTATAATAAAAAGAGCCGAGAATTAGCACACTTAATCCAATGAAAAGAGTAAACAATTTCCAAGGTCTCAGCCACTCTTTAAGTAATATTGAATAATTCATACGCTAAGCTAAAAATAAATGTTCAGTATTTACAAGCGTGTCATTTCTTACTCTATTTCTGTTAAACCAGATTGCTTGTAAAGAAATTACTAACGGGGTGACTTCAGAATATGACACTAAAACCACCCTTTTATTGCATGAATACTAAAGCTGTATTACTCGGCAACACATATTTTTTTGTTACGAATCGCGTTTAATGTGGCAACGGCGATGATTCCCACAACCACCGTGACTAATGCTAACAAACCGCTCGCTATCCAAAGGTAGATTTCTTTTTGAGTACTTTGATACACGACAAAGCTCCCAATAGTAATGGCAGCGAGTGGAAAGGAGTAAGCCCACCAGGAAAGAAAGAAAGGTAAACGAACAAAGCGATTCACTTGTGACAGTAATAATAGTGTTAGAAAGAGTCCTGAAAAATAGAGGAAATGGGCAAAGTTATCCATACCACCATTAAGACGCATATATGCCAAAAAGCCTACGGCTGGTGGAGCGATCAAAATAAACAGTGTAGGAAGTAGCTGTTTGGCTACTGGATCGTGAAATAAAATACGGTTAAAAAATATCGTCATTAATACAATCCAAAATAACATACCGATGCTAAAGAAAAACCAAGATACTTCAGTGTAACCCAGTGTTACACCGGCAATTGGTACTAACACATTTCCCACCGCAGGAATGAACCATGCAGGGTTCATATGATTAATGGCGAAGTGTTCGTGGTGCATCCATGAGCTAATCACATACAAGGTAAAACCTAAATGTAAAAACGCCCCCGTAATCCATAAAGGACGAGATAGGCCTTCATTAATACTTAAAAAAGCAATGGAGAGTAAGATGAAACTAATGGATATACTGGGAAAGAAACTCAATTTAATGGGGTGTTTTAGCTCTTTCTTCACACTGGAGGGGTATTTGATTATCTTCGTTGTATAAAACATCAATAATAAAATAAAAACCAGCGTAGCCAGCCCCAATAAAACAGGCGTCACGCCTAACTGAATATGATAAGCCTGTTGTGCTTTTTCCCATGCAATAGTTAAACCACAAAGCCCCATGACTACGGAGAAAAAAGAAACGGGGAAATTTTCTAAACGACTATCTTGATTTTTTTCCATTATTTATACCCTCTATAACTGTATTTATACCCGTGTAAAAAACTGGGGCAATTATATAACGACTTCGTTAATAAAATACAAAGCTAAAATTCGCTAGAACCTTTATTGAGTAGCGTTTTTTGATAAAGGGAAAAACTGAACTGTCACTGAGTTAAAGTGCTTACAGGGGACTCTGTATAAGCACCTTGATCATGAGAAAACTAATATTATGAGTGTTTGTGTCTACGAGCCGACATGCTCAACTTTAAATTTACCGTCGATATGCTCATTGAAGTATTCGTTTATTGAATCTGACTTAGAAAAAGATTTAAACACATCTTCAGGTACATCAACATAAGGGGTATCAATTTCACTTCCCTGAAAATCTATAAACATTGTTCTTACTATTTTGTTGTAACCTATTCTATTTATCTTTGAGCTGTTCACGAGAACCCATTCAACCATAATATTCTTCCCCTTGCTAGCGACACTAATCAAATTGTTATTAGCCCAGCATTCTAACGTAACAGTTAGTCAATTAAAACCCGTATAAATTCCAATTTTATACATTGTAATTTCATAGAGGCCTAATCTAAAAACTACATTACCTTATTTAAAGTCTTTAGTTTTTATCATTTTTTATATTGCAACACATCTACAATTAAATGACAAAATGTGGCTGAGAATGACTTAAAAACAGAGCTTAACAATCAAATAATGATAGACAACCTATACACTAGAATAACTTGAGTTTTCTTTATTGCGTATTAACTAACGTCTTAAATGCCTTAAAAAATGTGCTTCTATTAATTTAAAAATAAAGACAATGGTAAATGTAATAACTAAATAGAAAAGACCCGCACTAATGAAAGATTCGAAGGGAGCATAATAGCGAGAGTTAAGTATTTTCGCGGCACCAAACAAGTCAACCAGCGTTATCACGCCAGCAAGCACTGTCGCGTGCAACATAAAAATGACTTCATTACCATACATGGGAATTGAGCGTCTTAGTGCACTAGGGAGAATAATATGGCGATATTGATCCCAACGGGACAAGCCATAAGCTACTGCGGCCTCTATTTCTCCTTTGGGGGTTTGTACTATTGCCCCACGAAATATTTCTGCTGTATAAGCGGCGGTGTTCAAAGCAAAGGCTATAATTGCACACCAATAAGCTTCTCTAAAAATTACCCATAATGGGCTTTCTCTCAACCATTCAAATTGAGATAAACCATAATAGATAATAAATATCTGTATAAGTAGGGGGGTGCCTCTAAAGATATAGATAAATGCTTTAGATGGAGCACTTGCCCATACATTTTTTGAAGCCGCCATAATTGCTAAAGGAATGGACAGTACAAAACCAATCACTAAAGAAATCACTAATAATTGTAATGTCAGCCATAAGCCTTTAAAAAGTAAAGGCAGGTTGTCGAAGATAATTGAGAAATCCATATTAATGACCTCCAATTTTATAACGACGTTCCAACCACTTCATGGCAAGATCACTCACTGCGGTGATAAGTAAAAACAGGAAGCCTACAATCATAAAAAAGGTAAAAGGCTGCCGTAAGGTGTCCCCTGCAATTTTGGCATTAAAGACCATGTCTTCCAAACCAATAACAGAGACCAATGCGGTTGTTTTAACTAAAACCAACCAATTATTGAAAAACCCTGGAATAGCATGACGAATCATTCCGGGGAAAGTAATGTGAGTAAACACCTGAGTGCTTGTCATACCATAAGCATGACCCGCCTCTATTTCACCTTTAGACACTGCCATAATTGCACCACGGAAAGTCTCTCCCATGTAAGCGCCAAAAATAAAACCAATAGTCAACACACCCGCAACAAATGGGTCAATATCAATATATTCCCAGCCCAGCTTATCACCCAGTTTATTTACCAGAACCTGTCCACCAAAGAAGATGAGCATCATCAATACAAGGTCAGGTATACCTCGTATGACTGTGGTATAAGTACCTGCAATCGCTTTTGCAACAGGACCACCATAAAGCCTGGCAGAGGCAGCAAGAATGCCTAAGGTGAAAGATAAAAGTAATGATAATAAGGCTACTTCAACTGTTACAAGCATGCCTTTGAATATCATGGGCAGGTAGCCACCAAATATTTCAGTCATTGCAGCTACTCAGAATATTCGTCTTTTTACCCATAACGGTGTGATGTTGTGTGTTTAGTTGTGTATTTAAATAATCGCACACCCCTACACTCCCACACTTTCTGTATCCATTGAGTTTAAGGGTCGCTTTGCCCTGACTCTGAGCCACTTCAAAAGTCATATATATAAATTTGATTAGGTTTTAGAACCTTCTCCCTAAGCATATTAGGGAGAAGTGATCGTGAAATTATTCACCAAAAATATCAAAGTCGAAGTATTTACTACGTACTTTATCGTATGGAGACTTGCGTATATTTTCTAATGCCATATTAAATTTATTTGCAAGCTCTGTATCACCTTTACGTACGGCAATACCAATACCATCACCAAAATACTTTGCGTCTGTGTAGCTATCACCAATAAACTCGTAGTCTTTTCCATTGTCTGACTTGATAAATTCAAGTAATACAAACGCATCAGCAAAAACAAAGTCTAAACGACCTGCATTTAAGTCAAGGTATGCTTCTTCTTGTGTGCCGTAACGCTTGATATTAACGCCTTTTCCGAAAGTACCTGTAATAAATTTATCCGATACTGTGCCACGCTGAACACCTACGCTCTTACCTTTTAAGCCATCAGCTGAAATGGTATGATCAACCCCTTTTTTATGAATAAAACGTGCAGGAGATTTGTAGTAGTGATTGGTAAAATCAACCTTTTCCTTACGCTCTTCAGTAATTGACATAGATGCAATTATCGCATCGTATTTCTTGGCGATAAGTGCAGGGATAATTCCATCCCAATCTTGTTTAATAAGCGTACACTCTACACCCATCTCTTTACAAAGTGCTTTAGCCATATCTATATCAAAACCACTTAATTTTCCGTCCTTATCAACCTGACTAAAAGGAGGATAAGCGCCTTCGACACCAATACGAAGCTTTTCTGCAAATGCAGAGCCACTGAAGAGTAATGAAGCACTCAAGAGTAATGAGCTTATAGTTAAACATTTTTTCATAAAGTAAGTCCTTTCCTTTTGGTTTAATTGATGTGTTTATCTCAATACACTCGCTTATTTTAGACAAAAAACAAGCATTTGTTTTGAAGAATCGTAGATTTTACACAATAAAAAATCTAGTCAGTATCAGATTTCCTAGTATTCCTTTGAAATAAATTGTGCAAACTGTGGTGATTTGGGGTTAGTAAAAACATCTTGGGGTGGGCCATCTTCAACAATAACACCGTCATCAAAGAAAACGACACGATTGGACACATCTCTAGCGAATGCCATCTCATGTGTTACTACTAACATTGTTCGGCCTTGTTCAGCTAATTTCCTGATAACATTAAGCACTTCTTCTACAAGCTCTGGATCCAGAGCAGAGGTCGGCTCATCAAATAATAGAATATCAGGCTCCATTGCCAAAGCTCTGGCAATAGCCACTCGTTGCATTTGACCACCGGATAACTGACCAGGATAATAATCAAGACGATCCATCATATCAACTTGGGCAAGGTATTTTTCAGCACGCTGTCCTGCTTCTTCTTTTGATAATTTCAACGCTGTTTTTAAAGCAATAGTGACGTTATCTAGCACGGTCATATGTGACCACAAATTAAACTGCTGAAACACCATCGACATTCTAGTACGCAAACGACGAATCTGTGCTTTATCACTCGCGACAGAATCCCCTTTTTTATTAGGGCTAACCGTTATTGTTTCACCACCGAGACTAATTGTACCCTCAGTAGGTGTTTCCAGAAAGTTAATACAACGCAAAAAGGTGCTCTTACCCGAACCACTACGCCCAAGAATAGAGATAACATCCCCTTTGGCGGCATTGATAGAAACCCCTTTGATAACTTCCAAAGGCCCAAAACTTTTATGCAGATTATCTATTTGTAACACGTATCATTCTATTTCTTAGGACAGACAGCCCTAATTGTAACCTATGTGAATGATTTATTTTTAAAATATTCACGTTTACTAAGCAAAGAATTTAATTGTTAGGCTATTAAAACAGGATTTTGATACAAATTTACAATGTTCTAACGAACTCTCACAATAAATATTTTAAGTACTAGTCACTCGGTTAATTTATTCTCCGTTTCACTTCATATTGAACGCTATTGAGAAAAAACCTATATTTCTTCTCAACAACATTGAATAAATCCAGTAGAGCTAAAGTCGTTTCATGTTAGAATTTCTTTTTTAAAATACCTACTCCACACTGATTATGTCTGATTCTAAAACACCCCTAACCTATCGTGATTCTGGTGTCGATATTGATACTGGTAATGCTTTAATTGATCGAATAAAACCACACACAAAACGTACTACGCGCCCCGAAGTTATGGGTGGCCTTGGTGGTTTTGGTGGTCTAATGTCGCTACCAACAGGTTATAAAGAACCCATCCTTGTCTCTGGTACCGATGGTGTAGGTACAAAATTAAAACTAGCCATTGAAGCAGGTATTTATGACACAATTGGCATTGATTTAGTTGCCATGTGTGTAAATGACATCATTGTTACTGGTGCCGAGCCATTATTCTTCCTCGATTACTATGCCACTGCAAAGTTAGACAATGATATTGCTGAAGATGTTATTAAAGGTATTGCAGAAGGCTGTGTACAATCTGGTGCTGCATTAATTGGTGGTGAAACGGCTGAAATGCCTGGCATGTATGCCAAGGGTGATTTTGACCTCGCCGGTTTTAGTGTGGGTGTGGTTGAAAAGGAAGATATTCTAGATCCTGCCAATATCCAAAATGGCAATGTATTAATTGGACTTGCTTCAACTGGTCCTCATTCAAATGGTTATTCGCTCATTCGTAAGGTATTGGAAGTGAGTGGTGCATCTTTATCTGACAAATTTGATGGAAAAACGCTGGGTGAGGCACTTATTGCACCAACTAAAATCTATGTTAAACCATTACTAGAAGCACTTAAAAAACACAAAATCAATGCACTGGCACATATTACTGGAGGCGGACTTACTGAGAACCTACCTCGTGTTATGGCAGAAAACAGCAAAGGTGTAATTGACTTAAATAGCTGGGAAAAACCTGCCATCTTTAACTGGTTGCAAGAACAAGGCAATATTGAAGAGCAGGAAATGTTACGTACATTTAACTGTGGTATCGGCATGGTAGTTGTTGTTAATGAAGACGATGCAAGCAATATTCAGCAACATTTTACAGATGCAGGTATTAGCAACTGGGTAATTGGTTCTATCGAAAGTACTACTGAAACTGAGCCTCACATTGAATATGTTTGAAAACCGTTCACAGAAAAATTATAAATTAGTTGTTCTCATCTCAGGAAGTGGCAGTAACTTACAGGCAATTATTGATCAGATTGAAGCGGGCGAAATCAACGCCGAAGTCCTTGCCGTTATTAGTAATCGTGCCGATGCCTTTGGTCTAGAACGCGCCAAAAAACATGGTATTACTACAGCAATTCTTGATCATACAAAATATGACTCAAGAAAAGTGTTCGATCAGGAATTACAAAAGCTTATCGACTCCTACTCTCCAGACCTGATTATACTCGCAGGTTTTATGCGTATTCTAAGTGATGATTTTGTTGAGCATTACGCAGGAAAAATAATAAATATCCACCCTTCCCTTTTACCTTTATATAAAGGCTTACATACGCATCAACGTGCTTTGGCAGACAAGCAATCAAAGCACGGTGCAAGTGTTCACTTTGTCATTCCAGAGTTAGATGCTGGTAAGGTTATTATTCAAGGTGTGGTAGATATTAAAACAGGGGATGATGAAGATTCACTCGCACAGCGCGTTCATCAAATTGAGCACAAAATTTACCCTCATGCTGTAAAACTATTAGCTAATGGACGATTAAAGTATGAGGAAGGTAAAGTCCTGTATGATGACAAACCCATGCTTGAACCCTTAAAGGAAACACTCGATACCCTTTAAATTAGCGCATTCATAAAAAATAATTGTGAATTAGTCCTTTGACTCATCCGCTGTCTTAGGGCTTTGTTTTTTATCAGTGTCTTTTTCAGTAGCGTTATCATCTCTATCCTCTTTATTTTTATTCTTTTTCGATTTTTTTTGCTCTTTTTTGAGTTGTTTAAGCAACTTTAAACCTTTTTTTCGATGCGCATGAATCAAAGCTAACTCATTGGAAATTTTCTCTTTATCCCCTCTACCTTCTGCAAACTTTAGTTCAAGCTTCTTTTCCCGTTTACGCAACTTCCTCAATACATGCTTTAGGCACTTAATTTTTGATTTTCGCTTGCGGGTTTCAACACCAAGATAAGCATCAGCTTTTTCAATTAATTCACTAACTTTCATGATGTGGACTCCCTTTTTCTGTAGATTTTCTTGCTGCAACCGCCTCTGCTGTCTCCTCTTCATCGAGCATCAAGCTTTGTTCAATTTCATGCACTTCTGTATCCTGGCTTTTAAACAGAATAGACGCAATTTCTATCAATTTATTGGCGATATTATTAGTATAGGTGTGATCGTTCATTAATGATGTCGCCATTGCACCCGTTATGTGTTTATCACGTATTAATTGATTTATGTCGATAAAAAACTGCTTATCAGCATCAATAATCCCAACTTCCATCGCCTCAAGCGTCGCTAATGCTGTTCTGTGCTCATCCGGGTCTGCCTGCATTTCTGATAGGCTTCTTAGAATTGAACCTAAACTAAGACGGATTTGATTATATTCTGCACGAATATAAGGATTAGAGTTGTTAATATAATGCGACAGATTTTTATGCAGATGTTGTGTACTTTTAATACTTTCTAGCATGGCTCGCCCAGCAGAACGAAGTTCAAAAATCTCGTTATTTTGCTCCTTCGTCATCTTCTCATTGGCTTTACCAATAAAGTTAACAATCTCCGCATAGAGCCCTTTGATTTTATTGGTGTATTCTTCTCTAATATTTACTGGAATCGGTTTTCTTCGAGACTGAACAATTTCCTCAACAGGTATATGAGATTTAATATCTCTTTCTCTAAAACTCAGCCCGTGACAAATGATTCCAAAGAAGTACTGATAAAGATTTAACGTTTCTTTACGCACAGCTTCGAGTGCCATTTCTGGAAGTTCTAATGACGCATTATTTAAATACAATGGCTCCGCTATCGCGTACTCCTTTTCTGGCAACAGCTTTGTGATAAATGCACCCAGCTTATTAATCATGGGTAACATCAATACAATTCCCAATAAATTAAATAAGGTATGGAAGACGGCTAATTTTAATGTGTAATTATCCGAATCAATATTTAAATGAGCGGATAACCAATCAACAGCAAGTATCAACTGTGTTATCAATAAAATTGCAACCATTCCGGTTACCATATTAAAAATAAAATGAGCCGCTGCAAGACGCTTTCCATCCACAGTGGCACTTATCGAACCAATAATCGCTGTAATTGTTGTACCAACATTACTCCCAATAGCTAATGCCAATGCATTTTCATAAGTTATCTGCTGACTTGCCAAAGCCGTAATAATTAAAACCAGTGTTGCATGGCTCGACTGCATAATAACGGTTGCGATAATGCCAATGAGTGTATATATCAATAAACCTTTCAAGCCAGACAAAGCGTAAGCAGTTAAATCAATATGCTCCCGAAAGGATTCAAACCCTTCCTTCATATAGTGGATACCTAGAAACAAAAAACCCAGACCCGCCAAGATATAACCAATACCTTTTAATTCTTTCGGCTTCTGTAATACCAGAATAATACCAAATACCAATAGCGGCATAGCATAAGCGGAGATATGAACTTTCAACCCTAGGCCCGCAACTAGCCATGCACCCGTTGTCGTACCCAAATTAGCACCAAAGATAATGCCAATACCAGATGCCAGAGTAATTAAACCGGCAGATAAGAAAGAAATAGTGATGACAGAAATCAACGAGCTGGACTGCATTAGTGTGGTGGTAATCACACCAAAACTCATGCTTTTCCATAAACCATTTGTGGCTTTTTTCAGAACCTTTTCTAATATCCCGCCTGTAAATGTTTTGAAGCCCTCCTCCAACGAAAGCATACCGAATAGAAATATCGCCACACCCGCAGTAATATCTTTCAGATTAGGGCTAACCCAAAAACCATACGACAAAACAATAAAGATACTTAAAAGGAGAAATTTCCTTGCCATGTCAGTGAATATTCATTTTATTAGTGATACTGATTTTCATTTGCCAAGCTTTCAGCATAACGAATAATCAAGAATAAAAAAACCTTAAAGGAACACAAGTTTTGATAAAGAAGTCTATGGTGTATCTGTCATATAGAGTGAAAATAGAGTGAAAAGAACTTGAAAAATTGGCTTAAAGAATCGCAATAATAATGAGAGCAGCCAAGAAAGCTACTCTCAGTTAATTATGTCTTGAAAGCTTCGCATAAAGAATTTTACATAAAAACCTCTACATAAAAACCTTTACACGGCAGCTCATTATTCAGGAACACCCTGCCACAACATTTCATACCCTAACTCATGTGTTTCATTACAAAATGTAGCTAGTTCACTAAATTTTTCTTTGAATAATGCATCCGCATGTGATTTTTCATGTTGTTCAAAAGATTTCCAGTAAGTGATAATAACAACTTCACCCTGTTTCGTTGTCTTCGCTTCATCTGAGGTAGCACCTAAAGAACCTTCTTCAGAGACAAAACCAGCATACTTAAATACCTGCCCCCCAATAAAACCGCCTTTCTCGTCACCGTAGTTATTTTTAACAACATTGCACATCTCACCAAGGGTTAGCTCAACGTCATCTATTGAAACGCCATCTTTTAGATCGACAACATTAAACAACATGACACAGCCAAAAGGTATTTCGATTGGATTAAACATAATTCCTCCTAAGAATTTAATAAGTTATAGCGTTACTAAACAATATAGCAATTAGCAAAGGTCTTAAATTTCAACCACCTGCTTTCGGCAGTTATTAAGACTTTAATCAAGCTAATCAGTATCTATTACACCTGCAAAAAGGAGCATCGCACGAGGTATTAGCAACAGCCTTTCTGGGCATATACAGAAAACCAGGCACCAGAAAAAAGCAACTAAAAACAATACGGCAAACCATTCACGTATTCGTTATAAATGGTATAGTTGACAAGGTTATCAGGTGACACAATAGCCATTTTTCATTATTTTTTGTATGTCCCAAAATAGTTATGTTCAATAGAACTACCTATCCTTTTCCCTTTGCAACAAACTAAACCGTCAATCCACTGTGGCTTATACGACTAACAATAGCCTACCCACCTCCCCACTTATAGGCAGTTTTTTAGTATGAGTAGCCTTTGCATAAGATAAATAATAGCTCATTATATTGAAAAAGTTAGCCTAGAATAGATAATACAAGGATTACATAACAGTAGAGCAACGAACATCACAGGAAGCATTATGACAAAGAAAGTAGTGAAATTTGAATATGAAAAGGAAACCAAAAACAGTATCCGTTATAAGGAAGTACCTGAAGAAGGAACAGCACCGATTGTGGGTTCTTTATATATTCAAAAATGGTTTGCAGGCAATAGTAAAACTATTGAAATCAGTATTGAGAAGAAGGACTGATTGTCATAACGAGACTATTACCTAACTAAGCATCGAGTATCTAACTAGCTACCGAGCAGTATTTTCTCAACAGCCTTTAAATCATCTTCTGTATCCACTCCGTGACCGGGCACCTGCTCTGCTACATCGACATGAATTCTAGCCCCATGCCACATTGCACGTAGTTGCTCTAACTTTTCCAAACCCTCAATCTGGCAAGGCTCCATTGATGCAAAACTTTTTAGGTAGCTGGCACGATAAGCATAAATACCGATATGTCGTCGTGCAAACTCACTGACTGTGATTTCTGCGTCTCTTTGCAAGGGAATAGGCGAACGGCTGAAATACAAGGCCAAGCCTTGCTTGTCGGTCACGACTTTAACAACATTAGGGTCATTGTATTCTCTTTCTGTTTGAATCGGCGTAGACAAGGTGGCAATAGCTGATTCAATATTATTCGCAAGGTTTGTTGCAACTTGTTTTAAACTGGTAATCGGCGTAAGTGGCTCATCACCTTGTAAATTAACCACAATAGTATCGTCAGCCCACTGTTTCATTGTAACCACTTCTGCCAAGCGATCACTGCCTGTTTCATGCGCTGCTGATGTCATACACACTTCTGCACCAAAACCCTCACAAACCGTTTTAATACGGTCGTCATCTGTTGCAATAATAATGGCTTCAAACCCCACTTCAGTAGCGGCTTCCTGCGCACGTTCGTAAACATGCTGAATCATTGGTTTACCTGCCAAGTCACGCAGTGGCTTTCCTGGTAGTCGAGTGGATGCATAACGTGCTGGAATTACGAGAACTTTTGCTGTCATTTGCCTGATTTCCGTTTGCTTTGATTGTCAGTTAGCTACAGGAGCTGAAATTTTATTAGAAGACCTTTTTATACAGGGATATGTTATGCAGAGATATGACGGATAAACATGACTTGAGTTTCCCAGAATATTCCCTAAAAATGCACTCAATAGCCGAGCTGTTACTCATCCTTTATAAAAAATCTGAGAAGTCACGCTCATTTTTCTCTCACCCTACTGTGTGCAAAGGCCTTATTTTAGGTTTATTTTCTTTTAACATCTTCAGCGCTAAGCACACGCGCTTCATCTTCCAGCATTACCGGAATGCCATCTTTAATCGGATAGGCAAGACGTGCTGATCTTGAAATAAGCTCATTATTCTTTTTATCATAAATCAGTGGGCCTTTGGTCACTGGGCAAACAAGTATATCGAGTAGTTTTTTATCCATGAGATTTTTCCATTTGTTTATTGTCTTTCAAAAGCCACCCCCCTACTTTCAGGGGATTTTTTGTTGATCTTTATCGCTTGTTGTTTATTAGCGCTTTTAGCGGCAAGCAGCCCAAGTAGTTTTTCATCAAACACTTTAGGTAGTTCCGCACTAATCGGCAGATACCAGAACTGCGTTTGATCACCGATTAAATGCTTGCATTTTACCGCATCTTTCTCGGTCATGATAATCGTGGATGCCGCTTTAAATACCAGATCATTTTTACTAAATGCATGATGATCGGGAAAACTATGTTGATTTACCAATAAACCTGCATTTTCCAAGGTGTTATAAAAACGTTTTGGGTTACCGATACCCGTTACTGCCTCAACGGTTTTTCCCGCAAAATCATTTAAATAACACTTATCATGAGTGGCTAGATTAATCAAAAAATCACCTGACAAAGACATCTTATCAGCTTGTTTCAAATAACTATTTTTTGTTTGATCCTCACCATTGACCACGAGCAAATCAGATTCACTCAAGCGTTCTAATTTTTCTCGCAACGGACCCGCAGGAAGACAAGACTGATTACCAAAACCTCGTTCACCATCCACTACGGTAATTTGAATATCTCTAGGCATTTTATAATGCTGCATACCATCATCTGAAACAATCACATCACACGCCATTTCTGATTGTAGCTGTTGAATCGACTTTAGCCTATTCGCACCGGCATAAACAGGGACGCCTGTTCTGCTTGCCATGAGTACTGCCTCATCCCCCACAATTTCGGCATCGCTGCCTTCACTCACTTTTTGTGGCCAGCTTTGTGCCTTACCGCCATAACCGCGAGTAATAATTGCAGGCTTGTATCCCGCATTCTTGAGTAAATTGACAATATGCACCGTAACTGGCGTTTTACCTGTACCACCAATGGTAATATTACCTACAACAATAATGGGAATGTTAATGTCTGGTGGATTCTGCTTGAGTGCCTTAAGTTGAGTTTTTCTTTGATGAGCATTAACCGCACAGTACAAGGCACTGAGTGGTAAGAGCAAACATCGACCTTTGCCATTCTCATACCAAACTCGCTCTAACCACCGTTGTAACTTAGAGGTTTGAGGCTTATTCCGGGTTTTACTGGGTGATAACATAGGTGCGTATAGAGGCGTAAAGAACAGGCATTTATTGTAAAAATTGCAATTGGTGTAAATTCGCGTAGGCCCCTTTCTTGGCCAATAATTCTTCATGTGTACCTACTTCTACAATCTTTCCCGCCTCCATCATCAATATTTTATCGGCTTTTTCGATGGTCGATAAACGGTGAGCAATCATAAAGGTCGTGCGGTTTTCTAACAGCCTTTCTAATGCTGCCTGAATGTGACGTTCTGATTTCGTATCCAACGCTGAGGTTGCCTCATCTAAAATCAAAATCGGTGCATCAGATAAAATTGCTCTGGCAATTGCCACACGTTGTTTCTGCCCGCCCGATAATAAAGCCCCATTTTCACCCACTTCGGTATCCAAACCCAAAGGCAGTTTCTCAATAAACTCTAAAGCAAATGCAGCTTCTGCGGCGAACTTTATCTGCTCATCACTGACAGATTGCATATTTCCATAAGCAATATTATTTCGTATGGTATCGTTAAACATGGTGACGTTTTGTCCAACATAAGCAAATTGACTGCGAAGATTTTTTAATGTGAAATCCGTTAAGGCATGGCCATCCAACGTAATACTGCCCTGATCTTTTTCTGCCAAATCGTAGAATCGTGGCAATAGATTAACCAAGGTTGTTTTACCACTGCCAGACTGTCCCACCAAGGCAATTTTATTACCCGGTTTTACAGAGAATGTAATATCACGCAAGACCAAATCAGCCCCATCGTTATAGCCAAAATTTACCTGCTTGAATTCAAAATGACCTTCTGCTCTGGGCACTTCTAAAGAACCCGAGTCTTTTTCAGCCTTTTCATCCAGTAGAGAAAAGATACTCTCTCCTGCGGCTATTCCTCCTTGTAAGATGGCATTTACCTGAGTCAATCGTTTGACTGGATCAAACAGTGCAATCATCGCCGATAAAAAAGCCATAAATCGTCCTGGTGTAAATGATTTGAGTAACTCACCATGTGACGCGGTGTAAAGTACAACCGCTAAGGCACTCGCCATGATAAATTGCACAACAGGCATGCTGGCTTTTTCTGTCACAATACGTTTCATATAAGAGCGATGGTTATTATTATTTACATCCTCAAAACGCTTGGATTCATAATCCTGTCCATCATAAATACGTACTTCACGATTCGCATTAATCACTTCATGGCCTATCTGCGTTACCTCACTCACCTGCTCCTGAATTTGACCACTAAGCCTTCTGAAGCGTTTCGATATATATGCAATCAACGCCGCAATAATCGGCCCCACAACAAAAATAATTAAGGTGAGTTCCCAGCTGTAATACAGCATTACACCAATCGAACCAATGACTACAACAGAGTCTTGAACCAAGGTTGTCAGGCCTTTAGTCGCCGCTATAGAAACCTGTTCTACATGGTAGATAAGTCGCGTAACTAATTGACCTGAATTGTTTTTATCGTAGAAGGAAATAGGCAAACGCAAGAGTCTGGCAAATAATTCTGAGCGAATTTCTTTTACAACCGAGCGCCCAATCCATTCCATCGAATAACTCGACATAAAACTAGAAATTCCACGCAGTAAGAAAATCAGTAATAAGGCAAGTGGTGCCCATTTGATAATTTCAGGGTCTTTATTCATGAAGGTTCCATCCAGAAGCGGCTGCATATATGCCGCAAATAATGGAATGGTTAATCCACCCAGAACTAATCCAATCAGAGCAAAAATCAGATATTTCCAGTGTTTAATTGCATACGCCGCAAGACGTTTATAAATGGCATAACCACTTTCGTCAGAGGATCGCGGCGTTAGTATGGATGTTTTGGACAAATTGCACCTGAATACTGAATAAGAGCGCAGACTTTAACGCAGAATAGCTACTTGAACAATATAGCTATTACTCATTATTATCTGAATAGAGTGAATCACAAAGAATGGTTTTACTATAGGAGAATACTTTGCAAAACCACCTGCGCGAGACAATGTATGCGTTGTGCAGTGTTCAAAATGCGCATTTACTCTGTGTAAACTCCGCTTTCTATACGCCGTGTACCTTGAAATTGACTCACTCGATTTATCAAAGCCTTTTAGGAATCAATGTAGGGGGAAAACCCACCCCCCTACTTATGGGCAGTTTTTTATCTATCTGAGACCGTTGCATAAAGTGATATGACGGCTAAAAATGGCTTGAATCTCTCTGATATTCTTAAAAATAGCAGTCAATAGCCCCACCCTTTCCCATCCCTTAGAAGAATGTGAAAATAGAAGAATCTGAAAATTTATACTTATTTTTCGCTTGTCATACTCTTCATGCCATACTTTTCATACAAGGCTCTCTCATTATTTACTCAGATTTATTTCGCTTTTTTATTAGCTAATTCCTTCGCTTGTGCAGGCCATGTACTGGTATCAAAGCGACGATTTTTAACATCTAAAGTATCCATTTTTTCCAAAATTTGCTTTGGTGTCATCGCTGCAATCGCAGCATAACTATTGATACCTAAAGAGCCTAACATTTCAGCAACCTTTGGACCGATTCCATTAATTGCCGTCAAATTATCTTGCGTCACCTTGGCAACTACTGCTTTTTTATCGACAGACTTTGCTTTGGTAGCAGTTACCGCCTTTTTTACTGCTGGCTTTTTCTCTACTTTCTTCTTTGTAGTTGGCGATTTTACCGCTGCTTTTTTGATTGTTGTTTTTTTCGTGCTGACTTTGCTTGATGCTGATTTTTTAGTGTCTGCTTTCTTTGCCATTGCAGGCTTGGCTTTCTTGCTAAGGTCTAACTTCGTATATTCAACCACAGGAGATGGGTCATCAATCTTGCACTTAACGTATGTACCCGGTGCATCTTCAATAGCTTTCAGGCCGCCTTTACCCTCAATACGTGCTTCCACAGTCTCATTATTTAAAAGACGAACCCATGAGTTCCAGTTTGGCCACCAAGAGCCTTCATGAACTTCAGCAGTATCTGCCCACGCTTGTGGATCATCAGGCAAAGAATCCGTCACTCTATAACCATATTTTTTGGCTTCTGGCGGATTCACAATACCTGCAATATGACCAGAGCCACCAAGGATAAAGCGTGTGTCACCAGAAAATAATCTAGCACCAGCATAGGTCGATACCCAAGGAGCAATATGATCTTCTACTGCAGAAACAAAACACACTGGAATATCAACACTTGAAATATCAATCGGTGTACCTTTAATACTCAAGGCATTCGGCTTACAAAGCTTATTGTCTTGATACATATTACGTAGATACCAAGAGTGCATTTTTGGTGTCATACGTGTTGAATCTGAGTTCCAGTAAAGTAAATCAAAGGGTCGAGGATCATTACCCAATAAGTAATTATTTACATAAAATGACCAAATCAAATCATTAGCACGTAGCATATTAAAGGCACCGGACATTTTAGATCCTTTTAAATAGCCCTCTTCTGCCATGACTTTTTCTAAACTTAGAATTTGTTCTTCATCAATAAAGACACCTAACTCACCCGGATCTGCAAAGTCAATCATGGTAGTGAGGAAGGTTGCAGACTTAATCCGCTTGTCACCTTTTGCTTTCATATATGCAAGCGAAGTAGATAACAAAGTACCGCCAATACAGTAGCCAATGGCATTAATTTCTTGCTCACCCGTTGCCTGCTCTATGGCATCAACAGAGGCTACGATAGCCTCTGTAACGTAGTCATCAAAACCAATATCTTTATATGTTTCATCTGGATTAATCCAAGAAACAACAAAAACAGTATGACCTTGATCTACCAGCCACTTAAGCAATGAATTCTTTGGTTGTAAGTCTAAAATATAGAACTTGTTAATCCAAGGTGGCACAATCAACAAGGGACGTTTCAATACCGTCTCTGTCGATGGCGCGTATTGAATTAGCTGTAGCATTTTATTTTGGAAAACAACTTTTCCTGGTGTCGTGGCAACGTTTTCACCTAGTGTAAACGCCGATGTATCCGTCATACGAATGTTAAGTTGTCCGTCGCCCTCTTCCAAATCATCCAGCATGTTTTTTAAACCATGCACGAGATTTGCCCCTTTGGTTTCAACCACTTTTTCTAGCACCGCAGGATTTGTGGCTGCAAAGTTAGTCGGCGACATTGAATCTAGATAACGCTCTGTAAAAAACTTAACTTTTTCAGCCGTTTTATCATCTAAACCATCCACACCAGTAACCGTATTACGCATGTATTCTGATATCAATAAATAGGATTGCTTAATCAAATTAAAGGTTGATTTTTCTGTCCAGTCATCATGTTTAAAGCGACGATCACCCTTTTCTTCAGTAATAACTGGCTCGGCTTTTGTCTCATCATTTTCAGAAAATAGATGAGTGAATGCTTGCTGGGTTAATTGCATGGATTTAGCCCAGAAATTCATATTGTCCTGCATCATTTTTTCTGGATTCTTAAGCGCCTCAGCTAGCCACTTTGAATAAGCCGTAGTCAGCTTAAAGGGATCCATGTCTTTTATTTGATGAGCTTCTGCAAAAACCTTCATAAGGTCTTCTACATGCTTGAAGTTATTTCTCATTTCTTCAGCGGTAGGCCCAAACCCCAGTGTATTTACATCTTCTTTATTAGAATTAGAATTAGAATCAGACATTGCGTTCTCCAGAATTTAATGATGTATCATTATAATTATTCAAAACACTGGTAAGTACCTAAACGGTACTTACCAGAACGTATTAAGGCCAATCAAGCCACTGAGCTAAGGCAAATCTTTAACAGAGGGCTTTTTGCATAAAGAGACCTGCCAGATAAAAATAGCGTGACCTTTTCTCTCACCATACTTTTTGCGCAAAGGTCTCAAGTAATGTCTGATAGTAATTTTTTAAACTCATCCATGCTTTCTGTAAGGCGCTTATTTACTTTTTCAGAAATTTCTTCTTGTGTCTTTTGTGCCATCTCACTGATTTCAGCCGAATTAGCTAAGGCTTTTTCATAAGCCTGCTGTACTAGCTCAATCTGCTTGCTTGTTGCTTCTTGTGGTGATCCAGAACTTGCTAAGGTCTGAATAGCATCTGTGGCTTCTGTCATGGCTTGTTGTAACATTTCTGCCTGACGCTCAAGTAATACTTTTGAGCTATCAACAAAAGATTGATTCGTAGACATTAATAAAGCCAAATTTTTTTCTTGTGATGCTTTTACTGCCTCAAAATCAAATTTACCTTTAAGGTTATCGTTGATCGCATCCATATTAAAAATGCTTTGGATTTGCTCCGAAACTTTGTTTGGGTCAAATTGCTCAAATAGTTTTGAAAAATCAAATGGGTTGTTAGTAGACATAATAAATCCTTAATAATAGATAGTGTTTAATAATTACTCTGCATAGTGTAGCAAACGATCACATTAAACTAAAATGCTGCACCGCACAAAAAAGAATAATAGAGATTTCAATGAGAATGTCAATAATAAAAAAGGCAATGTATCATTGCTATATCAGCGTTCACAAAATAAAAACTAATCGCGTGTCAACCATGGCACAAACACAACTGCCTCTCCTGCAACAAGCTCATTTCCATCACTATCTACGCAAGTTGTTTTCAAGGTTACTATTGGTTTTGTCTCATGAATTTTGATCACTTCTACGCTTGCAATCACTTCTGTGTCAAAATAAACAGGCGCTTTAAACTGTAAATTCTGCCCCATATAAATGGTGCCTTCTCCGGGTAAATGTGCGCCCAGTAACGCTGAAAATAAACTCCCTACTAACATACCGTGAACAATTCGATATTTAAACTGTGTTTGTGCTGCGTAAGCGGCATCAAGATGTGCCGGGTTTTTATCTCCAGATAATTCTGCATAATCAATAACGTCCTGCTCCGTAAATGAACGTGTAATTGATGCGTTATCTCCAATCTTTAGTGTAGTAGCCATCCCCTTTTTCTCCTTATCAACATTATAAAATACGGCGTCTCCTTATATATATACTCTAGTCGTATTTTCCCACTTGTAGGTAAAAAAATGGTCATAGGCTGAATAAAAACCACATTGACTTACTTACTATGCTAAGAATCTAAGAATACTTACACGAAGCACCTGACGGATAAAGGCGGTTTATTCTACAAAAAAGAATAATGCTCATATAAAAATTAGTCTGAATGATGTTTAAAATAACTTATTTACGAACAAAAATAGTCCGACCCCTTATATCCTGATTATACAAAAGCTTGCATTAATCAGATATTAACGGTTAAATGCCACACCTGCTGCACTGCACAAATTATATTTTTAATCATAAAACCCAAAGGTTCACTATGTTATATGAATTACATCACCGCTTTAATCAATCATTAAAGCCGTTAAACTTCTGGGCTCAGGCTTGGAAAACCCAACTTTCCTTGACGACATCAGCACTCCCTTATAATTTAGATTATTTTGTTCGTCCTACAATTGCGCAGTTAGAACTCATTGAGCGTTGTACTAACAACTATGAGGAGCCAGACTTTGACCTTCCTTATACACAGGTGGATGGCAAAAAAACAAAAATAACGGAAGATGTTGTTCATGCACTGCCTTTTTGTGATTTATTACATTTTAAACGGGCTGGTAAGCATAATCATCCTAAGGTTTTACTTGTTGCGCCAATGTCAGGTCACTTTGCCACCTTGTTAAGAGGCACAGTAGAACAGTTTATCCCCGACCATGAAGTCTATATTACGGACTGGAAAAATGCCCGTGATGTACCGTTGGAAAAAGGCGGGTTTAGTTTTGATGACTATGTTCGCTACCTGATTGAATTTATGGAAAAACTGGGGCCTAACACGCACCTCATTGCAGTCTGCCAACCCAGTGTACCAGCAATTGTTGCTACAACCGTTATGTCAGAACGAAATAACCCCAATATTCCTAAATCACTCACATTAATGGGAGGACCCATTGACACCCGATTAAGCCCGACTGAAGTGAATGATTTTGCAACAGGAAAAGATCTAGAATGGTTTGAAAGTAAAGTCATTAGCACTGTACCCAATGACTTTCCGGGGGCTGGACAAAAGGTTTATCCCGGCTTTATTCAACTATCTGGCTTTATGAGCATGAACCTTGATAATCATGTACAGAAACATTACAAATTTTTTGGTGATTTGATTAAAGGTGATGGTGACAGTGCAGAAGCCCACCGTAAATTCTACAATGAATATCTGGCGGTTATGGATTTACCAGCAGAATTTTATTTGGAAACAATCCGAAAAGTATTCATTGAACATCGCCTGCCATTAGGACAAGTACACTTCGAAGATAAGAAGATTGACACAAAATCCGTCAAAAATACTGCATTATTAACCATTGAAGGTGAAAATGACGACATTACGGGAAAAGGTCAAACGCAAGCTGCTCACACTGTATTAAGTGGTATTCCCAAGAAGAAAAAGCACCATTATGAACAGCCTAACGTGGGGCATTACGGTATCTTTAATGGACGTAGATTCCGTGAAACTATCGCACCTAAGATAAAAGCATTTATCCAAGAAAATAATAAGTAAAAAATGCCCCAAAGTAAAAAGGGTGGAGTCAGGGCCGATGCATTAAAATTATATATTCTATAGCCAGTTATGAGGTACTCTTCGATTAATTTAGAGGAGTATTTCATGAGCACTTGTATTACAGACTATTTATCTGATATCAAAGACCCACGTGTTGACCGTAAAAAGCTCTATTCACTGACAGATATTCTCACATTAAGCATCTGTGCCATGCTAAGTGGATCGGATAGTTTCAACTCAATTGCAGAATTTGGGCGTAATAAAGAGGCTTGACTTAAGTCCTTTCTCCCCCTAACCAATGGGATTCCTTCACATGACTGTATTCGTTATGTCTTGATGAGACTGCCTTCGGCCGCGTTACAATCCGCTTTTATTGCGTGGGTGAACAGCATCCGTAAAGATATGCCTGAAATTGTGGCCATTGATGGTAAAACCGCAAAAGGTAGTCAGGATAAACAACATGGTTTAGCAGGGTTATATATGGTCAGTGCCTGGGGTGATTCGACATTTTGATGATCTCAAAGACAGCGATGATAACTCACTAACGCATGTGCCTAAAACACTACATAAGGCAGAGGAATGGTGTGGTTTAACTACCATCGGTAAAGTCACGCGACATAGCACAGTGAATGGCAAAGTGAGCGAAGAAACCCGTTACTTTATTAGTTCTATGGCATGTGATGTTGAGCAATTTGCTCATGCAGTTC
>PDWI01000008.1_pt1 | contig 225255 bp, 168 predicted proteins | sample 1430891 | NCBI WGS metagenome assembly PDWI01 (sample SAMN01162508, study PRJNA174530) | Oral metagenome, whole genome shotgun sequencing project. | biome: Marine environment; feature: Marine mammal; material: Swab sample of the gingival sulcus; isolation source: swab sample of gingival sulcus... | reverse complement strand
CGATCCGATTGCCGACATGCACGAAGCCGGTCTGCGCAACGCCGGATTCCGCGAAGTCGGCACGATCTGGCAGAACATGGATAACCGCGTCATTATGGCAATACGATGAGGAATATCATTATGGAAAATAATGTCACGTATACCACATTCGATGGAAGAAACGAAACCACAGAATTTCACAATGCGGTCAGAGATGCTGTCAGGAACCTGAAACCCGGTGAAGGCCTGCATATTATCAAGGAATTCGAACCCTTCCCGCTCTACGATCTTATGGAGAAGCACGGGCTTGACAGACACGTTGAAAAGAAGGGCGAAGAGGAATACCATGCCTGGTTTTTTCCCAAGAGTGATGCTGGAGCACCGCAAATGAAAAAACACTTGAGTCTGGACAACGAGCGGATACGGAAGATGCTGGATATCAAACTCAAGCTCTTTCGGAATGAGATCACGCCTGAAGAAGCGCGTAGCATCGTGAATGACACCTTCGATACGATCTCCGCTGAGGAGTTTGCCTATGGCGAGCAGCACTTACTCGATTATGGTATCAACGATGAGGCCATGGCTGAAAACATGAACACTGTGCTCGAGGTGTTTCAAGATGTTTTAAAGAAGAACGAACTCGACCTTCCCAAAGGGCATCCGATCCGAACCTATATCGCTGAAACCGATGCCCTGAAGCAGCTGCTGGTTGATATGGAACAGCAGCTTCATGCACCGTTTGTCAAGAATAAATGGCTTGCTTTCTATGAGAAGCTGCGTCAGATTAATATTCATTTCAGCCGCAAGCAACACCAGCTCTTTTCTCTGCTCGAGCAAAAAGGATTCGACCGCCCATCGAGGATTATGTGGACATTCGACAACGCCGTCAGAGATGCGATCAAAGATGCCCGCAACCTGCTCGAAGCTGACGATGAGCAGGCCTTTATCGAGGCGCAGCCCAATGTGATCTATCTGGTGCGTGACATTTTGGAGAAAGAACTTGAAGTGCTCTACCCGGCGTCGCTGAAACTCGTGAGCGATGAAGAGTTTGCCCGTATGCGCATCAGCGACGATGAAATCGGCTACTGTCTGGTCGAACAGCCGCCCGCATTTTTGCCGGAGATGCCGATGACACCGCAGCAAGGCGACGAGACGCATAGCTCCCATGACCTTCTCAGCGACCTTGCCGCCGTGCTTGCAAAACACGGCGTTCGTGGTCCCGGAACCGACAGTGATGTGCTCGATGTCAGCATGGGGAAGTTGACACTCAAGCAGATCAATCTGATATTCAAGCATCTTCCAATCGATCTCTCGTATGTGGATGAGCAGGAGCTTGTGAAATTCTACAGCGATACCAAACACCGTGTTTTTCCGCGCAGTGCCGGAGTGATCGGCCGCAAAGTGCAGAACTGCCACCCGCGAGAAAGCGTGGAAACTGTTGAAGCCATCATCGACGCCTTTCGCAAGGGCGAACAGGACAAAGCGGAATTCTGGATCGAGATGAACGGGACGTTCATCTATATCATCTACACTGCTGTACGCGAAGAGGACGGCACGTTCAGAGGTGTGCTGGAGATGATGCAGGATGCAACCCATATTCGCAGCCTGACTGGAAGCCGGACTCTGCTGACATGGGATGAAGAGTTCAAGACAACGTTGCCGACGATTGAAACTGATGAGCCCATAGAAGAGCAAGAGCAACACCATGCTGAGATTCATGCTGGAACGATCATTGCCCCCTTGCTCAAGAAATATCCGTATTTGAAAGATTTTCTAATCTCATTGAACCCGAAATACGGTCAGTTGAACAATCCAGTCATGTTCAAAACGATGGGAAATCTTGCCAGCCTTGATATGGTTGCCCAAAGAGGAGGATTTGAAGTTGATGAGCTTGTTGCCAAATTGAAAGAGGAAATTTCACGCCACTCAGACTAGTATTTTGGCAACAGTAAAGTTACAGGTCGACAGAGGCCACCAAAAAACAGCCAGGCTCTACCAACCCGTCATTGTAGACTGGCAAGAGCACGAGTTTGACAATGGCCATTTTTATGGAGCTAATCAATCGCATGCATAAAAAAGGGTATGTTGCGTACATCGTTATTGGAGTTCTGTATGTGCTTGTGAAAGTGGTGTTTGTATCAGCCGGGTACTTACATCCAGGCGCAATTGCGCATGGCGCGATTCCGGCAGTGTTGACAATACTTGCCGGCAGTGTTACAATGAAGGTGAACAGGGCCGCTTCGCCGGCATCGGTCTGGCACTCTACTCTGATCATACTTCCGCTCTTGGTCTTTATCACGACGCCGCTGTTTATGTTTTGGAAACAGGGCGCTGCCTGGCTTGCCAACGGCCGTTTGGCTGTGCTCATCATCTACGAGGGCTTTGCGATTATACAATGTCTCATCGCAGTGAACATCAAAAAGGCACTCCATTCAAACTGTCATCATTGACTGAATTTGTCAATATGCACGATTTTTCGGTTCAGGAAGCCAGTCTGATCGGACATAAAACCAAAGCGATCTTGCCTGTTGCGACAAAAAGGATGCCATAGCTGCGCAACGGCGATTGTCCCCTTAGTTGTTTACAGAGAGGACATCACGATGCTCAAACTCCTGTCTTCACGAAGAAGCTTCGTGCCGTGTTCAGCATGATGACACAGGGGCCTGAGACGATCAATAATTTTTTGGTACACACTAACCGATAATGCTATCGCTGCTTGAGCAGATAGCGCCCTCCTCATCTCTTTTCTTAAATTTTTTAAAAAATATACACCGAATACTTGACAAATATAGTATACTCAAAAATCTAAGTTTAGGAATACCTAATTTATTTAATTTGCTCTAAATTATATGCTGTCCGTATTGTTGGTGACGACTTATGACAGCACAACAGTAGACGGCTTAGCCTGGAAATTCATGACCTGGCGCTTGCCTGTGACGAGACTCCGGTGCTCTGGGATATTGACCTTGAGATTCCACAGGGGGTCTTCTTAGCGCTATCATCAGGCCGAACATCGCCAGGAGAAAGTACATTAAGCAAAACGATCTGGGGACTCCTGCGGCCGGTCGCCAGTCAGATTCGTCTTTTGGGGCAGTCCTGCAACACAGAGAGAAAACCTTATGAGTTCACCATGAGTTACAGAGCCGTACTGCGATACGTGTCCAGTTCTTTGGAACCTTAACTGAAGCGGCAACTAACAAAGGAAGAGATTATATTTATGAAGTTTAATCTTTTGGAGAAAACGCTTGTAGTCACATCTGTTTTATCAACCACAATCTAGTAATAAAAAAACCGTAAGGCCATGTGCAAGTCTTTTCAGATTTACATGAAGTAAAGTACTTCAAAAAGCTGCACATTGTCTCGATTTCAATGGGAAAAAAATTATGACATTACAATACGATATTTTTAGTATAAAGAATGAGGAAAATAGAAAGTTTTTTTATGAGATGCTACCATATGTCTCTGAATATATTCTTTCGTTTACATTGAAAGACAGCTCTGTAGAAGTAACTTACGCGAGTGAAAGTCATCGCAGTCAGATAGAAAGCAAATTGGGCATTCTGAAAGAGTTGGCGTCCCAGGAGGTCATTGACGGAGCGGATAACGCTAAAACCAAAGTTCTCCTCGATCGAAGAGATGTCAGGACACAGAACAGTCAGCCTATCTTTGAGGCGTTACAACAACACGGCGCTATTACACAATTTGGGGAAGGGGCCTTTGCGTATTCCAAGCTTTTCCTTAACGTAATGGATTATTTTTACCTCAAGTCTCGAGAGCTCGGGTTGCATTTTAGCGCACAAGAATACAAATTTCCCACCCTCATTCCCCTGGAGACGTTTCAACGTGGAGGATACTTCGAAACTTTTCCTCATCACATCATGTTTCAGTCTACTATAAAAAACGATATTGAAGTGCTTGAGCAGTTTACTCAGCAAGGCGTTGATGAAGAACTCTTACGGAAGATGAAGCTATCAGGCAATGTCTTGAAAAATGCCGCCTGCGGTCCTATTTACCCGATGCTGGCTCATCAAACGTTGAGCAGCAAAGATCCCCATGTCTTTCTTGTCGTCGGAAAGTGCTTCCGAAATGAAGCCTCCAACATCTTCGAGCTTGCGCGCTTAAATGAATTTACCATGTCTGAAGTTGTCTTCATTGGGACAGATGCGCAGGTCAGGCAAGGAATTACACAGGCCCAGAAACTCTTATGGGATTTTTGGATTGAACTCTTTGAATTGAATTGTTCCATTGAAACAGCGAGTGACTCATTTTTCGGAGGGAGTTACAAAAAACTGAAATTCTTTCAGTTGATGGGCGACTCAAAGCAGGAACTGCGCATGTTGCTTCCACAGCACAAACAATATATCGCCTGTTCTTCTGCCAATTTTCACCGCACGCACTTCACAAAGCGATATGAGATCAGGCATGAAGATGGCTTCTGCCATACGGCATGTATTGCCTTTGGAATTGAACGCCTAGCATACGCATTTTTGTCTCAATTAGGATGTGATCCAGACAAATGGCCTCGTAAAGTCCTTGAAGAAATCGAACGCTATACTTCACAGAAAGCGATGACGCGCTTTCTGTCAGAATAGGAGGAATACGATAAAATTATGAAAAAAATCGCTAGCATGCTGAATCAAATTTTTCCCAGCAGAAGGTCTTTGCCCTCCCTGTCTTCCACTTCCAATGCTTCAGTCATCCGAGGGGTTGGAATGTATGTACCGGACCGGGTCGTAAGTAGTGAGGAGGTTGAAGTGCTCGCCGGATTTGATAAATTCGGGATTCGAAAGGGGATGGTGAAACTGTTTACAGGAGTTGAAGAGCGACGATATGCCAGAGACGATCAACAACCCTCCGACATGGCTTCAGCCGCCGCTGAAGAGGCGATAAAACACGCCGGGATTCATCCGAAAGATATTGATGTCGTGATATTTTGTGCAATCACGAATGATTTTCTCGAACCAGCAATTGCCAATATCGTTCAAGAGAGAATCGGAGCTGAAAATGCTCAGTGTTTTGATGTAAAAAATGCTTGTAACGCATTTATGAACGGTCTGGACCTCGCCGATAGTTTCATTAAAGCGTCGAAAGCCCGTTGTGTACTCGTGACTTCAGGTGAGGTGCTCTCACGACTCCTTAAATTCAATTGTACTACCAGAGAAGATGTCGAACGGCGCAGCACCTCATTCTCTGTTGGCGATGGGGGTGGTGCTTTTGTTGTCTGCGCCGAGCCTCAGAGCGAAAAGGGCATCCAAAAAACGGCTTTCCGTACATATGGAACCTTATGGAACAATAACGTCAACTGGGGAGGGGGGACAATGTATCCTCACGATCCTGATAAATTTTATTTTGTCGGAGACACGAAAGAGTTGGTAGCAGAAAGTTACAAAGTGGTGCCGGAATTATTTAAACAGACACTTGCCGAGGTCGGCTGGACAGTTGATTCGATATCTGTTACGGTTGGAGCGCAGGTCGCGATGTATCTGACAAAAGAAATGACGAAGCGGATCGGGATCCCTTTGGAAAAAACGGTGACAGTCTTACCGAAATTAGGCAACACCGGAGCATCAGGAATTCCGATGGCAACATATCAGGCATTACGTCACGGGAAAATTCAGGACGGGGATCGAGTCGTGTTATTCGGTGCCGGCAATGGACTAAGCGTTGGATGTATCTGTGTACAATGGTAATCTACTACTATACCGTGACAGGGAGGAAAAGCTATGAAGCGTTGCCAGCAATGCGTGATGCCTGAAGTCGATAATCGTATCAAGATGGATGAACACGGGGTGTGTCAGCTTTGTCATAAACATAAGTCACTCCAAATTCCCAAGGCCGTTCAGAGTAAGTACAATCTCGATGCTTTGCTTAAAAAAGTTGACACCTACAAAACTGCCACCGCTGGAGGCTATGATTGCGCTGTGGCAATTTCAGGGGGAAAAGACAGCATCATGGTGCTGTATCTTGCCAAAGAGCTTCTTCACCTACGACCGTTAGGGGTGTTCATAGACAACGGATTCATGACGTCTGAATTGTATCAGAATGCCATAAATGCCGCCGATTCGCTTGGCGTGGACTTGGTCATGTTTAAAACAGATCTGTTTAAACAAGTGTTCAAGTATATTCTTCTGACAAAACAGCCGTTCTATTATTGCAGATTATGTCATGCCCTGATCGCCAAATTGGTCCACGATGTTGCAAACCTTCATGGAATTACTTTGATTTTAGGAGGTTTTACGAAAGGACAGGATTTTTTGAAACTGCCGGAACTGTTTTGGATTTTTAAGATAACAGATGACTTTGTCACGAACGAATTGTCGCAGGAAAGCACATTTCAGGAAATTACTGAAATGTTTCCGAATCTTGCAAAATATTTTTCAGATCGCTATAGCCATATCCATGAAATATCACCTTTCTGGTATGTTGAATGGAACGAGAAAGAAATCATTCAAACGATTTCGGACAAGGCAGGATTCAAAGTTCCTACGCTTAGCTGGCCGGACCGCTCTTCAAATTGCCTGTTCAATTTTGTCTCGCAGCATCTTGCAGTCCGACACTTTGGCTATTCTCAGCATGAGCCTGAGCTCAGTACTTTGGTACGGAAAAACGAAATGTCGCGTGAACGAGCGCTCGACATTGTCAATACGCCGATCACCCAGAGCCATCTGGATATGGTGTTAGACCGCATGGACTTAACATACAAGGATATCATAGAATAAGGAGCCTCATTATGACAACGGAAATACACGGGAATCACATTGTATCACTCTTACAAGAACATGTTGAATCGCTTCATGGGCTCGAACTAGCCACAGGCGACTCATTAATTGCATCAGGTTTGATAGAATCATTTGAGTTCATTAATTTTTTATCGGTGTTAGAATCAACGTTTGAAATCAAGCTTGAACTGGATATGCTTGATTTTGAATATTTCGAGACGCCGGATTCTATTGCGCTCATGCTGAATCAGATGAAAGAGAGAATCGCTAAAGGAGGGGCGGCATGAAAGCTTCGTTTGAAAGTATTGCCCATGCGTTTGATGATATTTGTCTTCGCCATCCTGAGAACCCCGGACTTATTTTCGATGAAGAAACCATTACATATCAAGAGTTACATCAAACGGTCACAAACCTTGCCGGGAACCTCCAGCAATTAGGAGTAGGCAAAGACGACCGCGTGGCGATTATTCTGCCAAATTGTAAAGAGTATATCTTTAGCTATTTTGCCATTTTTAAGCTCGGCGCTTGGGCTATGCCTGTAAATACACGATGGGAGGCTGACGAAATTTCACATGTGTTTGATGATGCTGAACCTTGTACCGTCATCCTCACCGAACAGGAAGGTGTGATCAACTTTCTCTCTATCATTGATGCCATCAGACAACGCGTCACCTATCTTAAGCAGGTCATTCTGGTAGGCTCCCCTTCACAGTCGGTAGACTATGAAGGGGTTATTGAGTTCGACGCATTACTGAACGCTCCTGAAACTACCCCAAGATTCGGAGATGTTTCTCTTCATGATGTTGCTATGCTGTCATATACGTCTGGGACGACAGGTCAGCCCAAAGGGGTAATGATTTCACATCTGAATTTCATTGAAACCTCCGTACATACTGCACAATTATGGCACTTGACAGAGGAGGTTCCGCTCTCGATTGCACCACTGTATGCGGCACAAGGATTCCTTGCCATGTTGATTGATTTCATTGGCGGCGGAGCAACGATGAATTTTGTCTCGACCTTTAATCCTAATGATATTTTAAAATCGATCTCCCTGGGACGGAATACGGCATTGCATACCCAGCCCACGATGTGGTCGCTTTTGCTGGCATCCCGCGCCATCAATTTTGCAAATTTTTCATCGTTGCAAAAGGTTGTGGTGTCAGGGTCTCTCTGCTCATCGCATCTGGCCCACAGTATTCAGGAACGGGTTGGCTGTGTGTTACTGAATGCCTACGGTTTGGTGGAGGCAACAAGCGTTGTCACGTTGACACGGCCGGAAGACAGCCTTGAGGTTCGATTGAATACGGTAGGGAGGCCGCTTCCAGGCGTCGAAATTAAAATTGTCGATCAGCAAAGACAGCCTGTCCCGAAAGGAGAAGTCGGCGAACTCGCCGTCAAGGGCTATCTCATGACCGGATATTACAAGAAGCCGGAGAAAACATCAGAAGTTATTGATGAAGACGGGTGGCTGTATACGGGAGATATGGCTCGCTACTATGATGATGAAAATATCAGTATTGTCGGCAGGTGCAAAGAAATGATTATTCGAGGAGGCTTTAATATCTACCCGATTGACATCGAAGAGGTCATTTTGAAGCATAGAGACGTACAGGATGTTGCGGTCGTCGGGCGACCTCATGACGTTATTGGCGAGCAAACGGTGGCCTTTGTCGTGCCCCATCCCGGAAGAACCGTGACGAAAAACGACATTCTGAATTTTTGTCAGGGGACAATCGCCAATTACAAAATCCCCGATGAAGTCATCTTTATTTCCCAGATGCCGATTATTCTGTCAGGGAAAGTCAAAAAGACGACGTTAGGACGCTGGGCTAAAGAAGGTGTACCGAGAAATGAATTATTCCTATTTGAATAGCGTCAGTCATTCGCATAAGGAGGAAACCCATGGACCTTACGTTTGAAGCATTTGTAGAATTTCTCAGCAAGCGATTTAATGTGCTTGCTACGGACATCACATATGACACCGTGTTTACCCAAGATTTAGGGATTGATTCATTGAGCTTATACAGTCTGCTTGGTGATGTTGAAAAAGAATATCAGATCACCTTAGAGGTAGGAGACCTCCTGGACATCAACACTGCTGGCAAAGTCTATGAATATGTTGCATCACAGTTCAATAAAAGATAATAATTTTTTTTTGATACCACATCGATGTCCCCTTGATAAAATTGCCGATCGTGTGACAAAATCTCGCTATCGTGCTCTGGGAAAGACATTTTGCTCAAGTCGTTTTCGAGGCACAAGCATTGCAAAACACGAAGGGGCGTACCAAATTATCGCATGGCAGAGAAATGTTGCGCGATTGCAAAAGATGGATGTGTCTTTACCGACAATTGTTTCACTGAACTTGGATCAGCAGCGAATCATTCAGGACATCGCCCTTGATCCATCATTTGCAGGGAGTCAGGGCTTGAGTTGTTCACAGAGCTATCTCCAGAGAATGCTCACAAAACACCTTGAAGGCCGACCGTTCACCCTTGCACACATCGACATAATGAGTATCAAGTTTCTTCACTGTCTGCATCTTCAAGAAGTCTTACAAGGTGCACTTGCATTTTTGGAACAGCATGAAACATCAGTCTGCTATAACGTTGATGAGATTGAAACCGGAGAGGCGATTGACGAAGGAAGTGATATAAGGATTGTTGATGTGTATGAAGATAGCAACGGGACGTCTCTATCGTGGGAATTAACTCTTCTTGACTATAAGGACAGGCTCTGCTTTGGCAAGAACGGTGAGATCAGGCGAATCGATCATCTTGATATTGTCTTTTCTTCAAGCTCTTCGAAGGGGGAAGATATCCATCTTCAGACGACGATTCACGGCGATACGCCCGAGAGGATCATTGCAGCACTGTTACGATTTACACTGAAGTGCTGGAAAGGTCTGGCGTGTCAAATACAGACGAAGCAAAAGACCTTTTATAATACGAATGCGTTTCCCATATCGTTAATTGGGCTGATCGTTCAGTCATTGGGAATCGTTATTTTCAGCAATAACTATAATTACTTTCAGCATATTCTTGCTGCATTGCAGCGAGAACAGGGAATCCCACTCTGTATCGGAATTGTTGAACACATCGAAGAAGCCCAGACCTATTTTCCGGAATTCAGCTTGGAAGATGTGTATTCATAATAACATAAGAAAAAAGGATAACAACATGGAACATAAAAAGACAGCTATGCAACGCTTTTGGGGGAAATTTGCACGGGGCGTCATCCGCCACCGCCTGAAGGTCATCCTTGCAGAACTATTGCTGATTTTGGCCACAGTTGCATTATTTTTACCGAACCTTACGCAAGATGTCGCCTTTGAGTCTATTTTCGGTAAAGACAGTGACGTAAAACAACATAATCAATTGTTTAAAGATCTCTACGGACGAGATGAAGTGACGATTGTCGCGCTACCGTCTGATGCGATTTTTAGTCTTCCCTTTTTGACGCGCTTACAATCCCTGCATGAGGCTCTCGAAAACGCCTCGGACAAAATTGAGGAGGTCACAAGTCTCCTCAACGCCCGCATCACCGAGGGCACTGATGATAGTATCATCGTCCATGATTTGATGGAAAATTTTCCGCAAAGCGAGGCCGAACTTCAGGCAATCAAAGATCGTGTTCTGCGGAACAAGGCCTATCGAAACACCCTCATCAATAAAAGCGGAACGTTCACCACGATCATTATCAAAACAGAGGTCATTGACGATCTGGAAAACGTAGACGTGGTCTTAAAAATTCGCGAGATTGTCGATCAGTACAGGTCGGAAGATTTTCCGATTTATGTAGCCGGTTCTCCTGCTATTATGCAAGTGCTGGACAGCACCCTTGCCAAAGATTTCGGAAAGTTTATAGCTTTGACACTGCTTGTCATCTGTGTGATACTCGGCTTTCTCTTCAGAAGACCTGCCGGAATTCTGCTTCCCGTCTTGACGATTTTCCTCACGTTATTGCTGACTCTGGCTTTCAAATCAATGTTTCACTCACCAATCAGTACGGTAACGAACGCCTTGATTCCTTTTATCCTGGCGGTTGGCGTTGCAGATTCCGTGCATATCCTTTCTGTCTTTTTTAGCACATGGACAGACAGGGAACCGCATGATGCCTTAATAGCGACCGTTGAACACTGCGGCACACCTTGTCTTTTAACAAGTGTCACAACGGCTGCTGGTCTGTTTGCCTTCATGAACAGAGACATTATCACCATACGGGATTTGGGAATATTTGGTGGAATCGGCGCATTAACAGCGTTTGTGCTCACCATGACCCTCCTCATTGCAGGACTATCTTTCCTGAAAAAACCAAAAGCACAAGTACATAAGTCCATCAAACCGATTTTTCCATGGTTGGAAGATGCGATTCCAGCCTTGGGCGTATTCGGTGTGAGACATTACCGAGCTATATTTGGGGTGATTATTTTCACAGCGTTCTTGATCGGATATTGTATCAGCCTTATCACAGTTGCTCATGACCCATTGTCATGGCTTGGCAAAGACGAAGCAGTCGTGACGGCAACACGCGTATTGGACGAACATCTTGCCGGAAGTGTCGGCTTGGAATTGATGATTAACTCCGACCGGGAAGGGCTGTTCAAAGAACCAGATTTCTTGCAGGCACTGGAACAATTAGAACACAAGGCCAAAGCCTATTTGAAAGATGGAAAGCCGTTTATTTCGTCGGTAACATCACTCCTGACGATCATTCGAGAAGTAAATCAGGCCGTGAACGAGGGGAAGGAAGAATTTTATACGATCCCCAGAGATCGTAAGCTCATCGCTCAGGAACTCTTGTTGTTCGAAACCGGAGGCGGGGCAGATTCGCTGCAGGATTATGTCTCCTTCGATTATTCGGATGGACGTATGACCTTTCGGGCTCCGTGGATAGAGACGACGGGTTACGCTGAATTCCTGACAATGATTGAACGTGAAGCTCATACCTTGCTGACAGCGTCTTCGGAAATGCCGCAAGATGATATTGTCCTTACCGGAAATATGGCGATCTTTTCACAGGCTTTAAAAGCCATGCTTCCTTTGTCTATCAGAGGGTTCGGACTGGCCTTTCTCGTCATTTCGGTCTTATTGATCATCCTCTTCCGAAATGTCAAATTAGGGCTGATCAGTATGATTCCCAATCTCTTTCCTATCGGCTTGACCCTCGCCTTAATGGGAGTGTTCGATATTCATCTTGATATGTTTAATCTGTTCGTCGGCAGCATTGCCCTGGGAATTGTGGTCGATGATACGATTCATGTCATTCATCATTTTCAACAAATCATAGCGCAAAATGGTGGGCAGATCGAATCCGCTGTCAAAGCCACCCTAACCGTCACAGGCAGAGCGCTGCTGTTTACATCAGTCATTTTATGCCTTGGATTTTCAACCTATTTATTTTCCAGTATGGGCAACATTTATTCCTTTGGCATTCTGCTGATTGTCATGTTAACCACAGCCCTTTTTGCGGATTTCATTATCACCCCTGCGGTCTTAATGTTTTTTTATAAGAACAGGAGATAATATGAACGTGTATTTTGGACATCCACACTATATCCTCGGCCGCTCACATACAGTTGAGGAACTGTATGAGCAAGGATTCACAGTCTCAACACCACATGAGCTGGGCAGTTTCGGGTTTGAACGTAATGCTGTCTCAGAAATGTCCGCCTATGAGCTGGCAAAAGCCGTCGGCAAACATTTTTTACCCCATACGCCCATTCATGAAATGTACTACGATGCATGTTTTACAGAAAACTTGAATGTTTCCGACCCTTCTCAATATGACGAACGCGTCTTGATGAAGCATTTTATGGACTATCCTGCGATGAATCTGTGCAACGACCTCGGCTTAACAGGCCTTAAGTACTATGGACTCTCTCAACAGGGGTGTTCTGGTCTGTTTGGCTGCATCGAACTGGCTCGACGTTCGATGCTTTGTGCAGATGCGCCTCGAAAAGCCCTGTGCATTACTAGTGAAAAGGTTCCCAATAATTGTTTCTACGATCGACCGGAGCAACGCTTATTACACTCGGATGCCGCCTCAGGATGCTTAGTCTCAACGGAAGCGATGAGCTATAAAATTATCGGGACAGCCTCTCTCTCTATGACAAAGCGTAACGTTAAAATGCTTGAACTGCTTCTGGCCTTTGTCTCACTGACAAAACAAGTATTGCAACAGGCCAATGTGCCTAGTGAAAAAATTGAAAATATTTTTTGTCCAAACTTCTGGCCGGACTTCTGGGCAAGACTGCTGTCACTCATAAAAGCCGATCCAAGAGTCTTACAATTCGACAATATGCACGCCTCTGCTCATGCCTTTTCTTCTGACTTCATTATAAATCTCAGCAAACGTGAACTCAACGGGTTGCTTCATTCAGGCTATACGCAATTGGTATACGGTTATGGCTACGGTTCCCATTTGTATTGCCTGCTGTTCGAAAAAATGTAATAAGGATGCTTAAAGTGTAAGGAGAGCTGGCATAAAGAAGGTGTGTAGAGAATTTTGCTGTGCAGTTACTGCTGTTAACTTGTATCTGAGCTTGATAAACGCGACTCATCTGAAACCTTACGACATTTGTCTGACACGACCCTGATGCGCTATCGCTACGTGAGCAGATAGCGCCCTCCTCATCTCTTTTCTTAACATTTTGAAAAAATATGCGTCAGAAAGCTTGACAAACATGCTAGACTACTACATCCAAATTTAGGTATGCCTAATTTATTTAAATTTGGCTAAATTATATACTGCCCGTATTTTGGTGACAACTTATGACAGCAGACGCTTGCCCTGGAAATTCATGACTTGACGCTTGTCTATGACGAGACTCCGGTGCTCTGGGATATTGACCTTGAGATTCCACAGGGGGTTCTTGCCTCGATCAGGCGCTAAGTGACAATCAATAATCGATATGGGAGAATGAACTATGGAAAAGTATACTGTTCTCGATAAAATGTTGTTATTCAAGCCGCTGACTCGTGGGGCGATAGAATGGATCTGTATGGTGGCTGTCGGAATCGCCGGGTTTGTCTTATCCTGGACGAAGATCCCTGCGGTTCCTTATCTCAATGTGTTCGGCGTTGTACTGTTTGCCCTTGGGTTCTGGCTGCATGTCCGCTGTGAACAAGTCCACAAACAGGCTCATGTGAGTTCGGAGCAGATCGATGGGATTGTTACGACCGGTTTGTATGCCTGGCTTCGGCACCCAATTTATCTCAGCCTCCTCATGATGAACCTGGGAATGGGGCTGGCGTTCGGACTCGTGATTACAGTGGTCCTCGCCCTGATCTTTTCGGGCCTTTGGGGGCTGACTGCGTTGGCAGAGGAGAAGTTTCTGCGGCAGAAATTTCCTGAAGCCTACCGGCGGTATATGCAAGACGTCAAATGGCGCATTCTTCCATACATTTTTTAATCGGGTGGCTTCATTCAGGCTATACGCAATTGGCATACGGTTATGGCTACGGGATATTGAAACTGACTTCAAAAGGTCTGCAAGTAGCCGATATGATTATGGAGCGCTGATAGGCCGGAGGATCGTGAAAACAGCTCTTGATTTTCAGGCTCTGCGGCCCCCACGATGTAGCTTCCAGAAAACGACTGATCTCAGGAAAGAACAGAATATTGGCTTCAGAAGCTCTGCATACTTCAGCAGATATGACGATACAACATTAACAGGAGGAAGAAATCATGAAGCAATATAGAAGAGTACTTGTGTGGGTGTCTGGCGTTGAGTCTCATGTCTCTCGGAAATAGCGCACAGGCAGAAAAATTGCGTATCCTGACGACCACCGGCATGATCGCTGATGCTGCTGTGAATGTCGGCGGTGATCTGGTCGAGGTGACCGCCCTCATGGGGCCGGGCGTCGATCCCCACCTCTATCAGGCCACAGCCGGCGATGTGGGGCGGATGCGGAAAGCAGACCTCATTCTTTACAGTGGATGAGCGTCTCGCTCTGGATGAGAGCCGTTGAAACACTGCGAGACACGTTGAGCGCGACCGTGATCCGGAACACTCCGGACTATATGAGCGGCAGGCCAAAGCCTATCTCGCAGAATTAGCTCAATTACACGAATATGTCGCTTCGCAGATTGCGAGTATTCCTGAAAGCAGCGTCCCTGAAAAATACGTCGAAGCCGTACAAAAAGCCGTGCAGCAGAAAGGCTTTGACGTGCAGATTGGTGGAGAACTCTTTTCTGACGCGATGGGGGAAGAAGGAAGGCCGGAAGGGAGGTATATCGGCATGATCACCCACAACGCCGATACCATTGTCAACGCCCTGAAATAAATTCATCGGCCGGAAGAGCTCCTGCATGGAATTGAACGCAAGGCTTGTACAGGCCTCAGCACAACGCTGTGAGACTCCCCATCCTGCTTTTTCTTAATAAATACGACATCTGTCCTTAAAAGAACACTTGACTTTTAAGGACAGATGTCGTATTTTAATACAAACAAGCATGCCATCTTGCGCACATATCATACTATCAACTGTGACAATTGTATTCAACCGGAGGAAATACTATGACACAAAAGATCAGTATACACAAAGGCGGCGTACAGGAGACTCTTCTACTGCCCCTCTGGGGCCGGGCCTATGAAACCCGGCAGCCTAATCCGCGCCTGGTCGATCCTCAGGCCGTAGAAATTCTTGAGAAGATTGACTATGATTTTTCAACAATCATTGACACTCAGGCCGTCTCACAGCATGGCTGGGTGGCCCGCAGTCTCCATATCGACAAGATGGCCCTCGATTTTATCCAGACATATCCTGAGGCGACTCTTGTCAATATCGGCTGCGGTCTGGATACGACCTTCAGCCGGATTGACAATGGCAAGATCACTTTCTATGAGCTTGATCTGCCGGATGTCATCGAACTCAGGAAGCATTTCTTTACAGACAGTGCAAGACATAGAAGCATCGCCTCGTCATTTCTGGATACCGAATGGTTTCAGGAAATAGAAGTCCGGGATGCTGTACTCTGCCTGGCCGGAGGCGTACTCTATTATTTTCAGGAAGAACAAATCAAGGACTTCTTCCTGAAAGCGGCAGACTTTTTCAGGAACGTTGATTTCTTCTTTGATTCGTTGTCGCCCCTGGGAATCAAAATAGGGAAAAAGATGGTCTTAAAGAAGGGCGGTATGGGGATGTCTATGGATGAAGGATGGGGGCTGAAATCCGTGAAATCGCTCGAAACATGGGACCCCAGGGTAACAGTCGTCAGTGCAACTCCTATGTACAAGGGCCTGAAAAAGGGGCTTTCGCTGGGCACAAAGCTGCTCTTGACCATGCCCGATATGTTGGGAGTCTGTTCAATGGTGCATCTGCGGATAGAAAATCCTGCCTGAATCACAGCGCGATCAGATATGCAATTCAAGAAAGCAGACGTTGAGAAGGCGCTTTTAAAGGCAGCGCGCGCAGAATTTTTGGCGCATGGCTTCAAGGATGCCAGCATCCGGACCATTGCAGGCAAGGCTGGAGTCGCCCGCAGCAACCTGTATAACTATTTTGCCAGCAAGGACGCGCTGTTTACGGCGCTTGTGCAGCCGACACTGGATGAAATCAGGGATGCCTTCACGCTGGCGTGGGAGATGATGATCTCCGCCGGGAACGTACCGTTTCCAAGTCTCGAACACGAGTTAGCAGAGGGGCGGCTCCTTGTCGAGTTTATCGACTCCCATCGTGAGAATCTGACCCTGATTCTGCTAAAATCACAGGGTTCCAGCGTTGAGGGCTTCATCGACTATGTGCAGGAGGAATACCAAAAAATGCACAGCTATTATTTTGACTCGATGAAGGCGCGTTTTCCTGAAAAATTTCCTGCTGGAGTCTCGCCATTCTTTATGCATACCCTAAGCGCATGGGCGCTGAATATCGTCATGGAGTTTATTTCCCATGATATTCCGTTACGTGAAATGTTGAATTATATCGAACAGTTTACACGTTTCTACTATCATGGGCTGCTCGGTTTGATGGAGTCATGAATCGATAACCCGCAGTGAACAATGCAAAAGGGGCTGTGTTGATACTGTTTTACACATATTTTTAGTTAATCCAAAATATATTAGATATTATAAAATAAATACGTTCAGCACATACAAACACTATGTCGAGCGGGCCCCAAGCCGCAGGTGTGCTTGTGAGCTTTGCCCGGCATGCTGCTGCGGCGGAGATTGCACGCTTCATTTTGCTTGCAATTCATGGCGCTTCAAAGGAGAAGAGCATGAAAATATACGAGATTAACAGATTTTTCAAAAAAATGGGAAGATTTCAAATTCAGTACCGCTGGTGGATCATCCTGATAGCCGTCTTGCTGACAGTGGCAGGCATGACTGGCCTGAAGCGGGTGTCAACTTCGAATGCGCGAGAGGACTGGTTTGACGATAGTGAAGCCATCGAAATTGCAACCGACAAATTTGAAGAACAATTTGGCAACAACGACACCGTCGGCGTTTTGATTGAAGCGGAGGACGTGTTTCACCCGGAGGTGCTCAAGGCCATCAAGGAGCTTGGCGATGAATTGCTGGAAAAGGTGCCGTATGCTGATGAAGTGACATCACTGGCGGAACTTGAAATTTCAATCGGCACAGCAGAAGGCATTGAGGTGATCAACCCGTTCGAAGACGGAATTCCCGACGACCCTGAAACGCTGGAGAAGATCCGCGAACTGATCCTGTCACGCCGGAATCTGGTCAACAAGCTGGTCTCCGACGATGCTACGGAAACCTGGCTGTCGCTGTCGTTACTGGAATATCCCGATAAAGAGGAATGGTCGCAAGAGACCTCGACAGATCCGATGTTTCAAGTCGGCGAAGCAGCGATCTCTATCGTGACCGACCCGAAATGGAACAGTGAGCGCTATACGTTTAAAGCTGCAGGAATGCCCTATACGGAAACAGAAGAACGGGATTTTTTCAGCAAAGAAATGATGACCAGGGTCATCTCCGGCTTTGTGGTGATGATCGTCCTGCTGGCGTTCTTCCTGCGATCACTGCGAGGCGTGTTTGTTCCGGTGTTTACGACAATTATGGGGATTGTGCTGGTCTTTGGCGGCATGGGCTGGCTGGGTATCAGCGTTGATTCCAATCTCATGACCCTTCCTATTTTGCTGGGCATGGGGCTTTCGGTTGGTTATTCCATCCATCTGGTCAATGCCTTTAAACGGTTTTTCACTCGCAGCGGGAAACGCCAGGAGGCTATGATTGCCGCCGTGGAAGAAACCGGCTGGCCGATTTTTTTCACGGCCATCACGACAATCGGCTCTGTTATGTCGTTCGCAACAGCCGGCATTATCACGATTGAGTGGCTGGGATATACCTGCGCGGCAGTGGTGCTTGCTGACTACGTGTTTGTGATGTTTTTGTTTCCGGCACTGATGAGTTTTGGCAAAGACAAGCCGAAGCCGGCTGAAGAAACGCTGAGGTCTTCAATCTTTGATCGGTGGACAGAAGGGATCGGGCGAGTCGTTTTAAGCCGGAATCGCCTCATTTTAAAGGTGTTCACGCTCTGTCTGCTGCTTATTGTCCCAGGCATGTTTTTTATGTCGATCAATATTGATTCCTTTAAATTTATGGGCCTCAAGATCCCCTATATCAAACGTGTATATGAGGTCGTCAACTCCCAGCTCGGATCCTACATGTCGTATAATATCACGATCGGCTATAATGATCCGGACACGATCAAGGATCCAGAGGTCATGAAACATTTTGACGCGTTCCTTGAGGCTGTTGGGGCCTTTGAGCTGACCAAAAAAAATAAAGCGGTCCCCAGAGTCTTCTCGATTCTGGATATTCTCAAGGATATGAATCAGACCTTCCACAGTGACGACGCTGCGTGGTACAAGGTGCCGGACGACCGCGATCTGATCGCCCAGTTGTTGTTTCTGTACGAAATCTCCGGCGGCACAAGAACCTTTGACTGGATTGATGAAACCTATTCCACGCTGCGCGCTCAGGTTCAGATCAAAACTTATAACGCCAACGAAATTGTCAGAGAATTACGCACAATCGAAGAGCTCGGGGAACACTACTTTCCGGGCGCAGAGCTCAGTGTGGTTGGAACCGCAGTCCAATTCGCGGAACTTAACAAGAAAATCGTCACCGGCGAGATAAAATCCATTGCCGTCGCACTCGTGGTGATCGGCGTTTTGTTAGTGCTGGTCTTCGGCAGCGTCAAAACCGGCCTGATCGGGATGATTCCGAACGTGGCGCCGTTGATCGTTATTGGGGGCTATATGGGATATTTCCGTTCCCCCCTGGATATGATGACCATGACAATCATGCCGATGCTGCTGGGGATTGCCGTTGATGACACCATTCATTTTATTACTCACATCAAATATGAGTTTGAAAAATGCGGGGACTATGGCACAGCCATTCTGGAATCATTCAGAACAGTGGGCACAACCCTGGCCATGACGACCATCGTTCTCTCTGCGACCTTTGGGATGTACATCTTTTCACCGGTGGCTAATATGGCACGCTTTGGAATATTAGCTGTCCTGGGGCTGACAAGCGCTCTTGTTGCCGATTATCTGATGACACCGGCCTTAATGCTGCTCACAAGACCTTTTGGAAAAGAGGCCTCTTCAATTGACTATTAAGCCTGTCTCGGGAGATTGTGCTGAACAGCGCAAGAAAAAAATAATACTATAGAAAAATTTTTCTTGACAAATTGAAGATAAACTCCTTAATAGTAATTATTCTTAATTAAGAATTTATACTAATTAGTATTGATGCGAAAAAATGGTGCGCCGAGCGACGCGTATCAAAACAGTTGCTTAATCTATGCGTTTAAGGTAAAATAGCTGTTGATTTTTATTCACTTTGATGAAAATCATCAGTCAGTTGACCTAACACTACGTAAGGAGTTTATTATGTCAAATAACATGTACACATCAATCGTAAAACTTGACTTCCAGTACGCACATAGGTTTATGAACTGGCCATGCGAAGCAAAGCACCTTCACGGGCACTCAGGTCTTTTAAGGATTGAACTTGAGGACACCGTAGACCCGGTGACTGGATATGCACATGCTTGTAAAGAGGGATTCAAAAAGGCATGGGAAGTTTGTGACCATTTTCACCATGCAACATTGTTTCAAGAAGGCGACCCACTTCTTGACGCAGTTCTTGCCGTATACAAAAAAGAAAACATTACCAACGACCCGGAGCATTGTGTTCCTCTTAAAAAGATTGACCATGAACTTGCCTGGTCATATCCTGAATACAGAATAGTGGTGACCAAAAAAGTATCCACCTGCGAGAATCTATGTGAGCTCTTCTATGAGCTGCTTAAAGACAAGATGCCTATCAAGAAGATTACTTTCCGTTCATCTTCTATGAATGCGGCATCGAAAGAGTTTAACTGATATCCATAGTTCGCGTAAAAGCTCACGTGTTCCTATGAGTTCTGTGCAGCGATTTTTTTCAGACTCAAGGTCTGGAGAAGAAGGTTTCAGTCGAAATATTTTCGGCTGGATGTCCTGAATCACTCAGGATAGCTTGTCGTATCCACATGTTCCATATCATATTAGTATACTGCGAAGTTCCTGACAATCGTCTCAGTCGTCAGTGTTTCGCTTAACAAGCCATGGCAGCATGACGATCTCGGGTAAAACCGTCATGGACTTCGCAGTAGAAAATAAAAGGAGAACAGTTGTATGGCAGAAGAAATTAAGGCCGGCTGTGCCCGGCCAACCGGCGGTCCTGTCGGTGAAAACGTTAACAATTCCGAACAAGCAACATCATCAACACGCAAGGAGGAGAAAGTTATGATTAAAGTTGGACAAAAAGCCCCGGATTTTACGGCACCAGCCTATCATAAGGGTCAGTTCATCAATGTCAAATTATCTGAATATCTCGGTAAATGGGTTATGCTGTGTTTTTATCCCGGTGATTTCACATTCGTCTGAACCACCGAGGTTTCGGCGGTCGCCGAAAAAATGAATGAATTCGAGAAACTTGGCGTAGAGGTCTTTTCCATAAGCGTAGACAGCGTGTTTGTCCATAAAATGTGGAACGATTACGAACTCTCGAAGATGGTGGAAGGCGGCATTCCTTACCCGATGCTCTCAGACGGAGGCGGACGAGTGGGCGAGGCATACGGCGTTTACGATGCTGAGGCCGGCGTTGAAATGCGTGGAAGATTTCTTATCGATCCGGATGGCGTCATTCAGGGCTATGAAGTATTAACCCCTCCGGTCGGACGGAATGTCAATGAAACGTTACGGCAGATACGAGCCTTCCAGCTTGTTCGCGAAAGCAAGGGCACAGAAGCTACGCCGTCAGGATGGAAACCCGGGAAAAAGACCTTAAACCCGGGACCCGATCTGGTCGGAAAAGTTTGCAACGTCTGGAAAGTCGAAGAAGCGTTTGACTAAACAGCCTAAGGAGTCTGCCTCTGCGAGGCAGACTCCACTTCTTGACAATCGTGAATGCGCGCCTCGTTCTTTCAACGAGCCCTCTCTCTCCTTTCCTGCGTCTGATTTCAGCGCTAATAAGCCGGACCTCACGTTCAGCTCTGCGATACAATTTCGTGTTGAAGATCTGCAAGTTGTTTGCTCAGTTCGTTCAGTTCCTGATGTGCTTTGCTGAGTTCATCCTGTTCGACGCGGCAGAAACGATCGACTGGACTAATGGTCTCCCTGATCTGATCGAACGTGAACTGCATGTATTCATCAAACTCCTGAGCAATATTCTTTTTCAGTTCCCGGATCAGGGCCTGAATACTGACGTCAAAATCCTCTTTGGCTTTTTTGCGTTTACGCGGCAAGATAAAAAAACCGGCAGTCACAATAGCTCCTGAAGCGATGATCCCGGTCAAATCAAAGACAAAGCCCGACAGGATCGTCACCAGAACTGCGCCGATACCGATGGCGCCGGCTTCGGTGGCGGCAAAATGAATCATGGCGTTCTGAAAGGTTTTCAAAATTTTCCGACTTTCATTCTGATAATCAAAGGCTTTCAGTTTCGAACGTGCCTCCTGAATCACTCCAGTGTAAATCTTATCGCGGTCATACGCAAATTGCCGGCCCCCGACCTGGCCGAGAATTTTATCTTTATACACATCGTGGTTGAGCTGTTGATTATAAAACTCCAGGGTATCATCCCAGGTTTTCATACTCTTCTTGACCATCCAGTCAGCAGCGCCGGTGAGCACTTCTTCGATCTTCTCGCTGGAATCCTTCACCACCAACTCGTTAAACTGTTGTTCGGCCTTCTCTTTTGAGGTAATGTCCCAGACATTTCGTAATTGCAGAAAGTCATCGACAAAATCAAACGCCCGGTTACGCAAATCCAGAAGAATATTTTCCACGTTCAACAGAAAACGGGCGTAACTTTCGCGTAAATCCTCTTCAGTATACGCGAGTTGTTTTTCAATTTGCTGCAAACGCCGCCGATCCTCTGAAAGCACGTCAAGTCTTTCCTGTACGCCTTGTTGAGCAGTGTCACAAATCGGCTGGACTGTATAAATCGGGTTCAGCAGCTTCAAGCGCACTCTGGCGTCCTCACTCAGAGATTCATACAGATACTGTTCAAGCGGAGCAAAACGGCTTTGTTCCAGCAGCGCATCGTCATGACTCTGCTTTGCCTCGAACGCCCGGGCCACCGACACTGGAAAGATCTGCGGCTCGATTCCCAAAAACTTTCTGCCCTCTTTGCGAAGATAATCGATCACCGTCTCAACATCCTTCTGGTCTTTGCTATCGATTTTATTCAGCATAAAGATGACTTTGCGCTTCCACTTGATGCTGATCAATTCCAAAAAATCTCGTTCGCTGTCGCTAAGCGGACGATCGACGGAGATCACAAAAATAACAAAATCTGATTTTGGAATAAAATTTACGGTAAGCTCATCATGACCCTGGTAGAGAGAATTCGTGCCCGGCGTATCAACGATATTGACGCTTTTCAAAAGTTCCAGCGGAAACCTGGTCACACGGATATTATCGACAACGGTCGATCTGTGCTCGTCGCCGTATTTCAGAATATTAATCAAATCCGTCGTCGGGGTCGGGCCTTCGGCAAGCACCTTTTGTCCCAATAATGCATTCACAAACGCGGATTTTCCAGAATTAAACTCTCCGACCACCACCAGGAGAAAGAGCTCGTCTAAACGCCCGATCGCATTCTGAATATGTTCGAGAGCCTGCTGCTCGATGCCGCTTGCCAGCAGGCATTGATGAATATCCCATAATAACGATTTTTCTTTCTGCAAGCTTTCCTGATAGCGTTCTTGTAATAATGTCTCCACAGAATATAACCCTCTACGTGCTAAAATCGTTGGAATAACGGAGTACGGGAGTTCTTCAGGATATTGGGGAGGATCGATGCAGCGTACAAGATTCCAAAACTCCAGGGCTCCAAAACGTCAAATCAAAAATTTTTTTGTTTTTCCCCCTATACATATTGCTTCCTAAATAGTCAACTATTATATAGAAATGACTTCACGAAAGTCCGGCAGCGTAATGAGAAAACGACGGTCTCGTGCTTCTGGAATCTCTCTGGAGCGCACGGTGATCGTCTGCTTCAGACCGTCCGGCCGCCAAGCAGGCATCCAGAACTCAGTGCTCTGCGGGCCAGCCAGTCGGCCGGGGCATTCAGACTTGAAGGAGGGGTGCCGATCTTGAAAAAATTTACGCGCGCAACAACGTTGACGATAAGCTGTCTTTTACTCTTAGTCGCCTTACAGGCTTGTGAAGAGATCTCGAACCCATCAGCCCCGACAGATACGGCGGCAGTCTATACCGTCACTGCTGCTTCGCAACATTATCTCAAAGAAGGGCCTTCCTATAACTGGAGTCACGGCAACGATTCGAACGGACTCTATTATTGGGCGTATACTTCAACAGCTGCGCCTTATAATGCTGTTGTCTGGAAGGTACCGTTCAGCACTTCCGGCCGCTATGACCTGCAGGCCTATATCCCAAACTTACACGGCCTTACAGGAACTGTCACGTACCAGGTCACCGCAAACGGCAAGCAGCATTCCGTGAGCGTCAATCAGTCAAAGGCTGCCGGAAGCTGGGTGAACTTAGGTAACTACTATTTCTCAGGAGACGGAAGCGAGTATATCGAGTTGAGCAATACGGCAAATCACGTCGGGAACCGCATTGTCTTCGACGCCATCCGCTGGATAGCCCAATGATCGACAAATCCTGTATTCTTGAATTCATACGCAGTATGCCGTTCCAGACAATTACAGAAAAAGACCTGCTCAAACGCTTGTATGTTGAAAGCGACGAGCGGCATGAGGCAAAGCGACTGTTGCGCGAACTTGTCGTTAACGGCGATATTGTCGAGTCGAAAAAGCATACATACGCCCTGCCCGGGACGCAAGGATTGATCGTAGGCTCCGTTCACAGCACGCGTAAAGGCTCTGCCTTTATTGTGAGCGGGCAGCAGAATGTCCCCGATATTTATGTCAGCCATGGCAACCTTGCCAATGCGTTTCATGGCGACAGAGTCGTTGTACGCCTGCTTCAGAAGAAAAACGGAGCCTCAGAGGAAGGAGAGGTCGTTCGGATCTTGCAGCGTGGGGCTAACCGCCTGGTTGGGCGCTATGACGATCGCGGGGACTATGCGTTTGTCATTCCGGAAAATACAAGACTGCCCTATAAAATTTATGTTGACGCCTCACATGCCGGACAGGCTAAGGCTCATCAGATCGTGGCGGCGCACATTCTGAACTTCGGCAACGGCCGACATCACCCGGAAGGTGAAGTCGTTGACGTGCTAGGCTATCCAGACACTCAGGGTATCGATGAAAAAATTATCACCTATAGCTATAACCTGCCGACGAAGTTCCCGGACGCCGCACTCGAACAGGCTGAGCATTTCCGGGATGGCATCCCTGCTGAAGAGCTTGCACGGCGCCTCGACCTTCGGGAAACATGTATATTCACTATTGACGGAGAGAACGCCCGCGACTTTGATGATGCCATCTCGATCGAAGGTCTGGATAATGCACACTACAAACTCGGCGTACACATCGCCGACGTCGATTATTATGTCAAAGAAGGTGATCCGCTCGATCTGGAAGCCTGTCGGCGGGGGACCAGCATCTATTTTCCGGATCGCGCAATCCCGATGTTTCCCGAACGCCTGTCAAATAATTTATGCAGCCTGCGGGAAGGCAAAGATCGCCTGACCATGACGGTATTCATGGTGTTCTCGCCGACCATGGACCTGCTTGACTATGAGATTAGACCCAGCGTGATTCGTAGCAAGGCGCAGCTCAGCTATACTGAAGTCAGGAGAATGCTTAAAGAAAAGGACAACGCACTGCGGACACAACATAACGACCTGCTTCCTTCGCTCGAACTGATAAAAGAGCTGTCGGAACTCCTGTTTCAAAGACGTATGCGTCGCGGCAGTCTCGACTTCGATTTACCGGAGCCGGAAATCGTGTTGGATATGCTTGGCAATGTAGAAAATATTTTTAAAGCCGAACGCAACCTGGCGCATCGCATTATTGAAGAGTGTATGATCGCGGCGAATGAAACGGTCGCAAGCCATTTAAACCGGCTGCAAATCCCTTCGCTCTACAGAACCCATGACAAACCGGACCCCGGAAACATCGCAAGTCTGAATGCCTTGCTGCATTCCCTGGGCATAGGATTGCGATCAGACGGCGAACTGCATCCCAAAGATCTTCAACGCTCGCTCAAACAGGTACACGGGAAACCTGGCGAGCATATTGTGAACATGATCGCCTTACGCAGTATGAAACAGGCCCGCTATACGCTCAAAAATACCGGTCACTTCGGACTGGCTTCCACCTGCTACACACATTGTACCTCACCAATTCGACGCTACCCTGACTTGATTATCCATCGACTGTTAAAAGAACACCTGGCCGGCGGTGCTTTTTCAAAAGCTGAAAAGGAATCCCGGCAAAAACAGCTGCAACGCATTGCACAGCATGCAACCCTAAGTGAACACAATGCCAGCGAAGCTCAACGAGAGCTCTTACATGTCAAAAAACTGCGGTTTATGGAGGCGAAACAGGGCCAAACTTTCGAAGGTGTGATTTCAGGCGTTGCATGCTTTGGCGTGTTTGTCAACCTGCGCGACTTTTTTGTCGAGGGCTTGATTCATGTAAGCAGTCTGCACGACGACTTTTATCATTACCACGAAGGCATGTACAGTCTTGTCGGCGAACAATTTCATAAACGCTATCAGGTCGGGGACATTGTCCGGGTCAAAGTCGCTCACGTCGATGTCGCCAAACGCCAGATCGATTTTCTGCTGGCCTCGTAACACACGTAAAGACAACAGGTCCTCAACATTTGAGATGCTAATATACTTGACAAGCTTTCAGGGATATATTAGCGTATTTTTTAAAGGACATTTCAGGACTATCCTGCACGTTTCGTGAAAAAAATTGCACAGCGTCCGCCGATTTTTGAATAATGACAGTTATCGCCGTATGACGCAGGAGAGCAGACACTCATGCTAAGACGATTTGTAGGGATTTATGGACTATCTCTGCTTGTTTTGTTCGGCTGCGCCGTGCCGCCGCAGCCCGAAAAAACCACTGAGACATCATCAAGAGAAGCTATTCAGTCCGGTCGCGATTCGGCCGGCGGCGAAGAACGTATCGAAGTAAAAAAAATCGATGAACTTTTAGGAATGAATCCGGACAAAACAACGTCTGGCACAGATCAGGAGGCAATCCCGCAATCCTCTCAGAAAACTCCGGAACGGGACCACTCAACGCAATCCGACCTCGACTCCCCCCTGCCGGGCGCTCTCTTCCAGACAACCGTCTTTCCCGAACGCTCAGCATCTTCTATTGACATGCCGGGTGTAGGCCTCAATTTTGACAACGCCGACATATACGACGTCACCAAAGTCATCAGTGAGATCACAAAAAAGAGTTTTATCATCGATAAAGATGTCACTGGCACGGTCACGATTTTCTCGGAAAATCCGATGACGCCGGATCAAGTTTTCGAACTCTTCCGAACAGTGTTGGAACTCAACGGACTGGCCATTGTTCAAGTGGGGGATTTTTATAAAATTTCCCTCAGGGAGAACGCTCAACAGCGCTATTTGTCCGAAGATCCTGGAACGGTTTTACAGAATGATGATCGCTTGGTGACACGAGTAATCAAGCTGAAGCATATTCACGGTGACGCTGTGAAACGCGCCTTAAAAGTGCTGATGCCCAAAGGTAAAGAGCTCGTTGTCTATCCTGATGAAGATGGTGACACCCTGATCGTCACCGATCTGTTCTCAAACGTCAACAAGATCCTTGCGATGATCAAAGAACTTGATGTCAGCCGTTATGCAGATCGATATCTTGATATTATTCCGGTACATCATGCCGATTTGGCAGATCTGGTCAGCGATTTAAGCACCATTCTCGCTGTCCGCAACGAATCCCCTGTTGTCAACGAAGCGATACCTGAAGGTGAAGCGCCGTCTGCAGCCGCTCAAACGACGGACACGCCAACAGCGCCGGAAAGTCCGCAGACGACGCCAAGTCACATCGTACCTCCTGGAACCCGGACGCGAATTTATCCTATCACTCGCATGAATTCACTGGTTGTCTCCACAAATGAACCGGAAGTCATCACACTTGTCAGAAAATGGGTCGATATTCTCGATCAGCCGGAGAACACTGTGACCGAAGAATCCTCCAGCGAACGTCAAAACTTTGTGTATCCTGTCCAATATGCCACAGCGGAAACGCTCACTCCGGTTCTGGCGAAAGTCTATGGAGAAGCAGGGCAGGAGGCGATAAATACGCTTTCGACAGATGAAACGAGCGGGGAGACGGTTCCGGTGATTGTGCCGCAAGCAGATGATCTGGCGAGCCTGAGAGATGATGAAGAACCGCCCCCGATCTTCATTGCCGATACGCAAAATAATGCGATTATTATTCAGGCCAGCCCCCGACAGTATGCTGAAGTTCTGACCTTACTGGAAAAGCTTGATAAGCGGCCGCTTCAAGTCTTGATTGATGTTGTCGTCGCTGAAGTGCAATTAAATGATAGCGATGTTTTCGGCGTCCAGGGTATGATGCTGGGACAAGGGCAGCTCACAACCGGCCGGGAAACAAATTCGGTTGAAACCACCACTGAGACCGTATTTAATAACGTGATTCCTATCAATAGTGAAGGGTTTCAATTTGTGGCGGCGGCTCCCGGAAGATTTTTAATGCAGCTCAGAGCGTTAGCCACGGAGAATCGCCTGAAAATCCTTTCAGACCCCCATATTCTTGTACGTCACAATGAAGAGGCAACCATCAACGTCGGTGATGACATTCCGATTTCAGAAACGACTGGCAGCGGTGACAATATACGCCAGAACATTAATTATCGCCAAACCGGGATCAATCTTACCGTAACTCCGCTCATCAACAATGCCGGAGACGTTGTCATGAACATTCAGCAGGAAGTCAGCGATGTTGGACAGGAATCCTTCGGGGATACAGGAGCAGCCTCATTTACAACACGTAAAACGACAACCTCGGTTGTCACGCAGGACAATCGTCCTCTTGTGATGGGAGGCCTGATGTCCAATCGTAACGTCACAAGTCGCCAGGGAGTTCCACTGCTCAAAGATATCCCCTGGCTCGGAAAGCTGTTTCGATACGACGAACAGCAGCACCGAAAAGTGGAGCTGATTATTCTCGTGACACCCCGGGTTGTCAAAGATCCTGACGAAGGATGGACGTTGACAGAAAATGTGCTGACAGACCGCATCAAACGTCTGGAAGAATTTTTTAATCGTGAAGAAACCGATGCAGATAAAATTAAACGGTACCTTAAAAACTAACTGTAGAGTCAGGACGTGCACATCATGAGATTCCGAACTTTTTCGATCGCTGTGTTCATCAGTCTCTTTCTCGCCTCCAGCCTGATGGGCTGCGGGAAACCAGGAGCTTCCTCGACGAACCTGACGAACTCGCATGTCACAATTACTTCGATCAATGACAATGCTCCGCTTTTATCCGATGTCTTAAACGGTGGAGCCGTGACCAACGATATTATCACAGTGAACTTCCACTGCAGCTCAAAGCACTTGGGGTCCGGCACAAATCCGACCAACCCCGATGAGTCCTCTTCGTTTGATACGATTATCTTCAGGTCCTATCATGTCGAACATCTCCGCAGCGATGGAGGACCTAATCCTCAGGATTTCACGCTTGGAACCAATCTTGTCCTTGAGCCGGATAGTAGCGCTGAGGTGCGTATTGTTATCGTCAGCGCCTTTATCAAAAACCGATCCCCCTTAAAAGAGCTGCGTGACGAAGGGCAAATCGTCACAACCGCCAGAGTGACCTTTTATGGTGAAGACGGCTACGGCAACGATATTTCCGTCAGATCGTCATTATCGATTGCATTTGCCAATTATCCTGATGAATAACGCTCAGCAGATCAACGCAGGCTCAAGGACGATATCATGACTAAACTCTCTTCTCATATCGCACTCATTGTCTTTCTCTTTTGCCTTTCAATGCTAATTATTGCGTTACTCGCCGGCTGTGATGAAAAGAAAATTGATGTCCCGATTCTTGGTTCTGCTGCAGGAAGCGGTCCGATCGGCGGTGGAGATGCCCAGCGTATCACACTGATTGTCAGTCCGTCTGAGAATATCCCAAGCATCGGGAATCTCGCCGTGACAGCCAGGATTACGGCGCTGGTACAAAACAGTATCGGACAGCCGGTCGCCGACGGAATCCCGGTCTATTGGACCAGCAGCGTCGGCACACTCGATACCACCAGCAACACAACGAGCAACGGGTCTTCGGGAGTGACTCTGACATTTCCAGAAGGCTATACCGGATGTAGCACAGTCACGGCAATATCTGGCGATGACAGCGATTCAATTGAAATTTGCACGACCAACTCGACGCCGACGCCGACCGCCACCGAGACGCCGACCGTGTCAGCTACTTTTATTGTCAGCTCGAGCGCTTCGGCAATCCCGCATGGCGGAACAAGCACAATTACAGCCTACGTGGCAACTAATGGCGTCGCTGATGAGAACATGCAAGTCACATTTAACCTGTCTAGTGGGGGAACCCTGAGCGCCAGCGCCGCTGTCACCGATGCCAGCGGGAATGCGCGCGTGACCTTTACCGGCCATAACACAAGCGCAAATGACATCACGGCCACGATCACGGCCACGACCAAGGATGGACGCAGTGGTACGGCGATCATCATTGTCGCTTCAGGTGCGACACCGACGCCGGTGCCGAGTCCGACTTAATAATTGAGCATTTGCAGTCATGAAGGGACGTAAAGCTACGACGATCGTCACGTCATAATCTCAGAGAGGGATTACTGCGGACGACACAACGCGAAAAGCTGATATAAGACATGAAAAATCCAATGAAGATCCTGCAACGGCCGTCAATGACGATATGTTGTCTCGTCGTCTGCCTCATGGTATCCACTGCGATTCTTTTCCCGCAAACAGGACACTCTGACTCAAATCCCGAAATGATCGAAGATATCACCAGACTCCTTCTGGGGGAGATTAGTAAGCTCTCAGCCCGTATCAGTACTCTGGAGCAGCAGAATAAAGCGCTGGCTCGCATGGTCCATAAAATGATGGAAGAACAGCAGCGCAGCAACGGGAGAGGAGTGCCGGAACAGGTGCAGGAACACCTGGCAAAACGCTACGAACTTCCCAAAGTCGCCAGTTTGTGCAACGAACGTATTCCGCTTGATAAATGGGATGTCTGGCAGCGCCTGGACAGCGAATTTTTTTCTTTTCTGGTCAATGAAAAACAGGTCATCTTGTGGTTGAAGCGCACCGGACAGTTTTTTCCGTATATTGAAGAAGAATTGGACAAAGCTGGTCTCCCCGATGATTTGAAATACGTCACGATCGTGGAAAGCGGCTTACGCTCCAAGGCCACATCAAGCGCCGGGGCCGCAGGATTCTGGCAATTCATCCAATCCACTGGCAACGATTATGGCTTGACCCAAAATTCCTGGCTGGATAACCGACGCGATCTGTATGCCTCCACCAATGCGGCAATTCAATACTTACGCCGTCTCTACGGCATCTTTCACGACTGGCCTCTGGCGCTGGCAGCCTACAACGCCGGCGAAGGACGCGTACAGCGGGCAATGAAATCGCAGGGCGTCCGCAATTATTATCAGCTGGAATTACCTCGGGAAACTGAACGATATGTGTTCAAAATTATCGCCGCTAAAATCATCCTCTCTGATCCCCAAAAATACGGCTTTTATATTGACGACAGCAATCTGTTCCCGCCTTATCGCTTCGAAAACGTTACGGTCAATTTATCTCAAAGTACCCATATTCGGGATTTGTCCAGAAACTACGGCAGCTACTATCGCGAATTCCGGCTCCTGAATCCTGAAATCAAAACAGACATACTTCCCGCGGGCACGCATACGATCAAAGTTCCCAAAGGATGGCGACAGCTTGCAGACGCAGTCTCCGGGCACAGCCTGTCTTCCGGCGAGACCCTTTCAGCCGGGAGTATCATGTACACCGTCGAAAGCGGTGACAGCTTAGGACGGATTGCGAAAAAATTTAACGTCAGAGCCAAAGATATTACAATGATTAAAGGCAAAACGTCCTCGCTTGATACGCTGCATCCCGGGGATCAACTCCTGATCAAAAAAAATTAGACATTGTCCTGATAGCGCTCTCAGTCTTTAAAACGGTCAGCCGCCTTTCGAAGTGCATCTTCCATATCCTTCACGGCAGTATCCATCCCCTCTTTCAGATCGTTCCAAGCTTGCCTGCTCGGCTCTTCTAACTCTTTTAAGCTCCATTCGAGTTCCTGACGCTGTTGTTTCAGCTCTTCCAGTTTTTGTTGGAGTTTTTGCCGCAGTACCGCTTCAGCCTGCTCGATTTTTGGCTGCCACTCCTCGATCCGTTCATCAATTTCCTGAAGCTTCTTTTTCAGGTCTTGGCGATAGTCCTCACTTCGCTGAATAACGTATTCCCTGCTTGTTTCCACAGCATCTCCGAACTTTTCCTTCAGATCGTCAAACGAGACGTCGGTCTTCGGGTCCATGCGCGTTTCGGAGTGAGTCTCATTCCGAGTCTGAGTCTCATTCCGAGTCTGAGTCTCACTGCGACAGGCACTCAGACAGAACACGCATCCACAAAGAACAGCAGCATACAAACAGATTTTTTTCATTATCGTTCCTCCTTCCTTATTGAAAACCGTTTCAGATATTTACTTATACGATACGCAACAACACCCGGATTGTCAACAACATTTTCTTGACAGCTTCAGGCTCAACGGTTACAGAAGGGACACTTGAGAGAGTTCATGAAAATACACGAGTATCACGCAAAAAAATTTTTTGCCCGCTATCAGATTCCGATCCCGCAGGAAACCCTCTGCACAAATATTTCCGACGTCACACAAGCCTTTTGGGACCTTAACCGTCCGGTGGTGCTAAAATCACAGGTTCTGACAGGCGGGCGTAAAAAGGCCGGAGGTATTAAACTTGCCAGTAATGTGCAGGAAGCCGAAAAAGCGGCTGCAAACATTCTGGGGATGAAGATTACAGGTTTCACGGTCGAAAAAGTCCTTGTTTCCGAGGCTGTGGACATTCATAGCGAATCCTATGTTGCTATCGTGAACGACCGAGACGCCAAAAGTCCTGTTATGATAGTCAGCTCTGAAGGCGGGTCAGACATTGAAGACGTGGCAAAAAGCATGCCGGAAAAAATTTGCAGACGCATCATTCATCCTGAAACCGGTTTACTCGATTTTCAAGCCGTCAATCTGGCTTTCCAGCTTTTCAACGACATCACAGTAGTCAGAAAAACCGCCACGATTATGAAAAATTTGTATCGATGCTATGTTGAAACCGATGCCTCGCTCGCAGAGATCAATCCGCTCGTCACCACCGCCGGCGGTAATGTGATCGCCTTGGATGCCAAAATGACGCTCGACGACAATGCCTTATACCGCCATCCTGAGTTCGAAGCGCTGCGCGACCCTGGCGACGATGAAAAAAAGGAACTCGACGCTCAAACAAGAGGCCTGAGCTACATCAAACTCGATGGGAATATTGGATGTATGGTGAACGGCGCTGGTCTGGCAATGGCAGCAATGGATGTGATCGAGCTCTATGGCGGCCGGCCAGCAAACTTTCTGGACATTGGCGGAAGTTCGAATCCGCAGAAAGTCATCGATGCCTTAACGATCTTATTGAGTGACAGCCACGTCAACGTGGTCATGATCAGTATTTTCGGAGGAATTGCTCGCTGCGACGACGTTGCCGAGGGATTAGTACATGCGATAGAACACATGAAGATCACAGTGCCGATTATCGTGCGTCTGGCCGGAACCAATGAACGCGAAGGGCAAAGAATTCTGAAGAACAGCCCTGTAATCCAGGCTTTTTCACTGAGTGACGCCGCCCAAAAAGCGATTGCCGCAATCCGGTGAACGCTCAAGCACTGAATAACGCATATATTCACGGCTTTTTCTCTGTCTCAGCCAAGCTATCGGCGCTATTTGTGTTCTCTCTACATACAAGATGAGTATTCTGATTGATGAAACAACCCGCATTGTCGTACAAGGCATTACCGGGCGGGATGGGCGCTTTCATGCATTGAAAATGAAACACTCCGGCAGCCGGGTGGTTGCCGGAGTCACCCCGGGCAAAGAAGGTCAAAACGTCGAAGGCATTCCGGTCTTTCATTCAGTGCACAATGCGGTCAAACACAGCAAAGCTGATACCGCTCTTATTCTCGTGCCTCCGCGTTTTGCGGCTGATGCAATCTGTGAAGCCTCCGACGCTGGCGTGAAACTTGTTGTCGCGATCACCGAAGGCATTCCGACTCTCGATGTCATGAAGGCATTGAAATTCCTCGAACGCAATAAGACGCTGCTTATCGGGCCTAATTGCCCGGGCCTGATTTCTCCGGGAAAATGCAAAGTCGGTATTCTGCCGGACAGTATTTTTACAAAAGGCCGAATCGGCCTGATTTCACGCAGTGGTACATTGACCTATGAGGTCGTGAATCACCTTACCCAGGCCGGAATCGGACAATCTACCTGCATCGGAATAGGCGGTGACCCGGTTGTCGGCATGGGATTTATCGATCTCCTTGAGCGCTTTGAAGCCGATCCAGAGACCGAGGGCGTAGTACTGATCGGTGAGATCGGCGGCAATGCCGAAGAAAAGGCTGCTGAATTTATCGCTGAGAAGATGACTAAGCCGGTTGCAGCCTTTGTTGCCGGGCGCAGCGCACCGCCTGGCAAACGTATGGGACATGCCGGAGCGATTATTTCCAGCGGCTCAGGCACGGCTGCAGAAAAAATCGCAGCCTTTGAAACCGCCGGCGTAGCAGTCGCCAAAGAACCAGCGGAATTCCCTGAGCTGATACATGCCTGCTTCAAAAGCCATAAGCTCAATACATGAGCCTGGTTCCGGCATTCTTACAGCAATACTACAAAAAATCACAGATCACGCATTCGCGTATTTTGGGGGTAGTAACGCACAAAGCGGCCGACAATTCCCCGGGAGGAAAAAGTATGCAGCACTTCACGTTACATAAGGTCGTTCGAGAAACAGAGCTCTGGGTTCTCCTTGTCGTCGGATTACTGTACTTCTGGCGGCCGCTGCTGCTGGGAGAAACCCTTTTCTTTCGAGACCTCACCTACGATTTCATCCCCCAGAAACAGTTTTTCGCTGAGACGGTTCGTCAAGGTGAGCTGCCGCTCTGGGATATCTATCGTCATGGCGGCCAGCCCTATTTTGGCGACCCGAATAATTCCGCCTTTCATCCGTCGAATTTGCTCTATCTTATCCTCCCATTTTTTACGGCTTTTAACCTGACGCTTATCTCCCACGCCCTACTATCCCTTGCCGGGACCTATCTTTTCTGTCGAGCTCTGCATTTCTCACGACTTGGGAGCTTTGTTGCGGCCGTAAGCTTCGGGTTCTCGGGATACTCACTGGCGTTGATCAATCTTTTCGGGCGCTTTTTGGCCATGGCCTATCTGCCCTGGCTCTTCCTCTTCTGGCAGCTTGCATTACACGAGCGACAACGGCGCTGGTACGTTCTCTGTACGTTCTCTGGCGTCTTACAAGTGCTTTGCGGAGCACCGGAAGTAAATGTGATCAGTATGCTGCTGCTTGCCGGATGGGCCCTCTGTTTTCAGCGTCCGTCAACACGCGCCCTTGTGCTTTGGACCCTCTTAAACGTGTTTATCCTCGGCATATCTGCCATTCAAGTCCTGCCGGCACTGGAAATGCTGCGGAATTCTTCCCGAGGCAAAGGTATGGATTATCAGGAATTCAGCTCAAGCTCGCTTCATCCAAAGCGCTTAGCGGAATTAGTCCTGCCCAATTTTTCAGGGACTGTCAAGCAGCTCCCCTACCGACAATACTACTGGGGCGTGGCCCTGTCCGACGGCGACGACTACCCCTATATCATTAACATCTATGTGGGCGTGCTTTCACTGTTCCTTGCACTCCGGGGAGCGCTTCAAACGCGAAAAACAGGCCCTCTCTCGCGGAAAACCCGTCTCTTTCTGCTTGCCGTGTTTATGGCAGGTCTCAGCCTCTCGACCGGGCGCTTTCTCCCTGGTTTTCGCCTGCTCTATGAACACGTTCCATTGATACATCTTTTCCGATATCCGATCAAATTTCTGATCGCTGGGCTCTTCCCCCTTGCCCTCCTGACAGGCTGCGGCTTTGACAGATTCTTTTCACAGTCTTCGCCGCAGATCGTCCGTATCACCCTTTGGCTGTCGACGATGTTCAGCGGCACTGCGGCACTGCTTTTCCTTGTCTCAGACAGTTTCGCACAGGATCTTATGCAAACATTTTTCCAGGAAGCCCACAATGAAAGGATGCGCAGCAACTTGAACACATCGCTCTGGTGGCTTTGTGCGCTTTTCCTTATGCTCAGCCTGATCACGCATTATCATAAGCAGAGTTCAACAACGCGGCCTGCCCTGATCTGCGCCGCGTTGTTGTGCTGCGATCTCCTTGTTGCCGGAAGCGCTGTTAATGTTTACGCTGCCAGAGATGTTTTCCGCCGTCCGCCGCCCGTCGCCCAGCGTCTTCGTCAAGAATTCAGCAGCGGCAGACTGTTCAGAGACGAGAATCCCTCCGATATCCAGCTTTATGCGCCTTCAAACGACGTGGTCTGGGGGTATCGCTGGAGCCTGGACACCCTCGCCGGCTACCTCGGGGCCTTCTGGAAGATTCCAGTCATCTTTCACGATGATTATGTCGGACTGGGGAACCGGCACGTCATCGTACTGAAATCTGCGGTGAGAAGCCTGCCATGGCCCCAAAAACTTTCTGTGCTTTCAGCAGCCGGAGTCACAAATATCCTGAGCGCCGATCCTGGTCTGGGCGCACTGCCGGGATTGCAAAAAATCTCTGAAATCCCCAACAAGAGCAACCACCTCCTGTATCTGTATCGCAACAGTCATGCTGTGGATTTTGTGAAATTTATCGATAAACGCCGCTTCGCCGAATCAGACGAACAGGCCATAATTTTGATGTTACAGCCGAGCTACGATCCCCAGCAGGAAGTCATTCTTCATGAGATAGAACGTGCAGAATCGACTCCTCCTGCTGGCGACGAATCCTGCACAACTGCGCACATCGAAACGCTTCACGCGTCTCCACAGCGGCAAGCGTATGCTGTCAGGACAACTTGCGATGGTTTTCTGCTGTTTTCCAGCCCGTATTATCCGGGCTGGAACGTAAGTATTGACGATAAAGCTGTGCCGCAACTGCGCGCAAATTTGGCCTTTTCCGCCATCCAGCTTCCGGCCGGGAAACATCTTGTCACACGCGAATATCGCCCTCGTTCATTAATTGCCGGGCTAGTCTGTTCACTTTTTTTTACAATGCTTGCTGTCCTGGGAGCCTTGTTCTGCCTACCCGTTGAAAAATCTTTAAACAGACGCAGAGAAACAGGCTGAGAAGGAAAAAGAACGATAGACCAAGTCCCAGAGTGTGTGAAACCGGAGCGTAGAAAACATGGAGCACATGAGTTCCCCTGGGGACAAACGCCGCTGAAAAGGCCAAGTTTGCCCGCAGTATCGGAACAGGCTTTCCGTCAAGCCTTAGCTGCCAGCCCGGATAAAAGGGCTGTTGCAGCACAAGATAGCCATCACAGGCTGATGTCACAGAGAACGTCAGCGAGGAAGACCCTGCAGACACTTCTTGTATTTCAGCAGCGCCGCTGCACTCCACATGCCCCGTATGCACAGGCGGAGGAACTGGTTTTGGACGACCCCGTCCCCGGAAGCAGAAATGCTTCGAACGGGCGTCTTCGGCCTCTAAGACCACATGGACATTCGGATCGAATCTGTCTGCGAGCATAGCCGCTTCAGCCGCTTCCGTCGATTCGACATATTCCCAGGACCCGACAAATCTCGCCTTCCCCAGATAGCGAGAATTTTTATAGAGATGAAACACAAGATTACTATGATTCGGCACTGTTCCAAGATATTCAATCCCCGGGCCGGAAAATTTCTCATCAGTAAGAATCACAGACACTCCTGCTGCCGACAGCAAAGGAATCTTCTGCTGCCATGCTGTGCGTTCGAGCAGACGGCGAAATGCAACTTCCCGGAAATTTGCCAGACGATCAAAATCTTCATGAAAGATCACTGGAATATTGTACGATGCCGCATTATATTCTGTCAGAATTTCAAGATTCCAGCGGGTTCCCCAGACAATATGATTCTCCGGGACCAGCAGGACCGGATTACGGGGGGTTTTGGTCCGATACAGCCGTCCATCCCCCAGAACACGCTTAATGCGCTCCACAACCGGAGGCGTTTCAGTGTACAATTCTTTTGGCATCCCAGGAAGAAGTGCTTTGCCCGCCAGCATCAAATCTAACAGAATGATCCCGCATAAGAGTAGCGCCAGCCATTTCTGTTTCAACTGCGAATGATAGTGATATACCAGGGTCAGCAAGGTCCAGATTCCAAACGCATGCAGGAAAGACTGCCGCAGTCCATGCAGCGAAACCTCCTGTTCCTGCTGTAGAAAAAAGAATCGATGAAACGCCGCTGAAAAACCAGGGGAAAGCCACCAGAGTATCACACAGACGGCGAGGCAGGCCGAACAAATCCACATGGCGCTCAGTAAGCGCTTTGACGGTCGCCACTGGCCTTGCGTCTCTCTGTTTTGCCCCCAGTGACAGTCAACAGCATATCCAGCCAGCAGAGCCATCGGGAAAATGCCCAACCAGAGAGATTTTACCGGAAAGCGGAAGGTCCCGATCAATGGGACAGAGCGATGAATCAATTCGAACATCGGCAGATAACGTCCTGCAGCAAGCAAAAACGACAGCCATATCGTTGCGAGCAAAAAACGTCGGACGCGTCGCGGAAGCAGCCTGTCCCTCCGGGCGCTCAGACCGCCACTGAATCCTAAAAACAGCAAAGGAAGGCCCCAATAGATACTGAGAATCAACGTCATCGGTGTATCATCATCAATGCTTCTTGCCCAGTAATCCGAGGCTCCGAGACGATCGACCCAGCCTGAGAAATGCGGCAGCAGAAGTTCCGGAAAGCGCCGGGGGGAAAGCGACCAAAAACTGAACGTATAATATTGCAGGCCCTCGCCGCGCGACGATTGCGATACCATCTCGATCGCCGGAACGAGCTGAATCGCAGCAATACCGAACGCAAACACATGTAATAATCCCCACAGGAGACCTTTCGAGAGAGCCCGGCGCAGGGGGTAGGGATAGCCGAAAGTCCATCCTGCCAGCAGCAGCGCACCGATAATGTAGTGCTCTGACGCTCCGAGCAAAAGACGCAGCACGTTTATCATAACAGCGAGAACAAACCAGCGCTGTTTGTTCTCTGAGAGAAAAAGATGCCAGCACAGAAACAGCAGCGGCAGATACGCCGCCGAAAAAAACGTATGAACCAGATTGACCTGCGACAAGCTAAGTCCACAAGAGCTGTAGGCGATTCCGACGATTATCGAGGCGCTCGTCGAGAACCCCAGAACCCGAACAAAGAGATAGGCCGACGCAGCGCAGAGAAAAAAATGCAGAGCAACATTCAGATTAAATGCCGTGAGCAGAGGAAATACCAGATACAGAAGGTTGAGTGGATAGACAGCTGCATTTGTCAGAGAAGCAAGATATGGCTGTCCGCCGTGGAGATAACGATCCCAAAAAGGCCACTCTCCGGCGGCCCAGAATTCCTGAAGCAATCGTTTCTGGGGCAGAAAAAGTTTATAAATATCCCGTACAAAAAAGATTTCTCCCTTGAAAAGAGGGCCAAGAAAACATAGGGCGATTATGAAGAGCAACAGCCATAGGGCTTTCTCCCGCCAAATCCGTGTACACTTCAGGGCCATGTTTTTTCTTTCTCAGCTCATGGGCGTGGCGAACGTTTCTCGAAAAAGCCCGAGAGTAAGATGAGTGCAGAGTAGAAGAGTTCCGGGATCATCCGCAGCCGAAAATTTTTAATTGTTCGCCAGATCGGCCGCCAACGCCAATAAAATTCTCGTAAGGCCGTTCTTTGCCAGCGATACAGATCGTCACAGCTCAAGCCCTCGGGTACGTAAACAAGCGCCTGGATTCCTTTTGACAGCGAGGCATACTGACTATACTGATCCCAGGCATACGGATCGATTTTTTCTTCCCGGACCAGATCGTAATACAGTTCCGAACCAGGAAAAGGAGTCGTGATTGCAAACTGAGCAAAACCGAGAGGCAGCCGCTTGGCCAAATCGACGGTTTTTCGCATGCTACGTTCCGAATCGCCCGGAAGACCAAGCATGAAAAGCCCCTCCGGTTCAATGCCTGCGGCACGAGTATTATGCACTGCTTCTTCAACTTCTTCAATCGTCAGGCGCTTTTTAATACGCTTCAGCACGGTTTCGTCGCCGCTTTCAATGCCGTATGCGATCTGAACGCATCCGGCTTTTCTCATCAGACGGAGCATATCAGGATACTTTGCCGCAAAATTTACACGGCCTTCGCAGCCCCAGACAAAGTGCAGACCGCTGTGTAAGATTCCTTCACATATCTCGGTCACGCGCTGCGGCGTTGTGGTAAACAGTGAATCCATAATAAAAAGATACTTCGCCCCCATCGTTGTCGTAAGGAGCGTGAATTCTTCGAGAACGCGCGGAATACTGTGATAGCGAATCGTCCGATTTTTATGAACTGTACAAAAGGTGCAATTATACGGGCAGCCGCGCGATGTAAACACATGGCTGAAGGTCTTTGGATTTGTGCCAAGCGGATGAAAATACATCGGGAAACGGTAAAGATGATACGGAACCAGGTCCCAGGACGGAAGCGGGATGCGATCGATATCCTGAATCGTGGGACGTCGGGGCGTTCGCTGAATAGCGCCGTCGGCCGCGCGGTAAGAAATTCCGGAGACCTGATGAATATCTCCGTCATCAAGATAGTGTTGGCAGAGCTCTGTAAAGGTTTCTTCGCCTTCGCCGTGCACAACAGCGTCCACCAGACCGTGCTCCAAAAACCAGTCGGCAAAAATATCGGCATGAAGATTCCCGATCACGATTTTCACCCGGGGAAGGCGGCCTTGCAATGCCTGTATCAGTTCGCACGCGATAAAGGCCTGGCTGGTCAGGATGGAGAAGCCAACGATTTTCGGGGAGTATTCAAGAAGCGATGAGAGCGCCTCTGACACGCCAAAGCCTAACGCATAACAATCAACAATCGCGCAGGAAATTCGGACCTGGCGCAGCGAGGCCGCAAGATACATCAGACCGTACGGAGCCATCGGCGCAACAAATTTGGCTCCCCAACCGCTGACATTCTCCATATTATTTGGAATCGTCAGCAGCACGACATCAGCCTGTTGACCGTGTATAGGCATAGTAAGATGTCTCCCCTCAGAGACGATGATCACGCATCAGCGGATTTTTCAAAAATAAATTCGATTTCCTGAAAACCACCGACCCAAAAACACCAGAGCCTCGAACAACAGTGCGGAGACAAGCCGGCAAAAGCGTCCAGTAGCGCGCCAATTGCTGACAATGTATAATAACGTGCCGGAGACAAGAGCGTTTTCATGAGATATTTTTGCGAAAACCAATGCAGTTCGTTCTTCAGGCAGGTCAAAGGCGTGCCAGTATATCCCCCGGCAAAGTGAGGATCGAAATAAAATGGAAATGTAACATCAAATCCGCGCTTATGCTGCGGATGACTTAACGCACGGCTGAAGTGAGGCACTCGAATCTTAATCATTCCTCCTGGCTTTGAGATTCGTGAGAATTCCGCCATAACAGCAAACGGATCGCTCAAATGCTCCAGGACATGATCTGCTTCGATTAGCTCAAAGGTCTCATCGTCAAATGGATAAGGAAGGCTCTCAAGATCGTGAAAGACATCTGCCTGAGAAAATCGGGACATGTCGAGATTGACATAGCCTTCTTTCCGAAATTGTCCACAACCTGCATTGAGTTTCATAGCAGTGCTATTTTCCATCAATCCACCGTTCTTTCCACATCTGAAAGATCAGAAGGGTCCAGAGGAGTTTCCGGTTATCTTTCTTTCGTGCCCAGTGATCGTAGAGTAAGCGTTCGATCATCGGATACTGAAACAAGCTGTCTTTTTTGAGACGTTCATCACTCAGATAATGCAAAAACATCCCTTTCATATCTTCACAGATCCACTTTGCAACCGGAATGCCGAAGCCTTTTTTCCTGCGATGGACAATCTCTTTCGGGAGCAATTTACCCGCAGCTTTTTTGAGCAGATACTTTGTGGTTAAACGATGCAGCTTATAGCGCGTCGGCAGCTTTGCAGCAAATTCGACAAAGCGGTAATCAAGCAGCGGGGCACGCACTTCGAGCGAATTCGCCATGCTCGCGCGATCGACTTTGACCAGAATATCATCTTGCAGATAGAGCTTTGTCATCACATAGAGCACTCGCTCAAAGGTTTCATACAAATTACTTTCCCGAACGTATTCCAAAAGGTCTTCGTAGGGATTTTCATGTCTGACCGCCTCCAGAATGTCGGGATGAAACAAGGATCTTTTCTCGTGTTCGTTGAACGATCCCATCCAGCGAAAAAACATAATTTCATGCGAAACGCCTGTTCCCCGCAAGAGTTGTTTGAGTTTAAAATCGAAGCTGATGTTGGAATGAGAGACCGGAAGTTTTGCAGCAAGGCGATGAAAAATATTTCGGATTTCAGGGGGGAAGACATTATAGTAATGGATCATCCTGAGCGCCTGAAACGTCGGGTAGCCGGCAAAGAGTTCGTCGCTGCCGTCGCCGCCGAGCGCGACTTTCACATGCTGTGCCGTGAATTTCGACAGAAAGTAGGTCGGAATGATCGATGCATCGCCAAGCGGTTCGTCAAGAGAGTGCATAATCTCAGGCAGCAGAGTATGGGCGGTACGCATATCCAGTACGTCGGCATGATGCTCGGTTCCCAGAATCTCAGCCACCTGATCGGCATAGCCCGATTCATCGAACGATCCTTCGTCAAAGCCGATCGTAAAGGTCTGAACTCTCTGAGTGCTTTCACAGGCCAGCGCCGCGACTGTACTGGAATCGACTCCGCCGCTCAGAAAGACTCCCACCGGCACATCAGCATTCAGTAAGCGTGTTCGCACAGACTCTCTCAGAAGCTGCAGCAACTCCTCGACATAGCTCTCTTCTGACATATAGGCGATGGCATCTTCGCAAATCGGGATATCCCAATATTTCCTGAGGAAGAGTTCGTGACTCTGAACGTGATAGACAAGGGCATGCCCGGGTTTCAATTTTTGCACGTGTCGAATCATGCTGTGCGGCGCCGGCACATATTCATAGGTCAGGTATTTACTCAACGAACAGAAATCGATCTCCCGGCTGACTGAAGGGTGGCAGAGGATGGCTTTCATTTCTGATCCGAAAAGAAAGGCAGTAGAAGTTTTTGTGTAATAGAGGGGTTTCTGACCGAGCCGATCGCGAGCCAGAAAGAGTGTCTGTTTCCGCCTGTCCCAGATACAAAAGGCAAACATCCCGTTCAAACGGGAAAGCATTGCCTCTCCATCCTGCTCATACAAATGCAGCAGCACTTCAGTATCGCTATTAGTATAAAAATGATAGCCGTTCTGTTCGAGTTCCTTCCGCAGAGCACGATAGTTATAGATCTCTCCGTTCAACACGATCCAACAGGAAGAATCTTCGTTATGGATAGGCTGAGCGCCGCTTGAAAGATCGATAATACTCAGTCTGCGATGCCCCAGACCAACCCGCCCGTCAAGGAACATTCCCTTATCGTCCGGGCCTCGATGCGTCAAGGCATCACGCATTGCGACCACAAGGCGTTCTTCGACAGCCTCGGTCTCGCGCAAGTTCGCAATTCCGCAAATTCCGCACATACAGTCACCTCTGATTGGCAGGCGGAGAGCAACATGCCAAACGCACATTCGTCATGCCGTAATTTCGATTATCAAGAGCATATTCCAGCACATGGGGATGAGATCGCAGAAAACTGGCAACCGCTTTTTTAAGTTTTCCGGTTCCGATGCCGTGTACGATCGAGACGGAAGGCAGACCGGAGAGAAAAGCTCGATCCAGATAGCCGTTCAGCTCATCCAAGGCTTCATCGATCCGTTTCCCGACAAGGACTAGTTCAAGCGGCAGCGTGTGGCTGTCTCCGGGATGAGCTGAAAAATCAGAGATCGAGACCTTCCTGTGCTCGGAAGATGACTTTGCCTGTTGCAACAGAGAAAGCTGATCCACAGGCACCTCAAGCCGCATCATGCCAACCTGAACTTCAGCGTGCTTCCCATCTTTTAAGAAGCGCAGTACGCTGCCGCTTCGTTCAAGTCCTGCCATACGAACTTTCGCGCCGACCGTGACCGGTTCTCCCTTTGCTGCTGACGGCGTCGAGTTCACAACTTTCCGCGTTGTTCTGAGTGCTTTGTGAAGCTCAGACGCCTTGCGCTGCAGGGATTTGAGCTTCTCCCTTCCCTGTTCGCGGCCAGCAGCCGGCAGCGACCGCACGGTTTCCTGTGACTGCCGAATCGCATCGTCCACAATATTTTTCGCTTGCCGGAGTGCTGTATCAAGGATACGCTGCTTTTCTTTCTCAGCAGCTCTCATGAGCAGATCGCTTTCTTTTTCCAGACGCAGTATCCCCCGATACTTTGCGTCGGTCTCCCTTTTTTTCCGATCCAATTCTTCACTGTCTTTGGTCAGCTTCCGGATCAGACGATCCACCTGAAGTAAATCTTCTCCCATCAAGGTCTGAGCGCGCCGGATAACATGGCCGGGGAGACCAAGACGTTCGGCAATGACAAATGCATTGCTCTTCCCGGGCATTCCGACCAGCAGGCGGTAGGTCGGAGACAGGCTGTCAACGTCGAATTCCATACAGGCATTCAACGTGCTCGTCTGAGTATATGCATAGGATTTCAGGGCATCATGGTGCGTCGTGGCCAGACACTTGGCATTGTTCGCATCTAAATATTCGAGAATCGCGATTCCCAGGGAAGCGCCTTCAGCCGGATCGGTCCCGGCTCCCAGTTCATCCAGCAATACCAGACTGCGATCGTTCGCCTGTTCCAGAATCTTGACAATATGTGTGACATGCGACGAAAAAGTACTCAGATTCTGCTCAATGCTCTGTTGATCACCAATATCGGCAAAAATATTATCAAACACACAAAGTTTGCTTCCCTTTTCCGCAGGAATATGCAAGCCTGCCTGCGTCATCATGGCTAACAGACCGACCGTTTTTAATGAGACAGTCTTCCCCCCTGTGTTCGGCCCGGTAATCAGGAGCGTGCTGAAGTCGTCATCAAAACGCAAAAGCAGAGGAACGATGGCCGAAGGATCAGCCTCGTTCTGCATCAGCAGCAAAGGATGCCGGGCTTGCTGCAGGACGATCTGTTTTCTTTCACAGAGTTCCGGCTGACAGCAATTCCAGCGCTCGCTCAAGCGAGTTTTGGCGTTGATACAATCCAGCTCGCCCAATGCGATCAACGTCTCTTCAATCTCAACGCGGGATTCTGCGACTTGTCCGCTCAAGTCCAGTAAAATCCGGCGGATTTCTGCCTTTTCATCAGCTTCAATCGAGGCAAGTCGATTATTCAATTCGACGGTTTCCTGCGGCTCGATAAAGACAGTCATTCCGCTGGAGGATTGATCGTGGACAATGCCCTTGATCTTGCCTTTTGAGGCAGCTTTGACTGGAATCACATAGCGATTATGCCGCATGGTGATGACGTGATCCTGAAGAACGCCCTGGTAGTCTTGCCGCTGAAAAAATGTTTGCAGGCGTCTCTGTATACTCTCTCGTGCGATCCGCAGCTCTTTGCGAATTTGTCTGAGCTTCTGACTGGCGCTATCAAGAATGGCTCCCTCCTCATCCACCGAACGAGCGATCGCCCTCTCAAGCGCCTCGATCAGAACAATCGACTCGACTTTTTTCCGTAGACATGGATAACTCTGCGCGTCAAGCGCATCAACAAACTGCTTCACGCCCCGCCCGCTATATAATACGTTGTAAATCTGTCGTAATTCCAACGGTTCGAGAATCGCGCCGTCGACTCTGGAACGTCGCAAAGGCTCCCGAATATCTTCAAGCGTTTCAAGGGGTAAATGGCCGTGAACTGCGCGAATATCTTTTAATTCGCTGATTTCGGTGAGCAGAATCTCGATACGCTCGCGGTCCGTCAGCGGCCTCAGATCTTTAAGCTCCTGCTTCCCAGGTAAGGAGAGCGCGAATTGCGCGAGATACTCTTTCACCGTATCAAACTCTAATGCTTGTTCTGTCAGAAACTCCATGATACTGTAGCACAGTCCTACTCATCCATAATAACCGGAGGATAAAATTTTGAATGCAGATAGTGATTATCATAATATTCTATCTGCAATTCGATCCAGGCATGCAAGCGCATTTGTAAGTCTTCCACGAGTCGTTCATCGTAGGGTCGGACCGATTCCTCATCTGCAGTCGTCAAATCAATAAAGAAATAGCGTTCTTTTTCTTTATCGTAAAGCAGCTGCCACTGATCCTGAATTAATGCATACTGGTGCGCAAAAGGGGTTTGTGAGACAATATACACTGTTCGAGATGCCGGATAATCGTCAGCCATGAGATCGATACCCTGAAATGACGGATGCTGAGGCAAGCCCAGCAGACCGATTATTGTCGGAAGGATATCAATATGCTGGACGCAGCGTGAGTCTCTCTTATGAGACAGCTGGGGAGCACATATCAATAAGGGAACGTTGACGACCTCATCCACAATAGCGCCGCCGTTACCGATCATAAACCCCAGTCTGCTGCCTGGAGAATCGACAAAACGGGTTGCCGTGTCAGCGGACACAACCAGAATCGTCTTCTCCCATTCCTGTTCTTCCTGCAAATACGAGACAAGTCGCGCAATTTGTTCATCCATATACGCGAGACTATCACAATAGTGATCGTACATTATTGAAAGCGGCAGATTACGAATATCCCCGGCGCGAAGACGGGCTTCAAGTTCCTGCGTGGGCCCGGTTAAGAAGCGGCGTTGAAAATTCAGCGGCACTTCATAGGGATAATGGCTGTTTTGTAAATTGACATACATCGCAAACGGAGAATTTTTGTCACGAGTTTTCAGCCATGCCAAAGCCGCATCAATCGTCACCCGATCGTCGAGTTCTCCTGAAATTTTTTCTCCACTAAACATTTTTTCGGCATATCGATCCCCTTCTTGTGCCCAGGGAGATTTTTTTCCCGTGCCAGAGAGTTCTGAATAAAAAAGCGTATCCAGACCCGGTGTAGAAAGATAGTTTATCATTCCGCCCCACTCTTCATTCTGTGAGGAAAAAATGCTTGTCTGATATCCCAAAGGCTTCAATATATCATAAAACAACACCCTGGGATACGGCGGATTTTTCGGGTAAAAATGGATATACCTGCTCCGTAACGGATAGTGTGATGACAGCGGTGGAATATCGGCATAGTTCGAATGCGTTGCCTGAGAATAGGCCTGCTCAAAAACAAGGCTTTGCGAGGCAATCCATTCCACTGTCGGCATGACATTTCTCTTCCCCTGATAGACGGGAAGGACATCTTTTCTCATGGATTCAATAAGGAGAATAATGACATTATACCCTGACAGCGATTGCATGTCGATCGTTTTTTGATAGTCCTCCATACTGATAATGGGAGAACGGGCAACAGTGAATTTGCCTGCCCCGTCTGAATGCCTCTCTTTATCAAAGATATTGTTCAGGAGATCTTTTGTGAGCGTTAAGAACGGGCCAGTCTTCTTACGTGAGATAACAGTATAATGTTCCTGCAAAGAATAAGCGACATTCTGATCGTCGTGAAGGACGCGATCGCCATGAATAAAAGTATAGATACTTCCTGCCGGGATTACGAGAAGAGCCGCAAGCAGCAGCAGGAACGCACAGATGAAACAACGTTTCGTCAAGATGAACGGCGCTCGGCGCAACAGAAAGAGCAATCCAGAGGCGGCGCCTGCCATTACCAGAGAGATAAAGAATAATTGGAATACTCCCGCTGAATCGACATGCCAAACATACCTGAATAACTGAACAGGATCGTGAAAGAGCATCTTCAGCGTGGTGATATTAAAAAATATTCCCAGCCGATAAAAAGACAACCAGCTCAACAGGTAAAACATGAGTAAGGCCAAGAGCAGTATTCCATCCAGAACCCTGCGGATTGTTCCCTGGCATGTCAACCATAGCGCGACCGTTTTCCTCAATCCTGCGTACAGCGTCAGCACACTAAACAGCAGCAGCGCTTCCGAGCAACAGAGCGCTGACTTCACGATCGCAGGAAGTCGTTCATCGTGTACAACACCTGAACTTGCAACGCCACCCACAATCGCGATCAGACAAAAAATCAGCCACAGCAACAGATACGGAGAGAATGCCATGATAAAGGCTTTTTCTCTTACCCTGTCCATATACAGTCCCTTTTGCTAAAATGTGAAAAATAGCTCAAAACATAAGGTCATCCCAAAAATGATTTCACATACTGATTGACGAGTTTTCCATCAGCCCGGCCCTGCACTTTCGGCATGACATATTTCATCACCTTGCCCATGTCTTTCATGGAATGCACGTCAAGCGTTTCAATCGCCTCGCGTACCAGAGCCTGGACGTCCTTGTCACTCATTTGCTGAGGCATATAGCCTTCGAGGACCTTCAATTCAGCGTCTTCTTTTTCGGCAAGGTCCACACGTCCGCCCTTCGTGAACTGCTCGATTGAATCCTTATGCTGTTTGACCAAAGTCGAAATCACTTTCACAATCCCCTCATCATCCAGCTCTTCCATCAATTCGATCTCTTTATTTTTAATCGTCGAACGGATTTGCCGAATCGTGCCCAGGCGAATCTGCGCCTTCTGTTTCATCGCTTCTTTCATGTCTTGCATCAATCGATCTTTTAAGGTCATAATTCCCTCCTGTTACATCATCATTTAGATTAGCTTTCTCAGCATCAACAACAAGAACAGTCCGCACGTCAATATCGAGCAGACGATTCCCAGCCAGACGATTCTCGGGCTATAGCCGCGCCAAACCTCATGTGACCCGGCTTCCAGCCAGACAGCTGAAAATGCGAGATTCGCGAGTTTTAGCGTCGCTGCCTTGCCATCGATCTCTATATGCCAGCCCGGATACAACTGTTCTGTAAAAACAAGATAGCCGCTGCAATTATTCGTCACTGCATACGATGCCGACTGACTGCTGTGCGCCTTTGTTTCAATCCGGACGTCCAAAGGGTTCTCACAGCTATTCGGATCTGCCGGAGGCTCAAGCGCCCTGGCCCGTCCGAAGTCCGCAATTCTGAAAAAGACAGTTTTCTGAGGCTCCTGGAGAACAACATGCCGGCGGGGATCAAAATCCGCCTTCAGCATCCAGCGCTCCGCCTCACGATCCGATTCAACGTCCTGCCACTGCGTGACAAATCCCACTCGCGGTGCCGCGCGAGTATTACGGTATAACAGAAGAGGACGATCGCTCCAGTTCGGAATAGCTGCCACACGTTCAAGTCCGGGAACATCGATATTGTCCGATGACAGCACCAGCGTCACGCCTCCAGACGAGAGCAGCGGAATTTTCCGGTCCCACGGCAGCGCTTCGATCAGTTCTTTGAGCCGAATAATGCGGCGCTGCGCCATCATATTATAATCTCTGTGGAAGATAACCGGGATATGATAATTGCCGCCCAGATAAAAGCGCAGCGTTTCAAGCTGCCAGCGATAGAGCCACATGATGTGGTCCGGCGGGACCATGAACTCGCCGCCCACAGGAAAGTGAAAAAACTGCGGCAAGGCGTCAGGACTGCGATAGAGCCTCCCATCTCCGATTTCCTGGCGAATACGCTCCGCAAGCGCAGGTTCCTTATTAAAATATGCCGCCGGCGCTACAGGACTCACGCGCCTTCCGGCAGAAAGAAGATCCACGACCAGCACAACAGCAAACGCCCATGACTGCCAGGCCCTCGGCTGCATATATCGAGATGTGACCAGAAGCGTAAACAGCAGCCATACTGCTGTTGCATGCGTGAAAGAGCGGCTTAAGCCCGCATGGGAAATTGCTGTGCCCGGACGTGTAAAAAAAACGCTTTGCAGCTGGACGGCAAAATCGCTGGAAAGCCAAAACAGCAATGTGAACGAGCCCAGGAGAAAAACAACGCTCCACAAAGCAATCAATATATTTCGAGCCTTGCGGCGTCTTTTCGAGCCGGCAGGATCAGGAGAGGCTGTCGTCACAATCTGCGTCAGGATCATTTCCGCCCCGTAACCTGCCAGGAAGGCCAGCGGGAAGATTCCCCCCAACAGGAATTTAATCGGATAACGAAAGATCGAGATAAGCGGCACCACACGGAATAACAGAGGAAAGAACGGAACAAAACGACCAAACGCCAGGATCAGGCTTACGAAAAACATTCCGGCCAGAAACAATCGGCTTCGAAGTGGACAAGGTTGCCTTTGAGGAGAACAGGCCCCAATCACTGCGAGGGCAAAGGCAACACAGCCAAAATAAATATTCGGAATGTAAGGATAGCCGTAATCCCCCAAATCACCGCCCCAGAAGTAGATATTGTACGGCAGCCTGTCAAGATACCCGCGAAAAGCTGGAACGAACATTTCAGGTATACGTCCCGGATACAATGACCACTGAGCAAACATACGATAATCTAATCCGATCCCCCGCGATGATTGCGAGACTGCCTCCAACGTGGGAAGGACCTGGAAGCATGCTCCGCCAATAATACTGCCGGCCAGCAGGCCCCAGAACATCAACTTCCGGAACACGGACACATTCGGAAAAGGGAATGTCACAGCCCAGCCCAGCAGCGTCACCATCATCAGCACATTGACCTCTGGCGCTCCAAGGATCACTTGCAGCACAGCAACGAGACTTGCAGACACAAAATAACGTCGGCGGCGTTCTGAAAGAAACAGATGCCAGTACAGGAGGATTAAGGGCAGAAGCCCCATTGCCGCCAGTCGGGTCGGGTGATCGTTCAGCGAGAGACTATAACCGCAGAAACCATAGAAAACCCCCACCAGGAAACTTGACGTTTTTTGAAGACCTAAAGAGCGTGAAAACAGATAGGCCGACAACGAGCAAAGTATATAATGCAGTACAACAAACAGGCTGAATGCTTTGACAGCAGGCAGAAACAGGAATAACAGATTCGCTGGGTATAAGGGAGAATTGTTCAGATCGGCAAGATAAGGATGACCGCCATGACGATAGGCATCCCACAAAGGAAATTCGCCGGCGCGGAGCAAATCAGCGAACAGCTTCTCTTGCGGGAAGAAGAAGTACGTCACATCACGAAAAAAAAATGTTTCGTCAAGAAAAAGCGGACGAAAACAAAATCCGATCCAGAGCAGAATAAGAAACCAGAATTCCTTTTCTTGAAAGATCTCTTTGAAGCGTGTTCGCTGTGTCATTGAGCATTCAGGCGCAGGCTATTTCCGGGGCGATCCCGGACCGTAAATTTCAATCAGCTCGGATACCGGGATGACTCGTTTTGCGGCCCCTAATGGTTTTGTCAACCATCGAAAAAACGGAGCATCAGGGCTGCCAATATACTGGAAAAAAAATGAGGAATTGAGCTTTTTGGCCGGGACTTTATGCAGCTCTTTGGCCTGAGGAATGACCAGCAACGCCGCCCGTTCATACGTTTTCACAATATGACGTTTGAATTCGATAGAACTGTTCAACGCGCCGATCAGTAGCAACAGGGCCGCCAGAACCGCCACCAGACGCTTATTCGTCACTGCATAAAAAAAGGCTCTGATCGTAAAGATGCAGAGCACGCATAAGCCTGGGATCGATGCGCGCATCACCAGGTCGTTCCAGAATCCGTAACGGTACAACGGTAAAATGAGAAGAAAAATCAGCGTTGTCTGTAAAAACCTCTGCTCCCTGGCAGAGAGCGGAAGGCCGCTTGCATATATCACGAACATATACAGGAGAAGTTCAAAGAGCACAAACAGCACAAGCAATGCGACTGACTCGATCACCGACAAGCCTGGAACAACAGGATGCGTCAGCACAAAGCCTTTGCTCACCGGACTCAGAGGCAAAGGGATCGGGTAAAATTTTGCGCTATAGAACAAGACTGAAACCAGGATGAGCAGAACGCCGATGACATTGCTGAATGAAAGATATTGCGTCACTCTGGTCATCCATGACTTTTTCCCGGAAAAAAAATCAGCGATGAAATATGGCAGCAGGCCAAGCGTTACAAACGGACTCCATAACGGGCTGAGAGCAAGATAAAAAATCAGCCCTTTTTTCTCCCTGCCGTAAAAAAGTGCTGAAAAAATGATTCCACACGCAATCCAGCCGCCGAGAGCCTGGTTCGGCACCCAAAACAAGAGGGATGAGTTGGCGGAATATTGCCAGTTTCCTGACCATCGCTCAATATGCTCCCAGTGGAGAAATGCGAGCGGCTCGTGGAGAAAGACCGTTCTCACGATTGCCAGCCCGATGACATCCAGGCCGGAGAAGCAGATGACGATCAAGAGCGTCAGGAAAGACAGGCGATGTGCCAAGACCGCAAACCAGAGCAGAGCCAGACACAGCCCGAAATACGTCCAGAGAAAAAGCGCCTGATTCGCCCAGAACCAGCCAAACAGCTTTCCAACAATCGCAGCAGGCAGATAATAGGCGATATAATACACAAGAGGAGTTCTCAGTGGAGGAAGAACAGCCCCCTGCTCCGCAGAAAAGCTGTACGATACCGGCCAGGCTTGCTGGATGAGCACATCCAAAACAGCCGTATGTTTTGGCCAGTCTCCGTCCTGGTGACCATAGCCGCCGACTCCGGCGAGGATCAGAAAAAAGAACGCCGCCAGCAGCACCAGCAGTAATTGGGATATCGATATTGTGAAGCGAGGAACGTTCACTGGAATCCGCAATGCGAATTCAAGGCCCAGAACCAGACAGATTCCACAGATTAGCGCAAGATACCAGCGCAAATAGCCGAAAAAAAAGATCGCGTATGGCAGAGCCAGGTACGCAAGTGACGCGAAAACTAAGGGCTGCTTCTTCAGTCCTGATCCAAGCAGTTTCATTGAATGAGCAGAGTGTTCCAGAGGGAAATCCATAAAAAAAGGTGTGGCGGAATTACCCACCACACCTTCCACCTTCTCATACACTTACGAGACATGATGGCAGAAGAGATTGTGATTATGGTTTCGTGCCGCAAGCACCAGTGTCACCCTTGCCGGCTTCATACATAGACCCATTCATAAAACGGATATCTGCCTCAAAATCGCTTCCTGAAACAGCATTCCCTTTTCCACAGCTTGATAAGGTATAGTTGTTTCCGTCACTCTTATAATAATATCTGGCACCCCATCCATCGATATCTGACCCTGTATAATACGATGTCGGGACAATAGTTCCGATTGTCCACTCATTACTAAAAACCGGAAACGTATCGTAATCGACCTGATAGCTGCCCAGCGCAGTTCCGATAGCACGCATATCAGCCATCGTTCGTTTTTGTTTCGACCGTTGAATAGCGGTCAGCAGGTTCGGTACGGCAATAGCTGCGATGATACCGATGATAGCTACAACGATCAATAACTCGATTAATGTAAACCCTTTTTCTTTCCTGAACATCATAATCAATCCTCCATCATAAAAGTAATAGTGTTCAAAACCTTATCGCTCGACGCTACATGATAACGCATACTTCATGCCAACCGGCTTTTGCCCTTTTTTCAGGAGGTATAAGGCGGAAGGTGACAATTCTTGCAACTCTCAGGGTGACAAATTTCAGAATCTGACAAAATTCGTCACTCTGTGTGCTCAGGCTTTTTTTCATCCAGCTCGAATTTATCCAGGCGGTATCGGAATGAGCGGAAGGTCAGATGCAGCAGGTCGGCAGCATGTTTTTTTACCCATCCGGTTTTCTCAAGCGCTTTGAGCAGCAGATCCTTCTCGACTTCATCCACAATATTCTCTAAATCGATCCCTTCGGGTGGAATCTCTGCCGGAATACGGGACGCAAAAGGGTGAATTACGCCACGAATATTTTCCGGCAGACCGGCCAGGTCGATCGCAGGTTCAGCTTCGAGCGCCACAGCTCGTTCGATGACATTTTCCAGTTCGCGGATATTACCGGGCCAGGCATAGCTCAAAAGCTTTCCCAGCGCTTCGTCAGTCACATGCGTGAAATGCCTGCCGATCTCCTGGTTGTACTTTTTGAGAAAATGCTGGGCCAACAAAGGAATATCTTCCTCTCGCTCCCGTAAGGGAGGCAGATGAATCGGAATCACATTCAAACGATAGTACAGATCGTTCCGAAAGCTCTTCTCGGCCACCATCTGGTCTAAATCACGATTCGTCGCCGCAACAATCCGCACATCCACCGAAATATCCTTGGTGCCGCCAACCCTCTTAAACTGCTTTTCCTGGAGCACCCGCAACAGCTTTACCTGAATCAGCAAGGGTAATTCCCCGACCTCGTCCAAAAACAGCGTTCCCCGGTCTGCCAGTTCGAACAGTCCGATCTTATTTGACACAGCTCCGGTGAATGCGCCCTTCATATACCCAAACAGTTCGCTCTCCAGCAGATTTTCCGGAATTGCGCCGCAGCTCACTGCGACAAACGGTGCATCACGGCGGGAACTATTCTGATGGATTGCCCGCGCGATTAACTCCTTGCCGGTTCCACTCTCCCCGGTGACCAAAATCGTGCTTTTACTCGGCCCGATACGGCGAATCATATCGAAAATATGGCGAATGGCCTGGCTTTCTCCGACAATATTTCCCACATCAAATTGATGGTCATACTGCCGCTTATAATATTCATGTTCTTCACGAAGCTGCTTCCGCTCGAGCGCATTCCGGATCGTCAATTTGATCTTTTCAATGTCAAACGGTTTGGTCAGATAATCCAACGCGCCCTGTTTCATGGCTGAAACAGCGTCTTCGGTCGATGAAAAGGCTGTAATCACCAGCACCAGCGTCTCAGGAGATACCTGCTTGACATAGCGCAAGACCTCCAATCCGCTCATGCCCGGCATTTTGATATCGGTAATCACAAGATCATAAATATCCTCATCAACCGCTCGGCACGCTTCCTGACCGTCTTCAGCAAGCCCGACATCATACTGTTCCTTCTTGAGCATGATATGCAGAAAATCCCGCATACTCTGCTCGTCATCGACCACTAATATTTTACTCATACGCGTTTCTTTACCAATAATATTGCACAAAAGGCAGAACCACCTCAAAGGTTGTTCCTTCCTGAGGAGAACTCTTCACTCGAATAACACCATGATGATTTTTGACAATCGTATGCGCGATCGCCAGGCCGAGGCCGCTTCCCTGCTTCTTTGTGGTATAAAAAGGCTGGAAAATATGATGCAAGGTCTCCTCATCCAAACCATCACCCGTATCACTCACAGAAATGACGGCCACTTCCAATGGGGTCCGGGCGTCTAATTTCCATCCGTCAAGTCTCTCGGAACGGGCGCAAATACGGAGTTCTCCCCCTTTGGACATGGCTTGCAGAGCGTTCAAGCATAAATTCCAGAACACTTGCTGGAGCTGTTGTGTGTCGCAGACAATTTTCGGAAAGTCCTGAGGCAGCTCGACATGAATCGTACATTTCTCTTCAACAAAACGCTTGTCTTGCCTGAGCAGACCGACAGTCGATAAAATGACATCACGCATAATGTCGCTTTCTGCAAAACTCATCGATTGAGGGCGGGCATACAGCAGAAAATCCGACAAAAGGTGATCAAGACGCTTTGATTCCCGGAGCACAATGTCCATCAGGCTCGCCTGCTCAATGTCGAGTGTCAGTTCGCTGTTCAGCATCTGGATCGATCCGCTGATTGACGCCAGGGGGTTTCTGATTTCATGCGCGAGACCTGCAGCAAGCTGCCCGATTGCCGCGAGGCGATCGGCCTGAGCAACGTGCTCCTGCATCGCTTTCAATTCCGTCAGGTCTTGAAAGATACAAATCAATCCGGCCACATTTCCGCTATTATCCAGGAAAAGAGACACTGACACGCCGAGAAACACCGTTGTCCCGGATTTTGTCACAATTGCCGTTTCCTGTCGCTGGACAAGCCTGTCTGCCTTCATGTTTCTCAATAAGGGATTCATCTTCTGTGGAACGTCAAGTTCCGGAAAAATGTCCTGAAGCGGCTTTCCATAGACTTCGCTCAAGGTATAGCCCGTAATTTGCTCTGCTGCAAAATTATAGGAGGTGAGTTTCAGATGGAGATCGGTCGTCATCACGCCGCTGTGCATGCTTTGCAGAATATTATGATGGAACGCCTGCAATTCAGTAAGGTCGTATGATGTTTCCCACAGACGCTGGTGGGTTTTTCTAAGCGATTCGGAAAGATAGCTGCTGAGAAACGCGACCAGATAAAACGCGCAGGCATTCAGGAAGACCTTATAATATACGGCACTGCTGTTTACAGGAGTGAAGAGGAGGGGCTGTGTCGGGATAAACAGGGGCTGAATCCGATAGAACTGCACCCCCACAAGTGCCCCGTATAACATCGTACTTAACGAAGCAACAATAAACGCTCCTTGTCGAAAGAGAAGGATTCCGGCCGCAATGATCGTGAAAATATAGGTAGAGGTAAAGACACTTTCTACACCGCCGGTGATATACACCATCGCGGTCTCAAACAGCAAATCATAGCCAAACTGAAAATATGCGTACAGATGGAGATTTCCGAACTGATTCAGAAAGGAAGCCGTCAGCCCGGTGAAGGCATAGGAGAGAATAATAAAAATATACAGCAGCTCAAGAGGACGTGACTGCAAGACATTCCACTGGATGGTCAGCCCTGAGCCAAGCAGAATCGTCACCACGACGATCCTGAAGATCATCAGCCATTTAATTTTATTCAGCAGGCTGTCCCGCTGCAGGGAATCTTCAGGATAGTCGCTGTATATCGGGAGTGATGGCATGTGTCATACACATTCTGAAGGCTTATTTGATTGCCTGAATCATCGTAAACATAGGCATATACATCGCGATGACCACACCCCCAACCGTGATACCGAGAAAGACGATCAATGCAGGCTCCATTGCTGAAGTGAGCGCTTCAACCGCCTCATCCACTTCTGCTTCATAGAAATCCGCAATTTTTTCCAGCATGGCATCCAGCGCCCCGCTTTGTTCTCCGACTCCGATCATCTGCACCACCATCCCCGGGAAAACCTCGGTTGCTTCCAGCGGCTCGGCAATCGTTTTACCTTCCTTAATGCTGTCCCTGGTTGTCATAATCGCCATTTCAATAATCGCATTTCCGGCCGACTTTGCTGTGATTTCCAGGCTGTCCAGGATGGGCACGCCACTGCTGATCAAGGTCCCCAGCGTCCTGGTGAAGCGTGCCACTGAGGATTTCACAATCAAATTACTAAAAAGAGGCGTTTTCAGAGAAATTGAGTCGATAATGACTCTGCCTCGTTCAGTGGCGTAAAACTTTTTAATCGCAAATCCCAGAACGACCAGCGCTGGAATTATCACAAAAATCCAGCGCTTGAGAAAATGACTGAGAGCGATCACGATTTGTGTCGGCAGCGGCAGAGTCGCACCGAGTTCACTAAACAGGTCTCCGAACACTGGGATCACAAAGATCAATAAAATCGTCACCACCGCGACTGCGACAGTCAGCACGATAATCGGATACACCATTGCTCCTCTGATTTTGGCCTTGATCGCTTCATTTTTCTCCATATAGGTTGCAATACGCGCCAGGATCGTATCCAGAATACCACCGGCTTCCCCGGCCTCCACCAGGTTGACAAAGAGGTTGTCAAACTGTTTCGGATGCTTACGCAGTGCATCGGCAAACGTGGAGCCCTCCTCAACATCGGCACGTATTTTTTTCAGCAGGCTCGACATGGATGGATTTTCCTTATCCTGTGATAAAATCTCAAGCCCCTGCACAAGAGGTAAACCAGCATCGATCATCGTGGCAAACATACGCACAAAGAGCGTAATGTCCTTTGTCGTAATTTTGGGAGCCAGCATTTTCTTAAGAAAAGGAATCGAGAGGTCTTTGGGCTTCGGTTTCAGGGTCGAGGGATCGGCTCCGGTTTTTCCCTTGATCATTTTGAGTGCGACTTCTTTGCTCGGGGCCTCAATGACTTTTTTTAATGTCCGGCCGGCGATTTTGGCTTTGTAACTAAATTCAGGCATAATAGTTCAGCATCGAATCAGGTAGAATCCAAAGAGCGAAACAACAACACGACAACGCTTTTTACAGGGACTTATCGACGGGTTCGCTGTGCCGCTCCTTTTCCTCCTGCCTGCACTCGTGCCATCATTTGAGAGAACTCTTCCAGGTTCGGCGAGCGTCGGATCGCTTCATCCCTGCTAATATGACGCTTCTGGTATAATTCTATCAAGGACTGGTTCATTGTCCGCATCCCGAACTTTTCTTGTCCGATTTGCATTTGCGAGTATATTTGATGAATTTTATCTTCTCGAATAAGATTCCGAATTGCAGCCGTCGGCACCATCACTTCTGTCGCCACCACGCGTCCTTTCCCGCTCGCTCTTGGAATAAGCTGCTGTGTCACGACCCCTTCCAGCACAAAAGACAGCTGTGTTCGAACCTGAGTTTGCTGATGAGGCGGGAACACATCAATCACGCGGTTAATCGTCTGCGCACACGAGTTCGTATGAAGCGTCGCAAACACCAAATGCCCGGTTTCAGCAACCATCAGCGCCGCTTCGATGGTTTCAAGGTCACGCATCTCACCGATCAAAATGACGTCCGGATCCTGACGAAGCACATGGCGCAGCGCCATACCGAACGTTTGTGTATCACTATGCACTTCCCGCTGATTCACCACACAGGACCGATGTTCATGCAAAAATTCTATCGGGTCCTCAATCGTGATAATATGCGCCCGGCGCTCCCGATTTATTTTATCCACCAATGCAGCAAGCGTGGTTGACTTTCCGCTCCCTGTCGGGCCAGTCACCAAGATCAGCCCCATCGGTTTTTCTGAAAATTTTTCAATCGCAGGCGACAGACCAAGGTCCCGGAACGAAAGGATCTGATAAGGAATCGTGCGGAAGACGGCTCCCACTGTTCCACGCTGCACAAAGGCATTTCCACGAAAGCGGCACAAGCCTTTGATGCCAAAGGAAAAATCCAGCTCGTTATTTTCCTCAAACATGTGTTTCTGGGCGTCGGTCAGCACACTGTAGACCAGGGATTTCGTTTCAGCAGCTTTGAGCGCCGCCTCACTCTCGATCGGCGTCAGTTCACCATCAATGCGGATTGTTGGGGGAATTTCAGCGGAAATATGCAAATCAGATGCCCCTCTTTTATGCATCACACTCAGCAAGTCGTGTAAGTCAGCCATAGCAGTCCTTTCCTTAAAATGTCATCATTACTGAATCAGTGTCACCTTCAGCACTTCTTCCAGGCTTGTCATCCCGTCACGCGCTTTTTGCAGTCCGCTCTGACGCAACGTCAGCATGCCATCGTCCTGCGCTTTTTTCCGTAATTCATCGGTAGAAGCGCCTTGCAGAATCATCTCACGAAGACCGCCGTTCATCTCCATCACTTCATACAGCGCAACACGGCCTTTATAGCCGGAGTTTCCACATTTCGGGCATCCTTTCGGCCCCCAAATCTGCGTGATCTCAGAAGCGTCTTCTTCAGAATACCCCGCACGGATCAAGACCTCTCGCGGCACTTCATCCGGCACCTTTTTCACTTCTTTGCAATCGCATAAGCGCCGCAACAGTCGCTGAGCAACGATGAGCAACACTGACGAGGCCACCAGAAACGGTTCAACCCCCATATTAATCATACGGCTGACCGTACTGGGAGCATCGTTGGTGTGCAAGGTACTTAACACAAGATGACCGGTCAGCGCAGCTTTGATTCCGATTTCAGCCGTTTCAAAATCCCGAATCTCCCCCACCAGAATAACGTCCGGGTCCTGGCGCAGGAAAGAACGCAGCGCTGCCGCAAAATTCAGACCGATGTCATCGTGCATCTGCACCTGATTGATCCCCATCAAGTTGAACTCCACCGGATCTTCAGCAGTCATGATGTTAATATCGGGAGTGTTGAGAGACGAGAGCGCAGAATAGAGCGTCGTTGTTTTACCACTTCCCGTCGGACCAGTGACCAGGACCATCCCGAAGGGGCTCTTAATCGCTTTACGGAAGCGATCCAGCGAAACCTGTTCGAACCCCAGTTTCGTCATGTCGAGTTGAAGGTTGGATTTATCGAGCAGACGAAGCACAATCTTTTCACCAAACAGGGTCGGCAATACCGACACGCGATAATCCATATCCCGGCGTTTCCCGATCTTCATCTTAATACGTCCATCCTGAGGGAGACGCTTTTCGGCAATGTCCAACTGGGACATAATTTTAATTCTGGAGGTAATCGCAGCTTTCAGGGACATCGGCAGCCCCATAACCTGATGAAGATCTCCATCCAGCCGGTAACGAACTCGATAGGCTTTTTCGTAGGGTTCGATGTGGATATCGCTGACTTTCCGCTTGACTGCATTCAGGAGGATTCCGTTCACAAGCTTAATCACCGGGGCTCCCTCAGCCTCAAAAGGATTTTCTTCTTCATCGTCGTCATAATCAACGACTTCAACCTGATCGACCGCTCCCTGGACCATCGCTTCAAAATCATCGATATCAACGGTCGGCGCATCAAAGCTTTCGTCAATGTTGCTTTCATCGATCTCCTCTTCTTTGAAGCTGAAATCTTTGTAATTGAGAGACCCCATCTCAGCTTGCTTCTTGGCCTGCTGCTGCGCCACAGTAAAGGCGGCGGTCCGCCTCCTGGATTTTTGAGAGTACTGTGTCTCGATCGCCTCAGCGATCGCCCGCTCCGAGGCAACAACCGGCTCGATATTATAATTTGTCATGAATTTAATATCTTCAATGGCAAAAATATCCGACGGGTCGGCCATGGCCAGCGTAAGAGTGCCTCCGACGCGGCTGATGGGAATGACTGTATACTTTTGGGCGGTTTTAACCGGAATCGTCTCTAAGACAGAACCTTCAATCTGAAATGTTTCCAGATCAATGGCCGGAACGCCGAACTGCTTGCTCAGACATGAGAGGATTTCTTCTTCTTCAAGGAAACCGAGTTTTACCAGCAATGAGCCTAAGCGTTCACCACTGCGTTTTTGCTCCTGCAGCGCCTGATGGAGTTGCTCGTTTGTTATAACATTCGCTTTTAATAAAATTTCTCCTATCTTCTTCGCCATACCCTGACATCCTCACACATAAATATATACTACGCTGTTTTACGACTCCATCCTCATTACAGAGAGACATACACTTCTCTCGCTGTCAAGAAAAAAGATGAGATATCGCGGAAGTCCTCCTCCAGCAATCCGTACAGGTTTTTCGTCTTTCCGTCCCCTTGCAAGCGCCCGTTAACAGCAAGCGCTCCGCTGTCATGCTCCTTCAGCAACAAGCGCCGCGAGCTGTTGCTGAATTGTCGGGAATTCTTCCCGCTCAAGCGTCCGCAGATCCAAAATATAGCGATCCTTGACAATACGTCCGATAATCGGCGGTCTCGCGCAACGCAGCCTTGCTTCGATCTGGTTTGGCGAGAACGACGGAATATCGACAGCAACAGCATAGCTGGGAAGTTCTTGTGTCGGAAGAGCGCCACCTCCGACCTGAGAGAGAACCGGCACCACATCCGCCGAGATCGCTGCCTCCCCAAGGCACACGCGTAAATCGTCTGCGTATTGCTCCAGCTCATTCGACGTCATGGCAATTTTGCGCAAGGTCCCGATATTTTTAACGGCTTCAGCAGGGTCGCGATAATGCCCTAACGTGACTTCCAGTGCAGCAAGAGTCATCTTGTCGACTCGAAGCGCTCTCGTCAGAGGATGGGTTTTCATCAGATCGAGATAGCGGCTTTTCCCGACAATCATTCCGGCCTGAGGGCCTCCAAGAAGCTTATCCCCACTAAAGCTCAACACATCAACCCCGGCTGCCAGACTGTGCTGCACCGTTGGTTCATCTCTCAACCCATAGGGCTCAAGATCGAGTAGTAATCCGCTTCCCATATCTTCAACAAGGGGAATATTCGATTTGCGAGAGAGCATTGCTAACTCTTCAAGCGAGACGCGTTTTGTAAAACCGCAAACGCGATAATTACTGGGATGAACCCTCAACAGCAGCCCTGTCTGCTCATTCACGGCGTCTTCGTAATCCCGGAGGTGCGTCCGGTTCGTCGTTCCAACTTCCCGTAAGATGCACCCACCCTGCTGCATGACATCCGGAATCCGAAAGCTTCCCCCGATTTCGACAAGCTCACCGCGCGAAACAATAGCTTCTTTCCCTGCAGCCAGCGCTGAAAGCACGAGCAGGACAGCGGCAGCATTATTATTGACAACCAGCGCCGACTCACATTCCAACAGTTCGCAGAGCAGCCCCTCAACATGGCTGTACCGGCTTCCACGTTTTCCTTTTTCAAGGTCATATTCAAGATTCGAATACGAGCCGGCAATTTCTCTGACTGCATTCAGCGCTTCAGTGCTTAACTGACTACGTCCCAGATTCGTATGCACGATAATTCCAGTCCCGTTGATCACTCGACGCAAGTGGAGTTCCCGTGATTCAGACAGATAGCTCTGGATCGACATCACGAGATCGTCATACGAAATTCTCTTGGAGCGCCCGTCAAGCAAAGCCTTTCTCAAAACGTCCAGGCCTGTGCGAACAGCGCTTAATACAAGCGCTCTCGGATATGTATTCAGCAAGATCTCGATTTCAGGCCGTTTTAAAAGATCATCGACTTTTGGAATTTGACGTAACAGCGTCTGTATCACGCGTATCACTCCGTGCTGCCGGCGCATAAGAGAAACATCTCACATCGTCTGCAGTCATGGTGCTCTCATCTCATTTCAAGGATTTCACGGTACCGGAAACACGTCACGACATGATCCTTCACCATGCCGCCGGCCTGCATAAACGCATAACAGATCGTCGGGCCGACAAAAGAACAGCCGCGCCGGATTAAATCTTTACTTAATGCCTCAGAGTCCTTTGTGCTGGCAGGGACGTCCGAGAGGCTTTTCCAGGAATTGACTTTTGGTGTTCCGCCGACAAAACGCCATACATACGTATCAAAGCTACCAAACTCTTCCTGAATAGCCAGGAACACACGCGCATTTCGAATGGATGACTCAATCTTACGTCGATTTCGAACGATACCAGCATTTCCAAGCAAGTCCTCGACCTTTTTTCGGGAATACTGAGCCACCTTTCGATAATCGAAATTGTCATAGGCTGTGCGATATCCTTCGCGCTTCCTGAGAATTGTAATCCAGCTCAGACCAGCCTGGGCGCTGTCTAAAAGAATGTTTTCAAACCATTTTCGATCGTCATGAACCGGGACGCCCCATTCTTTATCATGATACTCTGCATACAACGGATCGTTTCCCACCCACCCGCAACGTGTTCTCATACTTTACTCTGCCATTATGGCATTATTCACCCACAGCCACTACACTTTTTTCTATCAGAAACCATCCCTCAATTACAATGCGTAAGATAATACTCATACTTTCAGAAGGATTTATGTCAATATTTTTTGAGGAATGTTAAGAAAAGCTCAATTTTTCAATCGCTTCAGCCTAGCATGACCCAGAGACGAACGGCCTCTCCAAACGCAAAGCACATACAGACTAAATTTTTGCTTGACACGATCTTTAAGATGATGTCAGATTTTATAAATGGCACATAGTCATACTCATTCCCACAGTCATTTAAGGATATTGCAGTTATGAGCTTACCTAGTCCCCAACTCCCTGAGAATGCAACCGAATCATACCTTGAAAAAGTCGCTGAGAAAATCTACTCACACCTCCATGAAATCGACAATATCCGCATTAAAGAGCGCTTACAGTCCCTGTTAGCGGCTGTGGAAGAGCGCCTTCTGCAAATGCATCAACAGGCCCAGGACGGTGATGACGAGGAGAGATCGCCTTCCTCAACATCTCAGCCTGCCACACTCGATCTGAGCCCGGAAGATTACGGAATCATCAAAAAACGCATGACGGACATGCTGCACGGTATTAAAAAGGAAAAGGATGAAGATGAAGGGATTCTGGAGCTTGGAGAGGAAGAGGAGATCGAGCAACCGAGCGATCTTTCCCAGCAATTCATGAGCCGTGACGCAGAACACCTGCCATTACATGGCGACACTCTCGTCGCAGAGCCAGACAGAGAACTCACATTTTCCGATGCTTGCCGCAGAGTGGGTCAGGGCGAAGCTCCTGCTTTGCTTGAACAAGTCGATATTTCCGAACGGGAGCAGGAAATGCTCGCAGCCTTCACCAGGCATCTGTCACAAATGAAGGGCTTAAAGCGGCAGCAAATATTTGAGATGCAGCACATGACTGGGCGCTCGATCCGCGAACTGGAGCAAATCTTCAAAACCTATCACCTGCAGGGCTATCTCAGAGCCGAATTGAACAATGTGTATAATCGGCTTCTGAATTTACGCAGCCGCTTTTCAATTTTGCAGCACTAAGTGCAGCTCGTTCCAGCCGCTTTCAAGCCATATCCTGATACATTCCGAAATATATGCAGGCCATTGCATGTGACATACTATTTTTCTTGACAGATTCTCTGAAATCCGCAAACGTAGATGATGTTGCTTACGATTGTGTTATGACACTAAAAATTTTAGACATGTGGAGGGTTTGATTTATGAAACGTGTATGTGTTTCGCTGCTTGCTGCTTCTCTGATCTTTGTGTTTGCGGGTGGGGTCTCGGCAGAGTTCAAGATGGCATTCATGCCGGGAATTTCGGATGCCTTCTATTATACGATGGAAAAAGGGGCTCAGGCCAAGGCCGATGAACTGGGCGTGGACCTGATTGTCGGTGAATATCCTAAATCCTGGGGTCCTGAAGCTCAAGTACCGATCCTTGAAGCGCTCGTGGCTCGTGGTGACATTGATCTGCTTTTCATTGCTCCGACGTCCACGGAAGCGTTGATTCCAGTTCTCAAAAAAGTCCATGACAGCGGCATTCCAGTTATCACGGTCGATACTTACCTTGGTGATGGAGATTATACGAAAGAAAGCGATTATAACTTCCCGCTGGCCTATATCGGAACCGATAACTACGCCGGCGGCGTGGTGGTCGCAGAGCAAATGGCAAAGATGATCGGAGAAAAAGGGAGCGTCATGGTCGAAAATACGAATCCCGATGTCTCCAGCGTCCAGGGACGTGAAAAAGGGTTTGTGGCCGGCATGGAAAAATTCCCGAATATCGATGTTGTGGCGATCGAATACTGCCTGGATAATCAGGAAAAAGCTCAGGCTCAGGTGGCTGCCGTACTCCAGAAGAATCCGGAATTGGCCGGCGTATTCGGCACAAATATCTTCAGTGCGCAGGGCGCCTATCGCGCCATTGTCAACGCCGGTTTGACCGGGGCAGTCAAGGTTGCGACCTGGGATGCAACGGAAGACTTGATCAACGCCCTTCGCAAAGGTGAAGTCGATCTGGTGCTTGCACAGAAACCGGCTGAAATCGGTTCGCTCGCCGTTGAATGGGGCTATAAATACCTGAAAGACGGTACGGACATCCCGGATAAAAAACAAGTTCCCGGCTTTTTCGTCTTCACGAAAGACAATGTTGACGATCCGGATTCACAGCAATACATCTATTCGAGATAATTTCCGTTCATATCCCTCATGCAGCGGGCACTGCTCTGGCAGCGCCCGCTGTCCCTGCTGCTTCCGACTATGAACATGCAGAAGAAAGTTCTCTACCTTGTCGCAAAACACTGGGCATTGATTTTTTTACTCGTACTGATCGTGTTTTTCAGTCTGACCGGCCAAAATTTTTTCAGTCTCCGCAATTTCAACAATATCCTCATTGCAGCCACTGCCACCCTCCTTCTTGCAGCCGGTGAGACCTATGTCATTATCAGTGGAGGGATCGACCTCTCTGTCGGTTTCATTATGGGATTCGTCGCAGTCAGTTCTGCGACAGTCATGCAAAAATTGTACGCAAAAGGCGCAGGCTGGCCGGAATTGCTCTGTATTCTTATCGGCTGTGCGGTCGGCCTGGTCCTGGGGATCATTCCGGGCCTTATCAACGGCGTATTGGTCGCAAAATGTCGTGTCCCTCCGTTCATTGCCACCCTCGGCATGTACGGAATCGCGAATGGAGTCGCGTTAAAAATCTGCGAAGGCTTTCCAGTCTCGTTTCTCCCTCCAGTCACCGGAAAAATCGGTAACGGCTTTCTGGCCTATTACTCTTCCAAAAACGGACTGACTTTTTTTGAGAAACCAATCCTGACCGATCGGGCAGACATTTTAGCACTAAAAGGCTTGATGCCGTTTTCCTTACTGATCGTGCTTATTTTACTCGCCATTTTCGGTGTTATTCTCTCCAAAACGCAGTTTGGACAACATACGTACGCCATTGGCGGAAACGCCGATGCAGCCATTCGTTCGGGAATCAACGTCCCCTGGCACCTTATTAAAATTTACGCTATTTCATCTTTTCTGGCATCATGTGCGGGGGTCTTGCTGGTTCTCCGCTTTACTATGGGAAATCACACCCAATTCAGTGCCACCTACGAGCTCTTTGCAATCGCATCGGTCGTCATCGGCGGAGCAAGCCTGATGGGAGGATCTGGCACGATCGCAGGAACCGTCATCGGCGTTCTGCTGCTTGGAACCCTGGAAACCGGGTTTGTCATTGTAGGAATCGAGGTCTTTTACCGCTATATTGCTGTTGGCTGCATTCTTATTTTTGCCGTGCTCATCGATCAATTCTTCCCGGAACTCGTACATCACGAATAGACCATTTTGGCTATGAACTCATACAACTCTCTCAACAGACGAGATGTCCTGGTTCATGTCGGCAGGAACTGGGCTTTAATCTTTCTCTGTCTTGAAATCAGCTACTTCAGTTTCGCCGGAACAGGATACTTCTCGCTGCAAAACTTTCAGAATATTCTTGTGGCGTCTACGACCGTCATGCTACTGGCAATTGGAGAGACTTTTGTGATCATCACCGGCGGCATCGACCTGTCGGTGGGGTTTATTGTCGGCTTCGCCGGTGTGATCTGCGCCAAAATCATGGTCACGCTTCAGGCGGCAGGAATCTCACAAGCAGTCTCAATTCCCGCCGGCATCCTCATCGCGGTCTCACTCGGGCTGATTCCGGGGCTGGTCAACGGCCTGTTAGTCGCAAAAATGAACGTGCCTCCCTTTATCGCGACCTTCGGCATGTATGGTATTGCCTACGGCATTGCGGAAATTATCTCAGGCAATGTACCGGTGCATAACCTTCCTGCGGCGGTCGGGTTTACTGGTCACGGTTACCTGCTCTACTATCTGCCGGGAAAAATCTCATTTTTCAGTATGCCGGAGCATTTGACACGCGAAGAAATCAAACAGGTCACAGGCTTGATTCCGAACGTCGTGGTCCTCTCAGCGATTTTCATTCTCATATTTGCGTTTATCCTGGCCAGAACGCAGTTCGGGCAGCATACCTATGCTATCGGGGGGAATATGGAAGCCGCCAAAAGAGCAGGCATTAACGTCCCCTGGCATGTGATCAGGATCTATATGATTTCGTCATTTTTCGCCTCAGTGGCCGGAGTGATTTATGTGTTGAAATTTGTGACTGGCCGCGCAGATGCCGGGAGTGCGAGAATGCTCGATGCTGTGTCGGCTGTGGTCATTGGAGGAGCCAGTTTGTATGGCGGAACCGGAACTCTCATCGGTACCGTGATCGGGGCCTTGATTATTGCTTGCCTGGAAATTGGACTGGTGAATCTGGCCATCCCGACATTTAATCTCTATATCGCGGTAGGCTGCATTTTAGTCTTTGCAGTCCTGGTCGATCAATTCTTCCCGGAATTAACACAGAAGGAATAACAGTATGGAACCGATATTAGAAGTTCGGGGTATTACAAAACGATTTGGCGGATTAACCGCTGTGGATGAGGTCGATATGCAGATTTATCCTGGTGAGGTTGTCGGGTTGCTCGGCGATAACGGGGCCGGAAAATCGACCATGATCAAAATGATTTCAGGGGTTTATCATCCCAGCAGCGGGCAAATTTTTTATTGTGGAAAAGAAGTGGCAATCCATAATCCCATGGATGCCTTGAGTATGGGCATCGAGACCATCTACCAGGATCTGGCGCTGGCTGAAAACCTAAACGTCTATGCCAATATCTTTTTAGGGCGCGAAAAAAAGAAAAAATTTCTGAAATTGTTCAATGTCCTGGATCACAGCTATATGCACAACGAAGCGCAAAGTGTCCTGAAGCGCCTTGACATCGATATCCCTTCCCTCAGAAATAAAATTGCGATGCTCTCCGGTGGACAGCGCCAGGCAGTGGCTATTTCACGTTCGATCTACTGGGACGCAAAATTGCTGATTATGGATGAGCCGACAGCCGCGCTGGGAGTCGCCGAACAGAAAAAAGTCTTGGACTTAGTCCTGACGCTGAAATCTCAAAACGTCCCAGTGATTATCATCAGTCACCAAATGCGCGATGTCTTCTCGGTCGCTGACCGCGTTGTCGTGATGCGCCGTGGAAAAAAAGCCGGCGAACGCATCGTCAAAGAGACAAGCCCTGACGAAGTCGTCGGTTTGATCGTCGGGTCAGTTGAACACTAAAAGTCTTGAAAGCGCTTCAGCGTGCTGGTGTCTTGCGCCTTGAGCGTTCTTCATGGCTTTGAGCCGTCTGAAACAGCATTTTTCTTGTGAAGATCTCTGTTTTTGCTTGACAACGGTAAAACGCTCCGGCATTCAAGAAATCAACAATGACGGGAAACACCTGAGAAAATCAGAGAAACGGCATCTCCTTGTTTTTCGTAAGGTGTCTCACGAACGCTATCAATTTACTGGAGGGAAACTCATGAAAACAGGACGTAACAGACTGACGATTTTGCTCGTATTGCTGTTTGCGACAACAAGCAGTATCGCAGCGGCGCAGACCCTGAAGCTGCGAATCATGGAAACAACTGATATTCATGTTCATCTACTGAATTACGATTATTATCAAGATAAAGAAAGCCATACCTGTGGTTTAGTGAAAACAGCCACACTGATTGGGCAGGCTCGTGCAGAAGTCACGAATAGTATGTTGTTTGACAATGGCGATTTAATTCAGGGAAATCCTTTAGGCGATTACGTGGCTATGGGACGTGTTTTGCGATTCGGCGAAATTCATCCTGTGTATAAAGCCATGAATTTGCTGGGATATGATGCCGGGAATATTGGAAACCATGAATTCAATTATGGATTAGATTTTTTAAATAAGTCGCTCCATGGAGCGAATTTCCCGTATGTTGTCTCGAACGTGTATTTTGACGATCAGGATAACAATCCTGAGAACGATCAATTGTATTTTCAGCCCTATGTTATTCTCTCGCGAACCTTCACTGATGATGACGGACAAGACCATGTTCTGCAGGTAGGAGTGATTGGATTTACCCCTCCTCAAGTTATGCAATGGGACCAGCGTCATCTTTCCGGGAAAGTTATTACCAAAGACATTGTGGAATCAGCGAAAAAATACGTTCCTGAAATGCTGGCAAAGGGGGCAGATTTAATTATTGCCGTTCCTCACTCTGGCCTGAATCCCAATCCACGTAAAACTATGGATGAGAATGCCACTTATTACCTGGCTGAAGTTCCTGGAATAGACGTGATTCTCTTTGGACACTCTCACACCGTGTTTCCCGGAAAAAACTTTGAGGGCATTGAGGGTGTGGATAACACGAAAGGAACCGTTCACGGAGTTCCGGCCGTTATGCCGGGATTCTGGGGCAGTCATTTAGGCATCGTTGATCTCACTCTGGCGAAACGCGATGCTAAGTGGACCGTGATTGATTCACAATCTGAAGCACGCCCGATCTTTAAGAGGGAAGGCCGTGAAGCCATTCCAGTCGTCGAAGCAAATCCGCTCATCGCCGCTGCAGTCAAGCAGGATCATGAAGAAACCTTAGCGTATGTGCGACGTAAAGTTGGCGAAACCGTTGCGCCGATCAATAGCTTTTTTGCTCTGGTGCAAGATGATCCGTCAGTACAGATTGTCAGTATCGCGCAACGCTGGTATGTCGAGCGAATCATCCAGGGAACAGAATATGACGGATTCCCCGTCCTGTCAGCAGCAGCGCCGTTCAAAGCCGGCGGGCGTGGAGGTCCTGACTATTATACAGATGTTCCTGCAGGAGATATTGCCTTAAAGAATATTTCTGATCTGTATATTTATCCAAATGATTTAAAAGTTGTCCTGTTAACAGGAGCTCAAGTCAAAGAATGGCTTGAGCGTTCAGCCGGACAGTTCCATCAAATCGATCCTGCGAGTTCTGAGGAGCAGGCGCTGATCAATACTGCATTTCCTTCCTACAATTTTGACGTGATTGATGGGCTGACCTATGAAATTGATGTCACTCAGCCATCAAAATATGGTCCGAAAGGCGAACTGGTCAATCCGGAAGCATCGCGCATTAAAAACGTAACGTTTAACGGAAATGCTATTGACGAAGAGCAGCAGTTCCTCGTGGCGACCAACAATTATCGTGCTGGCGGCGGCGGAAGCTTCCCTGCACTGGATGGCTCAACCATCGTGATCGATGCGCCGGATAAAAACAGAGACATTATTGCAAATTATCTGCTGACCCAGGGGACCATCAACCCGTCGGCAGATGACAACTGGAGCTTTGCTCCGATTGGAGCTAATGTGAATGTGACGTTTGAAACGTCTCCTAAAGCACGATCCTATATAGACAGCAACGACAATATGACATTTATCCGAACCGATGATCGTGGATTTGCCATTGTTAAATTAGCTCTCTAAACTGAACATATTCCGGAAGAGGTCTCAGCCTCTTCCGGATTCATGACCGCCAGCGTTCATCTTTTCCCACAAAAACGTTCTTTTCTATCAGCTTGTGAACGATCACGCGAACGATTATTCCGTATCATGGATGGACACCTGAATCCCTTCAGCAGGTATTATCACTCAAAAATCGGCCTCATGCAGGTAGAGGCGAACAACGCGGGAGTCACCTCAATCTCTTTTGTGGAAACCCGGCAGAAGATGGAGAGTGCCGCATCTCATCCCATAGTTGAGGACTGTATCGTCCAACTAGATGAATATTTTCAAGGGCTTCGGCGAGAGTTCAGTATCAGGCTTGATCCGCGGGGCACGGATTTTCAAAAAAAGGTCTGGGACTGCTTGCTCACCATTCCTTATGGACAGACCATCAGCTATCATGACATCGCGACCGCTCTCGGAAAGCCGCACGCCAATCAATCCGTCGGCAATGCGAACGGCAAAAATCCCGTTGCAATCGTTATCCCCTGCCATCGGGTGCTCGGCAAAAACGGCAAGCTCACCGGCTATGCCGGCGGCCTGTGGCGGAAAGAGTGGCTGCTGAAACATGAAGGGGCCCTGATTGCATAGGTTCTTCCCCCGGCTTTCAGCATGTCATTCACTGGAAAAAGACGCTTATTTCAGGCGCAGGAGCCGATCTCCATCCTGGACCTTTAAGACAATATCAGCTTCCAGCCGATGCTGCATCACTCGTTCCCAATTACGAAGATCGTTAAATTCATAATGCTGCAACGCTTCTTCAACGCTCCTCCCCCCGCGTTGCAAACGCGCGAGAACCCGCTTTCTGGCGAGAGACTCATCGCATTCAACAAAAATGCTCAACGCCGCCAACCTGCTCACATCGCGCCAGCCGGCTTCGTCAAGCAGAACATAATTGCCTTCCACCAGCAGCATGCCTTGCGCAGGTACGGCGATCGCCGCAGGAACCGGATCGTGAATTCGACGGTCATAGCGGGGCCAGGAAATGGCTTTTCCCTCTGAAAGCGCTCTGAGTGCCTCGCTGAAACATGCCACATCGTAGCTTTCAGGTGCGCCTTTTACCTTTCGTAATGGAATCGAGACCCCATCACGCTCGATCGTTTCAGCATCCAGGACGCGATTCAAAAGATGAAAACCGTCCATCGGTAAAGTCCGAAGCGACAGGCCAGGAGCATAGGCTTCAGCCAGAGCTTCCCACAGTGCACCGAGGGTTGTTTTGCCGCTTCCGGGAGGACCGGCCAGAAGAACCAGGCAACGCCGCCCGGCACAGGTAGCCGTTTCTTGAGCAAAACGTTGCAGGAGAGGATGATGAAGCGCCTCCAGTTCATCGCGTCTGACCCGGATATCCCAGGCTTGTCCCGCCAAATTCAGCGTGAACGATCGTCGTCTCTCGTTCATCGTAAACATTCCTCTTACGCAGGATTGATCAGCGCTGCTGAGCCTTCGATTTCCAGCTCATCTTTAATCAGGCTCACAGTGCTGCGATACACATTATCCTGCCCCTGTTCGACAGAGTTTGCAAGACCTTCTTCGTAGGCCTGACGGATCACTGTCCCGATATTCAGTTTGGCAACACCGTTTTTAAACGCATCCAGGATATACGATTTTTGAATACCCGATCCGCCGTGCAGCACCAGTGGTCGATCGATGATGCTGCGAATCTCCTGAATCCGCTTGATATTGAGGCGTGCATTAACTTTTTTCTCATGCCGCCGAGTTTCCGACAGTGCACCGTGAACGCTGCCGACTGCGACAGAGAGCCAGTCAACACCGCTTTTATCGACAAATTCCCTGGCCTCTTCCGGATCGGTAAATCCCATCCCAGAACTAAACAGTTCCTCATAGGAGGGCATTGGGCCATCTTCGTGCCCCATCACCGCACCCAGTTCTGCTTCAACTGCGACGCCTTTGGCGTGCGCGATGTCGACAACTTTTTTGACCGCACCGATATTTCCTTCAAGTGAGAGCCGGGACGCATCCACCATAACCGACCCGAATCCCAACTCAACCGCTTCACTAATAATACTGAGGTAATCAACTTCTTTATGGTCCTCATCAATAACTGGAACATGATCGAGGTGTAAACCGGTCACACGCTCATCTTTGAGGTCCTGATAACGCTCATACACTGTGCGAATGCTCCTGGCTTCAAACTTTTCCCAATCCGGCCGGGCGACGGCAACTTGTCCGAAGCAGCGGGTCTCTTGCAAAGCCCGGATCACGGCTTCCATCATCGGAAGATAGGGGATATTAAACGAAGGAATAACCGTTCCGGCCTTGTACGCATTGTACATTAAGCTCTTTGCATCTAACATGAAAGTGTTCTCCTTATGATGAACAACGCAGAGGCGCGGAGGAAAACCGCACGGATCTGCGCTGTCATGTCGTCGTGCTTTCAGACGCCTTTCCAGTGTCCTGGCTGTGAACCTGATAGTTCAGTTATAATAAATGTTTCAACGATGGATACAGTTGACGATATTTCTGATACTTGTCCTGATAGATCGCATGACGCTGCATGTCCGGTTCAAATCGCGTAAGCTCTTTTACGAAACAGGCCGAAGTCTCGCGGATATCGGTCAGGACTCCTGCGCCGATACCGGCCAGCATAGCTGCCCCCAGCGTCCCGGCCTCGACAAGGTCAGGACGAATAAAGGGGACTCCGAAGATGTCGGCTTTAATCTGCAGCCAGGTATCGGACTTCGCACCTCCACCGGTGGCAATAAACTGCGAGGTATCAACTCCCACGTCTTTCAAGGTCAATAAACTCTCCAGAAAATAGAGCGTTTCACACTCCATGAATGCTTTCAGGATTTCTCCACGGGTGGTACTGGTCTTTAGGCCGAGAATGGCACCGGAGGCGTCGCTGATCGTATTCGGGGTTCCGGTCGGCTCCAGATACGGAAGCATCAGCAGCTCTGTCGGCCCAGAAGGCATTTCAGAGGAAAGCTTCTCGTCAATCTTCCCAGACGCTCCTGCCTGCCGGGTTTCTGCTGAGGCAAAGGTCTCCCGAAACCATCTTATCAGCGATCCGGCCTGGTTGGAGATAAACGACACATACAGATCCGGAAGCACATGATGTTCGACGCTCAGGCCGGCCTGGAACATCCGGCTCAAATCCGGGATGCAATCGTAGACCGACGTAATACACTCGATTGTGCCGATCCCGCAAACCGCTTGTCCAGCATCAACGACTCCGGCTCCAAGCGCATTACAGCACTGATCATGGCCTCCAACGACCAGGGGGATGCCCGGAGTGAGTCCCAGGGTCTCGGCCATTTTCCGATCGAGCCTGCCAGCAACAGTCCCGCTGGCAGCCGGTTTCGAGAGCAAATCCTGATCAATACCAGTCAGGGCCAAAAGCTCTGCAGACCACTGTTCCCGGTGAATATCAAAGAGTAAAGTCCGGTTAGCGTGAGAATAACTGATCAAAGGCTCGGCCCCCAGCATATACGCCGTAAAATCACCCCAGAGCAAAAATTTGTCGGTTTTCTCGTAAAGTTCCGGCTGATGGGCCTGAATCCATTTCAACTTGGGTAAGGAATACTGATGCCCCCAAATATTCGGATTGATTGTATAAAAGCGCTCCTGTCCGATCCGGATCTCCAGATCGTGGAGAAATTCCGAGCCTCGTGTGTCCATATAGACGATGCTGTTCCCTAGAATCTCCCGATCTTCCGACACCGGCACCATAGCCTCGCCCAGTGTGCTCACTGATAATGCGCTCACCGGATCGCGGTCTGTCTGGCTCGCAATATCCGAAATAAGCTCCTGAATTGCAGACCACACCTGTCGACTGTCCAGTTCCGCCCATCCCGGCTGAGGGCGCAGGGTCGGATATGTTCTGAAACTATGGGCCAGCCTCTCACCATCTAAAGAATATGCGGCGCCTTTACAGGCGGACGTTCCAATATCTATCCCTAACAGACTCATAAAGACTCTCCCTCATAGTCCATATAGTATAATGGCTCATAGCATTGAAACTAAAGTATAGACCGAAGGCATCAATCCAATGTATCCATGCGATCCCAGACACGCTGTGCCTCCTGACGGGCCTTCTCATAGATCGGGGCAAGATCAAAGGGGAATCTGCGATCTTTATAGACAAATTCTCCATCGACCATCACGGAGTTCACATCTCTCGACGCCATGCCAAACACGAAATGACCACCGATATTGTCCGCTGTTAAGGGCGTCGGCATGTCATAATCGTAGATCGTCAAATCTGCCTGATAGCCTTTTTCGACCCTCCCAAACTTTTTGCCGAAATAGCGTTCCAAAATCACATTCCCGTTATATAAAAAGCCGAGAAAATCTCCGGGCCAATACGGTCCGCCGGCATCTTTATGCTTGAAATACGCCGTTTTCATCTCTTCAAACATATTCGCGCCGATACCGTCCGTGCCGAGGGCCACATTGTGAAAGGATGACAGCTTTTCAGCATAGCCGATTGCATTGTTCATATTTGAACGGGCGTTGTGCAGCACAAACGCATCATAGTGATTAATCGTTTCAATGTCTGAATCTTCCAAATGGACGCAATGGGCGAAGAGCGATTTTTCATTCACCAGACCGAACGCTTCTAAGCGCGGCAGAAGATTTTTGCCGTAGATATGGCGGGAGTAGGAGGCATCGTAGCGATCTTCGGCAATATGGACGTGAAAGCCGCGCCCTGTGCTTTTGACGGCTTCGGCCAGCATGGTCAGAGCCTCATCGTCAAGCGTGAAAGGCGCATGCCCGCCAACAGCCGCTTCAAGCAGATAGCGTTTTCCCTCAGCTTGTTCAGCATCAATGCACTTTGCGAATTCAATATTTTCTGCAAGTCCTTCGCGCATCCCTTCTTTTCCATTCCGATCCGTTGTTTCATAACAGAGAATGCCCCGCAGACCAGCTTTTTCGTAGCACTCTTTCAGCACCGTGAGCGAGCCTTGAATACAGGCTGGAGAAGCATGATGGTCTATGACTGCCGTATTCCCCGCTTTAATCGCTTCCAGCACACAGATCATCGCGCTGGAGTAGAGACTCTCTCTATCCAGAGCCCGGTCAAGCTTCCACCAGAGGTTCTGCAAGGTCGAAACAAAATCGGGGCATACTGCAATATCGGCCAGAATCCCGCGCGCCAGACCAGAATAAAAATGATTATGGCTGCACACGATTCCCGGTGTCACCATAGCTCCGTTCAACATTGTTACGTCAGCATCAGGATACTTGCTCCCAAGCTTATGACCGACATCATGAATAGTGCTGCCGTCGATAACAATATCTACATGTTCTTGTACGGACGCGGGCTGAAACTGGACGAGAAGTGCATCTTGTAAGATTTTCATAACGAAGAAAAAGCACACGGACTGGACGGATTCGTCTGACGTTTCCCGACGCTGTCAGAAACGTTTTCGGACCGTCGCCAATCAGCCCATTCCGCATACTTTATGAGTGAGATCGCGTTCAGGCAATGAGATAGCTGTAATTCTTCCGAACGCTTTGAATAACTTCTTGAACACCAGACAGTGTTGCGGCATCAGCCTCAGGAGCATCGATGCAGATCTGGTCCTGCGCATCCACTCGAAGTCCATAAACGTTCTGAACGAGGCGCAAAAAACCAGTCGTCATGCCCTGGTCGAAAATAAACCCATTATTCGCACTCTGTTCGAAATCGTCCATGCGCGTAAACAGCGTGATTTTATCTTTGTATGGGTCGCCATTGTACGGACAGAAGGTCCCGCAGTTGCCGCATTCGTTACATAACGAATCGAGGTGCACGATTTGGTAGGCATCCTGAAATCGGCCGTTCCCGGTTTTAATCGCCACATTGGCCCGATTCGGGCAGACATCCACGCATTTATTGCAGAGCACGTGGCATTCGAGACAGCGCCGTGCCTCCAGTTGGCCGAGAGCCGCATCGATCGTCTCCGGATGGTCGGCGGTCACAGCAGCTTTTCTGGCGACAATCCCGGGAATTCTGGCAGCCTTATCCTGGGTCTTCAGCTCATCTTTCGCATCAAAGCCTTTCCACCCCGGGAATTCTTTCCGGATAATCGATTCGGCAGCCTTTCTGGCGTCTGCCAGCGATTCAACGACCGTCGAAGGGCCGCGGAAGGTATCACCGCCGACAAAGACACCGGGAACAGAGCTTTCCAGCGTATCTGTATTGACAGCAAGCCAGCCGTCGTCCCCTAGCGCAAGACCACTCGACTGCAGAAGATCAACGTTCACTTTTTCGCCGATCGCCGTAATCAGAGCATCGACCGGTAGCTCAATCGTATCGTCGGTCGGTACCGGGCGTCGACGACCGCCGGCATCCGGTTCGCCAAGCGCCATTTTTCGGCAGATCAACGTTCCAGAGCGTTCAAAACGCTCCGGCAGCACGAGCGGCATGAATTTGACGCCTTCGGCCACGGCATTCTCGAATTCTTCCAGATCAGCCGGCATCTCCTCCTTGGTCCGGCGATAAAGAATCATCACGCATTTGACGCCGGGCAGTCTTAGAGCCGCTCTAGCACTGTCCATTGCCGTATTTCCGCCTCCTACAATGGCCACAGACTGTCCTAGCGTGATGCTCTGCGGATCGCTCTTAAACGCTCTCAGAAAGTCGAGCGCGTGACGCACATTGTCATTATCGCCGTCAAGCTTGATCGTGCCGGAAAGCTGTGCGCCAATTCCAATGAAAATATACCGAAAACCCTGATCTTTCAAGGCCTGAATTGAAAACTCTTCCGACACGCCGAAGCAGAACTGGACGCCGTGCTCCCGGATAAAATCGATGTCTTGCTGAACAGCTTCCGCCGGGAGCCTGAACGAGGGCAGGACATTGGTCACCACTCCGCCGGCAGACTGAGCCCGTTCAAACACCGTGACGTCGAAACCTGCCAGACCGAGAAAATACGACGTCGCAAGCCCGGCCGGACCAGCCCCAATCACGGCTGCCTTGATGCCGTTCCTGTCGATCTTTTTCTGATAACGCTGCATGTATGCGTCCCAGCCGTTATTCGTCGCCAAGAGCTTCATATCGCGGATACGCACAGCACCATCATAATCGAGCCGCGTGCATTTACTCATACATTGATGATCACAAATATACCCGGTAATATGCGGAAGCGGATTTTTACTGTAAATCAATTCCAGGGCCTTATCATAAGATCCCTCGGCGGCCAGACGAATATATTCCGGGACATCCTGGTGAATTGGACATCTGAGCGTACAGGGAGCAGCATAACAGTCGAACAAGGGTAACCTCCTGTCGATTTGCGCCTTGTCTGTGCCGCGCCAACTTTTTTGATACTGCTCGTTGTGTAATGCCTCGGAGGCCGATCGTTTCAGTTTTGCAACATCGATACGGCCGTTCAGCGGCGTTTCCGATGCTTCCAAAATCTGCGCCATCTCCTTCATACGGATATAGCCACCGGGTTTTAAAAGATCCGTCGCCAGCGTGATCGGTTTAATGCCGATATCAAAAACCTCTTTCACATTGAATTGCGAAATTCCGCCGGAGTAGGAAATCGGTAAACGGCCCTCAAACTCTTCCGACAGCAGCGCCGCAACATTCATGGTCAACGGGAACAAGGCTCTGCCGGACATATACATTTCATCTCCCGGCAGCATCCGCAGCGTATTGACCGATCCCAACGTGTTCGAGAGCTTAATCCCAAATTCACGACCGTTCTCCCCGGCTTCCTGAACGAGCCGTTTGAGCATCGGAACAGCGTCCTGATACTGCAAGTCATGAGAAAAGGATTCCTCAGAAAGCCGGAGATACCCAAAGCCAAGTGTATCAAGGATCTCACGGGCTCTGGCATAGCCCAGAAGAGTCGGATTGAGCTTCACAAACGTGTTCAGCTTCTTTTCACGCAGCAGATAGGAGCAAATCGCTTCAATATCTTCGGGAGGACAGCCGTGCATGGTGGACAATGTTACGGAGTTCACAATGTTCGGAGAAATCTGCGATGGAATGTCGGACAGATCTCGTCCTTCAAACTCTGTACCTTGAAGAAAATCAGGGGTCTGCAGGAGTGCGTCAAGCTCCTTGAGATACTGTTGAAACAACGGATGTGCCGACGCATCGATCATGCCGTTGATGAATGCGTCCATTTTAGGCGTCCTGATGCCTTTAAGGTCGTAGCCGATGCTCATGTTAAACATAAAAGAGCGCCTGCCCGCCTCTGAGAAATCGAAAAGTCGTTCCAGGACATGCAGAATGATCCAGGCTTTCAGGTATTCGTCAAAGGCTTCTTCCAAATGTAATTCAGTCGACCACTCGGTGTTATAGGCCTCGTCTCTGGCATCGATACAGGGTTTCGGAAATTCCAGGGCGTCTAATTTCTGTACGGTTTTGAGTTCCAGAAATCGTCCCCCCACCAGATAGGCGGCGACCAGATTCTGCGTCATCTGCGTATGCGGGCCGGCCGCCGGTCCGAGAACAGTGTCGCAGTCTTCTCCCAGAAGCGAGAAACGCTGTTCGCGCTGTTTTCTAAAAAAATGTGTGTTGTGAATGCCAAACATAGACCCCTGTTCCCGATATTCGGACATGAGCCAGTTCATGGTCTGTCCAAAAGTCATGACACGCATCTTATCACCCATAATGTTCCTCCTCTATGCAGCTATAACAACTCATTTGACAGAGAATTACGCTTCGTAAAACTTCGAAGGGGATCCCTCAGCAGATCACACATTCTCGCTGCGTCGTATTGAAAATTTTCAGTAGCAGACCAGGAGTGAGAGCGTGCTGGCTTGACCGTGGAATCCGCGCTTCTATAAGTCTGAACATCACTCGAACGAAGCCGTAATTATATTTTACCTGAAATCGGTGGGCACGCGATCTGTCAGGCGACTCAAGGCCACCGGAGAAGCACGACAAGATTCTTCGTAATCAAGTAGAAGCCTATGACAGGAAGATGTCAAGGAAAAATCTTTCTTGCGAAAATTAAGAGCAGCCTGAGCCTGCCGAGAATCTGACGCACAGGCAGATTCTCTTCTTCTCAAAACAGGAGAAATATTTCTCTCGGACGACTATTTTCTTGACTTTTTTCATGAAAGTAAAATGTATATCATGGTGACAATGAAATAGTTCAGCAGTCTGCGTTTAAAGACCTCTATGACTTTTTTCAATGACATCAGCACATGAAAGATACAGCATCCAAGCCGACGATTGAAGACGTTGCACATGCTTGCGGAGTCTCTGCCTCAACAGTATCCCGCGTGATCAATAAATCCTCACCAGTCAGCAGAGTGCTTCAGAAGAGAGTGGAAGAAGCCATTCAGGAGATCGGCTTTCAGCCCCGCAGGAAGACCCCGCGTGTCAGGGCGGAAAGAATCGGATTGATGGTGCCGAATCCCCTCAACCCTCGTTTTGCCGAACTCATTAACGCTGCACAGAAAGAAGCCGACCGCCAGGGTTTGAACCTCGCTGTTTTCGACGCCACTGAGAATCCCGAATTCCAGCAGCATCGTTTACATCTCCTAAAGCGCTGGCCGCTTGATGGGCTGATTGTCATCGATACCCAGATTCCTGCGGATCGTCTTGTGAAATTTCACGAACAGGAACACATTCCGCTGGTCGTCTCCCGCTCAGTAGAGATCCCTGAACTCCCGTGCATCATGACGGATTACGCCACCGTCACACAACAAGCGATCAATTATCTGATTAGCCTCGGACATAAGAAAATCGCCTGCATCTCCGGACTGCCCGAATGGGAATCGTCAAAGATTATTCTGACAAGCATCAAACGCACACTTGCAGATGCCGGCCTGTGTTTTCTCCCAGAACTCTACCGCTGCTGCTTTCCCACTATCGAAGAAAGTGCACAGCTTGCCAGCAACCTCCTCGACGTTCCCAGAGAACAACGTCCAAGCGCAATCATGGCCTTCAACGATCTGAGTGCGATCGGCGCGCTTCACTCCGCCAAAAGCCTGGGGCTGCTGGTTCCCCAGGATCTTTCCATCAGCGGTTTTGGAGACATTATGATGGCGGCCTACACCACTCCGCCGCTCACAACGATCTCTCAGCCCAGCTCAAATATTGGACAACTTTCAATAAGGAAACTCTCTGAGCTGATGAATACGCGCCTGTCGACCACCGGGGGATTCACGCTGCTAAAGTGTTCCTTCATCGTGCGGGAATCGACTGGACCATGCCCTGAATAATCATTCAAGATGTTATATGATTACCATAACAGTCTTTCAGAAAAAAACTTGACAGGAAAGCGAAAACGCTATAGAGATCGTTCCCGTCGAGAGAAAAGAATGCGTACGACATGCTTTGCACCCATCAGGGGAAAGGGGGATACAAAATTATGTTAGAGCGATTTTTTGGGCTTTCCAAACGCAACACAAACGTTAAGACAGAAGTCCTTGCAGGGTTGACGACGTTTATGACAATGGCCTATATTTTAACCATCAACCCAGATATTTTAAGAGACGCGGGAATGGATCATGGTGCCGTGTTTACGGCAACAGCACTTTCGTCCATTATCGCGATCCTTATTATGGCGCTGTATGCCAACCTGCCTTTTGCTCTTGCTCCCGGCATGGGGTTGAATGCTTTTTTTGCCTACAGTGTCGTGCTTGGGATGGGTTATACCTGGCAATTCGCATTAACGGCAGTGCTTGTAGAAGGTATTATTTTCATTCTTTTCACTTTTTTCAACATTCGTGAAGCGATTATCGATTCGATTCCACTCCAGCTCAAACATGCGGTTTCAGTTGGAATTGGCTTCTTTATTGCTTTCATCGGCCTGGCAAAAGCGAAACTGGTTGTCGATAACCCCGCAACCCTGGTCTCTCGCGGGCCCATGGACGAACACAGCGTGTGGATTTTTCTGGCAGGAATACTGATCATGGGAATTCTTCTGGTCAAGAAGGTGAAAGGGGCATTATTGATTGGAATTATTGCCTCAACCATTATCGGAATCCCTCTCGGAGTGACGCAAGTTCCTGAAGGACTGAAATTTATCAGCACGCCTCCGTCCCTTGCTCCGACATTTTTCAAATTTGATTTTTCGAAAATCTTTTCGATTGATATGCTCATTGTGCTGTTTACATTTCTCTTTGTAGATTTGTTTGATACTGTCGGAACCTTGGTCGGTGTGGCCTCTAAAGCCGACATGTTAGATCCCAAAGACGGCCGTCTGCCGAGAGCGAAACAGGCCCTTTTTGCCGACGCGGTCGGAACGACTATCGGCTCCATACTGGGGACAAGCACCGTCACCACCTACGTTGAGAGCGCTTCCGGCGTTGCGGAAGGTGGCCGGACAGGGTTGACATCTCTGACAACTGGTGTGATGTTTGCTATTTCCCTCTTTCTGTCTCCGCTCTTTCTCATGGTCCCGGCAGCAGCAACGGCTCCCGCGCTGGTCCTGGTTGGTCTCTTTATGATGTCACCGATCTTAAAAATCGATCTCAATGACCACACCATCGCCATCCCGGCATTTTTAACTATTATTATGATGCCGTTGACATACAGTGTGGCTGAAGGTATTGCATTCGGCCTGACGAGCTTTGTGATTTTGAAGACCCTGACGGGAAAGTCGAAAGATACCTCACCGCTCCTGTATGTGCTGGCGGTGCTCTTTATCATCAAATTTGTCGTCTCATAATTCGCTATTCAGCGCTCGACAGTCGGAGGTATTTTTTATTGATGAGTGGCCGCTGTCGGTTGTCGATCGCTGGATAGAGAAGTCACGTGAAGCATGAACGAAAAAATCCTGGAAAAAGCAAACGCATATAGAATGTACACGGCAGAGCTCCTTTCGGAAATGGTCAAAATCCCTTCTTACAGCTCCAAAGAAGAAGCTGTCTGTCAGATGATCGCCAAAGCGTGTGAAGAGGCTGGCTTCGATGAAGTCCGCATCGATGGACTGGGCAGTGTGGTCGCCCGTATCGGCAACGGCCCCAAAAAGATTGCCTTTGATGCCCATATCGATACGGTTGAAGTCGGCGATCCGGCCCAGTGGGAGCTTGATCCCTTTTCTGGGCTGATTAAAGACGGGCTGGTACACGGACGCGGCAGTTCCGATCAAAAAGGCGGCGCTGCATCGATGATTACCGCTGGAAGAATCCTCAAAGACCTTGGCTACGACGGCGAATATGCTGTCTATTTCACCTTTACTGTCATGGAAGAAGACTGTGACGGAATGTGCTGGAAATATCTCATTGAAGAAGAGGGGCTAACGCCTGATTTTGTCGTTTCCACAGAACCGACGAGCTGTCGTATTTATCGCGGTCATCGCGGGCGCATGGAAATTGTCGCCAAGCTGAGAGGCGTCTCTGCGCATGGGTCTGCTCCCGAACGTGGTGTCAGCGCGGCGTATAAAGCCTCTCGCGCCGCCTTAGCGATGGAAAGACTCAACGAGGCGCTTGAGCCTGATGAAGATCATTTCCTGGGGAAAGGCACGATCGTCGTCTCCCAAATGGATGTGAAAGGCCCCTCGCAATGCGCCGTACCGGATCAGGCCATGCTCTATCTTGATCGGCGTCTCACCTGGGGCGAAGACGACGTATTAGCGATTCGCCAGGTCACGCAATATATTTCGGAAGCTACTGGTGATGCGGAAGACGACATTGAAGTCTATATGCCCAATTACAGCAAAAGAGGGTATAAAAATACCGATTACGGCCAGGAATTGTACTTCCCGACCTGGAAAATTCCCGAAGAACATCCGATCGTGCAAGCCGGCATACAGGCCTATACCGATTTGTATGAGAAAGCCCCCATAGTGGATAAATGGACGTTCTCGACCAATTGTGTCGCAACAACCGGACGCCATAAGATCCCTGCGATCGGTTTCGGCCCGGGTGATGAAAATCAAGCGCATGCCCCAAATGAAATCAACCGGATCGACGATCTTGAAATCTGTTCGGCGTTTTATGCAATGCTGGTCTATGTTTTAAACCGTTAGAGTCTGAAACGCAGTGCGCAGTCTCAGCTTCCGCATTCAGTCTCAGCCATTGCCCCATCTTCTGAGACTGAATGTGGCCTGTAACAATGAAGGAGAGAGAGCATGAAATCTTATGCAAAAAGGATGTCACGTCTGGGGACCGAGACCGCATTTTCCGTGCTGGATCAAGTGAAAAAGCTTGAAGCAGAAGGAAAAAGCATTATCAGTTTCTGTATTGGTGAACCGGATTTTGACACGCCGCTACATATCAGAGAGGCGGGAAAAAAGGCGATCGATGACGGATATACGCATTACGGCCCGTCAGCCGGACTGCTCAACGTTCGTCAGAGCTGTGCGGATTATCTCAACAGTACCCGAAAAAATGTACATTACAATGCTGATGAGATTATCATCACGCCTGGTGGAAAACCGATCATGTTCTATACGATTCTTGCCCTGGTCGATCAGGGTGACGAAGTGATTTACCCGAACCCGGGGTTTCCGATTTACGAATCGATGATTGACTTTGTCGGGGCCAGGGCCGTCCCGCTCCCATTGCTGGAAGAAAAAGAATTTGTCTTTGATGTGGCAGAACTGGAACGCCTGATCAGCCCGAAAACAAAACTGCTGATCCTGAACAGCCCTCAAAATCCCTGTGGAGGGGTCGTTCAGCAAAGCGACCTTCAGAAGGTCGCCGCCTTAGCGGTCAAGCACGATTTATGGGTCTTGTCAGATGAAATTTACTCCCGGATTATTTATGGTGAAGAATTTGAAAGCATCACCCAGTTTGCAGGCATGAAAGAACGTACTATCATTCTGGAGGGCCATTCCAAAACCTACGCCATGACCGGCTGGCGTTTAGGCTACGGCGCAATGAATCAAGAGCTGGCTGCAGCCATCGCTCAGCTCATGACCAATTCAAACAGCTGTACCGCGACGTTCACCCAAATGGCCGGCGATGAGGCCTATAAAGGCCCGCAGAATGCTACTGAAGACATGGTGAAACGCTTTCAGGCCAGACGAGACCTTATTGTGAACGGCCTCAATGACATTAAAGGTATACGCTGTCTGAGTCCGAGAGGCGCGTTTTATGCCTTTCCCAATGTCACGAACGCCTGCCAGAACATGGGCTTCAAAGACTCGGTCGAACTCCAGGAATATCTGCTGAACGAAGCCGGTGTCGCTGTGTTGGCCCGAACGTGTTTCGGAGCCAGGAATACCGGGGAAGACGAAGAGTATATCAGACTCAGCTACGCCACAAGCGAAGAGAATATCAAAGAAGGTTTGAAACGCATCAAAGCCGCTCTGGAAAAGTAACGCCGTTGATGTCAGGAGCGCCGCAGCGGATCGTCTGGATAAGGCTGCGCGTCGGGGCTCCTGGACCATAGCACGGTCAAAGCCTCTCAATTATGGAATATTTTTATCGTTGCAGTGAATGTAAACAAGAATTTGAGATCACGCCGGAATTCACCGTTTGCCCGAAATGCTCAATGGCGCAAACACCGAATGAGCCTTTGCGGGGGATTTTAGAAGTCGGTTTTACCGGGAGGTTCGCGGAAGATCTGACGCCAGTCGATTTTCTCCCGGTGGAAAAGACATATTTCCCTGCAATTCCTGTTGGAAACACTCCTCTCTGGGAGCCGGAACGCCTGCGCAGAAGCTTAGGGTTTCCACGACTCTACCTTAAAGATGAATCAGCAAACCCGACCGGCTCGCTCAAGGATCGCGCATCGTATCTTGTTGCGGCATTTGCCCGCCAACATCATATCAGGGATATTGTCCTGGCCTCTACCGGAAATGCCGGTTCATCGATGGCTGGAGTCGGAGCTGCCGCTGATTTGAACGTTACGCTCTTTCTTCCCAAAAGCGCTCCGCCAGCGAAAATGATACAAGCGCTCCAGTACGGAGCGAATGTGATCCGCGTTGACGGGAATTATGATATGGCTTACGATCTGTCCATGGAATATTCTCAACAACATGGGGGTTTAAGCCGGAACACGGCGCACAATCCGATGACGATCGAAGGCAAAAAAACCGTTGCTCTGGAAATCTATCAACAGTTGGGACACTCGTGTCCTGATTACGTGTTTGTCCCTGTTGGCGATGGAGTGATTCTGGCAGGCGTGTATAAAGGATTCCGCGATCTTGTAAAGACAGGACTTCTGGAAAAAGTTCCCACGATCTATGCTGTCCAGACTGAAGGAAGCAGCGCGATGTACAGGGCACTGCAACATAACGGAGCATTTGGAGAGCCAATCGCGTCAAACACGATTGCAGATTCAATCTCAGTCGATATTCCCAGAAACGGCTATTATGCCTGCACCCAAATTCGAGAACATAACGGCAGATGTCTCACGGTCTCCGACAATGCCGTTGTTCAGGCCCAAAAGGCACTCTCAACGGAATCCGGCTTGTTTGCCGAACCGGCTGCCGCTGCCTCCTACGCCGGCTTTTTGAGTGCGAGAGAAACGCTGCCTGCTGATGCAGTCGTCGTGCTGCTGCTCACAGGAAACGGTCTGAAAGATATTGACACGGCAATGAAAGGCATACAGATTCCAGAATAAGCGGACGTTAGCGACCAGTAAAGCAATTTACACATGCTGAGACTGTGTGCTGAACATTGAAAAAGGCGTCACGAAACAATGTTATTACTTAAAAACTGTTTCTACATTTCTCCTTCCCCTGAACAAGAAGGGCTTCGAGATCATGACATTCTCATCGACGGGTGCACAATCAAAAAAATTGCACAAGATATCTCCCTGCCGACAGTAGATCAGACAACACGCATCGACGCATCGACCTGTGTCGTTATTCCCGGTCTTGTCAATACTCATCACCACTTTTACCAGACCTTGACCAGAAATCTTCCGGCAGTTCAAAATGCCGAATTATTTGAATGGTTATCGTACTTGTATGATGTCTGGAAGCATCTGGATGAGGACGCGATTTACTATTCATCGCTGCTGGCGATGGCTGAACTGTTAAAAACCGGGTGCACGACGTCCACCGACCATCATTATATCTACCCTGAACAGATCAGCGCCGACATCATGGGTATCCAGTGCGAAGCAGCCGAACACCTGGGAATGCGTTTTTCGCCGACGCGCGGTTCCATGTCTCTGAGCAGGAAAGACGGCGGACTGCCTCCGGACTCAGTGGTCCAATCTGAAGATGAAATTCTCAAGGACAGCGAACGTGTCATCCAGCGCTATCACGACGACAGTGAGTTCTCTATGCGCAAGATTATGCTTGCTCCGTGCAGCCCGTTTTCAGTGACCGAACAGCTGATGAAAGATACGGTCGAGCTGGCCCGGACATACGGCGTGCGTCTGCATACCCATTTAGCCGAGACACGAGATGAAACCGCCTTTTGCGAACAGCATTACGGCAGACGTCCGCTCACACTGATGGAAGACTGCGATTTTATCGGAGAGGATGTTTCTTACGCTCATGGCATTCATTTTAATGCCGACGAATTACAGCACCTGGCGGAAACAAAGACGCATATTGCTCATTGTCCCTCATCAAACATGCGTCTGGGTTCCGGAATCTGCCAGGTCAGAGAAATGCTTGAGTACGGGATAAATGTGGCCTTAGCCGTCGATGGTTCAGCGTCAAACGATGCTTCCGATATGCTTGGAGAAGCGCGGACTGCGCTGATGCTTCAACGGGTGACAAAAGGTGCAAACGCCATCACTGCCAGGGACGTGTTTCGCATTGCGTCTGAAAACGGCGCAAAGCTCCTGAACTTTCGAAAGCTTGGACGGCTTGAGGAAGGCTGGGCTGCAGACATTGCCCTGTTTGACCTTCACAAACTCGAATATTGCGGGTCTTTTTCAGATCCACTGGCGGCGCTTATTTTTTCAGGCTACAATCACGGGACTGAGTATACCATTGTCAACGGAAAAATTGTGGTGGAACACGGTCAGCTTGTCGGCTTTGATGAGGAAAAATTGATTCAAAAAGCACAGAGCTCTTCACAAAACATACTTCACTCATAAGAACTATTGCAGAGACCCGAAGCCCTGCCAACAGTAAATGCCTCGTTTTTAGGCAGAGGTCGGCATCTTCAGAAAATACGGGCAGTCGGTCTGTAATATCTCTGCGATCCGTTTAACAGGAGAAACGCACTATGGACAAAACAGGTATTGAAGAACTTATCCGCAATCTTGCGATCCATAAAACTGACAACATGTATCTCAACGATTTTTTCCTCACCTGGGAAAAAAGCGACGACGAGATCCATGCGACCTTCATCGTCGCAGAAATCCTGAAAGCCTTGCGCTGCCAGAACATTTCTCCGAGAATTTTCGACAGCGGCCTGGCAATCTCCCTTTTCCGCGACAATTCAACGCGTACCAGATTCAGCTTTTCCAGTGCCTCAAATCTGCTTGGCCTTGAAGTCCAGGATCTCGAAGAGGGCAAATCCCAAATTGCTCATGGAGAAACCGTACGGGAAACCGCGAATATGATTTCCTTTATGGCAGATGTCATCGGTATTCGTGATGATATGTTCATCGGCAAAGGGCATACCTACATGCAGGAGGTTTCACGGTCGGTCAAGCAAGGCTGGCTGGACGGTGTGCTCGAACAGCGCCCGACACTTGTCAATTTGCAGTGCGACATCGATCATCCGACTCAGGCGATGGCCGACGCGCTGCATTTAATTGACCATTTCGGAGGCCTGGAACATCTTCAAGGCAAAAAAGTTGCTATGACCTGGGCCTATTCTCCGTCATACGGAAAACCACTTTCCGTACCGCAGGGTATCATCGGTCTGTTCAGCCGTCTCGGGATGGATGTCGTCCTTGCCCATCCCGAGGGTTATGAAATTATGCCGGAAATCGAAGAGATTGCAGAACGTCATGCCCAGAAATCCGGCGCGTCCTTTAACAAAACGAACGATATGGCGGAAGCCTTTGCAGAGGCCGACATCGTTTATCCTAAAAGCTGGGCGCCTTTTGCTGCAATGGAGAAGCGGACTGCCCTCTATGAACATAACGACCACGACGGCATCAACGCTCTGGAACAGGATCTGTTGCAACAGAATGCTGAGTATAAAGATTGGGAGTGCACGGAAGACCTAATGGCTTTAACCTGCGAAGGCAAGGCGCTCTACATGCACTGCCTGCCTGCCGATATTTCCGGTGTAAGCTGCAAACAGGGCGAGGTGGCTGCTTCTGTATTCGATCGTTATCGCACTCCCTTATATCAGGAAGCCAGCTTCAAGCCCTATATTATTGCTGCCATGATCTTCCTCAGCAAGGTAAAAAACCCGGCAGACACACTTATGTCATTGCTTCACGCCGGAAAACCGAGAACCGTATAACAACTCACACCCGACCCCTCTCTTCATAGGAAAAGGAGCCGGGAGTGACGTTTCAGGAGAACGTATCATGATTGAATTAATGACCAAAGTCGTCAATCGCAGTGTGGTGGAAAAAACCGCACAACATTTTAAAGAAAAAGGCATTATCCTCCCGACATTCGCTCAGATGAGGAATCCGGATCTGATTCCTGATAAGGTTAAAGACAAATTACGGCATATCGGTCTCTGGGATTTAAATCCCCTCAACCTGTTCAGAATCAGCTGGAAAAATGCAGCGCAAGAAAGCGGCGGGCTTTATGGCGGTGTGAACTATCTGGAGCTGCCCAGAGAGATCACCGGCGTCGATGCTCGTATCGTTCTACTGATCGGGAAATGGTTCCCTACCGGTGCGCATAAAGTCGGCGCTGCTTACGGCTGCCTGGCCCCGCGTATCATCACCGGTGAGTTCGATCCGACCTATCACAAAGCTGTTTGGCCATCGACCGGGAACTACTGCAGAGGCGGCGCCTTTGATTCCTATTTGATGGATTGCACGGCTGTCGCCATTTTGCCGGAAGAAATGAGTCAGGAACGCTTTGACTGGCTGAAAGAAATCGGAGCTGAAGTGATCGCTACGCCTGGCTGTGAATCAAATGTCAAAGAAATTTACGACAAGTGCTGGGAACTGCGTGAAACCCGCGAAGATGTCGTCATTTTCAACCAATTCGACGAATTCGGCAATCCCGCATGGCACTATAACATTACCGGATATGCGATTGCGGAAGTATACGAGCACTTGAAGGGGGACAACAGCAAGCTGGCAGCGTATGTCTCAGCCACTGGCTCAGCGGGAACGATTGCTGCGGGCGATTATCTGCGGACGCTTGTCCCGCAGATCAAAGTCGTCGCTTCCGAAGCCCTGCAATGTCCGACCCTCCTTATGAACGGATTCGGCGGGCATCGCATCGAAGGCATCGGCGATAAACACGTTCCCTGGGTGCATAATGTCAAAAATACCGATATGGTTGTGGCGATAGACGATGAAGACTGTATGCGGATTTTCAGACTCTTTAACGAGACTCAAGGGCATGAGTACCTGCGCAGCAGCGGAATTTCCGAAGAGCTGATCGAAAACTTGCCGCTCCTCGGCATCTCGGGAGTCTCGAATATGCTTTCGGCGATCAAGGCCGCGAAATATTATGAGATGACGTCAGATGATATAATTTTTACCCTGGCCACCGATTCTGCCGGCATGTATCAGTCCCGATTAAGCGAACTGAGCGAAGAACGCGGCCCCTATTCCGAGTTGCAGGCTGCCAAAGACATGGAAAAATGTCTCTATGGCAGCACGGTCGATTATCTCAAGGAGTTGAGCTATCAAGACCGCAAAAGTATCCACAACCTCAAATATTACACCTGGATCGAGCAGCAGGCCAAAGAGATCGACGACCTCAACCAGCTCTGGTACGATCGTGAAATCTGGCCCAAACTTTTCAATCAGGCCGAACGATGGGATGAACTCATTCAGGAGTTCAACGATATGAGCGGCGTGCTGGAAGGTCTCTAAACATTCCAAAAGCTGACAGGTCGCTGTGACCTGTCAGCCTCCTCTCTCAGTCAGTTCTCAGTCAGTCTTTGGGGCCATGCTGTCTAACGCCTCTTGAACCATAGCGACCTGCACATCCTGACGAATCGCAGTGAAAAGCCTGAGAGCGGCGTGATAGGACTCGGCGGCCTCATCCTCTTGCCCCTGTGCAGCCAGAACCTGCCCTAAGAAGTAATGAGACCAGGCGATATCATATTGTGAATGGATAGCACGATAGAGTTGTAATCCTGCAGAAAACAGCTTTTCAGCCTCACGCCAACGTTCTTCCTGCAGAGCAATCTCGCCCTGAGCCTTGAAGCAATGCGCCTCACCGAGGCGAGCGCCGCTCAAGGCATACACAGCACGAGCCTCTTCATAGTAGCAGCTGGCAGCGTCATAGTCGCCCAGATTAAAATACACGTCCCCCAAGGCCTTGGTACAATGCGCCTCACCGAGATGATCTCCGATTCTGGCATAGATAGGACGGGCCTCTTCGTAGGACCTGCGGGCAGCCTCATAGTCGGCCACGCTGAAACACATGTCCCCCAGCGCCTTTGCGCAGTGAACCTCTTGCACGTCATCCTCGATCTGCTGCGCAGCAGTCCGCGCGTACTCAAGAATTTCCCGTAGATCCGTCCAAAACCCGTGATTCCGCAGATATCGTTTCACAACGTTGTAAATCGACAGGACAGCCTGCCAGTGCCGTCGTTCCGAACAGGCCCGCGCAACGGCAATAATCTGCGATCGTTCCTCATGCAGCACGACGTCCCATTGACCGTTTTGCGCACTGTGGCGATCGCTATAATAATCCGCCAGTCGAGTAAAGATCTCTGCCTCCGGCTCACAATATTTTCGAAGGAAGTCGACAATCAGCGCATGATGCATAATAAAATGATCGCCCCGGCGTTGCAAAAAGCCGTAATTCACCAATTCATCAGCAGCGCTGCGGAAGATCAGGGGGTCGCAGTCCAATGCCGCTGCAAGCGCGGCAACGCTGAAAGGAGTCCAGGCAAATTGTCCTGCAGCCGTCAAGACGCGCTGCGTCTCTGCGCTAAGTTGCGCCATACTACGCTCCAGAAGGCGCGTTATGTTCTCACCATCGTGACAGCCCAAAGCGTTAAAATGCGCTGTTTCAAGCCATACTGCATATTTCGACGCCCGTTCACCAGTATTCTTCAGGTAACGACCGGCCAATTGAATTGCAAAAGGAGACCTCCCCAGCCGATCACAGATACGTTGCATAATGTGCTTGTCACAATTGTTCCGGTCGCTCCAGGCGCAGAGAAGCGCAGCAGCGGCATTGCCGTTTAAAGGCGGTAAGTCCAGACACCATGCTGAGCGTGCTGCAGGCTCTTTGCTGCGGCTGGTGATCAGCACAGCGCAGTCTCCCTGCGCATCCAGAATCGGTCCGTAATCATCAGCCAGTTCCGCAGCGTCCAGAATGATCAGAGCCCGCTTTCCAGAAAGCACTGTTTGCACAGCAAGCTCAGGAACAGGCGTTGCAACCACGCCAAACGCCGCTGCAATATATTCGCAGGCAAGACTGTAATCGGGTTGAGCGTAAAACGAGTAAAACAGCATGCCGTCCGGAAAGCGTTCCGGATCGATTTGCCGGATTTGTCGGGCGACCTGGACTGCCAGAGCGCTTTTACCGATGCCTGCCGGACCGCAAATCGCCACTGTCTTCCCCGGCTGCATCTGTTCTATCATTTCGGCGAGCTGCGCTTGGCGACCGACAAAATGCTCATCTGGTGGGGGGAAATTACAAAGAAGCTGATCCAGCGCCACGTCCCAGCCGCCATGCATCTGCGATTTGTGCGATCGAGCGACCTCCCTCAGATTCTCAGCATGGCTCACGTTGCCACTGCTCTGAAAACGGCTTCCATCGTCTTGTCCGCTATTGTTCATCCGCTTCGTGTTCTCCCTCTGAATGCCTTAGATCCCAAGCAGTGCACTGTGTTGCTGCTGGTGTCCGCAACGTCCGTATATACGGCATTGAGACGTCAGTCCCCGTAAATCTTGTCCATTCGATGAAAACGCGTTCACTCTCAATGAAGCATTTCAGGATTGGCTCCTTCTTTTGCGTCCTGCCATACAGCTCATCTCTGTTCTAAAGCCGCCAGCACTTTTTCTGGTCGGAAAGGCCACTCTCTGAGCCAAATGCCTAGAGCTTGATTGATCGCCAGCGCAATACAGGCAGATGCCCCGTTACAGGCGATCTCTGAAATCGATTTCCCGACATAAGGCGTGATGGGATCATGAATTTCGACAAGATCGACATCAAACTCTTCCGGCAAATCCTCGATCCCAGGAATCGGATAGCCCGTATAATTGGCATTTAAGCAACGACCGTGCGCATCGAATTCCAGGGCTTCGTAAAAAGAATGCCCGATGGTTTTCATGATCGCGCCGTAGACCTGTCCTTTTGCTAAATCAGGGTTAATCGGAACGCCGCAATCATGAACAGCATAATATTTGTCCACTGTCACCATACCGGTGCGCCTATTGACCGAGACCTGCGCGAAATGCGCAGCATAGGGAATGGGCGCGCGATCAGTGGTGAACGCACCGCTGGCAATAAGCTGACCGCATCCAGAACCGGACTGGGTGGCGTAGGCCAATTCTTTATAGCTTAACTGCCGCGATGCAGTGCCCACCTTGCCGCCGGGGAAAATCTGCAGTTCATCCGCGGCCGTGTTCAAAATCTCCGCTGCGGCATCAACAATCAGCTTGCGCATCTTGTGGGCTGCGACATAAGCGGCATTACCGGTAAAAAAGGTGCCACTCGATGCATAGGAACCCTTGTCAAAAGGGCAGACATCCGTATCTGCCGCCAGGACGGTCACCTGCTCCTGGGAAACGCCCAGTTCTTCAGCCGCCACTTTTGCAGCCACCGTGTCCTCACCGGTTCCCAGATCAGCGCCGCCGATCTGCAGAATAAAGGTTCCGTCTCCGACCATCCTGACAACCGCATTGGCAGCATCGATTCCGGGAATTCCGGATCCCTGCATCATCACGGCAAAACCTTTCCCCTGTCGCAGATCCTCATCTGGCGACTTCGGAGCATTCTCCCAGCCGTGATATCTGGCAAAGCCTTTTTCGAAACATTCTGGGAAACCGCAGCTCGAAATTTTCTGCGCCAGCCCCTCCTTGCCTTCTCCGAGCTGCTTCAGAATATCGAGCTGATAACCGGTGTAGACCAGATTTTTTTGAATGAATTCCTCAAAATCCAGGCCTAACTGCTGCGCCAGTTCCGCCAGGGTGAGATGAATGGCGAAATTGGCCTGCGGCACCCCGTAGCCCTGATACGCACCAGGCACGATGTTATTGGTGTAATAGGATGTCACATCATAGGCCATATTGGCGCACGTGAACATCGGCAGGGTTTTGCTGCAACCATTCATCGGCACAGTCAGGCAGTGAGGCCCGTAGGCCCCGGAATCCGCTTTTGTGGTCAGTTTGAGAGCAGTGAGCCTGCCGTCTTTGCTGATGCCAGCTTTGACTGTATTATACAATGGGCGCCGGGTTCTGGAAAAAATAAATTCCTCCTTCCTGGAATAGCGCAGATAGACCGGTTTTCCAGTTCTATAGGCTATGACAGCCACGACATCCTCCACACTGCAATCCTGTTTTGCCCCAAAACCGCCGCCGACCTTTTCTTTGATTACACGGATATTGTTTTCATCGATCTCCAAAATGTTCGAAAGAATCCGCCTCACATGATAGGGGGTTTGCACAGAGCTGTGAACGATCAGACGCCCATTTTTCATGTACGCATAAGCAGTATGAGGCTCCATCGGCGTATGTTGAATATGCGGCGCGTAAAAGCTGCGTTCGATCACGGCAGCCGCCTCCTTGAAGCCCTGCTCAACATCGCCGATGCCACCGCTGTTTCGGGCGACAATATTGTGTTGTGGATCACCGCCGATATCGATCGGGTCGAGCGACAGATCGCGATCATGAATGACCGGAGCGTCCTCTTTGACAGTATCTTCGATGGAAAACACGGCAGGCAACACAGCATACTCCACACGAATTTTTTCCGCAGCGTATCGGGCTAATTCATAGGACGTCGCTGCCACAGCCGCTACGCGGTCGCCGATAAAACGCATCTTCGAGCCGATCACTTGCTGATCGTAGGGCGAGGGTTCCGGGAAAGTCTGTCCAGCCTGCGTGTACCAGGTTTTTGGAGAATTTTCATGGGTTAAAACATACTCAACTCCCGGCAGGCGTTCTGCGTCACGACTGTCGATCGATACGATTTCGGCATGAGGATGTGGGCTGCGCAGAATGTAAAGATGCAGCGCGTCCGGGGCCACATAATCTTCCACAAAAGATTCTTCGGCCCGCACCAGCTGCTCGGCATCAATTTTCGGCGTGAGCTTTCCGACCACGCGATAGTCCTGTTTATATTCCGGCGTGAAATCTTCAGCTCGTTTGCCCTGGGTTACCATGTCGATCGCGTTGTAGATCTGCCGATACCCTGTGCAGCGACAAAGTACTCCGCTGAAGGCGTCTTGAATTTGTTCCCGTGTCGGATTGGGGACGACATCGAGCAAGGCCTTGGCCGCCAGCATCTGAGCGGGCGTACAATACCCACACTGCACGAGTCCAGCGTCAATAAACGCTTGCTGGATTTTATGCAGTTCCCGGCCTTTCGAAAGGCCCTCTATGGTTGTGATATTTTTCCCATCAATTTGGGAAGGAATTAACATGCAGGAGTTCACCAGCTGGCCGTCGAGGATAATCGAGCAGTTCCCGCACTTCCCTTCCTCATCGCAACCCCTGCGCACGGATCTGATCCGCAGTTCTTTGAGAATCCCAAGCACTTTTTGCCCGGCCGAGACATTAATTGTATGCGGAGTTCCATTGAGTGTGAATGCGATTTTCATAGCGCTCCCTCCTTTTGCAATTCAGCGATGATGCCTTTGAGCTGACTCTCAACAATTCGTCGTTTAACGCGCGAACTTGCCTTGATGCTTTCAGTGGGCTGCAGATCCTGCTGAACCGCCGCGTTCACCATGCTGCTTTCAATGACGGAAACGTCTTTTCCCTCGAGACAGGCTGCTCCTGATTCCGACAGCGCCATTTTTCCGGACGCCCCGCTGATCGCGACCACGGCTTCTTTGATCTGTGTACCAGCCTTTTTCCAGCCGACCGCCGTCACAATCAAGGGGAAATCAATTTTTGAAATTTTCTCCTGTCTAAAGGCCACGTTTCGATCGAGCTGTCGGATCACAATGGAACAGAGTATCCCGGATCGTGCCTGCAGCCATTGAGAAAGAGGAAGGGTTGACATCTTTTTTCCCAGAAAATATTTCACATCGGCTCGATAGGCCAGGAACACTGGTAACAGATCAGAGACAAAGAAGCGTCCTGCCGCCGTGCCGCCGACAGTTGCCATATTTCTGACATTGCGGCTGCTGAACAGGCCAGCAGCCGATGACACGGCTTTCGGAATTCCTGGATATTCCGTGAGCTCTTGAATCGTGACCATAGCGCCGATCGCCAGACTTTCTGGCGTTACGTCGATTTCATCCAGCGCAAGATTTTTAAGATCGATCAGCCCCTTTGCGCGAGGAGCAGCTCTCCAGTTCAGTATCGTTCCTCCAGCAAAAAACTGAAACTCCGGATGCGCCGCCTTCATGTCTTCGGCTTCTTGCAGGCTTAGCGGCGCAAGATACGCAAGATCTTTTCCTCCCAACGCTTGAGTCTCGAACTCCACGTCGGCATCCATCTTCGAACGAGCATTGAGCATGGCTGTTTTCCTCCTCTCCCTCTGCTATAATTAGAGAAACACTGTTAGGAACCCAGAAACAGTGTGTTATGGCAGCACACACGAATCAGACGTTGATCACCAGGATCTTCCGCAACGAAAGCCGGCAGCTTCCCGGAGGCTGGCAGTGAGTTATCGTTTCGCGCTTTGAATGGCCTTTAACACTTTTTCCTGAGTCAGCGGCAGATCGTACATTCTGATTCCAATCGCATCGTAAAGGGCGTTGGCGATGGCAGGGGCCGGGCCATTAATCGGCACTTCACCGACAGACTTGGCACCGTAGGGACCGGAGGCTTCATAACTTTCGACCAGAATCGTTTCCAGCTCCGGCATATCAAAAGCATTAAACACTTTGTAATCCGCAAAATTCGGATTCATGAGTTTTCCATGTTCAAAAACCATTTCTTCAAATAACGTAAATCCCAAACCTTGTGTGACCGCACCTTCCACCTGCCCTTCCGCCAGAACAGGATTGATCGCCACACCGCAGTCGACGGCGCTCACCAGCTTGAGTACATTGAGCCGTCCGGTTTCGGTATTCACCTCAATCTCGGCGAAATGCGCGCTAAACGGCGAAGGACTGGTTTCGGACATATTCGACGCTGTGACTGTCAATTGCTCTTTCTCGGTGTAGGTTGCGTATAACGCAACATCCCGCAGGGCAGCCCGTTCACCGCTTTCAGCGTAAATCTCTTTATATCCGCAGTGCAAGTGTTCAGGAGACAGTCCCATCATCTTCCCGGCAGCCTGCAGGATTCTTTCGCGCATGAGCTCAGCCGCTTTTTTGACGGCGCCGCCGCTGACATACGTGGTGCTGGAGGCATACGCTCCCACGTCAAACGGCGTCAAATCAGTATCTGATGAAAGAATGCTGATATCCTGCATGTCAACGCCAAGACATTCTGCCGCAATCTGGGTCAGCACCGTATCGCTGCCAGTACCGAGGTCCGTAGCGCCGACAAACAGCGAAAAACTGCCGTCATCATTAAGCTTCAACGTTGCTCCGCCCCAGTCCACCATGGCGATTCCACTCCCCTGCATGGCACAGGCCATGCCGATGCCACGCTTCACGACGCCCTCGCCAGGCTTGCCGTGTTTTTCATGCCAGCCGATCGCATCAGCGCCGCGCCTGATACATTCGTCAAGGCTGTAACTCGCCATTTTCCGTTCGTTTGGAGTCCCAAAAGGTCGGTGCGCCGGGTCGATTCCACCGGCTTTAATCATATTTTTCTGACGCAGCTCAAGTGGATCCCAGCCCAGTTCTTTCGCGATTTCGTCGAGCTGGGACTCCATGGCAAAGAAGCCCTGAATCGCTCCATAGCCCCGAAAAGCCCCGCTGACCGGTAAATTGGTGTACACGCCGTAACTTTCAAAATAAAAATTCTTTGTCGGATACAGGGGAAAAATTTTCTTTCCAGTGCTTGAGGGCAATGACAAGGCATGATCGCCATAGGCTCCGGTGTCGGCAATTACCCGCATGTCATGCGCGACGATTGTTCCGTCTTTCATAACACCGGTTTTCAGACGCACGATCTCAGGATGACGGCAATATCCAGCGTGAAATTCTTCACCCCGCGTATAGACCAGTTTCACGGGACGCCGAGTTTTCAAGGCCAGCACTGCGGTGACATCTTCACAAGACATCATGCCCTGCTTATTCCCGAAACCGCCGCCGATACGAGGCTTAATCACGCGAATGCGGCTCATCGGCATCTCCAGGAGATACGCGAGCTGACGGCGGGTATGAAAGGGAACCTGTGTACTGCTGACGATCACAAGACGTTCGTTCTCATCAAGATAGGCCATACTGCCATGCGTCTCGAGCGCACAATGCTTTTGGCGCTGTGTGCGATATTCCCGTTCGATCACGAGGTCTGCGGCTTGGAGCGCCTGTTCGACATTGCCAAGTTCAGCAGATTTATACGCAGCAATATTCCGGGACGCATCATAAATCCCAGTCGCGTCTTCTTCATCGTGAATCACTGCTGCGCCGGGCTTCATAGCCTCTTCCATGTCCAGCACGGCAGGAAGAAGTTCATACTCAACGTCGATCGCTTCCAGAGCCTGCTCCGCAGCATTCAGGCTTTCTGCCGCAACCACGGCCACTCGGTCACCGATAAAGCGTACTTTCTCATCAAGAATACAGCGATCATAGGGAGACGGCTCAGGATAACTTTGTCCGGCTTTGGTATGCCGCACCGCCTTCACATCCTTGTAGCTCAGAACCGCCTGCACACCCGGAAGAGCCTTGGCGTCTTCCGTATTGATCGACACGATTCTCGCGTGGGGATGGGGGCTGAAGAGGATTTTTGCGTGGAGTAAACCCGGAGGGGCAAAATCATCGGTATACTTGGCAGCGCCTGTGACAAGTTTCACACCATCGACTTTTTCAACTGATGAATGAACGATGCGTAATTGTTCCGTCCTCATAATTCGCCCCCCTTTTGACCGGCCACAGACATGATCGCTTCCATTTGTTTTTTATACCCAGTACAGCGGCAGAGATTGCCGAGGACCGCTTCTCTGACTTCTGTTTCCGTCGGGTGAGGCGTCTCGTCTAATAAGGCTTTTGCCGACAAAACCATCCCGGGAATACAAAACCCGCATTGCACGGCACCATGATCAAGAAAGGCCTGCTGGAGCGGATGCAGTGTTCCGTTCTGGGCCAGGCCCTCGATCGTGATGATTTCCGCCCCGTCAGCCTGCGCGGCGATCATGATACACGAGTTCACAGCTTTGCCATTAAAAATAACCGTACACGCTCCGCAATCGCCGGCACCGCAGCCGCGTTTGACCCCGGTATACCCTTCTCGGCGCAAGACATCCAGCAAACTGTCGTTTGCAGCTATTGTGAAAATTTTCTTCTCATCGTTCACGGTCACTGAAATTTTCATACGTGTCTTTTCCCCGTAAAATGACTCAAGCAGCACAGCATACTCTCACGCAACACAGCCCGATGGCCCCTGATTTGCGTCTCTGGGTCTTGGCAGAAGAACTCTCGACGTCTCACGCCATCTTTACGCATTCAGAGAGCGCCTGCCTTGTGTAGGCCCTGCTGATATCTCGCCTGAATTGGGCTCCCGCCCGAAAATTATCGATTGGATGGATATGTTGAACCACCATATCCACAGCCTGCTGCAGTCGATCTTTCGTCGGTTTCTGGCCTTCCAGACAAGCTTCGGCCTGAGGAATTCGGATCGCTGTCGGAGCCACCGCGCCCAAAGCAATCCGAACCTTTTTACAGAGTTCTCCCTGCATCAAGACAAGCGTGGTGACACTCACGGTTGAAATATCCTCATGGGTTTTCGTGTTTTTGAGAAATTTCCCTGTGGCAGCTTGATAAACTTTTGGAATAAGGAATTCTTTAATCACTTCCCCTTTCTGAAGGCGTTCCCCGCCTTTTTTGATAAAATCTGCTATTGCGGTGAAACGCTCCGTTTCTCCGGCAATTATGACGCGAGCCTCCATCGCCAGCAGCAGAGGAATCATATCAGCCCCTGACCGTCCGTCGGCAACATTCCCCCCAATCGTGGCCACATTACGAACCTGCTTACCAGCAAACCAGGAGGCGGCCTGTGCAAAAAGCCCGCCTGCAAGGGAATTCGCACATTTTGAGTGATACAAGTCCTCGATCGTCGTACACGCACCAATCCTGATGAACTCGGCATCTTCCCGAATATAGTCGAGCCCGAGCTGCAAGAGATTCACAAGATAGTCGATCTCAGGATTTTTTTCCACAAGAAGATTCGTCCCACCAGCAATGCAGACACCCTTTCCCGGGTGTTCGCGCAAGAGTGTGGACGCCTCGTGAAGAGTGGTCGGCGTAAAAAATTCTTTGGTGTTTTTCATGAGATAATTAATGTGAAATCAGCAGGGAGCATGCAAACGCCGGAGACAGAGCTATCAGAAGCAGCCTGCCCCAACCAAGAGAACGTGTTCGCTGAACACTGCCTGCAGAGCTCAAATTTGTTTCAACATAAATTTTTGCAATTATAAAAATTCATCATACGGAAGTCAAGGAAATTTTCGAGAATTCTCTCCTCCCCCTGGAGGGGAATGCTCTACTTCTGTTTTCCTGTGTTTTCCTGAGAGCTTTCAGAAAGTACTTGACAAGAATGGGAAGTCACGGCTAAGATTATTAAATTAACGTCATTTTGTCTTTGGCCGATGTTGTCCTTCCTTAAAAACAGGTTGCAGTAACGGGCCTGACAGGAAGAACGAAATCACTGCGACCTTCTTTCAGCATAAGAGGTTAGAAACACTGGGAGATGACGCATTTTTCAAAGGAGAAAAGCGATGAATCAATCGTACGAAAGCGAACGAACCCAAGAGCAACAAAAACAAGCAGGCGCAGACATTATTTATGGGCTGAATGATACTCCACCGATTTTAGAAACATTGTTTGCGGCATTACAGCATTTGTTAGCCATTTTCGTCGGGATTGTTTCGCCGACCCTGATTATCTCAGGGGCGCTTGGCCTGGATTTAGCCACAAGCAGCTATCTTGTCAGTATGGCCTTATTTGTATCAGGACTGGCGACCCTGATTCAAATTCGGAAGATTGGCCCGATTGGATCAGGCTTATTGAGCATCCAGGGCACAAGCTTTACCTTTCTGGGAACCTGCATCGGCATCGGAAAAGACGCAGGACTGTCGGCGATTTTTGGCACCTGCCTTGCAGGATCGCCGATTGAGATGATTGTCAGCCGTTTTATCCCCCATGCCAAAAAGGTGATCACTCCACTGGTGAGCGGAATTGTCGTCACGATGATCGGAGCGACGCTGATCCGAGTCGGCATCACCAGCTGTGCCGGAGGATTCGCCTCAAAAAGCGCTGGAACTTTTGGCAGTTTCAAGCATCTCGGTATGGCCGCGCTTGTGTTGTTTGTGATTATCCTGTTCAATCGGAGTAAAAATCCCTTTCTCAGAATGAGTTCCATCGTGATCGGCATGGGAGTGGGCTATATTGTGTCTGCCTTCCTGGGCTGGATCGATTTCAGCGCGTTAAAAAATCTGGAGATGCTGGCGATTCCGATTCCTTTCAAATACGGCATCAGTTTCAGCCTGTCAGGCTTTATTGCCATCCTGCTCCTTTACGTGATTACAACCATCGAATCCATCGGTGATTTAACGGCAACCTCACTGGTGTCAGGCGAACCAATCAAAGGTGATCTCTATATGAAACGCATTGCCGGCGGCGTGTTGGGCGACGGATTTAACTCTGCCTTAGCCGCAGTGTTTAACACCTTTCCGAACACGACGTTCAGCCAAAATAATGGTGTGATTCAATTGACCGGCGTTGCCAGTCGTCGAGTAGGCTACGCCATCTCCGGCCTTCTGATGCTGATCGGTATCTTTCCTGTTGTCGGCGGTGTTTTTAAACTCATGCCAGAACCGGTTCTGGGAGGAGGAACCCTTATCATGTTCGGCACGATTGCAGCAGCCGGCATTAAAATTATCAGTTCCAATGTCATTGACCGTCGGGGGCTGCTGATTATCGCAATTTCTTTCGGGTTCGGCCTTGGAGTCACATTCGAACCAGGTATTCTGGATCATTTTCCACCATTACTCAAATCGATTTTCAATTCTGGCATTACGACCGGCGGGCTTACAGCCATTCTTGCCAACATTCTCTTGCCGAAGTCATTGCGTGAAAAGAAAGTCGAACGTCTAGAAGAAGAAATCGGGATCTAAATTTATGAACAATTACCACACGCTGGGAACGCGTCTTCCCCGCATAGACGGCTACGAAAAAGTTACCGGCAAGGGGCTGTATGGTGACGACCTGAATTTTCACGGGATGCTTCATGCGGCCTGCCGTTATACGGATATTCCCGCCGGTAAAATCATACAGCTCGACATTTCACAGGCCGAGAAAATCGAAGGCGTCGCGGCGATCGCCCTGTATAAAGATATTCCTGGACAAAAACGGGTGGGCCCGATTCGGGCCGATCAATATGTACTTGCCGACGATGAAGTGTTTTTCTCCGGTGACGTCATTGCCATTGTCGCGGCCGAGACACGTGAAATCGCCGCGACAGCTGCTGAGGCCATTCAGGTCGAATACGATCCGATTGACGGCATATTCGATGTGGAAGAAGCTGTACAGCCGGGCAGCCGCCTGATTCATCCGGAATTTAAAAGTAATATCGTTGTCCATTATCCGGTCATAAAAGGCGACGTGGAACAAGGCTTTCAGCAATCAGACCAGCTCATTGAACGAAGCTATAGAACCGGTTTTCACGAACACGCGTACATCGAGCCGGAAACCGTGATGGCGGCTCCCGATTGGACGACCGGGGGCTTCCGAGTATATGGCTCCATCCAAAATCCGTACGAAACCCGTGAAGTCGTGGCAAAATTTCTGGATGTCGCCCTCAACAAAGTGAACGTGATGCCATCGATCCTGGGTGGGTCCTTCGGCGGAAAGGACGATATTGTCCACGTAATGGCCTGCCGTGCAGCGCTGCTGTCAAAAATGACTGCCAGGCCAGTGAAACTCACCAATACCCGGGAGCAATCCCTGAAAGAAAGTTATAAACGTCACCCCTACATCATGAACTATAAGGTAGGATTCATGCGGGACGGCACGTTGAAAGCGATGCAGATCGATATCCTGGCTGACAGCGGAGCCTATGCGTCACAAACCTTTTTTGTGACCTGGCGCTCTGCTGTGCAAGCCACCGGGCCGTATGAAATCGAGCATGTTCGTACTAACGTTCGCGGCGTGTACACGAATAACACCTATACTGCAGCCTATCGTGGTTTCGGCGCACCACAGGTGATCTTCGCTCAAGAATCGCTGATGGATGAAATTGCCGAAATCTGCGGGCTGTCTCCACTGGAAATTCGTCGTAAAAACGGATATACACAGGGCAGCGTCACGGCAACCGGGCAGAGGCTGTCCGGACATAAGGTCGCTCTCTCGCAGGTCATCGACGAAGCGGTTCACAAATCTGCTTATCAGAAAAAACGTGAGGAATTCAGTACCCTGAACAAGACGGCTGAACGTGTTAAATACGGAATCGGCCTTTCCTGCAGCTTCCGGGGCTGTTCTCTGGGTGCCGAAGGGCTGGATACCTCCTCTGCAATCGTCTCAGTACAGGCCGACGGCAGTATCTACCTCATGACCGGTGTCACGGAAAACGGACAGGGCCTGCAAACCACCTTTTGTCAGATGGTCTCGGAGATTTTGGGTGTGGGCCAGGAGAAACTGGTCTTTCTCACGCCGCAAACGTCTTCAATTGCCGACGGCGGACCGACGGTGGCCTCTCGCGGCACTCTCATGGGCGGCAATGCGATCGTCAACGCCGCCAATATCATCAAAGAACGCATCTTTTCAGTTATTCAGGAAGACCTTCAGGTTGCCGCTATGGAGGACACCGTCTGGAAAGACGGCTGCATTTCCAAAAAATCTTCCAAAACTGATATGCAGGCAATTCGCTTTGAAGACGCTGTTGGCAAGGCATTCCAGGCCGGATTAAATCTCTCGGCCTATGGATGGTACAAAGCGCCTGACGTCAACTGGGAAGAAGAACGGGGACATGGCAATGCCTATTTTACCTTTGTGTACGGCTGTCAGATCGCTGAAATCGCAGTGGATACCCATACCGGAAAAATTGAAGTGCTTCAGATCACCGCAGCCCATGAAGTCGGACAGGTGATCAATCGGCTTGGCGCTGAAGGACAGGTGTTCGGCGGTGTCACGCAGGGAATGGGCTACGGCATCTTTGAGGATTACGATATTCAGCACGGCGTGGTCAAATCAGTCAACCTGGATACCTACCTCCTTCCGACAATTAAGGATATCCAGAACATCAATCCGATATTCGTAGAAAATCCCGACAAGAACGGGCCTTTTGGCGCTAAAAGTCTGGGGGAACCGACTCTGGAGCTTACGGCTGCCGCGCTTAATAACGCACTGAGCTTTGCAGTGGGGACACGTTCATACCAAATCCCCCTGACCTTGGAACAGGTCTATTTGGGCAAAAACCTGCGCAAACCAGTGCGGCAGAGTGAAGTGCGCGCAGAAGTGTGTAAAATCGATCACACGGCCTATGGCGGCCACAAACACAGTTCCCGCGTCAACAAAGTGAAAATGACGACTCCGGCAAGCTTACAAGAGGCGCTTGCGCTGCTTGCGACAGGAGCGTTCCGCATTATTTCCGGCGGAACTGACGTGGTGATTGAAGCGCGTATGCGCGATGAAGCGCTCAATTTGCTGAATATTTCGAATCTCCCGGAATTAGCCCGGATCAGCGAAGAAGAGGACGCCATCAGCATTGGCGGAGCAGCCACATTCAGTTCCATTATCCGACATGAATCACTGCAACAACACGTTCCGCTCTTTGTGCACGCCTGCTCTACTGTCGGGTCCACACAGATTCGTAATCGTGGTACGGTCGGTGGGAATCTGGTCAATGCCGCGCCTTGCGCCGATGCCTTACCGCCGCTCATTGCGTATCACGCAAAGCTGCGACTCCAGTCGGAAAACGGGCTACGCGAGATTGACGCAGCGGATTTCACCATCAAACAGTATCACACGCAGATCCGTCCAGACGAAATTCTTGCAGAAATCGTCCTGCCGAAACCACATGAAAAATTCTATTACAGTTATTTTCAGCTTGGACGGCGGAATGCGCTCAACATCACCCGTTTAAGTCTCAGCGCATTGCTCTCTTTTGATGAGAACGGGAAAATAAAGACCTGCCGCCTTGTTGACGGGGCCATGTTCAGCCGTCCGCAGCGTTTGACTCCAGTGGAAAATGTGCTGCGGGGAAAGGTGCTGAATGACGAGACGATTTCCGCTGTCAGAGCGCCTCTGGCGGATATGATCGAAGCTGCCATCGGCAAACGCTGGTCCGCCGAATATAAAAAACCGGTCTTCATTGATATTTGCCAGGATCTGCTGCGGGATATACACGGGCAAATTTGTCACTAAAGACAACGAGACTTCACATTATGAAAACTTTACATTTTACCGTAAACGGCAGGCCGGTACGGCTTGAGCTAGATGACTCGATGAGACTCATCGATGTGTTGCGCGAAAAGCTGAACCTCACCGGCACAAAAGAAGGCTGCGGTATCGGGGAATGCGGGGCATGCACGGTCATCTTAAATGGCGACGCAGTCTGCTCGTGCCTGATTCTTGCCGGCCAACTGGAAGGCGCTGAAGTAGAAACCGTCGAAAATTTAGCGCAAGACGGTGTTTTATCCAGCTTGCAGCAGGCTTTTTTAGAGCATGGCGCAATTCAGTGCGGTATCTGCACACCGGGTATGCTTATGAGTGCGAAAGCGCTCTTGGATCGAAATCCGCATCCCACGGAAGAAGAGATTAAAACGGCCCTGGAAGGCAACTTATGCCGCTGCACAGGCTACTTCCCCATTGTACATGCGGTCAAAGATGTTGCCAATCATGCACTCTCTCAATCAGGCTAGACGGCACTCATCATTAGCGACATGTTCGCAGGTGCCGGACGTGCGGAAACGTCGTTTTCACTCTGAAAGCCGCATGTTAACACGTCCGGCACATTCTGCAAAACAGCACGATCACATAAAAGTTTTCAGCTTCCTCTTTGTTGATCCCCTTCAGCCCTGTTTACATGCAGGGCTGCCAGCCCGACAAAAGGACACAAAAAGAATCACTCCGCTTGCAAGAAACAGGCTTCCGGAAATCCATTGAGTTGTCAACAGGCTTCCGGGAGCACTGCCTGCTTCATCCCGATAAAAATCGACGCCAAAGCGCAGCAGCGAACTGAGCAAAAGATACAGCAGAAACGGTTGTCCCGGTTTTAACACGCTTCGGTTCCCTGTCAGGACGAGCGGGACAATGCAGAGAACACTCAAAACACCCTCATACAACTGGATGGGATGGCGAAATGTCCCATGCAGCCATACTCCCCACGGGACGCTTGTGCTCATACCGTAATCGCAGCCATTCAACAAGCAGCCCAAGCGCATAAAAAACATCGCGAGTGCCAGGCCGGGTGCAAACGCATCTGCCAAGCGGAGAAGCGGAAGCTTATAGGCACAGGCCGCCCACGCTCCGCACAGAGCTCCGCCCAACAAACCGCCATGAAAAGAGAAACCGCCGTCCAGGGCTTCCAGACGGCAGAGATGCTTGAGGCTGATATCGTCAGTGCCGTTCTGAAAAAAGGCCCAGAAAAAGAGCCGGGCACTGAGAATCGCTCCGAGAAAGGCCCATAACGCGACTTTTACCAGCACAGCGTGTTTGAGTCCAAAACGCTCCGCCTCACGAGCAGCGAGCCAAAGCCCTGTCATGAATGCAAGCGCCATCAGCACTGTCTGTGTATAAAGTACGACACCAGGGATTTCAAAGAGGATGGGGTACATGGGGGAGAGTTTCCCGGAAGCGCAGGATCAGAGGCTCCAGGAAACTTTCAGGTCTTATTTTCGTCCTTTCCGCTGGAAGATAAGGCCAAAAGGCACGACCATTCCCAGCAGCAAGGCCACATTTTTCCAATTTTGCGGTTTCGCCCCCAGCTCGGCAAATTTTGCTGTTTGCGCTCCAAAGCACGCATGACCCGTCCTCTGCTTTGAATCTGTTTTTCCAACTCGTTTCCAGAGCAATTGGCCTTCAGTTAAGGCAGTGACTTCTTTATTCATGTACCAGATCACATCTTGAATCGCACAATTACTATAGGATTCGGCTTTCCCGATCCGAATCATCCGTTCGATCTGGCTGTCCTGTCTGATGAACCTGACATATTCACTGCTTTCATAAGGAACCCCCATCTTTTTCATGAGAAACACGTGTAACAACTTTTTTTTAGTTGAGCCCGGGGCATTGTAAGCGATATCGTCAGCCGCGACAACCGTCGTAAGCCCCTGATCTCTGGGGCCTAACACGGCTCCGGTCATGACAGAAGGAACAGAAGCGGCAGCTGGGAGCGAAAGAGTCACATAACAGGTACATGAGGCGAATTGAGGCTGCGGAACCGAGCGATCGATTTCAGGAAAGGCCGTGTAAAACACCTCCTCAGCTTCCTGACTCAAGGCAACACTGCCCTGAGTATAAAACAAAATGGCCTGCTGAATACTTCTATGTCCTCCCCCTGTACGATTTCCAGTACGGATAAGCTGTTCAGCCACATGGTCATGATCGACTAAAATCAGTTTCCAATAGCCCCGTTCATGCCGATAGTTATATTCCGATTCCTCTTGCCCGTATCGTGGAACCGGTGAGATTCCCCGACTATCGATTGGATACTGGCTTTGGCGGGAATTATCCGATGCAGGACGTCCTGAAAGCAGAATCTGGTAGGCCTGTGGGCTGAGAGAATGCGGGACAGCGTCTCGAACAGCGTAAATACCGTCCGGATCAATGTCCTGGTACACGATAATATCGAAGATCTTTCGCTCTCCCGGCTCCAGGCGTAAGGAGACATCCTGCCCAATGATCAGATAAGGAGCGTAGGGACCGGTATTCGATGTCTTGGCAACATCCCCAATCTCGAGCGAAAAGCTCTGATCGGTCGACTCAGGGTTAAAAATATACACCTTGGCAACCTGGGGGCTTTCTGTGTCATTCCATCGGATTTGCCAGTCAAGGGCTGCCTCGCTTAGTCCGAAGAATCCGAAGACACAGACCCCTGCAAGCGCTATCATCACATATCTTTTCATCCTCATCCTCCTGCATGATCTTAAAGAATATCGGGAAACTGATTGACAAAAGTTCATGCCTATCGTAAACCTAACTGTAGGTATAGCTGGAAAATATGAGCAAGTCAAGAAAAAATATCTTCATAACAATGCAAAAATCCAATATCCCGAGTATAAAAAGACGCTTTGCAGGCAGTGCTCTGATTGTTATCCTGCTTCTCGCAAGCCTCACTGCCGAGGCTGAATTGATCGAAAAAATCGTCGCGATCCTTGATGGAGAACTGATCTTGTTAAGCGACATTCAACAAGAATTGGAAAATCCGGTGGCTCAGGTCCTCGCCGATTTCGATGAAAACTCTTTGCAAGAAGAAGACGTGCTAACCTATGTGATCGAACGAAAATTACTGCAACAGGAAATCCAATACCTTGCAGCCCCTAAAGAAAAAACGCTGACCAAAACAATAGTCTTGGAATACATCAGCAAAACTTTCGGGCATCGTACCCTCGAGGACCTCCAGCAAAAACTCCTCACACACAGGATTTCCGATCGAGATCTGGAAGAAGAGTTACGACTCTATATGAAAGGCATCAATTATATTCGTCGAAAATTCCGCTTCAAGGCTGATATCGACAATCCGGACATTGTCCTGAAGCTCTTTCAAAAATGGCTGGAAGACCTGAAAGCAAAGGCAACGATCCAGGTGCTCGATACCGACGGTCGGTCATTGTAATTCCAGCCCCAGCACGCGGCAGGCCAAATTCAGAACATCGGCATAGTCGGCGGGCAGAATCAGATGATGATTCCCCAACGGGCGCTCTCGCAATGCCGTTGCAGCGTCCGGCCTCAAAGCGACTTCGATTTGTGTACGGCAGGCCTGTGTAAGTTGTGGGCGCTCCAGCACTTCTGCTCTCGTGAGAAACGCTTTGGTCAGAGTCGCATCCAGACGAAACAGCAAGACATCATCCGCCTCCCACTGCCCTCGAATCGCAGTCCCTTGACCGGTTTCAAAATGCGTGACGATCGAAAAATCACGCAACAGGTTTAGCGGCGCAGTACAGTGGGCGAAAATCGCGTGTGAGTCTCCAACGTGCACTGTGTTCGCTATCCAGGGGACCAGCCCTGTAAGCGCCCTCACCAGCATCATTCCTGTCGCGCTGCAAATATCACCTTCACAGCCGGCAGGAAGACCGTCGGTATTCAACTGCGCCAGAGGCAGGCAGGCTGTCACGGCATGTTCCACCACCAGCGAGAAACATTCCACCGTAATGGCATCCAGTCTCTGTGTCCGAATGCAATTTCTCAAGACTCGGTACACTTTTGCAGTATCCTGCAAATTAAAATGCGAGCTGTGAAAATTCTCAAACAAGGCTGTATCCGCGTCTTGTTCCTGAAAGTTTTCCAGGCTGTTCCACGGAAAGCGTTGCAACTCAATTCCGAGTTTTTCCTGCAGGCGTTCAGGGGCAATCGTGGATGCCGCCAGCCATTCCGAGACCTCGCCGATCAATCCCAGGCGCTGGCCCTTTAGACGATGCAGGCCATCCATTACCTGGGTGAATTTTTTTAAAAACCCAGCAGTTTCAGGCTGATCGTAATCGAGCAGCACTGTGCGGATCCCGCGCTGATTCGCGTAGGCTTTCACTTCAGTTGCTGAGGCAAAAGAATTGCCTTCTTTACAGGCCAGCAGCACATAGAATTTATCTGGTTTGAGCATGTCAACCGCCAAAGCTTCCGAGCCGCCAGACAGAAAAAACAACAGCTCGGCTTCTGTATTGACAATCTCCACGCATTCAACATCGACCAGAGACAGCAGTTTTGCTTCTCCTTCTTTACACTGATCCGCTCCAGCCCCACGATGTGCCAGCAACGCTGCCTTTAGACGTCTCATCTTCGGCTTCTTCTTTTTCGTTCGATTTTTCATAGCATATTTCTTCTTCTGCTGCCGTCTCAGTGTTATAGAACACGATCTGTCAGAAATCGGCATTCTCTTCAAAAAAAGCGACTCTTTTTGTGTTTAAGATATCCTTTGCTGCGCATACACGGACGCCGCTCATCTGTCAAGAGCTTGTTCGTAATTTTTCTCGAGAAAAACATGCATGGCTGTTGTGCCAACAGTCGCGACATGGGTCTTTCCGGAATACGTCCGGAGTCTGGGCCAGGAGAAGAACATCGCTTAACGCGTATTCGATCCAGAACATGGCTTACGGTCGTCCGCCGCAAACCACAGCTTCGGCTTTAATCTGCAAATCGGAAGATCAGCGAATGCCCTGAATCAGCAACCGGCGCAAAAGGGTGGAGGGAGCAAGAACGATCGGCCACTTTTTACGTCCGGGTTCAGCCCTGGCGTATGCTATGTGAAAGGATCTTTGAAAGCTTACTAAGGATCAGCTGCTGAATGGATTTGATCTCTGACACGTTCTGAGAACACATCCGGCAGCCGGAACAATTCTCACTTCCAACTGGAGGGCATCGCATCCCCAGTTGGTCCGAAGTCAATCTGGGGATGCCTCACTTCGTCTGCCGTGCAGTAACTCCGCTTCACGCCGGAACCGTTGAGATAGGCAGAAAAAATCCCTCGGCCGTCCCTGCTTGTCAGGGAAGGCTGAGACAGACGGCAGCAAGTTCGCGCGGCAAAGAGCTTACATATCAAGATTTTTGTCAATCTTTTCAAGCTCTAATCGCGCCAAGGCCAAATTACTCTTCCCTCTATCCAAAATGAGATACAAAAATACTGTCGTGCTTGAATGGAGCATGCGGATGAGATGATATTGTGCTTCTAAGGTAATCAGAATGTCCTCAATCTTATCTTCGATGCCGAGTTTGTCCCGCACCTTTTTTTTCGCCCGCACGACTTCGGTGTTTCCGGCGGCGGCAAGTTGCATATTAATGCGACCGCCCCCCTCTGTACCCAGGCACATCCCGGACTTAAAATCCACTAACGCTACTCCAATTGCTCCATCGATCTGCATTGCCTTCGCTAATGATTCACTGATATTTGCCATTGAACCAGCCTCCAATCATATCTTACGACTTCACTGAGTTACTGAGTTAATGTACATAGATCCTACTTTCCATTCCATGTATTCTCAAAAACAAATTTGTGTCAAGTCAATATTTACAACGTCCATTTTTGCAAGAAGTCAGGCAAGCGATTCACGCGCGACAAACGTACACCTGAATGGGATCGCAAGCACACAAGGCTCTCTGACATCAAAAAAACTCATAAAATTTCTTGACAAAAAAATCATGGTAATCGATTACCTCACAGTAACCGATTACCATCGCATACGATCAGACCTTAAATAAAATCTCATGGCGAGAGTCACCCTAAAAGATATCGCAGCTCAGGTTCACACCTCACCCAAAACAGTCTCAAAAGCTCTGAACAATCAACCCGGAGTCAGCGAGGAACTGCGGCAAAAGATAAAAGACATCGCCAGAGAGATGTATTACATTCCAAATCCTTTTGGAAAAGGGCTCAGCGGGAAGCCACCCAAAACAATCGGGATTATCGTACCGGATAATGTCAACCCATCGTATTCCCTCATGCTTCGAGGAATGGAAACGAAAGCTGCAGCCTTGCGCTACAGCATTATTTTAGGAAATTCCAATGAGGATATTGAACAGGAACGAGCATTAGTCAACGTATTGCTGGGAAAACATGTGGACGGCGTGATCGTCTGCCCGACCTACTATCCCGAAGCCAGCCCTAACGTCAAAATTCTGCAGCAGTTCAACATGCCGTATGTGCTCCTGAATCGTGATCTTCGCGGGCAGCAGCATCCCTGCGTCAAAACGGATAACGTTCTGGCAGCCTGTCTGGCAGGGCGATATTTACTTCGTAAAGGGCATTTACAGATTATTCATGTAACACGTCAACATTCCGTCCCGGCTGTTGAAGAACGAATAGAAGGTCTGAAAAAAGCCTTTGACGAACAGAACATTCCATTTCGGGACGAACAGATATTCCGGTGCTGCGAGATCAGCATTGAAAGCGGCTATCATGCGGCTCAGACGATTTTGCAACAGCACAGCGACTTTGACGCCGTGCTGGCCTTTAATGATATTATCGCTTTCGGTGTGATGAAGGCACTGCGGGAAGCGCAGTTGCGGATTCCTGACGATGTGGCAGTCATGGGATTCGACAACCTTATTTTTTCCGACATCTGCCTGCCACCGCTGACAAGTGTCAATCAAAACCTTCATGCTATTGGGACCGCTGCTATGGAACGATTATTGCAGCAAATCGAAGGGGAAGAAGCTCTCACACTGACCGAAGTGCCTGAGCCTTATATTGTCGAACGGGAATCGGTATAAGCCCGGATTTTGACCTGACAGCTTTCCAGAAACTCTCAGGTCTCCACAACAAGGAGGAAGACGCTATGGCAACACTTTTTTCACACGGAGGGCCGACAGTCTCCATCGATCAGCAAGAAAAAGAGCGCAGCATGCGGAACATTCTTGGAAAGATTATCGAACAACTCGGGACAGTCCCGAAACGTGTCCTGCTGCTGCCGCCCGACATGAGCCGCTTTCATTCGGACGCCGGGAATTTAATACAAATCATCTACACATATTTTTCTCCTGAAACACAGATCGACATTATGCCCGCCATTGGGACACACTATGCGATGACTGAGGAAGAAATCCGCGAGATGTACGGAACTGAAATTCCTCTGGACTGTTTCAAAGAGCATGACTGGCGAAATGAGGTGACGGTTTTGGGGGAAGTCCCACCAGAAAAAATTCGCGAGTTCTCCGAAGGCGCACTGGAACTCTCGATGGAAGTCGGTGTCAACAACATCTTGTTGGAAGGCAATTACGATCTGATTCTTTCGATCGGTCAGATCGTGCCGCACGAAGTGATCGGCATGGCAAATTTCACCAAAAATGTTTGCGTGGGCGTGGGCGGAGCGGACATGATCAATAAATCCCATTTTCTCGGTGCAGTCTACGGTATGGAAAAAATCATGGGACGCATAGACACCCCGGTTCGGAACGCTCTGGATCACGCGTTCCACAGTTTTCTCGGCGGATTACCGGTTTTTTTCATCATGACTGTGATGGCTAAGGAACAGGATCAACTCGTTATGCGGGGACTGTTCTGTGGCGATAAAGATGGTGAAGCCTTCCGCATGGCAGCCCGGCTCAGTCAGCAAGTGAATCTGGACTTACTGGACGAACGAGTCGATACAATGGTCGTGTATCTCGATCCGTCGGAATTCAAATCCACCTGGATCGGCAATAAAGCTGTATACCGTACACGTCTGGTCATGGCTGACGGCGGAAAGCTGATCATCCTGGCTCCCGGTTTAAAAGAATTTGGTGAAGATCCGGAAAACGATCGCTTAATCCGAAAGTACGGCTATCGCGGAACACCAGCAACCTTAGAGGCTGTCAAAGAAAACGAAGAACTCCAAAAGAGTCTGGGCGCGGCCGCGCACCTGATTCACGGGTCCAGTGAAGGACGGTTCAGCATTACGTATTGTCCTGGCCCCGGAGTCAGCCAGGCAGCGATCGAATCGGTCGGGTATCAGTATGCGAACTATGATGACATGATCGCGCGCTATAATCCGAAACGCCTGCAAGACGGATGGAATACCATGGCTGACGGCGAAAAGGTTTTTTACGTCAGCAATCCGGCCCTGGGCTTATGGGCGCTGAAAGAACATTTCGAAGGCTGAACATCGTTCATACATTATCACCAGACGGTCGAAGCTGTTACGGCTTCAACCGCCCGGAACAGGAGGAGAGCAACAGCATGAAAACTTATTCATTTGACGACCTGAAAGGGAAGGTATGTGTCATTACCGGCGGAGGAGGAGTGATCGGCACCTCCCTGGCAAAAGGCATCGCAACGACTGGAGCCAAAATCGCGATTCTCGATGTAGTGCAGGACTTTGCCGACAAGACTGCCGCAGAGGTGTCGAAAATCCCTGGAGCCTCCGCGATCGGAGTGGCTGCCAACGTGTTGGACAAGGAATCGCTCAACAACGCTAAAAAAGAAATCAATCAACAACTCGGCAAGATCGACCTCCTGCTCAATTGTGCCGGAGGGAATTCCCCAAAAGCCACAGCTCAGGTGGAGATGATGGAAAATAGCGATCTTGCCAATCTGGAGAAAACATTTTTCGGACTGCAGCTGGAGGGCTTTCAAAAAGTTTTTGACCTCAATTTTCTTGGAACAGTACTCCCCACGATGGTCTTTGCGCTTGATATGCTCGATCAGGGAAAGGGAGTGATTCTGAATGTTTCGTCCATGAGCGCTTTGAAGCCCTTAAGCAAAGTGCCTGCATACTCTGCCGCAAAAGCAAGCATTAATAATCTCACCGAATGGCTGGCAACCCATTTTGCGAAAACGAATATTCGTGTCAACGCAATTGCTCCGGGTTTCTTCCTGACGACGCAAAATAAATTCCTGTTGGTTGACGAAGAAAGCGGAAAATTTACGACGCGTGGACAAAAAGTCATTGACGGGACGCCGATGGGACGTTTCGGCGATCCAGAAGAATTGTGCGGCACCGTGCTCTATCTTTTATCCGATGTTTCAGCCTTTGTTACCGGCGTTGTTATCCCTGTTGACGGCGGTTTCAATGCCTATTCAGGGGTCTAGTATTCAGAGCTCAACATCTTTGAGTCCTGGGACTTGCCTTGGTCCACGTCGGGCGAGTCCTTCTCAAGCCCCTCAAACACGTAACCATTTACAGACCTGCAGGAGAGTATCGTATGAGTCTTGAACTGAGAAAAGCGTATACATATTGTCTCGTCATCCCGACAAGCATGGGAGTTCGCCTCACTCCGGCCAACGGCCAGCCAGTGCATTTCGGAGGCACGTTCAACATCCAGGTGACCAGCGCCGAATCAAACGTCGGAACCGTGTCGTCCTATCTGGGGTTGCCGGTCAAGATCCTGACGACTTTTGTGAAAGGCAGCCCGATTGCCCGCTTAATCAAAGACGATCTGGCAAGCCGTCACATGGATTACGAAGGTAAAGACGTGGAGCCGGACGGCCCCTGGGGAGTGCGTCATCAAATCAATATTGCCGACACCGGGTACGGCTCACGGGGTCCTCGCGTCTATAACGACCGCGCTGGTGAGGTCGGAAGAACGTTAAATGTCAAGGATTTCGATCTGGAACGGATTTTCGGACAGGACGGTGCGCAAATCGTCCACATGTCTGGTCTGATTGCTGCTATGTCACCGGAAACCGGAGAGTTCTGCCTCGAAATCGCCAGAGCTGCCCAAAAATACGGCACACGCATTTCCTTTGATCTGAACCATCGCGCGTCGTTCTGGAAAGGCCGCGAAAAAGAGTTGTCTAAAATTTTTACTGAAATCGCGGGCCTGGCGGATATTCTTGTTGGAAACGAGGAAGATTTTCAGCTTTGCCTCGGCATCGAAGGGCCGGAAGCCGGCGGAAAAGATTTGGCTGCGAAAATCGAAAATTTCAAAGGCATGATCAATCGGGTCAAAGCCGCCTATCCTCATCCTTCAGTCTATGCCACGACTCTGCGCCAAGTCGTTGACGCCAATAAGCACATGTGGGGCGCAATTCTCTCGGAAGGTGACAATTGGCATGTGGTCGAACCGCGTCCGATTACGGTCCTCGATCGTATCGGCGGCGGCGACAGCTTTGTCGGAGGGATGCTGTATGCGATTCTAAAGGGTTGGGAACCTGAAAAATGGGTCCAGTTCGGCTGGGCCAACGGCGCATTGACCACGACCTTTCTGACTGATTACAGTCAACCAGCCGACGAAGAACAGATCTGGAGTATCTGGGCGGGCAACGCACGGGTAAAACGATAAAACTCATCATAATATTAAGGAATATCGCGAAGACGCGGCGGCGGAAAAATTGTATCCTTTGTGAAAATTTTTCCGACGGTGTTGCGTCTCCGCGCTACACATGTTATGAAAAAGGCAGATATCGGAGTCGTCGGACTCGCCGTGATGGGGGAAAACCTCATTCTGAACATGGAAAGTAAAGGCTTTACGGTTGCCACATATAACAGAACCGTTGAAAAAGTTGATAAATTCGTGGAAGGCCGCGCCAAAGGCAAAAATATCATCGGCTGCCACAGCATCGAAGAGCTGGTGGACAATCTGGAACGGCCACGCCGCGTGATGCTAATGGTGAAAGCCGGTGCTGCTGTCGATGCCTTCATCGACCAGATTCTTCCGCACTTAGAAGACGGCGATATCATCATTGACGGCGGGAATTCACATTTTCCCGATACCATCCGCCGGGTCGAAAAGGTCGAGAAGGCTGGGAAACTTTACATCGGAACCGGCGTCTCCGGCGGTGAAGAAGGCGCCTTGACCGGCCCTTCGATTATGCCGGGCGGATCGCCGGCCGCCTGGGAGCATGTCAAGCCAATATTTCAAAAAATTTCCGCCCATACCAGCGACGGCGATCCCTGTTGTGACTGGGTCGGCGAAGGCGGAGCCGGTCACTTTGTCAAAATGGTGCACAACGGCATCGAATACGGCGATATGCAGCTCATCTGCGAAGCCTATCAGTTGATGAAAGAGCTGATTGGCATGTCTGCCGATGAAATGCACGAGGTCTTTGCAGAATGGAATGCCGGTGAACTCGACAGTTATCTGATCGAGATTACCCGCGACATTCTGGCTTACAAGGATGAAGACGGCGAAGCCCTCGTCGACAAAATTCTGGACACCGCCGGCCAAAAAGGCACCGGGAAATGGACCGGGATTGCCGCGCTGGACGAAGGTGTCCCCTTAACGCTGATCGGTGAAGCGGTCTTTGCGCGCTGCCTGTCAGCGATGAAAGAAGAACGTGTGGCCGCCTCAAAAATGCTGTCCGGGCCCACCCCGACCTTTAACGGTGAGAAAAACGCCTTTATCGAAGACATCAAATACGCATTGTATGCCTCTAAAATTGTTTCTTACGCTCAAGGCTATACGTTGATGCAGGCTGCTGCAAAAAGCTATGGCTGGAATTTGAACTACGGCGGCATCGCGCTGATGTGGCGCGGCGGTTGCATTATCCGCTCCGTCTTTCTCGCCAAGATTAAAGAAGCCTTTGATACTAATCCCACCCTGAGCAATTTGCTACTGGATCCGTTCTTCAAAGACAAAGTCGAAGCTGCTCAAACCGGCTGGCGCCGTGTGGTTGCCAAAGCGATGGAGCAAGGCATTCCGGTCCCGGCTCTTTCAACGGCTCTCTGCTACTTCGACGGCTTCAGAACCGAACGCCTTCCTGCCAACCTGCTGCAGGCCCAGCGGGATTATTTCGGCGCACATACCTACGAGCGAATCGACAAAGCGCGCGGAGAATATTTCCATACTAACTGGACTGGTCGCGGCGGTGATACGGCTGCCTCGACGTACGTGGCCTAACTGTTTCAGGGTTCAGTCTGTCACATTCGATGCCGACGACTGAACCCTGAATTCTACGAACTGTCCGTTTTCAGCAGCTCATCATCCTTCAGCGCATCCTCAGGCAGCAGATCACAAACATTTTTCATTTTTTGCTTGACTGCATTTTTTGCAAGAATCAAGAATTATCATATATGGTTTACAAACCAGTAGTCATTTCGTCAAGACTCTATCCGGTAATTGTGCCTCGTTATCAAGGAGAAAACAGCATGTTACAGTTAAAGATCCATAAAAGTGTCGTGTTTCTCAGTCTCCTTCTCAGCCTCATATATTTCTCACTCTCTGCCAATGCTCAGGAAGACGTCGTTCAGATTGCCTCGACAGGCCTGCCTGTCACAGCGGCGCAAGAGGATACCCTTCCTCAGGGAGCCGTTGTCCATCTCCGAGTCAATAATCTGGAACTCTTGCTGGAAAACATTGATACCTTGCTGACGAGTTTCGTTCCGGAGCAGGCTGCTCCACCTGAGTTTCAAGCGTTTCTGCAGTCAGAACATCCATTTTTAGCCTTTTTGACCACACAAATGTTTGGCCGGGAAATGCCGGCCAATTCGCTTTCAACGATGTTCGGAATTTCCTTACATGCACCGCTCAGCTTTTCATTCTATCCGATGGATCCGAGACAAGGCTTTGTCCTGAGCGTTCCGATTGCTGATTTTCAAGGGTTTACCGAAATGCTTCATAATATCTTGCAGCCTGACACGTTGAGTCTCGAAAGTGCTGAAGGAATGAATTACTACTCCATTCAGCCAGGGATATCTTATATGCCTGAAGAGATTTATCTGCTCACCTCCGATACGCAGGCTTTCTTCTGTGCTTCGCTGCAAACAGCCCAAATGCTTGCCAATGGCGGTGTTGAGAAATTAAACTCCGAATCGCTGTACCATAAGGGCATCGAGAAGTACGCCGGGCACGATCTGCTTGTGCTGCTGAGTCCGGCCTTTATCAAAGCACAAATCCCACTGATACAAGATTCCCTTTCAGGAGCATTGGAGCCACTGTTCCAACAGCTGCGTACGGCGATCAGACAGAGCACCGAAGAGTATCGTAGCGTGAATATACGCTTACGCTGGCAATTTGGTGTTGAGAATCTCGATCAACTTCTCGATTTTATCGAAGCCTATACAACAGCGTTTTATCAGACCGGTCTGGAGTGGGTTGCCCGCCGGCTGCAAGAACTCGATGGCTTAGCTCTTGCAATCGATCTCGATCGGAGCATTCAGCAGCTATCAACAACACTTTACACGCAGGATGTGAAGCCTGAACATTTTGCCGTGCCGCTGCCGCTTCCCGAGATCAAAAACGCTCTCGCTGCTCTGCCGGGCAGTAAATTTGCTGTCAACATCACCGGGCAGACTCAGCCCTATTCGCCATCCCGCTTTCTCCAGGATTTCCTCTTTGCCGCTGAACAAGAGCTGAAAAAGCGGAAATTACCGCTCCAGACATTCTCTGCCCTGAAGCAAGTCATTGCTGAACAGCAGCACATCACTCCGCTGAGCTCCAAAACTCCCTGGACCATGAGCACCATTCTGACATCTACTGAGGCGCTCCCCTGGGAAGATTCTGACAGCTTAACAGATCTCCTCGTGCAAATGATGGACATTCCTTTGTCGCTGCCCTTGCTGATGGGCACCAAAATGATGCCTGAAATGGAGATCACGCAGGTAAAATCCCATTTTGAGGACATGGCCAAGACGAAAAACGCCAACGCCCTGACGCTCCAGGATTTTTATGCCCGGCTTGCGCTGACACAGCCATTCTTCGAAGGTAGCAGCACGTTTTACAGTAGTGATTATGACGAAGGAATCACTGCCCTGGTGTTCGAAAATAACTATCGCACCCGGCGTGGCTATTTCGGCTATCAGCAACATGAGTGGATCAATCGTCGTATCATCTTGTCTGAAAATAAAAACGGCTATACCTATCTTTACGACTTTCTTCCGGATGAAGAAATTCAAAATGCCCTCATACACGCCGATCCAGAAGCAATATCACCAGCTTTGCTGGAACTGTTCGACCTTGTTCCGAAAGATGCGAACAGCGTGAATATGCTGAGAGTACTCCCGGCCGTTTCGAACGGAATTTATGCGCTGACAATATTTGAACAGATCGCCTTTCAAGAACTCGATCGATTTTTGAAACATGCAGAGGAGATTCTCAGTGATCTAGAAGGCGATGCTGTCGAAGAAGCGCTTTTAAGAGCAGGAATCGCCATTCCGGTACTGGCAATGCAGTTGAAACGTGACGACGACAACGGGAGCTTGTATTGTGTGTTACCGGGCGGTCTATACTACCCGCGATCGTCTGTGGCCTCAGTTGTCCAGGAACTGTTCAACGATTTTAACGAAGGGCTTGATCGAGTCGGCGGCAGCCTCGCCTTCAGTACCGTGAGAGCCGGTGAGCTCGAATATACAGCCCTGCAACGCAGCGATGGGGTGGCTCTGCTGATGAAGACCTTAGGAAACAAGGTGTTCGAGAAATACTTCAGCACACCTGACGGAATAAATCGACTTGTCTCGCAGCTCACCCATCCCAAGGATCGCGCCATCGGCACAGATACGCTCCTGTTTACAAATGCTTTATGGGAAGATATCCGAAAGCTCCTCGAAGATTCTGGAGATGAAGACCTGCGTGAACTGGCTGACATTCTCGTGCCTCTGGAAGACACGGAGGGGGCAACAGAGTAGAGGGCAGACTCTTCATGTCGAAAAGGAATCCAGAATTCTCAGACAGTGTAGCGCTGTCTGAGAATTTTTTGATCCACGCCGTTTGCAGGCTCAGTACAATTCCCTGCCAGTGCTGCTCATCGTGAGTTTGCCATGTTTGACGCCTTTGGTGCCGATTAAAACATCTGCCAGGCTTTCGATGGTTTTGCTCTGCCCTTTCAGAATCAGGACTTCCAGGCAATTGTGGGCATCAAGATGAACATGGATCGTTGAAATGATATTTTGATGACGATCGTGCTGGAGTTTGGCGAGGCGGTCGTTGAGTTCACGGAACTCATGATCATAGACCAGGGTCAGTGTACCGACCACTTCTTCATCACGCTGTGTCCACGCATATTCTACCAGGCGATCCCGGATCAGATCGCGGATCGCTTCTGAGCGGTTGGCATAACATTTTTCCGTAATCATCTCATCGAATTTCTCAAGCAGTCTGGCATTTGCAGAAACGCCAAAACGGATCGAGTGCTCTGTTTTTTTAGACCTCATGATCGCGTTCTGAACGGAGTGTTGGAGTCCTGAGAACTTGATTCGTCTACAGACCGCCAGCGCAGGAACTCACCACTCCCTTCTTTTCACTTCATTACTCTGTCGACTTTGATTTATGCGTCAAAACCAGCCGGCAGCTCCGAATTCATAAACGATCTCGGAATTTTGTAACATCCAGGAATGATTCAACATACTCTTTTAGCGCAGTCAGTGGAACGAGTGGAGAAGATTTCAAGAGCGCAGCTTGCCCCTCTCCAAGCATCGCTGAACGATTCTCGATGCTCAATGCTTTGCGAATCAAGATGAGCAGATCTTCGTCGTAGAATTTACTCAGGCTCGGGAGACTTCGATCGTATTCCCAAGCTTCCTTGTCAAAGGATGAAGCAGCCCGGCTGGCCTTTGATGCTGCAACTTTCTGCAGTTTTTGAATGGTATCTTGCAACATCTCGGATAAGACCAGGATCTCGAATTCAGCCAAGCCCGGAGTGCGTTGAAGATAGTCTTCTACAATAGCTTGCACCTCTTGCAGGAGTAATTGAGCATCATCTAAATGTTTCACTGAGAGAAGTCGCAATTCGCCGACAGGAATTCTCGTAAATTCCAGGAAAAGCTGCCCGATCGCAAATTGCCGATAGTGCAACGCATCCTTGACCTTGTCCACTGCGTCATTGATGCTTGTCAGATTTAAGGACACATCAAGATGCTCTCTCTGGCTGGCCAGAAAGTCGGCAATCTCATTAAACAGAACCTGGCAAAGCATCAAGATTGTTGAGGCGTTCTCTGAGATCGAATCTATTTCAACGAAAGAGAGGTAATGCGACAGATGCAGAACGCGCGTGGTCTCTCGCATGAGAATTTTACGATTGTCAACATGTCGCGACATTGCCTCAAGTATCTGCCGGCATTGTTCCTCGAGTTCAAGAATGCTGGGACGCCGGCTAATGTCGTGCTGCACAGTCTTAAGCGCCGATTGCAGCGTGCGCTGCTGCACTTCCAGTTCACTCATGGTATACGTGTTAAAAACACCTTCAAAGTCAGGCGGATCGTTCTCAAAAACGTTCCGACAGAAGACCCGTGCGGCAGCGATTGAATGTTCATGAATCCGGCTTCCTTCGACGACATGCCTGATAATTTCACTATACACCCGGAAGATATCGGAATCGACCTCGATATGGATCAGCAGACTTTTTAACAAACGACGATATGAGTTGAGCTGATCGTCAGAATAAATCACAGCAATACTCTCAGGAGACAGATGAGAAAAACGCTGCTGAATTTGGATGTTCACAGCTTCAAGAATATTTATACTCGTCTTCGAAAGCAGCTTCAGCCATTCATGCTCCTGAATATTGGCAGCCCTGACATCTTCAAGCAAATCTCGAGAAGACACCAGAGAAAAAACCGAGTTCTCTAAAGAAATCACTTCCGGCGATAAACCGGTAAATTTCTGTATAAGTTTTTCAGACGTATCCAGACGTGTTCGAACGGCCAGCTGTAACTTCTCACGCGCAGCCTCCAGTTCGTCCTTCCGGCAAGATTGAAGTCGTTCTGGCTGTCCCAGGCACTCCTCCATCTGCTGCTTCATGTTAAGCAGCTTCTGCAGGGGAAAGGTTTTCACGGCTCCGATAATTTTCTTGGGAGAATAGTGTTGCAGCTTCAGCACGAAATTTTCACATTCTTTCGCCATAAGAAAACGACAAGACAAGCGCACAAGCTAACAGTTTCCAATATTTCAGTATGCGTGTTTTTCCTCTGAGCACTGTTCACTGCAACGGTTTTCGAGAATTACTCGATGCGTGTTTTCATCCATTTACAGGTCTTCCGCAGACCTTCTTCGACCGAAGTTTGTACTTCCCAGCCCAAAAGTGTCTTGGCTTTCTGAATATCAGGCTGTCTGACTTTTGGGTCGTCAACAGGCAATTCTTTCAGGACAATTTCGCTTTTTGAGCCGGTGATCTCTTTGATCAGTTCCGCAAATTGTAAGATGCTCATCTCATGAGGATTCCCGATATTTACCGGTTCTGTGATGTCAGACATCAGCAGTCGATAAATCCCTTCTACCAGATCCGCCACATAGCAAAAACTCCGCGTCTGCGACCCGTCTCCAAAAACAGTCAGGGCTTCATGACGCAGAGCCTGGCGCAGCAAGGTTGGCACGACTCGACCGTCATACAGTCGCATACGCGGTCCAAAGGTGTTAAAAATCCTGACAATTCGGGTTGCCACGTTATGATAACGATGATAGGCCATGGTTAACGCTTCTGCAAAACGTTTGGCCTCATCGTAAACGCCCCTTGGTCCGATCGGGTTGACATTTCCCCAATAATCCTCTGTCTGTGGATGAATCAGTGGATCGCCATAGACCTCAGAGGTTGAGGCCAGCAGAAAGCGGGCGTTTTTCTCTTTTGCCAGTCCCAGCGCCTTATGCGTCCCAAGTGATCCGACTTTCAGTGTCTGAATCGGAAGTTCCAAATAATCGATCGGGCTGGCCGGACTGGCAAAATGTAAAATATAATCGACATCGCCATCCAGATAGATATAATTTGTCACATCATGTTTAATAAATAAAAATTTTTCATCATGAATGTGAGCGATATTTGAACTGTCGCCGGTGAGCAAATTGTCCATACAGACCACTTCCATGCCCTTTGCCAGCAAATACTCACACAAATGCGAACCTAAAAATCCGGCCCCTCCGGTCACAAGAACGCGCATAGCTTTTGTCCTGGAATAATGATGTATTAAAGGCGTGAAATGTCAACAAGAGTTCACGCCTTCAGCACTCCTCTACCCTGGTATGCCCCTACTTTGCTTTTGGAACGATTTTCATAAAACGACGTTTCCCGACTTTGAGCACAAACGCCCTGTCAAGCGCAAGCTCCATATCCGGGTCGCTCACTTTTTCTCCGTCGATACTGACCGCACCCTGTTTCACCAGACGCCGGCCTTCACCGTTACTCTGCGCCATTCCGCTTTCCGTCATCAATTTCACGATCCAGATCGAGGCATCATCAGTCTCAGGGCTAAACGCTTCGATAGTCTCTGGAACAGCTTTTTTAATAAAAATCCGATCAAATTCTTCCTCCGCTGCCACAGCAGCTTCCCGGGAGTGGTACAAGGTTACCAGTTCGCGGGCGAGGCGGCGTTTTACATCGCGAGGGTGTTGCGTGATCTGAGCGTGAATCTCATCCAACTCTTTTTGCGACACCGAGGTTGCCAGCTCAAAGTATTCATACATTAAATGATCGGCGATCGAAAGAGTTTTTCCGTAAATATCTCCAGCCGATTCAGACACGCCGATATAATTATCCAGAGATTTACTCATCTTCTGGACGCCGTCAGTGCCTGCTAAAATCGGCATCGTCAGGATCACCTGTGGCTCCTGCCCATACTCCCGCTGGATATCGCGTCCAACCAGAAGATTAAATTTTTGATCGGTCCCGCCGAGTTCCACATCCGCCTGAATCGCCACCGAATCCATCGCCTGAGCAAGAGGATAGAGAAACTCATGTACGCTGATCGCCTCGCCTGCCTTGTATCGCTTCTCAAACTCATCCCGTTCCAGCATACGGGCCACCGTGTATTTACTTGCCAGCCGGATGACGTCTTCAAAACTCATCTCTCCCAGCCAGTCCGAATTATAGACGATCTTGATCCGTTTGCTGTCCAGGACTTTTGAGGCTTGCTCAAAATAACTTCGTCCATTCTCACGGGTCTCTTCCAGGCTTAAGGCCGGGCGGGTCGCGCTTTTCCCGCTGGGATCGCCAATCATCCCGGTAAAATCACCGACAATGAGAACAGCCTGATGACCTAACTCCTGAAAATGACGCATTTTACGTAACACAACCGTATGCCCCAGATGTAAATCCGGCCTGCTGGGGTCGCAGCCCAGTTTCACGATCAAAGGACGATTCTCTTTATACGAACGTTCCAACTTTTTGACGAGTTCGTCTTCCGGCAGCAGGTCTACGACACCACGTCTGATCGTATCCATCTGTTCGTTGACACTTGGAAACATATTTTCTCCTCTCAACAGCTCCAGGGAATTGACGGCAGCAAGAAATCACACAAACCATCATGCTCTTGCTTACATACGTGAAAGACAAGCACTCCGCTACAACATTCAGCCTGAGTTCATACGAAGCCAATGCTAAGGCGTCTGTATGCAGTGAGACCACCTATCTCATATCAGAATTTCCGTAAAGAACTTTTTGAGTAAAACTTCCCCCTTCAAATTTATAGTCGTGATATGAGGTCATAGTTTTCCCGATCAAAACTCAGATTCTGTGGAAAAAAAGTTGACAATGCCTCATTTTCGTGTATACTCCATTTTTATATCTGAATACAGGCAGATCGCAAAGATGTACAAAGCGTATAACAAGTTGAGAGGAGAAAAAAACATGATAAGAGCGATTATTGGAATTATAGCTTTGCTGCTTATTATTGGAGGCATTATCGGCGGAGTGTATCATTGGAACAAACTGAAAGAATCTGAAAAAGCTCCGACTGTCTCAGAAGGACCTGAAGTGGCATTGGGAGATGACGCCTTGAATCTCTCCGACGCTGAGATTCCCGGGGAAATCGTCCCGGAGGAGGATGGAGTCCCCGTCCCAGATGAGAATACCGGTGAGGTGCTGATTCCACTTGGTGATACCGAACCTGCCGAACTGGTGGAGGAAGAGATCTTGCCGATGCCAGAGGAAGCAGAGGACACAATTGACCGAAGCTTACGCGAAGAAAATCCTGTCCCGAAACATCCTGTGATAACAGACCAATCAGAAGGCCAGTCAACGGTAACAGCCATCGAACCTGTCGCCAGTACTCCGCTGCCGACGACAACGCCGATGCCAACAACGCCGATGCCAACAACGCCGATGCCGCCCCCCACAAGCACTCCCCAGACAGCGACAATAGAGCCTGTGCCTGTGCCAACGGCGACCCCGGTATCTGCGACGACCACGCCTCCTGTGAGTACTCCGACTCCAGTGCCGATGCCGACTATGGAAGCTGGCAATTATGGAGTCTATACGATCGCGCCGGTACCAGCGTCAAAGTTACACGCGATCGACAATGCGATGAAGCCTTTACACGTTGTGTTACGGAAACAGCAAACTGTCTCGCAGCAGCGCCAGGCATATCGGGTTTCTTTAGGCTATTATCGGACAAAATCCGAGGCAAAGGCCTGGGCCAGGCGTTATCTCGCCCCGAAAAAAATCGACAATTATGTCTATGCCGTTCAAGGGATGTATTCCATCCAGCTTGGAGTCTATGCTGAACAAACGAGTATCGACCGGATCTATCGTTTGCTGCATCAAGAGTTCCCGGGCTGGAGCCTGCCGCTGCGTACTGAAACGACACTGCTTGGCACCACATCCTACCGACTTTCGGTGCGCGGGATTACGGAACGCCTTGCCAAACAAGTGCAAAATGCCCTGTTCCGTCTGCAAGTACCATCTGAACTGGTCGGCATTTAGCCATCCCATCTCAAGACAGGCAGAGGGCAGAGTTCCTCTGCCTCTTCCTTCTTATGAATCAGTCACATAAATCAGGTCTGCATCATATAATACTCAATTTGCAGCACAAAATGCCCTTCGGAAATCTGCTCGACTAAGGTTTGATATTTCTGTTCCGATTTCTGCAGATCTGCTTTCACCTCAATATGTTCAGCATTAAGATGCGCATTCAGTGCCCGAATTTCAACATTGGCCTCAGTCAATGCAATGGTGTGCGCTTGCAGATTCTGCATCAGAGGGAGAAAGGAATTCCTGTCAATATTTTTACATGAAGAAATCGAAGGGACTACCTGAGATGCAGGTTTAGAGACCGGTCTTCGGCAGTGTAAAATAGAATTGTGCGCCTTTACCCCGAGATGATTCTACCCAAATCTGACCGCCATAGTGCTCGACAAGCTTTTTCACCAGAGCTAAACCGATTCCCGGACGCTCACGTTCATCTCGCGGAGCCAGGGTCTGAAAAAATCTAAAAATCTTTTCATGATCTTTCTTGTCAATCCCCGGGCCATTATCGACAACTGCAAACGTCCAGGCATCGCTATGTTCCTCACAATCGACAGCAATTTCGCCGTATGGCGTATCCATAACGTTGATGGCATTGCTCAAAAGATGAAGAAAGATTTGTTTCATACCGACTTTTCCGGCGATAATCACTGGCAGGGTGTGCTCGATCCAAATCTGCATTTCAGGAGGAGGCGCAAGCTGTTCGACAATTTCACGAATCAACTCATTCAGATCGATCTGCTGTTCATGCTCCACTGAACGCCCAGCAGATGCGTACTGAATAATCCCGTCAATGTAACGGTTGAGCCGCTTGATCCGGTTCACCAGCAGGCTGCTAATGTCTTTGCCGCGCCGATCCAGTTTTGTCGCATAATTCTTAACAAGCATGGACGTTAATTGATTGATGTCCTTCAGAGGCTCCCTGAGCTGGTATGGAACGGTTTCAGTGAAATGTTTCAGCTCGGTTCCCTGCCGTTCAAGGCTCTCGGCATACTCTTCAACTTGCGTCTCCAATTCGTCAAGCCAGGCTTGCAGCTTCTGTTCGTTCTGCTTATAACTGCTGATGTCATACGTCAGGCCGCAGACCCCATAAAGTCGGCCATCTTCAGCACGCAGAGGATACTTATCCAGTCGGGCGGCAAAAAGTTCACGCTCGATTGTTTGTACACGTTCAAACGTAAGCGGAGATCCGGTTCGGAGGATTTCCTGATCTTCCCGACGAGATTTCTCCGCAATATCACGCGTAAACAACTCATAATCGGTTTTTCCCGACATTTCATCCGGCGAAACTCGCAGCCACTCCAGTCCTTTTTTATTGATAAAGAGGTATTTTCCTTCAAGATCCTTTGCATAGATCGCGACAGGGGCATTATCCAACATCGCCGTCAAGAAATCACTGTGTTCCTGGAGCCTGCTGCGGAGATGAACAGCATCGTGCAGCGATGTATGCGGATCAGCGGCAGCTATCGCGTCCGGGCCTGTTTCCGTCAGGCTCGGTATACGCTGCCGTAATTCGCCGCTGCGCTCATGGGAACCCGTTGCGTCACCCGCAGCAGGGAGTTCGCTGGAGTGGCGTTTTTGATTGACAGGCTGCTCATTACAGTCTTCTTTCTGCTTCCGTCTATATAACGTGCCGCAGCCAGAAGCCATAACAGAAAGCATCGAAAAGCTTAATAGAAATCGTATACGGGTCTCGATTGCATAATTTTTGGATCTCAGCTCATGAGATAGACTGGCGGGTAACGCTCCTGCTCCTGAAAAGACAACAACAATTGCCAGAAATGACAGAGACAGAAACACCAGACTCTCTCTACGGCTCAGGAGAACGCACGCAGGCAACGGCAGCAGATACATCCAGAGCAGTCGAGACCCATCATCGCCTCCATGTGCCATCATAGACACAGCAAACACATGGCAGAGGCTCACACTTGCAAGAAACACGAAGCCAAGACCTTTTTCCGACCGTACTCTGCTTCCAAGCAACAGGCACGTCCCCAGGGCAAGTGCTATCAGGGCTTCAGCTCCGGCCTCCGGCAAATGCCCCTGCATCATGTGATACACTGCAATGCCGAGAATGCCGGATGACGCTGACGTACTGAAAAAGAAGAAAAATCGGGCACGAAACTGTCCTTCTTCTGTGAGTCTGCTGCTAAGATACCGTCTATACATGGAATTGAATACACATTCAAGAGCGCCTGATTTTTTCATCAGATCGTGTTATATCACACTAGAGCTAACAAATGTTTATTCTATAATGTTTAAATCTTTTCGTCAACCTTATTTCTGAAAAAACTTTTCATATGTTCTTCCAACTGATGTCATTCGCAGGACAGGAAGAGCTGAAGACAGCCCCTGCGCAGTCTGTCCATTCAACAGTGACGTATACGTGCTGTCTCGCATCTCTAACAGCACAAGCAACGTGGCATGAGCGGCTGAATCCATAAGCTCACTCCGGTCTGTTTGGCGATTGGAAACACAATATCAAGCAATTCATGGGATACCAGCTCGTTTTTTCTCTGGAAAAACCTTTTGACAAAAACTACCAGCTTCTGCATCATCTTCTTTTCATACCAGAGGATCTGCGAGAAGCTTCTCATAAAAAAGCCATTTTCCCTTGACAAAGCGCACTCATTCTCCGATATGATAGACAAGTTGTTCTTATTGTTATTGTGGCTGTGACATGAGGAGAGTCACACGATGCAACTTTCGCTCAGAAAAAAAATCTGGCAGGTCCGGCATACGGAAAATAGCGATTCAATTCTTGAAGTGCTCCTGGCCAACCGACAGATCAACAATGCTGAAGATTTCCTCGAACCGGATTTTGAGACGGGACTGCATAACCCTTTTCTCATGAATGAGATGCAGCAAGCTGTGGACCTGCTGCGTCGCGTCAGGAAGGACCAGCAACGCCTGATGATCGTCGGCGATTACGATGCGGACGGCATTACCGGAACGGCGCTACTCTATGAGACCTTCCGGGCGATCGGCATCAAACAGATCATGTGCCGCCTGCCGCACCGCGTTCATGACGGCTATGGTTTTCAAAGCCACATCACCAAAGAAGCGATCCGTGATAAGGTCGATGTCATTGTCACAGTGGATAACGGGGTCAGCAGCCTCGACGCAATCGCTTTTGCCAAAGAGCACGGAATATCGGTGATAGTCTGCGATCATCATACGATCCCAGAAACACTTCCAGAGGCCGATGCCATTCTGCATCCCAGGCGCGAGGGCGAACACTATCCTTTTCACGAGCTCACCGGAGTCGGTGTCGCCTATAAACTTGCACAAGCGCTTTGCCCGAGATTGATGGCTTCAAAGGATGCCGAAAGGTTTTTAAAATGGAGTCTCGATCTGGTAGCGATCGGCACTGTAGCCGACTGCGCTACTGTTACTGGAGAAAATCGTATCTTGATCAAATACGGGCTCGTGGTGATTGAAAAAACCCGACGGCCTGGGCTGCGAAACATGCTGAATCTCTGCCTTGGTAGTCATCCGAGCTATGATTCAGCACTGATCGGCTTCCGGATCGCTCCCCGCCTTAATGCTGCCGGTCGTATCAGCTCTCCGGATACCAGCCTGAAACTCTTGACCACGAGAGATCTCGCAGAAGCTGAACGTATGGCTCATGAGCTTCAGGACTTGAACGCAAAACGTCAGGAACAAACCGTGCAGGCTGTTCATCAGGCGAAAGACTTTTTACAGGATGATCTTCTGCAGGAAAAAATCCTGATCGCCAGGCATAGATCCTGGCATCCTGGCATTATCGGCCTGATCGCCGGACGCCTGACAGAAGAATTCCATCGGCCTTCAATCATCTTTCATGACGGAGAAGACGGAACCCTCGTTGCGTCAGCACGCAGCACAGAGCATTTTAACATTATCGAGGCGATTTCACGCCAGAAGGATCTGCTACTCAGATTCGGCGGCCATTCCCAGGCAGCCGGCTGCTCGATCGCGCGGGAAAATTATGACACTTTTTGCCGCAGGATGAAAACACTTGCCAATGCGTCCTTGAGCGAGGAACAACTCTTCCCCATCGTGGACATCGACTGCGAGCTGGCACCGGAGCACATGAGCCTCGCAGTGAAGCAGCAAATCGATCGCCTCGAACCGTACGGAATCGGGAATGTTCGTCCGGTGTTTTTATTGCGAAACGTTCGGGTGCAGCGGCTTCATCCTGTCGGCAGAACCGGAGCACATCTGCAGATATGGGTGGAAAGCGCCCAAAAAACTATTAAAGGAATTGCTTTCCAACAAGGCGGCCTCGCGCAAGAGCTGTCTCAAGGCGATCTCGTCGACATCGCCTGTCACCTTCAGGAAAATAACTGGAATGGTACGCATTCGCTGGAAATCGAAGTCGTGGATATTCAACAACGATCTGAACGTTCTGAATGAACTCCCTTCAGCAAAGGGTGAGACACAAGGCAATACTAAAGAGTATTGCATATCGCGCATAAAGAGTCGTGAGTTCTCCGTTCTCCAGTACATCGATGCCGGGTTCTCACTTGCAACACGATGTTTTTAGGATACAGAATGCATGTCGGAGCCTGATTTCACACCACATATTCACAGACAGATTGTGCAGGCAAAGCAGGAATGGGAGGTCACCGCAGATTCTCTCCCTGAACTCATTTGTCTGGTCGATTCCACAGGACATGTCTTACGCGCAAATCGAACGGCAGAACGTTGGGGGCTGTCGAAAATTCGTGAAATTAAGGGCACCCTGCTTCATCCCTTATTTCATCCGAACTGCCTTGCATCAGAGTGCCTGTTGGCGGATTTTCTCCATGATGCCTGGAAAGAATTATACGCAGGGCACGCCTCGAATTTGGAATTAAGAGACTCGATACTACAACGCTATATTCATATTCAGGTCTATCCGATTTCAACGAATTTCGGCGGGAACACAAAGATCACTGACAGTTTTGCTGTTGTCATCGTGCATGATATCACCAAGCGAAAAGAGCTGGAGTGCAGTCTCCAAAAAGCGAATTCAGCTCTGGAAGACGCGTGGAGTCAGGCAGAAAAGAAAGCTAAAGAAGCCGAGATCGCCAATAGAGCCAAAAGCAAATTCCTTGCAGTGATGAGCCATGATATCAGAACGCCGTTGAACGGAGTTATCGGCATCCTTGACTTACTGCTTGAAACGTCTCTTTCAGTCGATCAGCGTGAACTTCTTAATATCATCCAGAGATCTTCCCACACCCTTTTAACGCTGCTCAACGATATTCTTGACTTTTCAAAAATTGAAGCCGGACAGCTCGAACTGGAAAATCATCCTCTCGATCTGGAACAAACGGTGATGAGCATCTCCGGCACTCTCGCCTTACAAGCTCACAGCAAAGGCATAGAATTTCTCTGGGAAATCGATCCGGCTGTGCCGCGCTTTTTAATCGGGGATTCCTTACGCTTGCAGGAAATCATCATGAACCTGGTCGGGAATGCCATCAAATTCACCAGCAAAGGAGAAATTCTACTCCACATCACCTCGGAGGCCAGCTCACCTTCACCCTCTGTACCAAATGAAATTGTCCTCCATTTCAGCGTCAGCGATACCGGCATCGGTATTTCAGAAAAAAAACAACAAGAAATTTTCGAAGCGTTCACTCAGGCCGATACTTCGATTGCCCGCAGGTTCGGAGGAAGCGGACTCGGCCTGGCCATTGCCAGAAATCTGGTAGAACTTATGGGGGGCGATTTATCGGTTGAAAGCCAGCCTGAACAAGGCAGTCAGTTTCACTTTACTGCTCGTCTCACACGCGATACAAGCATAGACACGTATTACGCCCGTGATATTCCTGCTCAAGTCGGCTTATCACAGGTTAACACGCTGGTGGTTGACGACAACTCAACCCACCGCAGCATCCTGCGTCGTCTGCTTGAGCATTGGGGAATCCAGGTTACAGAAGCCCGGAACGGGAAAGAGGGCCTCAGGGCAATCCGTGCTGCTGAAGATGGTGCTCTTGATGTGCTTTTAGTGGATTCTCAAATGCCGGAAATGGATGGCTTTAAGATGCTCTGCGCAGTCGCCGCAGAGCGACCAGGCTCTTTTAAGAGCATCGTCATGCTTGCTGATCCCTCAGAATATCAACAACTGCAAGAGCACTGTCAAAAATTTTCCGTTGATGCTCACATCAATAAACCGATCGATCCGTCACGACTGTTCGACAGTCTTCTCAAAGTACTCCGAGAAGACAGGACTCGGGCTGACAGTCATTTAGAGCCTTCAAAGCCATCTCGTCCAGTATCCGAACAGCTCCCGCCGCTCAATATACTTGTCGCTGAAGACCATACCATCAACCAGCTTGTCATCCAGAAGTGGCTGAAGCGCTGGGGTTGTTCCATAACCATCGTTGACAATGGACAAGCCGTACTCGATACTGTTGAACAACAGGATTTTGATCTCATTCTTATGGACATCCAAATGCCGAAAATCGACGGCCTCACTGCGACTCGGAGAATACGCGAAAAGGAGCAACGTGCAGAGCACCGCATTCCGATAATTGCCTTGACTGCTCATGCGATGGAAGGTGATAAAGAACGTTTTCTTGAGGCGGGGATGGATGCCTATGTTTCAAAGCCGTTGCACGCCGGCCAGCTCTACGCAGCCATCAGCCGTTGTCGTCAAAAATTTCATCTCGACAAGAAAGATACCCGGGCAGAAGAGGCAAACGCAGATCAACAATCTCCGATTATCGATCTTCAGGAACTCCTGCTGTCTTTTGATAAAGACAACAACTTTGTGAAAGAATTGCTTTTGACATACTTCAAGTACAGTGCTCCGGAGATTTTGCACTCTATTCGGCAAGCGATAAAGAGACAAGATCCTTTATTGCTTGAGCAGGCCGCCCATCGTTTGAAAAGCGCTTCAGGAATTATTGGGGCACACCGAGTCTATATGGCAACCTGCAGACTGGAAGAACTTGGACGAAAAAAAAGGCTTTCAGGGGCTGCTGAATGCCTCGAAACCCTCGAACAAAAATCACAAGAACTGGAGCAGTTTATTGAACAGCATGTGTCACGCTTTATTCCGAATTACTTTGAGCTTGATCTTCACAGCATAAAAAAGACGAATATGGACTCTTCGTAAGGTGAGCAAACGAGGCCATAAAGGGTTGGCCTCGTGGCCTGTCACACAGTTACTCGCTTTGGAACCACGAATGACGATTCCCGTCTTATTGTATTTTCAAGCTCCTGCAAAGATTGAATGACATCAGAGACCAGCAGGGCTTGCTTACTGCGTAAATCTTTGCTCTCCGGCATATCTTCATGAATGATGGAGTCCTCCAGCGTGTAGAGTGTTCTGATAGCCTTGGCGAGTTCCATCATGATGTCTGAATTCATAGATCATACCTCCCCTCATTCATAGAATTTACTTGTTAGATGCTGTGGAGAAGAGGAGGTTGATAAAAAAATCTGTAAAAATACTTTCTTCATTTCTCACGGAAGACAGCAGTATTGCCTGACTGCCCGTCAGGCAGGATGCTGCATTGAAGGGGACAACGTATGTATTGGGAAAAAGCTGTAGAAACGATGCCATTGGCCGCGCTGCGCACACTTCAGGAAGAACGTTTAAGACATACGCTCACACGAGCCTGTCGCTCACCGTATTATCAAAAACTTTTTTACGAACACGGCATCGGTGAGCAGGACGTCATCACTCTCGGTGAGTTAGACAGACTGCCGTTCACCACAAAACAGGATTTACGGGACGGATATCCCTACGGCTTTCTCACAATAGACCGGGAGGAAATTGTGCGTTTACACTCGTCTTCCGGGACGACCGGCCAGGCAACCGTGATCTTTCACAGCAGCAAAGATATCCGCGACTGGGCCAATGTCATGGCTCGATGTATGTATATGGCCGGTATGCGGAAATCGGATATTTTTCAGAACATGACTGCTTACGGCATGTTTACCGGAGGGCTGGGCTTTCATTATGGTGCTGAATTGCTCGGAGCGCTCACTGTTCCGGCAGGTTCAGGAAACAGTAAACGCCAGCTGCATTTTATGCAGGATTTTGAGACAAGTGTTCTGCATGTTATCCCAAGTTATGCACTTCATCTCTTGTCCGTGTTTGAAGACGCCGGTGTGTCTCCGAAAGACGATCTCCATTTACGGATCGCATTTCTCGGTGCCGAGCCCCACACTGAATACACTCGTCAGCGAGTCGAGCAGGCCCTTGGAGTGAAAGCTTTCAATTCCTACGGCTTGTCTGAAATGTATGGTCCTGGCGTTGCCTTTGAATGTCGAGAACAGACGGGAATGCATATCTGGGAAGACTACTTTCTCGCAGAAGTGATCGATCCGGAGACGCTCGAAGCTGTAGAGGACGGGGTAGAAGGCGAACTCGTCCTGACAACCCTTACTCGTGAAGCCATGCCGCTGATCCGCTATCGCACGCGCGACTTGACCATGGTGATCCCTGAACCCTGCCCGTGTGGCCGGACTCATAAACGCATTGCGAGAATCAAAGGACGAAGCGATGATATGATCATCGTCAAAGGCGTCAATGTCTTTCCGATGCAAATAGAAAAAGTGCTGATGAGCATTCCTGAAGTGGGAAAAAACTACCGAATCGAACTCCAGACTGTCGAAGAAATCGACGTGATGACCGTGAACGTTGAGGTTCACAATAATGTCTTCCTGGGGGATATTAAATGCCTGCGTGCATTGCAGCAAAAAATTACGGCAGCCCTCCGGGCAGAATTGCTCTTTACACCAAAGGTCAGCCTGGTCGAACCGGACTCGATCCCCAAAGCTCCGGGAAAAGCCATCCGAGTCATTGATCGCAGAAACGTCCATTAACCTTATCGAAAAGGCTTGAGTCTCAGAGTGATGACGCCTGCATCATGATGTATCGCAGCGCTCAGACACTCTATACGCTCAAAACAAAATTATGATTGCACATCATCTTTCCATATTTGCCGAAAATAAGCCTGGTCGGCTCGACCATATTACTGAAATGCTGTCTGAGGCCCGGATTAATATCCGCGCAATTAAAATTTCTGATCTCGGAGAATTCGGCGTTATCAAAACCCTTGTTGACGATCCGGACCGTGCGTATCAGACCTTGAAAGAAGCTCATGTTTCGGTCTCCAAAAAAGCCATTGTGGCCGTGATCGTTGACGACACGCCCGGCGGTCTGCATACAGCACTCAAGATATTAACACAGCAAGACATCAATGTGGAGGACTCTTACGGATTTGTCATGAATAATCAGGGCATCTTAGTCATTGAAGTCGAAAACGTAGCGAGCGTCAACGAGCTTCTCAAAAGCTCTGGTCTGCGTCTTCTCAGTAAAGAAGAAATTTACGCGCTGTGACGACAGTCACGCTGGAGCGCCACGATTCCGACGGCCCCCAGAAAACCACATTTACTGCCTCTTCCGGGGATGCATACAGTATCTTGCAGATAGTTACAGTTACCCCGCAAGGATTTCCGTCGGCATGCTCCGCCTTCTTCGTGTGATATTTTTCCTCAGTCGCCCGAAAACTCTCCTCATTTGCCCAAAATGATTCTTGACAACATCATGAGCCGATATTACACTTTTTGAGGAGATTTTTCGATGGAACGTCCATCGCGTTATCGCTAAGATTTCGAACAGGCCCTGATCATTCTTGATGCCTTTCAGAACCGTTGGACGTCAAGCATTGACAGAGCGTTGACAGAAGAGGAAAGAGGGATCTCGTCGTATCAAATACGATCTTTCATTCATGTATGATGAACAAACTTCTCGGAGATATCCAAAAGAAGACAACGCCCTTAGCCCATGCTATGGAGCAGGCCTGTGCCAGCAGCATTGTACTGGGCAGCGCTGCCGGGAGTCTGAACGCGAGCAAGGCGCAGAGGCTCTCTTCTCCGCGAAAACGTGATTCGAACGGACTGACGCACAGTCCAGAACAGGACCATTTCCACCCAAACGCTGTGTGTGCCTCGCAGAGTACTTCATGGAATATTGGCGAGAGTATCGAAGAAAAATATGACGTGACAGGGCTGGTCGGCAAAGGCGGAATGGGGTCAGTTTATAAAGTCCATCATCGTGAATGGGAGATCGATCTGGCTGTCAAAGTCCCGCTTGCAAACTGGTTCGAACAGGATACTCTCAAACAGCGTTTCATGATCGAAGCGCAGACCTGGGTGAATCTAGGCTTGCATCCCAATATCGTCCAATGTTGGTATGTCCATGAAATCAGGGGAATCCCGTGTGTCTTCATGGATTATTTAGAGGGCGGCAGCCTAAAAGACTGGATCCGGGACGGTCGGGTTAAACCAGGAGACTGGGAAACAATTCTCGATATGATCTTGCAGGCGTGCTATGGTCTGGAATACGCCAATTCCAAGGGCATCATCGCCCACCGCGACATCAAACCTGGAAATTTGCTTCTGAGTAAAAACGGTCATCTCTACGTCACTGATTTCGGTATTGTGAAGCACAAGGAGCTTGAAGACCTCCATAGCAAAAAGGACTTTTTGCTACCTGTCTCCCCTTTGTCAAATACGTCGACGCTTACGGGATCAGACTTGGGGACTCCGGAATACAGCGCGCCTGAACAATGGGGCAGAGCAAGTCATGCGGACGCGAGAGCCGATGTCTATGCCCTGGGTGGCATTCTTTTCGAACTCTGCTGCGGCCGGCGGCCTTTTGACGGACAAGACGAACGTGTGCCGAGTTCGGTCCTGATCGGACGCCATTTATTTGCCTCGATCCCTGATCCACGTGCCTTTAATGCGTCAATCCCAGAGAATCTGGCAGCCCTGATCGTCCAATGCCTTGCCAAAGAACCGGATGAACGTCCTGCATCGATCCAAACGCTTCGAGAGCATCTCACTGACATTTACAAAGAACTGAGCGGGAAAAACTATTGGCGTGAAGTCCCGAAAACTGTTGAACTCCGTTCCAGCTCCCTGAATAATCGAGCCGTTTCTCTGCTCGATCTCGGCCACCGGCACGATGCCCTTGCCACGCTGAAAAACGCATTGCATTTCGATCCGTATCATCCTGAATCGGTCTATAATGAAGCTCTCCTCCTCTGGCGTGACGAACAAATTACGGATAGTGAAGTTGTCAGACGTTTGAACGCGGCCAAACAGGCGAGCCAGCGCGCTGGTCTCTATCTCGGATTTGTCCAGCTTGAACAAGCTCATGCAGATAAGGCTGAGAACGAATTTCTCGAAGTCTTACGCCACGGACTCTCGACGCGTAATGGGCTGCTCTGGAAAGCCCTGGGAGATGCCCGTATGGCCCAGAGAAAATTTCATACCGCGCTGACAGCGTATCAAAAAGCTCTCGAGCTGCTCCCTCAGGACAGCAGTCTTGCAGAGCGTATCGATTTGGCGCACAGGCACATCCACAGACAGGAAAGACGCTGTTTTTTCCCCTGGCCTCACTGTCTCCGTGTCTTCAGAGGTTATGACAAGGAGGTGACCAGCGCAGCATTAACCGCAGATGGACGCTTCGCATTTCTGGGGGATCGCGAACACATTCGCTTCTGGGATATCTCCACCGGACGGTGTTTATGGACAATTAGCTGGTCGGGACAGGACTTATGGACTTTTCGAGCCTATTCCTCCAGCACAACCTCTCTTGCACTCACGCCGGACGGACAATCTGCCGTTCTGGCAGGGAGCCACAGCTCTCATATTACGCTCTGGAATCTTGCAACAGGACATTGTGATCGGGTCTTTAAAGGACATAGCAAGGAGGTTCGTGCGATCGCGCTCAGCTCAAATGGAGACGATCTTGTGTCCGGGAGTGCTGATACGGAAATCAGGTTGTGGCAGCTTGAGTCCGGCCGCTGCCTTCGCATCTTTCGCGGACATCGTCATCCCGTCAATGCCATCGCGCTTTCAAGCGACGGCACACTGCTCCTCTCAGGAAGTCAAGGGGAAATCAGAGTCTGGGAATTGAATACAGGAAAATACCTCAGGCGCTGCCACGCGTTGAACGATCACGTGAATGCTCTGGCACTCAGTCCGAATGGAAAATTCATCATATCAGCCCAGCGAAACCATACGGTCAATCTCTTCTCAATAAATTCCGGGCGCCTCCTCCAAACGTTTGAAGGACATACGAATACCGTGAATGCTCTGGCAATCTCACCTGATGGACACTACGCCGTTTCCGGAAGCTCCGACAACACAGTGCGAGTGTGGGAAGTGGCGGATGGACGATGCCGTTATGTGCTCACAGGCCATAGCGCTGAGATTACTGCCCTGACCTTCACGCCCGACAGCCGGACTCTCATCTCCAGCAGTCGCGATAAAACTCTCAGAGAGTGGAATCTTGAGCGTGGTGAATGCGTGCGCGTGACGTATGAGTTCAGCTACTGGTTAGAGACGGTTGCCGTGAGTCAGGACGGAAAGAAAATCCTGCTCGGCAACATGCATGAAGTTCGCATCAGAGAGCGACATTCCGGCAGGCTTCTTCAGGTCTTACGCCCATTATCCGCTTCCAGTGACACCGAACAATCTGCTGTAAGGCTGCCGGAACGCTCAGCGGCAAAGATTCAACAGATGCGACTCCTGCCTCCGGGTGAATCGTTTCTGACCCTGAAAAGCTCGGTCGACAACACCTCATTCGTGATCGTCAGCCCGGATGGTCGCTTTGCTGTCTCTGGAACAAAAGACAACACCTTACGCGCCTGGGACCTTGTAGAAAAAAAATGTCTCTGGATTCACCAAGGGCCTGATGGCCTGCAGGACTTCAAGCAGCATAAAAACTGGATGAGTGTCACAGCGCTTGCCCTCAACGAACGTCTTCTGATCTCGAATTGGCTTGACTCCGATCTCTGCCTGTGGGACCCGTCAACAGCGACACTTCTCGGAAAATTACAGGGTCACAGAAGCCCGGTAAAAACGGCGGCAATCTCCACAGATGCGCGTTTTGCCGTATCAGGAAGTTTTGATACTGATATCCGGCGCTGGGATTTGCAGACTCACACATGTCTGCAGGTCTACAAGGGACACGAAGGGCCGGTCACGAGTCTGGCGATGACGGCTGACGGAAAATTTTTTCTTTCAGGAAGTATGGATAAGACAATTCGTCTTTGGGATGTCAACACTGCAAAATGCCTGAGAACGTTTGAGGGGCATACGGGTAGTGTCACAACGCTTGCCGTGAGTCCTCATGGGAGATTTGCGCTCTCTCACGGGCAAGACAAACGTGTGCGACTCTGGCGTGTTGATGCCGGAATTCCCCGTTATCATGCTTCTCATCAGGTCTGCCTCCAGCAGGATCACCGGGCGCTTTACAGCTTGCGCAAACGTTTTTATAAGTTATTATCGCGAGCCAGTCTGGCGGCTCATACCGGAAAATTGTCCACAGCCTATACCTTTTTATCGCTGGCCAGAGCTGTTCCCGGATATGAACGCGATCCCGAGGTAAAAGCCCTGAATGCACACCTGGGCACTTTGCTGCAACGGAAAACATTACGTGAAGGGCATGTAATAAAAACTCTCCACGGTCACACAAATACGATTAGCACAGTTGCCGTTACACCCGACGGACGCTTTGCAGTATCGGGCAGTCGAGATCACGATTTACGAGTGTGGGTGCTTTCAACAGGCGTCTGTTTACGACACCTGCAGGGACATCGTGATGCAATCTCTTGTGTAGATATCAGCAAGGATAAGCGCTTCGTAGTGTCTGGCAGCTGGGACAAGACTCTGCGTTTCTGGGCGCTGACAACGGGGGAATGCCTGAAAGAGTTCAGAGGACATGAAGACTATATCAGCGCCGCAGCAATAGCTCCCGACGGACGGCTTGCGATTTCGGGAAGTCAAGACAGCACTATACGTTTATGGCCCCTGCTCACGGAAAAACATCTTGAACTGTTTCACGGGTTAATGACGCCGCTTGAAGATGCCTGTAAAGCTGCTGAATTGACGACAACAAAATGCCTTCATGTGCTTCGCGGACACACGGCTGATGTCTCAGCCCTCGCCATTTCCCCTGACGGACGCTTTGCCGTCTCCGGAAGCTGGGATAATACACTGGGTGTATGGTCACTCAAAACCGGAAAACGCCAGGCGAGACTCGAAGGACACGAGGGAGCCGTCACAGCCGTTGCGATCAGCTCAAACGGACGGCTTCTCTTATCCGGAAGTCGTGACACGACCATACGCTTATGGAGTGTTCCTCGACAACGTTGTCTCAGAGTTTTTCACGGGCATGATCGCATTATCAGTGATGTGGCGTTAACTGCAGACGGACGATTTGCGCTTTCCGCAAGTTGGGATAAAACGCTGCGCTTGTGGAACGTAGCAACAGGCGAATGCCTTCGAAGCTTCGAACGGCACCAAGATGAGATTGAAGCCGCAGCCCTGACTCCTGATGGCCGTTTTGCCGTATCAGGTGGAAGAGATCGTCTGCTGCAGATTTGGGAATTCGACTGGATACTGGCCGCTCCCGAGCAACAGGACAGGACCAATACGTCTCGGCTGATATAAGCGATCATACGTACACATTCATCACAGAGATGGACGCTCTTGATCAAAAGGATTGCTGACGGATATGGACCTAAACAACAATTTTTCCACAATGACATCTCTAGGAAGAGACGTGAGTCTGCGATAAGAGACGCACGAGGACAAGATTTATGCGTGTAGAATTGCATGTCACAAGCGGCCCGGCTAAGGGGAAACACTTTTATTTCAATACACCGGACTGCTTTCTGTTTGGACGGGCGAAAGATGCCCATATCTCTCTTCCCAACGATTTATATGTTTCCCGGCAGCACTTCTTCCTGGAAATTTCTCCTCCAGTGTGCAAATTGCGCGATCTGAACAGCAAAAACGGAGTCTTTGTCAATGAAGTGCGCTATGGTGGACGTATCCCGCTACCCAAAGGAATTAAACAAGCCCCAATCAATGAAGTCCTGTTGAAGCATGGCGATAAAATCGTTGTCGGTGATACTTGTATCACGGTTTCTATCCAAATCATGAACGCTCACAACAGGATCGCGTACGCTCAGAGCCCTATACGTTGCAGTTTGTGTCAAAAAGACATGTCTCATGAAATACAGGGACTCGAAAAGACGCCATTACAGCGCCATATCTGTGTAAGCTGTCGAGAAAAAATCGTTATCAGGCCCGGCGCCGCTCCTGAAAAACAGCTTCTTCTTTCCGACAGCCCTTCGGTGAAAAGGTACTCAACACGGGTTCATCAGCTCGAAGGATTCCAGATCGAAGAAAAAATCGGCAAAGGGACACTTGGAACCGTGTATAAAGCGCGTGAAAAGGCAACCGGCAGGCTGGTTGCCATCAAAAAATTTCATCCGCATATTCAGATCAACAACGAAAAATTACGTTTACTTCAACGAGAGCTCTTTGCCATTCAGCAACTTCGGCATAAGCACATTGTTCAATTCTTCGGGTATAAAAACATCGGTAATTCTCTCTATTTCATGTTCGAATATATCGATGGGATTTCCCTGAGACAATTAATGCTATCCTATCATGGACAGGTGCCTTTAGACGAAGCTATCCAAATTTTCTGGGGAAGTCTGGAGGGGTTGGCTTTTGCACATCGGGCAAAAATTTCGCGCAGAAGCCTTGACGGACGTTTACATACCTGGAACGGGGTCGTACATCGTGAACTCTCGCCGCAAAATATCATTCTCAGCAAAGAAGGGACAACGTGGATAGCCAAAATCACCGACTTTCACCTCCATCGAAGTTTAGAGGAATCCGGTATTACCAGCGTTAGCTCGCCAGGAAGTCTCTTAAAAGAGCCGATGTACTGGCCTCGCGAGTACCTGACACACTACAAGCATGTGAGCCCGCCGACAGATGTGTTTTCGCTCGCAGCCATTTTCTATGAGATGATCACTGGCCACTGGGTTCGAGATGGCTTTCAGGCTTTGTTTGAACAATGCAGACAAAACGGCTGCCTGCCGTCAATTTCCGACTACCTCAACGTCATCGTCACAAACCCGCCTGTCCCAATTCGCAAACGGAATCCAAACATTCCGGCAACACTGGCTACGGTCCTTGACAATGCATTAAACGAACAGGAATTACCGCATGATGAAAAGCATATGACGAAATTGCTCGAGCAACTCCGCTACCGGGATGCAGCAGCCTTTCGCGACGCGCTTATCCATGCCTTGCATCAGGAGGACGGGAAAGCTTCCCCTTCTCAAGAAATGCCGCCGCGCTCTTCTTCCCCTGCTCCGAAAGGGAAGACTCGCACATCTACTTCAATTATGTTCTCAAGTGCTCAAACAGGAGAAAGCAGAGAGGCGGCACTGCTGGTCGTCGATCTCGCACAGTCCACGCAATATGCCCTTGATATGGGCGATACAAATTTCAGCACTCTGGTTGGAAAAATGTTAACACGTGTCAGGATGCATTCTTCCTCCAGAGAACTCTTGTTTCTAAAAGGTACCGGAGATGGATTTCTCTCGCTGTTCCGCTCGCTTCCTGCTGCGCTTTCTCTGGCATTAACATACTTGCGCGAGCCTGTCGATCCGACAATTGGTGTACGTCTTGCCCTGCATTGGGGACGGATCAAGATAGGAGTCCAGGGAGATATTCTGGGAATGGAGGTCCATCGCGTCAGCCGACTCGAAAGCATAAACAGTCGTGAGCGGCTCCCTTCTGAAAAGCACTATAAGGACTTTCCGAGTACAAACCGTATTCTCATGACATCAGTCGGACGAGAGCACCTGCCTCCCCAGATGCAGGAGCTGTTTCAACCAGCGGGAAAATTTCAGCTTCATGGACTGGATGAAGCGTGTGATTTATGGGTATGTTTCGAGAGATAACAACGCACAGAGACGATTTCCTGTAAAGACCTGTTCAGCATATCATGACGACAGCTTTGGAGAAAAATCGCCTGTTTTTCAAATGCTGTCAACACATGGTGAAGATAAAAAATAATGACTCTGAAAGGAATTGGGCTGACAGACGTTGGACGTAAACGCCGCCACAATGAGGACGCCTTTTTGTGCAAGCTTGATGAACAGCTCTTCATTGTCGCGGATGGGATGGGCGGGAGAGCGGCAGGAGAAACTGCGAGCAAGGCGGTCGTTACCGTCTTGCCGATGTTGTTGCGCAAGAGGCTTGATGCTCTTGAGAATGCGAGTCCCGGCTCAATTAGCTATGTCCTTGCAAAGGCTCTTGAAGAATTAAGCTGGAATTTGCATCAACAATCTCAGAACATCCCTCAAATTCGGGGACTGGGTTCCACAGTAGCTTTGTTGCTTGTTCGGAATGAGATGGCGTATATTGCGTGTGCCGGAGACAGCCGAGTCTATCTATACCGTAAAGGCCGACTCATCCAAATCAGCAAGGACCAGACCGTTGCCGCTGCACTTGTTCGCAGTGGATATCTCAGACCGGACAACGCTGGTTCGCATCCTTTAAGTCATGCCCTGGAAGAATACATCGGGAAGGAAGGCAAGTTACATCCGAATGTCTGGTGTAAAAAAATTTATGCTAACGACCGATGGCTACTTTGCTCAGACGGCCTGACAAAGGGGATTTCGGATCGTGAATTGTCTGAACTGCTCAATGCGGATATTCAGGCTGGCGCTCTCTGCCAGCAGCTCATATCGCACGCGAGAACTGCTGACGGGACCGATAATATTACTGCTATCGTCATAGACGTTCTTGATTAAAACGTTCTGTCGTAGAGATGTCTATCCAGTAAAAGGACAAAGCCGCCATGTCAGAAAAAGACGATCGAACTTTGACCGGCAGGGGGATACGTTCCCCGGAACCGGATCAGACCTTGACTTCCGGGAGAAGACTACGCGAGCCGCTCCCTGCGCAAGAAGGTGCACATGCCAAGCGTGTAGATGCGCATGGACAAGCTGCGTCCACTGCTGAGGCCGAAAATACTCATGTTCCATCGCTCGACCTGACCCTTTCCTCTGAGAAGTCCCATACCAGCACCTCACACCGCGTCACATTTTCAAAAGGCAGTCGTGGAGAACGAAGGCTGACACAAGCAGCGAATCATGAGGACAGAGAACGACTCACTGATAAAGTCAACTGGGAGGTCGGAGATGTCATTGACGGGAAGTTTGAAGTGCTGGAACTGATCGGACGCGGTGGCATGGGTGTTGTCTATCGGGTTCATCATAAAGAGTGGCAGCTCGAAATGGCCGTCAAGATGCCCTTGACCCATCTGGTATCTGATGATGCCTCCAAAAGAAGATTTATCCGGGAAGCCCAAACCTGGGTCGATCTCGGGCTCCATCTGAATATTGTCCAATGTTGGTACGTTCGAGAATTCGGTGGCATTCCACGAGTCTTTATGGATTATGTTGATGGCGGAAGCCTGCGGGACTGGATCAAAGAAAAGCGCGTCAGAGCAGGCGAATGGGACAAAATTCTCGACCTCATTATTCAAGCCTGCGATGGACTGGGGTATGCCCACAATCATGGGGTGGAAGTGCACCGGGATGTCAAACCCGGTAATCTGCTTTTAACCGCTAAAGGTGAACTTCTGGTCACTGATTTCGGCATTGTCAAACGCGCAGGCTCAGAAGACATCGAAGTGTCGTCCAGTGCTGAGACGCACGGGCATGCTTCCGGCGGCGTGCATACGATTACGGCAACCGGTTCAGAGTTGGGAACTCCTGAATACGGTGCGCCAGAGCAGTGGGGAGAGGCCAGACACGCCGACTGCCGGGCCGATATTTATGCCCTGGGCGTCATTCTTTTCGAGCTTTGCTGCGGACGGCGTCCATTTGACGACGGCAGTCACAGTGAACCGGTGCATGTGATTATCGGACGGCATTTATCAAGTTCCCCTCCGGATCCGAGAACGTTTAATCCCGATGTGCCTAAGGCGCTCTCTCAAATGATCCTGACCTGTCTCGAAAAAGACCCTGGGAACCGTCCGGATTCGATGCTCGATTTGCGTAACGCCCTCACACATATCTATCGCGATGTGCTCGGGAAAAATTATCGGCGGATGATTCCTCAAGCAGCCGATCTTCGCTCGGACGCCTTGAATAACCGAGCCGTGTCATTCCTTGATCTGAATCGGGAACAGGAAGCCTTTCTTTCATGGAATGAAGCCCTGAAACTTGATGCCTATCATCCGGAATCATTGTATAACAAAGCGCTGTTACAATGGAGAGCCGCCGAGATTACCGATTGCGAGGTTGTCAGGCTGCTCACAGAAGCCAAACATGTCACCAGGCGTTTCAGTATCTATCTGGGCTTCATTCATTTAGAGCGCGGAGCCGCAGAACAAGCGGAACAAGAATTTCTCTCTGCTCTCAAAGATCAAGAATTCTCCAAAAATGCCTCACTATGGCGTGCCTTAGGCGATTCTCAGCTTGCGCAATCAAAATTTCTCGAAGCTGTCAGGTCCTACCACAATGCCCTAGACGTTGGCCCTCGGGATTTTGAAAGTCTCAACCGGCGGGCTCTGGCCCATAGAGGGACACGAGAAATCAGCGAAAAGCGACTATTATATCGCTGGCAGCGTTGTAACTGTTTTTTCGGCAGCGGACATACAGGAAGCATTCTCTCTGTGGCGATAAGCCCGGACGGACGTTATGCCGTCTCCGGAGGAGAAGATAAAATCGTGCGGGTCTGGAACCCGAACAGTCGAGAATGCCTGTGGAGTCTCAAAGGCCATGACGATCACGTCTTGTCTGTCGCGATCACGGCTGATGGAAAGTCTGCCGTATCAGGAAGCCGGGATAAAAGTATTCGTTTGTGGGATATCGAACAGGGCAGAGCGCTCAGAACCTTTCGAGGACATCGTGGCTGGGTGAATATCGTTAAAATTACACCGGATGGGAAACGGATTATATCAGGGAGCCGAGACAACACAATCCGTAAATGGGAGATCCCTACAGGAAAGTGCTTTTGGACGTCGGATACGTTTAAGCATGCGATCAATGCTCTTGCCGTGACGCCGGACGGTCGTTATGCGCTTTCCGGCCATGATGAAGAAAACCTTTATCTCTGGGATTTGGCAAGCGGAAAACGCAGCGAACGAAAATTCTATGGGTCCTCACTTGAGAACCTGGGGTTTTTTGCCTCTACCGTCTCATCACTGAGCATTTCAGACGATGGGGCTTTTGCAGTAGTCGGCACTCCGAACGCGAGTGTACAAATCTGGGATCTCAACTCCGGTCAGGAAATAAAGAGGCTCAAGGGCGGACACGACGAAAAGATTACCAGCGTCAGTGTCATTCCCGGCAGACATCTTATTCTCTCCGGGAGTGAAGATGCGACCTTGGGACTCTGGGATCTCGAGTCAAACGAACATATCTGGACCTTTGAAGGCCATCGGGGTAATGTAACTTCAGTGGCGACAGCCCGACAGGGCCAGCTCGCCATCTCTGCCGGTCAAGATTCGACCATACGTGTATGGAATGTGATGACCCGGGAAGCCCTCTGGACGTTGTGGGGGAATCAAGGGCACACAGAAGGAGTCACGAGCGTCGCCTTCGCTCTGCTTGGACGTTTTATCGTCTCTGCCAGCCGAGATATGAGTCTCCGTTTATGGGATGTGAAAAGTGCGAAATGCCTTCGAACCCTTAAAGGCCATAGCAAGGAGGTGACCTGTCTCGCCGTCACGCCGGATGGCCGTTCGGCCTTATCAGGGAGTCGGGATCTAACGCTTTTACTGTGGGACCTCGGGACAGGACACGTTATCAGAACGTTTAAAGGGCACCGTGGGCCTGTTACGGCTGTTGTCATAAGTCCTGACGGGCAACGCGCGATTTCCGGCAGCGCCGATCGAACCCTGCGCCTGTGGAACCTCCAAAAGGGGAAAGTCCTTCGAATATTTCAGGGGCATCATGACTGCATCACGAGTCTTGACGTCACACCTGATGGACGTTTTGTCGTCTCAGGGAGCCGGGACACCACGATCCGCCTCTGGAATATTTCCAGTGGAAAATGCGTCAGAACGCTTCAAGGGCATACCAAAAGCGTGAACTCCGTCAAAGTGCTTTCAGACGGCCGCTTCGTCGTCTCAGGAAGTGCCGACCACGATTTGCGCCTCTGGCATCTTGCGACAGAGAAATGTGTTCTGGTCTTTCGCGGACATAAAGAACCCGTCCATGCCGTCGCAGTCACTCCTGATCGTCGTTTTGTGGTGTCTGGAGGTGAAGACAGCACGGTTCGCCTGTGGGAGACAGCGACGGCGAAGTGTCTGCGAACTTTTAACGGACATCTGGATACCGTCTCGTCTCTGATCGTCTCCCTTAACGGAGAATACATCATTTCAGGCAGTACTGATGCGAGTTTACGTTTATGGGATTTAGACCTGCCGGAAGCCGAGCACTACGAGGCTTCGCTTCAAGTCTGCCGCCAGCAAAATCATGAAGAGATTCAACTTTCATCAGAACGCTTCCAGCAAAGGATGGCCTGGGCCAAAACTGCCTGGGAAAATGGGAAAGCCACTGCTGCATACCGTTACCTGCAGCAGGCTCGTTCGGTTCCCAGTTATGAACGTGCTCCCGAGGCTCTGGATCTCAGCGCTGAAATCGGAGGAACTCTCCCCCGAAAAACCTTACGTGGAGAATGGATGCTCTGGGCGAGCGAAGAAGACCACCATGGGCCTCTCCGTGCGATCGCGATCACACCGGACGGGCATTGCATGCTTTCAGGGAGCACAGATACGACATTGTTGTCCTGGGATCTGGAGACTGGCAAGCGCCTCCAGACCTTCCAGGGACATCGGCTTGCAGTGACTGCCGCCGCCATTACACCAGACGGGCGTTTCGTCATCTCCGGGAGCAAAGATACGGCCCTCTGCCTTTGGGACATTGCCTCCTCACGATGCCTTCGGCATTATGAAGGCCACGAACAGGATGTCACCTGCCTTGCCGTGTCCCAGTATGGCCGCTTTATTCTCTCCGGGAGTCTTGACGGCACGATCCGCATCTGGAACCCTTCGACCACCGAATGCTTACACGCCTTTACGGGACATAAGCACGGAGTCACCGCAGTGGCGGCTCTACCCCTTGATAAGACGTACCTTGTGTCTGGCGGCTCAGACCGTTTGCTGCGATTGTGGGATTATAACAATGGCAAATGTCTGCAGACCTATAAAGGTCATCGACTACAAATTACAGTGTTAGCCCTCACACCGGACGGCCGCTATATCGTGTCAGGAAGCGACGATTGCAGCCTCCGCGTATGGCGGCTCGAAAACGGAGAATGCCTGAGAGTATTGCGCGGGCATGAAAAGGAAATTACCGATCTTGCTTTGACGCCGGACGGGCGTTTTGTCTTTTCCGCCAGCATGGATAAAAGTATCCAGCTCTGGGAGTTGGCGACTGGTCAGAATTTGTGGGCCTTACGCGGACACAAACAAGAAGTGACCTCTGTCGCGATCTCGCCTGATGGGCGTTTGCTTGTTTCCGGAGGAGAGGATAATATGATACGCGTCTGTGAGCTGGATTGGGAGCTGGATATCAATGAATCGGCTCCTCCCGTCGGCGAAGATTCTCCACAGCATTTCACAATGATGAAACGTTTAACCTCATTTTTCCAGACCAGATAACCACATAAGGAGGACATTGATGTATGCGTGTAAAAATTAGTATCGTTGCCGGCTCTGCCAGGGGGCAATATTTTGTGTTTGATAAGCCGGATCGCTTCCTGTTCGGACGAGCGTTAGACGCACGGGTCTCGTTGCCCAACGATCCGTATGTGTCACGACAGCACTTTTTGCTGGAGATTTCGCCGCCGGCTTGCAAGCTCACCGATCTCGGGAGCAAAAACGGTACCCTTGTCAATGGCATCAGATACGGAGGACGTAACGTGTCGGCTGAAAGGGGCCGACACGCTCCAGACGCCCTGCGGGATGTTGTCCTGAATGACGGTGATACAATTGTCGTTGGTGACACGCAGATGAAGGTACAAATTCTGGATCTGCCTGCGCCCCAGACGAAAGATGAGCCAGGGACGTCCGACCCATTGCCTGAAGGAAGTCGCGATCAAAAGCAGGAGCATTCAAGCCCGATGGAGATATTAGGAAAACTGCTGAGAGATGCGGCTAAACCACACGAAGCATCAAAGCCCAAACAGCAAGAACGCCTGCAAGCGCCTTCCCCTGTCTCATCTCGAAAATCCGGGCGGGATTTTCCAACAATTGACGGGTACGAGATTGAGAGAATAATCGATCGTGGCGGGATGGGGATTGTCTATAAAGGCGTCAATTCTAAGACAAGACGACCGGTTGCGATTAAAGTAATGCTTCCTCAAATGGCCACCAATCCCGACAATATTTACACGTTTAAACGAGAGATCGATGTCACACGCCAACTGCAGCATCCCAACATCGTCCAGCTTTACGATCACGGAAAAACCCGAAATGTATTATATTTTGTTCTGGAATATATATGCGGCATGAATTTACACCAGTTTCTGGAACAGCGGGGAAGGCCATTGCCGCTTGATGAAGCGGCATCTCTCATGCTCGATTCTCTCGATGGGCTTGCTTATGCGCATTATGCTGCGGTTCAGGTCAAAATTGCCAAAGGGAAGCTGGAAAACTATATTGGCATCGTTCACAGAGATTTAAAACCACAAAATGTACTGTTGGACCATAACGGGAGGATCTGGCAAGCCAAAATTTCGGACTTCGGCATCTCCAAAAGTTTTGAGTCTGCAGGTTTTACAAACATCACGAAACCGGGTGAAGTGTTGGGAACCCCCATGTATTGGCCGCGAGAACAAATTACACATTACAAATACCTGAATCCCGCTACTGATGTCTTTTCAATTGCCGCAGTATTTTACGAAATGCTAACGGGGAGATGGGTTCGTGAAGGCTTTGAAGCCCTCTTCGAACGTTGTAAAAAACAGCGCCGCGTAGCAGCGATCTCGGATTATATGCAGATTATTGTCGGCAACCCTGCAATTCCGATACGACAATGCAATCCATCACTTCCAGGGTCAGTTGCCAAGGTGCTCGACCGTGCGCTCTTAGAAGCCGAAGTCCCCTATGATGAACGTAAAATGCGCAACGCGTTGGCACAATTGCGTTACCCTGACGCAAAAGCCTTTAAACATGCGCTGCAACAGGCTTTTGAAGAGTCAGGCTTGAGCACAGAGCGTATCCATGAAGCGCGACTCCGTCTGGGGGCTGACAGACAGAGCTCGCCACGTCCTCCTCTTAATGCGTCCATGAAAAAGTCCAAAAGGTCAGGCAACGCCCAAAAGGTAAAAAACCTACAGGAAAATCTGGCCGGGAAGAAGGCTGAAGGGACCGTTTTTTTCTCAAGCGCACAAGGCTCTCCGAATTCTAAGGAAGTCGCCTTATTGGTTTATGGCATAGAGGAATTGTCAGATTATCTTTGCAACATCGGAGACACGTATTTTTCCAAAACGATCAGCAGACTTTATAAACGTGTCCGCCAGCACAAGTCTTCTTCGGATGTCATGCTCATCAAATCCACAACTGACGGCTTCTTAGCCGTCTTCTCCTCAATGCCGTCAGCCTTCTCCCTCGCCGTGTCATTCCTTAGAGACCCCATTCAGGCTGATGTGCAGAACCGGATGGCGTTACATTGGGGAGCTGTCAAACTCACCGAGGACGGCGACGTCCTTGGAGTAGAAGTTCATCGAGTCTTTCGGATCGAAGCTATCCAGATGCCCGATCAGGTCAATTCTGATTATGACGGCCTTCCCATCCCTGCTACCAATCGAATCGTCATGACTGAACCCGCGTTGAAACAATTACAGAAACCCCAACGCTCCGTATTTCACTATGCAGGCCAATACGCGTTAAAAGGGTTTAGCGAACCTTGCCCGCTCTGGGTCCTGCATAAACGTTCCAGATGATATCTGTGCCGGGACTGGCGGCACATGCTGCTTTTCGGCCGCTACTCCAGATTCCCATGCAGAACACATTGAGAAAAAGCTCTTGACAGAAAGAGCACTGTCATCGTTCCATTTCCCTGTTCTGTATCGCTGATCTGAGCTCACGATCGACAGCGCGGAACGGCGTCGTGTCACGCAGACGATTTGAGACAAACAGGGCCAGAAGTTTGGCATAGTAAGGGAGAAAATCTATTATGAACATCGGATTAGGAAGCGATCATGCCGGATTTGAGCTGAAAGAATATTTGAAAAACTATTTGCAGGACAATTTTCCTGACCTCACGATTATCGATTTCGGAACGCATGACACGACCTCAACGAGTTACGCCATTTATGGGAAGAAAGTCGCTCACGCTCTCGTACAAGGGGAGATCGAGAGGGGAATCGTTATCTGCGGAAGCGGCCTGGGCATTTCAATGGCTGCCGGAAAAGTCAAAGGCGTTCGAGCCGCCCTCTGCCACGACGAATACACAGCGCGCATGAGCCGCTTGCACAATGATGCCAATGTGCTTGCGATAGGAGGCCGTATCATCGGAAAAGGTCTGGCGCAGGAAATGGTGACGGTCTGGCTGAAAACTGCGTTTGAAGGAGGGCGCCATCAGACACGTGTCGAACAAATCGAAGCTCTGGCAGAATAGAGCGAGCGTTTCTTGGCCATAATACGCTGTCAGACAGCGACAAACTGCCTGACAGCGTATTTCAAGGCAATCTTCATGCCACAGAATCTATTTCAAAAATCGGCCCGATGTTAGCAGTGCTCATGACATCTTCCCTCACCTTGCCGGAAATTGTCGCTTGCTTCCCATCCTGATAGAGTTCAGCATCCCCGCCGACGATTTCGTAATGCGCACCGTCTGTCGTTTCGAATTCCCAGCACCCTATGCCAATGTCCCTGAATTTCACGATTCCATTCAGTGTTTTCATGAAGTTTTCCCCGCGAAGACCGCCAGCACGAAACAGAGCACTCCGTTGCCGAGCAGCCAGAGTTTATCGAACAGAAACGTCCCAGGAATGTAAATGACGTTTGCCAGAGAAAAAAAGGTATCAACAAACAGATGACTTGCCATGCCCAGCGTAAAACCGACGGCAAAGACCTTTCCGCGCTTCATTCCCAGTAAAGCGACGATCAACACAAAAGGTAGCAACGCACTATGGAAAAAAGGATTGATTGCCGAACATGACGCTCCCCCAAAAATCCGATCAAGATTAGCAAAGGGGGAACTCAGCACATGAACCCAAGAGGACGGCAGAAAACAACGAGGCAGCCACTGAAGAACAAAGAGACCAGATGAGGAGAGCAGCATTGCCAGTGAGAACAAAAAGGAAAAGAGTTTACCATAGCCGTCTGAGCGTTTCAGCAGCTTAAAATACGCAATCGCAAAACCGACACCCGCCAGAAAGTATAGCATGCTTTCCCTGAAATTGAACGAAGAGGCTGTACGATTCTTCGCTTCAGCTTCTTCGTTCAGGTCTTTTGCAAGACGAACTGCGGCAGCGGCATTGACGATACCCGCGCCGAATTTTGCACTGTCTCCTCGTGAATCAGCCGATTCAAGAAGGATTTTTTCAATCGCCTCAGGTTCTTTGACGCCGACAGAGACCAACAACGCCGCAACCCCAGCGACATGCGGCGCTGCCATTGAAGTGCCCTGAAAATATTCATACGTATCAACCAGGGGCTTCGCTCGACCAATCGTGTTTTGAAGAATGCCGTCTTCTTTCCGTTCGCGTGTATTGCCGCCGGGGGCCGCAATATCAGTGCCGCTACCATAGTTGGAGTACGGAGCCAAGCGCCCATCCGGTCCAACCCCGGCCACACCGATCGCATACGGATAAGCCGCTGGATAACTTGCTCTACTCCGGCCTTCATTTCCGGCGGCACAGATAATCGTCACGCCCTTTTGGTGCGCATAGGCAATCGCATCCCGCATTAAGCGGCTTGCTGCGCCGCCTCCAAGACTCATATTGATCACATGGGCGCCGTGGTCGGCAGCGAAGCTAACCGCTTCGGCAATATCGGCAATATTGCCGAAACCATATCGATTCAACACCTTCAAAGGCATGATCGAGGCGTTGTACGCGATACCGGCCACGCCGACTTTGTTATGCGTGGATTGTGCGATCGTTCCTGTCACATGGGTGCCGTGGGCATTTTCATCGTTGGGATGTTCGTCATCTTCGACGAAATCGTAACCCGGCACAAATGTGGTTGTTGCCAGATCCGGGACCTGTCGAAAGACTTTTTTTCCCTGCTGATAATCTTCATAAGCGACTCCGGTATCGATCACCGCAACGATTGCGCCATGTCCGTCCGCCTCTTCCCAGGCGTCTTCCATGTCGATCATCTGCATATTCCATTGTTCGTAGTAGCGAGGATCATCAGGAGTCAAATACGTCTGATACAGATAGTTCGGTTCGGCATATTCAACCGCATCAAGGTCCGTCAAGACGCGCATGAGATCTGAACACTCATCAGGAGACATATCCCCAACCGGGAAACGCATGATGTTTTCTTCGCGTGAGAAAATACTATTAAACTCTAACGCAATTCCATACCGCTCGCCAATGCGCTGGATCGTCTCCTGCTCAATCCGGTCACCGAAATTCACAATAATTTCATCAAAGTCTCCTTTAGCTGCCACCGATGCCTCGGAAAACCCCAACAGCAGGGAAAGCATCAGCAGCCATGCTCCTGTATACATCTGTTTCATACGAAATCTCTCCTTGTTTTTACACGCTCTTATAGAGACACGTCAGCAAAAAAATCAAGAAAATTGAACAGCACGATAAATTTTTCTTTTTCCTTGACCGTTTCTGCTGACGTACAATAGAATGTATTATCGTGAATTCTTGCTTGTATGCCATCTATTGTGTTTCTGACAATAAAAATTTTGGCGGAATATTCGCGTCCTGTGCCTGTCACCCCTTTTTGGGGAGAAACTAGCTGGACGTGATCGTCACGATTGCCGATCACACGAAACTCATTGCTTTCAACGCCTCGAGTCTCATCGGCTTGACAAGCAGGATTCGCCAGCACATTGCCAATATGCAACGCTCGGTTCAAAACGTGGACGAATCTTTCGAAAGCAGTACCGAGCGCATCCGGCAAGGTGCCGAACATAGGGCTCAGACAACCAAATGGCTGCACGCCATGTTAAACGGAACGACGCAGACCCAGGGCGAGCATTCCAGCTTGACCCTTTTATGAAGGAGAAAAACATTGGACAAGAAGAAAGATTCACTCCTCCCAACCATAGGAGTCATTGTCGCCACATTACTCTGGAGCACATCCTTCATCTCAATGAAACTGGCGCTAAGAGCTTACCATCCGATGACGATGATCTTCGGACGCATGGCCATTGCGTCGCTTGTGTTCCTGCTGTTTTCTAAAAAATTACGTCAGTGCCGGTATCATAAAGGCGATTGGAAATACCTGCTGCTGATGGCTCTTTGTGAGCCCTGCTTCTATTTTGTTTTCGAATCGTACGCGATGCTCTACACAACCGCATCACAGGCCGGGATGGTGTCTTCCCTGATGCCGCTTCTCGTGGCATTTGGCTCAACGCTTCTGCTGAGAGAACGCCTTGGCCCGACAACAATTCCAGGGCTCTTGATTGCCATCAGCGGAATTGGGTTGATCAGTTTTCAGGGAGTCGCCACTGAAAGCGCTCCGAATCCTTTATGGGGGAACGGTCTGGAGTTTATCGCGATGGGCTTTGCGGCAGGCTATACCATCCTCGGGAGATTCTTGGGAAGGCGTTACTCAGCCTTTGTACTGTCTGCAAGCCAGATGTTCATCGGCACTCTGTTCTTTCTGCCGATGCTCTTTCTGCCGTCCACACAACTGCCGACAACATTCGCGCTGGTGCCGACTCTTTCGATCTTCTATCTCGGGGCCTTTGTCTCGTTCGGGGCCTACAGCCTGTTCAATTACGGGCTGCAGAACATTCCTGCCAGTCAGGCATCAGTCTTTATTAATCTGATCCCGGTCTTTTCCGTCTTCTTTGCCTGGCTCATTTTAGAAGAATCCCTCACAAGATTTCAGAGTGTTGGAATGCTTATTGTCTTATGTGGAGTCTCGATCTCCACATGGAATCCGCGACGACGCCAACTTCGCTTAAGGAGCAGCCACTCCCCTGTCTAGACGGGGACATGAATAAGGATGTGGACGTGTCAAAGCGATATAAGCCCGACGGGCAGGCAACTCGCGGCAAAACCGCCTGCAACCGTCTCCGACGGGTTGATACTTTTCTCATGCGCTACGATCCGGGGCTTATCACCCGGCAGCGCGGAGCATATCGCAGCGCTTTATTTGTCGATCTGGGCTACGGGGCCAATCCAATGACGACGCTCGAAAGCGCTGAACGGCTTCGGCGTTTGAATCCGAACTTAGCAGTATTGGGAGTCGAGATCGAGGCAGCACGTGTCGCCGCCGCCAAGCCATACGAAAATCATCAAACGTTTTTCCGTCTCGGTGGATTTAACCTGCCGTTGGAAACCGGGGCAGACGGTCGCCCAGAGCGTGTCCGTCTGCTTCGGGTCTTTAATGTGCTGCGGCAATATCAAGAAGAGACTGTTGCCCATGCTTACGAAATGCTTGCCCCTTACGTGCTGCCCGGTGGCTTGCTGATCGAAGGGACCTCCGATCCTTTCGGGCGTATCTGGGTCGCAAATCTGGCGCGAAGAGCTGTGGATGCAGACGTCTGGACGATGGAAGCGCTCGTGTTCAGCACCAATTTCCGGATTCCCTTTGAACCACGAGACTTTCAAACTATCCTGCCCAAAAACTACATTCACCGCGTTGTACCGGGAGAAGCGATTTATGATTTTTTTCAGAGCTGGAAACACGCCGCCCGTGAAACCCGGAGCATACACGCCTGGGGGCAACGTCAATGGTTCAGCGCTGCTGCCCGTCATCTGGTCAAACGCGGCTATCACATCAATCTGCGGCGTAAATGGTTGACAAGGGGCTGGCTGATCTGGAAGCCGCAGACAGACGTCGCAAGCGTCGCAGACATTTAAAACGCGCCCTGTTTCCAGAGTTCATCAAGCCTCTTTCTGGGTGAGGGCTTTTCCCGCACAGCCACATCGTCCGGCAGTTTGTCCGGCGTATCGAGCACACCGATCGTGAAGCCGCAAATCACGTCAAATTCATCTTCAGGGATGTGGAATTCCTTGTACACAGCAGATGTTCTGATACCCGCCATCCCATGCGTATACAACCCCAGCATTCTGGCCTGCATCGTAAGGGCCATCCAGGCTGCGCCGGTGTCGAATTGCGCCCAATTGTTCGGACTCCCGTTATGCGCAAAATGTTTTCGAGCGAGAATAAAACCGATCAGCGATGTATTTACAGCCCACTGCTGATTCTTCTTTGCCAACAAGCCCAAAAATTTTTCAAAATCCTCCTTACCACTGGAAGTCAGGAATATCCAGGGCTGATCGTTAAAAGACGACTGCGCCCACCGTGCAGCGTCAAAAATCAGCTTAAAGGTTTCTTGAGGGATCTCTGTTTTCTGATAGGAGCGAGGAGACCAGCGCTGGTAGAATAATTCGTTCACACCTTCTGCCGGATCCCGTTGGCTGTAATCGATGATATAATTATCTTTATAGTGTTCCATTGTGTACGTGAAATACCAGAATCCACAGAGCAATGGAGGCCAGGAGCCTGTCACAACTTCAGGATTCTCGTCCTCAATGACTAATATGAAATTATCTCCTGCTATGTACGGCTATCTCGCAGAAAGGTCAAGAATTTTCTGTGTTTTTCACCATCATGCCGCGATACAAGACCTGAATCACTTCCCGCAACAATCCCGACACGCCGTATGAGCTCAGAGCCTCTCAACAAAATCACCCCTGTATTCTCTTGACAATATTCCTCCTGTTTTAAGAAGATATGTCCGTATAAACTCCATGAAATAACACGTGAATGTGACAGCAGCAACGGGAGAAGTCTTCACCGTGTTTTCACTCCTCTTTACCAACAGATTAAAAAGCCAGACACTTTTTAACACATTTCAGCAAATCGCCTTTGCCGGGCGGACGAAATAAAGAGGCGGCAGCGAAAAGAAGAACGGGATATGACGAATTCTTCTTTCAGCATACCTGTCTCCAGAGCTGTCCACGAAATTTATGCGACCAGAAGAACCCAAAAAATGTTTATATATCTGCATGGGATCAGCCTGCCATCAATTAGGCGTTTATGAGGTCTTACCCAGGATTCAGGAACTCATAACATACTATAGACTCGATGTGTCCGTTGAGCTGAAAGGTTCGTTTTGCCTCGGCCCCTGCTCCGATGGAATCATTATGAAATTTGGAAGCAATCTGTTCACTCATATCCGGCCAGAAAATGTAGACGATAAATTTGTCCTGGAGATTCTGCCCCAACTGAAGACCGCTTGACCCAAGGAGCGAACAAAATATGCAAAACCAATCGGAAGCTCTGTGGAAACTGCTGTGGGATTATAATCCGAACGGATTACTCGTGGTAGACAAACAGATGGATGTCATTATTGTCAATCCAACCTGTTGCAAGATGTTTAAAATGGACGAAGATATTCTCCTGAAACTCACGGCCGAAGATCTCCTGGAAAATGTCAACGACTTGAAAATCGCCTGGAGAAAGAACCAGGTCATCACAATCAAAGAGCGGGAATACCCTAAGCACAACCTTTATGTCCGAAAAGTAATTTTTCCAATGAGAGATGAGGGGCTCGTCGCTTGTATTCTGGTCGACCAGAGCCACGAACGCTATCAACTGGACAAAATTCGCCGCATTAAACAAGAAACCATCGAGCAGGTAAACGATGTCATTAACAAGCAGATGAAAGTGGCTCAGGAGATTGCGGGTCTGCTCGGAGAATCAACAGCAGAGACAAAGGTCAGTTTGCTGAAGCTGCGGGGCATGCTGGAGCAAGAGGCGTCGTTATTATGAAGCGCTTCCTCGATATTTATCATTCAAGCTTAAATAAATTCGGTGAAGAGCTGTGCGGCGATCAGGTCCGGGTCGCGAAAACTGACAGGAAAACCTGGGTGGTGCTGTCTGATGGCCTGGGGAGCGGTGTCAAAGCCAATATACTGGCGACCTTGACGTCTCAAATTCTGATTACGATGCTCAAAGAAGAAATCGCCTTGAATGATGTGCTGGAAACCATTATCGGGACCTTGCCGATCTGCCAGGTACGGAACATCGCCTATGCCACGTTCACGCTGATCGAAATCGACCATGAGGATTTTCAATTCAAGGTCATCAATTTTGATAACCCACGCCTGTTTTTTCTGAAATCTGGCGGGCACATCGTTAAGCTCGAGCATCTGCCCCTGGAAGCTGCCGGCCGGAAAATTTTAGTCAGTGAAGGAAAACTCGAAGATGGCGATTTTCTGGCTGCGATCAGCGACGGTGTGTGGTATGCCGGGCTGGGACAAGCCTTTAATTTTGGCTGGGGCTGGGATAATATCGCCAATCTCATGTCCGAGATTTTGAAACAGCAGGTCAAAACGACCCAGACTATTGTCGAACGAGTGCTGGAGCAGACAAATATACTCTACGGCGGAGAACCCGGTGACGACGCTACGCTGGTGGGCTTATACATTCGCCAGCGCCACTCGGCGTTTATCTTCACTGGCCCGCCACTCCGCGAAGAAGACGATGCTGGACACGTCAAACGGCTCATGGCGTTCGAAGGACGCCGTATTGTCTGTGGAGGAACAACCGGAAATATTGTCTCCAAACACTTGAACCAGGAAATAGAAGTCGATCTTGACACGATCACCGTCGATGTTCCGCCGGTTGGACGCATGGAAGGCATTCATCTTATGACAGAGGGCATTCTGACCATCGCGAAAGCGATGGAGTTCATCCGGGAGGCTGAGGGCGATTATACAAAGCTGCCGACCGATATTAACGGCGCCACCATGCTGGCACTGGAAATATTGTATGCCGATGAAGTGAACTTTCTCGTAGGACAGCAAATCAATCCGTTTTATCAAAACCCGCATTTACCGATGAGTATTTCGATCCGAAAAAATATCATCGAACAGCTCGCTCACTTACTGCGGGGCTATAATAAAGACGTCACCGTTGAATATTGCTAATCTGTCATACACCTCGAAGAATCTGCTTTTTCCCTCCCACTCTTTTGCGAAACTCATCCTCAAGATTCCTCAGCGAACGTGTTCCGAAACACAGCGCCAGGGCTGAGAGGTCTCTGCCCCGTCTATAAAAACAGCAGGCTGCCTGTCCTTGTTTTTGCGGGACGCGCCCAGACCATAGCCCCCCAAATTCCTGTAAAAATTTTCCTTGCAAAAAGCTTAGCTGTTTTCATAGCGTGCTGATGTAAAAACTGCCCCAAAACAGGAAACTGTTTCATCAATATAAATAAATTTAAGGAGGGTATCTGTGTTGAAAATACTCAATCCGGAACCAGAAGAGAAATTGTTGCCGCCTGAGTTATACCAGGAACTTGACAACTATATCAATCAATTCGACATTCAGCCTCGAGATCCCAGAAAAAAGGAATTTCTTATTCAATGCCTGCATAAAGCCCAGGACATTTTCGGCTACCTGCCCGAAGAAATCCAGCTCCATGTCGCCAATAAACTGAGTATCCATCACGCCGAAGTATCTGGGGTCATTAGTTTTTACAATTACTTTACGACAACGCCAAAAGGAAAATTCCGTGTCAACGTTTGCATGGGAACTGCTTGCTACGTAAAAGGCGCGGACAAAGTCCTCCTGGAATTCGAACGGGTCCTTGGCATTAAAAGCGGTGAAGTCACACCGGATCAAAACTTCTCTATCGAGAGCTTACGCTGTGTCGGAGCCTGCGGTCTCGCTCCAGTGGTGATGATTAATGAAAAAGTCTATGGGAAAGTCAAAACGGAACAAGTCCGCGAAATTTTGGAACATTATTTCGTCGAACTCGGCTAAAGGAGGAAAGAACTGATGGAAGCAATCCGTTCATACGACGAATTAGTAGCATTATACGATCGTGTCAAACCCGTACTGGACAGCCGTCTTCACCTGAAGAGCGCGGAAGAAGTCAATTTGATCGGCGCGAAGAAAATACATCGTAAAGTCCTGGTCTGTGGAGGTACCGGCTGCCAGGCATCTGAATCAAAAAGCATCGTGGAGGAATTCAAACGCGTCCTGGAACAAAAAAATCTCACAGACAGCGTGGATATCTCGATCACCGGATGTTTCGGCTTTTGTGAACGCGGCCCCATCTTAAAAATTTTTCCGGACGATGTCTTTTATTCTCAAGTCACACAAGACGATGTGAGCGAAATTGTGGAACGTCACATCCAATGCGGAATCGACGTCGGTCGTTTGCTGTATGTCGAACCGACAGTAAAAGAAAGGGTCAGAACCCAGCAGGAAATGTCTTTTTATAAAAAACAAAAACGCATAGCTCTGCGTAACTGCGGTCTGATCAATCCCGAAGATATCAACGAATACATTGCCAATCGGGGCTATCAGGCACTCGGGAAAGTACTCAGGGAAATGACATCGGCAGAAGTCATCGAGCTTATAAAGCAATCCGGACTGCGCGGACGTGGCGGCGGCGGTTTTCCCACTGGTCTCAAATGGGAATTTGCTGCGAAAAACCAGTCAGACGAAAAATTCGTTCTTTGTAATGCTGATGAAGGCGACCCCGGTGCGTTTATGGATCGTTCGATTATGGAAGGCGATTCTCACAGCGTTTTAGAAGCGATGGCGATCGCCGGTTATGCCATTGGCGCACAACATGGCTATATTTACATTCGGGCAGAATATCCTCTCGCCATCAAACGCCTTGAAATTGCATTACAGCAAGCTAAAGAACTCGGCGTGTTAGGTGAAAATATCTTCGGAAGCGGCTTTAGTTTTGACGTGAGTATCAAATATGGTGCCGGCGCGTTTATCTGCGGCGAAGAAACCGCCTTGATTCACTCGATCGAAGGTGAACGCGGCGAGCCCACGACAAAACCGCCTTTTCCGGCGCAAAGCGGGGTCTGGAACAAACCGACCATCGTGAACAACGTCGAAACCTACGCCAACATTCCCTGGATTATTCTCAAAGGGCCTGAATGGTATGGATCGATCGGAACGGACGATTCCAAGGGCACGAAGGTCTTTGCCCTCGCAGGTCAGATCAACAACGTCGGCCTGGTTGAGGTGCCGATGGGGACGACGTTACGAGAAATCATCTACGAAATCGGCGGCGGCATCAGTGGCGGACATGAATTTAAGGCTGTCCAAACCGGCGGGCCTTCCGGCGGCTGCATCCCAAAAGAAAATCTCGACACCCCGATCGATTACAGGTCTTTGCTGCAAATCGGCTCAATGATGGGATCCGGCGGCATGATTGTCATGAGCGAAAAAGACTGCATGGTGAATATCGCCAAATTTTACCTCGAATTCACCGTCGAAGAATCTTGCGGAAAATGTACGCCATGCCGCGTCGGGAACAAACGTCTGCTGGAAATTCTGACGAAAATTACCCAGGGCAAAGGCAGCCCCGACGATCTGTATGAACTTCGGGAACTCTCCGAAGTGATCAAAGACACCTCCCTTTGCGGCCTGGGACAGACAGCTCCCAACCCTGTGTTGAGTACCCTGAGATTCTTTATGGATGAGTATGAGGCTCATGTGAACGAAGGCCGCTGTCCGGCCGGAGTCTGTCAGGACTTACTGCGCTACGAAATTATCGCTGAAAAATGTGTCGGATGTACGGCTTGTGCTCGTATCTGCCCGGTGAGCTGCATCAGCGGGAAAGTCAAACAGCCGCATGTTATCAATCAATCTGCTTGCATCAAATGCGGCGCCTGCATGAACAAATGTAAGTTTAAAGCCATATCGAAAAATTAAACAGGGGGAAATATAATGATACAACTTACAATAGACGGTAGACAGATCGCCGTCGACGCGAATACAACGATTCTGGAGGCTGCAAAACAGTTAAATATTTATATCCCCACCTTGTGCCATTTAAACCTTAAGGAGCTGAACGTCTCCAATAGAACCGCATCCTGCCGAATCTGCGTGGTCGAGGTCGAAGGCCGACGGAATCTGGCGCCAGCCTGTGCGACACCGGTCGCCGAAGGAATGACGGTGCGGACCAATTCGATTCGTGTGTTGCGATCAAGACGGAAGGTCCTTGATCTTTTCCTGTCGGATCATCCGTTCGACTGCTTGAATTGCAGCAAATCGACCGATTGCGAACTGCAGACCCTGGCCAGTAATTTCGGCATTGATACCAAGCCTTACGACGACGGTGCAAAGTCGACCTATGAAATCGATACGTCCAGTGGTGCGTTAAAACGGGATTTAAATAAATGCGTCATGTGCCGTCGTTGTGAAACGATATGTAACGATGTGCAAACTGTGAGTGTGTTGACCGGCTTCGGGCGAGGTTTCGAAGCCGTGGTGGCTCCTGCAGAGATGAAAGCCCTTGACAAATCGATCTGCACATTTTGCGGTCAGTGTGTCAGCGTCTGTCCGACGGCTGCATTAACCAGCATCGAATACAGCCGCGACGTCTGGCGCGCAATCTTTGACGAGGGTAAAACCGTCATTGTCCAGACTGCTCCGGCAATCAGAGCTGCCATCGGTGAACTTTTCGGCCTGGAGGGGGGCGTCCCTGTGACCGGAAAGCTGGTCGCCGGCTTGCGCCGCCTAGGCTTTGACGGCGTTTTCGACACAAACTTTGGAGCGGATCTGACGATCATGGAAGAAGCCAATGAGCTGGTACAGCGTCTCGAAAGCGGTCAGGACCTGCCGTTGTTGACGTCCTGTTGCCCGGGCTGGATCAATTTCCTGGAATTTCAGTTTCCGGACCTGCTCAATATTCCATCGTCTTGTAAATCGCCGCAACAGATGTTCGGCTCGATCGCCAAGACCTATTATGCTGAAAAGATCGGCGTCAAAGCAAAGGACTTGGTCGTGGTCGCGATTATGCCGTGTCTGGCGAAAAAATATGAGGCCGCCCGTCCGGAACATAGGGTAAACGGTGTCAGAGACGTGGATTACGTTCTGACGACCCGTGAATTGGGCAAAATGTTCAAGGAAGCTGGTATTGATATGCGTCATCTGGAGGAAGAAGAGTATGACAGTCCATTAGGCGAATCCACCGGTGCAGCGGATATTTTCGGAGTTACGGGCGGTGTGTTGGAAGCAGCCTTACGCACTGCTTACGAGAGAGTGACCGGTCAGGAACTGGAGAATGTCGATTTCTCTGATGTCCGGGGGATGAAAGGCATTAAGGAGGCCCAAATCGATCTGAACGGCAAGATCTTAAACGTCGCTGTCACGTCCGGGCTTGGCAATGCCAGAAAAATTCTGGAGAAGGTCGAAGACGGCACGTCAAAGTACGATGTCATCGAAATTATGGCCTGCCCCGGCGGTTGCATCAACGGCGGCGGACAGCCCTACATCCATGGAGATACCAGTAAGCTGGAAGCCCGTATGAAAGCGATCTACAGCGAAGACAGCCGTAAGACACATCGCAAATCCCACGAAAACGAATCGATCAAAAAACTCTATGACGAATTCCTGGGAGAACCCGGCAGTCACAGGGCCCATGAAATTCTGCACACCACGTATTTTTCCCAGAAACACTATCCCGGCAACTAATGGGAGAAGTCTCTCAAAAGCCGCCGGACAGCGTTGAGCTGTCCGGCGGCTCTTTTCAGCGACCGGCACACCAATCACTTCCAACATCATAGGTCACGACAGCGCGAATTGTACTCTTTTTTCGACTCAATGCTGTTGACACTTTGCCTTGAAACAGGCACTCAGCACATCCATTACGCAAAACAGCAGACATCAAAAAGAATGGTCCGCTTCCAGATTCTACACAACTTACGTTTTTCACACTTCCTGAAACGATATTCTATCACGACGAAATGCTCTGACAGAGAAGATTGCAGAACTTTCCGGTGTACATGGCAAGCCGTTACGCTTTATGAATGCCGCGCTTGGCAAGAAAGCGTGAAAAAGGGATTTCATAACTATACCATAAAAGCCACAGCCACACGACTCCCCCCACAGCATATTTCACGAATAAGATACCAGGCGGTAACAACCTCCCGGTTCCGGTTGAAAATAAATACACAAAACGCATAAAATCTAAAATTATTACAGCGATCGCCGCTACGGCAGCAAAATCCTTTATTCTGACCTTCTTCAAGGTCTTCATCTGTGAAACCACAGTCTTCATGACAATGCTCAGAACGTACACGATCGGAATGATATAACCCAAATATATTCCAACATGATCTGTGAGAGCTTTATAGATCGCGTATACCATCAAAATGATATCCCTCCTCTTCGATCTCACGCAGAATGATACAACATCCCACGTAAACAACAACATTTTTCAGAAATATCAACAACAACGTTCTCGTTGTGTACACGGCAAAAGCGTCCTTGAAAACAGTTGTACAGCACGAAAATCAACTCTGCTCATGATATAGGGAACCAGCCTTCGCATTTTTATGCAAAAAACATGCCATATATGCATAACGCATACTTTCAGGGAAAATCGCTCGATGCAGTGGAAAGTGTCGTCTAAAAAAACGCCGCAAACGACCGATATGATATGAGAAAAATGTTCTCTAATCTCCTTCTATAAAAGGAATTAGCAATTTTATGCCATAAATAGCATAAAAAATGTCATAGTTATCCTTTTATGATATTATGCCTTATTTTTCCTTGAGATAGAGAGAGCCTTCATTTTTCTGTGCAGCGTTCTTATTGGAAGTTTTAAGGCCTGCGCCGTATGCTCACGGTGCCACTGATTCTGATGTAAGGCTTGAAGAATGCACTGCCGCTCAAATTGCTCAACAGCTGGACGAAGGGCTTGTACAGCCCCCTCAAATTCCGGACCAGTATGCCCGTTGAAATTTTCGGAGAATTCGGAGTTCTTCGATCGGTCGAGTTCGAGAGGCTGGCCTGCTAAATATCGTGAGATCACGTTGCGTAATTCCCTGACATTACCGGGCCAGTGATGGGCATAAAGCGCATCCGCAAGCTTACCAGAGAGCTTCCAGCGCTTGCGGCCGAAGCGCTGCTGCTCAAGAAAATGCTCGGCGAGGAGGGAAATATCGCTCCGTCGCTCGCGCAAAGGTGGTACTGTCAGGGTAATGATATGAATCCTGTAAAAAAAATCATCACGCAAGCGGCCTTTTCGGCGAAGGCTGCTGATGTCCTGATGGGTTGCGGCGATGATCCGGACATCAACGCTTTTACTTTTATTAGAACCCAGAGGAGTGTACTCGCCGCTTTCAATAGCACGCAGCAATTTCACCTGTTCCAAGGGGCTCAACTCGCCAACCTCGTCAAGGAACAACGTTCCTTGATGCGCTAAATCGAAAAATCCGGGTTTATCACGATCCGCTCCTGTAAATGCGCCTTTCCGATAGCCAAAGAACTCGCTTTCAAACAAGCTGTCCGGGATCGCTCCACAATTGACCACCACAAATTCTTTCGAGTGACGGGCACTATTCTTATGGATCGTACGCGCAATCAGTTCTTTACCGGTTCCAGATTCTCCATAGACTGCGACATGCGCATTAGACTCCGCCGCATTTAAAATACGTTCATAGAGTTCCTGCATCGGTGCACTCTTTCCGATAATCTCCCCAAGGCGGTAACGCTCTCTGATATTCGCCCGCAGCTGAATGTTTTCACGCTCTAACTGTGCGGTCTTTCGCTCCATCTCGCGTTGCAGCGTCAAATCTCGGATGGCGACGACCTGCAGATGCTGATCCAGAAAAGGCATCAACTTACTTTGCATCTCAAACGAAAATAAGCTGCCATCTCTTTTGACGCCGCAGCTTTCATAAGGGGTCTGGCTTTCCACAAGAATATATTGTGCAACCCTTTCATGCTCAGTCGGTTTTATCAGGTAAAGAAAAGGCTTGCCGACGATATCTTTCTGCTGATACCCGTATAAATTCAACAAGGCACCATTCGCTTCAAGGATCGAACCGCCGTCAAGAATGACAATCCCTTCAAACGTCGCGTCGGCCAAGCGTTTAAAACGAATTTTCTGCTTTGCCAACAGTTCATTTTGTTCTTGAAGCTGTCGCTGGAGTTGTCGAATCGTAAGATGGGCATGAATTCGAGCACGAACCTCCTCCAGTTGCAGAGGTTTTATGATATAATCGACCGCACCGAGCTGGAACCCTTTGACCTTATCAAAAGTCTCATTCAAGGCACTCATAAAGATCACAGGAATATCACGCGTAAGGTGATTCTCCTTCAAGCGCCGACAAAGTTCGAAGCCATCCATTCCCGGCATTAGAATATCCAGCAGGATCACGTCCGGCTTCTGCCATTCGAGCATCCCGAACACATGCTGCCCGTATTTAACGGGAAACACTTTGAAGCCGACACCCGCCAGATAAGCCGTCAATAAGCGGAGAATTCTCGGATCGTCGTCAATGACCAACACTCTCCCCCGTTCATCCTGTCCTCTGTTCTGCACGATTCTCCCCCTCCACACATACAGTACGTTTCATACGTTTCATATGACGTCATGGTCTGACCAGAAAGCTATTTTCTGCGTTGTCAGCTTTTATTTCACACCACAATGACGTTTGCGGCCGAACGTCAGCGTCCCTCTCCTCGAGGAGAGTCGAGATCGCAACACTGCGATCCCAGGTCCGGCAACGCTATCTTGCGCCTTGATCATGAACGATGCCGCCTTGCCGCGCTTCAGCAGCGTTAATGAGCGGTCCCGGCAGACGAGCCAAAAGGGCCTTTCAACATCTTGCCAGTCCTGAAATCTCGATTACAGTTCCGAACAAAGGCACGATTCGAAGGATGGGCATTCAGCCTGATCATTAAAGGTGGGTTTCGCGGCAAGTCTACGTTATTGAATGCTCTTGAGCGCGGTGTCTGCAAAGCACATCCCTGGCGAAGCCTCTCCGTCACAACAGACGGATGCCAGCGACAAGGCGCGTGATCTTCACGTGCTAACACCGCGACGCTCCTCAATCTCAGGAGCAGTTTCAAAATAAAAACCGCAGTGTTCTCTGACAATCCACTCACATTCCGTACGAGGATATTTCCTGCAATTAAGAGGCCGGAAGCGATAAATGCTGCAATATTGTTTTCCATCAGCACTCTTTCGTACAAAAAAACAGCTATTAGGGATATGACAACAAGCCCCACAGTTATTACAGTGCCCCCGGCGTCGGGAAGACATCGGAAAAAAGGCTCCCAGTGTGCGTAAAAACTTTGCGCGCCATGTATTTTTCTGCTGTTCGCTCCGAACGAACGCCCTAAACGCGGATTTTTTCTGCATAGTCATTTAGTCTCTCATACGTATTGAAGATCTTCAGGAATACGATACGGGATCGGAACCCTGGCGGCGGTATAAGGCTCCAGTTTCAGTCCGCCTCCATAACAAGCCACCCCGTGTAAAGCAGCATTCGCGGCAATCTCCAATGGAATAAATCACAAAAGGGAAAGCGCTTCCAGCGCTTTCCCTTTTGTGATAAACATTCTTATAAGCGGGTGACGGGACTCGAACCCGCGACTCCAAGCTTGGGAAGCTTGCACTCTACCAACTGAGTTACACCCGCATAGATACTCTTCCTTCCTAAAGGATGAAAACACTGTGAACAGCTTTGAAATTTTTGTCAATCATTTTTCATCACAATTTCAAAATTTCTCATAATGCCTGTCCCTGGCCCAGGGATTGCAGAAGTTGCCGGGCAAGCGCGTGGACACCATGCACATCTTTCAGTTCTAACACGTTCTGAAATTCCCGTTCCGCTTTTTCAGGTTGTTTTCTAAGATTGTAAATCGTGCCACGCCTCAGATGCGACCATGGGAGTAAATACCGGGGTTGTTCGGGCTGCATGGCAATAATCCGGTCGAAGGCAGACAGGGCATCTTCATAGTGCCCCAGAAAAAACGAACTCTCTCCGATGAGATACCTGGCCTGCAGCACAAGATAATCGGAGTAAAAAGGCAATGTCTCAGCCTGCGCGACAATCTCCATCGCAGCCTGCCTCGAGTTATTCCAGTCGTGAAATTTATGATACACCCCGGCCAGCAGGGTATGAAAAAAGGGATTTCCGGGATAGTCACGATGCAATTGTTCGCTCAGGGAAATCGCCAACTCTTCGGTTGCCTTATCGTCTTTATAAACTTCGATGAGAAAGTACCAGGCTTCAACTCTGGTATAAACGCCCCGGAGTCGAAGCTCTTCAAGCATCTCAATTCCTTTCTCCTTATTCCCTTTGGGTAAAGAGAGGAAAAAGCGCCACCAGCCGATTTTATCGCGATATACATATGCATAGTAATTATACAGCGCGTAGCCCAAATTGATATCTCGCGACATTCCCGGGAACTTCCTGGCTTTATCAAGATATTCACGCATTTTTACGCCATCGTCATACGCCTTTTTCCAGCGATGTTTCAGAAAATTATAATAATCGGCGCGATAACCGTAGGATGCCGCCAGATAGAGTGTGGCATCGGCGTGATTTTTATTCGTCACAATTAACGATTTGCACAGATCGATCGAACGAGCGGCAGCGTCTTCAAATAAGTCCTGGTAATCGACTGAATCGGGATCGATGCGTGTCAACCAACGGTAGGTCAATGCCAGTAGAAAATAGCCTCTGGGATCGTCAGGATAATCTTTGACGATCGCTGTGAAGCGCTTGCGGGCCTCAAGGAAGCGTCCATTATAAAGGGCCCGCTGTCCGTCGAGAATACGTTTATGCAGAATTTCGGCACTGGACGCTGGGACCGCTACCGTTACCACGCAGAAGCTGTTCACGCCTTTTCCAAGACACAGGAACACGCCCAGCAGGATGCCCAGCCTTAGCATTCTCCATATGTAACCTTTCTGGTTCCAGCTTTGTAGTCTCACATTCGTTCCAACAACAGGTCAAACGCCCCTTTCCGCTCAGACAGCAGAGAGGAGGAGAGGTCTTTCACAGTTGCTCACCGGCAAGTTTTGCCTTGAGTTTCGCGAGTTCATCTTCAGCCTCCTGATCTTTCATGGCCTCTTGAAGTTTATATTCTTCAACATCGACAAGCTCACTGAAATCAGCCAGCAAGCGTTCAGCCTGCACTCTTGCAGCCTCGCCGCCGCGTGTGGCTTTTATCCGCCATTGTGCTTTGAGCACAACATTTTTACGATGCAGCTGCTCCAGTTCGGCCAGCAAGGAATCCCGTTCCTGAATCAAGCCATGCAGCTCGCGCGTTATCTGCTCCAATTGCTGACCGTCTCCGTGTTGTTCGGCGTACGCTAAGCGTTCGTTGCATCGATCCAGATCCTGCAGCTTCTCCTGTAAGATCTTTTCGGTCTTTTTCTCGGTCAGCAGAAAGCTCATCACATATTGCCCGGCCTCCTGATAACTCATATCCTCTATCATGAGATCAGGGTCTGGCTCAACGTAAGCTGCATCCTGCTGGATGTGTTGCGCACCATTGACACCCGCTTCGCTCATATCCCCATGCCCTCCATAGAGCTTGCACAAGACCGTTTCAACGCAATTACAGACCGCATGCTCCAGTGCAATGCTCATGAATCTCCGTATTTCACTACGGCCCGTCTATAGTGAGAAAAATCTGATTTGTCAAGCAAAAATGGGAAATATTGCTGTAATGCCGCCCTAATCTGCCAAAACATTCCGAACGTCAGAGTGAAGCATTTTATTTTCTCATCGGAATGTAAAAATTTTTCGAAATAAACTTGACAGCATTACACTCAAGTATTATATTTTTTCCATAAGCATATTAAATAACATCAAAAAATCTTGACAAGAATCGATGGTTTCCTATTTCATTTTCTGAAACACGATCCAGAAATAGTAAGCTCAACATATTCTATTGACTCTCTCAGGAGGTAAGAGACTATGGCAACTGAAAAAATTATCGGCATAGACCTTGGGACGACAAATTCTGTTGTCTCAGTTATTGAAGGTGGGGATCCGGTCGTCATCACCAACCCTGAAGGCGGTCGGACCACGCCGTCTGTGGTGGCATTCACAAAAGATGGCAAGCGCCTGATTGGGCAAGTCGCAAAACGTCAGGCTGTGACCAACCCCGAAAATACCATCTTTTCCATCAAACGTTTTATGGGCCGGCGCTATGATGAAGTGTCGGAAGAAATGCACAGCGTCCCCTATAAAGTGGTTAAAGCCGCCAACGGCGATGCTCGGGTCGAAGCCCAGGACAAGGAATATTCACCACCGGAACTCTCTGCCATGATTCTGCAAAAAATGCGTGATTCCGCCGAGCAGTATCTGGGGCAGAAAGTCAGCAAAGCTGTTGTAACAGTCCCGGCTTACTTCAACGACAGCCAGCGCCAGGCCACAAAAGACGCCGGCAAGATCGCCGGCCTTGATGTCATGCGTATCGTCAACGAACCAACAGCTGCCGCACTCGCCTACGGTCTTGACAAAAAAGCGGATGAAGTCATCGTGGTCTTCGACTTCGGCGGGGGGACGTTTGACGTTTCCATTCTTGAAGTCGGCGAAGGCGTCGTAGAAGTGAAATCCACCAACGGCGACACGCATCTTGGCGGCGACAATCTCGATCAACGCATTATTGACTGGATGGTCGCGGAGTTCAAAAAGGAACAAGGCATTGATCTGAGCCAGGACCGCATGGCGCTTCAACGTTTAAAAGAAGCTGCTGAAAAAGCGAAAATGGAACTGTCATCGTTAGCAGAAACAGATATCAATCTGCCTTTTGTCACTGCCGATCAGAGCGGGCCGAAGCACTTGAACATGAAGCTCACCAGATCGAAATTCGAGCAGTTGGTCGACGACCTGCTGGAGCGAACTCTGGAGCCTTGCCGTAAAGCGCTTCGCGACGCCGGTCTTCAGGCTTCGGATATCAACGAAGTGGTCTTAGTCGGCGGCTCGACCCGGATTCCAAAAGTGCAGGAACTGGTCAAACGTCTTTTTGGAAAAGACCCCCATAAAGGCGTGAACCCGGATGAAGTCGTGGCGATCGGTGCAGCAATCCAGGCCGGTGTTCTCGGCGGGGAAGTCAAGGACCTGCTTTTACTCGACGTGACTCCGCTGTCGCTGGGGATCGAAACCCTGGGCAGTGTGACCACGAAATTGATCGAACGCAACACGACGATCCCAACTCGTAAAAGTGAAGTTTTCACGACGGCTGCCGACAGCCAGACCAGTGTGGAAATCCATGTTTTGCAAGGAGAGCGCGAAATGGCGCGTGACAACCGCACACTTGGGAAATTCCATCTGGTAGGAATTCCGCCGGCCCCACGTGGAGTGCCGCAAATCGAAGTGACCTTTGACATCGATGCAAACGGCATCGTCAATGTGTCGGCAAAAGATTTAGGCACCGGAAAAGAACAGCAGATTACGATCACGTCATCGAGCGGGCTCGACGAAAACGAAATCGATCAGATGGTGAAAGACGCTGAAATGCATGCCGGCGAGGATAAAAAACGGCGTGAAGCGATCGACCTGAAAAACCAGGCTGATTCGATGGTCTATCAAACGGAAAAACTCCTGAATGAAAACCGTGAAAAAATCCCGGTGTCCGACATTAGTACCATCGAAGAAGCGCTGAAGAAAACCAAGGACGCGATCGAATCGAACGATGCCGACAGCATCAAGACAGCCATGGACGAGTTAACACAAGCCTCCCATAAAATGGCAGAAGTGATGTATCAGCAGCAGGCAAGCCAAGGCGCTCCCAACGGGGCGCAGCCTGGACCTGAAAGCAGCGGACAGCAGCCGAGGCCCGAGAAAAAAGACGATGACGTTGTTGACGCGGAGTTTGAAGACGTCAACTAAACGTTCATCTCAATCTGCCACGATGCAAAGAGGAGTCAGTTCTGCTGACTCCTCTTTGCATATACGAAGGTCTCCACCATGGACAGCTATTCATTCTTTGCCCTGCTTTTTGCTGTGCTGATATTAGTATTGGTCTTATTCACATTTCGGAAGCATCAGCGGCAGCAGAAGGAGATGCTGCAAGTCGACGCAGAGCAGGAAGAGTTTCAGCAAATCGCCCTGCTCCGCGTCCAAAACCCCAGCCCGAAAGACGAGCAGGCATATACACTGATCGAACAGATGCGCCAGAGAGTCTGGACCAGTCTTAGGCTCGACACGTCACTGGCGCCGAAAACAATCTGGAAGATGTCTTTCGATCTGATCAAGGAGATTGCTGCGATCTACTATCCGGGGATCGACAATCCGCACTATCAAGCCTCTCTTGTTCAACTGACAGAGCTCAACGAACGCATCATTCTCCGTCTACAGGACTATCTCGAAGAATTTCCTCTAAATACAATTAAAGATGCCAACGTACAAGATGTCTTACATTATAAAGCACTCTTTGAGAAAGTCAAAAATTTCGAATTCGTTCAATTTGCCAGAAAACATAAATATCTTTATGACATCGGACAATATGTCTGGATGGGTGTCAACGCGATGAATCCCTGGTACTGGGGACGCAAAGCCATCTTTACGGCTGGAAAGGAGGGGAGCTACCGCTATCTCCTGAGCGTAATCCTCACGGTCGTCGGCGAAGAGGCCGTCCTGGTATACAGCAAGCGGCAGATCAGAACACAGACGGTCGCTGTGGAAAAAAATATCGCTCTTGAGATGATCAACATGGCTGTGGTCGATCGTCACGTCTCCAGCGAAGAATATCAACTGATTCTGAGCTTTGTCTTGAAAAATCCCCATTTTGACAACCAGGTTAAAGTCGCTTTGCTGAAAGCCCTGCAGCTCAAACGCCCGCTTTCCGCTACGCTTCCGCCGGAACCCTACACGGACGCTGACAAATCGCGGCTTATGAAAAAAGTTGAGAGCGTCGCAAAAGCCGACCAACTCAGCCTGCTAAAGAAACAGGAACATTTGAAGCAGCTTGAACAGACACTGGCCGTAACATCGGGCCTGCGTAAAAAATTGGAACCAATCCCTGTTGATGAAACCCACAGCGACGATCTCCTGGCTCAAAAACGCCGAAAAGAAGAAGCGATCCTGCGCCTTTTCACGCAGGCTGCATCGCTGGATGGCACATTGCCCGACGCGATTCGAGAATATATCATCCAGCGGGCGGTCAGCTATCCGAAGCCCTTTGGCCTCCAGGAGCAAGCAGCCATCTTGCAGGAAGCCGTGTCACCGAGCAGCCCTGACAGTCTGACTGATCGTATCAGCAGTCAGACTGATAAGGAGCGTGCGCTCTCGGAAATCCTGGACGCACTGCTCTGGTATCTGCCGTTCAGCCGTGTTGAAGAAGAATTTTATTCGAAAATCGTTGCCGCCCTCAACTTACGAAAGATCGGTGACAAACTTTTACAGAAACGTCTGGAAGGCCTGCTGCCCTCTGAAAAGCTGATAGACAGACCGCCTTTCACAATCCTGAAGCCACTCTTCCGTTTCCTGCAGCAGCAGGAGCAGCTTATGGCATTACAACAAAGCGCCACAAACTATCAATTCATCACCGAAGGAAAAAAGCCGGTTAAGAAAACGGCTCCCTATTGGCTTTGCGTCACAGACGGAAGAGTCTTTCTTCTGGCAGCAGCTACAATCGAACGTACCTTATATTATCATCATCTCGAATTTCAGCAGGATCTGCGTGTCGAGATCCACAAGGGAAAAGTGTCCGACAGTTACATCCTGTACGACAGGCAGCAGGAGATCCACGTAGCACCGACCCTGTTTCATTCCGCAAAACTCAGGTGCGCGCTGGAACGCTATCTCCAGGAAAACGCACGCGTTTAACAGAAAGCATCAAAGAATTCGACAGCCGGCTGACAAGGTTTCTTGACATCTTGCAACAGACATTCTGTCTTTTTAAAAAAAAATTTCTTGCCATTCCTGCCCCAAAGCGGAGTACAAGAGTATGGAAAAATGCTTTGTGTCATTGCGAGGGATGGACCTCCAGGGTTGAGCGCAAAGACGTCTTTTGCGTTCCTGACCCTGTACACGTAATTCATGAGTGGTATCGTTTTTTTGAAAAACCTTTCTGCCTGAGATAAATTTTTTCAAAAACCTGGCTCATGCACAGCTTATGTTTCAACGAGTTGGTCTGGACAATACACATGTTATCGGGTATGTCGATGCGCTGGCAGCGATCATGCTGATCTTCGTCGTGATCACTGCGTTTACAGCAATTTCTTTTACCATCAGCAAACAGGCCATGCTGAATGCCGAGCAGGAAACCACCCGGCTGCGGTCGGAATTATCGGCTTTACAAGACGTGCAGCAGACGATTCAGGAACTGAAGGCCGAATTGCGGCAATATCAGGATCGACTCCAGGCAGCAGGTTATAACAATATTCAGGAAATTCCGAATCGCCTGGAATGGCGCGACGCTGTGCTGACCAGACAGGTACTCGAAAATACCGGATGGACCGGCCGAATCGTTGAATTGCCGCTATACCGGGAATGGCAGGACACACAACCCCTGAATCGCGAGGCTCTCAGGAAGCTTGCAGAATCCGGACAGGCCCTGGAGGAAGCCCAGCTCAAACTCGAACAATACGATCGAACAACTCAGATACTGGCCAACGCCGGTTATACTGATGTCACTGAGATCCCCTGGAAGAAAGAATGGGAAGAAAATCAACTGCGCTTGACTTCCTATCACAACCTCCTGGAAGAGGCTGGTTTTGAGGGGAAAATTGACACGTTATACGACTTTTTCGAGCAATGGAATCAGATTATTTTAGAAATGAAGCGTGTCTTCAGAGTCGAGGCCGACCAGCCGCAACAGGTTTTGACAAAATTAAAAGCCCTTGAGAGCCTCCAGAAAAAAGTCGTGATCCCAGTCGAGCAAGGCAGTATCTTTTTCGGCTTTGGTGAGGTGAAAATACAGGACGAATTCAAACAGGTTCTTGATAGCATCCTCCACGAAGCCAAACAGGCGATCAAAAATGGCACGTATGATCTCATCCAGATCGAAGGCCATACCGATGCAGTTCCCGTACGTTCCGATAACCCCAAATATGCCGATAATTGGGAGCTGTCCACAGCCCGAGCACATGCCGTCGCCCAGTATTTTATTCAGCAGGGGATCCCCCCAGAACACGTAGCTGTGGTAGGGCATGCAGAATACAAACCAAAAATCCTGAGCGAGAATCCGGAAGAGATCGCTCAAAACCGACGCATCGAAATCGTGTTCCTGAACAGCTCTTTATTAAACCTGGGGATCGAAGAATAAGATGGATCAGGACGTAATCACACAGACCAGAGCTGCGATTAACGAGCAGCGTCAGGATAAAGAAGCCCTAGCCCTCTACTGGAGATATATCCAAGACGATCATAAAGCTCTGGAACTTCTCCCGGAAGCCTATAGCCTCCTCTATACAGCTTGGTATCAGCACGGTGATGATGAGATCGCCGTGCTGATCGAATTAGCCTATCAGCAGCGTTTTGCCGATACGGATGTTCTGTCGTTCATGGCAGAAGGTGAATTTCATTACAAGCGTTATGGCAATGCACTTAAACTCTACGATCGCCTCCTGACCTTAAAGGCTCTTGACGACAAAGGCTATCAGCACCTCAAACTGGCCTGCTTCAGGCAGCAGTCTTTTGACAATTTCACCAATCTGCTTCTGCAGCGCTGCCTGAAACTCTCTCCCGGGGATCAGAGCATCCTGCGCTTCCTCTTCTCCCAATATCTCTTGCACGACACATTCAGCTATGGTCCGGGAGCCAAGACGATTTACCAAGCCCTGCTGGAACTGGAACCTGATAATATCGCGGCACACAGCGCGTTATGCGAATGTTATCTCCGTCAGGGAAAATATGAGGAATCCATTCAAGCCGGTGAAGCAGCCTTGCAATATGAAAAGGGGCACCCGGAGATTCTGGCGAATCTGGCTAAAGCTTACTATGAAGTCGGCAGTTATGGCAAAGTGGTCAATTGCTGCCGCGACGTCCTGAATAAGCGGCACGCCAGACACGACGTTCAGATACTTCTGGCAACGGTGTATGCCCGAAACATGCTGACCACAACCGAGTCCTGCAAGCAATATCGCTTGGCGTTAAATGCGGATCCTGACAATCTTCCGATCCGCCTGGCGCTGTTTCGCTCCTATCTCAGAAAACTGCACGTGCGAGATGCCCTGGAAGAGTGCGAACAGATCATGATGCAGCTTTCGGAACAGTATGAGGAATCGAATCGCGAATGTATCGTCACGCTCAAAGAGATGATCGCTGAATGTGAGCGTGCGTTGCGGCGCTGCCCCGACGATATTGCGCTCTATCTCGTCACCGCAAAGCTCTATGAAGAGATCGGGCATTTTAACAAGGCGCTGATCTATTACCGAACACTCCTCGAGCACCCTCTTGAAGGGCCCCTGCTGTATAAATTGATCGAGGTGCTGGAAAAACTTACGTCCTTTCAAGTCAAAAATCCTCACCTGTATCTCTATCTTGGCCTGCTTTATCACAAGGCTGAGCGGCAGCGCGAAGCCAAAAAGGCCTTTCGTGCAGTCATGTTTTCAGATCTCGATGAACGCGACGTCGACGATATTCTGATACGGCACGATCGCTCGCTCTGGCAATATCCCCCGGTTCTTGTCATCCTGGCCCATCATCGTCTGGTGACAAAAGACATTCTCGAAGGATTGGTTCAGGTCTTCCGGGAATCCGACCGTGAGGATTGGAAAGGCGTACTTTGGGTTCTTCAAGAGCTGTATGACATCGACGATTTGCTGCCCGAACTGCAACGCAGCTTTGCCTGGGAGAGTTTTTCGGAAATTTATCAACAGATCATTACGCTTTTAGCCTATAACAGAACGCCGTATGCGATCCGGCTTCTTCAGGAACTCCTCTCTTCTCCTCAGGAAGCGATTCGACGCGAAGCGCTGAATGCGTTGTTCCAGATCGATCCCGAGAGCAATGGAGCCTGTCTGGCAGAAATGTCCCTTGACAATCCTTATGCGGATATTCGCCTGGAAATCGCCGGCTATTATGCGCAAGAGCCCAGCGCAGACGCCACCGCGCAACTGTTACAGATGCTGCACGACGACGAGGCCGAAATTCGGATCTATGTGATCCGCGCACTGCAACAACGCGATATCAGCATCCAGAAATTTCGCGAAAGGCTGTTTATCGAGCAAAATGTCGACGTTAAAATCGAAATTATCCGTTTCCTCTCCCGCTTGCGCGATCCAAAAGAAGTGATCTATCTGGCACATCTGCTCAACGACCTGGTCACCAAGCGTTATGAAGGCAGCAAGCACCCAGGCGGCAACGTCTACAGCCGCCTCAAGGAGCTGATCACCCATACGCACAGTTCAGAAGAGGACGTGCATCTGCTCTCCGCATTAATTGATGCCGTCGGCAAACTCCGACTGGACGAAAGTCTCTACAGCCTGAGCACTCTGGCCGAACACGAGCGCTCACAGATTCTCCGCATCAAAGCGATCGAAGCGCTCGGACAAATTGGCTCGGCTCGTGGAATACCCAGTCTGCAGAAGATCCTCCACTCCACTCTCGAGTCCCAGGACATCCGTGCGGCTGCCGAAAAAGCTCTTGATCTCCTCATGCGGGAAAACCCCTTATAAATTTACTCGATCAAATGTACACGATCGATATAAAGGGTCTCAGGAGCGGGCAGTTGAACCACAAATATCCCCAGCGCATCGATCCCGGCCAAATCCATATCCCGGCGAAGCGGTGCGTCATGTACCTGCTTCAACGACACCGTAAGGGTATTCCAGCCCTGATGGAGTGCAAACGTTGCGTTAAATCTATCGTCATGAGCCTGTTCGGTACTCATCGCGTGACCTATATCATGAATTCGGCAATGGACGCGAGACAGCGTCGGAGATTCCGTAAAAATATCCAGCTGGAGACATTGAAAACGTCGCCAATCTCTGGGGAAATAGGCTAATATCGCCCCTGAGTATTGCGCGGTGCTGAGAGAAACTTTCAGTGAGGCATGCCCTTCTTTGGCAAACCGCCGGTCACGCGTGAGTTCAGCGTTGTTGCCTTTCCAGCGTCCTATCTCAAACGGAGTTTCAAAATTTGACAACACCGGAAACTGCCTCTTGGCAACGGCTTCATCAAGAACTGCATACGCAAACGGAAGAAGGGTCACGAGGACAAGCCCCAAGACTCCGAGCTGCAATACTCGTAACAAGCGTCTATCAAGCTGTTGACGCGACGACCTATAACAAGCCAGAGTTATCAGCGACCCCAGGAGATCATTCAGGACATCAGCAAGGCTAGAGCTTCGACCGATACTGCCTTGCACGATTTCGATCAACACCCCGACGCAGAGGGTAAAGAAAAGCACTAAGACGCACTGAATGAGAAACGACGCCGTTGAAATTTTTCTCCATGAGCGCAACAGCATATATGACCACAGTGAAAAAGCCACAACATGTCCAAGGTCCCAGAGAGCTTTGTACGACCTGGGAGAAAATCGACTTGGGCCGCCGACAAAAAGCCCTGCCAGGCAGATTCCAGAAAGACAAAGCAGGATATATATTTTCTTCTGCAACAGGCGACTCCCCCTGATTTCTCCATAGATGATATTCAGTTACAAAACATGGGCAATATCTTAGCAGATTTCTCCTCTGAAGGAGACGTTGAAGCAATCTCAAGAACATCTTTCCATCCAGGATTGAGGACGACGAGTCAATCTTCAGGGAGAGTGTCTGAATAGACCCTCGTTCCCCAGCAGGGGGCGAGCCCGGCTTCTCTCTCGAACAGCTCATGTGCGTCGAAGCGTTTTTCGCTTGCACACGCAGAGTTTCATCTGCGTTAGATATACCGCATCAGGAGATAAACCAGGACCAGGAGTAAAAAAGGGGCAAGATCGAGAGCCTGGGGACAGCCTTGGAAATGTATATGCAAGGCTGAACGAAATAACGTTCTCAGCCGATCGAGCACCGGCGCAGTCAGCCTGCCGATCAACGGGATGCGCATATGCGCCAGAGGCTGCCGGGGAAAGAAGCACTGCATGGCAGCCTGAATCGCAGCGATGAGAACGATCCAGAGATAAACACCCAACAAAACATGCAGGATATAAAACAGGGCCTGCATGAGATGAGCGACAGGATTACCGTTTTTCAGGCTTTGAACCACAACAATTCGCACAAAGTAGATCGCAACGATCGCAAATAAGGGCGTAATATCGAATGGTGCAGTGTAGCGGGATAAAGGCACATACTTCCTGAAAAAGCTAAATAACGGGTCGGTCACACGACGCAGGAAATAGTTGATCTTCCGGGCTGTCGGATGTTGAGGAGCCAACGGAATCCAGGAAAGCAGGACTGCGGCAAAAACAATCCAGAGGTAAAGTTCCAGAAGTAGATCGAGGATAACGGCCAGGCCGGATAGTAAATTCATCGCATCACCTCTTAAGCGCCCAATTCCTGCGAACGTTTGGTCGCAGCCTCAACCGCATCGATCAGCGTAGCGGTCAGTCCGCCGCGTTCCAAGGCATGCACGCCGGCAATCGAGGTTCCCCCAGGGGACGTGACCATGTCCCGCAGTTGCATAGGATGCTTTCCACTCTCACGCGCCATTTTGGCAGATCCATACAAGGTTTGAATCGCAAGTTGTTGGGCAATGTCTCGTGAAAAACCGACTTTTACCCCGGCATCTGCCAGCGCGTTGATGATGTGAAAGACATACGAAGGACCACTTCCGCTCAAGCCGGTCACCGCATCCATCAGCTTTTCTTCAACCACGACTGTATCACCGACTGCGCTAAAAATCTCTCGGGAAATCTGCACTTCGGTCTCTGTGGCGTACTTTCCGGGACTTAACGCGGTGACAGCAGCGTGAACAAGCGCCGCAATGTTGGGCATGGCCCGCACGATTCGTACAGCTTCCAGCACGTCCTGAATTGCCGCAATGTTGACACCGGCAGCAATGGAAACAACGAGTTTTTTCGTATCGACATATTCGGCAATCTCCTGAAGCACGACCGGAACAACCTGTGGCTTGACTGCTAATATAAGAATCTCCGAGGATTTCACAACCGCTGCATTGTCAAGAAAAGTCTTCATGCCGTAGGTCTTACGCAAGCAGTTCACGCGCTCTTCAGAAATATCACTGACGGCGAGATGATCCGGATCTACCACGCCCGCAGGCTGCAGAAGTCCTCTGACAAGCGCCTCTGCCATATTGCCTGCACCGATGATTCCAATTTGTTTGTGTCGCAGCATACTGTTACTTCCTTGTTTCATCACAGGCTAATTCGAGACCATACCTGGTGTTTCTGCCGGCGCAGCTCCGGCGTCATCTTCAGCATGCGCTTCTTCCACGCTTGCCGCATCCGGAGCAGGCTCATCCTCCTCTGCTGTTTCATCGTCAGCATCTTCGACCGCTGTCGTGTCCGGATCACTCTCCTCTGCTCCGTTGTCTTCTGTTTCAGAAGCTGCTTCCTCTTCCTTAGCCGGGGGTGGGAATTCCTGATCGAGCCGGACAATTTCCAGGGCTTCTCTGGCTTGACTTTTTATCGCCGCTGAGGTGCTTGAATCAATAACAGCCTGATAGAGTGCTGCAGCGTGTTCTTTCTCACCGAGTAAACGATAATTTCTGGCAAGATCCATCTGAATGCCCGCTTTTTGAGCATCAGTCACACTTTCCTCCAATGCCTTAAAACTCTCGACCGCTTTCCGATATTCGCCTTCCTGCTCGAAAATATACGCCAGGCTTTTTTGGGAGCTCAATGCAAGCTGTCCGTCAGCATATCTTTTGACATAAGTCGAAAAATATTCGCGGGCTTCAGGATAATTTCCCCGTTCGTATTCAAGGCAGCCCAGGAAAAACACGGCTCGTTCCCCAGTCGGGCTTCCTGAATATTTCTTTACAAGCAGCTTAAAACTTGCGATGCTTTCCTGAGACAGTTTATCGGCCTCATCGCTCCCCTCGTCCCCGCCAGCCATGCGTTGCGCATCCTTCGCGTCCAGGCTGAATTGCATGGCTTTCCATTCAAGGGCTGTCGCTTTTTGAGCCTGCCTCTGCTGAAACTTTATCATCGTACTAGCGATAAATAGCACAAGAATCAGCGCAGCGATGCCGATACCGATACGTTTCAGATTCTGTGTCACCCAATCCATGAGCTTATGAAGGTAAAGCTCCGCAACGAATTGATTTCTGAAGTCTTTTTCGTGTGATTTAACACGTTGGCCCTGTTGTGAAGAAGATTTGTTCGCCATGTGAATCGATCCTTTCCCGAATATAACTCTATGCCTCTTGGAGTGTTAGACTTGATGGGTATCCCAGGCAGCCTCTTGTCCTTTGGCTCTGATAAAAAGAGGGACTCTGCCTTGTCTTGGACAACAACGGTTTATTAACGCGATGTTTCCAATCCACTGTGGAAAGTCAAGTCAAAAACGTTCTGATTGAAAAAAATCAACATGAATCAACTGCACGACCGCCTGGGCAGCGATGCCTTCTCCGCGTCCGGTATATCCCAAGCCCTCGGTTGTCGTGGCTTTGACATTGACTCTGTCCGCTGATGTGCGTAATGCAGCAGCGAGCTTGTCCTGCATTACAGCGATATAGGAATGAAGTTTGGGGCGCTGAGCGATCACAACCGTATCAAGGTTTGCAAGCCGGAATTCTCGTCCTGCCATTAGCTCTCTCACCCGCTCCAGCAGAATCATACTTGAAATGCCTGTATAAGCGGGATCGCTATCAGGAAAATGTCTCCCGATGTCGCCGAGTCGAAGTGCGCCCAATATGGCATCGCAGACTGCATGAGTCAGGACATCAGCGTCAGAATGTCCCAGCAGGCCCTTTTCAAATGGGATCACAACCCCTCCGAGAATCAGCCTGCGCTCATCCACCAGGCGGTGGACGTCGAATCCAATTCCAACTCGAAACATAGGCAAAGGACGTTTGAGTGTGCAAAGATGTCAGAACGTCAGAAGAGTCTTTTCTCCCGGCACACTCAGACGATTAATTTCCTCGTTCATCTTGCCAAAATGCCTCGGCAATCAGCAGATCGTCAGGAGTAGTTATTTTGATATTCCGGTACGAACCACTAACAATTTTTACTGCATGTCCAAAATGCTCAGCCAGCATAGCATCATCAGTCACTTGCAATTGCAGAGCCGCCGCACGTTTGTGCAGGTCCCGGATAAGATCGCAACGGAAGGTCTGCGGCGTTTGAATCTGCCAGAGGGCATTGCGATCGAACGTTTCTTTGACAAAGACCTCCCCTGATGATCCTGAAACATCTTCTTCCTCAGGATGACAGACAACGCCTTGTTTGATCGTATCCTTCACTGGAACAGCGACCACACAGGCGCCATGAATTCGAGCCTCCCGCACGGAATCAACAAGCATCGCTTCCGTCACAAACATGCGGACAGCATCATGAATTACGACAATCTCAGTCTGAGGATTTACCGTTTGCAGGCCGTTCCAGACCGAAGCCTGCCGCTCCTGTCCGCCTGCAACGATTGTCGAGAGTTTCTGGATATGATAGCGGTGAACGATTTTTTCACATGGCGAACGAAGTTCTTCACCGGTCACCAGCACAATTTCGTCGACAAGCTCCGAACGTTCAAACGCCATCAGGCTGTGAGCCAGAATCGGAATCCCTCCAATCGGCAAAAATTGTTTTGGCAGCTTCGCAGAGGTCTTCATGCGCCTGCCTTGGCCAGCGGCGACAATCACAGCACTGACAGAGACGCTGATGCTCATAAAAATTTATGCACAGTCATGCTCCTCAAAACAAGCGATTGACTTATTTGACAGGAGTGCTGCCAGCGAGCTGTCCGAAAATCATTCGGCCAGCCGTGGTTTGGAGTACGCTGGTCACAGACACGCCGACGGTCTGACCGATCAGCTTTTTCGCATGATCGATGACAATCATTGTCCCATCGTCAAGATAGGCGATCCCCTGATCGTATTCCTTGCCTTCTTTCAAGACCTGAACTTCGATCTCTTCTCCCGGCAACACAACCGGCTTCAGGGCATTGGCCAATTCGTTGACATTCAGCACCGACACGCCTTGAAGTTCTGCAACTTTATTCAGATTGAAGTCATTTGTGATCAGCTTCGCTTCCATCAGCTTGGCAAGCTCGACAAGTTTTGCATCGATTTCTGGAATTTCAGGGAAATCTTGTTCGGTGATCTCCACCTGAATATCAACCCGCTTCTGAATTTTATGCAGGATTTCCAGCCCGCGCCGTCCGCGATTGCGTTTAATAGAATCCGCAGAATCAGCAATATGCTGCAATTCCTGAAGAATGAACTGTGGAATAAGCAGCACACCTTCCAGAAATCCGGTTTCAGAAAGGTCAGCGATACGCCCGTCGATGATCACACTGGTATCAAGGATCTTATAATTTTTACTCAGATGGCGTTCGGAAACAGAGCTGCGCTGGAAGTCCATCGAAACATGCTGCAAACGTGTCATACCGATCATAGCCCCTGTGAGCACACATAACACACTCAGTGAGCGTTGCAGATACAACAGCAGTCCGCTGGATTCCACAACATTAAGAAAAAACACCCTGAGCAAAAAAAACGAGATCACAAGACCGATGATCCCGCCCAGTATCGCTCCAAGCATCGCTTTAGAAGAGACTTTGCGAAGAATAAATTCCAGAAACAATGTGAGAACAGCGAGCATCAGCCCCCATGCCACGCCGACAAGGCTGCTTTCAAGGGAATGTCCCTGCTGGAAACCGAAAACATATCCCGTGACTCCCAAAATGCCTGCAAAAACAATCTTTCCTGCACGAGTAGAGTTCACTTCCTGTTCTCTCCTTAAACTTAACGGAACGTGTTGTAGGCCATACCGCAGCTCACAAAGGCCGACAGGGAATACAGCCACATCCCCTGACCAACAGGAATATGGCACAAAAATAACGAGAGTGTTTGGAACCCTTTCTCCAAACACTCCCGACCTCTCCACTACGTCTTCTTTCTCTGCATAGACAGACGTTATACGACGGCCTTCAGGCTGCGGCACAGCATTTATTGATTAAGGATTCTGCCTGAGCTGTTCCGATTTTTTTGGAATGCGCAATTTCCATGACAATCAGCTCACGAGTACTATCCAGCATCTTGCGTTCGCCAAACGAAAGTTCTTTTTTCTGGCCCAGCCGTGTTAAATTTTTAAAGACTTCTGCAATTTCGTAAATGGAACCGGTTCTGATTTTGTCCAGGTTGAAATTATACCGTTTGTTCCATTTTGGCGGCATATTATTGATTTCATCGCTTAAGATATCAAACACCCTTTCAACTTCCGGTTCCTGAATGATCTGCCGTAAGCCGACTTTTTGCGCATTAAATGTCGGAACAATAATTTTCAGATCTTTTCCAATGATGCTTAATACATAGCATGTCACTTTCTGCCCGGCGATTTCTTTTTCTTCAACCCCTTCAATCCTTCCGACGCCATGGCTCGGATACACAACCTTATCTCCAACAGTAAACATCAACGTATTTTCCTCCTTGCTCGGAACTATTTCTGACAATCTGCTTTAAAATGATTAATGATCGTAAAATCGTTCTTCTCATACAGCACTCAGGAAAAAATTTTTACGGAGTACTCACTCACGACAATCGTTTTTCCTCCCGTGAGAGCATCAAAAAGCACACAACACTCTCTGGCAAAGCTTTTTCTTGAATAATGGAAATCTCAGAACGTTAAACCTTACTTTAGAAACCCTGAGCAGATCATGTGTTATAAACCATAATCTCATAATTTCCATTTTTAAACAAGAAATATCTGCCTTTTTCAGTGAATAAATTCATCATCTCGCGTCGAAACAGGCTTACAGTGGCATTTGACAGGACATTCGCTGAATGTCTTGCGCAATTCCACGCTGCGGATCGATGGTGAGCACAACAGCATGCAGACGTGGATTAAGAGTCGATGGCTCAAAACGCACCGGCATCGCCGTTAAAAATTTTTGGATCGCCAATTCTTTTTTCACCCCCAGGACGGAGTCCATCGCGCCAGTCATACCGACATCCGTAATATAGGCCGTTCCCTGAGGCAGCACTCGTTCGTCGGCGGTCTGAACATGGGTATGCGTTCCCAGGACCGCTGCAACCCTACCGTCAAGATACCAGCCAAGAGCCTGTTTTTCAGCAGTTGCTTCCGCATGAAAATCCACAAGAATTACTGCACCACTGTCAGCTAAACGCATGATTTCTTCGTCTGCTGCCTGAAAAGGACAGCTATAGGCGTCCATAAACACCCTCCCGACAAGATTGATCACAGCTATCAGACGGCCGTTACGGCAAGTGTACTCACAGGTCCCTGCCCCCGGAGCTTCAGGCGATGACAGATTCATCGGACGAATCAATTCCTTTTTCTTGTCGAGATAGTCGATAATTTCTTTTTTTTTCCAGATATGATTGCCTGATGTGATAATGTCAATCCCTGCTGCAAACAACTGATCGGCAATTTTCGGCGTCAGCCCCGCCCCGCCCGCTGCGTTCTCGCCGTTTGCGATGACAGCATCAAGCTGATAACGCTCACGAAGCTCGGGAAGCACACGTTTAACAAGGTCTCTTCCAGATTTACCGACAATATCTCCAATAACTACAATCTTCACAGTCAAAGAGCTGATTGCTCCGCCATGCGCTGCATGCGCATCACAGATAAATCGGCGTTTAATGCGCGTAAGTAAACGATCGGGTTTCTCGAATCACAGTCACTTTAATTTGCCCCGGATATTCTACCTCTTTTTCGATCCGCCGCGCAATATCGCTTGCCAGCACCACGGCTTCGTCGTCTGAGACTTTTTCGTAATTTACAATCACACGAATTTCACGCCCGGCCTGAATGGCATACGAATTTTCGACACCATGGAATGAATTACTGATTTCTTCCAGCTTTTCGAGACGTTTGACATACGATTCAAGGATTTCTCTCCGTGCTCCCGGACGAGCCGCTGAAAGGGCATCTGCCGCGGAAATGATAACTGCTTCCAGGCTTGTCGGCTCAATATCATAATGATGCGCTTCTATTGCATGGATGACTCGCTTGCTTTCATTATATTTCCGCGCTAATTCCGCACCAATCACTGCATGGGCGCCTTCAACTTCATGATTGACCGCCTTTCCAATATCGTGCAGTAAGCCAGCGCGTTTGGCGACTTGAATGTTTGCTCCCAGTTCAGCCGCCATAATTCCAGCGATGTACGCAACCTCCTTTGAATGCAGCAGAACGTTTTGCGTGTAACTCGTGCGATACCTCAAACGTCCGAGCAAACGGATCGCTTCCGGATGCAGGCCGTGGATTCCTGCGTCAAAAGTAGCCTTTTCCCCTTCTTCATAGATAATGCCATCCATCTCGCCTCGAACTTTGCTCACGATTTCTTCAATCCGCGTGGGATGAATACGTCCGTCGGCGATCAGACGCTCGAGCGAGATGCGGGCGATCTCGCGCTTAATCGGGTCAAAACCTGACAAGATCACCGCGCCTGGTGTATCATCGATAATCAGATCAACACCCGCGACACTCTCAAAGGTACGAATATTTCGTCCTTCACGACCGATAATACGGCCTTTCATGTCATCATTCGGCAAAGCCACGACAGAGACTGTGGTCTCGGCAATATGATCCGCAGCGCAGCGCTGGATCGAGGTCATAATAATCTCTTTTGCCTTTTTATCCGCGTTCTGGCGGGCTTCTTCATGCAACCGCCGAATGGTTTTTGACGCTTCGTATCTTGCCTCATTCTCCATCCGCTGAACAAGCTCCTGCTTCGCTTCTTCAGCCGTCATCGCAGAAATATTCTCCAGGACGTTCTGCTGCTCCAGAATCAGAGACGCATGCAACTCCTGCTCTTTGTGGAGCGCCTGTCGATGACTTTCGAGTTTTTGTTCGGAGATTAAGAGTTCTGCGCTTCGCTGGGCAAGCATGGAGTCTTTGCGATCGAGATGCTCTTCTTTCTGGTTCAAACGGCTTTCTAATTTCGACAGCTCAACCCGCCGCTCTTTCGAATCTTGTTCAAATTCTGCGCGCGCCTGATAGAGCGCATCTTTCGCTTCAAGGAGAATCTGTTTCTTTTCCGCTTCCGCTTCCGCTTTCGCGTCTTCAATGATTTGTGCCGACAGTAATCCGGCTTTTGCGCTCCTGCGCTCGATCACCTCTTTTCGAAGCAGATAGCCAAGCCCGGCTCCGATCAGAATTCCAAAAGTTACTACTACAACGCTGCCGATAGACACCATAGGATCATATACCTCGCAGAAGCTTCACTGGACACGTCTTGTTAGCGCATGAGAACAATGACGGAGCCTTGCCTCTCAATCACTCAGACTTTTTTATATTGTGCGGATAAAAACCGGGACAGGAGGCTATATGAAGTTATGCCGCGCAACGGCATGTAACGTGTATGACGTCGTGCAGAGAAAACGAGGACTCCACGCGTTCAGCGCAGGGACAAACTCGTGGAAGTTGCGTTTGGTTGACGCCTTCAAGGGCGCGCGAACAGACAATGTCCCCCACCATTGCGCCGTGTGAAGTAAAATCTTTGAACCTGGTAAAACCAGGTGGGTGCTTTCGCAGGAATTTCACAAGGTCCCCAGTTTCAGAAGAAGCCGGGGCTTCTTATCCATCCCCAGTCTCAAGCTCCCTGTCTTGAAGTTGGTAGGCTCAAGAGTTTTACTACATCACGGTCACGGTAGGGGAAACTCTACAATCTATTTTCACGATGTTCTCTGATATATAAAGATATCCTCTCAGAACAATATGAACAACGGCAGCATATATATCATGGCTAAAATCGCGATACTGTTCAACAACACTGCTCCAAAAAATTAAATTTTCAAAGCCGCAAGATAGAGAAAAAGCTCTGGGAACAAACTCTGCATCGCCGACACGATACACAACTTCGTATCTTTTGCACAGTTCTGCCGCTCGTTATTTCAGATGGAAGTCTTCATCGTCGTATTCACAACAACACTGGACGCATGATCTTTACTCGAGTATCACATACCAGGCACAACACACAAACCCATATTGACAAAAATTTCGTCCCAGTACAGACATACATGCGGGAAAATTCTTTTCCCGTTTTTCACAGAACAACTATCACCGTAATCGAAGCCCTGCCCGGGCTTCCAATTGCGCGATAATACGCTGATGAACGCCGGCAACTTCGCGATCGGTCAGGGTTTTCTCCGCTGAACGATAGCACAGCGAATAGGTCAAACTTGCATTTTCATCGCCGACCTGCGGCCCGACATAGCGGTCGACCAACACCACCTTTTCCAGTAAGGGCTGCCCAACCTCAAAAATGATCGATTCGACTTCGGAAGCCTCAACCCTGGAGAGGGGCACAATAACTGCTAAATCCCGGTGAACCTCTGGATATTTGGGAAGCGGGTTGAATCCAGCTTGTAACTTCGCGGAGTGCACGAGCACATCGAAGCACAATTCAAATACATACACTTCCTCATCGGGAAGATCAAATGCGTCGCTGACATCAGGATGAATTTTTCCAAGAATGCCAAGAGTTTCATCATCGACCCTGATCACGGCTGACTCCCCTGGATGAAGAAACGATTCCGAGTCGAGACGGCGAAAAAAATAAGGAATATGCAGCTGCCGAAGAACATTCTCCACAATGCCTTTCAGATCGTAAAAATCTACGGCCTCCTGACGTTGATTCCATCCGAATTCTTGCCGCTGACCACTCAAGACGCCACTGACAACCAGCTTTTCTTCGGGGAGAACGTCTGCCCCCTCATCAGCACTGAGAAAAATTTTTCCGATCTCAAAAAGCCGAATATTTTCTACTCGATTACTTCTGTTAGAAATAAAATTTTCCAGTAAACCCGGAATTGTGGTCGTCCGTAAAACACTTTGCTCATTCGTCAAAGGATTTCTCAACGGGACCACCTTATCATAAGGATTCTTCTTGTCAATCCCTAATTTGCCCAAACTGTTCTTATCAAAAAAACTATAGTTTATCACTTCGTGCAATCCCTGACGCAAGAGGGATTCCCGGAGGACATGCTCGACATCTTTTGCAACACTGTTGACGCGGGGAGGAATTTCTCCTGAGGGGAGTGCCGCAGGAATATTGTCGAATCCGTAAACGCGTCCGACCTCTTCCACCAAATCAATTTCCCGCTCAACGTCTGATCTGTAAGACGGGACTTCTACAGTCAAGCTCTCCTCAGAGCATTCGAGGGTCTGGAAACCAAGGCCGGAAAGAATCTTTTCGATCACCGTCGATGGGATATCCACCCCGAGGATGCCGGAAACGCGAGCAAAGCGCAACGTCACTTTCACGGGAACATGCGGAGTCGGATACACATCGAGAAGACCTCGACATACTCTTCCGCCACCAAGCTCAGCAATCAGTTTTATCGCCCGCTGCAAAGCAAGATCAGTGCTCTGCACATCAACGCAGCGTTCAAAACGATAGCTGGATTCAGTGCTTAAAGCAAGCTTTTTGGCAGTTTTTCGGATATTTGAAGGCTCAAAGCGGGCACTTTCCAGCAAGATCTCTGTTGTTGAATCGCTTATCTCGGAATTTTGCCCTCCCATAACACCGCCGATAGCGACATTTTTCTCACCATCAGCAATCATCAGCATACTATCGTCCAGTTGACGTTCAACGCCATCCAGGGTCACAAAGCGCTCACCATCGTCAGCCCGGCGTACAAGAATCTTCCGGCCTTTGACCAGGTCCAAATCAAAAGCATGCAGGGGCTGCCCCAGCTCCATCATAACGAGATTGGTGACATCAACAACATTATTAATCGAGCGGACACCGAGACTTTCCAGCCGAGATTTCAGCCACAGGGGCGAAGGCGCAATCGTCACGCCGGAAATGACGCCGGCAGTATAACGGTGGCACAGTTCCGGACTTTCGATTGAAACGTCAATCTGTTCTGAGACCTCCGGCCCTTCTTCAGGATAGTCGATAAACGGGGAACGAAGCGGCACATCCAGTAAGGCGGAAAGCTCTCTGGCAATGCCGATATGGCTCAAACAATCCCCCCGATTCGGTGTCAGGCCGATTTCGAGCACAGTGTCATCTTCAGGCAGTCCCAACAGCCTGGCTGTCAGGGGAGTTCCGCCAGGAACGTCGGTGTGGAGATGCAAAATGCCGCTGTGATCGTTCCCAATCCCAAGTTCATCTTCAGCGCACAACATTCCGGACGACACAATTTCACGAATCTCCGTATCGAGAATCTTCATCCCGTTGGGCAAGACTGCTCCCGGAAGCGCGACAGCAACTTTGGCATCTGCGATCGCATTTGGAGCGCCACAGACAATAGTACGAGCAGCATCTTCTCCTGTGTCCACCTGACATACTGAAAGTTTTTGCGCGTCAGGATGAGCCTGGACGTCAAGGATTTCTCCGACAACAACATGCTCAGGAATGCGAAAAGAAAAATCTTCCCGCCCTTCTACTTCAAGTCCGGCCATTGTCAGGAGATGCGCAAGTTCGTCAGCAGAGATCTGACACTCGATATATTCTTGTAGCCAGCGATAACTGATTTTCATACAACACCATCAGCCGTATGCTGCTCGGATACGGCTTTATGAGGCAAAAAATTTAGAATTGTTCCAGAAACCGGATATCATTTTCAAAGAAAAGCCGGATATCATGAATACCGTATTTCAACATCGCAATGCGTTCAACCCCCATGCCGAACGCGTAACCACTATACTGTTCCGGATCGTAATCGACCGCTTTGAAGACATTCGGATCAATCATGCCGGATCCTAAAATTTCAAGCCACCCGCTTTGCCCACACACCCGGCAGCCTTTTCCCTTGCACATCATACAGGAAATGTCGACCTCAGCGCTTGGCTCAGTAAACGGAAAAAAGCTGGGTCGGAAACGCAACGTCGTATCAGCACCGAACATGTCACGACAAAAAAGCGCTAAAATGCCCTTTAGATCGGCCATTGTAACATGCTTATCCACACACACCCCCTCAATTTGATGAAACATCGGGCTGTGGGAGATATCGGCATCTTGCCGATAGACCTTTCCCGGACAAATAAACCTGACCGGAGGCGTATGCTTTTCCATGAAACGGATCTGCACTGGTGAGGTGTGGGTACGCAAAACGATCTTATCTTCCACGAAAAACGTATCTTGCATGTCGCGTGCCGGATGATCTGTTGGGAAATTCAGCGCTTCGAAATTATAATAATCATGTTCAACTTCCGGCCCCTCAGCGACAGAAAAGCCTAAGCCTTCGAAAATGCGCTGTGCCTCAGCCATGACCTGAGTCAGAGGATGACGGCGGCCCCAAAAAGTCTGTCGTCCCGGCAGGGTAATATCGAGGCGTTTTTCTGCAAGTTGACGCTGTTTTTCCTCATCACTAAGCTGCTTTTCACGCTTTTGGCAAAGTTCCTGCAGACTGCGCTTGATGTCGTTAATATGTTTGCCGACAGATGGGCGCTGATCGGGCGGCAGCCCACCCAACAGTTTCATCGATTGAGAGATCTGACTTTTTTTCCCCAGAAATTTCACCCGCAGACTCCCTAACGCCTCTAGGGACTGGGCATGGTGAAAGCCCTCTTCGGCAACAGCGCGAAGCGATTCCAGTTTCTGAATAATGTCTTCCATATCTCTTATGTGGAAATGCCGGCTGTTGTTCAGGCTGCTGCTGATTCGAGAGCCGATTTCGCTGTATCAACGAGATGAGCGAACACAGCAGAATCTTCCATCGCCAAATTAGCGAGCACACGGCGATCCAGACGAACATTCGCCAGCTGCAGGCCTTTCATAAATTTACTGTAAGGCATGCCGCATGCACGGGCAGCCGCATTAATGCGAACGATCCATAATCTTCTAAAGTCACGTTTGCGGCGTCTTCTATCGCGGTAGGAATAGGTCAACGCCTTGATGACCGCATTCTTTGCCGTGCGAAAGAGCTTGCTGCGTCCGCCACGAAACCCTTTGGCAAGCTTTAAAATTTTTTTGCGGCGTTTTCTTGATACATTACCACCTTTCACCCTCATAATCTGCCACCTTCTCTTTTCTTAGTATGTTAATGTCTTTTAAAAAACATAGACGGTTACACATACGGAATCAAACGCGCTATGCGTTTTTTATCTGATGCATCCACAAGTGTTGCATCCCGCAAATGGCGTTTCCGTTTTGTAGTTTTTTTCGTAAAAATATGCCCTGCATTTGCCTTGTTTCGTTTAATTTTTCCGGATTTCGTTTTGCGAAAACGCTTCACAGCCCCTTTATTCGACTTCATCTTCGGCATAATCTATTCCCTCTCTTTCCAAGAGCACAACAGCTCTCCAAGTTGTTGGCGTTTCAGAGTCTCCCTGCTCTGCACGCTCACTTTTTATGAGCTTTTGCTGTTTTTGCCACCAGGATCATCGTCATGCTGCGCCCTTCCATCTTTGGCATGCTTTCGACATCCCCAACGTCCTTCGTTTCCTCAATAAAACGATCCAATAACTTTCGTCCCAGTTCGCGGTGTACGATTTCACGCCCCCGAAACACGACGGACACTTTTGCTTTATCTCCACCCTCAAGAAAACGGATCACATGCTTCAGCTTGAATTGATAATCGTGTTCGTCGATTTTAGGACGAATCTTTACCTCTTTCACCTGAATAACGGTCTGCTTCTTTTTCGCGTCATGAGCGCGTTTTTGCTGCTTATAGCGAAACTTGCCGTAATCCATGACCTTGCACACCGGCGGCTTGGCATTGGGAGCAACCTCAACAAGGTCGAGACCCAGTTCCCCGGCTTTCGCGAGCGCGTCACGAGTATCAAGAACCCCCAATTGCTCCCCCTCGGGGCCAATCACACGGACTTCAGGCACTCGGATTTGAGTGTTTATTCGGTTTTCCGGCTGTTTCGGTTTTCGAGACTGGCTAAATCGTCGTCTTCTCACTCACTCACTGAACTTCATCTGACAACTGATGAAGAAGCTGATCAATCGTCAAAGAACCTAAGTCTCCCTTTCGTCTGTGGCGCAAGGAGACCGTCTGTCCGGAAACCTCCTTATCGCCGATTATCAACATATACGGCAGTTGCTCCAACTGAGCAACTCGAATTTTTTGACCGATCTTCTCGTCTCGCATATCGATCTCAACTCGATACTTCGCATGCCGAAGTGCCGCCTGGACGGTTTTAGCATACTCGATATGACGCTCCCCGATCGGCAGAATCTTCAATTGAACAGGTGCCAGCCACAGCGGAAACGCCCCAGCATAATGCTCGATCAACGCGCCGACAAACCGCTCCATTGATCCGAGAACAGTACGATGCACCATATACACATGATGCTTTTCGCCATCCTTGCCGACATAATTCACGTCAAATCGAGATGGAAGGTTAAAGTCGAACTGTGTCGTCGGCCCCTGCCATCCCCTTCCCAGGGCATCGATCAGTTTTGTATCAATCTTCGGCCCGTAAAACACCGCTTCACCCTCCATACGCTTATAGGAAAGGCCTTTATGCTCCAGGGCTCTGACAAGCGTCTGCTCAGCAAGTTCCCAATTTTCATCTGAACCAGCATATTTCTCAGGATGTTGCGGATCTCGAACGCTCAATTCAACGTTATAATCATGAAAGCCAAAACTCTTCAACATGAACTCGGTCAGGTCGAGCACGCCGACAAGTTCATCAAACAACTGCTCCGGCGTACAAAAAATATGGGCATCATCCTGCGTGAATCCCCTCACGCGCAGCATCCCATGCAGCGTTCCGGAACGCTCATAGCGGTAAACCGTTCCCAGTTCAGCGTAACGCACCGGCAGTTCTCGATAGCTGCGAAGTGTATTATTATAAATAAGGATATGCCCCGGACAGTTCATCGGCTTCAATACATATTCTTCCTCATCGATCCCGAGGGTATACATATTTTCTCTATAAAAATTATAATGTCCGGATGTCCTCCACAGATCCGAGTGCGCAATATGCGGGATAGTCACAAGTTCGTAACCTCGTTCAACATGCACGTCTTTCCAGAAATCTTCGATGACCCGGCGAAGCACTGCCCCTTTGGGATGCCAGTAAATCAGGCCAGCACCAGCCTCCTGATGAATGCTGAACAGATCCAATTTCTTTCCCAGTTTTCGATGATCACGGCGTTTAGCTTCCTCCAGACGGTCGAGATGCTTTGTCAACTCTTTCTTTGATGGAAACGACGTTCCGTAAATACGTTGAAGCATCTGCCTCTTCTCATCGCCCCGCCAATATGCCCCAGCAATGCTGAGCAGCTTAAACGCCTTAATCTTTCCGGTTGACGGAACGTGCGGCCCCCGGCACAGATCGACGAAATCGCCCTGCTGGTATTGCGTAATTCGTTCACCTTCGGGAAGAGCGTTCAGAATCTCGACTTTATAGTCTTCACCATTCCGCTGAAAGAAGTCAATGGCTTCTCCCCGTGAAACTTCCTTGCGGACATACGGGAGATCGGCTTGTATCAGCTCAAGCATCTTCTGTTCGATTTTTCTGAGATCCTCCGGTGTAAACGTCTGTGTTGTATCGAAATCATAATAGAAACCATCGTCCACCGCAGGGCCGATAGCAACTTTTGTATCAGGGAAGAGAGATTTCACCGCCTGAGCCATAAGGTGTGATGTACTGTGACGATACACTTCAGCGCCCTCTTCGGATTCAAACGTCACAATCTCCACAGAAGCATTTTCTGTCAAGGGCGTACCCAAATCGCAGAGAACTCCATTGATTTTTGCAGCAAGCGCATCCTTCCCAAGTTTTCGATGGATCCGGGCTGCCAGTTCTGCCGCAGAAATTCCTTTTTCCACCTGCTTTATCGATCCATCCGGCAAGCTAATCTGTATCATACGCTTAGAAACTCTTCCAAAAACAACATTGACAGAAGGTGAATATTATAGGCACGGGCGGTTTCGAACCGCCGACTTCTACCACGTCAAGGTAGCGCTCTCCCCCTGAGCTACGTGCCTGTTCCACACATACGGTTATGATGGCACATCGAAAGCATTTATGCAAAAAAATAATAGGCACGGGCGGTTTCGAACCGCCGACTTCTACCACGTCAAGGTAGCGCTCTCCCCCTGAGCTACGTGCCTATATTTGAGGAATATTCCATTCTCAATTCAGCAGAAACACTACGAATCCTCTCAAAAAATTGTCAAGATAAAAATTGAGAAAAATTTGTATCACTTCGATAAGACATCGAATAAAAAAGCTGACCAGACAGATTTTGTCCCTCGTCTGTATGTACGGATGAGGGAACTTTTTGATTTTTTGTTCCAGAGTTTCTTGACAGTCTTCTCGTTGTATTCTAGATCATAGAAGCGTCGTGTAAATATCTTCCGAAAGTTCGGCAGCCTTTATGAGATAACTTAATCCAGGGAGGAATGCACTATGGTGACAAAAAATGACATTGAGATTTATCTGGATGATTGCGGTTTTCCATTTGAGCAGGTGAGTGACGGGGTCTGGAAGGTTGAGTCAACCGACAATAACATTGACAATATTATTATGAGTTACGAAGACCCGATTCTGTTGTTGCGGGTCAATCTGATGAAAGTACCTCAAGCAGGCCGTGAAACATTTTATGAACGTCTGCTGACGTTAAATGCGACTGAAATACCGCACGGGGCCTTTGGAATCGAAAACGATGTCGTCGTGGTGATTGACACGTTGCAAGTCGAGAACCTCGACCGAAACGAGCTGCAGGCGTCTCTTGACTCCATCGGGTTTACAGTCGCACAATATTACAGTGAGTTGAAGGAGTATTTGAATCGCTAGCGCATCCACACTGCCAAGGAAACACATTTAGAGAGTACTTTCCTAAAAGTAAGGAGGTCAAAGCTATGGGTATTTTCAGTAGAATGTCAGATATTTTCAAGGCCAATATTAATGATCTTATTGATAAAGCGGAAGATCCGGCCAAATTAATGGATCAGATGGTTCGAGAAATGCGGGAGCAACTGCGCGAAGCAAAAATTCAGGTTGCCAGAGCGATCGCTGATGAGAAAAAGCTGCATCACCAGTTAAGACAAAATCAGGTACAGTCCAAAAATTGGGAAAGCAAAGCAATGCTGGCTTTAAAACAAGGCGATGAGGGATTGGCCAAAGAAGCTCTGAAACAGAAAAAGACCTACGATGGTCTGGCTGCCTCTGTTCAGGGGCAGTGGGAAGAACAAAATACGCTTTCATCTAAATTAAAAGATAACCTGCGGGCGCTGGAGTCAAAAATCGATGAAGCCCGTCGAAAAAAAGAAATTCTTCTCGCTCGTCAGAAGCGCGCTGAAGCCCAGAAGAAGATTCATGAGGTCATGAGTGGTCTTAACGACAAGAGCGCATTCGCCACCTTCGATCGCATGGAGCAGAGAGTCCTGGAAATCGAAGCCCAGTCCGATGCGGCTGTGGAACTTGAGGTAGAATCCCTGGACGACAGATTCAAAGCTCTTGAATCCAGTTCAGTGGATGACGAACTTGCGGCGCTCAAGGCTAAAATGAGCTTGAACCCCTAATTATGTTTCTCCCGCTCCACGTTTCCGGAGGGTCCACGCAGAGTTCGAACTGTCTGTGAACATCATCCGTCTCTCTCCTGAGCGTCTTTGCCTGCCGAGAGAGACGGTGCGGCAGCTTGTCAACTCATCGGCATCTATGCAGAGCGTGCTTGTGGAACGTTATTAAAATATGTCATAATCGTATTCATCCCCTTATGTACTGATTGTTTCAAGGAAGAAGGACAACCCGCATGGCAAGAATTCATCTCAAAACACCTCAGGAAATCGAATTGATCCGCGAAAGCAGCCGAATAACGGCTCAGACCCTCAAGTTTCTCGAAGGGGAGTGTCTTCCCGGCATTAGCACATTGGAACTGGATCGTATGGCCGAAACCTTCATTCGCGATCATGGGGGAACTCCATCATTTAAAGGGTATCACGGCTTTCCGAACAGTGTCTGCTGTTCTGTCAACGAAGAGGTGGTTCACGGTATTCCCAGCTCGAGAAGGCTCAAAAACGGGGACGTGATTACGCTCGATACAGGTGTCTATAAGAACAATTATCATGGCGATGCCGCGATTACGGTAGCGGTTGGCGAGGTCAGCAGACAAGCCCGGCAACTCATCGAGATCACACGAGAGGCTCTGTATTTGGGCATTGACCAGGCAAAACCCGGGGCGCGCCTCGGCGATATTGGCTTCGCCATTCAAACCCTGGCCAGGCAATATCATTACGGTGTTGTCAGGGAATATACGGGGCACGGTATTGGCAGAGATCTGCATGAGGCGCCACATGTTCTGCATTATGGAAAAGCGAACAGCGGTCTGCGCCTGAAAGCAGGGATGGTGTTTACAATCGAGCCGATGCTGACCGCCGGCTCACATGAAATTCGAGTCAAAAAAGACGGCTGGACAGCGATCACAAAAGATAGAAGCCTCTGCGCTCAGTTTGAACATACGCTGGCCCTGACCACAGATGGAGCCCAAATTTTGACGTTACCGGAATAAGCGCTAAGAGCGCCAGCGCATCTCATCTCCACCCCTTTGTGTTTATGGTGTGTCTCATTGAGGCACGTGTCGACAACCGCAACTCTGTATAAGCCGGATGCATCGAGTGTCTAAGCTACCACCTGAATTCGCCTTTCCAGCCCGGCGAGCGCAACACTCCGACCGTGTACTGCCTGACGCGTTCATGTCAACAACGGAAACGCAGAAGATTAAAGCGTATCTCCATGATGCCTCGAGATCTGCGCGCGCAGCTGCGTCCGCAAAGGCTCCATTGACGAATGAAAAAGATGAGGATTCGCTGCTCATTGTCCCGAGGGAGTATCGGTCGGCGCTAAGCACTTTCGAATCGCCCTTAATGCAGTATCTTCGTAATCTTCGGCTCAAGATGGCAAAGATTCCGAAAGAAATTTCCTTTATCAACAGTATCTATACGCTGACACAGGGAAATATCATTGATCTGATCGATCCTGTGAAGGACGAAGTTACCAGGCAGCTGCTCGATGATCTGCTGACACCGCTCCTGAAACATGCGAAGCAAAGCAGGGCCGGCGCCGAGAAAGACCCTGTCGCAGCGGAATGGGAAGCCGGACAAATTTTAAATCGATGCTACCTCGTGCTGTATTCCAACTTTTCACAGATGCAGTCTGCCATCATTCAGGGGATCATCTACGATATTGAACGACAGGGCGTCCACCTTCCGATTCAGTCGTCTGCCGAACTCGAGATTATTGCCCAGCAATACCTCCCGGTAGTCCAGAATCAGGCTGTTATCATCCGCAATATGTTTCGCCACCTCTTTCCGGAATACGATCCCCCTGACAACATTCACGTCCTTGAGCTCTGTTTTCTCAGATTGCTGGATGACATCCAGAATAATTTCTCTCATTTTTTAGAAAGCGATGAACAGCTTCTCCAGATGTTGTCACGGATTAAAGTGGGGCAAGATGAACTGCTCAATGTCAACGATCCGAATCTGCGGAATATTCTTGCGAAAATGGAGCGACTGCAGAATCAATTTCACGATATTTATAATCAACGCTGGCGCGACGGGGTCTTGAACGATATCATTGCCACCTTCTTTTACCATTCTCGCTTTACAGCCTATCTTGAAAACAAGGGGAAGATTGCCAAAAAACGACGCTACTTTCTGGCCAGCCTCGAGCATCTGCTGAACAATTATGAGGATTTCTTCAACGAGACTCTTGTGCCGCAGGTCGACTTCTTAACCGAGGAATACAAGGTCGTTGATCGAGAAGGTTATACGTTTGTTCAATCCCATATCCTGACAGACAGAATGAAAAACATTTTTCAGACACTTCTTGATCAAGATCGCTTTTCAGTCCTGAGCGAAATGATCGTGACCGGCGAATTCTCAAAGACGCCGGCACTGAAAAAAACATTTCAGCACAGCGAAGAACTTGAAAAGATGCGCAGGGAACTGCGGCACAAGCACGTCTCGCAGCAAGCACTGCAGGAACATATCGACCGCCTCTGGGAAGTGCTCGATGACGTACAGGAACTGCTGGTATCGGAGATTTTTACGAAATGGAAAACTCCACTTAACACGATGTTAACGACCTATTGTCTGGAACTGCACTGGTTCCACGCGTGCTTCTCGACATATACGATTGAAGCGTTCCCGGATACAAAGACCCTGTTCAGAGAACTCGATCTATTTATTGAGCCGTACAAAGAAGCGTTGCGCATTTTTTCCGATAACATTTTTCACTACCTCGAGAGCATAAGCCAGCAAGTCTACGCCTTTCGCGATCGGGCCGGTGACTTTAACCTCCTCTATACCGGAATTTTAGGAATCGATCTGAAACAGGAAGAGCGTTTCTTCCAGTTTGAATTGTATACGCCCCCAAAAGTCAAACTCCTTGTTGGCCGTTTGCTCAAACTGCAGGAACACTACACTCAAACGTTGAAAACGCATCCGCCCAAGCAGGCTTCCGATGACCACGAAGGTCTGAAAAATCAGCGTCTCTATACAGATGAAATGTTAAAAACTGCAAATTTCCTTGAAGAAGAACGGGATATTTTAATGTATTGCGGTTCCCGGAAACTCTTTGCCGATCCACAATTTGTCGAGGATGATTTTGCCCATGATTATAATGAAATCATAGACAGTTACGCTCACGTGATAACGCAGTTGCAGCCTCCCAGTTCAGATCAGCTTGACAGGATTCTGGAATTACGAGGCCTTCGAGAACGCGCAAGGTTTGCAGCTGTCTATGAGCGCTATTCCGAAATGGTAAAATACAAGGCCCTGAGCAAGGCATGGCCGGTGATCCGCAAACGCTGGAAAAACCCGGATGATTTCCAGAGAGATCACGCTGTCCATAAAAAATTTTCTTGACAGGTCTGACTTCACGAAACAAGAATACACACTCATAAAATCTTTAGGGGGCAGGGTGAAATTCCTCACCGGCGGTAAAAGTCCGCGAGCCGAGAACGGCTGACCCGGTGTAATTCCGGGGCCGACAGTCATAGTCTGGATGAGATAAAGATTTTCGGTGAAAATATCAGGAAGTTCAAGCTGTCCCGTTAATATGACGGGACCTGTGTTGTCCCGGAAAAAACGCCCCGTAGTCGTTAAGGATTGCGGGGCGTTTTTTGCTTGGAGCGCTTTCATGTTCATCAGAGCTCGTCATCTCACTTTCGGCTTCGAACAAGATCTCATTTTACACGATGTTTCGTTCTCAATCGAACGGAATCAGTTTGTGTCTTTCATCGGGCCTTCGGGCTGCGGCAAAACGACGCTGCTTTACCTGATTGCTGGTATCTATCCGCTTTCACACGGTACGCTGGAGGTCGACACAAAGCATATTTCCTTTGTCTTTCAGCACGACTCCTTACTGGAATGGCGCAACGCAGTTCAGAATGTGCTGCTGCCTTTTGAGCTGAACGGTACGCCGATTACAGCCGACTTGAAGCAAAACGCCGCAGGCATGCTGAAAAAAGTCGGTTTACAGGGCTTTGAAGACTATTTTCCGCACCAGCTTTCCGGCGGCATGAAAAAACGGGTGGAAATCGCCCGCGCTCTCGCTACCGACCCGGAGCTTCTGATTCTGGATGAACCCTTTTCAGCGCTGGATATTCTCACTCGCGAACGACTGAATATTCTCATGAGGAGTCTGCATACAACAACAAGCTGTACGTTTGTCCTGGTGACACATTCAGTCGAAGAAGCCTGCTTTCTCTCGGAAAAAGTCTTTGTCATGGCGAAACAGCCGGCGGAAATCGTGAAAGTGAAAGAGATTCACAGCAGCAAGAGTCATGAGGAAAATCGTTTCTTTTTGTCTGACGGGGAACAGAGTATTAATCACGAGATTCGCCAAGAGGCTCATTATCTCTGGCAGCAAACAGCTCAAGTCACACAAAAATATCATCTGGACAAGTCTGCGCCCCGGCCTCATGGAGGAAAGAACAACAGATCGCGCCTGAAGTGCTGCTGCAAAAAATATCTCTTCAACTGCATGATTCCTCTCGAATTATTGAGCTTTTTCGGGGTGTTAAGTCTCATTAAGATGTATTTGAACATTCCTGATTTTATTTTCCCCTATCCCTGGACGATCCTGAAACGTTTTTTTTCAACGCTGGCTGCCGGTACGATCTGGCCGGATTTGAAAATAACCATTATAGAATCCATGAGCGGTTTTGCAATAGCCCTTTTCCTGACACTGCTGCTGGGCTATACGATCGCGAAATCACAGCTGCTTTCGAATCTGTTAATGCCCTGCCTGATCGCGACGACCACTATGCCCTCGGTCGCTGTCGCACCGTTTCTGGTATTATGGATGGGCTTCGGGATCGCGCCCAAAATTTTTACGGCTGTGATTGTCATGTTTTTTGCCATGCTGATTAACAATATTTCCGCCATTAAGCTGGCCGAACAGAGCATGCAAGAACTGATTCTTTTCTATAAGCCATTTTGGTTGACACGATTTACCAAATTTGAACTGCCTGCTGCCTTACCGATGATTTTCAGCGGCATTAAGGTCTCGATCACTCTATCGGTCATCGGAGCCGTCGTGGGGGAATTCATCTCAGGCAATACCGGCCTTGGTTCTCTGGTCGGAAGAGCCAAGGCCAATTTCGATATCGACTTGATGTTTGTGGCGCTGCTCTGGCTGGTGTTGCTGGGATTGAGCTATTATAGTATTGCCAGTTTGCTCTATCTCGGTCTGTCCAAAAAACTACATATCTCACAGCAGGGAGACGCGTATGGCAGTCGTTTTCAGCAGCGTAAGCGCTATAGCTCCTGAAAAATGCCTGACATACCCCAATTGCACATGAAGTATCAAATTGTACGCACACAGATCTTGCTGCAGTCCGTCATCTACATATTCCTCTCGTCCTGTAGCATCGCTCACGCTGAAGCTCTGCCTCGGACCGAAACACTGAAACTGGTCATCGGTTATATTCCTCATATTCAGTTTGCTCCCCTGTATGTCGGGCTGGAGAAAGGAATGTACCTCGATCGGCAGATCGAGCTGAAGATTGAATACGGCTTTGGGAGCGACATCTTCGGACTTTTACTTCAGGAAAAGATCGATCTGGGGCTCTCCGACTCGGATCAGCTGATCTTGTCCGGTGCTAACGACCTAGGACTCGTGGCATTATTGCAGTATTATCAGAAAATCCCAGTCACGATCGTCGCAAAGCGGCAGAAGATCAAGTCCCCGGAGGACTTTCGCGGAAAACGTATCGGTACGCCGATGATGGCGGGGACCAACTATATCGGACTCGAAGTGTTTCTGCAGCATTACCAGTTGAAAAATGCGGTCATGGTTGAGAATATCGGCTACACTCAAATCACATCGTTATTACACAACGACATTGACGGAGCTGTCTGTTTTCTGAATAACGAGCCGGTTAAACTGCGGCAACTAGGGACAGAAATTTCTCAATGGGACATCAGAGAATTTTCAAATATAATCGGGGGTTCCTTTATTACGTCACGAGCTTTGACGCAGAAACGGCGGGATGTGCTGGGGCGTTTCACAGAAGCGACCATTGCAGCAATGGAATATACCTGCAAGCATCAGGAGGATGCCATACAGCTCTCACTGCCTTACCTTGACCAGTACAGCGAACAGCCGGATTATACTCTCCTGAGAGGTGTTCTTGCCTCAACCTGTCAGCTGTTAGACAGCTCATCAGGCTACGGGGCCTTAGACCCGAAGGCCTACGCCGACTCGATTGAAACCCTCTACCAACTGAGTCTGATCGAGAGTGTCTATCCGGCGAGAAAGATTCTGTTCAACCCTGTTGACTAAAGGAGAGCGCAGCCTGGGCAGGGATTATAGTTGCGGCCTGCCTGCTGCCTGCTTTATTTTTTCATTATCCGTCCAAATCCATAATGCGGCTGGGCCAGACCGAAAAACGTCTCTCCATCAACTTAAAACTTGACGTATGTCTCCGCCGCCGTTTTCTTTCTCAGAGAAGAACACAACGACGAATAGAGGACAGCCTTCTTGAACATGAATCACCAACGGAGAAGAAAACAGCATTGAAGCAGCACGAGATCATTCAACAATTTCTCCTGACCAACGCTCCGAATTACATTCCGCAACGTGATGAGGAGCGTATCTTTCAGGCAGCCTTCAAAAGCCGCATTCCCCTTATCGTGAAAGGCCCCACCGGCTGCGGAAAAACCCGCTTTATCGAGGCAATGGCCTATCAGTTGAAACTGCCGCTTATGACCGTCTCCTGTCATGAGGACCTGACCGCTGGCGATCTGCTGGGACGATATCTGTGGAAAGATGATGAAACCGTCTGGCAGGACGGGCCTCTCACACTTGCAGTACGTTATGGCGGAATTTGTTATCTGGACGAAATCGTGGAAGCCCGTAAAGATACGATCGTCATCATTCACTCCCTGACTGACGATCGCCGCATATTGTATATCGATAAGACCGGCGAAGTCATCCGGGCGCATGTTGATTTCATGATGGTCTTGAGCTATAATCCCGGCTATCAAAGCCTTGTGAAGGATTTAAAACAATCTACAAAACAACGCTTTGCGTCATTTGTGTTCAGCCATCCTCCTCTGGAGATCGAGAGCGAGATCATTCAAAGTGAAAGCGGCCTGTCTGAAAACGACAGCAGGAAACTTGCTGAAATGGGACGAAACATCCGCGAATTAAAAGGCTTTGGCCTCGATGAAGGTGTCAGCACACGTATGTCGGACGTTTCATCGCGCAGGGACTCAGCCCATTCGATGCCTGCCGCTGTGCGATCGGTAACACTCTGACCGATGACCCCGAAATTATGCTCGCCATCCTTGACATCGTGAAACTCTACTTCGGCGATTTCATGCGTGACGCTGAATGACTGTCAGCACCGCGCCTGAGCGAGGCTTCAGACCCTTTCAGTGTTCCGCCCACCAACGCGGCATGAGACCCTGGCACGAACAACGCGAACGTTTAGTCCCAGTATTTGACAGGCTTTTCAAACAGGGCGAGATTCCCGATGACAGAAAGGAGAAGCTCCAAAAAGCTTTCGACACATTCCGCTCGGCAGATTAGGAGAGCTCTGCCCTGGCGCTGAAACAATTTTTGATCCTTTTGGCTCCGGGAAGCGCTTGGTATCTCGAACTCCATGCACTTTGTGCAGCCATTGTCGATCTTGCGTGCACCTTGACAGCACGCCGTAGCGCTTACGGAGTTCGTTTTTTTACTGCGCTGTCACGCGGGGCTTTTGGGAACAGCCCTGAGCGGGTCGAACAGCTCCTCAAATGGCTCAAAAAAACTTTCGTTCTCGATGAAAAACTGGCTCTCGCGCTTCTCCAGGGCTATCAACGCCTGAGCGAGCGTTTAGCCCCGCGTGAAGTGGATCGCTACATCGAGGAAGGCCTAAGTTGTCATGAAGTCAATCGCCGCATGGCTGAGCGCTTTCTCGCGCTGGACCTCGACAATTCTGAAGCCGTGATTCAGACTCTGGCCTGCGAATGCCGCTTACGTGATGTCATGACAACGCTCGAACGTTTACTGCTCGCTCTAAGCGGATATAAGATCACGATCAAAAGCCTGAGTGCCTTACCTGCTGCAAGCCTGCGGCGCCGTCCCCGCATGGTCATGTTGCAGCGTTCCCTCTATCTCCCGGGCCGAATCAATCGCTTTGCGTCAAAAAAGGACAATCGGCGCTGGTATGTACTTCTGGCGGTCGTCGGGGCCGCAATGCTGGCATTTAAAAGCTTTCCCTGTCTTCACGGGCTTCCTGACTACCCCGGCGCAAAAACCCTGGCAGGGGACGCGATTTCCGAACAAAACCTCTTCCAGATTCTCGAATTTCTACGAGTGCTTGAGGCAAGCCAGACACATTGGTCAGGCTGCAGCAGTCTCATCCGTTTCGCTGTTCAGAAAGAGGCGCAGCAAACCCATTCCGGGCGCTCAGGACCAGAACAGCTTTTTTTCGACCTCTTGAGTCTGGACAGGCAGGAAATGTCATGGCTCATGCCCCTCAAGAGGATTGTCGAACGCTCAACGCATCTTTTTGATACAGTCGAACAACTCGCAGGACTCGACAAAAAACACTTGTTCCAGCGGTATCCTGATTTGAATGAAACCCTTTTGCGGCCCTTCTCTTTTTTGCCGGATTTTTTCTATCCGGGCTATCTTCAACCTTCTTCATCAGAAGATGATTTACTGAAGATGAACGCCTCGCTTCCACAGCAGGACCTCTCCTTCAGACAAAAAGCTCGCTATGACAGTGTTCCCGCTCAGCCTGGAATTATTGAGCGACAGCAGCGCAGCGAGAAACGCAATGAAGAGCAAGGCCGCTGTTACCTGCATGATGAATGGAGTCACAATCGCTACCTGCGCGGACATTGTTATGTCTATGAAAGTAAGGCCGAATGGCGTCAGGACGTATTTGTCGGCAAAACACTGATACAGGAAGGAAATAAACTGCGCAAGGTTTTCGAGATGTTGCGGCCCGACGAGAACCATAAAGAGAAACGTCTTCCAGAAGGTGATGCAATCAATGAAAGCCTCCTGGTGGAGTATATGATTCAGGCCAGACAGGAGCCGGGCCCAAAGATCGATTTTTTCGAACGCCCGGCAGTCAGAAGGCGCGATATTGCCGTGCTGCTGCTGCTGGATGTCAGTGGTTCCACCGGTGAACGTGTGCATGACGCACGAACGATCGACATCGAAAAGGACGCAGCAGTCATTTTCGGACACGGCCTGGCAGCGCTGGGCGATCGTTTTTCCATGTGCGGGTTCAGCAGCGACGGTCGGGAACGCTGTAACTTTTTGTTCTATAAAACCTTTGACGAGCCCTGGGATCACGACAGCCAGGCCCGTGTTCTTGCAGCCCATCCAATGCAGAATACACGCATGGGCGCTGCGCTGCGCCATGCCGGCTATCGCATATCACAGGTTCCTGCAAGACAGAAACTGATTATTCTGTTCAGCGACGGGCAGCCGCTCGATCGTGAATACGATCCCCGCACGCGCTACGCCCAGCATGATGTACTCATGGCTTGCCTGGAAAACAGCAGGCTGGGTATCGTCACATTCCCACTCTTGAAAACAGCCGTCAGGATATGGAGCTGATGTTTCCGGGGCAACGCTACCTTATCCTCCACAGTGTCAAACAACTCAGCCGGGTTCTTCCTCGAATTTATATGAAATTAACCCTTTGAGCGTACGCATGTAAAAAATAGACTTGACGAAAAGCTTTCGACTGTTACAGTGTCTCTGCATATCTTGTGAGAGTTTTCCCTGACTAAGGACTTTTTGCATGAGGGCTGCCGGATGGGACGTCATTCTAAAAAAAGCGCTTCACGACAAATGCATTCGACGAGACGCTACAATTCTTCCGAAAATATTTCTTACTATTTTTTAGCGGCTGCCGGACTCTTTGTCTTAATTTTCATTCTTCTCGGTGTGCTGGGCTATGCAGGAATTTTATAAAGGAGCAGAGCGATGAGACATATTCTTGTCACAGGAGGCGCAGGATTCATCGGGAGCAACTTTGTCCGCTATATGCTCCGCAATTTTCCGGAATATACGATTATCAATGTCGATAAACTTACGTATGCCGGGAATCTCGACAATTTACGCGACATAGAAACCCTGGCAAACTATCGTTTTGTGCAAGGGGATATTGCTGATCGCGATCTGGTGGAAACACTTATGCCGGAAATGGACGCAGTAGTGCATTTTGCTGCGGAAACCCATGTCGATCGTTCGATTATGGACGCCGGCAGTTTTATCTCAACAGACGTGTACGGCACCTTTGTCCTGCTTGAAGCGGCGCGGAAATATCCGGTCGAACGCTTTATCCAAATCAGTACCGATGAAGTGTACGGTACGGCCATGTCGCCAGAGGGCATCAGCCGTCCGTCGCTGGAGACAGATGCGCTGATGCCCTTGTCGCCCTATGCCGCAAGCAAGGCCGGAGCCGATCGGCTGGCTTTTTCTTACTGGGCGACTCATGACGTTCCGGTGATCATCACGCGCTGCAGCAACAACTACGGTCCGTATCAATATCCAGAAAAGCTGATTCCGCTTTTTGTCACCAATGCGATTGACGACACAGCCCTGCCGCTCTATGGGGATGGGAAGAATACGCGCGACTGGATTTTTGTGGAAGAGCATTGCAAAGCGATTTCGCTTTTGCTGCACAGCAGTGCGTATGACGGCGAGGTCTTCAATATTGGTTCGAACCGGGAATTATCCGTCCTGCAAATCAGCGAATTGATTTTGAATGCACTTGGAAAACCGACGTCGTTAATGCATTTCGTATCGGATCGCCCGGGGCATGTTCCGCGACATGCTGTCGATTCCTCGAAATTCCGCAGATGCTTTGACTGGAGGTCTTCAGCGGATTTTGGCGCAAAACTGGAAGAAACGATCAGGTGGTATGTCGAACACGAAAACTGGTGGCGGCCCATCAAGGAGAAAGACGCCCGCTATCAGGCATATTACGCGGAACAATACCAGAAACGAGAGGCAACAAGCAGGGAACAACGATGAAATATCTTGTGACCGGCTCACAGGGAATGCTGGGAACCGATGTTCTCGACCTCTTCGGGCACAGGCACGAGGTTTTCGGAATCGATCTCCATAATTGCAATATTCTCAACAAAGGGCAGCTTGAAGACATTGTGTCACGCTTTCGGCCTGATGTCATTATTCACACAGCGGCCTATACCAACGTTGATCAGGCTGAATCAGAACAAGACCAGGCAGCCGCGTTGAACGAACGAGGCACTGCAATCGTCGCAAAGGCCTCCCGAAAATTTCAGGCAAAACTGGTGTATATCAGCACGGATTATGTGTTTGACGGCAGCAAAAAAACTCCCTATAAGGAGACTGACAGCCCAAATCCCCAAGGCGTCTACGGTAAGACAAAACTTAGCGGTGAGCAGCAGGTCCAGCAGATTCTCGACAAAGATCAGTGGTTGATTGTCAGAATTGCCTGGCTGTACGGTCTCCATGGCAAAAATTTTGTCGCGGCGATCTTGCAACGGGCCCAGGAGATCGGGCGACTCCAGGTCGTCAACGATCAATTTGGAGGGCCAACTTACACTCGGGATGTTGCCGTAGCCATTTCGGCATTGCTGGAAGCCACGGCCTCTGGAATTTTTCATGTTTGCAATAGCGGTCAGTGCTCCTGGTATGAATTTGCAATACGCATCCTCTGCCATGCCGGGCTGTCACATGTGCCGATCGAGCCGATTTCAAGCGTCGACTTGCAGCGTCCAGCCCCACGCCCGAACTATTCTGTCCTGGATACGTCGAAATTTACGTCACTCATCGGACAGGCTCCGCGTCATTGGGAAGACGCGTTACAAATGTATTTTGAAGAAGTCACATCATACAAGCTATCCCGTCATGTGTAGAATTGCTCGTCCTGTTCTGCACATGACGTATCAGTTCACTATTTCATGAGAGTATTAATTACAGGAATTACAGGATTTGCCGGAAGCCACCTTGTCGATTACATTTTAAAAGAACACCCGGATGTCGAAATTTTCGGAATTCGGCGCTGGAGAAGCCGTACTGAAACGATCAAACATTTCCAGGATGACATTAAGATCGTCGAATGCGAGCTGCGGGACTTGACCTCGGTCTTTAAAGTCGTTCAGGATATTCGTCCGGACCGCATCTTCCACCTGGCGGCTCAGAGCTTTGTGCCGACCTCATGGGCCTCTCCAGCAGATTCTTTAAATACGAACATTATCGGGCAGCTCAATATCTTTGAGGCTGTGCGTTCGCTCGAGATAAGCCCTTGGATTCAAATCGCCTGTTCGTCCGAAGAATACGGCATGGTCTATGATAACGAAGTCCCCATTACAGAAAGCAACCCGCTGCGTCCTCTCAGTCCCTACGCCGTCAGTAAAGTAGGCCAGGATATGATGGGCTACCAGTACAGCGAGAGCTACGGCATGAAGATCATCCGTACACGCGGATTTAATCACACAGGGCCCCGACGCGGCGACGTCTTTGTCTGCTCCGATTTTGCCAAACAGATTGTCGATATCGAAAAGAAAAAACGTCCGCCGGTAATAAAGGTCGGCAACCTTGAAGCAAAACGTGATTTCACCGATGTCCGCGATATGGTTCGGGCATATTGGCTTGCGCTCGACGGCAACTGCGCACCGGGTGAGGTCTATAACATCGCCTCTGGAACAACGCACACCATTCAGAGCGTATTAGACCGCCTGTTGAGCATGACCGATGCCGCCATCACTGTCGAAGAAGATTCCGCGAGACTGCGTCCTTCCGACGTACAGATTCTCTTAGGCGATTACTCCAGGTTCAAGGCTGCCACAGGATGGGAACCCACTATTCCTTTTGAGCAAACCCTGCAAGACATCCTGGACTATTGGAGAGCCAGAGATTAAAAAACGGAACGACGTGGCTCAGGTGATACACAGATGGAGTCTGAGAACGTTCCCCACTGTGAGCCTGAGTCACGTCATTTCGTTTCCACAATCGTGACCGTTCTTATTACCGGAGCTACCGGCTTTGCAGGCAGTCATATGTGTGAGTATCTTCTTGAACAGGGCGCAGAGGTTTACGGCACCTATATTTACCAGGAAGAGCTTGGGCGTTTTCCAGAGCGTTTGCGGAACAACGTTCATTTACGCAAGTGTGATTTAGCTGAGATCGATCAAGTCCGAGCCCTGTTTCAAGGGCCATGTTTCGATCGGGTCTATAATCTCGCCGCGATCAGCAGCGTTCATCAATCCTGGAGTAAAGGCCAGGATGTCGTGCTCCGGGTCAACCTCTACGGATGGTTGAACCTGATCGGAACCTTGCACGAGTTTTGTCCAAGAGCCAGAGTATTAATGGTCAGCTCAGGAGAAGTCTACGGCATTGTTCCAGAAGACCGGCAGCCGGTCTCTGAGCAGTTTCCCTTACAGCCGATCAATCCCTATGCCGACAGTAAAGCCGCCCAGGAGATGTTCTGCTATCAATATCTTCACCGTCACCAGTCACAAATTGTGATCGTGCGTCCCTTCAACCACACTGGCCCGCGTCAATCCCCGAGTTTTGTCTGTTCGGATTTTGCAAAACAGATCGCCGAAATCGAGAAAGGACTGCGCCCGCCGCTTATGTCGGTCGGCAACCTTGAAGCCCGCCGCGATTTCTCGGATGTGCGCGATATGGTTCGCGCGTATCATGCTGCTCTGGAACAAGCTCCGATCGGTATACCAATGAATGCAGCCTCTGGAAAAGCCTGGTCCATTCAGCAGGTCCTGGACATTTTGCTTGCACACAGCCGCGTATCTGTAGAGGTGCAGCAGAGTCACGAACGTTTACGGCCGTCTGACGTGCCGTTAATGCTGGGCGATGCGTCTCTGCTGCGGCAGCACACCGGATGGGAGCCTGCAATTCCCTTTGAAAAAACGCTGTTGGACACGCTGGAGTACTGGAGAACTCAATTGGCATAAATGAGAGCGCGGCGTTCACCTCCTGCCAGTGCAAGAAGCGTGGGAGCGTCAGGCCTCTTTCGTTCCGGTGAGGCGAATAACGGAACTAGAGTAACGGTTGAGATGGGTATTGGCGACATGATAGGCGTCGCGTGCCGCATCAAGCCCCTGTCCAATGGCGGCGAACTTGCTCTCGAAATGTGCGAAATGGCGTTGCGCTTTCTGCAGATTCTCAATGGTTTTTTCCACGCTGGCAGCCATCTCATAATAGTCGTGCGCAATGGCGATACTGCGCAGCATAATCGCCAGGGTATTCGGAGAGGCCGGAAACACGTGCATTTTTCCGAGGTCTTCCCACAGGCGTTCATCACGAATCACTTCAAAGTACAAAATTTCACTCGGCAGAAACATCACAGCCATATCCATTGTCCCGGCATCGGGACGGATATACTTGCTGATACGCCGGGCTTCCAGACGCAGCACCTTCCGCAGCAGCTTGCGAGCTTCGGTGAGCTTCTTCGGATCGGAACTTTGGAACAGATGCAGCACCTGCTCACGCGGGAACTTACTATCAATCGGGAGTGATGCTTTCGGAAATTTCACCAGCACATCCACGCGCCCGGCCTCTGCAATCGTGCTTTGCAACTCGAAGAGGTGCTGCGGAAGAAAATCCTGCAAAAGTCGTTCAAGCGCAGCTTCTCCAAAGCCTCCCCGCATATGGGGGAGCTTGAGCAGCGCGTTTAATTCGTTGATCGAGCTGCTGACCGTAGCGACCGTGTGCAACTGCTTTTCAGCAGCCTTCAAGTGCTCCTGCACTTTTTCAAAATGCCGAAAACCTTCTTGCATATTTTCATTCAGTCTGGCTTGCACATCCTGCCCGATCTCGCCAAGTCGCTGATCCATCTTATCCCGAATCATCCCTAATTGCGTGTGCGTACTCGCCTCTAAGTGCCGGAATTTACCCTCAAGCGACTGCGTTGTTTTGGCCTGCATGTAGCGCGATTCCTTCCGTCCCCGCGTGAGCTGGGCATCGACGCGCTCCTGAATATGCAAAAACTCCTCGCTCAGACGATCAGCAATTTCCTGACGAAGAGTCCCGGACGAACGGCTGATGCGTTCCGCTGTATCCGCAGAGCCGGTCTGAATCAGATTGCTGAGAAATCTTTGCTGCTCGGCAAAATCCCGCTTCATGCAGCTGACAACAGCGCGCTCGTCTTTCAGGCTGCGGATGGATAAAATCACCCACACACCAAGCCCGATATTCAGAAGAAGTCCTACGCCCAACAATAGTTCCATAAACCTCTCATTAAGGAGAACACGTGTCTCTTGTCCACTGTCCACAAGCATCCTGCCATGAACCACATAAAGATGGCCATCTCTCCCTGTCTTGTCAAGAAAAAAAAGCAAGCAGGCGACTGTCTTATCTTCCCTGTTTCCAAGGGCATCCGCCCGATGTATTGGATGCCTGATCGAGATGTCCATTGCCGCGCTTGATCTGCGAAGTGAGCCAGGCGCTAAAGCCGATCAGCTTGACCTTGTTGGTGCTGATGACTGCTGTCTGCAAAACTAGTGCGGGTATAACACTCGAGCTGTGGACCGAAATCGTCCTTAATCTGTCAAAAAGTTGTCTTGACAAAAATCATTTTGGGCTTAGGCAGCGTATTGGGAACGATCGATCTCTTTTCATGTTATTTTTTTATAACGGAATCGGCATTCTTCTCAGCTCAGCAGAGCTAAGTATATGTGCATCGCCTTATTGATGCTTTTTCCGCAATACAACGTCAGGGTGCCGGAGTCCTCTATGCTCCGCACGCCGGCTTATGACGTCAGCACATGATGACTTCACTGGGAAAAACATACGACAGTTTCCGTAATACCGTATTGCGCCGGGCCGCTTCATGGTTTGGACGCCCTGGAGAACTCCTGATACAGTGGCTGTTTTTACTACCGGACTTAAGCCGTTTAATGGTCAATCTTTTGTCTGATTCGCGAGTCTTCCTCCTCGACAAAATCTTCATAGCCGGTGTCCTCGCCTATGTGATCTCTCCACTCGATTTTTTGCCCGAAATACTGGCAGGGCCTTTCGGACTCGTCGAAGACCTGCTTTTGTGTATAATGATGCTGTATCGTTTGCTGAGTAATCCACAGAATGCTGAAGCGATTCGGGAACATTGGAAAGGTGAACGGGGGACTATTGTCAACATTCAGCGTGGCTTTCAACAGCTCAAGGCGATGATGATGAACAGACACAGGCCGGGAAGGTAGTTTCAGTGTGAGCGTTCCGTCATCACGAGCCGACATTCAGCAGCAGACATGGAAGAGCCCTCGCTGTTCATATCCGACCATTAGCCCTTGTACAGAAATACTTTCAGAAGAGTTTTCCCTTGACAATGTTATAATTTCTCTGTGCCCTGTTCATCCATAAGAGAAATACGTTATGCCTTATGCTCTCAGCTTCCAGAAAATGAAGATATTTCTACGAACCGGACTCGCTATCTTGCTTTGTGCTGGCCTGCTTGCTTCTCAGGCCGACGCCGGTACTATCGAAGTCGCGTTCAGTGATGGCAGTGCCCAGCAGACGCTGATGACACGCAACGAGCGGAATGTGGAATTTCTCCAATTACAGCACCTTGCCGCTATTTTCGAAATCGAGATGAGCGTCGATCCGGTTGATGGACGGGTTGTCCTGAGCAAGCAAGGCAAAAGTGCCTCCTTCTTTCCCGGGCAGCAAACCGTCATTGCCGACCGACGTTCCTATTTTTTGGAAACGCCTCCTCTCGAGATTGAAGGGCGCATTATGGTGCCGCTGGAATTTCTCAGCAGCATCCTGCCGCTTGTCTACGACCGTGAATTACGCTGGGACGCTGCGCGGCGCACCCTGTCCGCCGGCATTCAAAATCTGGAGATTCTCAGCCTGTCTTTCAGTCCGTACGGTGACAGCACCAGAATCATCGTCAAGACCAATAAGGAGCCTTCGTACACTGTCTCGGAAAAATTGCCCTCGATGCTCATTTTTAATCTTCCGCAGGCTAAGCTCAATATACGGAACAATCCGTTAACGATTAACACCCGATCTGTCAAACAGGTCAAAGTGATCGATACCTTCGGCACGACTCAAATCATCATTCGTTTAGGGGAAGATTTTAGTCGTTATACCCACAAGGTGCTTAAAGGCCCGCCGCGCCTGCTGATCGATGCCTACAATACCCGGGAGTCACGTATCGAAGCTCCGGTCAGCGACAGCGGCGGCATCATCGAACAAGATCTCGATGAGGCGACGCCGGCTCAGGCTCGTGTTGAAGCCTCGCAGCCTTTTTCCCTTCAAACTGTTGTCATCGACCCCGGACACGGGGGCAGTGATCGCGGCATTATCGTTGCCTCGGGCACTGAAGACAGACCAGAGCTTTTGGAAAAACAGCTCACTCTGCATATCGCACAACTCCTTGGAACGGCCCTGACTCACCGACTGGGGGTGCGAAGCATTTTCACACGCGAGACTGATGAATTCGTCTCGTCGGAAAGCCGCACCACGATCGCCAACAGCAGCCGGGCGGATATTTTTCTCAGCATTCATGTCAACAACAGTTTTTTTCCCACACACGCAAACTTTGAAGCCTATGTCATGGACTACGGAAGCCTTGATCTTCCCGAAGGCTATAACGAAATCAACGCCCGAACCCAGCTGCTGGATTACGCACAAGCCAGATACATCACACAAAGCTCGCGTCTGGCCCAGCAGATTGTCAACGCCTATGTAGTGCGCAGCAAAGACCGACGCGCCGTAGTCAAGCATGCGCCGCTCTTTACGCTGAAAGGCGCGACAATGCCTTCCGTACATCTCGAAATCGGCTACACCTCCAACGAGGCAAGTCGGACAAGACTGCTTCAGGAAACATTTCAGCAAGCCATTGTTGCTGCGATTGTCGACGGAATCGCAGCATTTACACGCGAGGAAGAACAGCAATGAGTAAGATATGGATTGCGCTGGTCGTTCTTAGTCTTCTGCTTCTGGGATCGGCATGGTTTTTATACACGTATTCGCCGCAGCAGGAGCTTGAACGCGCCCTGGTCAACGCCACTCATCAGCAGATCGCGGCAGAGACGACTGAGACCCAGGAAGCTCCGTATCGGGATGTCACGCTTTTCACAGGCGATGCAGAGCACGGAATACTGGTCAGGAAGGCCCGGACCATCGAAAGAGATCCGGATGTGTTGAACGAGATTCAGCAGACGATTAGCTTACTCATTCAGCCGGATGAAAATGCTCGGAATGAGGTGATTCCGGAAGGCACGACAGTTCTCAATGTCTTTCTCAGCAAGGAGGGAATCGCATATCTCAACTTGAGCCGCCACGTCCAGGTACGCCACATTGGAGGCCTTTCAGCGGAACTGACGACCATCGCCTCATTTGTCAATACCTTGCTTCTCAATTTTCAGGAAGTCAAGCAAGTGCAAATTCTTGTCGAGGGAGCGGAGATTGAGACCTTGACAGGGCATGTTGATTGTCGCAAGCCCTTTTCAAAGTTGCTGCTCGTTGAGTCATAAGCTGTTTACACCAGCATAAAAACCAGAACACAGAAAGGATAGAATGCATGAGAAAAGATGGAAGAAAGTCTGACGATCTGCGTCCGGTACAAATCACTCGAAGCTATATTAAACGGGCTGAAGGCTCGGTGTTGATCGAAGTCGGCGACACCAAAGTGATCTGTACCGCAAGTGTCGAAAACAGGGTCCCACCCTTTTTACGGAATGCCAACCAGGGCTGGATCACTGCAGAATACGGAATGCTTCCACGTTCGACCGACACCAGAATGCAGCGGGAAACCTCTAGAGGAAAAGTCAGCGGACGCACCCAGGAAATTCAACGTCTGATCGGGCGCGCTCTGCGCTCAGTCGTGGATCTCACGCAGATCGGGGAACGGACCATTTGGGTGGACTGCGACGTGATTCAAGCGGATGGCGGAACCCGTACTGCGTCAATCACCGGGGCCTGTATTGCTCTCTTCGATGCATTGACGTATATGCGCAAGCATAAATATATCGACAGCATGCCCCTGAAGGATTTTCTGGCAGCCACCAGCGTCGGCATTGTCAACGGCAAGGTCCTGCTGGATTTAAACTATCACGAAGACTCCAGGGCAGACGTTGATATGAATATCGTCATGACCGGCAGCGGAAAATTCGTTGAAATCCAGGGTACTGCGGAAGAAGAACCTTTTGATGCCGACCAGATGCAGCAGATGCTTGCGTACGCTCGCAAAGGCATCCAGGAACTTATCAAAACCCAGCGCTCCTATCTGGGCGAAACGCTGATGGATAAGTACCTCTGAGATCCCATCGTGTAGCGCGTATTACAGCATACCTTCGGCAGGAAGCGATTCATACGCTCCTGTCAAATCGATCTGCTCTGCGTAATTACGATCATGTCTAATTATGATAAAAGGCCGCCAAAAGGCGGCCTTTTTAAATATGGATGACAGATTATTTCCGTCCTCTTCGTTTTTTCCGAAGCAGTATCGATAAACCAAACACTCCTGTTCCAATAAACAGCAAGGTTGAAGGTTCTGGTACAGCCACCTTCACCTTTGCATATGTTTCATTAGTCTGCTTCGGGATAAAACCGCTGCCTGCCAGTGGATAGGCTGTCACTGTCGCGATATTTTCGATAACCCAGCCATCTGAAACATCTTGATCGACCTGAACATCGAACGACAATGTCAGTGATTCTCCCGAAGCGATCGGTTCAGCATGACGATATTCCAGCAAACCATCGGATACAAAGCCATCCGAGACAGTGGCGCCATTTACGCTCAATGTTCCGGCAACATAATCGACATAACTGTTCAGGGCGTCGTGAATCATCATCTCTACCGATTGTTCGAAGCTATTGATAGCAGTAATTGTATATGTGATGAAATCTCCAGCAAATACATCCATAATCGAGTTCTGAGAGAACCGATCAACTGCGGTCTGTGTTTTGACTGCGTCGATTTGAGCTGTCGTAACCTGAGCCTTAGCTTCTGCTCCTGTACCTGATTCTGGATTTGCCCAGGCATGATTCTCGATAACCGCTCCATCCGGCAGATTATCTTTGACCTGCGTCCAGAAGGAAATCACCCCTTCATCGCTTCCGCTGCCAGGATTTCCATCGTCTGAAGTTAACGATTCAATCATAAATCCCAGTGTGCCGCCACTGCCGTCGGCATTGGTTCCAGAAACTGCGCAACTTGCATTCAGGCAAGTCCAACCTTCAGCCAGATTACCTGCCAAACCCTGATAAATCAGTTCATCCGGCAATTTATCAACTAGGCTGATCTTTCTAGCCGTGCTCCCTGATGAATTGGAAACTCTGAGCGTCCATTTGACATATCCAGCGCGGCTTGGATCAATTTCTGCTGATTTTTCGAGGGTAACAACCACTTCTGAACCGACGAGAGTGCGGACGCTAACGGTTTCAACCGGCGCCACCTCGGTTTCTGCGCCAAATAATGGGTCTGCTCCGCTCAACGCCCTGCTGTACAGCCATTTCCCTTCAAGATTGCTTTCATCAGGAATCTTTAGATCATAAGCGCTTAGCAGGGAATCTCCCGGATTAAAAGGCTTTGATGAAGATGGATGACGGCGGATTCTTACACAGGCTGCATCAGAAGCGATTGCTGCAATGGATTCAGCCTGATAGCCGATGCGCGTTGTGGCCTGTAATGCCAAAGGCGTCCAGTTAGCAGCATTCGGATGTGTGAAACACGCTGATTCAGTCGTATATTCTACCAGCATGTCGCCAGCAGAGCGATCCAGATAGACCTGTCCGTAATCTGGCGTAAACTCGCTGCCGTTTATGCCCTGCTTCGGTAATTGCAGAATACCGTAGATGCCATCGTTCGGCGCATTGCCTGAATTAGTCATCTTTAAAGTATACGTCAGGTCGTCGCCGATATTTTTGCTCACAGGTGCAGTGAGATCAGCATCCAGGCCGGGGACTTCGAGGGCCTTGACCTGCGTGACGCTTGTATAATTGGAAGAAGCCCAACGCTCGGTGCTCACGGCATTATCAGCCCCAGGCTGCAAAAGATTACGGCTCCTGATTTCTGCTTTGACATTGAGCATGGTATTCGCCGGAGTCGTTTTCAAAATCGGCAGATTCAGGCGCAAACGATACATTTCGATATACTCGTTATGGTTACGGATGCCTTCAAGACGATGACCCCAGCCGTTTGGCGGCTGGCAGGCTGATGGAATCTCCCAAAAGGCCATGCAGGATGGGTCGTCGGGACTTGCTGCTTCCAGGCAGGCTTGGGCGTCGGGCAGGTGAAATACGATTTCCTCAAGGTGACAGACTTCTCCCATAATATTTTGGTCTGGTTGAGGAATGTTGAAACCCTGGCTGACGATTTCGCCGCTGAGAGCAGTCAGATCCACATATTGGCGAACTTCATAAAGGTTGAAGCCCCAGTGTCCTTCAGGATACATGCTGGCCAGATTCTGATTTTCAGGACTGAGAATAACATGCGCGACTTTTCCTGCCGCAACCTGCGATTCTTCAGCCCAGGAATAGACTTTAGGCCAGGAGACATTTTCCTTATACAAAGGCCAGCCGGCATAGCTGCCGCAATCTCGCGTGCCTTCTTCCCAGTCAGCTGAGTATGTATAAATCCTGCCGCCTACAAGGGACATTTTAGTCCCGTTTGGCGGTTCCTGACAATCATACTGGCCGTCACAGATCCGCCAGATAAAAAATGGATCCCAATTACCGTAATCCGGCCCCACCCAGGCTGGGTTGTCAATTTCTTTTACGCCCAGCAAACGACAGCCAGGAGTGACAACAGCTCTTTCATTCAAATTGTCAGGAGCATCTGTGAAGGGAGCGCCTTCCCAGGCAATATCGACTGGAAACCAGCCGGAATTCGTCGGATCCTCATGATCAAAATCCCCATCCTTCGGTCCAGGAGCTGTGCCTGAACAATCTTTATATAAATGGCTCAACCAACTTCCGTAGGGAGTCTCGAAATCTCGAACGCCGTGGAAAGTGGTTTCAGGGGGTATATCGATCAGCACGTAGCTTTTTTCAATCGTTGAAACCTGTGTGCGATAGCCATGGACGCCTCTGGGAGATTCCGTGATAAAATATTCTCCGGCTTTAATTGAACCGTTATGGATATGAAATTCATCCCAGGCGGGCCAGCGTTCATAGGTATTGTACAGCCTGCCGCTCGCTGTTCTCATCGTAGTATTTGCTCCGCTGCGGCATACTGAAGCCCCGGGCAGAGGCGTCTGATGCTCCCATTCGCTGTGATCGCTCCATTGCGGATTCGTGCCGTCAATATCGGATTGCGTGACAATCTTGTTACCTGCCGGACAATCAGCAGGAATACTATAATAAACTGCGGCTCCCGTTCTTTCATTATGGAAATCCGCCCGGTCGAAATGAATAATCACCGGATTATCTACGGTGAGCGGAGAACCTGCTTCCGGCTCTTGGATAATTTGAAAAGAATCATAAGGATTTCTTACTATGATCTTTTGATAAATCGGCTGACACTTGCCTGTGCCGCTGATGCTGCTAATCGACATGGTCACGTCTTCTATATCAGAGGCATGTGGACTATCTACCTTATGATTCCAGATCAAATACCATTCGTAAATATTCTGCGCATTAGGTCCGACGAAACTGTATGGGCTCCAGGAACGTTGATGTACGGCCTGCACCGCCTGAATTGCTGCTGCCTCAGATGTTGCGGCTGCTATCATTCTGTTTGCCGTTGATATACCATGTTCCAGCGAGACTTTTGTTGCAATTGTCTTGCCATCAACGCTGCCTCTGGGAATCCGAAGTGTCAGGGTTAACTCCTCAGAAAAACCATCACTGAAATCATTCAGATTCCATATAATCTCTCCACTAGTTGCGCTCATAGCAGGTGTGATCGGTTTCTCGCCCTCCGGTCCTAGGGAAGCGGAAACAAATTCTAACGGTTTATAGATCTTGACCCCACTGCCGTAGTCCATTTCAGCGTCTTCTGCCAGCCCGTCGTCAATATCCGGCGTGTGCAGCCCGTTAATATCATCCAAGGAGACCCGCACGATTGGATTATGAGTAATTGCCCCATTTGAGGACACATGAATCGCAAAGGTCACCGTATCGCCGGCTTTTGGCGGGTTTGTTGCCGGACTTATCTGAATTTCGGTGACACCGCTGGATTTTCCATAGACTCCCCAGGATTCCAGGCTTGAACCGGCCTGGGCAGCGATCCATTTCAAGCGAATGGCATTGGTTTGAATCGCGCTGAGGTCTAAAACCGCTTCACCATCAGAGAAGTCTCCAGATGATACAAGCGTATTTCCAGCACAATCCTGAATTTCGACACGATCACTCTGCCCGAAATCGGAAGCTGAGAAGATGGCAGATGACCAGCCCTGAAAGGCTCCGCCTTCAGGCTGCGGCAATTGAATACATTCCGATACAGCCTCAGCATTCGTGGTTTCAGCAACAAGTTTTCCATCAAACACGGATATATTGACGTTTGCTTCAGGATTCAGCCCAGTTTCATCCTCGAATTGATCCAGATAGGAGTAGGCATCGTTAAAAGGTTTGGCAAGTGCCTCAGGTTGTCCTGATATTATCAGGACGAGGCATGTCATCAATGCCAGGAATATGTTGAAAAAAAAGTATTCCTTCTGGTATGATCTAGTTCTTGTGACGATGAATTGTCTCATAATGACCTCCTCCTGTGAAGAAACTCAACGTTGCAATAACGCAGCAAAACGCTTTAACAGTCTTTCGGCAGAGAATAATCAGCACGACAGAACAATCTTTTTGCGAATTGTAAGGTCTGAATGACATCAGAACTCTTCATGTTAACGAATAACGTTACTCATAACATGAAGAAATTATTAATTAATGTCAAGAAAAATTACTATGTTTGACTGCTTTTTCTCGGGCAGACTTTTCTCCCTGGACACTCAAATTGTCCTCCTGTTTTCACAGGGACACGTTGAGCATGTCATCGCCGGAATCAGGGTCTAATGATGTCATTAATGATCATACTCCCAGCATGTCCAGATTGAAACACAGTATGTCAGGGGTGACTTTGCGGCGAGTCCTGCTCATAACGCCCGATTTCTTCTGCAAGAGGCGTCAACAGTTCCAGTTTCCACGGCTCCATTTTGGGCGGAACAGAGCAGAAGGGGGAATGTCACTCAAGTGTCCTCTGAGTGATTTTTCAGGCGGAAACGGCGTGTGATAAATGCCCCAGGTATAGCCTGTCAGTCCATCGAAGCAATCAAGATGATCTGCTTCGATCTTTGTGAAATCAGCACGAAGCAGATCCGAAGCGTCGGCCATTCGATGCTGGGGATTATCATCCCAGGGAATCAGGGTAGGTTCGCCACTCTTCCAGCACAACAGCTCTCCCTCCTGGGTGTCCGTCATCGATTCAAGATCGTCGAGGAGTGTTTCCGGACGTCCCGGAAGATTCACAAGAATCCCATCAAAGCGATACTGCTGCTGCAACATGACTAAGGCTTCAGCAAAGCCCTCGCTGCTGAACCAGATCTTATGAGGAGGCATTCCGCAGTTCAAAAAAATAATGACCAAGCGCCAATTGGCACATCACGGGCACTCGATCCGCGGTCTTATGCTGCATCGCCAGCGCAATGCGCTCGCGCCCATTCACGATCGTTTGCTCTCGGGATCGGAAGAGCAGTAATCAACCAGCCCGCAGCCGGATGATCATCTGCAATCCGATTCACAATTACGAATTAGCCCTTGACAGCCCCACCAGCCAATCCTTCCACCAGATGTCTCTCAATCATCATGAACAGCAGAATAACAGGAATGAGCGCCAGTAAGGCGGCCGCCATGAGATATTGCCATGAGACTGTCCAACGCCCGACAAAATTATACAGTCCAAGCGTAAGCGGACGCTTTTCCGTGACATTAATGAAGGTCAGCGCAAACATAAATTCATTCCAGGCGGCAATAAACGTGTAAATCACGACCGTCACCACTCCCGGTATTGCGATAGGCAGCGTGATACGCGTCATGCTCTGGAACCTGGAACATCCATCAATCAAGGCCGCCTCTTCAATTTCTTTGGGAATAGTGCTGAAATAGCCGTTCATCATCCAGGTTGCAAACGCCAGGGTAAACACAGCGTTGACAATAATCAACGAGGAAAGCGTGTTAATCAGGTGCAGTGCGCCAATCACTTTAAACAATGAGATGATGACGATAATAGGCGAAAACATCTGCACGACCAGCAGCATGAACAGCAGGGCTTTACGGCCCCGAAAACGTAGCCTGGCAAAGGCGTAGGCCGCCGGAACGCAGAGAGCTGTACATAAGATGGTTGAGCCTGTGGCGACAATAATACTATTTATAAAATATTGAGCCATCGGGTACTTTTCCCAAATATGCTGAAAATTCTCCCAGGCCAAGCGTTGTGGAATCCAGCTCGGAGGATTCGCATAGACACCTTCCAAGTCCTTAAACGCTGTCGACAGGGCGACAAAAAATGGGAACAGCAAGACAAGCACAATCACCGTAATTGAGGCATAAATAAACAGAGTAAATCGAAGACTCCTCTTTCTCATAATTCCTCACTCCTGAAATAGAAACGGGCATATACCAGACTCACCGTCAGCAGGATTGCAAACGTGATGACGGCCATTGCCGCCGCTGGTCCGAACTTGAGAAACTGAAAACTATATTTGTAAATAAATGTAATCAGAATATCGGTTTTATTTACTGGCCCGCCCTTTGTCAGGATATAAATGACGTTGAAATCATTAAATGTCCATAATGATGATAAGAGTGTGGCAACAAGCAAGACATTTCGCAACATCGGCAGCGTAATGTTCAAAAAGCTGGTGACTGGTGAGGCCCCGTCGACTTCCGCTGATTCGTAAATACCTTTTGGAATAGATTGTAAGCCTGCCAGAATGACCATCGCCATAAAGGGGATACCGATCCAGATATCAACATACAGATTCGCGAAAAATGCTGAACGGGGATACGCCAGCCACAATGGGGGATTGTCCCACAATCCGGTTGCCTTTAACGTATGGTTTAATAAGCCGAACTCACTTTGAAAGGTCCACTGCCAGAGCATCGCGCTAATCGGGACCGATGATGCCCAAGGAATGATAACCAGTGTGCGATAGAGCTTCCGCCCGGTAAACTGCACATTGAGCAGCAGCGCGATCACTAAACCTGCGAGTGTCTTCGAAGTCACGGCAATCACTGTCCAGAGAATTGAGCGAAATGTGACTTCCCAGAAGGTTTTATTACTAAACAGCGTCTTAAAATTTCCCAGCCCGATGAAGTTCATGACTTGCCCGAGTTTATTGGTTCTGAAAAATGCCATCAGAAACACATACAGAATCGGATAAAACATGAACAGCAAGAGAACAGCAAGAGCCGGGAACAGCAGCATATAAGCCAGTTTTGATTCAGTTGTCCACCACGCAGTTTTCTGTGGAATGATTTTTGCTGATGGTGATTCCATAATATTTTTCCTGTATCGACGATTTTTCCTCCCCACAGCGAGGCCGATCTGAGTCTTTCCGCAACTATGTGGAGGCCGCTGCTCATCAGGCAGCCTCCACAAGTCCAACAGTCGCGTCCCCGCAGGAGAAAGGGGCTATTTACTTACATACCACGCAATGCATCAATTTCAGCGGCAGCGTCATCCAACGCGGTTTTGGCATCTTTCTCTCCGAGAAGGACAAGAGAAACAGCATTCCAGATCACTTCGGTACATTCCGGCCATTCCGCGACCAACGGCCATGGTTTAGAGCCTTCCATGGATTGAACCATGACCTGTGAAACAGGATTCTGGAAATGCGGATCATCGGCAAGCGATTTCGTCACAGGCGGGAATCCGGTCAGTTTATCAAACTCTAAACGCCATTTATCCTGGTAGAAAAAATCCAGGAATTTCCCGGCTTCAGCTTTATTTTCTGAGGTGTTAAACATCACGATGGTATCGGTAATAAACAACGGTACTCTCGATTTTCCTTCAAAATACGGAATCACGGCCGGCGCCCATTTGAAATCAACACCGCGCTTATCAAGGAGCGCTCCGGTGAAACCACCACTCATAAACATCCCTAATTTGCCTGACACAAAAATATTCTGAACTTCCGCCCGTTCGTCGCCCAGAAATGACGGCTGGGTCACTTTTTCAGTATTTGCCAGCGCGTTCATGAATTCCAGCGCTTTAACGCCGGCTTCGCTGTTCACGGTACATTTTCCAAATTTTCCTTCAGGTGTCATTTCAAAAAATTCACCGCCGTTACCATAGAAATAGTAGACGAAATCCGTTAGTTCAGCATGCACTTTGCCAGCCAAGCCAACCCCGTACATATCCGGCGGGTTGTTAATCTTCTTTGCCATTGCCAGGACTTCTTCGAATGTTTCAGGCGCCTTGTCCATTAAGTCTGAACGATAGAACATAATACGCGGACCAATGGCCACCGGTAAGCCGTACAACTGATTGTTCAACTTTCCTTCCATAATGGATTCGGGGATATTTCCCAGCACTTCTGCACTCACATATTTCTCGATCGGCTCGACGACTCCCATTTCCATAAACTCGATCAGCCAGCGTGTTCCGATGACTGACAAATCCGGCGCCTGACCAGCGCCGAGTGCCGCGATCAGCTTGTCATGCAATTGATTCCATGGAGATGAAACGATGTTCAGCTCGATATCTGGATACGCTTTTTCAAAGGCAGCTTCCAATGACTGAGCAAATTCAGGCGTTAAACCGTCATATTCCGCCCAGAACACTGAGACTTCGGCTTTGGCAAAAGCCATTGAACTCATACTCAAACACAGAATAAGTGCAACAACAACACTCACGTTCTTCATAATTCAGTCTCCCTTATCACGATTCTTGATTTGTTCTTAAATTTAAACAGACAGCGATGCAATTACAACCCTCTTCACAAGTCCTCCAGGCATCACCTCACTCATACAGACCTTAAAGCCCCCGGGTCGACGCACAATGTCATCACCCCTGAGCACTTTCAGTCCCCTTAATGTTCTTCTGACGATGTTCGCTTCTGTCCTTTTGCCTCTGTCAGCATTAAAGATTCAGATACAGATCTGACAACGTCATCACATCCGACCTCTGTACAATGCACTTCATGACACAATCCAGGCAGACATGATAAAAATGAATTCAATTCTAAAACAGGCGTCGATCGCGCAGTTATGATTCACATGTGGGGGGAGAGTGAACAAAGAACAGAAGCTGGAATCTCATACGCTACCTGGGAGTTACTGCGCTGCAAACGCTCAGGATCAGGTCTGCTGCATACTCTGTTTGCCGGGCATCCTCTGAATATACTTCATAGCCTTAGGGCCAGGCTCACCCTCGTCAACCTTCCTCAATTCCCAAAAAATATCGTAGCCACACCAGTTCGCACTGTCAAGAAAAAAAACATGACTTTTTGCTGTCACACTGCGAAATGTGAAATTTATTCCATCACTCATGAAAGCAGCTCTTCCTGGGAAGTTTGGGAACAGTTATCTGCCGAGAAACATCAAACCTTCTTGTCCACACAGCAGTCGATCCTCATCACTGAGAAAGGGATTCTCGTGCAGGCAAGCTGCATCCTTTAACGTGTTAGGTTTTATATGCTGGTAAAAAAGCTTAGTTTAGTTAAAAATTTTATTGACAACTGATCTATTGAATCATATTAATACTTTTTACAAAGTAGATTGTATTTGCAATACCATAAAAATTCAACATCTATAAGCAGGAAATAAGGAGGGACCTATTAATGAGAACTGATGATCTGTTAATCGCACACGCCCATTGTGATGGACCTTGTGGTATTTATGACCCGGCTTCAGCCAGAATCGCAGCGGAAGCAGTACTTTCCATGACCAAAAAACTGCTGGCTCTCACCCCACCCCCAACGACAGATCAGGAGGCGTTTACACAATATCTGAACACCTTTTCCAGATATGTTGCAATCAAGGAGGAGCAGGCCCATTTAGCCAAGACCGAATTGCTGGTCCTGTGGACCGACTATTTCAAACCCGTGCATCTTGAAAAATATTCCGACCTGCATGACACCTTCTGGCAGGCAGCCAAACTCTGCTCGGCGGTCAAGGTCAGCGTGAGCCTGGAAGCAGCTGAAAAGTTAATGGCCGCCGTTGAAAAAATCCATACCATTTTCTGGGAAACAAAAAACAGAGAAGTCGCCTGGGTCACGGCAGGTTAGAACCGATACAGCACTTTCAGTTTCAGATGCCACAACACGAGACTTTTCATGTGCGGGTGAGTGGTGACTCCATGTCTCCACTGTACGTAGATGGGGATATACTTGAAGCTGATCCATGCGCATACGAATATATCGACCCTCGGGCTGGCGACAGCGTGCTTGTCGAGCACCCGTATATAGACGATTATCTGCTTGTAAAAAAGATACACACAGTAACGTCCGACAAGATATCCATTCGCGGTGTGAATGAAGATTTCAGTACGGACAGTGCCTGTTTCGGTATGCTGTCAAAGACTAAAATCAGAGCTAAGATCGTAGCAAAAATAGATCGTTCTCAAATGTCGACAGAGAGTGCCGATTGTAGCTGATCCTGATCTTTACTCGAGCACCTTATTACAAACAGGAGAGTATTTATGCGTATATCACGAAATATAATTTTTGAATGTAGATAGAAGGCTCCAGATGTATAGGGGCCTAAAGTTAATCAACTGGGTGTTCGCTCCGAACACCTTATCATAACAGGAGGTTCTGTATGCGTTTCGTACGAAATATGGTTCTTTTACTGCTTACCCTGGCGGTAATGTTGCCCGTTGCGGCCCTTGCCGATCAAGAAGTCAACCTGCTCTCAACCCGTCAGGAGTTTCTCTTACGTCCCTTCCTCGATGTGTTTGAAGCGGAGACCGGTATC